>Ga0208886_100016_pt1 | contig 218211 bp, 202 predicted proteins | sample LakWasM105_HOW12_2_FD_183923 | JGI IMG/M metagenome (GOLD analysis project Ga0208886, IMG submission 183923) | Freshwater sediment methanotrophic microbial communities from Lake Washington under simulated oxygen tension - Sediment Metagenome... | ecosystem: Environmental > Aquatic > Freshwater... | reverse complement strand
TGGTAAAGCCATTGTCTGCGCCGCCATGCGTAAACTCATCCACCTTAGCTTTGCTATCTTAAAATCAGGTGAACCTTTCGACCCCAATTTTACCTTGCAAAAATTAGTTTAAGACGGTATCTGCCGGGATGACGTGCTTAAAAATACTTGTGTGTAATGATGAGCATGGCGCGTGGAATTTAGGATATGGCTTCGTGTTCTTCGTGCCTTCGTGGTGAATTAATGCGGATTAACGAATCGATTTTTGATAATTGACGCTAAAGTCATTCAGGTTAGACAGCGCCACAGGCAGGTCTTCGGTTTTCTCAAGACTAAAGGCATTAACGCCGACGCGAGATAAATAATATACCTGATCCCGCATGAAATGGCCGGTTGCCCTGATTTCGCCTTGATAGTTGTAGCGGCCTCTGAGCAGCCATGCATGGGAAAAAATGCGCCCATCGGCAAAGGCGGGGAAGTCCAGCTCGATTAACTGGATGTCTTTTAAATCGGCGGCGATGTCTTCAACCGAATCGGCGGGGCCGATTCTGACGCCTATCTTTCCGTTAGACTTAAGCAATTGTTGCTTGTCTTCTTTCCAGCGGGCTAATGAAACGCTGATGTCGCCGTCTTTCAGTTCTTCATCATCGGCGACAAAACTCCAGCTGTCGTCAACAATCTGTTTGTCTTTAATTATTTGCATAGACCTGCTCTTTGAATGGGATGATGCCAACGCGTTTTACCATGTTCAGGAAGGACTCGTCTTCCAGGCGTTGCTTGATGTAAACATCCAGAATGGTAGTGATTGCTTTGGTGACTTGGTCTTTGGCAACGGCAGGCCCTAGGCGTTCGCCGATAGCCGCCTCGTTTTCCGAGGAGCCGCCCAAGGTTAATTGATACCATTCGGCGCCTTTTTTATCGACGCCCAGTATGCCGATGTGGCCTACGCTTTGGTGCGCGCAGCCGTTCATGCAGCCGGACATGTTGATTTTTACATCGCCAATGTCATGGAGATAGTCCAAATCATCGAGAGCGTCATTGATTTCTTTGGCCACACTAATCGAGCTGGCATTGGCGAGTGAACAAAAATCGAGGCCGGGACAGCAAATCATATCCGTTGCGGTGCCGATGTTGGGTGTGGCCAGTTTCAGCGCATCGAGTTGTTGCCACAGCGGGAATAGATCGGCCTGTTTGACGTCGGCCAGAATCAGATTCTGTCTGTGTGTGCTTCTGATTTCACCAAAGCTGTATTGGTCAGCCAAGTCGGCAATAGCGTCAAGTTGCGTATCGGTCATATCGCCTGGAGGCGAATCCGGCGCTTTTAACGAGATGAACGCAGCGCGGTAGCCGGCTACTTTGTGATCGGCAGTGTTGTATTTAATCCAGGTGGCAAACGCTTTGTTTTCGAGTCGACTCAGCTCAAAGCCGCTATCTTGCCCGGCATCTGTCTCGTAGGCAGGCGGCGTAAATTGGGTTTTTATAGCGTCAATGCGATCGGTGCTAAGCTCCAGGTCATCCCTTATTAGCAGCCATTCTTTTTCGACCAATTCGGAGAATTTCTCCATGCCTGATTCTTTGACCAGGATTTTAATGCGGGCTTTGTATTTGTTATCGCGGCGTCCGAACAGGTTGTATATCCGTAGTATGGCTTCCAGATAAGACAACAGGTGTTTCTTTTCTAAAAAGGGTTTGATGACTTGGCCTATGATCGGGGTGCGCCCCAGGCCGCCACCGACCAACACTCTAAAGCCGATTTCACCGGCGTCATTTTTAACCAGATGCAGGCCGATGTCATGAAATTGAGTGGCTGCACGATCAAGCTTTGCGCCGCTGACAGCAATCTTGAACTTACGCGGCAAGTAGGCGAACTCGGGGTGAAGTGTAGTCCACTGCCGGATAATCTCGCAATAAGGACGGGGATCTTCAATTTCATCAATACAAACACCGGCCAAGTGATCCGATGAGGTATTTCTAAGGCAATTGCCGCTAGTTTGAATGGCATGCATTTGGACGCTGGCCAATTCTTCGAGAATATCAGGAATTCTTTCCAGTTGAGGCCAGTTAAACTGGACGTTTTGCCGGGTTGTGAAATGACAGTAGTTTTTGTCGTAGGTCCTGGCAATATGGGCTAGCTTCCGGATTTGTTTGGAGTTGAGCAGACCATAGGGACCGGCTATCCGTAACATCGGGGCATGAGTTTGAATGTAGACACCATTCATTAAGCGCAAGGCGCGAAATTGGTCGTCTGAAATCTGGCCTTTTAAAAAGCTTTCAGTTTGCCTTCTAAATTGGTCTACCCGTTGTTCAATGAGTGTTTGGTCGATGTCGTTATACTGATACATAAATGAGCGCTTAGTGCCTGTCCAGGCGAGTAATTACGACTAATAATCATATACTGTAGGTCATAAAATGACAAAGGTTATTGTATGATGCTAATATTGTCCGTTAAATTTTTGGTGTTTTCGGTTAATTTTTTGAATAAAAGCGAGGGGGTTATTTTGGTGCGGTCATTGTTTGTCTTGTTGTCTCTATTGCTGTTGCCTGAAATGGCGATGGCGGGTGGTTTTGAAAGTCTCGGTTTGACGGGAACAGAGCGGGGTATTTACACGGTTCTGATCTTTATCATTGCTTATGGCTTTGTTATGACGGAGGAGTTTACTCATCTGCGTAAGTCTAAGCCGGTTATCTTGGCGGCCGGTATTATTTGGGCGAATGCAGCTGTTTTGGCTGCTCAAGCGGGTGTTTCCGTCGAGGATATGCATGAGGCTTTCGAATACAACTTAAAAGAGTATGCGGAGTTAATGTTATTCCTGCTGGTTGCCATGACTTATATTAATTCAATGGCTGAGCGCAACGTGTTTGAGGCTTTACGCTCCTGGTTGGTAAGAAGGCAGTTTGGTTATCGCAAACTGTTTTTGATTACCGGTGTTATTACGTTCTTCTTGTCGGCTGTGGCGGATAACTTGACGGCGGCTTTATTGGTCGGAGCGGTAGTGATGGCGGTTGGGGCGGATAATCCTAAATTTGTCAGTATCGGTTTCGTTAACTTAGTTGTTGCTGCTAATGCGGGCGGTGCGTTTTGTCCTTTTGGCGATATTACAACCTTAATGGTTTGGCAGGCTGAGTACGCTGAGTTTTTTGATTTCTTCAAGTTGTTTATTCCTTCGGCCGTGAATTACGGTGTGCCAGCGGCGGTGATGTATTTTGCTGTTCCCGATGAGCAGCCCAAAGTCACTGATGAAGCAGCTGTGCAATTAAAGCCGGGTGCTATTCAAATTTGTGTAATGTTCTTGTTAACTATCGTTACTGCGGTAAGTTTTAAGCAAGCCCTGCATTTGCCACCGTTTATGGGCATGATGGTCGGTCTTTCTGCGCTGATGCTTTATGGTTATCGTTTGAAAACAAACTATTGCATTGAAGGTGAAGAGGGATTTGATATTTTCAATAAAGTGCGTCATGCCGAGTGGGATACTCTGTTGTTCTTCTTTGGTGTGGTGTTTGCGGTCGGCGGTTTAGGTTATATCGGTTATCTTGAGTTGCTGTCCGGCGCTATGTATGATGGATTAGGGGCGACAACGGCGAATATTTTAGTGGGTGTGATTTCGGCGATTGTCGATAATATTCCTGTTATGTTTGCGGTGCTGAATATGAATCTGGACATGGATTTATATCAATGGTTATTGGTGACGTTAACTGCCGGTGTCGGCGGGTCGTTATTATCCGTTGGTTCTGCTGCCGGTGTGGCATTGATGGGGCAGTCTGACCATAAATATACCTTTTTTAGTCATTTGAAGTGGACGCCTGCAATTGCCGGTGGTTACATAGCAAGTATTGTTGCTCATTATCTAATTAATGGTTGATAGCCCAAGTATGCACTGCACTCCTTGTGCAGTGCTCGGCAACTGCTCCAGACGTGATTTTGCCTCCTGCATAAGCCACATGAACATGGTGAGTGCAGGAAGTTCTGGAGCGACCAGTTATCTGGCTATGCAGTCGCGTTTGTCGGGTAAGGTCAATGGCTGACAATAAAAGTTGGCGATCGGCTTTTTCAATTTATGTTCAGCCGCGAGTGCGCGGCATGATATTTCTTGGCTTTTCCGCCGGACTTCCTTTTTTATTGGTTTTTTCGACATTATCAGCCTGGTTGCGGGATGAGGGTGTGGAGAGATCGGTTATAGGCTTTTTTAGCTGGATCGGGGTTACCTATTCAATAAAGGTTTTTTGGGCTCCGGTCGTCGACAGGCTATCACTGCCATTTTTAACTAAATTTTTGGGTAAAAGACGCAGTTGGATGTTGCTTGCGCAATTGGGTGTTGTTGTCGGTCTGGTTGGTATGGGAAGTTCGGATTCGCATAGCCAATTACAGCAGATTGCCCTCTTTGCAGTGTGGGTGGCATTTTGTTCGGCTACTCAAGATGTTGTTATTGACGCTTATCGTATTGAATCAGTAAATCCTGAATACCAGGGCGCTATGGCGGCGACCTATGTGTTAGGGTATCGGATTGCCTTATTGGTAGCGGGTGCGGGTGCTTTTTATATCGCGGATTATGCTAGTTGGAAAGTGGCTTATTTTGTGATGGCAGCTGCCATGTCTGTAGGTCTGGTAACGACTCTTTGTCTTAAAGAGCCAGACCATAAGCATTTTGAAGGAAGGTTGGGCGAGAATGTTGCGGTAAAGCGTCAGAATATTTGGCGGCGGTTGTCGATAAGTTTCGTGGATGCTGTGTTGCATCCCTTTGTGGAGTTTTTTGGGCGCAACGGCAAGGTCGGTTTGTTAATTTTAATGCTTATCGCAGTTTACAAAATGAGCGACATTACCATGGGGGTTATGGCTAATCCGTTTTATCTTGATTTGGGTTTTAGTAAAAAAGATATCGCTGATATTAGTAAGGTTTTTGGTTTTTTTATGACCATTGCCGGTGCTGCAATGGGTGGAGTGCTGGTTGTTAGGTATGGGATTATGCGTCCCTTGCTGCTAGGTGCGGTTATGGTGGCGGCTACTAATCTGTTGTTTGCTGTTTTGGCGGTTAGCGATCCCAATTTATTGCTGTTGGCAGGTGTTATAAGTGCGGATAATTTAAGTGGTGGAATAGCGACATCTGTGTTCATTGCTTACCTTTCCAGTTTAACCAGTACTGCGTACACAGCCACACAATATGCGTTGTTCAGTTCACTGATGACTTTGCCCGCTCAGCTATTAGGGGGGTTTTCCGGGGTAGTTGTAGATAGTTATGGCTACACTGTCTTTTTTATATATGCATCAACAGTAGGTTTGCCGGCAATCGTGCTGGTGCTTTTATTGATGCGCTATCAAAGGCGGTCTAAAGCGTATAACTATAATCCATGATGAGTGGAGCATGATCGGAAAAGTGCTCATTTTTATAAGATGAATGCTACCGTTACTTTAATCTTTAAGAGCGGGGCTGATTATTTGACAATCAATGCGGCAGTCGACGTTTTTTACCAAAGATTGACCTCTGTTTGATTGCCATGCGTACTGTTCGGCTTCTTGATTAATTTAGTCTGAGCGCGTCTATCCTATGTCTATTGGCAAATAATTGATTTAGCCAAGTCCTTTCTTCGGGTAAGCAATCGGGGTTCTTTTGATTGTCGCTCCAGTTTTTTTGGTCAATTTCTTTTTGGGCTATGTTCCAGGTGCCGCAGATTATGTAGTCACGGTCATTTTGTGAGCATTATTGTAAATAAGGAGTGAATTTTTTCCATGAATTTAACCTTGAAGGCTTGTCGGTCTTCTCCTCTGATGAGCCTAAAGGTAAGTAAATCGGGATAATGTTAAATCACCAAATTGAGCTTCAATAAAGCGGTCTTCTGTATTGATTTCTTGCCAACCTGTGCCGTTAATGATTTTATCGGGCTGTTTCTGCAATATAAAGCCAATCCGCTAGGTTCTGTTGACGTTTCACCAATCCGGTAGAATCGATCATTTTAAGTAGCATGAACCGGATAAATTTAAGCGATGAAGAATGGATTCGTATATTGGCAAACTTAAAAAAATTGACAGGCATTCATGTCGGGCAGCCAGACACTTGCAGACAATTTATTAGCGCTTGTTTCCGGGGAGTCGCTATTTTTGCGAAAGCTTTTATGGGCATCCCTGCCCAACAAGCGGCAAAAGCTACGCGACCGCTAATGCCTGCGGCTGCCCCAGTCGTCCTGCTTCATTCGTTGGATACCCAGCAAGGGGTATCCAACATCATTCTCGCAATGACTCGACGCGATTTCGGAAAGCCTGCATTTTCACTACGCAAAAAACGCTTCGTGAAAACACATGCCCTATCGCTTCTGGGGACTACTCGACTCCTGTCTCGCAGCGGTGGATATTACGTTCGGGATCGCAGTGGCGGGTTTTGCCGTCAACGCATGGTAAGTGGAATAGTATATTCAAGCGTTTTTCACGCTGGTGCGCCAATGGCGCATGGGAGAAGCTCTTCGGTCATTTTTCTGAAGCCTCTGATTTACAGGATGTTTCTATGGACGGATCGGTGGTAAGGTCGCATGCCCAGCGCGGCTGGGGCGGCAAACAGCTCTGCCGATAATGAGGCACTGGGGCGTTCCAAAGGTGGTTTTAGCTGTAAGATCCACGTGCTCTGCGATGCTTTAGGCATGCCGATTAAGTATCTCCTGACAGGCGGCCAGGAAGCTGAATGCAAGCAAGCGTACCCTTGCTTGAAAACGTTAAAGCCTCTGCCGTTTTAGCGGACAAGGCTTACGACACAAACGAGTTGAGAGCGTGGTTGGAATGTCGGGGAATAAAAGCCGTCATCCCGCCAAAATCAAATCGGAAAGAAATAATTGAGTGCGACTATTGGCATTATAAAGAGCGGCATACAGTCGAATGCATGTTTGGCAAGCTCAAACACTACCGCAGAATTGCCACTCGATATGAGAAAAAAGCTATTAATTACATGGGGGTGTTGTCATTCGCCTCGGTACTTTTATGGCTGAGATGAAACGTCAACAGAACCTAGAGTCTTTTTTCTGCGGCATGGTAAAACGGTGATAGTTTGCAGGGAGGAATGGATCGAAACTGAGTTGATACAGCTGGGCTTTTGTTTTTTGTATACAAATAATATCGGTGTTTTGTTGCTGCATCCATGTGAAGAAATCTTTGCGTCCTGCGGAGCGGATGCTATTTGCGTTTAAAGTAATAATGCGCATAAATTAAATTGAGTTGCCAAATTTTAATGAAATACGTATTATATGGGGTTCTTTAATAAAGTATGTAGCCCGTTTGTGGGTAATGTGAAAGTGATATGAAACCAGAAATTCATCCAGAATATAAGCAAATTACTGTAACTTGCGGTTGCGGTAATAAATTTGAGACCGGTTCTGTATTGGGTAAGGACTTGCAAGTTGAGGTTTGTTCTTCATGCCATCCTTTTTATACAGGAAAGCAGCGCGTTGTTGATACAGCGGGGCGCGTTGATAAATTCCGTAAAAAATACGGTAAATAATAGGGATTGGTATTTTTTATTGCATCTGATGCGTAGGTAAGCAAAAGGGCATAGGCATATTAGTCATTTTATTTTGCATGTCCGCCATAAAGCAGAAAGCCAGTACAGCATTGTTGTACTGGCTTTCTGCTTTATGGCGACTAGACTTTCGATTTTTTTGTAGCGTTTGTTATTCTTGGGATTCAATAACACTTTATATTTAATGGGGTGGTTTGATTTGAGTGAATTCTAAAAGGTAGTTCACGCAATAAATTGGAGGGTGGGGCAATAATTGCGTATTAATGCCAGCAGGTAATATCTTAAATAGAATCTAAGCCGGACAGTCCTTCAATGGACCAGTTGGCAAAATCAAGGGAGCCTTCATCGTTGTCGCCGTTTTTGTAATTAATTCGGCAGACATATTTCTTGGTGGTTGTGTTTGCGGTAGTGCTCGTGATATCGATTTCGGCGTTAATAACATATTGGTAGTTCCCTAAGCTCCAGGCATTAATGGGTTTTTCAGGGAAGTTAATCGATACATCTGGCCCAAGTTTGGATTTAATGTAGCTATTACAATGCATGAAGGCGAGTTTGGTTAATGGTGTGGAGATGGGGGATTGTCCTCCTTGATCTTTGCTGTCAACAAGAAACAAATCAGATTGAACTACTTTGTAAACGAAGGGCATGATGACTTTGCTTTGGATTAAAAGTAGAGTTGATAATGCGACAATAAAAATTATGATGGAGTATTTCTTCATGGGCTTAAGATAATTGAGTTAAATAAAAGTAAAATCAAAATTAATTCTAACAGGAATCAATGTTTTAAGTGTAGAGGAATTTGGTGGGTAAAGCCTGGATTCAAGGAAATGTATTAGGTGCTTGTTTTTGACTTGACAAGGCTAATTGAACTGGTAGACTGACAGCTCACTAAATTGACTTGGTGGCACTTGGGCCTTAATGTTTTTAGGTACTGGTGAGAAAATGGAGTTGTAACTATAGCCCCTGGTCATAACAGGTCGGGGATTTGATAATTTTTGGAGGTAGAAATGGCAGCTACAACTGAATCAGTGAGAGCTGATGCTGCGGAAGCACCGCTGTTAAATAAGAAAAATATGATCCTTGGATCACTGCTGTATGTAGTGTTCTATGGTTGGGTTCGTTGGTATGAAGGTGTCTATGGCTGGTCAGCTGGTCTGGATTCATTCGCTCCTGAATTCGAAACATATTGGATGAACTTTCTTTATATTGAGTTTGTTTTAGAAGTAGCAACTGCAGGCATTTTGTGGGGCTATATCTGGAAATCTCGTGATCGTAAAGTAATGTCAATCACACCAAGAGAAGAGTTAAGAAGACATTTTACTCATTGGACTTGGTTGGTAATGTATGGCTTCGCTATCTATTACGGCGCTAGCTACTTTACAGAGCAAGATGGTACATGGCATCAAACTATCGTTCGTGATACTGACTTTACACCAAGTCACATCATCGAATTTTATTTGAGCTATCCTATCTACATCATTACTGGCGGCGCTGCTTTCTTATATGCAAAAACCAGACTTCCTACTTATCAGCAAGGTCTGCACCTTCAATATATGGTTGCAGTAGTTGGTCCTTTCATGATTCTGCCAAATGTTGGTTTGAATGAATGGGGTCATACTTTCTGGTTTATGGAAGAGTTGTTTGTTGCTCCTTTACACTACGGCTTCGTATTCTTCGGATGGGCAGCTTTGGGTGTAATGGGTGTTGTGAACACAGAAGTTGCAGCTATTGCTAAGCTTCTGAAAAAAGACTTAGCTTAATAATATAAGTCTTGGTTGTAATTACTATCTCCGCTTGCTGTTTCGCTTTTTTTCAGGGCGAAACAGCAAAAGTTGAAGATGGTCATTAATAAAAATAATTTAAATCCTTTAGGAGGTAAGCTAATGAGCGCATCTCAATCAGCTGTACGTTCACGCGCTGAGGCAGTTAAAGTTTCACGCACGTTCGACTGGCTAATTCTGTTCGTATTGTTCTTCGTTGTACTTGGTGGTTATCACATTCACTACATGTTAACTGGTGGTGACTGGGATTTCTGGACTGACTGGAAAGATAGACGTCTATGGGTAACTGTAGCTCCAATCGTTTCAATCACTTTCCCAGCAGCTGTTCAAGCTGTGTTGTGGTGGCGTTACCGTTTGCCTTTCGGTGCGGTAGTTTGTATCTTAGGTCTGCTTTTAGGTGAGTGGATTAACAGATATTTAAATTTCTGGGGTTGGACTTATTTCCCAGTGAATTTCTGCTTCCCTTCAAACCTGATGCCAGGTGCTATTGTTCTTGACGTTGTGTTAATGCTGTCAGGCAGTATGACAGTTACAGCGGTAATCGGTGGTATGGCATGGGGTCTGTTATTCTATCCAGGCAACTGGCCAGTTATAGCACCATTACATGTTCCTGTTGAATACAATGGCATGATGATGACACTAGCTGATTTACAAGGTTACCACTACGTAAGAACTGGTACACCTGAATACATCAGAATGGTTGAAAAAGGTACATTAAGAACTTTCGGTAAAGACGTTGCTCCAGTATCAGCGTTCTTCTCTGCTTTCGTGAGTATTTTGATTTACTTCTTGTGGCATTTCTTCGGTAAATGGTTCGGTGGTACTTCATTCACCCAAAGCGCGTAAGCACTTGGTTGTAGGAAATTACACAAAAAGACTGATGTTAACACTAAAAAATAGGCTGTTGACATTAGATACTCTGAAAACTATAGATTCTCTATTATAGAGGAGGATATATGAAATTAATAAAAGACAAGGTTGCTAAATTATCCTTTGTCGCACTGCTGGTAACTGTTACAGCAGCGATGTTTTACGCACCAACTGCATCTGCTCATGGCGAAAAGTCGCAAGCCGCATTTATGCGTATGCGTACAATTCACTGGTTTGACTTGAATTGGTCAAAAGATACAGTACCTGTGAATGATACTATGACAATTTCCGGTAAATTCCACGTTTTCGCGGGATGGCCTGAAACTGTTGATAAACCAGAAATTTCATTCTTGAACATCGGTATTCCTGGACCTGTATTTATTCGTCAAGGTTCATGGATCGGTGGTCAATTAGTTCCACGTTCAGTTTCTCTGGAATTGGGTGAAACTTATGAGTTTAAAGTATTGTTAAAAGCACGTCGTCCAGGTGACTGGCACGTACATACAATGATGAACGTTAAAGGCGGTGGTCCAATCATCGGTCCAGGTAAATGGGTAACTGTTACTGGTACTATGGGATCATTTGTTAACCCAGTTACTACGTTGTTAGGTGATACAATCAACCTGGAAACGTATAATCTGAGCAACACTTACTTCTGGCACGCTTTCTGGTATGCCTTAGGTTTGGCTTGGTTGGGATATTGGGCTCGTAAACCAATATTTGTTCCACGTCACATTGCTGTTGAAGCAGGTAAAGCTGATTCATTGATCACTGCTACTGACAAGAAAGTTGCTATGGGTTTTGCAATCGGTACAATTGCAGTTGTTGCTTTCGGTATGAGCAGCACAAACGCAGCGTATCCTGTAACAACTCCATTGCAAGCTGGTTTGTTGCGCGGCATGAAACCAATTGAAATGCCTGCAAAAACTGTTAACGTTAAAGTTGAAGATGCAACTTATCGTGTACCGGGTCGTGCAATGCAAATGACACTGACTATCACTAATAATGGTGATTCTTCAGTACGTTTAGGTGAGTTTAACACTGCTGGTGTTCGATTCTTAGATCCTAAGGTTCATGTTGACGAAACAGGCTACCCAGATGACTTGTTGGCTGAAGAAGGATTGACTGTTAGTGATAACAGCCCAATCGCTCCAGGCACATCAAGAACTGTGCAAGTTACTGCTTCTGACGCTGCTTGGGAAGTTTACCGTTTAGCTGACTTGATCTATGATCCAGACAGTCGTTTCGCTGGTTTGTTATTCTTCTTTGATGAAGCTGGCAACCGTCAAATGATTATGGTAGATGCTCCATTAATTCCATCTTTCATCTAAATGAAATAATTAACTGATAACTTTGGTTGTCAGTTAAGGGATTTGAGACCCTCGTTACCAAATAGGTAGCGAGGGTTTTTTTTTGAATGAAAAGTATGAATTTGAGCCCTTGAGGTTGATTGGCAGGATAATAGAAGCGGCGTCCGGTGGAGGGGAAAGTCAATTGTAAAGGGTTTTGTATTTTCAATTAGTGCTTGTATGTCATTGAGAATGTTTTGTTGTTTACTCGGTATTGTTCTTGATATGTTGAGTAGAGTTCGATAGTGCGGTAGAGGAACCAGTGTTCATGTGGCTTCGTGTCCGTCTTGCTTAGCAAAAAAAACACTTTAAAGCTGAGAGCTTTTCGAGGTGGTAATTGATGGGCTTTATGTATCGGTGTCTCAATCTGATCATCGATTATGGTCTTCAAACGGCTTGGGTGTTTTCGCTTAAACCATGTTTCCAGAAACGATGGGAGCGGGCGAAATACATAGCTTCTATTCCTCCTTGATTTTCCGTGGCTTACGAACTCTTTGCTGTTATTTGGCTGTCTAAGCCTTATTCAGATGGTGGCAGTAAGAGAGTAGAGTCCTCCGTAACAACTTCTTTATGTTTTGTGCTAGTCAGCTTCGGGATATCGGCCCACTAATCGTTACTAAGTCGCCTTGATGGTTCTTGCCTATTGCTCTGTTGATTTTCCAATAGCGGATGTGGTTTTTTGCGCAACGATGTCCAATATTCTCCGAGTTTTATCTGGCTGGATTTATCCCTTTATCAGTATTGCTTTTGGCTTTGCCGGAGATGCTTATACGATGAGCCGTCATTACGCTTATCCAGAGTGTTGATAAATGTATTCATGGCTGATGGGAGTTTTTAACTTTCGAACTTGCTCAAGGATTCAGTCCTAGTGTTTAATCATCAATATCACTTTTAGCGGTTAAGTCTTCCGATATACGGTGGATGACCCGCACAACAATTCTGTCATATCTTTCTTTTTTAATATATCAATCTGTATCTTTGCGCTTGGCTTAGATGTTTACAGTTTCTCTTGCCGCTTTCTCGTCATTGGTCGGCTTGAAAAAGCGTGAAACTATATTAGCTAACCCCTTTTTTCCGCTCCTTGTTGATTGGTACTTATGAGTTGAATCTAGGTTAATAAATCTATCGCGCTTTGTGAGTGATAATTAAAAATTAATGCCAACATGGTGCGCTATATACTCGAATTTACCCGGGTGCGATAGGAGGAAGGGAAAAATCAGAAATTCAAAGAACATGAGTCTGGTTTTTTACATGCAGCTACCCAGAAAAGTTCAGTTTATTTGATTATTGACTTTAATCGGTGGTGTTGGGATTTTTGCATGGCTGATTTAATCGTATCCATGATCATGGCGGGCGTGGGCGGATGAGATTTTATTGAGTGGGCCAATGCTCGTTTTGTTATAAAGCAAAGCGCTTGGAGTTGCGACGCCAAAAGACTGGATATATCTATCTGGCATTTTTGGTTGTTTGGTAGCGCGAATTTAATCCGATTAATGTAGTTGCTGGGCTTTGAACAAATAGTTAAAAAGCATATTAAGCCGTTTTACAAAAATAAAGGCGGAAGCTGAAGGCTATAAAAATAAAATGAACGTTATTACGAAATATGTGATTTTGATGGTTGGGTTCAATGTATTGCGTTGTCGCAATTCCTGATTGGAAGGTGGGCTATGAATTATGAGTTGAGCTAAAGATAAAAATCTTCCATGTAACTATGGCAGTTGAACGTATCCGGCAGAAATAATGGCCTAAAAAATTTTAGTTTTTCAGGCCATTAAGATGCAATCGTTGTTGAAAATGTAATTCTCGGGCTGAGAACCATCAAGAGGTCAATCAAAGATTCAAGGAGTTATTTTTGTCCAACAGTGATAACTTTTAAAGCGTTGGTGCCGCCCGCTATCCCTTCTCTGTCACCTTGAGTGATGATGAATGTATCACCTTCAACGGCAACGCCGCGCCTTTTTAGTTCTGCAATGATAGCTCTGTTTACTTCATCGTGATCGCTAAGGTCATGAATGAAAAGTACCGGGAAAACGCCGCGGTATAAAGTGACTTTGCCAAGCGTTTCTGGGTGAGGGCTGAGCGCAAAAATTGGAATACCCGAGCTGATTCTGGACATCCATAAAGTTGTAGAACCTGATTCGGTTAACGCAGCAATACCATGAATTTTGGTATGGTTAGCCAGATACATCGCAGACATTGCAATGGCTTCATCGACGCGCTCAAATTGAAGCTCAACACGATGCCCTGAGACACGAACTTTGGGTTGTTTTTCCGCTTCAACACAAACGCGATTCATTGCTTCAATCGCTTTAATCGGGTGTTTGCCCGATGCTGTTTCTGCAGATAGCATAATGACATCGGTGCCATCGTAAACCGCATTAGCAACGTCAAAAACTTCAGCACGCGTAGGAATCGGATTGTCGATCATTGACTCCATCATTTGTGTGGCGGTAATCGCAACACGATTGAGTTCTCTGGTGCGTTTAATCAACATTTTTTGCACGGCAGGCAGGTTGGCGTCACCAATTTCGACACCGAGATCGCCACGAGCAACCATGACTGCGTCCGATGCCAGAATGATTTCGTCAATAACATCCAGAGCTTCGGCCCGCTCAACTTTGGATACGATACCGGCATGACAGCCTTCGGCAACTAACAAGCGGCGCGCTTCATGAAGATCCTCGGCGGTGCGTGGAAAAGAAATGGCGACATAATCGCATTTCATTATCGCAATCGTTTTAATATCTTCTTTGTCTTTGTCGGTTAATGCGGCCGCAGATAAACCGCCGCCCAGCAGGTTGATGCCCTTGTTATTGGACAGGTCGCCGCCAACGATAACGGTACAGTTAACGCGCATGTTTTCAACATTGACCACGTCAAGCACGATACGTCCATCATCCAGTAGCAGTCTGCTGCCTGGTTTGACTTCTAAAGCTAGAGGTTCGTAAGTAATGCCAACTTGAGTATTGTCGCCAGCCATCGGGTCAAAATTGATGTCCAGAGCAAAATTCTGCCCCTCGTGTAAAAATACCTTGGTATCTTTAAAGCGGGCGATGCGAATTTTGGGTCCTTGCAAATCGGCTAAAATACCTACCAGTCTGCCGGTTTTTAAGCTAAGTTCACGGACAGCGTTGGCTCTATTGATGTGGTCTTGAGCAGAACCATGTGAAAAGTTCATGCGAACAAAGTCAAGGCCTGCTGCAAACATGCCTTCAAGTACGCCGGGCTTGTCTGTAGCAGGGCCCAGCGTTGCTAAAATTTTGGTTCTTCTTAACATTATGTAGGAAATCCGTTATTTCGCGTTGACTAAAGCAATTGTCGTATCCAGCATACGGTTTGAGAAGCCCCATTCGTTGTCATACCAGGATAGAACCTTTACAAGGTTGCCATTCATGACTTTAGTCAATGCTGAGTCATAAATTGACGACGCCGGATTATGATTAAAGTCGATTGAAACCAGTGGTAAGCTGTTGAACTCCAGAATGCCTTTTAAAGGGCCTTCGGAGGCTGTTTTCAGGATTTGGTCGATTTCTTCCTTGCTGGTATTTCTGGCTGCTTGGAAGGTTAAATCGACAACAGAAACGTTAATGGTGGGTACGCGCATTGCGAAACCATCCATTTTGCCAACCAGTTCGGGCAATACTAAACCAACAGCCGCGGCCGCACCGGTTTTAGTAGGGATCATTGACTGCGTAGCTGAGCGGGCGCGGTGTAAGTCGCTGTGATAAACGTCAGTTAAAACCTGGTCGTTGGTGTAAGAGTGAATAGTAGTCATTAAACCATGTACCACGCCAACGGTGTCGAGCAGTGGCTTAACTAATGGCGATAGGCAGTTGGTTGTGCATGAGGCATTAGAAATGACGGTATCTGAAGCTTTCAGGACATCATGATTTACGCCATAGACAATGGTTGCATCAACATCGTTGCCGCCGGGTGCGGAGATAATAACCTTTTTTGCGCCGGCAGCAATGTGCGCGGATGCCTTGGCTTTGCTGGTGAATAAACCGGTGCATTCGTGAACGGCATCAATGCCCAGCTCTGCCCAAGGTAGTTTTGATGGATCTCTTTCCGAGAAAACCTTGATCTTATCGCCGTTGATCACGATGTAGTCGCCATCAACACTTACTTCGAAAGGAAATTTTCCATGCACTGAATCATATTGAGTCAGGTGCGCATTCGTTGCAGCGTCGCCTAAATCATTGATTGCAACAATTTGAATTTCATTGGTACGGCCTGCTTCGTATAATGCGCGAACGATATTACGTCCAATACGACCATAACCATTGATTGCAACTTTAATTGGCATAGATTTTCTCCAGATTGATGAAATGAAAACTTACAAAAACGGATAACCCTAAAGTCTCCGAGAATCCGTTTAATTGTACCAAAAATTAAGAGGGTTAGTCTATTGACGTAGAAGACAGCTATTGTGGCTATAAGCATGTTGCTGTACTGGCAAATCGTTAAGAATAAGAGATTACTATTGATTGTTCATGGCCTCAGAGTTTACTTGAAGGTAAGAGAGATAATGTGGGGCGGCTTAATTTAAAGTTTGAATCCAAGATTATGCATACCACAATAAACAGTAAAGGGCTAACTTGAAAATAAATCCTCTCCCGCTGCTTCAGCGTCTTAAAGTATGGCAGTTATGGTTGTTCTCAGTGATACTCTCGGTGTTGTTGACTGAGGTCATTGTTGCCGTCATGGGGTTATTGCTAAAGGGAGAAGTGCCTCCCGATTACCTGCTTACCGGGTTAGTTGCATCGTGTTTTGTGGCTTCTTTGGTCGTGGCTATGCTGGGCTATTTTCTTGAAAAACTCACCGAGAGCCAGCTGCAACTATACGCCATCATTGAAGCCGAACCTGAGTGCGTAAAACTGGTGGCAGCAGACGGAACGTTGCTGCAGATCAACCGTGCCGGGTTGAACATGATCGAAGCGGATTCCCTGGATCAAGTCCTCGGTCAGCAGATACCGCAACTTATGACACCGGAATATCAGGGCGCCTTTATAGCGCTGACAAAGCGCGTGTTTGAGGGCGAGTCCGGCAATCTGAAATTCGAGATGCGTGGGCTCAAGGGGACATATCGCTGGATGGATACCCACGCTGTTCCCTTACGCGATTCACATGGTCATATTACTGCATTGCTCGCCGTTACTCGCGACATTACCGAGCACAAAGCATCGGAAACGGCACTACAAGAAGCGTTGGATCGTCTTCAGAAAATTGCCAGTCGAGTGCCCGGACTTGTATTTCAATTTCAGATGCGCCCCGATGGTAGTTCCTGCTTTCCTTTCGCCAGTGAAGCGATCCGTGACATCTATCGGGTCAGTCCGGAGGATGTACGAGATGATGCAGCCAGGGTATATGCCGTCCTGCATCCCGACGACTATGACGGCATCGTCGCCTCCATTCAAGCGTCGGCACGGCGATTGACCCCTTGGCGGCATGAGTATCGTGTGAAATTTGACGATGGTACGGTGCGTTGGCTGTTCGGCAACTCATTGCCGCAACGGGAAGCAGACGGCTCGGTACTTTGGCACGGCTTCATCACCGATGTGACTGAGCGCAAACGGGCGACGGCGTCGCTGTTGGAGAGTGAAGCCCGTTTCCGCACTATGGCGGATAGTGCGCCAGTGCTGATTTGGATCGCCAGACCTGACAAATTTTTCCACTATTTTAATAAGGGCTGGCTGGAATTTACCGGGCGGACAATGGAGCAGGAAATAGGCAATGGTTGGATAGCTAACGTACATCCGGAAGACTTCCAACGTTGCTTCAATACCTACGTCACCTCTTTCGATGCCCGTCATGAATTCAGCATGGAATATCGTTTGCGCCGCTTTGATGGAGAATATCGCTGGCTGCTCGATCATGGGGTGCCGCTTTATGACGAGCAAGACACATTCTTGGGCTACATCGGCTCCTGCATCGATATTACCCGGCGTAAGTTGTCTGAGACGGATCTGCGCATCGCCTCTACCGCCTTCGAATCCCAGGAAGCCATGGCCATCACCGATAAGGATCAAGTCATCCTCCGGGTCAATCAGGCTTTTGTCCGGGTTACCGGTTATAGCGTTGAGGAGGCTGTTGGTAAAACGCCGGCCCTGCTCAAGTCCGGTCGTCAGGATGCCGAGTTCTATCGGGCAATGTGGGAAAGTTTGTCTCGCGATGGGCACTGGCAGGGCGAAATCTGGAACCGGCGCAAGAACGACGAGGTGTACCCCGAATGGCTCAACATTACCGCCGTAACCGATGAGGGTGGTCATGTCACCAACTATGTTGCATCCTTTTCCGACATCACCGAGCGCAAGACGGCGGAATATGAGATCCAGCATCTGGCCTTCCATGACTCGCTTACCCAGCTTCCCAACCGCCGGTTGTTACTGGAACGGTTGAGGCACGGTATTGAGGTAGAACGACGTGAAGGCAAGCAGCTGGCCTTACTGATGCTCGACCTGGATCGCTTTAAAGCCGTCAACGACAGCTTTGGGCATCAGGCGGGCGACGAGTTGCTGCAACAAGTCGCCCGTAGAATAACAAGCCGGTTGCGAGAGGTAGACATGGTTGCCCGTTTGGGCGGCGATGAATTTATCGTGTTGCTGGAAGATATTACACACCCGGACGATGCCGCGCGGGTCGCTGAAGGAATTATCGCAGACTTAAGCAAACCCTTTCAGCTTCCCCAAAGTGATGATGTACAGATTGGCGTCAGTATTGGTATCAGCCTGTACCCGCAACACGCAGACAACCCTGAAATGTTACTGGATCACGCTGATACAGCGTTATATCACGCTAAAGATAATGGGCGCGGCTGCTTTGCCTATTTTTCCGAAGACCTGACTATTGCTGTCCGTGAGCGTATTGCGTTAGAAGCTCGTTTGCGAAAAGCGATTAAACAACAGGAGCTGCGTGTGTTTTACCAGCCGCAAATGGACATTGCCAGCGGGCGTATTGTCGGCGCTGAGGCGTTAGTGCGCTGGCAAGATCCTGTCGAAGGATTGATTCCCCCTTGCCGCTTTATTCCCATTGCCGAAGAAACCAATTTGATTGTGGAGATTGGCGAATGGGTGCTGCGCGAAACCTGTCGACAAGGTCGGCAGTGGCTGGATATGGGGTTGCCACCGTTAACCCTGGCGGTTAATGTTTCCCCGCACCAATTCCGGCGCAGTGACATTAACGCCTTGGTTGCAACGGTACTGCGCGACACCGGTTTTCCGGCAGGGCAGCTGGAATTGGAAATAACCGAAAGCGGGCTGATGGAAAACCAGGACAAAACGACGAACATTCTCAACAGCCTGCATGCCCAAGGCGTTCATCTTGCCATTGATGATTTCGGCACCGGTTATTCGTCGCTGACCTATCTCAAACACTTTCCTCTGGACGTACTGAAAATCGATAAGAGTTTTATCGACGATATTCCCCATAATAAAGACGACATGGAAATTGCAGCGACCATTGTGGCGATGGGGCATATCTTGGGTTTCAAAGTGCTGGCGGAAGGCGTGGAAACCCTGGAACAGCTGGCTTTCCTGCAAGAGCAAAGTTGCGACTTATACCAAGGCTATCTCAAAAGTCACCCGCTGCCGGCGGATGATTTTGTCGCGCGGCTCCAGGCAGACGATTCATTTCCAAAAAAGCCAGCCGAAAGCGACAGGTCAGATTAAATGTTGAATTTATCCTCTATTTTTTGTTTGTAATTTAAATAATGGATGGTTTGCAATTGCTCCGGGTTGTCGATGCGGAATGCAGAAAGGGGCAGGTCTATATCGGTAATATGAATCGGATAATTAACCTTACCGTTCCGAAATTGGAGTATGTGTTGGTAAGCGGCATAAAAGACTTGATTGCCGTGGTCTAGCGAGGAAAACTCTTTTTCATTGCAGTAGATCGAATAGATAATGCCCTTGTGGGTATCTTCCCCGGTAATGCGCAAGCTTAATTCCTGGTTTGATGCGGTTGCTTTCAGTTGTACAGGGGTATAAGAAAAGATGCCGGCAGGACTTTTCGTGATTTCGTAATATTCAATGGTCAAAAGCGTTTCAAAAAGATTGCGGTTGAGGATCGATTCTAAAAAAATGGCATATTGTTTTAGCAGTTGGCTCGGCTTTGCTTTGCTATGCGGCTGGATATACAAGGCGCCTTTTTCATCAGCAATATAGACACTGGTGTCCGCCTTGCTTTCATAGTAAAAAAGCTGAATTACTTGCGGCCTGTTCAGGGAATAAATAAGATGAATGGGTGTGTTTTCGAGGACCGCTGGGTCGAAATGAATGGTGCTGAACTGTTCCTGAGGGCTTGCTAATTCGCTTAACAACTGTTTTCTGGTTGCCAGCTGTTTGTAGCTTAGGGTTTTATTTGCGGATTGGAAGACATAAAACGAAGTTCCGCCAGGCAAAATATAACGGGGTGAGCGATTGTGATGTTGTTTGGAGAAAAGCTTAACCAGGGTATTAAATACCGCTTCAACGCGGAGGATAATGCCTTTGGCCCGAGCCGGAGTGTGGCAAACAAACTTCAGGCTACTCAAGGATAACGGTTTTTTACTGTTATTAATGGCATCCGCTAAACAGTTAAATAGCCCTTCTATGCCTTCATCCTGGCTGGTTGTGATTTCGCCCCAGCTGGACAGTGAAATCCTGTTGATAGTTTGAATAAAACACTGGCGGTTCATGCCGTAACTTAACGCATCGGAACGCTCACTCATAACGCACAGGCCGTCATCATCCGATATGCCCAGATTGATAATAAGCAGTGAATTCAGCTGAGCTTTGAGGGTTTGGTAGGTTTCCAGCGGAGGGTCGTAGTTAAAACTCTGGGTTAAAAAAAGGTTGATCTGCGTCAGCGTTGAATGCAGCTCTTCATTCGGCATTTTAAGTGAATGCGAACTGAACTGGAGCTGTAGCTGTTTGTGATAGAGTCCGTTGATGATCAGCCAGCAAAGGATTTCGATTAAAGACCGGCATTTTTGTATGGGTTCAAAATCTGCGGCGTTAGTCATCTGTACGTTTTTCAGGTACATAGCCCAGCCATCGCCGCCGGGAAGACGGTTTTCTACGATAGACAAGGTATTTTCTTTTGAGTGGACTTCCGAGCGAGTCGTAATGATTTCAATCTTGCCCGGCTTTTTTTCCAAAAAGGAATGAAGTTTTCTGCCTATCAATTTCAAGTCGTTGCTGTTTTCCTGGTTTTGGGCAACATGGTCTCTGGCGAACCCCATAATCATGCGGTAGCAGTGGGTCAATTGCTGCACGATAACGGCATGTTCCGACGTTGCTTTTTTTATATCCCAGAGTCGCTGATATTTCAGGTTATCAATAGTGGAGGCGGGCCAATTCCAGTTATTAGCAATAGAGTGCATATATTTTTCCCTGGTGGCTCGGGTCTGGGAATCCATGGTGTTGTCGGACGAACCCATGACTTTTAAATAAAAGCATTGACGAGCTAAGGCCAATCTTCCATGGCTATGCGCTTTTTGCAGATATTTTTCGACTTTTTGGTAAATGAGCAAATACGGGTCGAGATCGGTCGTCATATAGTCGCCCTGATAAACGGCCTTTTTTATGTCCTGACACAGCCATTCAGTCTGAGGATATTCGCTGGCATAGCATTCCATTAACAGCAGTTTCAATAGCGATTTATGCGGCGAATGCAGCGCCTTATAAAGATGCCAAAGGGTTGCGCTGGTAAATTCTTCAGCCGGGACAGCGTCGAAGCCGCCGAAATCGATAAGCTCATGTTCGGGAATGAACCGGTTCGCTATTAAGTGCTTGATATAGGCTGTGTAGTTTCTTTCTTCATGCGGGGGGACCAGCCACCATGCAGGGCTTTTCCCCGCAATGTAAATTGCCGTCCGGTAAAACTCTTCAAGCAGTAGATAATGCTGGGTTTGGCCGCTGCTTTCCGTGGAAATGGGTGTGTTTTCACCGAGCAGGAATTGTTTGCTGTCCATCAGGAAGAAATGCACTTCCAGTCCTAGCGATGCCGCCCAAAGCTCTATTGCGGTGGCTTTTTTTTGCAGCTCGGCAATGGCGCCGGACAATAAGTCGGATTGATGGCATAACCAAATGTCCATGTCGCTGGATTTGGAAAATGCGATGCTGCCGACGCTGCCCATCAAGAACAGACCTTCAATAGGGTAGGTATGTGATGCCGCGCGGGCATAAGTGAAGTTTTTTGCAAGTTGCCTGGCGGCATTTATTGCCTGAATGCCAGGGGTGTATTCGGGTATTCCTGCGGGAGTTGTCGAAGAAAAAAACCCCGGTAACATCGGGAAGTTGCAATGGAAAAGCAGGGGTAATAAGTCCAGGAATGTTTGTTGACGAGGTTGCAAAAAATCCTGGACTCGTTGTTCGCGTAGCTGATTCAAGCGTTTAAATCGGTGTTTAATCGTTTGAAGGTCTTGTATGCTGATTTCTTCGCCGGGGGAGCCTAAATGGATGGCAGGCTCTGGGTGTGGTCTTATCATGGTGAAAGCATTATTTTTAAACTGAAACTAAGTCGATAATCAAGAGTCTTTTAACAAAACGCACCGCCGAGATACGACGATCCAGACGCTAACAAATATTACAATCCAGGTGCTGCCGCATCGCTTTTGTGGTGAGTAATTAGCAAACTTAGTTGATCGTGTTCCAGTGTTGCTCGTGCTGTCTGGATGGCGAGCCTGACCGTACCGGGAGCCGTGCCGCCAATGTGTTTACGAGCCGAAACCGAGCCTTCCAGCGTTAAATAATCAAAAACATCATCGGTAATCAAGCCCGAAAAATGCTGTAGCTCTGGCAGGGACAGTTCCGATAAATCGCGTTTGCTTTCCAACCCTAAGCGCACTGCCAAGCCCACGACTTCATGAGCATCGCGAAAAGCCATGCCTTTGCGTACCAGATAATCGGCAAGGTCGGTGGCCGTGGCAAAGCCGCGTTTGGCCGAGTTGTACATATTGGTTTTTTTGGCTTCGAGGTGGGGAACCATATCGGCATAAGCCCGCAAGCAATTGATTAGGGTGTCGGCGGTATCGAATAGCGGTTCTTTATCTTCCTGATTGTCTTTGTTGTAGGCCAGCGGCTGGCTTTTCATCAGCATCAGCAGCGAAACCAAGTGGCCGGTTACCCGGCCTGACTTGCCGCGTACCAGCTCGGGTACGTCGGGGTTTTTCTTTTGCGGCATAATCGAGGAGCCGGTGCAGAAAGCATCGGGCATCTCGATAAAGTCGAACTGGGCGCTGGACCACAGGATTAATTCTTCGGAAAAACGCGATAAATGCATCATGATCAAGCTGCCGGCCGCCGCAAACTCAATCGCAAAATCGCGGTCGCTGACCGAGTCCAGCGAGTTGGCCGAAGGGCGGCTAAAGCCGAGTAAATCGGAAGTCATCTGGCGGTCTATCGGATAGCTGGTTCCAGCCAATGCCGCAGCGCCTAAAGGCATAATGTTGACGCGTTTGCAGCAATCTTGCAGCCTTTCCCGGTCGCGGCTGAGCATTTCAAACCAGGCCATCAGGTGGTGGCCGAAAGTAATCGGTTGGGCGACCTGCAAGTGCGTAAAGCCCGGCATGATGGTATCGCTATGTTGTTCAGCCAAATCCAGAATGGCTGTTTGCAAGCGTGTGAGCTGGCCTAAAATTTGGGTGATTTCACTGCGCAGGTAAAGGCGAATATCCGTCGCTACCTGATCATTACGGGAACGTCCGGTATGCAGTTTTTTTCCGGCAATGCCGATTAAATCGGTCAGGCGGGCTTCAATGTTCATGTGAACATCTTCCTGCTTGATCGACCAGACAAATTCGCCGTTAACTATTTCCCGGCTGATTTGGGTCAGGCCGTCAATAATAGCGTCGCGTTCCTGTTCGGTCAGAATACCGCAAGAGCAAAGCATTTTGGCATGGGCGATTGAGCCCTCAATGTCTTGTTGCGCCATACGTTGGTCAAAATCGACAGAGGCGGTAAATACCTCTACAAAGGCATCGGTTGCCTGGGCAAAACGGGCGCTGGAAAGTTTGTCGGAATTAACGTTGGTCATGGCGGTTTCATTGTAAGTTGACTATTGGGTCAAATTATACAGCGAAAGCTTACACTCCTGCTAACGCTCCTTGCTTGCATCCCTGTAGGCAAAGCTTCCGTTCTTTACCTGCATTGGTGCAGGCAAGTAATTAAAGTTCGATTAACCGTCATCAACTTACACGGGTTACAATAACGTAATTTATTGTTGAAAATGAATGGTGTTCTTTTGACTGAAAAAATTATTCGTATTGCGACGCGCCGGAGTCCTTTGGCGTTGTGGCAGGCAGAGCACGTTGCAGAACGTTTGGAGCGGACATTTCCAGGATGCAGGACTGAATTGGTTAAAATGACCACTCAGGGCGACAAGATTCTTGATGCGCCTTTAGCCAAGATCGGCGGCAAGGGATTGTTTGTCAAAGAGTTGGAGCAGGGCATGTTGGAAGGCTTGGCCGATATTGCCGTGCATTCCATGAAAGATGTGCCGGTGGAGTTTCCGGAAGGCTTGCACTTGGCGGCCATTTTAATCCGCGAAGATCCGACCGATGCTTTTGTCTCCAATCATTATGCGACGTTACACGATTTACCGGCTAATGCCAGAATCGGTACGTCCAGCTTGCGCAGACAATGCCAGATTAAAGAGCTGTACCCGGAAGCTGAAATATTGTCATTAAGGGGTAACGTCAACACCCGCCTGTCCAAGCTGGATAGCGGTGAATACGATGCCATTATTCTGGCTTCGGCCGGATTGAAAAGACTGGGCATGGCTGAACGTATTACTCAATGCCTGGATACCTCCGTCAGCCTACCGGCGATCGGCCAGGGCGCGATAGGCATAGAATGCCGGATTGACGATCCGGAAATTAATGAAATGTTGAATGCGTTGCATGATAGCGAAACCGGACTGTGTGTGGCGGCGGAACGGGCAATGAATGCGCGTTTGAGTGGCGGCTGCCAGGTTCCGATTGCCGGTTTTGCCAAGATGCAGGGCGATCAACTGTTCATGCGCGGATTGGTCGGCAGTCCTGACGGCAGCGTGATCTATCGGGCTGAACGGACGGATAGCGTGGACAGCGCTGAAGCTATCGGCAAAATGATTGCCGAAGACTTATTGGCTCAAGGCGCCGATGAAATTTTGCAAGCGCTGTTTCATTGAATGCAGGGATGTCGGTAAGGGACTGAAACGTTGAGTAAAGTTTTGAACGGCGCATGCGTTTTAGTAACGCGGCCGGAGCATCAGGCGGAAAATCTGAGCCGTTTAATTGAACAGCGGGGCGGGATAGCGGTCCGGTTTCCTACCCTGGAAATCGTTTCGCGGGATGACGACCGGATAAAATCTACGCTGGCGAATCTGGATGGATTCCGATGGGTTGTTTTTATCAGCGCCAATGCAGTAAATTTTGCTCTAAAGGCGAATAGTGGCAAAATACCCCGCACGAAATCCGTGCGTTTTGCCGCAGTGGGGCAGGCTACGGCGCAAGCCATGAAAATGGCCGGATTACCCGTCGATTTAGTGCCTGAATACGGATATAACAGTGAAGCGTTACTGGAAATGCCGCAACTACAGCAAGTCGAAGGGCAAAATTGTTTAATCGTTCGCGGTGAAGGCGGGCGTGAACAGTTGGCAACCACGTTGCGCAGCAGAGGCGCAGAAGTTGACTATCTGGAAGTCTATAAAAGAATAATCCCCCGTATGGATAGCTCTCCGGTTGTCGAGTTGCTTGCTCAGCACCGCCTGGATGTCATTACCGTGACCAGTGCCGAAGCGTTGCAGAACTTAAGTTTAATGCTGGGTGAAAAAAATAATAAGCTATTGTCATTAATACCCTTGGTGGTAGTTAGCGATAGAATCAGGTGTTTAGCCGCCGATATGGGATTTAATCGAATTACTGTGACGGATAGTCCTATCGATACAGCAATTCTTGAGACAGTAATAACGTGTGTGACAGGGGAATAGAGTGGCCGAATTGACTGAACAACAAGAACAGAATGTGAGCGAAAATAGCGCAGCTCGCAAGTCGCGTAGCGGACTCTGGTTTGGCATCATTATGCTGCTCATTATTATCAGCGTGGCAGGTGCCGGGTTTTATCTTTTTCAGCAATTGCGCTCTCAACAGGCTGATTTAGGCGGGGAAGTTAATAAAGGCGACATGCAGCTGATCGAGTTGTCGAAGCAGATAAGCGGTTATCAAACGCAACTTGCAGCCATTCAATCCCAACTGGCAACCGTAGAAGCCGATGTTGCCGGGAAGGAATCCCACTTTACCAAAACCCTGGCGGATTTTTCCCAGTTACATAGCGAAAAACTGGATGCTACACGGAATGAATTAAACAGTGCAGTCCAGCAGGTACAACGCCAGCTAGGCAAGACACGCGGCGATTGGTTAATTGCCGATGCGGAATACCTGTTAAGCATAGCCAATCAACGCCTGTATCTAATGGGCGATGTCAATACCACCCGCGAAGCCCTGGAAGCGGCGGATCAACGCCTCAGAGAAAGCGGGGATGCAGGCGCTTTTAAAATACGCGAACAAATCGCCAAGGATATTACCGCGATCCGTAATGTTGCGGTTGCCGATATTGTCGGGATGTATGCCACGATTCAATCGCTGCAAGGTCAGGTCGATACCTTAACCTTGTTTTTGCCTTATACCGGAAAAACATTGACCCAACCCAAACCGGCACAGGAACCGGCGAATAAGGAAGGTCAAAATCTGCTTGATTCTGCATTGGGACAGTTGGAAGGGGTCGTGACCATCAGGCACACCGAACATCCCATTAAGGAAATATTAACGCCGGAACAAGCCCAGTTTATTCGGGAACAGTTAAGGGTAAAGCTGGAAATGGTTAAAATTGCCCTGGTTCAGCAAAACGAGCAGCTTTACCAATCCAGTCTGGCCGATGCAAAAAAATGGACCGAACAAAACTTTGCCAAGAGCACAGAGACGAGCAATTTTATTGCCGAGCTGGACAAGTTTAGCGACATCAAAATCCGCAGCCATTTCCCGGACATCAGCCTGTCGTTGAAAATGCTCAGGGATATTACCAAGCTGAGATTGGAAGTCGATAAAGCCATGCCGCCTGCTGAAAAAGCCAAATCCGAACCGGTCGAAAAACCGGTTGAACCAGCAAAACCGGTGGCAGTGAATCCGGCCGAAGCGGTAAAACCGACTGAGACCGCACCGCCCGCCGAGACACCGAAGCCGGTTGAAGCAGCACCTGCCGCACAATAATCCAGAGAGTACATGATGAAAAATATAATGTATTTTCTGGGTTCACTCCTTGTTGCCGTTGCAGCCGCTTTTTTTGCCTATAAATGGTTGGGCGGATTCGAGAATCCAGGCTATGTCCTGATCGGCATCGGCTATTGGTCCCTTGAAACATCGTTAATCGTTTTTGCGGTTAGCTTGATCATGGGATTTTTTGTATTTTATATCTTCTTCAGGTTTTTAGGCTGGCTGCTCAGATTGCCGGGCCAAATCAAGAATCGCGGCAAAAGCATCAAATTCAATCGTTCTCAGGAAGCTTTGATTGCCGGTCTGGTCGATTCCGCCGAAGGTAACTGGGAAAAAGCCGAAAAAGTATTAATCAAGCATGCCTCGCACAGCGGCGCACCGTTGATCCACTATTTAACCGCAGCAAGAGCCGCACAATCCCGTGGCGCGTATGACAAAAGGGACGAATACCTAAAAAAGGCAGCCGATCAAGCGCCGGGTTCCGATGTGGCGATAGGCCTGACCCAGGCGGAACTGCACTTATCGGAAAAACAATTCGAGCAAGCCCTGGAAACCTTGACACGCCTGCAGTCCATCGATCCGACTCACGCCAGCGTTTTAAAATTACTACATCAAGCCTATCAACAAGCCGGCGATTGGGAAGGCATCCGCAAACTGATTCCGTCATTGAACAACAATAAAGTGTTGATGGAAGCCGAGATAAAACTGCTGGAAACCGAAGCATTCAGCAAGTTGTTAAAGCAGGCGGCCGAGCGAGGCAGTGCTGATGAAATTGATTCGTTATGGTCGGAAATTCCCGATTACATCAGGAACATGAAAGGCGTTTCGGCGATTTATTTCGCCGCGATGATTGATGCAGGGGCGGGCGCAAAGGTCGAAGGCGGCTTGTCCAGAGCCTTGTCGACAACCTGGGATCAAACGCTGGTGGTGTTGTTCGGTAATGTCCAGTCGATCGATGTCGCAAGACAGCTTGAAACAGCCGAGCAGTGGCTGCCGATGCACCCACGGGATGCCGTGTTCCTGACCGTACTGGGCAAGCTGAGCATGAAATGCGGAGACAACCAAAAAGCGACAACCTACCTGACCAAAAGCATTTCGATAGAGCCTACCGTTCCGGCTTATCAACTATTCGGCGATTTGCTGTCTGCCCAAGGGGACAAGGACAGGGCCAGCGAATGTTACAAGCAGGGCTTGGAGTTGGCATCCAGCGAGATTGTCAGCCGGATTGATTCAATATCTTGAGTAGGCGGTAGGATGGATAGAGTAACGCCCTAGCCATCCTACGAACTGAGTGCATAAAAAAGAGTTATAATTTTTTAACGCTTTACCTCCCCCAATTCATATCCCACGCTTTGTTTAATCAGGCCAGGATATGACGATCTTTTACTTTATGGAGATAACACATGCTTGTATTTGGCATGATCATTATCACATTAAGCCCACAAAGTTTTACCTAATCCTATGAATATCATCGGCAGTTGGACGTGGAAAGGTTTGGGCGATGCGCTCTTTAGCCCCAAAGCGACCGGCATAGAATCCAAAATAAACGAAGTTAAGCAACGCTTACCGATTCCTGTTTTTTGGCTGCTGGGCAAAACACAAGCCGGAAAAACCTCGCTGATTCGGGCATTAACCGGTAGCGATGCGGCGGAAATCGGCAATGGTTTCCAGGCTTGCACTAAACGGTCGCGATTTTATGATTTTCCGTCATCCAGCCATCCGATGATGCGTTTTCTGGATACGCGGGGTTTGGGCGAAACTGCTTACAATCCGGGCGAAGACCTAGCCTGGTGTGCCAATCAGGCGCATTTATTAGTCGTAGTGCTACGGGCGTTGGACATGAATCAAGCGGAAGTGGTTGATACCGTGTTGACCATTCATCAGCAGCACCCGGACTGGCCTATCATAGTGGTGCAAACCGCCTTGCACGAAGGTTATGTCGGCGACGCCGAGCATATTCAACCGTATCCTTATCAACAAATATCCTTTCCGCCGCAAGTGCCTCATGCCTTGGCGCAAGTGCTGTTACATCAACGCGACTGGTTTAAGTCAGTGCCGGTGCATTTTGTGCCGGTTGATTTCACGCTGCCGGAAGACGGTTTTGAGCCTGCCGATTACGGGTTGGATGCGTTATGGCGCACCATTGAAAGCGTGTTACCGGCGGGTGTGATCGGCTTATTGCGCGGTACCGAGCAGCATAAAGAATTACTGGATTTTCATGCTCAGCAAGCTCATCCGCACCTGATCGGTTATGCGGTACTCAATGTCGGCATGGGCGCGATCCCCTTGGCAGGTTTGCCGTTAGTGCTGGCTGTGCAAGCCAAACTGTTCCACAGCATCGCTTCAATTTATGGCCTGGAGCTGACCCGCAGACTGTATGCCGAATTTACCAGCCTGATCGGCGTCAGTGTCGGTGCAGGATTATTAGGACGGGAACTGCTTAAATTTGTCCCTGTTTACGGTTCGGCGGTGGCAGGCGTTTATTCGGGAGCGATGACCTATGCACTGGGCAAAGCTTTTTGCGTGTATTTGCATGGCGTAAAACGAGGCGCTTTACCCGACCATGCGACGTTAAAACAGGCTTACGACGAAGCTTTCGCCCATGCGCGTCAATTGCTCAAAAATAAGGAAACCTAGCTTATGCTTGTAACGCGCTTTAGCATTGTCTTGGCGGTGGTGTTTTTAATGCCTTGGCTGGCGTTAATAGGTTTGGGCGGTTACTGGGTATGGCAACACGGTTGGCTTTATCAGGGCATGGGCATCTTATCGGCGAACATGGCGCTGGTCTATGGTCTGCTGCACTGGCGCAGTCATAGTGCAAAGCCGTTGTTTGTAGAGCCCATCGAGATTCAGCCTAATCCAAACTGGCCGGATAAGGCTCAGCTGGCGTGGCAAGCACTTAAGCCATTAACCGAACGCTGGCAAACAGAATCGGATTTGTTGACGGACTCAAGCAAAGCCTTAAAACTGACCAATGAAGTATTAACGTTGGTTGCGCGGCACTTTCATGCCGATTCCAAATACCCCATTTTAGAATTTCCGCTGCCGTATCTGCTCAAGCTGATTGTGTTGGTCTGTGAGGATATTCAGCACGACGTATTGGACAAAATTCCCGGCAGTCATGCAGTGAGAGTCGGCGATTTATTACGCGCCAAGCAGGCCGTCGATACCTTGAATAAACTTAAATCGGTTTTCGATGTCGGGAATTGGCTATTTAATTGGGCGGGTGCGGCGCTGGCTAAAGCGCGCAGTGTATTAATCGGCAAAGGGCTGAATACCGTTACCCATGAAATATCGCAACGCCTGATCAGTGCCTATATCAACAAGCTCGGCTATTACGCGATTCAACTCTACAGCGGTCAATTAACCTTGGATGACATCGTACCGACTGACAGATTAACCGCCGCGTCAAAACAAGACATGGCGGAAAGCGAAGTGCATGACCAGTCGATAGAGCCGCTTCGGCTACTTGTTGTAGGCCAAGTCAGCAGCGGTAAATCCAGTTTGATTAACGCCTTATTCGGCGAAATAAAAAGCGCAGAAGGACTCTTGCCGACTACCGCAGAAATCACTCCTTACCTGCTCGAACGCGACGGCTTGCAACAAGCGATCATACTGGACAGCGCCGGTTACGGCGGTTTAAAGCACGACCAAGCACCTGAGGCATTAATGCAGGAGTGGACAAAAGTCGATGTGATTTTAATGGTTTGCAATGCCGCGCAAGCCGCCCGCCAAGTCGATACAGAACAAGTGAACGCCATTCGCCACTATTTTCAGGAACAATGCCCAAACCAAGCCTTGCCGGTTATCATCGCGGTGGCGACGCATTGCGACCGTTTACGCCCGGTTCGTGAATGGAATCCTCCCTACAATATCCAACAGCCGGACAACGCCAAAGCACACAGTATTCGACAGGCTTGTGAGGCGATGGCCCACGATTTGAGTTTATCGCTGGATTGCATCGTCCCCGTTTGTCTGGCCCCTGAAAAACCCGCTTACAATATCGAAGACGGTTTGATGCCGTTGATTTACGAGCATCTTAACGCGGCCCAGCGGGTGCGTTATTTGCGCTGTTTACGCCAGCAACAATCGGAAAGCTACTGGCGGCAATGGCGAAAGCAGGCATTACAAGCGGGGCAGCTTATTTTTAAACGTTGAAGAAAAAATAATACAGGCTAAATATTATCTTTCGGTTTTACAAACTTTGCGACAGAACCATGAACGAAATAAACACTAACCGTTCCCTGGCTTGCCGAACAGCCGAAAGACGGGATCAAGTCATTCACGGATTCCGTATAGCCGCATCAACTTCAAAGCCTCAGTCCCGCATCGGATGCTTTGGCGGTGGCATAGCGCCGCCAAAGCGCCTTGATCCAGCTATTGAAATCATCCAAATAGGTATACGCCACCGGAATCACCAACAGGCTGAGCAAGGTGGAAGTCACCAAGCCGCCGATCACGGCGACCGCCATCGGGCTGCGGAAGGATGAATCCGCGCCTCCCATGCCAAGCGCAATCGGCAGCATGCCTGCACCCATCGCAATGGTGGTCATAACGATAGGGCGGGCGCGTTTCCGGCAGGCATCCAGCAGCGCATCCATTCGAGGCATGCCATGATCCCGCCGGGCAACAATGGCATATTCGACCAGCAATATGGAATTCTTGGTGGCAATGCCCATCAGCATAATCAGCCCGATCAGCGACGGCATGGAAAACGCTTTACCGGTCAACAGCAGCGCCACAAAACCGCCGCCGAAAGAAAGCGGCAGCGCAGCCAAGATGGTGATCGGCTGCAAAAACTCCTTGAACAGCAGTACCAGCACGATGAATATGCACAGCATGCCGGTGAGCATAGCGAGGCCAAAACTGGCGAAAAGCTCAGCCATCATTTCGGCATCGCCAATATTGATCCGCTTTACGCCGGCAGGCAGATTGCGAATGCTGGGCAAATTTTGCACTGCCTTAGTCACATCCCCTAACGGCAGGCCGGAGAGTTCAATTTCAAAATTGATGTTGCGTGAGCGATCATAACGATCAATGACCGCAGGTCCACTGGAAAACTCCAGATCGGCCACCTGACTTACCATCACCGATCCCGAACCTGCTTTGCCTGACGGCACAGCGAGCCGTTCCAGCACCGAAAGATCGCTGCGTCCATCTGCGGCCAGTTTCACCACCACCGGCACCTGGCGTTGGGCGAGATTGAGCTTAGGCAAAGACCAATCGTAATCCCCTATCGTGGCGATGCGCAGAGTCTCTGCGATAGCCGCGGTGGTGACGCCCAAATCGGCTGCACGGGAAAAATCCGTTCGTACCGCAATTTCAGGCCTTACCAACGCGGCGCTGGAGGCGATACTGCCGAGACCGGGAATGGTCCGAAGATCGCGCTCAACGTTACGGGCAGCGGTGCTTAAGGCCTGCGGATCGTCGCCGCTCAGCACCAGCACGTATTTCTCGCCCGATCCGCCGAGGCCTACTTTGGTGCGCACGCCGGGCAGGTTTTGCAGCGCCTGCCGGATGTTTTGCTCGATGACTTGCTTGCGCACGGGCCGGTCTTGACGATTAGCCAGCGTAATCGTCAACGTGGCTTTACGCACTTCGCCGCTTTGAGAGGCGGCAAGAGGATCGCCGCCGGCTGAACCGCCGCCGATGGTGGTATAAACCGATTTTACATAAGGCACGTTTGCCACCAATTGCCGGGCGGCTTCCGCCGAGGCACTGGTTTGGGAAAGGCTGGCGCCGGGCGATAATTCGACGAAAACCTGGGTCTGCGGATTATCATCCGGCGGTATGAACCCCGTGGGCAGTAAAGGAATCAGCATCAAGGAGCCGATGAAAAACGCCGCCGCAGCCGCTATCGTGGTCAGGCGATGCTTCAAGCACCAGGCCGCCAGTTTCATATAGTTTTTCATGATGCGCCCTTCCGGCGGCTCGAAGTGGCCGCTGTCTTTCAACAGATAAGCGGCCATCATCGGCGTCAGCATCCGCGCCACTACCAGCGAGGCCAGCACGGCCAGCGCTGCGGTCCAGCCGAATTGCTTGAAGAAGCGCCCGGCAATCCCGCTCATGAAGGCCGTGGGCAAAAATACCGCAACCAGTGCGAACGTGGTAGCGACTACCGCCAGGCCGATTTCATCGGCCGCCTGCATGGCCGCCTGATAAGGTGTTTTGCCCATACGCAAGTGGCGCACGATGTTTTCCACTTCGACGATAGCATCATCCACCAGGATGCCAACCACCAGAGATAGCGCCAACAAAGTGATCCCGTTCAGGGAAAAACCTAAATAGTCCATGCCCAAAAAGGCCGGAATAATCGACAGCGGCAGGGCTACGGAAGAGATGAAAGTCGCCCGCCAATCTTTTAAAAACAGCCAGACAACCAATATCGCCAACAAAGCGCCTTCGTAAAGCATGGTCATGGAGCCGTGGAATTCTTCCTGCACCGGGGTGACAAAATTGAACGCTTCGGTAAACTCTATATCCGGGTTGGCAAGCCGTAATTCCGCTAACGCTTTTTGCACACCCGCGCCCACCTCGACATCGCTGGCGCCGCGGCTGCGGGTGACTTCAAACCCTACCACCGGTTTGCCGTTGAGCAAGGCCAGCGATCGGGACTCCGCCACCGTGTCGTCGATGGTCGCGACTTGGTCGAGCCGGAAACTGCGGCCGTCTGCCAACGAGAGTTGCAACGGTCGCATTTCTTCCACCGACGCAACATTGGCTAAGGTGCGTACCGGCTGCTCACCACTACTCAAATTGGTACGGCCGCCTGCACTTTCTCTTTGTATCGCGCGCAACTGCCGGGAAATATCGGCAGCCGTAGCGCCCAACGATTGCAATTTGACCGGGTCCAGTGCAATGGCCACTTCCCGGCTGGCGCCGCCCACCCGGCTAACTTGGCCCACACCGCGCACGCTGAGCAACTTTTTGGCAATCGTGTCTTCTACAAACCAGGAAAGCGCTTCGTTATCGCGCTGGGCGGAGGCGACAGTAAACGCCAGGATCGGCGAACCGGCCAAATCCAGCTTGGTAACGACCGGGTCGCGCAGATCGGCAGGCAGATCGGAACGCACTTTGGACACAGCGGAACGTATGTCGTCCACCGCTTCCTGTACGGGTTTTTCCAGACGGAACTCGGCGGTAATAATAACGCTGCCGTCCTGCACTTTAGTGGTGATGTGCTTTAGACCTTGCAGGGTGGCGATAGCGTTTTCGATCTTACGCGCCACCTCGCTTTCCAGCTGGGAAGGCGAGGCGCCGGGCAAAGATGCCGTGACTGTCACCGTAGGCAAGTCCAGATCCGGCATATTTTGAACTTTCATCGACTGAAAACTCAACAGCCCACCGAAGCTCAGCAGCACAAACAACATCAGCGCCGGAATGGGGTTGCGGATACACCATGAGGAGACGTTCATGGCTGCACCAGCTGCACAGTATCGCCATCGGTCAGGAATGAGGCGCCGATGGCGACCAGACGATCCCCCGGATTGAGTCCCGAAAGTATTTCCAAGCTGTCACCGGTTCTTCGGCCCAGTTGCACTTTGACCTGAGAGACTTTGGCAAGTGAACCGCTTTGCTCGCCCAATTTGAAGACATAGCTGAAGCCTTCCCGCAGAGAGAGTGCAGTCTGAGGGACGATGAGACCGGCGTTGATACCGATTTGGAATTCGCCCCGGCCGAACATTCCCGCGCGTAAGCCATGCTGGGCGGCTTCCGGTAAATCCACATAGACCAAACCATTGCGGCTCTGGACATCCAAGGTCGGAGCCAATGCACGAATCTTGCCCTTGATGCTGCCGACGTTGGGCACCTCGACGCTAACAGCGATGCCGGGCTTGAGTTGGGCCATTTCGGAGGCAGTGACTTCGCCCCGCCATTCCAGCCGGTTTTGCCGGATCATGCGAAACAATTCCTGCCCCTTGGCAGCGACCGCCCCCAAGGTGGCGCTACGGGAAGAAATAACGCCCTCATCGCCGGCTAAAACCTTGGTATATTTCAGCCGCAACAACTGCGAATCCAACTGCGCTTTGGCCGACTGGACCTTGGCTTTAGCGGTTTTTTCACCGGTCAGATATTGGTTCACTTGTTGGCTGCTTAGCGCCCCGGAAGCCGAGATCTGTCCGGCCCGTTCGGCGTTAACGCGTGCATCGGCCAGATTCGCCTCGGCCTCGGCCAGCGCTGCCCGGCTTTGGGCGACATCGGCTAATACGCTTTCGTCGGAAAAAACCGCCAGCAGCTGTCCTTTTCTTACGGTTTCGCCCACTTGCACATTCACCTCAATCAAACGCAGGTCGCTTATTTCAGCGCCGATAATGGCCTCCTGCCATGCCGCTATCGAACCGTTGGCCGTCAGTGTCATGGGAATGTCGCGCAGGGCAGGCTGGATTACCGTTACGCTGAGCGCAGGCTTCGGCGCGGGAGCAGTGTCGGCGGCGGCAGAGTGAGTGCTGCGTCCGGCGATAATGCCAACGCCGATCAGCACGCTTAAGGCCGTCAGCAGAGCGCCTGTTTTTCCTTTTGTCATGATTTTCCTCCGGTGAAATCGACTTGATGATTTAAATAGTGATCTGGTTTTTCGGGTTCGCCGCTGCTTGGAGCAGAAGAGCTTGCAGCGCCAATTTTCCGGGCATCGTCATGTTCTTCCCAGCTGCCGCCGACTGCGCGGTAGAGCGCGATCCAGGCGCTGACTTGCTCCTGCTCTAACTCTTTAAGCGCCATTTCAGCGGACAGAACGTTACGCCTTGATGTTTCGACATCAATCAAATTGCCTAATCCGACTTGGTAAAGTTGCTGGACAGCCAGAAAATTTGCCCGGTAACCGGTGACAGCCTTGCGGCCTTCGGGTAAGCGTTGGCTGGCGCTGTCTAAGCGCACCAAGGCTTCTTCCACTTCTTTTACCGCCGTGCGCACTTTGCTCCGAAATTTACTTTCGGTAGCCTGATATTGGACTCGCGCCGCCTCCACATCGGCAGCCCGCTTACCGGCATCGAACAGCGGCAAGCTGAGCGTCGGGCCGATCGCCCAGGTTTGTGCGAGCAAAAACGCTCCCCCGTTAATGTTTTGCAACGTCGGCGTGATGTTGCCGGACAGACTCAACTTCGGAAACCGCTTGGCCTGTTCGACGCCGATATTGGCGCTGGCCTCCGCGACATCGCGCTCGGCGGAGGCCACGTCGGGCCGTTGCAGCAACACGCGGGCAGGCAGGGAATCAATTCGGAACGCCGGTGGGCTGGGTAGCTTTGCCACCCGGTCCGGCGCCTCAGTTAACAATTTACGAACTTCCGGTTCTTGTAAGCCGGTCATTGCGACAAGACCCTTTATCGAGCGTTCGCATTGCGCTTGTTGTTGCAGTAACGTTCTATTGCCTTCGGCGGCACTGGCATTGGCAAGTGCGACGTCTCCCGGCGCACGAAATCCGGCTTTACCTGCGATTTCCGAGAGTCTGGCCGATTCCCGGCGCGACGCGGTGTCGGCCTGCACTATTTGCACTTGACCCTCGCAATAACGATAAGCCAGATAAGTATTGGCGGCTTCCGCCGCCACCGAGACGCGGGCGTCGTGCCAGGCTGCATTTCTCGATTCCAGCTGACTGCGGGCCGCTTCCTCCTGGCGCGCCAAGCCGCCGAACAAGTCGACTTCCCAGCTGGATTGCAGCCCCGCCGGTAATTGGTTCCATACGAACGGAGCGCCTCCAAAGGAAGAAGAGGAGCGTTTAGCGCCTATGCTGGAATCTATCGAGGGCAGTAAGGCGGCATCGGCGCCGACCAGATTGGCCCTGGCTTGCTCGATGCGCGCCCTGGCATCGGCCACGGACGCGCTTTCTTGCTGGGCTGCTGCTAAAAAGCGGTTCAGAACCGGATCATTAAAGCGTTGCCACCACCGGTTAAGATTGGCCGGGTCGCCTTGGTGAGCAGTGGGCAAGTTATTCTCGCCTGACTGGGGAGCTTGCCAGTTAGCCGCTGCCTTCAAAGGCTTAGTTTGGTAATCAGGGCCCACAGTGGTCAGCAAGCCGCTGGAGCCGCATGCTGAAAGGAGCAAAGGCAGAAGACTCCAGCTTAGTCGTTGTAGATTTTTATCACTCATGATTTGCTTCTTGTGCGCGACGCCGGGCCTCGCCTTCGATCATCGACACGGCGTAACCGGCCAGGCGTTCTGCCAGAACATCAATCGCCTTGAGAGTGTTCAACACTTGCGGCGAAATGGCCGAAACAACCTCTTGCCCGACATAAAAATGCACGGCCATGCCGATGATCGCAAAAGCCAGCCGATGAACATCAGTATCAATGCGTTGCAGGGCCAAATGCTCTTTGAGCAGCGAAACCAATGCTTCATGTTGTGGTTTGATCTCTGCATCGATTTCCTGCTGCCAGACTCCGGTCGGCTCGATCATTTCCCGGAAGTGCAGCTTCATCACCAGCCTGATTTCTTCGCCTTTTTTCAGCGGTTCAAGAAATTCCGTGAAAAACCTGATTAGCGCTTCGGGCAGCGGTAAACCGGCATAAGCCGCGATATTGGAGCCACAGGGTGCGTCGCCCATCGGTTCGGTAAATGCGGCGCGATAAAGGCCTGCCTTATCGCCGAAGTAGTAGCGGATGGCCGAAATATTCGCGCCCGCCGCTTCACAGATTTCTCGGGTGGAGGCGGCCTTGTAGCCTTTTTCGGCAAACAGCCGTAATGCCGACATGACCAGTCTGCTGCGTGCGTCGTGAGTTTCTGTTTCGGGATTTTCGTTAGTGACCATGCTGCCTCAGGAATTGCTTACAAAAAATAAATCAAACGATTGATTGTCACAATATCAATCAATCGTTTGATTGTCAATTCTGGTGGGCTTCGGTGGATTTATTGAGGCAGGAGTCCCGTTGCTGCTGTGGCCTAGACGAAGTTAAGGATTAATATAGGCTGTTGATCAACATGCAAAAATTATCGGGGAATCGGGGAAATAATACAGATTGAAAACTTTTCAGGTTCCAAGAGTGTTGCTTATGGAATCAATGTCACACAGTATATTAAGCGGGCAGAAGCAGTGTTGATAACTGGAAAATGTGGGGCGTTGATTGACAACAGCTGAATGCTATTTGCCACTCTTTTCAAGAAGAACAAAGCCCAATCAAGCTTTGCCGGTGATAATTGTGGCGACGCATTGTGACCGTTTACGCCCGGTCCGGGAATGGAACCCTCCCTACAATATTGAACAACCGGACAATGCCAAAGCGCATAGTATTCGATAGGCTTGTGAAGCGATGGCCCACGATTTGAGTTTACCCATTGGACTGCATCGTCCCCCGTTTGTCTTGCCCCTGAAAAAACCGCTTACAATATCGAAGACGGTTTGATGCCGCTGATTTACGAACATCTTAACGCGGCGCAGCGGGTGCGTTACTTGCGTTGTTTACGTCAGCAGCAAGCAGAAAGCTACTGGCGGCAATGGCGAAAGCAGGCATTATAAGCGGGGCAACTTATTTTTAAGATCGGCAAGGAAAAGTTAAGCCGCGTAAATACTCTGTTCAAAGTCAAACCTATTTCGTTGATTTTTGGCTATCCGGCAGGTGCCGGAATTGCATAAAAACGTGGAGAAAAGAGGGCTGCCGCCCATTAATCCTTGATATTGCATCGCTAATTTAGGCTAACTGCTGTGCTAATTTGAAGTGAGGTAACGACGCTCAGCGTGAGAATGCTATAAATCAGTTTAATCATCAACTGTTAGGTCTGTTTTATTCACAGGTATAGAATGCACAATCACTTTCATCTTTGGAGACATCATGAATTTTCATATTGAATATGAGCGTGAAGACGATGGCCGCTGGTTGGCGGAAGTTCCCGAGATCCCCGGCGTATTAACGTATGGCGCTACCGCTGACGAAGCAATGGCTAAAGCTGAAATACTAGCCCTTCGCGCACTGGCCGAGCGCATCGAAACAGGGGAAAACCGTCCTATGCCAATCAACATTGAATTCGTTGCCGCATGAGTCAATGGCCTTCGGCAAAGGCCAAACGTGTTCTTGCCGCGCTGCTTAGCATCGGCTGGGAAATCAAGCGTCAATCAGGATCGCATCTCACATTAGCTCGAACCGGCTGGCCCGATTTCGTATTTGCTTTTCACAACAGCGAAGAAATCGGCCCTCGTATGCTGGCTCGTATTTCTAAGCATACCGGGCTGAAGCCTAGCGACTTGTAGGCTGGGGTCACACGGCCGGACGTTTCCGGCTTTTCGTGCTGTTGTGCCGGGTGCCTATTTTTGCTCAAACAAGCTTACTCCAGCCTACAGGACTGTATGCAGACCCAATAAAGCGAAATGCGCGATAGCCGCAGGAATGACCAATGTCTCAGAAGCCAAGTGTAGAATCAGACCTGAAGAATCGGAGGCCCTTCCTTCGACTGAGTAAGTACTTGCCCGACGACTTTCTCGAAACCGCCGAGCGTTGGATGGTGCTTGTAAATGGCTATGGGATCAGCAAAGTATCGCAGCAACCAGAGACTAGAGAGGAGTGGTTGGCGTTCTTCGCGCACTGCCACGACGGTTGGAAGCAAGCGCAGACTGAGATCGCCACGTTCTTGACGGATGCCTTAACTAGGCAAGCGGAAGCGCGGGAGAACAAGAATAAGCAGCACCGGCTGAAGAATAAGGAAGCCAAGACGCAAGCCAGGGTAAGAGTGGAGCAAGTCCGCCTCGAGATCGCCGTCGCGCGACGAATGCTAGATGTAATTCTTTGGACGATCTTCGCGGGTGAACACTCCACTCTTAGGCGTCTTATCGTTGATGGCGGAGAGCACAACTTATCAAAAGAGAATATTGCTGTAGCGATGGCGGAGGTCGACCATTACAACAAAAAACCACAAGTGATAGCGTTGTCTACGGACATGCTGTCATTGGTCCATGTCGGCGACCTCATATTGTCCAATAGTGAGGAGGGTCGTATTGAGTTTATCGAACTTAAGTCTGGTGCAAAGAACACCGAGATTGCAGACACGGCAGAGTTCGCAGTGCAAAGTGAATGTGAACTCTTTGAGTCTTTGGCTACGGCCAAGTACAACGAGACTGATAAGAAGCACTACGAGCGTGTCAAGAAACAAGCCAAACGAAACGAAATGATCGTGTCCACGATCCTCAACGAGGGAGGTACTGATCCGAACACTGGAGCTAAGGTAGTGATAAACTCAACGCCAGAGCCACCAGAGTACTGGTGTGATCGGATCACGCAATGCTATGAGCGTCTGGATAAGGACAAGCAGTGGGCTATTGACGTTATAGATGGGTGCGTCTATCTGGGAGTGTACAGCGATCAAAGAATGGCCTTCGCGGGCTTTCAGATGTGGATGCGCCAGAAATGCTGTGCATCACCAATCTTCAGTCTCACGGACTCATTCCTCGACCCCGGAGTGCGGCCGCTCGGAGCGACCCTTCTCCCGGAGACCCTACGACGGAAGGTGCTTCGGGGAGAGGTTCTGGTGATCATGTGTCTGGATATTCTGAAGTTTATCGACTTGGGGAATAGGATTTGCCCAGGGTCGATGCGTCTCGCGACGAAGGCCGAGACAGTAAAAATGAGTGGACACCGCATGGGAAGCTTCATGCGGCATAATAGGCGCGTCATCTGCACGGCCATTGCTGGTGAGGTTTTCTACCTAGGCGCAGGCACACAAGACCGGATTCTGTTTGACCAGCACTCCCCAGCACAACTACTGAAACAGCATTTCGCGGTGAGCCCAATAAGCCCGTAGGATATTGCTGAGGTACGAAGCGCATCAATCGCGAATGATGCGCTGCACCGCGTTTAGCAAATCTTACGCGGATGCGGACTCATTCTCGACTAAAACAACGTATCCCACATCTCATCCACTTTCTTGACCACCTCCGGCGACATAACAATCGTCCTGCCCCATTCCCGGTTGGTTTCTCCAGGCCATTTATTGGTCGCGTCAAAGCCCACTTTGGAGCCTAAGCCTGAAACCGGCGAGGCGAAATCGAGATAATCTATCGGCGTGTTTTCCAGTATGGTCAAATCCCTGGCGGGGTCCATACGGGTGGTCATCGCCCAGATCACATCCTGCCAGTTGCGGACATCGACATCGTCATCGACGACGATCACAAACTTGGTGTACATGAACTGGCGCAGGAATGACCAAGTGCCCAGCATCACGCGTTTGGCGTGACCGGCATATTGCTTTTTCATGCTGATCACGGCCATACGGTATGAACAGCCTTCCGGGGGCAGGTAAAAATCGACGATTTCCGGGAATTGCTTTTGCAAAATGGGTACGAATACCTCATTTAACGCAACGCCCAGGATGGCCGGTTCGTCGGGCGGTCTGCCTGTATAAGTGCTGTGATAGATCGGCGCTTGGCGCTGGGTGATCCGTTCGATGGTGAATACCGGGAAATCGGCGACTTCATTGTAATAGCCGGTGTGATCGCCGTAAGGGCCTTCAGCGGCGAATTCGCCGGGATAGATAAAGCCTTCCAGCACGATTTCGGCGCTGGCCGGTACCTGTAAATCGTTAATCAGCGATTTGGCGACTTCGGTTTTGCTGCCGCGCAATAAACCGGCAAACGCATATTCGGACAGGGAGTCCGGCACCGGTGTGACGGCGGCCAATATGGTTGCGGGATCTGCGCCCAAGGCCACGGAAACCGGGAACGGCTTGCCGGGATGTGCGGCCTGGAATTCCTTGAAATCCAATGCGCCGCCCCGGTGCGCGAGCCAGCGCATGATGACTTTGTTTTTGCCGATGACCTGCATGCGGTAAATGCCGAGATTTTGCCGTTCCTTATTCGGGCCTTTGGTAATCACCAGCGGCCAGGTAATCAGCGGTGCAGCATCTTCCGGCCAGCAGGTCTGGATAGGGTAATCGCCAAGATCGATTTCATCTCCTACCCTTACCAGTTCCTGGCACGGAGGAGATGTGACTATTTTTGGCGCCATATTCAGCACTTGCTTGAACACCGGGAATTTCTCCCAGGCGTCCTTCATGCCTTTGGGCGGCTCGGGTTCTTTCAGGTAAGCCAGCAACTCGCCGATGCCGCGCAGCTCGGTGACGGAATCCGCGCCCATGCCCATTGCGACGCGGCGCGGTGTGCCGAACAGGTTGGCCAGTACCGGAATGTTTGCGCCTTTGGGGTTTTCAAACAGCAACGCGGGTCCGCCCTGTTTTAAGGTGCGGTCGCAAATTTCGGTCATTTCCAGATAGGGATCGACTTCAACGGTGATGCGCTTTAGCTCCCCCTGTTTTTCCAGCTGCTTTATAAAGTCGCGCAGGTCCTTGTATTTCATGCGGCTATGCCGTTATGTCTGAGCAATGCGTCAATAGTGGGTTTGCGGCCGCGGAAGTTGATAAATAATTCCATCGCGATTTGACTGCCGCCTTTTTCAAGGATGTTGGTTAAAAAGGCTTTGCCGGTTTCCTGGTCGAAAATGCCTTTTTCTTCAAACAGCGAGAAAGCGTCGCTGGACAACACTTCGGCCCATTTGTAGCTGTAATAGCCTGCGCCATAACCGCCTGCAAAAATATGCGAGAAGCTGTGGGCGAAGCGGTTGAATTTGGGCGGCAGGACAACGGCAACCTGTTCCCTGACTTGTTCCAGAATTTCATAGATGCGACCGCCTTTTTCAGGGTCGTAGTCGCGGTGAATTCGGAAATCGAACAGGCTGAATTCCAGTTGCCGCACCATGATCATACCGGCCTGAAAGTTTTTTGCCGCGATCATCTTATCAAACAAGGCATCCGGCAATTTCTCGTCGGTTTGATAATGGCCCGACATCAGCGCCAGCGCTTCCTTTTCCCAGCACCAGTTTTCCATGAACTGGCTGGGCAGCTCGACCGCGTCCCATTCCACGCCGTTAATGCCGGAGACGCCGAGGTGATCAACTTGCGTCAGCATGTGGTGCAGACCGTGGCCGAATTCATGAAACAAGGTGGTAACCTCGTCATGAGTCAGCAATGCCGGTGTATCGCCGGTCGGCGGGGTGAAGTTGCAGGTCAGGTAGGCGACCGGGATTTGAATGGTGTCGTCGAATCTTTTGCGGCTGACGCAATCGTCCATCCAGGCGCCGCCGCGTTTTTTGGCGCGGGCGTACAAATCGAGATAAAACCGGCCGCGCAGTGAGCCGGTTTGGTCATGGATCTGGAAAAAACGCACATCGGGATGCCAGCTGTCGAAGTCGCTGATCTCGGTTATTTGCAAGCCGTACAGTTTTTCCACGATCGCAAACAGGCCGGGCAGGACGCGGGTGATCGGAAAATAGGTTTTAACTTCTTCCTGCGACAGCTGGTAAAAATGTTGGCGCATTTTTTCCGAATAATAGGTCATATCCCAGGATTGCAGGTCGTTAATGCCGTAGTGCTGTTTGGCGAACTCGCGTAATTCGGCTAGGTCTTTGCGCGCATGTCGCCAGGATCGGTCGGCCAAATCTTCGAGGAAATGGGTCACGTCATCCGGCTTTTCGGCCATTTTGGTCGCCAGCGACAGTTCCGCGTAATTGTTGAATCCCAGCAAACGGGCTTTTTCATGGCGCAAGGCCAGGATTTTTTCCATGTTTTCGCTGTTGTCCCACTGTTCGGCGTGCGGGCCTTGATCGGAAGCGCGGGTTGCGAAGGCTTCGTAGTGTTCGCGGCGCAATTCGCGGTTGTCGGCGTAAGTCATCACCGAAATATAGGACGGGAATTGCAGGGTGATCATCCAGCCGTCTTCATTATGGCTTCCGGCAACTGCTCCATGCGTTGCTCTACCTCCTGCGTCCTTGCAGTCGTCGGCGGTCTGTTTGGCTTGGGCCAAGGCGGATTCAGGCAATCCGGCCAGATCCTGTTCGTCCCTGATCAGCTTGCTCCAGGCATTGGTTGAATCCAGCAGGTTTTCTTCGTAGTTGCTGGCAAGAGAGGATAATTCCTGACTAATGTCCTTGTAACGTTGCTTTTTTTCGTTATCCAGGTCGATGCCGGACAATTTGAAATCTCTTAAAGCGTTGCGGATGATTTTTTGCTGGGCGGTGTCGAGCGTTGCAAATTCATCGCTGTCGGCAATAAAGCGATAGGCTTTGAACAAGGCTTCGTTTTGTCCCATTTCAGTCGAGTAGGCGCTGAGCTTGGGCAGGCAAGCGTTGTAGGCGTCTCGTAGCTCATCGCTGTTGACTACCGAATTCATGTGGCTGATCGGAGACCAGGCTTTACTAAGCTTATCGTCCACATCTTCCAAGGGCTCGATCAGGTTTTTCCACGTGTAATGTTGCGTGGCCTGGAGATGCTGTTCTACAGACGAACGGGCTTCGGCCAAGAGTTGGTCAATGGCCGGTACGATGTGTTCCGGTTTAATCTGGGAAAACATCGGCAGTGTGGAGTTGGCTAATAAAGGATTATTCATAGTGGTATCAGGAAAGAAAGTTCATGGCTGCATGGATGCGATGCTTGGCTTTGTGCAGTACGTCCAAGGAAAAGTCGGGGGTTAGTTTGCTGTTTTTAAGTTTAGTGTAGGCGGGTATCGAGTTCATATACGGTATTTCCTTGGCCCTGTTGGTGCCGAAATAACTGTGCAATTTTGCGAGTATGACTATATCAATCAGATTCAGCTTATCGCCTTCGCTTTCATAAAACCAGTCCTCGGCGTGCTTGGGGATGCCGGCTAATTCTGTGGAAAAGCCCAGTGTGTGCAACACAAGGGTGCCGACTGAAGGATTCAAAAACGGGATGGCCGACTCCAATACATCTAAATTCGGGTATTCAGCCGGATTCTGCTCGGCAAAATGCAATATCGGTATCGTGCCTATGTCGCTGACCAGTCCGGCCAATAGGGCATCTTCCGGGTTGATTGTGCCGTTTTCCTGCGCAAGTACAAAACTCAAGCTCGATACATAGAGGCTGTTTTTCCACAAGGTTTGCATTTTTTCCATCAGTTGCGGGTTATTGCAGCTGAATAGTTGCTTGAGACTGATGCCCATGACCAGTTTGCGCGTTTGATCCAGGCCCAAGCGGGTAACGGCCGCATGGCAGTTGGTAATCGGCGATATGGGCGAGTATAGCGGACTGTTTGCCAGTTGGATCAGCTTGGCTACGATGGATACATCGACCCCGATAATTTTTACAGCCTCGTTGATGCCTAAATCTTTCTCCATTGCTTCTTTCAGTTTTAACGCGACATTGGGCAATGAGGGCAGGCTTAATCTGTTTTCCCGGTAGGCGTGAGAAAAGCTGGTGAAAAAACGGTTGCCGGCAATTTGTTCGGGCAAGTCAATGTCAAGGAGTTCAACGGCAATAGACTGTTGGAGGCTTTTACCCGACCAGTGGCAGATGAATTCTCCTGAAATCGCCAAAATAGTGACGTTCTTTTTAGCGAATGCGGTTGCCCCGCAAACCTTACCGCTATTGAGCGGCAAATTGGCCAGTGATGATTCTGCCGACAGGGTATAGCGGTTGTCGCTATCCGGTTGAAGTTCGACGCTGCCTTCAAGCAGATAAAAAACTGAATTGGCTTTTTGACCCAGCCTGAAAATTACAGAACCCTGAGTATAGCTTAATGTAGTGTGAGCCAGTTGCTCAACATAGGCGTCGTCCATGTCTCGAAGCGGCGCCAGTTTTTTTAGCGTTGCCAACGGGAGTTTTTTATGTTCGGTGAAGACCGGTTCCGAACAGGTAAGCGGGTTATTTGGACTGGCGAGGGAGGCGATGTTTGGTTTCTTTTCCGGGGGCGTGTTCTTGGGGCGGCTGGAAAATAGTTTAGTAAACCAATTCATGATGACATCACGTGTTATTGTTTGAAAGGTATGTGGCTTGATGTTTTTTAATGGCTTAAGGATGTGTGTCGCGAGTATCAAAAAAAAGGGCAGTTTGGGATAGATGATCGTGCCAGCTGCGTTGATTTTTATCAATAAGAATCCACAGGAAACCCAGTCCGAAAAATCCCCATGATACGATGGCGACCATGAAACGGAGCAAAGCTTGTTTCCAGCTGATGGGTTTCATATCCAGCGTGAGTACTTTTATTTTCCAGGCGCGCAGGCCCAAGGTTTGCCCGCCATGAGTCCAAAACCAGGCATAAAAGAAGAAGCTGACTAGCAGTAGATACAGGGGGAAAAAGAATTGTTGGGCAGAGAAAGCCTCACCCCCATTTAAAGGTAGCAATAGTGCGGTCGCGACAAATAAAACGCCGATCAATAGCAGGAGGTCGTAGAGTGTTGCTGTCAGACGGCGTAAAAAACCAGGTTTGGAAATGGGGGCGTTGCCTGGTTTTTGCTGTATATTCTTTGTAAAATCGACCAATTAAATTTTAAATAAAGCCAGTTTTTGACCGAAATACATGCACATCGCCATGAGCGCTCCCAGCATTACGAGAGAAAATAAGAATGGCGGTCTATGAAACAGAAGAATGAAAAAATCTGTTGCAAAAAGGCTGGTTAACAAAGGTTGGTCAATTAAGCTATTAAGAATCTTTTTGAACATAACAAATTCCAGTCAAGCACGCTAATGATTGTGCGAGTGTTTAAAAAATGGTGGTCTGATCTTTTATCTGGTGCGCGCAACGTGATGTAATTAGAATTGCTTGAAAAAAATCAGAATGGTGATTCTACTCCATTCAAAAGGGGAATGTAAAAGAAACTTGCGGATTGGGTTAGAATTCATTAGCAATGATATAATCAAAATAATTAGAAAAATAAACAAGGTGTGAAGACTATTTTAAACTTCTTTAAAAAAATTATTAAGCCCGTACTGAGCAGGGTCGAAGCGTCAGCCAGAAATGAAGCTGAACCGGTCGACGCACGCGTCAAAATTTATTCGCGTGCGGAACATAATATTTCACGAGCCCAGATCAGCGAGCATGCGCTGAAGGTTTTGTACCGATTGCAAAAGGAGGGCTTCGATGCTTACCTTGTCGGCGGCTGTGTGCGTGATTTGTTGTTGGGACGGGAGCCTAAGGATTTTGATGTCGTCACCAATGCCGATCCTGATCAAGTCAGAAAAGTATTCCGTAATTGCCGGTTAATCGGGCGCAGGTTTCGTCTGGCGCACGTGCATTTTGGCCGGGAAATTATTGAAGTTGCGACTTTTCGAGGTGCGGGAGAAGAGCAGAATGACAAGCAGGTGCTCAACAAGGAAGGGCGATTATTGCGGGATAATGTCTACGGCACGATTGAAGAAGATGTTTGGCGCAGGGATTTTACCGTTAATGCACTCTATTACAATATCAAGGATTTTTCGGTAGTCGATTATGTCGGCGGCATGGCTGACCATAAAACCGGCACGCTCAAGCTTATCGGCGATCCTGAAATGCGTTTTCGTGAAGACCCCGTGCGTATGTTAAGGGCGGTGCGCTTTGCCGTAAAACTCGGTTTCAAGCTGGATAGCGCTTGCGAGAAGGCGATACATAACGATGTTCAGTTACTGGCCAGCATACCGTCCGCCCGGCTTTATGATGAAGCGTTAAAATTGTTTTTATCCGGTTATGCGCTGCAAACTTTTGAAATGCTCAGGCATTACGGGCTTTTTCAAGTGCTGTTTCCTTCCACGGAGAACAGTTTGGCGGTTGAAGACAGCGGTTTCCCCCGATTACTGTTGATTAAAGCGCTGGAAAATTCGGACAAGAGGATAGCGGAAGGTAAAACGGTTACGGCTTACTTTTTATTGGCGGCCTTTTTGTGGGAGCCTGTGCGGATGTTGGCCAAAGAAAAAATGGCGCAAGGCGAAGTTGAATTTGTTGCCTATCAGGATGCGGCCAGTGAGGTTATTGCCAGGCAGATTAGAAGTACGGCTCTCCCGCGTCATATCAGCATGGCTATGCGTGAGGTTTGGAATATGCAGCCCAAGTTTAAGGCGCGTATCGGTTCTAAACCCAGTCGTTTGATCGGCCATCCTCGCTTTAGAGCGGGCTATGATTTTTTGGTATTGCGCGCCGAGACCGGAGGGGCCGATCCCGAGTTGGCCGAGTGGTGGACCAAGTATCAGAATGCCAGTGAAAATGAGCAAAGAAAAATGACACAACCGCCGCGCAACGCCCAAAGTAACAAGCCCGGACGCAAAAGAAGCTATCCTAGAAAAGGTAAAGATAGTACTCCAAAAACAGAACCTTAACGTATTCGATAGCTATGGAAAATTCAAAAGCCGATTTGATAACGGCTTACATAGGTTTAGGCAGTAATCTTGCAAACCCCGCCGAACAAATAAAATCAGCGCGCACTGCAATAACGCAAATAGCCGGAGTGCAGGAGCTGGCATTTTCCAGTTTGTATCATAGTGCGCCTATGGGGCCGCAGGATCAGCCTGATTACGTTAATGCGGTGATATGTGTCGCAACCGATTTACCGCCGATAGATTTGTTGCGTTGCCTGCAACGCATCGAAAACGACCACGGCCGGGTCAGAAAAACCGAACGCTGGGGAGCACGAACGCTGGATTTGGATGTGTTGATCTATGGCGATCAGCTGATTGAACATCCTGATTTAATCGTGCCGCATCCAGGACTGGCTGATCGGGCTTTTGTCTTGTATCCCTTGTTTGAAATCGCTCCGCAATTGGTGGTACCCGGGAAAGGCAATATTGCCGATCTGGTTGCCCAATGTCCGATGAATGAACTGAAACGGCTGGATTGATTCCTGCTCCAGTAAATCCGATATTTCTTTGAATAACATGAATCAATATTCCTCCACAGCTGCGCTAAAGCCGTTGTCGATTACCGATCTGGCCGCCATGAAACAACGCGGCGAGAAAATCTCCTGCTTAACCGCTTATGACGCGGGGTTTAGCGCACTGATCGACAAGGTGGGTGTCGATATGATGCTGGTGGGGGATTCTCTGGGTATGGTTATCCAGGGGCATGATACAACGCTCCCGGTCACTATCAGGGACATGGTTTATCATACCCGGTGCGTAAGCAAGGCCAGACAGCGGGCCTTTATCATCGCCGATTTGCCGTTTATGACTTATGCCACGCCGGTTATGGCGGCCAAAAACGCGGCTAAATTGATGCAACTTGGCGGAGCGCAAATGGTTAAGTTGGAAGGGTCGAGAATTGATTGCGTCAGGTTTCTGGTCGATCAGGGTATTCCGGTTTGCGGGCATTTGGGCTTGTTGCCGCAATCGATTAATCAATTGGGCAGTTATAAGGTTCAGGGCAAGGAACAGGCGGCTGCCGAAAAAATGCTTGCCGATGCCCAGCAATTACAGCAAGCGGGCGCCAGCCTGCTGGTGTTGGAGTGCGTTCCTGCAAGCTTGGCTAAAGAGATCAGTTTGCAGTTAACGATTCCTGTTATAGGCATCGGTGCCGGTGTAGACTGCGACGGACAGGTGCTGGTGCTTTATGACATGCTCAATATCGGCACAATCAAACGCCCGCGTTTTTCCAGGAATTTCATGAGCGACGCGGCGAATATCGAGGAAGCCATCAATGCCTATCACCAGGCGGTCAAGCAATCCCGGTTTCCCGCCGTTGAACATAGTTTTTAGGCTTATGCGCATAGTTAATACCGTATTAGAATTACGCGATGCCATTAGGGCGTGGCGCTTGGCAGGGCAGCGCGTTGCATTGGTGCCAACGATGGGCAATTTGCACGCGGGGCATCTAACGCTGGTGAATGAAGCCTTAAAAAAAGCGGATCGGGTGGTGGTCAGTATTTTTGTAAATCCTACCCAGTTTGGCGTCGGCGAAGATTTTGAGACCTATCCCCGCACCGAGCGTGAAGATCAGCAAAAGCTTGATGCCTCCGGCGCGGATTTGTTGTTTCAACCGGCTGTTTCAGAAATTTATGCGCCGGATGCCAAGACGGTCGTGTCGGTAGCCGGTCTGTCTGAACAGTATTGCGGAGCGTCCAGACCGGGGCATTTTGACGGTGTTGCAACAGTTGTTTGTAAATTATTCAATATGGTGCAACCGGATGTCGCTTTATTTGGCTTAAAAGATTTTCAGCAATTGACGGTGATACGGACGATGGTCAGGGATTTGAATATTCCTGTTGAAATAATCGGCGTAGAAACGGTTCGGGAAGAAAGCGGCTTGGCGATGAGTTCCAGAAACGGCTATTTAACCGCAGAGGAAAAAACAGTCGCTGCAAAACTGTATCAGTCCTTATGTGTTGCGCGTGATGCGGTTTTGGCGGGGCAGCAATCTTATGAGGAAATAGAGCGCAGGGCGTTGCTGTTTTTGCAGGAATCAGGTTTTCAGCCGGATTATTTTAGTGTGTGCAGGATGAGTGATTTAAAAAAAGCAGGGACGGATGATATGGAGCTGGTTTTGCTGACGGCGGCAAGGCTCGGCAAAACTCGGTTAATCGATAATATTTGCTTTTCCAGATAGGCATTAGCAGAGTTTGTGCGGTTTGGAAAATGCTAAAAGTTGATGCATTGTTGCTAATAATGGATAATGCGCGGTTCTCAAGGGTATTTATAGTGTTTTATTATGCAAATCACGATGCTTAAAGCGAAATTACATAGAGCCACGGTGACTCATTCAGAATTGGGTTATGAGGGTTCTTGTGCGATTGACAGCAATATTCTCGACTTGTCTGGTATCAGGGAATACGAGCAGATACAGATTTACAATATCAACAATGGCGCGCGTTTTACAACTTATGCCATTCGTGCCGAAGCAGGATCGGGGTTGTTTTCAGTTAATGGCGCGGCTGCCCGTCTGGCGTGTCCCGGTGACCTGATTATTGTTTGCGCATTTGCAATATTGGATCAAAAGGAAGCGGAAAATCATAAGCCTACCCTGATTTATTTTAATGAAAAGAACCAGGTTCAGCGTTCGGCCAGTTCCATTCCCGTTCAGGCTGCCTCTGCCTGATTGCCTGTATTGGAGGCTGTTTTTGAGCATCCCCGGATTAGCGCGGGCAATGTCTTGAGTGAATAAGAATTATCAATAGGGTAGGATTTTTTCACTGGAAATCTGCATAGCTCTCAGTATGCATGGGGCTCGGATATTGTCCTGATGGCAGGCATATTGAAAAGCTTGCGCTGCTCTACCTCCTGCATCCATGCTCACGCTCCTTAGCCTACATAATCCACAGGGATGTGGTGAATGCAGATATTGCATAACGCCATGGATGGCGTGCAGTAGAGTAATGCAGGGGCAATTACCGAGGGGCAAATAGCTGTCCCTGCAGCAAAACTGCCGCTAAAAAGCGGCAGTAATCATAGAGCTGTTAAGTCCGCTGCTAAAAAGCGGTTAACACGCCTCTTTTTGAAGCAGCAGCATAAGGCTTGCTGGCTTTACGCACTTTCAGAAACGTTAATTTCATTACTAACGTCAGTCAACGTTATGCTTTGTTCTACTTGAGTAAGCACTTTTTGCAGACCTATTTTCTTTGCACTGTTAATAACCAGCGGAGATTTAATGGAGCCTTTAACGGTGGGCTGATCGGATTCGTCTTTAAGCAGAATGATCAAGATAAGTGCGTCGGCGGTATCTTCAATTCCCAATGTGGCTTCTTCTGCATCGCTTAATACAAAGTTGTAATTGATATTGAACATAGACGGCTGAGCGACTGAAAAGATAAGAGATTCATCATCTAATGATTGAAGCCAGAAAATGAGGGGATTGCCGCCTTCCTGATGAAATAGCTTGAAACGGGTTTGATCTTCAAAGCCTGGGATTCCGTTAGGAAAGCTAATGATAGTGCTGGGGTCAATGGTTTGTTCGCCGAAAAAACTTGATTTAATTTCCATGATGGACTCTGGTAAATGTAAAGTAAATATATAGTCTAAAGCTATCAGTATAGCAATGCTAGCTTGTGATGAACTGTTTACCAGGATTTCACCCAGTCGCCAACCTTGACGCCCAGTTCACGGGCGGGGACTTCCAAACTGCCTATAGAGTAACGCGAAGTGATAGTGTGGATGGTCAGTACGCCGGCCGGTTGCTTGTCTTTACCTATAAAACCGAGGCCGCCATCAAGATTTAAGTCATCCCCGCCCGTACTATAAACCACTAGCTGGTCCCCGACATTAATTTTTTCCTGCGCGCCCGCATTAATAAACACTTTATTATCCTTGATTTCAACAATACGGGTTGTAAAGGGGTAGCAACTTAATGCCCGGCGAATATCAGTGCTTGCCTGATCTATAATTCGGGCTATTTTTGCACCGGTTGAGGTGGAGTTAAAACGCTCGCTCCCTACCGTATAAGTTGCGGGGATCCATACGTCGCCGATGACAGTATCAACATAACGCTGTTGGAACAGTAATGCGCCGGTAAATCCGTCATGGACATAAACATCAATCCCAATGCCGCGTCTGGCTACAACTTCGCGAGCCAAGCTTCTGGCGAATGCCAAAGGTCCTGCGCCGCTCATGTATTCGGTGGATTCGACTTCCAAATCCCTAATCACGCCCGATAGCACGAATTGCACACCGTTTGACGCAGCTATTTGCATCACTTTTGAGGGACGGTAAGCTGCTTGGTCTTGTGATTCCGGGGCCAAGTCGGCTCTCGGATATAAATTGATATTGGTGGCGTTGGTGCCGATAAAATCGCCGGATTCGATTAAAAGGTTATTAAGCTCGCGTGGAATGCCGCTATATAAATCCTGTGATTCATAACCGGTTACCTGCTCTTGCTTAACTAAAGGGAAGGCTGTTGCGAGAATGCGTTTGCGATGGTGGGCGGTACAGGAATTGTCGGCGGATAACTCCACCATGGCTACAACATGATAAACGTTATCGGTAGACCATTCCTTGATGATTTTAGTGTTGCTCACGTCAGCGGCGGTGCGCATGGAAACGGTATCGAGCGAAACGTTATTTTGGCTGACCAACGTCTGGCTGTGAATATTAACGGACGATTGCATGGACGCCTGACGGATGGCGTCCTGCAATGCTTGTTTTTTAGCTAATAGGGGCATGCCTTTGTTAATGGCCGCCTGACCTTCAACGGTGACTGCATTAGCACGAGGTTGGACATTGGCGCACGACAGGCCTAGTAAAATTACCGATACCCAGATGCATTTGAATAATATTTTTGCCATTGACTAAACCGGTTTGTTGCGGTGAGTAATTACCAGCCGTCATTAAACGCTATTTAAGACAATTTTCAAAGCGAGTGTTTGTGGCGTAACCGTTTTATAAGTCTGCTTGGGAATACAAAAAAGTTACGCCCCAATAACTTGGTTTTGGCCGGATTATTTCCGATTAAATCCCTTGGTATTAGGATAGCTGTAACAATCTATGGCATTACATCCTGGATTAATGCTCGATACCTTGGGTGGATTTTGGTCAAAACTGGGCGCCGGACTTTCCGGGTTTTGCTGAAGGCACTGATTAATCAATTCGCTAGAACCGTTAATACATTCATAGAATCTCGGTGTCAAATCAAGCTCTACAACCGTTTCAAAAGTATCGTCTCCGGCGTAGATATCGCTGCCGATAGGTGAGGTTCTTTTTACTCTTGCTCCGCGCAAATAGGCATTAAGATAAACCTGGTAACTGTCATGAGTGACTTGCATATTTTCGACAGCAGTCTGGCCGCGCAATTGAATGCCGTTAAGCTGTTCGGCCAAACTTCTGTAAGCATCCATTTTAGATGCTCTCATGGCCATTAATTTAATTTGCGAGCGCGAATACCGATCGCTTTTTTCGACGGTGCCATAGCCTATGGCGCTTATGGTTTTATGCGGCAGAAACACAGTCGGCGGCGCTGTGGTCGTAGTGCAAGCGGTCATCAATAAACTGATGGCTAACCCTGCTAATGCGGGTTTTAAATATTTAATGTTCACGGTACTTACTCCTGTGTCGGTTTTTCAATGTAGCGGCTGGTAAGTCCATTTCTTAAGTTTTTTAACCAGCTATTTTTGGTGCAGGATATGGCCACCATTAGACTGCATTGCATCACCAGCCTGTTCTCCTGTATCCTGCACCGCATGCAAATAAATCTGATTTCAGTAGGAAACCGTATGCCGGGCTGGGTGCAGCAGGGCTACGATGAATATGCCAAACGGCTGCCCCGTGAATGCGAATTGGTGCTTAAGGAAATTGCGCCGGGCAAACGCACCAAAAACAGCGATGTCGCCAGGATTGTCAAAGAGGAAGGAGAACGGATGATCGCGGCTATTCCGCAAAGCACGCATATCGTAACCCTGGACATCCCCGGCAAACCCTGGACGACGCCCGAATTGGCGGAAGCGATGCAGCGCTGGCTGGAAAGCGGGCAGCATGTCTCGTTGTTGATCGGCGGGCCGGAAGGTCTGGCGGATTCGGTCAAACAACTGGCGCGGGAATCATGGAGTTTATCGAAACTGACCTTTCCTCATCCGCTGGTGCGTATCGTTGTCGCCGAACAGCTTTATCGTGCCTGGAGCATTCTCCACAACCATCCTTATCATCGCTAATGACTGCACAGATTATTCTTGCCTCAGCCTCTCCTCGCCGACAGGAATTATTGGATCAGATTAAGGTTGCTTATAGCGTCAATCCGGTCGATCTTGACGAGACGCCTTTGCCCAATGAAACGCCGCTGGACTATGTGCAGCGACTGGCCGCCGAGAAGTCGGCGGCATGCATCGCGCAATTGGGCGACAGCTTGCCGGTTCTGGCCGCGGATACCGCCGTGGTTTTGGGCGACCTGATTATGGGAAAACCCAAAGACCGGGAGGATGCGCTTGCCATGTTAAGACAGTTGTCCGGTAAAATGCACCGGGTTTATAGCGCGATTTCGCTCAGGGGCCGGGAACATGGTCAAGCGGTCAGTATTACCGAGGTGACTTTCAGAGCGCTGACGGAATGCGAAATAGCGTCCTACTGGCAAAGCGGTGAACCGGTCGATAAAGCCGGGAGTTATGCCATTCAAGGCATGGGCGGCGTATTTGTAGAGTCGATAAGCGGCAGTTTTTCCGGCGTGGTCGGTTTGCCGTTGTTTGAAACTGCGGATCTTTTATCCAGGCAAGGAATCGGGTTGTTCAAATGAGTGAAGAAATTTTAATCAATGTTACCCCGCCAGAGACGCGCGTTGCGGTTATTGAAAACGGCGTCCTGCAGGAATTGATCATTGAAAGAACCCGGCAGCGGGGCTTGGTGGGTAACATCTATAAAGGTGAAGTGTGCAGGGTTCTGCCCGGTATGCAGGCGGCTTTCGTCGATATTGGCCTGCCCAGGGCGGCGTTTTTACATCTTTCCGACTTGTGCGCCAAGGATCTGGAAAAAAAAGCTTCGGAAAACATCGAGCATTATTTGCATGAGGGTCAGCATATTATCGTGCAGGTGGTCAAAGATCCTTTGGGCAGCAAAGGCGCACGGTTAACGACAGAAATATCGATTCCGTCGCGGTTTCAGGTCTACATGCCTTACGCGCACAATTCCGGCGTATCCCAGCGGATTGAATGCGAGACCGAGCGCGTCCGCTTAAGAACTTGCCTTGACACTTTCAGGCTGGAGAATAAATGCGGAGGCTTTATCGCAAGAACCGCGGCAGAATGCGTGGATGAAACGGTATTGATTGCCGATATGACGTTTTTGCTGAAACTATGGGAGTCAATCGCCGCCAAAATTGCCGGCGCCAAGCCCAAGCAGTTTATCCATAAGGATTTGCCGCTGAGCATTAGAACCTTAAGGGACTTGTATCGGGAAGGTATCGAAAGAGTCCGTGTGGATTCAAGGGAGACCTATCATCGCCTGGTTGAGTTTGCGGAGATTTTTGCGCCGGAAATCGTGCCGGTTATCGAACATTACACTGGCGAGTGCCCGGTATTCGATATTTACAGCGTCGAAGATGAAATCCAAAAAGCGCTGGAGCGCAAAGTCAATCTGAAATCGGGCGGGCATCTGGTGTTCGATCAGACCGAATCGATGACCACAGTCGACGTGAATACCGGCGGCTACGTCGGCGGCCGTAACCTCGAAGAGACTATATTTAAAACCAATCTTGAAGCGGCGCAGACCATTTCCAGACAGCTCAGGCTTCGAAACCTCGGCGGCATCATTATTATCGATTTTATCGATATGCAAAGCGAGGATCATAAAAAACAGGTTTTGCAGGCGTTCGAGCGGCATCTTGAAAAAGACCACGCGAAAACCAATATCACCGAAGTATCGGTGCTGGGGTTGGTGGAAATGACCCGCAAAAGAACCCGTGAAAGTCTGGAACATATACTTTGCGAACCTTGTAGCGCCTGCGGCGGTCGGGGTGTTTTGAAGACTGCAGAATCCATGTGCCTGGAAATATTCCGGGAGATTATTCGCGAAGTTCGGCAGTACAAAGTTAAGAAGATATTGGTTCTGGCATCCAATGAAGTTGTGGAGATGCTGCTTGATGAGGAAGCGGATATGCTGGCTGAACTGGAAGTCTTCTTGAGCGTACGCATCAAGTTCAGGGCCGAGGCTGAATACAATCAGGAGCAGTATGATGTGGTGTTGCTTTAAGGCGCAGGGCTCAAGGCGAAAAGTATATGCGGCAAAATACAATAGAACGTAGATGAATATGATGAGTGTGGATAATCAGGCAATTAAGGCGCATGCACAAAATAACGTGAGCAAGTTGCCAATAGCCTGCACTCCGGCTGAAAACTTACGGCGCGGGTTGTTCAAATTATTTCATGCTTATTCCTAAACGGCGCGATATTTGTAAAATCCGCCTCTAACGTTTAAACGATAACAGTGCGCTTAAGCAACGCAAAACGTTTCGGTCGTAGCTGTTGCTCCGTCCGTCTTGGGATTATTTAATCCAGCATCCTAAAAATCTTATTTAACATAGTTAGCAGCGTTCCATTTTTCAATCTTGAATTGTTAGTCATGAATCTTTCGCCTTTCGTCCTTCGCCTTTAGCCTTATCTTTAATGATCCATCATATTACGCGTGCAACGCGGCATCTCATTTTCTGGTCTTTGATCGCGGCAGCTATCGGCTTGACTGGCGTACGCTTGCTCTTGTCGGGGATTGAACACTATAAGTCCGATTTGGCGACCAATATCAGCGCACTTGTCGGCGCGCCGGTAACAATAGGCCGTCTGGGCGCAAAAATGCGCGGATTTAATCCTGAACTGGTATTAAAAGACATTACTGTTTCATCCCAGACTGCCCCAGTCCATCCCCCTTCGGGCGCTACACAGGCAAATCCGCTCCAGGCGGATTTATCACTCGCCGCACCTACCGGGAACGAAGAGCCTGCTATCCAGTTTAATGAGATACGGTTGGGCATTAACTTACTGGATATGCTGGTCAGCAGGGATTTGTTGTCATCGTCATGGGTCACTTTGGTGGGGGCCAAGCTTGCCATTAAACGGCAACAGGACGGCAGCATTGTTATTGTCGGTTTAAAAGCCAGTGACGGACAGCCGCAGTGGTTATTGCAGGGCGGGAAATACGAAGTCTTGCAAAGCGAAATTATCTGGCAGGATGAAGCAAGCAGTGCTCGTCCGCTGTTGTTTAATGGGGTGGATCTGGCGATCAGCAATCAGGGCGAGCATCATCGGCTCAATATGCTGATGAAGTTGCCGAAAAGAGTCGGCAACTCATTAAGAGTATCCATGGATTTTAAAGGCAACGTTTTTGAGCCTTCAACTATTGAGGGTCGCGTTTATATAGAGGGACAAGCCGTTTTGTTGCCTGAATTGGCCGCGCTCGGTCAAGCTTCAATCGGGGATCGAATACATATCAATGCCGGCACCGGCGATTTTAAAATCTGGGGCGATTGGCGGCAAGCGCAGCTGACGTCAATGGATGTCGCGGCACAAATTCAACAGATGACGCTGGTTCGGCAGGATAAGCGGGAATTTTCTGTTAAACAGCTGAACACCCGCCTTCACTGGGGAATCAATGATGCAGGCAAGCAATGGCAACTCGATGTAAACGACTTTTCACTGGAAACTCAGGATACCCCCAAAAATGTCGTTAAAAAATGGCCTGCCGCCGTATTCAGCGTTTCCGGGCAGCGCAGGGATGATGCCGCTTTGCATAAATTAGCGCTGTATGTTGAACGGGTGGACTTGCAGGAAGCGTCCGAGCTGGCGCAGTTCTTTGCCCCCTTGCCGGATGAACAGGCTAACACGCTGGCGCAAGCCCGGTTACAAGGAACGCTGGAGAATTTCTCCTTGTTCGCCGATCCTGATACCAAGTCGGTTGCCCTGAACGGCAGGTTTGCCAAAATCGGTGTTGCGCCGTTGTTGTCAGTTCCCGGCATAGAGAATTTGACCGGCCAAATAAAGGGTAGTGAAAAACAGGGCGTTATTACGCTTGCGACTAAAGATGCCCGGCTGATAGCGCCGGATCTGTTCCGCGAAATTTTGCCGGTCAATCGTCTTCAAGGCACGCTCGACTGGCAGCAGGCGGATGATGCCTGGTCTGTATCCAGCCCAATGATTGAACTGGATTCCTTGAGTTTTCAGAGCAAAACCCGGTTTCGGATCGATATTCCCAAAACAGGTAAACCCGTTTTTATGGATCTGCAAAGCGCATTTGCCGGCGAAGACGCCAGCGAGGTCAAACATTATTTGCCGGTGGGCATTATGGAGAAAGGTGTCGTTGCCTGGCTGAATAGCGCCTTTGTTGGCGGCAGCATGACCAACGGCGGCTTGTTGGTTTACGGTAACCTGAACGATTTTCCGTTTAACAGTGCGCCGGGTGTTTTTGAAGCGGTATTTAACGGCGAGCAGTTTGATTTGTCATACGCTCCCGAATGGCCTCACATAACCGGTATGAATGCCGAAGTCATGTTTTCGCAGGACAGTCTCAAGGTTAATGTCCTGCAAGGGCAATCCGGTAACGTGATCATTAAGCAAGCCGAAGTTACTATTCCGAAGTTGAATAAAAGCAAGCACTTGCTGATCCAGGGCGAGGCTGAAAGCGGCATTGACCAGGTTTTGGCCTTTATGCAGCAGACACCGCTGAGCTCGCCGGTGGATTCGCTGCTGGAAGCCATTACCCCGCAAGGAAATACCCTGGTAACGCTGGATCTTAAAATCCCCTTGGTTGACGGCGCGCCAACCAAGGTCGATGGCATGGCGCAGTTGAAAGATGCCCGATTGATGGTGAAGTCGCTGGATTTGCCGGTCGCCAAAATTAACGGCGAACTCAAATTCAATGAGCAGGGCGTTTATAGCGACACCATTCGTGCCGCGGCCTTGGGTCATCCGATACAAATCAACATTAAAAGTTCGGAGAGTCAAACCACCGTCAACGTCGAGGGTAGCGCCGGGGTTAGCGACCTACAGGCGCAATTTGACATGCCCTGGTGGAAAATCGCGTCCGGGACAACGGATTATCAGTTAAAGCTGGAGTTGCCTTACGGAAATATTTCTCCGGAGCTTGTTGTCGAGTCGATGCTGTCCGGCGTGTCACTCGATTTGCCTGAGTCATTGGCTAAGACGCGGGAACAAAAAATACCTTTGTCGTTGACGTTTAGCTTAGGCGATAAACAGTTATTACCGATGCTGCTAAATTACGACAATAAACTGAAAGCGGCTATTCAGTTGGACACTAAACAAAAGACCCTCTATTCAGGGCATGTCCTGGTGGGGACCGGTGAGGTCGCCCAGACGCAGGAAGCAGGATTAAAGCTGGAGATTAATCGTGAGCGGTTGGCATTGCAAGACTGGTTGGGCTTGGCTGCCGCCCAAGGCGCGGGAGATGGTGTCAGGGAACTGAAGATTCACAGCGATCATGCGTTGTGGAAGAAAACCGATATAGGTCTTTTCGATCTGGCCTTGAAGCATAACGACAGCTCTTGGACCGGGGCTATAGCCGGATCATTCGCAAAGGGAAAAATCCGGATTCCTGTCGACTTTAAGAGCGCAGACAGAATCAATCTGGATATGGAACTATTGGATCTTTCGGCATTAAAGCAAATAGGGGCAAAACAGGCTTCGCCTCTCCAGGCGGTATCGCCGGAGCTTATGCCTTTATTGACGATTACCAGTCAAAAAACGCTGTGGCAGTCGATCGATTTGGGCCGGTTGTCATTGGAAACCGAGCGTATACCGGGCGGCATGGGTTTTAAGAACGTAGAGCTGTCGGGAGAAAACCAAAAGCTGGTTTTGTCGGGCGACTGGCAAGCAAACGGAGGGCAAGTGGTCACGCATACCCAAGGCCATCTGGACGTGCCTCGCGCAGGGCAAATGCTGGCACAGCTGGGCGTTACCAAAGACTTGACCGAAACCAGCGCAGCCGTTGATTTTACCGTTGAGTGGAACGCGGCACCGTATCAATTTTCGTTGGCGGATTTGAAAGGCCGGCTGGATATTAAGCTCAAAAACGGACGTATTTTAAGTATAGAACCCGGATTCGGCCGGGTGCTGGGAATGCTGGCTCTGGCTCAGTGGATAAAGCGCGCGCAGCTTGATTTCAGTGATATTTATGAAGAAGGATTGACGTTTAACAGTATCAAGGGGCATTTTGATTTGGCTGGCGGAATCGCATCAACTCATGATTTGGTTGTCGATGCCGTCCCTGCAAAAATTGCCATCAGCGGGGACACCAATCTGGTAAGTCAAACGGTTGACCATATTATTGATGTCACACCTAAAAGTGCCGATGCAGTGCCTATTGCTGGTACAATTATGGGTAAAGTAGCGGCCTTGGTTGGGCGGTCCTTGACAGGTAAAGATCAGGAAGGGTTTTTCTTTGGTTCCCAATATCTGGTAAAAGGTGCGTGGGGAAATGCAGAAATTATTCCGATGCATAAAAACGATGGATTGTTACAGAAAACCTGGAACGGCATTACCGACTTTCCATGGCTACGGCAAGAAGAAACTACGCAGCAGTTAGGAAAATAGAACGCGGATGACACGGATACTTAAGATTAAATAAGATTTTCATCGAATACTCTGCGATGATCATATTCATCCGCGTTCCATTGTATTCGGTGGCTGAGTGGTTATAAATTAAAGAGAGAACAATATGAGTAGATGTGCGGCCATACAAATGGCATCGAGTCCCAATATCAGCGCTAACTTGCTGGAAGCCGACAAGCTGATAGCGGAAGCGGTCAAGGCGGGCGCAAGACTGGTGGCTTTGCCGGAGAATTTTGCGCTGATGGGCGATCATGAACTGGACAAAATCAAAGCAAAGGAAGTTGACGGTTCAGGGCCTATCCAGAATTTTTTGGCGTCGGTCGCTAAAAAATACGGCGTCTGGGTGGTGGGCGGCACCATTCCGATAGTCGGTGACGACAGCAATAAAGTGCGGGCGGCTTGTCTGGTTTATAACGACCAGGGCGAACGGGTTGCACGCTACGACAAAGTACATTTGTTCGATGTCAGCGTTCCGGGTAGCAATGACGTTTACCGGGAATCAGACTCGATTGAACCGGGCGCTGACATGCTGGTGATTGACACGCCTTTCGGCAGGCTGGGGGTTGCGGTTTGTTACGATCTGCGCTTTCCCGAGTTTTTCCGCAAGATGGACATGGAAATACTGGTCATTCCGTCCGCATTTACCGCAGAAACAGGAGCCGCTCACTGGGAATTACTGCTGCGTGCGCGTGCCGTGGAAAACCTGTGTTATGTGATTGCGCCGAATCAGGGCGGTTTTCATCTTAATGGGCGTAAAACGTTCGGGCACAGCATGGTTATCGATCCGTGGGGTGTGGTGCTGGATTGCTACAAAACCGGCGGCGGCTTTGTCTCCGCTGAAATAGATCTGGAGCGTCTGGAAAAAGTGCGGGGCGCATTTCCGGCGCTGAACCATCGTCGTTTTTTTTGAGGAAACTATGCGCGTAATTGTTAAAATTTTATTGCTGACCGGTTTTTTGGTTTCCTGCGGAACCACGGAAGAAAGTCGTTACCGCAACACCGAAAACCTTGAGCGTCCGCCAATTGTGACTAACAGCAGTCCGACCAAGGAGCAGCGCGTTGTCGACAACAGCTCTATTCCGAAGAAAAAAGACCGTACTGGCTTAGGCTCGGATGTTTACCTGAGTACGCCGACGCAACTGGTGATCAAACAGTCTTTTGGTGACGCGTGGAACACCTTAAACCGGGCGTTGAAGCAAAGCGGCATCAAAATAACCGATCATGAACGTGATAAGGGACTTTATTACGTTACTCAGGATACAGCAGACAGAACCAGCTTTTTTGCAAAAGCGACTGCTTTTTTAAGCGATGATGCGGCCATCTATCTGCTGACCGTGAAACAAGAAGGCGAAGAAACAACGGTGACCGCGACCTTAGCCAATGCGGCCGAACAAAGCAGCGCGACTCAGGACGGTACGCCGCCTCCGTCTGCCGAAGGAGCGGAAGACCTGTTGCAGTTATTGTTCAAGACCTTGCGCGATAAGCTGGAAGAAGAATGATGGAGGCGCAGGGCAAAGGGCTAAAGGCGAAAGAACGTCGTTTTGCACCTTTAGCCCTTTGCCTTTCGCCTTTTACTTTAAACCTCTATTATTGATTTTTTGATGGAAATACTAAACCTTGCACGACAAGCTATCTTAATACCGGCCGGTATTCAGGATGGCGATATTGAAAAGATTATGAATCGGTTGCTCAGCTCGCCGGTTGATGCGGCGGATATTTACTTTCAATCCAGCCATTTCGAATCTTGGGTCATGGAAGGCGGCATCATTAAAGAAGGCAGCCATAATATCGAGCAGGGCGCAGGGGTGCGAGCGGTATTCGGCGAAAAAACCGGCTTTGCCTACAGCGACCGGATTGAGCTGCCGGTGCTGATGGAGGCGGCTAATAATGTTAAAGCTATCGTCCGACAAGGGCAGGATGCAGATCCTTCGCATTGCAAGGTCACCACAAAAGCCGCGGCTTGGACGAACTATTACGCTACGCAAAATCCGTTAAAATCGCTGGAAGACCAGCAGAAAATCGATTTATTGCGTCGTGTAGACAGCGAAACGCGCAAACTGGACAGCCGGATTGAAGAAGTTATCGTCAGCCTGGTCGGCGTCCATGAACATATTCTGGTAGCACGCCAAGACGGCTCTTTGGTTGCCGATGTGCGGCCTTTGGTGCGGATGAATGTAACCGTCATCGTCGAGCAAGACGGTCAGCGCGAACAGGGCAGCATGGGCGGCGGCGGGCGTAGCGATTACAGCTATTTTATCGATGGAGATACTGCGTTGGCATACGGCCGCGAAGCCGTAAGACAGGCGCTGGTTAATCTGGAAGCCGTCGAAGCTCCGGCCGGTAATATGACGGTCGTATTGGGCTCGGGTTGGCCGGGCATTTTACTGCACGAGGCCATCGGTCACGGTCTGGAAGGCGACTTTAACCGCAAAGGCACTTCGGCATTCAGCGGCCGCGTCGGCGAGCGGGTGGCGTCCGATTTATGTACCGTAGTCGATGACGGCACCTTGCCGGGGCGGCGCGGTTCGTTAAGCATCGATGATGAAGGCACGCCGACGGAACTTACCGTATTGATTGAAAACGGCATACTCAAAGGCTACATGCAGGACCAACTCAATGCCCGGCTAATGGGCGTTAATTCCACAGGCAACGGGCGGCGCGAATCTTACGCGCATCTGCCGATGCCGCGCATGACCAACACCTATATGTTGCCGGGACAGCATGATCCCGAAGAAATCATAAAATCGGTAAAAAAAGGCCTGTATGCCAAAAACTTCGGCGGCGGGCAGGTCGATATTACCTCGGGCAAGTTTGTGTTTTCCGCCAGCGAAGCCTATCTGATCGAAAACGGCAAAATAACCCGTGCCGTCAAAGGCGCGACGCTGATAGGCAACGGGCCGGAGGTGTTAACCAAGGTGTCCATGGTCGGCACCGATCTGGCGCTGGATAGCGGCGTAGGCTCCTGCGGCAAGGACGGGCAAAGCGTGCCGGTCGGCGTCGGGCAGCCTACGTTGAAGATTGACGGGTTGACGGTTGGCGGGACGAGTGTTTAGGTATAATTGATGTCAAAGTTAGAAAGCATAAAAGCCGAACTTTCGCTTCATGAAAAAATACTTTTTGCAGCAGTGGCTATTATGATTACTTTAGTCGGCTGGACGGCAGCAAACTATCTTGTCGTTAAAAGCTGGTTGTTATTTATGGCGTTGCTGGCCATAGTTGGTATCAGTATATTTATTGTTTACCAGTATCGCATTATCAAAAAATTGATAAAGGAGTTAATCGATGTTTAATACTATTATCATGTTTTTAATTGCTACAGTTTTTGTAGCTTTAATCAGTTATTTTGCCTGGGATTCTTATCAAGATTTCAAGGATCACGAATCAAAATAGTGCGTCATTTCTTTTTGCAGATAGAGCAGTGAAAATTAAATATTTTGAAGATACGGATACGGCATTGCTGGAGTTTGTCGGTTGGGTTAGCGTAGCGTAACCCAACAATCGGAATGACTTATGTCGGGTTACGCTACGCTAACCCGACCTACACAGAATTAGAGAAAACAGTGCAAAATCACGAACAAATCAACCGCTTGAAAAACACCGTTCAGTCCATATTGGACGAGGCCGCTAAACAAGGCGCCAGTGCCGCAGAAGCGGGCTTGAGCCAGGAAAACGGCTTGTCCGTATCGGTGCGTCTGGGCGATGTCGAAACCATTGAGCATCATTGCGATCAGGGTCTGGGCGTGACCGTTTATTTTGGCAAGCGCAAAGGCTCTGCCAGCACCACGGATTTGTCGTCCGCTTCGATCAAGGAAACGGTCAGCGCGGCATGCAGTATTGCCCGTTACACCAGCGAAGACGAGTATTCAGGGTTGCCGGAAAAAGAGCTGCTGGCTACCGAATTTCCCGATCTCGATCTTAACCATCCGTGGGATATTGGTGTTGACGGGGCTATTGCCTTGGCCATTGAATGCGAAGATGCGGCGCGCTCTTATCATGAGGAAATCAGCAATTCCGAAGGTGCTTCGGTCGACACGCACCAAGGCATCCGGGTGATGGGCAATACGCTGGGCTTCCTTCAAGGCTATGCCTCAACCCGCCATTCCTTGAGCTGTTCGGTATTGGCGCAACGCGGTGACAGCATGCAGCGCGATTACTGGTACACCGTGGCAAGAAATGCGCGCGATCTGGAATCCGCGGTCAGCGTGGGCAACAAGGCGGCCGAGCGGACGCTTCGGCGTTTGCAGGCTCGCAGCCTCAGCACGCGGCAGTGTCCGGTGCTGTATTGCGCGGAAACCGCTTCCGGTTTGCTCAGTTCGTTTGTCGGTGCAATCAGCGGCGGTAATCTATATCGCAAATCGTCATTTTTGCTGGATGCATTGGATACCCGGGTTTTTCCCGAATTTGTTCGCATCCATGAGCAGCCCTATCTCAAAGGCGCTTTGGGCAGTGGCGCGTATGACGGCGAAGGTGTCGCCACCCAAACTCGCGATATCGTCAGCGACGGTGTTTTGCGCGGCTATGTGTTGAGCACCTATTCCGCCCGCAAGCTGGGAATGCGCAGTACAGGCAATGCCGGTGGCGTACATAATTTAACGATTGATCCGGGCAAACTTGATTATCAGGGCATGTTAAAAGAGCTGAATACCGGTTTGTTGGTCACCGAGCTGATGGGGCAAGGCGTCAATATGGTGACCGGCGATTATTCGCGCGGCGCTGCCGGATTCTGGGTGGAAAACGGCGAAATCCAGTATCCGGTTGAAGAAATCACCATTGCCGGTAACCTGAAAGACATGCTTAAAAACATCGTTGCCGTGGGCAATGACGTCGATTATCGCGGCAATATCCGTAACGGCTCCATACTGGTTGAGCGGATGTCGATTGCCGGGGAATAAGTGGATCAATTCACCACGAAGACACGAAGTTCACGAAGAAAAATAAGGTGAGCTTCGTGTTTTCGCGGTGGGATGTCTTATATCATAAGCTTTTAACAATATCTTCGATCAACTGTGGGCCGCGATAAATAAGCCCGCTGTATATCTGCACCAGACTCGCTCCAGCTTTTAATTTTTCCTGTGCATCGTTCGCACTTAAAATCCCGCCTGCCGCAATAATAGGAATCTTGCCATTCAGTTCCGCCGCCAATCCACGCACGACCAACGTAGACTTTTCCTTAACCGGCGCACCGCTTAAACCGCCTGCTTCATTGGCAAGCGGATGGTCGGCAATCATGTCGCGGGCAATGGTGGTGTTGGTTGCAATCACGCCGTCAATTTCAAACTCCAGCAACAGTTTGGCGATATGGATTATTTCATCGTCGGTCAGATCGGGCGCGATTTTCAGGGCTAAAGGCACGTATTTTCCGTGTTCCTGTTGCAGTTTCAATTGTTCTTCTTTTAAGGCGGAAATCAGGCTTTTGATTTCATCGCCCTGCTGTAACTGGCGCAGGTTTTTGGTGTTCGGGGAGGAAATATTAATGGTGATGTAGCTGGCAGCGGTATAAGCCTTGCGCAAGCCGATCAAATAATCGTCCGCCGCATTCTCAATCGGTGTGTCGAAATTTTTGCCGATATTAATGCCCAGAATGCCGCAGTAACGGCTTTGTTTTACCTGAGTCAGCAGGTGGTCTATGCCCAGGTTGTTAAAGCCCATGCGGTTGATAATCGCCTGATGCTCAGGCAACCTGAACAAGCGCGGTTTCGGGTTGCCCGGTTGCGGGCGCGGCGTTACCGTGCCTATTTCGACAAAGCCGAAACCCAATGCGGCCAGCGCATTAATATAATCGCCGTTTTTATCCAGGCCGGCGGCAAGTCCGACCGGGTTTTTAAAATCCAGTCTCATGACGTTGACAGGTTTGCGGTCAATTTCCGGGTAGATGAGTTTGGACAAGCCCGAAATATAGGCCGCGTTCAGCAGTTTAAGTGTCACTTCGTGAGCGGTTTCAGGGTCCAGGGAAAATAACAGGGGGCGTAGTAACGGATAAAGATTCATAAATGTGGCTAATAGAAGTTCATGTAGTGGAGGCTACCGGCCGGCCGCCCATTAAAATCAGTGTGTGCTGTTTAGTTGATAAGGCTCCGGCGCTACCTGTGTCGTGCGCTGCAAAACAAGATCGACCAGCAGTTGCGCCGATGCAGGTCCCATCGCCAAGCCGTTTCTAAAATGACCGGCATTAATGCATAAATTGTCGATTTCGGGATGTTTATCGATATACGGTATGCCGTGTTCAGTGCCCGGTCTTAAGCCGGCCCAGTGTTTAATTAGCGGGCAGCCGTTAAGTGATGGTAACAAGTCTAGTGCAAATGCATTCAGCCGGTCTCGGGCTTGTGTCGTAGTTGTCTTATTAAAGTCATCCTGTTCTACCGTGCTGCCCGCCAGAATCTTACCGTCACGTCGTGGAATAAGATATTGATCGCCATCCAGCACCATGTAACTCAGTGTTTCCGGTTGGGCATCAAATAACAGCATTTGTCCTTTAACGGGCGCTATTTTCGGAGCATCGTCGATGGCAGCGGGAAAGAACTGCCGAAACAACTGACCGGTCCAGGCGCCCGCAGTGATAATCACCTGATTGACCGCGAACTGACCGGATGAGGTTTGTATTGAGGTAATGCGGTTTTTAGTGAGGTTAATGGCGGTTAACTCGCAATGTTCCAGTAGCGTAGCGCCTTTGTTAAGCAGGTCTTGCTTTAATGATTTAACCAGTCTTGGATTGCGCGCTTGGGCAATCTCGGGTAGCCAAAGCGGCTGGTCGGGGACTGTATTAAGCATGTTAAAAAAATCCGCACCGGCGGGCCGATATGAAATAGCGTTAGCATCGCACCAATTAACAGCCGCAGTAAGGTCTGGATTTTTAACGATCAGTAAACCGCAGGGATTCCATTCCGGGTCTATCAGGGTTTCGTCAGTCAGTTGCGAGGCCAAGGCGGGATAGAGTTTCAGGCTTTGTAGCACCAAGCGAGTGATAGCGTCCGGTTGTCGCCACGGGTAAAGCGGCAGCAAAATGCCGCCGCCCGCCCAGGATGACTCCTGGCCCAGCTCGTTTTTTTCAATAATCGTGACGGTAGCGCCAGCTTTAATAAACTCGCGGGCAGTTAACAGGCCGATAATGCCGCCGCCAATGATGGTAATATCCGGGGTGTTGGTCATGTGTGTTGGTAAAAAATCAGTGCAAAAAATAAATATTCTTGTTGGTGGGTTAGGGCTAAACAGTTAATTATAGCTACCGCGACTATGGCTGGTTTGTTATTAGTAAGCCGCCTGTTCGCTAAAATTCACATAAATCATTGAAACCAATATATATGGTATATGGTTTTGGCTTGGTGCGTGAGTGGTGATTAAAAAATCGTTTGAACCAAGCGGGTAAGCCGCATTTTCTTAGCTTGGCGCGAATTTTGCCCTATTGCTCGGCTGCAAAGTCGTTTTATTTTACCGTAAAGAAGCGGGAAGAATCTTTAACTGTTGTTTGAATATATGGGTTGGAGAAATTGTTGTTTTTTGCATACAAGCAGATATTTCGAATTAGGAATATCTTTATAGTCATTGATAAATAAGGATTAATTAATATTAAAAAAAAGGCGTTAAAACTTGTAGGGATTTAGTTTAGCTGCTACTATTATCACCGGAAGATGGGCTTTGTTGTATGAAAGCAAATTTTTATAAAATAACAACCTCATGAGGGGGATAAATGATCAATAAAACTAAACTAGCGCTGGGCATTGCGGCAGCAACATTAACAATGGCCGGTGCATTGGTTTCTCCACAAGCTATGGCTATCTCAAAAGCAGATCGCGTTGCAGAAGCGGCAAATAATAAAGTGGACGCATTGGAAGCTCAAATGCAGGCCATGCAGGCTGAATTAAGCAGATTAAGAGCGGAAACGAGCCGTCCTCGTTCTAGCGCAGACGCTGGTAAAGTTCAGGAACTGGATCAGTGGATGAACTCGGTTAAATCGGCTCCAAAAGAAAAGGCTCACCACGATAATACTCTTTTCTTCCGCGGTGGTTTTGCTCATGCTAATAATCAAAGAGGCGGTACGTTGGATCCTACTTCAGTCGCAGGTGTTGGGAGTAACGCAAACGGTTTGTTAGTGGGTCCGATTAACGATAAAGACGCATGGTATTTCGGTGCTGGTTTTGATTTTGCTCTGACTGATGATGTATGGGGTATGATGGATAATACCCAAGTGTTAGGTGAATTGATGTTTGACTATAAAGAACTTGGTACAAGAAAGTCCAATGGTCTGTCTCCTGCGGCAACAGCAACATTAGCTACATTAGGTGTGGCCTTACCTGCTGCTAATAACCAAACTGCAACTGTCAGTCAGTTGACTTTGGCGGCTTCTCCAAAAATAAAATTCTTTAAAAGTAGTGCATTCAGGCCTTGGTTAATTCCTGTAGGTTTCGAAATTAATGTGATCAGCCCGCCATCTGATGCTATTACTGTATTAAGTCCAGGTATGCAGTTTGGCCTTGGTGCTGACTACAGGGTCTGGAAAGACATCTTCGTTGGTGCTGACGCCCGTTATCACCTTACTACAGGTAATCTTGATGGAATTAACACAGACGGCGTTACCGCTGGTGGCTATGTCGGTATCGGTTTCTAAGCTAAGCGCTTAAAAACAGATCCGATAAAAGGGAGGGCTTCAAACCCCTCCCTTTTTTTATGTTTGAAGAATTAAAAAGAGGTGCAAGGTAAAGGCTCAAGGTAAAATAGCTCCTTTTCCGGTTCTTGCCGGAAAACAAATCAAATTTAACGCTACAAATCATGAAGACTCTTTATCCAGAAATTTTGCCTTATCAAATGTTTTTCCTGAAAACCGGCAGTAAACATGCTGTGTATGTGGAGCAAAGCGGCAACCCTGACGGCATTCCTGTTATTTTTCTGCACGGTGGGCCGTGTTCCGGCACCAGGCCCGACCACCGGCGTTTTTTTAATCCCAAGCTTTATCGCATTATTCTGTTCGATCAACGCGGCTGCGGCTTGTCGTTGCCTTTTGGCGAGCTGGAAAACAATACCACCCAGGATTTAATCGATGATATGGAGGGTATCCGTCATCAGCTGGCTATTGATCAATGGCTGGTGTTTGGTGGTTCATGGGGCGGAGCGCTGGCTTTATTGTATGCCCAGCAGCATAAAGATAAAGTAATGGGTTTGATTATTCGCGCGGTATTTCTGGCGCGGCAGCAGGATTTGGACTGGTTTGCCAAGGATGGCGCAGGCAAGATTTATCCCGAGCAATGGCAGCGATTGATTGAAAGTATCCCGGAACAGGGGCGGGACAATCCGGTGCAAGGGCTGTGCGATGTATTATGGGGGGAAGACGAGATAGCGCAAAGACGGGCCGCCAAGGAGTGGATGACCTGGGGAGCGCAAGTATCATTAGGCAACGATTATCAGCCGAGTCCGAAAGACGGTCATGCGACGGAGAAAATGGTTAAACAGGTCTGCATGGAATTGCATTACGCCAGGCAACATTATTTTATTGGGGAAAACCAGATACTGGATAACTGCAGCGGCTTGGATGAAATTTCAACGGTTATTATTCATGGACGCCATGATTTTGTCTGCCCGATGGAAGCCGGTTACAGTCTGCGTAAGGTATTGCCGAATGCCGAATATATCGTATTACCGAATGCCGGGCATGTTGCTCAGGGCAAAGAAATGATTAATGCGTTGGTTGCAGCAACCGACAAGTTTGCAGAACAGCAATGACGATAATCAGAAATCGTCCTGAATTTACATTCAGCTGCCCCATAAAGCCATAAATGCTTTATCATTAATACAAATTAATAAGCCCTCAGATTGCCGCAACTTATGGAAAACACGTTTGAAACGCCAAATCCATAATGCCTTGGGCGACTGGAAGCACATTTTTATACCGAATAAATGAAATTACATGATGAAAAGCTCCGTAAATTGGGCTTAGCTGTTATTCAGGTGGAAACACAGGCGATCGCCGCATTGGCCGACCGGATTAATGACGATTTTGTGTTTGCCTGTAAGTTGATGTTCAATTGTAACGGTCGTGTTGTGGTTACCGGCATGGGTAAATCAGGGCATATTGCCGGTAAAATTGCCGCGACCTTAGCCAGTACCGGAACACCGGCTTTTTTTGTGCATTCGGGCGAAGCCAGTCATGGTGATTTGGGTATGATTACCCGGCAGGATGTCGTGCTGGCTTTATCGAATTCCGGGGAAACCGAGGAAGTTCTAACGATACTGCCGATTATTAAGCGACTGGGCGTACCGTTAATAGCCATGACCGGAAATCCGGCCTCAACGCTGGCCAAATTTGCCACCACCCATATCAACGTGGCTGTTGAGCAAGAAGCTTGCCCGCTGGGCCTTGCGCCTACTTCCAGTACCACTGCGGCCTTGGTGATGGGCGATGCGCTGGCGGTTTCCTTGCTTGAGGCGCGCGGTTTTACCCGCGATGATTTTGCCTTGTCTCATCCCGGCGGCAGTTTGGGTAAACGACTGTTATTGATGGTCGGCGATATTATGCATGCCGATGAGAAAGTGCCTATTGTTCCGGAGTCTGCGCTTATCAGTCATGCTTTGCTGGAAATGACCGAGAAGAAACTGGGCATGACCGCGATTGTCGACGCGGATAATCGCGTCGCCGGCATTTTTACCGACGGCGATTTGCGGCGGATGCTGAGCAGAAACCTTGATATACACAAGACCGCTATCACCGAAGTCATGACCCCTAATTGTGCGGTTATTTCTGCGGATATTCTGGCGGCTGAAGCCATGCAAATTATGGAACGGAAAAAGATTAACGCGTTAATTGTTGTTGATGGGCAGCAAAGAGCGATAGGCGCTTTGAATATGCATGACCTGATTCGTGCAGGAATCGTGTGATGACGGACATGCCAAATAAGCCGGCTATTTTGGAAAAAGCCAGGAAGCTCAAATTGCTGATTCTCGACGTGGATGGGGTATTGACGGACGGCAGGTTGTTTTTCGACGCTGAGGGCAACGAATACAAGTCGTTTCACGCGAGGGACGGGCACGGTATCAAGTTGTTGCGGCAGACCGGCGTCGAGGTCGCGGTTATTTCAGGACGCAAATCGAATTCGGTTGCGCTACGTATGAAAAACCTGGGCATTGAGCATGTGTATCAGGGCCATGAAAATAAAATCGCCGCGTTTAACGAGATTATTGAACTTATGGGCATAACGCCCGAACAGGCGGCGCACGTCGGCGATGATTTGCTGGATTTGCCGATAATGATCAGGGTGGGGCTGGCGATTGCGGTTAATGATGCCAACTTTGCCGTTAAACAGCGCGCCGATTGGTGTACGACGTTGCCTGGAGGGCAGGGCGCAGTCAGGGAGGTCTGTGATTTTATTATGCAGGCGCAAGGACGTTTTGATGACATATTGAATGCTTACCTGACTCGCGAGAGCACGAAGTGAAATGACCCGGTTAAATGGAAATTACAGTTATCTGTATCTGGTCATTATCGCGGTAATGAGCTGGTGGCTGATTAAATTGACCGGTTCTGATGAGTTTGGCCGCATAGCGGTCCCGGCGCACAGTCCTGATTATTTCAGCAACGGCTATACGAAATGGGAAATGGGCGAGCTTGGCAGGCCGAAAAGCAAATTGATTGCTGATGAAATGATTCATTACAGCGATGACAGCACCACGCACATGGTAAAGCCATTAATGTTTTTTTATAACGAGAAAACGCCGCCGTGGATAATTAAGTCAGAAACCGGTGTTTTGTCTGCTGATGGTAAGGATTTGTTGCTAACCGGCAAGGTCTATGTTGACAGGGCTGCTGCGGTGGGCGTCAGGGAGCTTAAAATCTATACCTTCAATTTAAAAGTAAAGCCGGAAACCAGTTATGCAGAAACGGATGCGTGGGCAGAGTTGATCAGCTTGCCAAACTGGACTACAGGTGTCGGTATGAAGCTGACTTTTGCGGAACCGATCCATCTGGAATTGCTCTCTAATGTAAAGGGTAACTATGAAACAAAATAAAAACCTTCGCTGCCGCATGTTACGTGGGAGTGGCTGCTGTTTACTGCTGTTGGCGCTTTATAGTGCGGGCGCTTACGCCTTGGAAAGCGACGGCGATCAGCCGATCATTATCGATTCAAATACGGCGACTTATGATGATGTAAAAGCCACCAGCACTTATACCGGTAATGTGATTTCAATTCAGGGCAGCATTCGGGTGAACTCGGATAAGCTGGTCGTTTATTTTATAGACGGTGAGGCTGATAAAATGGTGTTTACAGGCAATCTCGCCAAATTCAAACAAACGCCTAATGAGGGCGACCAGGATATAACCGGTGAAGCGTTAACAGGCGAGTATTATCCTAAAAAGAATTTGTTGATTTTGATTGATAAAGCCACCGTCTGGCAAGGCAGCGGCGCTTATTCCAGTGACTTTATTGAATACGATTTGAAAACCTCGCTGGTTAAAGCGGGAGAAAAAGAATCCGCCGGTAAACGTGTCCATGTCGTATTGCAGCCGAAAGCTAAAGAACAGCCGGCCGCAAAGGGTGATGGCAAATGATGGGGCGCAGGGTTGAGGGTATGACGTGCAGGGCGCAAGATACCAAACGATGTTCTTTTTATTTTTCACCTTTCACCCTTTAAACATGACCAGACTAGCCGCAAAACAGCTGATTAAGAGCTACAATAAACGCAATGTGGTTAACGGTGTTTCATTGCATGTTGATACCGGTGAAGTTGTTGGTTTACTGGGGCCTAACGGTGCAGGAAAAACTACCAGTTTTTACATGATGGTGGGCCTGATTAAAGCGGATGAAGGTGAAATCACCCTGGATTCACAGGTTATTACCCATCATCCGATGCATTTGAGGGCGCAATTAGGGATAGGTTATTTGCCGCAGGAACCCTCGGTTTTTCGAAAACTGAGTGTGGCGGACAACTTGCGTGCAGTTTTACAAATTCGTTCCGATTTAACGCAAGGACAGGCGGAATTGGTGATTGAGGAATTGTTGCAGGAGTTTCATATCCTGCATCTGCGCGACCAAACTGCTTTGGGCTTGTCGGGCGGTGAAAGGCGGCGTGTCGAAATTGCCAGGGCATTGGCGACCAACCCTCAGTTTATATTGCTGGACGAGCCGTTTGCCGGTGTTGATCCGATATCGGTAGATGATATAAAAAAAATCATCGAGCATTTGAAATATCGCGGCATTGGCGTATTAATTACCGAACATAATGTCAGGGAAACATTAGGCATTTGTGATCGTGCGTATATACTTAACGACGGCAGGGTGATCGCCGAAGGCGGCGCGGAGGCTATCGTTGCCAATGAGGAAGTGCGTAAAGTTTATTTAGGCAATAATTTTAGTCTTTAATTTAGGGGGCAATCTCTTGCAGTTGTCCTAACCAAGAACAGAGTAACCACAGGGGACATCCCCTACTAAATTGTGTGACCGAATGAAACAATCCTTACATCTTCGACTGGGTCAACAACTGGCTATGACGCCGCAATTGCAGCAGGCGATCAAGTTGTTGCAGATGTCGACATTAGAATTGCAGCAGGAAATTCAGCAGGCTCTTGAGTCTAATATGATGCTGGAAGTTAATGAGGAAGAAAACACCGTTCAGGAAGCCGAAATAACGCCGGAGAAAAAAGTTGATAATACCGATTTGCTGACCAGTCAAGGTTCGCAAACGGATATGCCGGATGAGTTGCCCATTGATTCTTCCTGGGATGATGTTTATGAATACGCCATGGAGTCGGGCGCCAATTCAGCTGAGACTGTTGAATTTGAAACGCAGCGTAGTAAATCCTCAACCTTGCTGGATCATTTGCTATGGCAAGTGGAGTTGACCTCCTTTTCAGAGCGGGATCATGCCATTGCCATGGCTATTATTGATTCGATCAATGAAGACGGCTATCTGAGCAGTAGTCCCGAAGAAATTTTTCAGGGCTTGCAGAGCCAATTAGACGATCTGGATTTCGACGAAGTGAACGCGGTGCTGCACAGGGTGCAAAATTTCGACCCGGCCGGCGTTGCAGCGATCGATTTAAAAGATTGTTTGAGATTACAGATACAGCAGTTGCCGGAGGGTACGCCTTATAAAGAGGAGGCGCTGACTCTGGTTACCCGATATTTGGATTTGTTGGCTACGCATGAGCAGTCAAAACTCATGCGTAAGTTGGGCGTGACAGAGCGGCAACTGGATGAGGTGGTGGCGTTAATCAGGACCCTGGATCCCAAGCCGGGCGCGCAGATACAAGATTCGGATTCCGAATATGTTATCCCCGATGTTTACGTGGTTAAGCAGAACGATAAATGGCAAGTCAACCTGAATCCCGATATAGCGCCTAAATTGCGCATCAATCCCTTTTACTCAAGCATGATAAAAAGGGCGGATAACAGCAAGGATAATACCTGTATGAAAGATCATTTGCAGGAAGCAAGATGGTTTATTAAAAGTCTCCATAGCCGTAACGATACCTTATTGCGTGTTGCCCGTTGTATCGTGGAAAAGCAAACCGGGTTTCTGGAGCATGGCTCCATTGCCATGAAGTCCATGGTGTTAAGGGATATTGCCGAAGAGCTGGAATTACACGAGTCGACCATATCCAGGGTGACAACGCAAAAATTTATGCATACTCCCAACGGTATTGTCGAATTTAAGTATTTTTTTTCCAGTCATGTTTCAACAGAAGGAGGAGGAGAGTGCTCGTCTACGGCCATCAGGGCGTTTATTAAAGAGCTAATCAGCAATGAAAATCTGGCAAAACCGTTAAGTGATAGTAAAATAGCCGAGCTATTAAAAGAAAAGGGCATTAATGTTGCTAGAAGGACAATTGCCAAGTATCGTGAAGCGATGCTCATTTCATCATCAAGTCAGCGTAAGCGCATTTTATAATGCTATCTGGCACCCATAAAAAAACCAATCATTCACCATTAAAGGAGTTCATCTCATGCAAGTCATCGTAACAGGCCATCATCTTGAAGTAACCGACGCGTTAAAAGCCCACATCGACTCAAAATTTGAAAAATTAGCACGTCATTTTGATAATGTTACCGATGTACACGTCATTTTAAGCGTGGAAAAGTTAATTCAAAAGGCTGAAGCAACGCTGCAATTGAGTGGCGCTAAATTGTTCGCCGAAGATCATCAGGAAGATATGTATGCAGCCATTGATGCTATGGTGGATAAGTTAGATCGTCAAATTATCAAGCATAAAGAAAAAACCGGACAGCATAGATAAGATAGGCAAAAGACGAAAGGCGAAGGGCTGAAAAAGCTTTCTTTGCCTTTCGCCCTTGGCCCTTCGCCTGATTTCTTATGAAACTATTAATCGTCAGCGGCCTTTCCGGTTCCGGTAAAAGTATCGCCTTGGATACGCTGGAAGATTGCGGTTATTACTGCATCGATAATCTTCCCGTGACCTTGCTGGAAGACTTTATTAACCATGTCATGCTGGTGGATAAGCTTACCTATGCAAAAACGGCCATAGGCATTGATGCCAGGAATCAGAGCGAAAGCCTGGCCAATTTTTCCGAAAGCCTGGAGCTAATACGCAATAAGCAGATCGATTGCGAAATCATCTTTATGCAGGCTGAAGAGTCTACCTTGCTGAAACGCTATAGCGAAACCCGCCGACGGCATCCGTTGACGGATTCGAATGTGCCGTTAAGAGAAGCGTTAAAAATTGAAAAGGAAATGTTGACGCAGGTTGCCAGGCACGCCAGCGTGGTCATCGATACCAGTCGAACGCATTACCACGAGTTACGTGAACTTATCAGGGACCAGGTCGGCGAAAGGGATGTCAGGCATATTTCCTTGCAGTTTCAATCCTTCGGGTTCAAGCATGGCGTTCCATTGGATGCCGATTTTGTATTTGACGCCCGCAGTTTGCCAAATCCTTATTGGATTCCGGAGTTGCGCGGATTAACAGGAAAAGATCAGCCGGTAATCGACTTTCTTAATGGGCAAGAACTGGTTGCCGAGCTTTTTAAAGATATTACGGTTTTTCTTGAGCGCTGGATTCCCCGATTCGAGGCTGAAGGACGCAGTTATTTGACGGTAGCGATAGGGTGTACAGGCGGTCAGCATCGCTCGGTTTATTTGGTGGATGCATTCGCCAAGCAGTTTAAAGGCCCTTTCTTGAATGTAATTGTCCGTCACCGGGAATTGCAATAAGTTTTTTGGGCGCTGTTTATCAAGTCAAAATAGTAGTGTAAAGACGTTGCAGTGCAACGTCTTTACAGCCGATTTATTTCAACGATAGCGTTTCAGCTCGACCTATCATCTCAATGGACAGCTTGTCTTCCTTACATAGCCAACCTATGGCGCGTTGAACATCATTTTTATTGATGCCTGTTTCAGTGGTAACTTTATTGACACTGGAGGGTCCGTTATTATCCAGATATTTCCAGACTATTCCTGCTGCATCGCCGATTGTATTAGACATAGTGGTCACCTTTAGCTTGGATTGTTGTGTTAAGAAATCTTGGTTTGATGTTCAGGCAGCACAATATTTAATTCCAGTGTCTCCTGAGTATCGTTTTGTTCAAAATTAACGGATATGGCATCTTGCTCTACGTTAACGTATTTTCGAATAACTTCCAGCAATTCTTTTTGCAATTGAGGAAGGTAAGAGGGTTGATTTCTGGAACTGCGTTCGTGAGCAACCAGAATTTGCAGTCTTTCCTTGGCGAGTGACGCCGAGCTGGCTTTAGATTTCTTAAAATAATCCAGTAAACTCATTATTTGCCTCCGAAAAGCTTCCCAAACAGGCCTTTCTTCTCATCAATGAATCGATGCGGTCTATCTTCGCCCAAATAGCGAGCAACAATATCCGCGTAAGCTTGGCCTGCGTCACTTTTTTCGTCAAGAATAACAGGTGTGCCGGAATTCGACGCATTGAGTACCGATTTTGATTCCGGGATAACGCCCAGCAAATGCAGCGATAAAATTTCCTGTACATCATCCACGCTTAACATTTCACCTAATTTTACCCGGTCCGGCGAGTAGCGCGACAATAACAGGTATTCCCTGATAGGTTCTTCGTTTTGTTCGGCCCGGCGTGATTTGCTGGATAAGATACCTAGCATACGATCAGAGTCCCTGACTGAAGAGACTTCAGGGTTGGTTACAATAAACGCATCGTCGGCAAAATACATGGCCAAATGAGCGCCTTTTTCAATGCCGGCAGGGGAGTCGCAGACTATGTATTTAAATTCTTTTTTGAGTTCGTCTAAAATTTTGCCTACACCTTCCTGGCTCAGGGCGTCCTTATCCCGAGTTTGCGAGGCAGGCAGAATGTAAAGCAGGTTGCAGTTTTTATCGCGTATCAAGGCTTGGTTAAGACTTGCCTCGCCGTTGATGACGTTGACGAAATCATAAACAACGCGGCGCTCGCAACCCATGATTAAATCGAGGTTACGCAAACCCACATCAAAATCGATGACCGCTGTTTTGTGACCTTTTTTTGCAAGCCCCATGGCTATAGCGGCGCTTGTGGTTGTCTTACCAACGCCACCTTTACCCGATGTTACGACTATGATTCGTGCCACAAATTTTTCCTCCAAAGAGCAATATAAATTAAATATCTTTAATAACTAAAGTATGGTTTTGTAAGTAGATCTGAACGGGCTGGTTGAGAACGGCGCCATTTAAATCTTCGCTGATCTTGTAATTTCCGGCAATCGAAATAAGCTCAGCTTGTAAATCGGAACAGAAAATACGCGCTTCCGTATTGCCTTGTACGCCCGCCAGAGCCCGGCCTCTTAACGAGCCGTAAACATGAATATTGCCTTCGGCCATGATTTCAGCCCCGGCACTGACCTGAGCTAAAATGATCAAATCACCTGAAGCATAAATGCGTTGGCCGGAACGGACAGGATGGGTGATCAGTGTAGCGGCTTCAGCAACGACTTGCGGTTCGGGTGTCGCTGCTTCAGGCTCAGGAGTTTGTTGTTTTTGCGTTCCGGAAGAGACCGCGGTGCTGTGGCCGGAATGTACGGGAATTCCAAGCTCCAACGCCTGTTGGTTCTGTTGTGCAACGCCGCCGCGTATGCCTATCGGTAACAAGCCCAGCTTGCGGATGATGTTGATGAGTTCGGTAACATCAATGTCGAGATCGTGCTTATTCAGTTCCTGCAAGTCAAACACCAACGGCGAGTTTTTGAAAAACTCAGGTGCCAGATGGATTTTTTCTTGTAATTGTTGTTCGATAGTAATGGCATCATTACTGGCTAAAACCAAAACAGGCACAGAAAAAGTGCTGCTTTTAAATTCCAGTGCGGGTGAGTGATGATCGTTCTGTTGAGAGTCTGTTGACATCCGTTAAATCTGGTTAGTCAGGGATTGTATTGATTCTAACATTGCTGGTAAAAAAAATCATTTTTACAGTGTTGATAGACAATTTCTTCTATAGGTCGGAGCGCTTCTGAGATAAGCGTTCGACCAAAAACCTTCCGCGTAATGCTATCTTCAGAATATTTCAATGAACCGATATTTTATCTTAATGGCAGTAGAAGGGCTGATGTTGACTGTAAAGAAGGCTTTATAAATGGCTGCGGTTATCAAAACCATTTGTTTTATATGGTGTTTGTTGTTCCAGTGAGGCGGTCTTAGCTTGCAATCTTGGCCATTATCCTTTAACTTAGGAAGACATCCGTAAAGGCTAGGGGTGCTTCCTTGTTTCCATGTACTGCATGGGATAAGGAGGCTGAGAAAAACCCTTTGAACCTGACCCCGGTTAATACCGGCGTAGGAAAGCCCTGACTTCCCTGCGCCTTATTGTTTTGTTGTTGGAGATAAACATGAGCGCTGTCCTTAAAGAAGTTACGTCTACTGAAGCCAGTAGCGTAAAGATCGATTCCTACCCCGCATCGGAAAAAATATATGTTCAAGGCAGTCGCCCTGACATACAGGTTCCGATGCGTAAAATCACTTTATCCGATACTCCGGTGCATTTTGGCTCGGAAAATGGCGCAGAAAAAAACCCGCCGCTTTATGTTTACGATACCTCGGGTGTTTACACCGATCCCAATGTCGAAGTCGACTTGAAAAAAGGTCTGGGCGCTATCCGTTCAGCCTGGATTGCAGAGCGAAACGATACCGAAGAATTGTCAGGCCCCAGCTCGGAATTCGGTCGTCAACGTCTTGAAGATCCGGCTACCGCCGAACTGCGTTTTGAGCATATCCGCAAACCGCGTAGGGCGAAAGCGGGAAAAAACGTATCGCAAATGCACTATGCAAGACAGGGCATCATCACGCCGGAGATGGAATACATCGCCATTCGTGAAAACCAAAAAATGGAAGAAATGCGCCATTTGTGGAAAGACCAGCATCCCGGCGATTCTTTTGGCGCATCGATTCCCGATACCATTACCCCTGAGTTTGTCCGTGATGAAGTGGCCAGAGGCCGGGCGATTATTCCCTGCAACATCAACCATCCCGAACTGGAGCCGATGATTATCGGCCGCAACTTCCTGGTTAAAATCAACGGCAATTTGGGCAACTCGGCGGTGACTTCATCTATCGAGGAAGAAGTCGAGAAAATGCTCTGGGGCATTCGTTGGGGCGGCGACACCATCATGGATCTATCCACCGGTAAGAACATCCACGAAACCCGCGAGTGGATTTTACGCAACTCGCCGGTACCTATCGGCACCGTGCCCATCTATCAGGCGCTGGAAAAAGTCAACGGCAAAGCCGAAGACCTGACCTGGGAAATCTTTCGCGACACCTTGATCGAGCAAGCCGAGCAGGGCGTGGATTACTTTACCATCCATGCCGGGGTGCGTTTGCATCATGTGCCGTTAACCGCAAAACGCATGACCGGCATCGTTTCGCGCGGCGGTTCGATCATGGCTAAATGGTGTCTGGCGCATCATACCGAAAGCTTTTTGTACACGCACTTTGAAGAAATCTGCGAAATCATGAAAGCCTACGATGTGTCTTTCTCATTAGGCGACGGCCTGCGTCCGGGATCAATCTATGATGCCAATGATGCCGCGCAATTCGGGGAATTGGAAACGCTGGGCGAGCTGACCAAAATCGCCTGGAAACACGATATTCAAACCATGATAGAAGGCCCGGGTCATGTGCCGTTGCACATGATCAAAGTCAACATGGAAAAACAGCTGGAGGAATGCGGCGAAGCGCCTTTCTACACATTAGGCCCTCTGACCACCGACATCGCTCCCGGTTACGACCACATTACCTCGGCGATAGGTGCGGCCAATATTGGCTGGTACGGTTGCGCGATGCTGTGTTACGTTACCCAAAAAGAGCATTTGGGCTTGCCGAACAAGCAGGATGTCCGCGAAGGCATCGTGACTTATAAAATCGCCGCCCATGCGGCCGACTTGGCTAAAGGCCATCCCGGCGCACAGGCGCGCGATAACGCGATGTCCAAAGCGCGTTTCGAATTCCGCTGGGAAGATCAGTTCAATATCGGCCTCGATCCTGAAAAAGCCCGCGAATTTCATGATGAAACCTTGCCTAAAGATTCGGCCAAAGTCGCGCATTTTTGCTCCATGTGCGGCCCGCATTTCTGCTCGATGAAAATCAGCCAGGATGTGCGCGATTATGCGACGGCAAAAGGGATTGCCGATGAAGAGGCTTTAAAATTGGGCATGGATGAAAAGTCCAGGCAGTTTCTTGAAGAAGGCGCCGATATTTATCATAAGGTGTAGGCGTAAAATTTAAGAGCTATCACCACGAAGACACGAAGGACGCGAAGTTTTTATCTTCGTATTCTTCGTGTCTCGGCAACTGCTCCTGCGTCGCCTAAAGCGCCTACTTTTGGTGCTCTACCTCCTACATCCGTGCAGTCGTCGGCAACGGCTCCTGCATCGCCAGGGCGTCTCTGCTTTTGGTGCTCTCGATCGCTGTTCCGGACGCGACTCTACCTTCCCCATCCGTGGGGTCGTGGCTCCTGCATTAGTATGAGGGACGCATTGCGCGGCCTACTTATATAAAACTAAGGAAAACAATGGGCGCTTATCAACATATTTTACTGGCCGTAGATTATTCCGAGCATGGCGATTTGGTTGCCCGAAGGGCAAAAGATTTGGCCGAAAAATACCAGGCTAAATTGAGCATTGTTCATGTGCTGGATAATATTCCCATGCCGGATACCGGTTATGGCGCAGTGATTTCACTAGCTGAAGATTCAGGCTATGAGCTACTTGAAGCGGAGAAAGCCAGGTTAATGCAGATTGGCGATCAGCTGGGTGTCGCTCAGGCTAATCGTTGGATGATTTGGGGCGCGCCCAAGCAGGAGATTGCCCGGTTTGCCGAGCGGGAGAGTATTGATCTAATCGTTGTCGGCTCCCATGGGCGGCATGGCCTGTCGTTATTGTTGGGTTCAACGGCAAACAGTGTTTTGCATCATGCCGGATGCGATGTGATGGCGATTCGATTGCTGAACGGCTAGTTTTAGATGCTATAATTTTTGGCACGGTTAGAGTATTTAGGAATCAAGCGAGTGAGCCGGACTCGCCCTGAATGACACAACAGCTTAACCTGACACTTAGTAGATGCTCCAAAACACTTCAAGAAACATCACTCAAGGAATGTAGCATGTCAAACAATATTGCTTTCACGTCGAGCTTAAGGTCAAAATTAATCCTGATGGCCGCCATCCCGGCATTAGCCCTGCTTTATTTTGCCGGGTCGGGCGTTATTGAGAGACAGTCGACTTCTAAAGAGATGGTCAAGCTGGAATCGCTGGTCGATGTTTCTGTTAAAATCGGCGCTCTGGTACATGAAATGCAGAAAGAGCGCGGCATGAGCGCCTCTTTCCTCGGCAGCAAGGGTGTTAAGTTTGCCGCCGAATTGCCGGAGCAACGCGCGAAAACCGATAAGACTGCTGAAACGCTCCAAACGACACTGAAAAACTTTGATTCGGGCAGTTACAGTGACGGACTGAAGATGCTGTTGGATACCGCGGTGAGTAATTTGGCGGAGCTGACCGCCAAGCGCGGCATCATCAGCGCTCTTGGTATGGATGGAATGCAATCGAGCGCTTATTACAGCAAGACCATCGCTTCCCTACTCGATGTTCCCGCCCAAGTCTCCACGCTCAGCAGTCACAGCGAAATTTCCCGTCTGGCCTCTTCGTATTCAAGTTTGCTCAAAGCCAAGGAGCGTGCCGGCATGGAGCGAGCCTTGCTGACGACGGTATTTGCCGTAGACCAGTTTACGCCTGACACCTTGAACCGCTTCCTGAAAAACTTTTCCGCTCAGGATGTTTATACCGAGATGTTTCTTGCCTATGCCCAGGACAGCCAAAAGGCGTTTTACAAGGCCAAGGTGTCGGGCTCTGCGGTCGATGAAGTTGCCAGGATGAAAAAAATAGCCATGGACAAAGGTATTGAACCTGGATTGGGCATTGATCCTATCTACTGGTTCAAAACGGCGACTGAAAAAATTGACCTGATCAAGGAAGTCGAGAATAAACTCGCCGGCGATCTTCTCGATGCTACCCGCGAATTCAAGAACAATGCTCAGCACATGGCGATATTCTTCGCCGTGCTAACCGTTCTGTCCATCCTGATGACTGTTGTATTGACCCTTCTTATCAGCCGAGGGATTTTAAGCTCGATTAACACGCTGCAACAAGTGGCCAGGGCCATTGAAAGTGGCGATTTGAGCTCTGATATAGACATTCGGCAAAAGGATGAGCTGGGGGAGCTGTTCCGCTCCATGAGCGTCATGCAGCAACAATTGCTGGCACGTATAACGAAGGATCGTAAAGAGCATGACGAATCCCTGCGCGTCAAAATTGCTCTGGATGGTATTACGTCCAGCGTGATGGTGGCGGACAATGATCGCAACATTATCTATATGAATCCGGCGGCACTCATGATGATGCAGCACGCTGAATCTGACATAAGCAAGGTTTTGCCCAAGTTTAATGCCAATAAATTATCGGGCGCAAATATGGATGTTTTTCACAAAAATCCTGCGCACCAACGACAGGTGCTTGATGGGTTAAGTTCCACTTTTCGTAGCGAGATTCACATTGGAAGCCGTACCTTTGATTTGATAGTCAATGCTATCAATAATGAACGGGGACAAAGAATCGGCTCGGTGGTGGAATGGAAGGATAGAACCACGGAAGTGGCGATCGAGCAGGAAGTTGCCAAAGTGGTGAGCGGCGCTGTGTTAGGTGATTTTAACCAGCGTATTAACGAAGAGGATAAAGAAGGCTTTATCCTGCAATTGGCGCAAGGCGTTAATGAACTGATGGAGACCAGCTCCACCGGCCTGAATGAAGTAGTGCGCGTACTTAGCGCATTGTCCCGTGGCGACCTGACCGAAACCATCACTAATGACTATTCGGGGATTTTTAAGCAGCTTAAAGATGATTCCAATTACACAGTGGGAACACTGAAATTTATTGTCAATCAAATCCAGGAGGCTTCCGATACGATTAATACCGCGGCGAAAGAAATTGCCGCAGGCAACAATGACCTGTCGCACCGTACCGAAGAGCAGGCTGCCAGTCTGGAACAAACCGCCGCCAGTATGGAAGAGTTGACCTCTACCGTACAGGCTAATAGCCAAAACGCCAAACATGCCAATCAGCTTGCCGTTGGTGCGACCGATATTGCCGGTAAGGGCGTCAAGGTGGTTGGACAGGTGGTATCGACCATGGAAGGCATTAATGAGTCTTCACGCAAGGTTGTGGACATCATTTCGGTGATAGACGGCATCGCTTTTCAAACCAATATTCTCGCGCTCAATGCCGCAGTAGAAGCGGCCCGTGCCGGTGAGCAAGGCCGCGGTTTTGCGGTAGTGGCGGTCGAGGTGCGTAATCTCGCGCAACGCGCCGCCGCAGCCGCAGCGGAAATTAAAGGTTTGATTGGTGATTCGGTAGAGAAAGTTGAAGACGGCACTAAGCTGGTTGCTCAAGCCGGAAAAACCATGGAAGAAATCGTTGGCGCCATCCGCGGTGTGACGGTCATCATGTCCGAGATCAGCGCCGCCTCCATGGAGCAAACATCCGGTATTGAGCAGGTTAATCAGGCGATCGGTCAAATGGACGACGTGACCCAACAGAATGCCGCGTTGGTGGAGCAAGCGGCAGCGGCAGCGGAATCGCTGGAAGAGCAAACGCAAAACCTGGCGGTTACGGTGGGACACTTTAAAGTGGACGGCAAGTCGCCCATTTCTGCTGGGGCTGTTAATGCTGGGCCGGTGCGTACGGTTAGCCAAACCGGCGTAAAAAACGTCCCTGCCAGGAAAGAGTCTTATCAAAATACGCCCGTACCCAATAACGTCGGCATAGACTTGGATAAGGCGCTTGAGAAACATTCCGAGTGGAAGGTGAAGCTTCGTACCGCCATATCAAAACGCGAAGAAATGGATGCCGCAACGATTTCAAGAGATGATTGTTGTGATTTCGGTAAATGGCTGCACCAGGACGTTAAGTCTCACCTTGCCCATGAGCCGAGTTATGCGGATTGTGTGGCCAGACATGCAGCCTTTCATATCGAGGCCGGCAGAATAGCTAATATGATCAATGCAAAAAAATTCAGAGAGGCGGAAACACTGCTGGGTAACGGATCCGCGTTCGTTGCCGCGTCAACGGCAGTCGGGGTTGCAATTATGCGCTTGAAAAAAGATTTTAATACTTCGGCAAGTGCTCCTGTTGCCAAGTCAAAACCTCAAACCATGACAGCAAGTGCTGATGAGTGGGAAGAGTTTTAATCTATATGAGGGGCGACCCGTTGGCCGCCCCTTTTTCATGATCTATTTTTTGTTTAAAGCCTGTTTTGCCTGGTTCCAGAAAGCATCCAGTTCGGCCAGTTCGCAGTCTTTCAGGCTCAGGCCTGACGCTTTAACCTGTTGTTCTATGTGTTGAAAACGTCTGGAGAATTTTTTAGTGCTTTCCTTGAGCGCGACTTCGGCATTGACGTTTAAATGCCGGGCCAGATTGACCGCAACCAGTAACAAATCGCCGATTTCTTCCTGAATATGGGCCTGATCCCCGGATTGCCAGGCTTCTTTAACCTCATCCAGTTCTTCCAGTACCTTATCGAAAACCGGCAACGCGTCCGGCCAGTCAAAGCCGTAGTTTGCGGCGCGATCCTGTATTTTTTCACACTCAATCAATGCCGGAAGATTACGGGCCACACCTGATAACACGCTGTCTTGCTCTTCCGTTTTGTTTTTTTCCTGGCGTTCGTCGGCTTTTGCCTGTTCCCAAGCCTGATGACGTTCTTCATCGGTATTGAAAACGGCATCGGAAAAAACATGCGGATGGCGGCGGATCAGTTTGTCGCAAATACCTTCCGAGACCTGTTCGAAGTTGAACAGCCCTTGTTCCTCGGCGATCTGGGAATGAAATACCACCTGTAACAGCAGGTCGCCCAGTTCCGAGCGCAAGTCGTCCAGGTCATTGCGTTCAATCGCATCGACCACTTCGTAGGCTTCTTCAATCAGGTAAGGAATCAAACTGGTGAAGTCCTGCTTGACGTCCCACGCACAGCCCTGTTCCGGGTGGCGCAGGCGCGACATGATGTCTAAGAGGTTTTGGGTGTGTTTTAGCATGAAGTGCTTGCCATAAGTTTTTTAAATCAAATTCACCACGAAGACACGAAGGACACGAAGTTTTGTTTTTTTCTTCGTGCTCTTCGTGTCTTCGTGGTGATAAATGCTTTTTGGTGATAACTAATTAACGATTAAAACGAAGAGCCGAAATTCTCACGGTAGCGTTGCTTGAAACTATCCATATCAAATGAATGATTCTGGGTGCCGTTATTTTCGATTTTAATCGCGCCCATTAATGAGGCAACCCTGCCGGTCACTTCCCAGCCCAGGTCATTCATCAAACCGTATAAAAGCCCTGCACGATAGGCGTCGCCGCAACCCGTCGGATCGAGTATCGCTTTGGGTTTTGCGGCAGGAATGGTAATGCACTCGCCGTGGGTATAAATTTGAGAACCTTGACCGCCCAAAGTAATGATCAGCGCTTCAACCCGCTCAGCCATTTGTTCCAGCGTCAAGCCGGTACGTTCCTGCATTAACTCGGATTCATAGTCATTCAAGGTCACCCAGGTGGCCTGATCGATAAACTTGAGCAGTTCTTCGCCATTAAACATCGGCATGCCCTGACCCGGATCGAAAATAAACGGTATATCCAGTTCTGCGAACTGTTCGGCATGCAATTGCATGCCGTCCTTGCCATCGGGCGATACGATGCCGATGCTGATTTTCCGGTCAGTCGGCACTGAATTTAAATGCGAAAAGCTCATTGCGCCGGGATGGAATGCGGTAATCTGGTTAGCCTCTTCATCGGTGGTGATATAGGCTTGCCCGGTATAACTGTTGTCCAGGATTTGAATAAACTCGCTGGATAACTGGTTTTGAGCCATCCATTGGGCATAGGGTTCAAAATCATGGCCGACCGTAGCCATGGTTAACGGTTCTTCGCCCAGTAATTTCAGGTTGTAGGAGATGTTACCCGCGCAGCCGCCGTATTCGCGCCGCATGACCGGCACCAGGAATGATACATTCAGGATATGGATTTTTTCCGGCAAAATGTGATGCTTAAATTTATCATGAAAAACCATGATGGTGTCGTAAGCCATAGACCCGCATATTAATGCACTCATTGTGTTGTGTTCCTCTTTATTGCCAGGGATGGTGTGTATGCCGCAAACTGCCGGTAGCAGTCGCGGTTAAAGTAAAATTAATGCCCAGGTTACCGCAGCCCAGGCCAGTGACATCATAACAGCAGCGGAGCCAATATCTTTGGCGCGCCCCGATAATTCATGATGTTCAAGTCCCACTCTATCGACTACAGCCTCAACCGCTGAGTTTAATAATTCGACGAGCATGACTAAAACGATACTGCCGATCAACAGCAGTTTTTCGATATTGCTTTGCCCCAGCCAGATTGCCAGAGGGGTCGTTACCACAAACAGGATGACTTCCTGTCTGAATGCTTCTTCATGTGTCCAGGTTGCTTTAAAACCGGCAACAGAAAAAAAGCACGCGTTAATCAGGCGCTTAACGCCTTTTGCATTTGGATTTGCCATTATTTGTTACGAATAGGTGTTATTGAAAAGATAAATATTACACAGATGTGTGTCAGTTTCGTTACAAGTAGGATAAATCCGGATTATTGTTCGATCATCTGCTGATAAGCATCGGCATTCATTAATGCATCCAACTCAGACGGGGCGTTCGCTTTTATGCAAAACAGCCAAGTTCCATAAGCGTCATCATTGACCTGCTCAGGTTCATCTACCAGGGCTTCGTTGACAGCGACGACTTCTCCGCTAACCGGGCTAAACAAATCGGACGCGGTTTTAACCGATTCGACTACGGCGCACTGCTCCTGCGCCGTTACTTTGCGCCCCAGCTCAGGAAGTTCAATATAAACCAAATCGCCTAATTCTTCCTGCGCAAAATCAGTTATGCCGACGCGAATGATATTATCGTCTTCCATTTTCGCCCATTCGTGGGTTTTTGCGTACTTTAAGTTATCCGGTACAGCGCTCATGATAATCTCCAAATAGTATAAGTTAGTTGCTTTGTTTGCTCGGCAACTGCTCCTGCGTTGCTCTACCTCCTGCATCCATGCAGTCGTCGGCAATTGCTCCGTGCATTGCTCTACCGCCTCCATCCATGGAGTCGTACCTCTTGTATCCATACAGTCGAAGGATAACGTGCAATTTTTTAAAAACAACAAAAAAATGCATTTAAGAAGGGAAATCTTATAACATGAACCCAGTCTATACACTCACTTTCCTGTCTACATGAATGCTCTTTTAATAGCCTGTTTTTTTATGCTCAGTGTCGCTCCCGTTATTGCGGATGATGACGATAAGTCGGTCGCCAACCTGCCGGTTTCCTCCGCAGGGCAAGGAACTATTTTCCTGGCCGCCAAAGCCCAGTCAGTGTCGGGCTTACAGACAATAACGCTTACCTCGGTCAGCGACCATCCTGAGTTCACGGCTCATGGAAAAGCGGTCAATATACAGCCGCTGATCGAGTTGCGACACCGGTATTTGGTTGCATTAACCGAACGTAGCGGCGCTACGGCAAGGTTTAAGCAGGCCGAGCAGAATATCAAGCGCCAGCAAGACTTGTATCGCGATGGCGCAACGTCAAAACGCAACTTGCAAGTTCAGCAAGCGCAATGGCAAACCGATAAAGCCCAGGTTGATGCCAGCGGTGTTCAAGGCAAGGCTATCATGGATGAAGCCCGAATCAACTGGGGTAAAAAGTTGACCGAATGGGCCTTATCTAAGGACGCCGAACCGCTGAACGGCTTTTTATCCGGTCAGAAAACGCTATTGCAAATTACCTTGCCGGTTAATAAACAGCTGGCAAACGAGATTCAGACTATTTACGTTGAAGCATCGGGCAATCGCAGTGCGGCGACTAAAGCCGAGCTGATTTCAGCGGCCCCGCAAACAGATAATACCGCGCAAGGCGAAAGCTATTTTTTCCAGACCGACGGTCGCCGTATCAGAACCGGCATGCGCGTTGCGGCGTGGATACCTGAACAAGGCGAAAACCGGTCCGGCGTCGTTATTCCGAAGTCCGCTTTAGTCTGGTACATGGATCAGGCTTTTGTTTATATTAAAACCGATGCAGAACAATTCACTCGCCGCACTATAGACCAGTATTCAGCAACGAACGGCGGTTATTTCGTCGGCAGCGGCATCAGTCCAGGTGAGGAACTGGTTGTCACCGGAGGGCAAATGCTGCTGTCGGAAGAATTTAGAGGGCAAATACCGGATGAGGATGATTAATCAGCAGAAGCGTTAGCGCGTAGGATGTGCCTGCGCGCCTCTCCGGGAATTAAGGCGCGCATGGCACGACCTACTTGACGGAGCCAACATTAATCCCAAGGCGGTGCATCACCGTTATAGGCAACAAAATCTTCAACCGTTGCATGGGTTTTGACCCCGGCGGCGGTCTTCCTTGATGAGGAACCGATTTTGGCGGGTGAAGTTTTCGATCTTGCCGATTCCACAGCACCGGATTCAGCTTGCCATCGGGCAAAAAGCGTAATGTCCTTGTCTGCCGGGACAAACCATTTTTTTGGGACGGCGTCCCATCTCGCGCCGAGCGCTTTCGCCTCATCCTTTTGAGCGAACGGTACATTCAGATAAGTTTTCGATTCTGCCATTTTGTAATAGAGGTGGTGCGGGCTTGATGGGGTGAATTGCTGTATTATAAGGCATTGCCAGCGTAACAGAATCGGATAATTAAGATCGCCCCCAGCGTCCGATGTTTACCAGAAAACAATGCACTTGAAAGCGGCACACTGGAACGCCGCTTTACAACCCAATGCACACAAGGACATTCCCGCCCTATGGCCGACAAGAAAAGTCTCTCCGAACGCGACATCTGTACCAAGTACATCACCCCGGCCATCACTGGCGCGGGGTGGGATCTGCATAGCCAGATCCGGGAGGAAGTGAGCTTCACTAAAGGACGAATCATCGTGCGCGGCAAGCTGCATACCCGTGGCGAGCAAAAGCGCGCCGATTACATCCTGTATTACAAGTCGAATATCCCGCTGGCAGTGATCGAAGCTAAGGGAAACGGCCATAGCGTGGGTGCCGGTATGCAACAGGCGCTAAATTATGCGGAAACCCTGAGTGTGCCGTTTGTGTTCAGCTCCAACGGCGATGCTTTCCTGATGCATGACCGCACCGGGCTGTCCGACAAGACCGAGCAGGAGCTGGCGCTGGACGCCTTCCCGTCGCCCGCACAGTTGTGGCGGCGCTATTGCCAGTGGAAGGGACTGGAAACGTTAGAAGCACGCCATACCGTAGAAATGCCGTACTACGATGACGGCACAGGCCGTGCCCCGCGTTATTACCAAGCCAACGCCATCAATAACACGGTGGAGGCGGTGGCGAAAGCCCAGCCGCGCATCCTGCTGGTAATGGCGACCGGTACCGGCAAGACTTACACCGCATTCCAGATCATCTGGCGATTATGGAAGTCGGGCACCAAAAAACGCATCCTGTTTCTGGCCGACCGCAACATTCTGATCGATCAAACCAAAAACAACGATTTCAAACCGTTTGGCGCGGCGATGACCAAGATCAGCAAGCGCCAGATCGACAAGAGCTACGAGATCTACCTGTCTTTGTATCAGGCCGTTACCGGCAGCGAAGAAGAGCAGAACATTTACAAGCAGTTCTCGCCGGATTTTTTCGACCTGATTGTGATCGACGAATGCCATCGCGGCAGCGCAGCGGAAGATTCCGCATGGCGCGAGATTCTGGCCTATTTTTCCTCGGCCACGCATGTGGGCTTAACCGCCACGCCGAAAGAAACCAAGGATGTGTCCAGCATCTATTACTTTGGTGATCCGGTTTACAGCTATACGCTGAAGCAAGGCATCGAAGACGGCTTTCTTGCGCCATACAAAGTGGTGCGCATCGACATCGACAAAGACGTGCAAGGCTGGCGGCCCAGCAAAGGGCAGACCGACAAAACCGGCCAGTTGATTGAAGACCGCGTTTACAACCAGATCGATATGGATCGTACGCTGGTGCTGGAAAAGCGCACCGAGCTGGTCGCCAAAAAAATTACCGAATTTCTGGTGGCGACAGATCCTTACGCAAAAACTATCGTGTTCTGCGATGACATCGACCACGCCGAGCGTATGCGCCAAGCCTTGGTCAACCTGAACCCCGAGCGGGTCAAGGAAAGCCGCAAATACATAATGCGCATAACCGGCGATGAACTTGAAGGCAAGGCCGAGCTGGATAACTTCATCAACCCCGAAGAGCGTTACCCGGTGATCGCTACCACCTCCAAGCTGATGACGACAGGCGTAGATGCGCAAACCTGCAAGCTGGTGGTCCTGGATCAGCACATCAAGTCGATGACTGAATTTAAGCAAATCATCGGGCGCGGCACCCGCATCAACGAGGATTACGACAAATTCTGGTTCACCATCATGGATTTCAAAAAGGCGACCGAGCTGTTTGCCGACAAAGATTTTGATGGCGAGCCGGTGATGATTTATGTTCCGGAAGGTGAAGAGTCGCCCGTGCCGCCCGACAATGAGTCCGGAATCATTCTAGATGATGAAAACGGCGAGAACCTTCCCCCCTTTGAAAAAGGGGGGATTGAGGGGGGATTTTCCAAACGCATGAAATACATACTCGGCGATGTGACCGTGTATGTCGTTGCCGAGCGCGTCCAGTATTACGGGCCGGAAGGTAAACTGATTACCGAATCCCTCAAGGATTACACCCGATCAACGGTGCGCAAGGATTATTCCTCACTCGATGAATTCCTGAGACGCTGGAGCAAAGCCGAACGCAAGGCCGCGATCCTGCAAGAGCTGCAAGAACACGGTCTGTTGCTGGAACCGCTGGCCGACGAAGTGGGCAAAGACTTCGACGCCTTCGACCTGATCTGCCACGTCGCCTTTGACCAACCGCCGCTAACCCGCCGCGAGCGTGCCGATCAGGTAAAAAAGCGCAACTACTTTGCCAAATACGGCGAGCAGGCGCGCAAGGTGTTGGAAACCCTGCTGGAAAAATACGCCGATACCGGCATAGAAAACATCGAAGACATCAAAATCCTCACGCTGGACCCGTTCAAAAACATGGGCACGGCCAGCGAGCTGGTGTCAGCCTTTGGCGGCAAGCCGGCCTATATGGCAGCACTGTATGAGTTGGAAGAAAACCTTTACGCATAAATCCCCCCAGCCCCCCTTTTTCAAAGGGGGGTGAGTAAACTCTTACCGATAAATAATCAAACCAATATAATCAAACCAATGAGCATTTCCTCCACCATCAAATCCATCCAGGACATCATGCGCAAAGACGTCGGTATCGATGGCGACGCCCAACGCTTGAGCCAGCTGGTCTGGATGCTATTCCTGAAAATCTTTGACGATCGCGAAAGCGAATGGGAGATTTTGCAAGACCATTACCAATCGCCGTTGCCGGAGCAATACCGCTGGCGCAACTGGGCAGCCAATGCAGAAGGCATGACCGGCGATGCGCTCAAGCAGTTCCTCGATAACGACCTGTTCCCCGCCTTGCAGCAACTGGAAGCCAAAGGCGGCGACCAACGCGCCTATGTGATCCGCTCGGTGTTCGAAGACGCCTACAACTACATGAAATCCGGCCAGTTGATCCGGCAGGTGATCAACAAGATTCAGGAAGGCGTCGATTTTAACAAGGCGCAAGAGCGACACCTGTTCGGCGACATGTACGAACAACTGCTGCGCGATTTGCAGTCGGCAGGCAATGCGGGCGAATTTTACACGCCGCGTGCCGTGACCGAATTCATGGTGCGCATGGTCAACCCGCGCCTCGGTGAAAAAGTGCTGGACCCGGCCTGCGGCACAGGCGGCTTCCTGTCCTGCTCGATAGAACATATCCGTAAGCAGGACGTCTTAACGGTAGACGATGACGCGCGGTTGCAGGCGAGCATTTTCGGTATCGAGAAAAAGCCGATGCCGCATTTGCTCTGCACCACCAACATGATCCTGCACGGCATTGATGTGCCCAGCAATATCCGCCACGACAACACCCTGGCGCGTCCGCTGATCAGTTGGGGGCCGAAAGAACGTGTCGATGTAGTCGTCACCAACCCGCCGTTCGGCGGCATGGAAGAAGACGGCATAGAAACCAACTTTCCGGCAACATTCCGCACCCGTGAAACGGCCGACCTGTTTTTGGTGCTGATCATGCAGCTGCTCAAAGCCGGTGGCCGCGCCGCACTGGTTTTGCCGGATGGTTTCCTGTTCGGCGAAGGCATCAAAACCCGCATCAAGGAAAAGCTGCTGGAAGAATGCAACCTGCACACCATCGTACGCCTGCCCAACGGGGTGTTTGCGCCGTACACCGGCATCAAGACCAACCTGCTGTTTTTCAGCAAAGGCACGCCGACCCGGCACATCTGGTTTTACGAGCACCCATACCCGCCCGGCGTAAAAAGCTACAACAAAACCAAGCCGATGAAGATTGCAGAGTTTGATGCGGAGGCGGCCTGGTGGGGCAAGGAAACCGACGGCTTCAAACAGCGCGTCGAAAACCAATACGCGTGGAAGGTCGGCATTGATGACATCAAGGCGCGCAACTACAACCTTGATAGCAAAAATCCGCATATCGGCGAGCAGGAAATTCACGATCCCGAGCTGCTGCTGGCGCAATATAACACTATGCAGAATGACATCGCCGCGCTACGCGGGCAGCTGAAAGATATTTTGGATGCAGCTTTGAAATCCCCTAAATCCCCCCCGGCCCCCCTTTTGCAAAGGGGGGGGAATGAGGTACCTCAAAGGCCTGCTCTTTTACAAAAGGAGGAGAATAAGACCTCTCAAAAGCTCACTCTTTCACCAGTGGGGAAAAAAAAGTCCCCCCCTTTGAAAAAGGGGGGCTAGGGGGGATTATGAAACCATACAATCCAGTCCTAAAACCATTTTCCCGCAACTTGCGTAGCAACATGACCGATGCCGAACAGTTACTGTGGTCAAAATTGCGCCGCAAGCAAATATTGGGCTTGCAGTTTTATCGCCAAAAGCCTTTAGCTAACTACATCGTCGATTTTTATTGCGCAGCAGCCAATCTCGTCATTGAACTGGATGGTTCACAGCATTTCGAACCGGATCACCAAGCTCGTGATGCGGAAAGAGATCGGGTGCTGGAGTCAATGGGCATAATGGTGTTGCGGTTTGATAACCGTCAGGTATTGACAGAATTGGACGCAGTGATGAGTGTTGTTTTTAATGTAGTTGAAAAGCAAATCCAAATCCCCCCCAACCCCCCTTTTGCAAAGGGGGGAGTTATAGCGTCAACATCAACATCTGGATTTGACAAAGGGCTGGATTCCACAGCAGTACAGACACAAACAACACCACAAACATCCCCCCCCTTTGAAAAAGGGGGGCAGGGGGGATTTTCAAAAAAGGGCAATTCCGTATGAGCACCATTCAGACGTTGTTGACCGATCACATCGACATCTGGACAGCTGCCGACACCGCGAAAAAGTCAGGCCGTGGCCGTAGCTCAGGTAATGCTGGCAGTGTGTACGGCATCAAAAAACTGCGTGAGTTGATTCTTGAACTCGCCGTGCGCGGCAAGCTGGTGCCGCAAGAGCCGAACGATGAACCCGCTAGTGATTTGCTCAAACGCATACAGGCTGAAAAAGCCAAGCTGATTGCTGAGGGCAAGATCAAGAAAGCCAAACCGCTATCGCCGATAGCGGAGGAAGAAAAACCGTTCGAACTTCCGGATGGCTGGGAGTGGGTGCGTCTTGGGGAAGTTTGTTCTTACATTCAACGTGGCAAAGGACCTGCTTATGTTAACAACTCCGATTTTTTTGTCATATCGCAAAAGTGCGTTAGATGGGCGGGGCTTGATCTTTCACAAGCACGATTTATTGATCCAGAGTCGTTAAATAAATATGAAGCTATAAGGTTGCTTTGCGAAGGCGACATTCTTTGGAACTCCACAGGAACCGGGACTATCGGGCGTGCGTGTTTAGTGCCTCCGTTAGACAAGCAGAAAATCCTCGTTGCAGATTCTCATGTGACGGTAGTAAGACCAATCGGTTTTTGGAGTATTTTTTTATGGAGATGGATTCAAAGCCCTTCAGTTCAATCACAAATTGAAGGTGTCGCTTCAGGAACTACAAATCAAATTGAATTAAATACAAGTACAGTTATTTCCCATCCATTCCCATTACCCCCGCTCGCCGAACAACATCGTATTGTCGCCAAAGTCGACGAACTGATGGCGCTGTGCGACCAACTGGAAACCCAGCACAGCAATGCGGCCGAAGCCCACGAAAAGCTCGTGAGCCACCTGCTAGGTACACTCACCCAATCGCAAAGCGCCGAAGATTTCAGCGCCAACTGGCAGCGCATCGCCGCGCATTTCGACACCCTGTTCACCACCGAAACCAGTATCGACGCCCTCAAGCAAACCCTGCTGCAACTGGCGGTGATGGGTAAGCTGGTGCGGCAAGACCCGAACGACGAACCGGCCAGTGAATTGCTCAAGCGCTACGACATTTCTAGCTCAGCATCATTTGTCGCTGGATGGTCAAAGGTTTCACTTGGTGCATTAGGTGATATTTACGGTGGCGCAACTCCAAGTAAAGCTAAGCCCGAATATTGGGTAGGAAACATCCCTTGGATTTCACCGAAAGACATGAAACGTTTGTACATTAATGATGCTGAAGACAATGTTAGTGAAGGTGCAATATGTGAAACAACCCTCAAACTAATTCCGGTGGGAAGTCTTCTTATGGTTGTTCGCGGTATGATCCTAGCGCATTCATTTCCTGTCGCCTTGACGACTAGCGAAGTCACAATAAACCAAGATATGAAGGCGCTAGTTGTGCCCGGAGAAATTAAAGAATACATGCTTCTTTATATGCGAGCGATGAAAAGCTCATTCGTTGCTCTCGTGGATAGGTCAAGCCATGGAACATGCAAACTTATTTCTAAAAAACTTTGGACGTTTATGGTGGAGTGTCCACCTCTCGCCGAACAACACCGCATCGTCGCCAAAGTCGATGAACTGATGGCGATCTGCGACCAGCTAAAATTCCGCATCACCGAAGCCAATCAGTTACAGCAAAAACTGGCGGATGTAGTGGTTGAACGGGCAATATCGTAACGAACGAATTGAATAGCCTTGCATCACTTTAGAAAAGCCAACGCTGTAAGGTGCGTTATTTGTGAGGAGAATTCCGAGTGAGGATGATTAACTGGCTGATGGGGCAGGATGCGCGTGAGCAAGGTCAACCCGCTTGCTCACGCTACCACCATTAACTTTTTCCAGGCAACATACCGACCGAGCCGGGCTTGATGCGTTTGCAGGTAACAACCACATCTTCCAGATGGCACTGGTTTTTACCCTGATTGGTGCCGGTGCAGGGTGTGCAGGCCGCTTTGCCTTCATCCTTTACTTTCTCAACATGCCAGCCGTAACCTTGCGACTGACAGAATGTTTTGCTGTATCGGGTGATGTTGTAAGGCTTTGACGCGGTTGCAATGGCTTCGGATTCCACTTCACATCCCGCCGAAGGTAGTGTGTTGGCCATAAGATCGCGGTATATATATTCTGTCGCCGACGCTGTTCCGGAAAACAAAGCTAACGCCGCGCAAAGGCATATCAAATTAAGTTTCATAGTTCTCTCCTGATTATTATATTTAAGTGGTGCATGGTCACGCTAAGGTCGACAAGAACTGCGGCTTATCCATAGGCAAGTGCGCGGGCTAATCAAAATCTGATGTAGCGGCTAAATAAAAACAACGCCTTGTCATGAAGATAATGGCCGTTAAGTTCAGTTCAACACACGGATATTCATCTGGGCCATCTCCTCTTCCATTTGCTGTTTGATAGGCGCAAATTTTTCGTTCTCGCTTTGTTTGACCATGCCGATGACGACCAATAAAGTAATTACTGTGCAGCCGACATACAGCCAGAATTTGTCTTTTACTTGTGTTTCTTCGTTCATTTTTTATACCTTCTGTTGTTTTTAAATCATCAATGGATACGGCAAGGTTGATATGAAAATCATGGCTTTCATCCACGCCGGGATTGATTCCTCCTGATAAACTACGTCACCTTGATATTTTTGAGCGATCAACAATTTCGTCTGCCAAGTTGCGGTGCATGTCGGTAGGCGCGTGACGCGTAAAATATTCTCTTTTGTGATAGTAGCGGATCAATACTATAAAAGAAGCTCAAGAATACTGTCAACTAAATATCGATTCGATACAAGCCGTGTATGTCAAACCGTTTCACCGTCTTTAAATTTAAAAAACAAGCTCAGCGCTAAGGTGGTGCATCCAGAACTGCATCCTGAGGCAAATTCTGCGATAATAAGTATAAGTTTTCTGCCTATTTGTGCCGGACCGATGTCGGCTATAACTATTTATTCAACAACGCATCTATGAACGAAAAAACAACATTTAAACCTTGTGACCTGGTTATCTTTGGCGCTTTGGGCGATTTATCCCGCCGCAAGTTGCTCATTTCCTTGTATCGACTTGAAAAAGCCAATTTGATTGAAGCCGATACCCGTATCATCGGCATAGATCAACACGAGGGCGATAATTCAGGGTTTGTCGGGATTATTCATAACAGTTTGCAAGAGTTTTTGAATGAAGTCGTTGATGAACAAATATGGGCGCGGTTTTCGGCACGGTTTTCCTACCTGAAAATAGATTTAACGCAGATGGATCAATACCAGCTGTTGAATACCGTCATTAATGGACAGTCCAGAGTTATGGTGAATTATTTTGCCGTGTCGCCTTTCTTATTCACCAATATTTGTCAGGGACTGGCTAAATGCGGGGTTTTGAATGAAGAATCGCGCATGGTGATGGAAAAACCGATAGGCCACGACCTTAAATCGTCACAAGAAATTAACGATGTCGTTGCCGAGGTGTTCAGCGAGAAACAGGTGTACCGCATCGATCATTATCTGGGTAAGGAAACGGTGCTCAATTTGCTGGCGTTGCGCTTTGCCAATTCCATTTTTACCACCAACTGGGATCACAATACCATCGATCATATTCAGATTACCGTCGCTGAAGAAGTCGGTATTGAAGGTCGTTGGGATTATTTCGACAAAACCGGGCAGCTGCGCGATATGCTGCAAAATCATCTGCTGCAGATTCTGACGTTTGTGGCGATGGAGCCGCCGGTCAACCTGGAAGCGCAAAGTATTCATAATGAAAAAATAAAAGTCCTGGCCGCGCTACGGCCCATTACCAAGGAAAATGTCGAACAAAAAACCGTCCGCGGGCTGTACTCGGCGGGGGCGATCAAGGGCAATCCGGTGCCGGGCTATCTTGAAGAGGAAGGAGCCAATACCGAAAGCACGACGGAAAGCTTTGTTGCCGTGAAAGTGGCTATCGATAACTGGCGCTGGGCCGGTGTGCCGTTTTACTTGCGTACCGGCAAACGGATGAAATATAAGCGCACTGAAATCGTCGTCAATTTCAAGCAACTGCCGCATAATATTTTTAAGGAAAGCTTCGAGGACCTGCCGTCGAACAAGCTGATCATTCATTTGCAGCCGAATGAAGGCGTGGAAATTCAGATGCTCAACAAAATTCCGGGCATTGACGAAAACATTAAGCTGCAAAAAACCAAGCTGGATTTGAGTTTTTCCGACACCTTTAAAAACAGCAAGATTTTCGGCGGGTATGAGAAATTGGTGCTTGAAGCGATGCGCGGCAATCCCACGCTGTTTCTGAGCCGCGAGGAAATCGAGCAGGCCTGGACATGGATCGATTCGATACAGGATGCCTGGGCGCATACCAATGCCGCGCCGCAACCTTACCCGGCCGGGACTTGGGGCCCTGAGGCGGCTAATGATTTAATTGCCAGGGACGAAAGGGCTTGGGAAGAATGAAACAGGTAGTCTTCCCCATCTATACGCGTTAACTTAAGCAGAGAGTCCGTCCGTATAGTAATTAATTCACCACGAAGACACGAAGTTCACGAAGTTTTTACTCTGTTTTTTCTTCGTGAACTTCGTGTCTTCGTGGTGATATGTTTTAAATTGATGTATATGGGGCTACCCATTAGCGCATCGATTAACCGTAGAAGGAACAGCTATGCATCCCGTATTAGAAAAAGTAACTAACGAAATTATCGAGCGCAGCCGCGAAACGCGCACTGCCTATCTGGCGCGTATCGATGCGGCCGCTAAAAAAGAACCGCACCGCGCCGAGCTGGCTTGCGGCAATCTGGCCCATGCTTTCGCCGCTTGCGGAGCCGGGGAAAAAAGCGATTTAACCGGACATCAAAAAGCCAATATTGCCATTATCTCTTCTTATAATGACATGCTGTCGGCGCATGAACCGTTTAAAGACGCGCCAGCGCTGATCAAGGCCGCCATAAAGGAAGCCGGGGGCGTTGCCCAGTTTGCCGGCGGCGTGCCGGCGATGTGCGACGGGGTCACGCAAGGCCGCCCCGGCATGGAGTTGTCGTTGTTCAGTCGTGATGTGATTGCGATGGCTACGGCCGTGGGTTTAAGCCACAACATGTTTGACGGCGCGCTGTACTTGGGCGTCTGCGACAAGATTGTGCCCGGACTGCTGATCGGCGCTTTGAGTTTCGGCCATTTGCCCGCCGTGTTCGTACCGGCAGGCCCCATGCCTAGCGGCCTGCCCAACAAGGAAAAAGTGCGTATCCGCCAGCTTTACGCTGAAGGTAAAATCGGGCGGAAAGAGCTGCTGGAGTCCGAGTCTGCGTCCTATCACAGCGCGGGCACCTGTACGTTCTACGGTACCGCAAACAGCAACCAGATGATGGTTGAGATTATGGGCCTGCATCTGCCGGGCAGTTCGTTCATCAACCCTTATACGCCGTTACGCGATGAACTGACCAAAGCCGCAGCCAGACAGGTTCTAAAATTTACTGCGCTGGGCGATGATTTCCGTCCGGTTGGACATGCGATCGACGAAAAAGCGATTGTGAATGCCATTGTCGGCTTACTGGCAACGGGCGGTTCCACCAATCACACGATCCATCTGGTCGCTATTGCGCGTGCTGCGGGCATCATTATCAATTGGGATGATTTTGATAAGCTGTCCAGAGCGGTGCCGTTGTTAACCCGTATTTATCCGAACGGCCAAGCGGACATCAATCACTTCCAGGCCGCAGGCGGCATGGGCGTATTGATTGCCGAACTGCTAAAGAACGGCCTGTTGCATGAAGATATTCTGACCGTAGCGGACCAACGCGGCATGAATAATTATCATCAGGAACCCAAACTGGTTGACGGTAAATTGGTTTGGGAGCCTTGCCCGGAAGCCTCTTTGGACGCGGAAGTTATCAGCACGGTCGCCAAGCCTTTTGCGGCCGGTGGCGGCTTGCATGTGATGCATGGCAATTTGGGGCGCGGGGTGTCCAAAGTTTCCGCAGTGGCGGAAAAACACCAGGTCGTTGAAGCGCCTGCGATGGTGTTTGACGATCAGGACGATGTGGTTGCGGCCTTCAGGCGCGGCGAAATGGAGAAAGATGTTATCGTGGTGCTGCGCTTTCAGGGGCCGAAATCCAACGGTATGCCTGAACTGCACAAATTGACGCCGTCTTTGGGCGTGTTGCAGGATAAAGGCTTCAAGGTCGGGCTGGTCACGGATGGACGGATGTCCGGCGCTTCGGGTAAAGTTCCCTCCGCTATCCACATGTGCCCCGAGTGTGAAGAAGGCGGTCCGTTAACGAAAGTGCGCACCGGCGACATCATTCATCTGAACACCCAAACCGGCGAGGTCAATGTGCTGGTGGACGCGGATGAATTTAATGCCCGCATTCCGGCCGCCAACAGCGCCAAGGGTCACCATTTCGGCATGGGCCGCGAATTGTTCGGCGGTTTCCGTCTGGGTGCGTCCTCTGCTGAAACCGGCGCTTCCAACCTGTTTGTCGTCGATTAATAACTATAAAAATTTGGTAAAACAATGACTAAAAATAACTGGAAAATTCAACCTAACATTATTTTAAACACTTGCCCGGTGATGCCTGTCATGGTCATCCAGAATTTGGAAGACGCCGTTCCTCTGGCGAAGGCCTTGGTCGCAGGCGGCATTAAGGTACTGGAAATTACGTTGCGCACGCCCATCGCGCTTGAGGCGATCAGACTTATCAGCCGGGAAGTCGAAGACGCCATTGTCGGTGCAGGCACTATTACTACGCCCGAGCAATTAAAAGCGTCAGAAGATGCCGGTGCCGTTTTCGCCATTAGTCCCGGATTGACACCGAGGCTTTTAGCAGCCGCCAACGAGGGAAATATCGCATTGATACCCGGCATAGCGACGCTGTCGGAGCTGATGTTGGGCATGGAGTACGGGCTGGATCATTTCAAATTCTTCCCGGCCGAAGCGGCGGGCGGCATACCGATGTTAAAATCGATTGCCGGGCCTGTCCCTAACGTAACTTTTTGCCCGACAGGCGGCATTTCTCCGCAAAATTACAACAGTTATCTGCAGTTAAGCAATGTTGCCTGCGTTGGCGGATCATGGCTGGCGCCTGTGGATGTGGTAAAATCAAAAAACTGGGCCAGAGTGACTGAATTGGCAAAACAGGCCATAGATAGCGCGGTTTCGGTTTAATAGCGCATTTTCTACGTCGTCATTTATAGGGCCGCATGGCGCAGTTGTATGAATGAAAGATATTTTCCGGAGCTTGTTATTTTATAAGCAAATTTCTTTTAAAATACCAGTCGAGATTAATCACACTCAAAAGGCCGGCGAACTGCAAAACTTCGCAATTTAGCCGGCCTTTTGATGACGCTACAGACCCTGTTTCAAAACTGAGAAAAACCATGACTAAATTGCGCAGTGTTACCTTAAATGAGAAAACTCAGTCTTTATGCGAGTTGCCTATTTTATCTGGAACTACGGGTCCCGATGTAGTGGACATCCAATCTCTGTATCAACAGACCGGCATGTTTACCTATGATCCCGGATTTACTTCCACGGCCAGTTGCAGTTCATCGATAACGTATATCGATGGTGAAAAAGGGATATTGCTTTATCGCGGTTACCCCATTGAGCAGCTTGCAGAACATTGTACTTTTTTGGAGGTTTGCTATCTGTTGCTGAATGGCGAATTGCCCAACACTGATGAAATGCAGCAGTTCGAAGGTACCATTACCATGCATACGATGGTGCATGACCAACTGACCAATTTCTTTAAAGGCTTTCGTCGAGACGCCCACCCGATGGCCATTATGGTTGCTGTCGTTGGCGCGTTGTCAGCGTTCTATCATGACGCGCTGGACATTAAATCTAAAAGAGATCGTGACATAAGCGCCATCCGCCTGATCGCCAAAGTGCCGACCATTGTGGCGATGTGTCATAAATACAGTACCGGCTTGCCGTTTATGTATCCGCAAAACAAGCTGAGTTACGTTGAAAACTTTATGCGGATGATGCTTGGCACGCCGTGCGACGACTTCGAGCCCAATCCTGTCTTGGTCAAAGCGCTGGACCGGATTTTGATCCTGCATGCCGATCATGAACAAAATGCTTCGACGTCGACAGTGCGTTTAGCGGGTTCCAGTGGCGCCAACCCTTATGCCTGCATTACTGCCGGGATTGCCTGTCTTTGGGGGGCCGCTCATGGCGGTGCCAATGAAGCTGTTCTCAACATGCTTGAGGAGATCGGCGATGTCTCGAATATCACTAAGTTTATCAACAAAGCCAAGGATAAAAACGATCCATTCAGGCTCATGGGCTTCGGTCATCGGGTTTATAAGAATTATGATCCGCGTGCCAAATTAATGCGCGAAACCTGTCATGAAGTGCTCACGGAGCTCGGTCTGCATGACGACAAGATATTTAAATTGGCGCTGGAGCTGGAACGTATTGCTCTTGAGGATGAGTATTTCATCGAGAAAAAACTTTACCCGAACGTCGATTATTATTCGGGCATCGTGTTGCACGCATTAGGCATCCCCAGCAACATGTTTACCGCCATGTTCGCGATGGGGCGAACCGTGGGCTGGATTGCCAATTGGGATGAAATGATAGCGGATCCGGATCAAAAGATAGGGCGGCCAAGACAGCTTTATACCGGGATAACAAGACGCGACGTACCGCAGCATATTAAAAAGGGTTAGATCGCCCGCAAGATCAGAGCTGATTAAGGCTCAAGTCCCGGTAAGAGCGGTTTTTGCCGGGCGGTTGCAAGTAATGAATTTATCAAACATGACTGTTCGTCATATAAAAATTGTATTCATAAACGCCGAAATATGTTCAATTTCTTCAACGCAAAGCCTATGTTCCATCAGGTAATCATGCCATTCAACGTTGTAGTCCATTGCTTTAAGCGTATCAAATGCGGCTTTGCCGGATTCAACCGCTACAACGGGGTCTATGATGCCGTGAGCCATAAATATCGGTGTGTCATTGTTGGCGGCTGAACGCTCGGATTTTAGTTGATCGATGGTGGGTAAATAAGTCGACAGTGCGACAATTCCGGCCAATTTATGCGGGTGCCTGAGGCCCGCATGAAGCGCAATTACGCCCCCTTGAGAAAACCCTGCCAATAAAATATTTTCCGATGGAATGCTCTTGTCAATTTCCAGCTGGATCAGTGGTTCAATCAAACCGGCTGATTGATAAATGCCGTTAACATCGACTTTGCTTTCCAGCGACATCTCTAAAATATCGTACCAGGAGCGCATGGACATTCCGCCATTGATGGTAACGGGCTGGACAGGCGCATTGGGGAAAATGAAATGGATATTCGCTTCCGCGGTTAACTGCAGTTCGGGAACAAGTCCTTCGAAATCATGACCATCCGCGCCTAATCCATGCAACCATATCACAGAGTATTTATGCACTGCTTCAGGTTGTATTTCGATGGTGCTAAGTTGTTCGGAATTCATAAGTTCTCCAGGATAAATAAAAATTGCAGGTAGCTTAACTTAATGCCAGGGGTTGCCGTCAAATTTCGGTAAATCAGGGTTCATAGTGTCCCATGGCTGGGCATCTGCCACCCATATATCTTTTTGCGGCTGGAAAATGGCGGGATCATCAAGCGTTGCGGCGGCGACCGGCCTTATATCGATAAAGGCGCTGTTCCTGCCGAACAGCGAGGTTCCGCATTCGGGACAAAAAGCGCGGTAAACCGTGTGGCCGCTTGCCGCAATGCTTGCGTATTCTTTATAGTTTCCGGTTATGGCGAGGGCTGAGGCTGGAACGAACATGCCTGCAAAATAAGGCGCTCCAATCGCTTTTTGACAGGTTCGGCAATGGCAGTTGAAGCCGCCGATGGGTTTGGCCGAGATTTCATATCTGACTGCGCCGCAAAGGCAACCGCCGGTAATGGGAAGCTTCATGTTGTTCTCCTTCGACTGCGTGGACAGATATTTTTTCTCCATGCAAAATTTGCATTTACCACATCCCTGCGGGTTATGCAGGAGCAATTGCCGAGAAGGTTTGTCGGCAAATCTTAGTACAATAGAGCAGGCGCACCTAAACTCTGTTTAACAACACCAAATTATAAACAATGCTGGATGATCTTATTTTAATAGCTTTATTGCTGGGCGCATACCTGTACTGGTTTAACGGGCAGCAGGTCAAGGAGGTTGCGCTTAAGGCAGTCAGGGCGAATTGCTTGAATCTGGAAGTCCAGATGCTGGATGAGTATGTTGCCCTAAGCAGCATCCGGTTAAAAAGAGATCAAGCAGGAAAAATGCGGGTGCGACGGATATTTTTGTTTGAATTTTCTTCAACCGGAAATGAACGTTATAACGGCGTGTGCATTATGCTGGGACGACGGGTCGAGTCTATTCAGATGGAGCCGTACCGGTTTGACGGTTGAATGGGTCTATATGTCATACCTGCATTGCCTACGCGGATGTAGGTAAGGGGGTATGCGGGAGTGGCGGTGTGCCGAAGAATTCTGAAGAAATGGTTTTTTGTGGAGGATTTAAATGAATAAATGTTCAGTATGCGGTCATGAGCGTAATGACCGCGATATGAAATGTCCGGAATGCGGCAGTTTCTACTCGAAAATTGCCGAGATTATTGCCGAACAGGAAGCGCGGGAGGAAATGCAGACATTTCGTGGTCGATGTAAAAAAATCCTAAGCTCGGATGATGTTAAGCAGGAAGTGCTGTCCGAACTGAAGCTGATGTGGGCGGGGCTGACTAAAAAAGGCGTGTTTGCGCTTTTTGTGATTTTCGTCTTTGTTTTTGCCTTGGTTGTTTCTGTTTTGTAGACATCATTAAACAGGAGAGCAACCCGCTTAAGCGGCGTGTGGCGGCCGTTTAACGCCTGTTAAAGCCCGCGTGCCGGTTAAGCTGTTAGATCTCAAACAGCTTAACTTAAGGCATTGCGCCTGAAATTGATCGCGAAGGCGTTATCTTTCCAGTAGATCGAGTTTACCTTCTTTACCATTCCACTCATCAGCATCAGGTAAAGCCGGCTTTACATCCGTAATAACAGGCCATTGTTTGGCTAGTTCTGCATTTAATGCGATAAAAACTTCTTGTCCTTCCGGCAATTCATCTTCTGCAAAAATTGCGTTGGCAGGGCATTCAGGTTCGCATAACGTGCAATCAATACATTCATCAGGATCAATAACCAGAAAGTTAGGGCCTTCATGAAAGCAATCTACAGGGCATACATCTACACAATCAGTAAATTTGCATTTAATACAGTTTTCGGTGACGACAAAAGCCATAATTTTTACCAGGAAAGTTAATTTTTAATTTAGGGCGCTATTCTAGCAGAAAGCATTACATGATTGAATGCCGAGTTTGTTAAAGGTGTCATTTAGCAGAATGGGGTGTGATGGTGAGTATAAGGCTTACTTTGCGCTTGCCGAACTAAATACAGATAAAAATATGCCTTTTTCGCCGTTGATTTTTCGTTCGTGAGTGTTTTTTAAGGCGAGTTTTGCTTCCGCTTTAAGTTGATTGTCGGCATAAAGTTGTTCAGCACGGGTCGGAGCCGCGGTCGCCCTTTCAAAATAAAGGGCCGCCTCGTTGGGTTTGTTATGCAGCAACAAAAATTCGCCGTAAAAATAGTTGGCATCAATGCCGTCAGGATTGATCTTCAGCGCGGCTTCCAGCATTTGTTTGGCGGCGTCGTCATCGCCGAATGAGATAGGCCATTTGGGCACCATGTAATAAAGCGTGCCCAATGTTACATAAGCCGATCCGCCCATGGTTTTCGGGTTGATTTTGATGGCTTTGATTAGTAAATCACGGGCCTCATGAATGGCGCCAAGCGCAGAAAAAGCATCTTGTTGTTCGGCATAAGTCGCCTTTAGCACGGCCTGCCAGAAAATGGGTTCGGCGGCATTCGGATATTGCCGGGCCAAGGTCGCGGCCTTATCGAGCAGTTGAACATAAGCAGGCCCTTGTTTGCTTTTGGGCATGCTGTAGTAAACAGATGCCCACTCGGCTTCAATGTTTTTTAAAGAGTCTTTAAGGCTCTCCGCAAAACATTGAGTTGATAGTAGTAATAAAACAACAAAAACTAATTTTTTCATGCGGAAAATATAGAACAAAACTCATAATATTTCAATATGTCTATGAAATATTTAGTCTTCGCGCCATTCCGAGTAAGGATGTGCCGCGAGATTGTTGTTGTAATAACGCAAATCTCCGGTAACTTCCAAGCCTAACCAGGGCGGTTTTGAAAAAGATTGTCCTGTTTCGTCCAGCTCAATTTCAGCGACTATCAAATCCTGATTATCACCTTCAAACTCATCTATTTCCCAAAGATTGGCATCATCAGTGACGAAGTGACGGGTTTTTTCGATTAATGGTTTTCTGCAAAGATTATCTAATATCTCATTTGCATCAGTCATCGGAATTTCGTATTCGTATTCATGCCGGTGAGTGCCGATAGTCGCCGTTTTGATGTTCAACCAGGCATGGTCGTCGCTGATCCGAACCCTGATTGAGCTGGTTGCCTGAGAGCTTAAATAGCCCTGTCGATATTTTACCGAGTGGCTAACGTGCTTGCGCCAGTCATCGTTGGCGAGCAAAAATTTATGTTCTATTTCTATAGCCATGATTGGATTTCCTTATAGTGGTTGCCATAGGGCAGGTTTAGTATTTTGGTGTACGCGCATGGAAAAGGTATTCAGGTTTCTCCCGCGGTAATTTTGGCGGCAAGCGGGGCGTTAGTATTGTTGCTATGTCAATTGAAGGAAGGAGGACTATAAAATTACTTTGTAATGCAAGAATATTCAAGGAGCAGAGGCGTCCAGCGTTGCAAAGCCGAACTTAAATATTGGGCATTTTTTAGATGAGCCCAGTCACGCCAGTCTTGTTTTGACCGGCAATCTGGGGCATTTGGAGTATAGGATTTACAGTCGGGCGTATCTTGTCGTGCCTGTGGCGATGCTTCCACGGGATAAGGTAGGCAGCCCGGTTAATGAAAAAAAGTATCGTCCTCGCTATCGTCTTCCAACGACACTGATTGTCCGGGAATCCTCTTTTCTTCCATTGCCCATTCTCCCAGGTCAATCAGTTTGCAACGTTCGGAGCAGAAGGGTTTGGATTGTTGTTCAGGAACCCAGGGTACAGAACATCCGCAGTTGGGGCATTTTACAATGAGCGGTTTGCTGGATGACGGCATTAGAAAAGGCAGCAGGTTAAGGAAAAAGGGATGTCATCAGGGCTTTGTGTCGGACGTTTGTTGTCGGGCGACGGCGCCATGAACCGGATGGTGCAGCGGTGTTTGCCGCCGCTGATTTCTGCAAAGCAGTGTATGGATTTATCCAGGCTTATTTTAAGCAGTTGGTGGGGTTGGTTGGTGTCCAGCAAAAATTGAAAGAAGCCTGCTTCAGCAACCTCTTGGGTAGGCGAGCTGCAATTACGGATAAAATTAAGGATTAGGTCAATTGCGATACGAATGTCGGCAAAGGGCTTGCTCCAGTGTTCCAGGTCTTTTAATCGAATGGCTTCATCCTGTTCCAGCCAATAATGGAATTCGGGTAAATCAAAGGAGCAGGTGCCGCCAGGGATGGAGCTGCGTTGAGCTATGCTCTGGAACAGGTCGCTTTCCATGACGCGGGTGCCGATCTTTCCGTTGGTGGCATAAAGCTTTTTGCTGGTTTCATTTAATTTGTTGAGTAGTTCTTCCAGTTTTTGGGTGTCGACGCTCTGGTTATGGGCGATTTTATTCAGCACATTGGCGTGGCGATCCAGTTCTTTCAGTATTTCCGATTTCAGGTCATTGCGTCTGAAAATTGTCATGATGTCGAGCAGCACATTAATCGCGGCGCGTTTATCGGCGACTGTCTCCCCCGTTAAGAAATGGCTGAATTGTTGGAAAAGTTGTTCTAACCGTATGAAAACCCGGATGCGTTCATTGAGTGGAAATTCATAGGTAATAGTGGTGTTCACAGACAAGTTAATCCCGGCAAGCGCTTAATGAAAGATATAAATTGTGCAGTTTTTTTACCTGTTCTGCAAGTCTATAATCAGTCGTTGAGTTATCAATCAAATCATCGGCTTTTGCTATTCTGTATGCGCGCGATACTTGATTGTCGATTATGGATTGTATTCTTTCAATAGTCAGGTTATCCCGGATTTTAACGCGTTCGATCTGTGTTTCAACCGGGCAGTCGATAACCAGTATCCGGTCAACAAGATGCGTCATGTCGGTTTCGAATAATAATGGAATACTTATAATGCAGTAGGGAGCGACCAGCGGTTCAAGTTCCGCTTGTAGGGTTTTATAGATTAAGGGATGGAGTATCGATTCAAGTTTCTGTTTTTGCTTAAGGTCGGAAAAAACTATTTCCCTGAGATGTCGTCTGTTCAGCGAACCGTCCGGGTTCAGGATGGACGCGCCAAATTCCTGCTGTATTCGAGCCAGTGCGGGTTGGCCTTTTTCGACCAGGCTATGGGCTATTTGGTCGGCATCAAGCACCGGGATATTCAAGTCAGCGAAAATTTCGGCAACAGTCGATTTTCCGCAGCCTATGCCGCCGGTGAGTCCGACTTTCAACATGACCTTATAGGCCTGCGGTGGTCAAATAGAGGTGGTTGAGGTCATTTCCCCATAATAACGCGATCCATCCGGCGGCCGCTAAATAGGGGCCGAAGGGGATGGGGACGTTATGATCGTGTTTGACAAAAATAATCATGCCTACTCCAATGACCGCGCCGACCAGCGACGATAATAAAATGATAATCGGCAAGTACTGCCAGCCTAGCCATGCGCCGAATAAAGCCAGCAATTTGAAATCGCCATAGCCCATGCCTTCTTTGCCGGTTGCCAGTTTAAACAGGTGAAAGACCGCCCAAAGGGCCGCATAGCCGGCAATAGCGCCGATGATGCTGGCGTGGGCATCAGTAAACACATTGAACAGGCTCAGGCACATCCCCAGCCAAAGTAAGGGAAGGGTGATGGAGTCGGGTAATAACTGGTGGTCAATATCGATAAAAATTAATGCAATCAACGACCAGGTTAGCAGCAAGGCAAAAACGGCCTGGGGCGTATAGCCGAAATGCCAAGCCACTACGATTGAGGCTAGCGCCGTGAAAGCTTCTATGATTGGATAACGCATTGAAATGCGACAGCCGCATTTTGCACATTTGCCGCTTAAAAAAAGGTAGCTGATGACCGGAATGTTCTGGTAAGGCTTGATGGGCGTGTTGCAGCTGGGGCAGCGGGATAGGGGGAGAATCAGGTTGAAGGGTTCTTCTGTCGATCCTGCATTCAGGGCGTCGTCGGCTGGTGCTGTTTCCGGGCTGATTTGCAGATAGTCCAAACACTCCTTACGCCATCCTCGTTGCATCATTATCGGTAATCGATAGATAACAACATTGAGAAAACTGCCGACAAGCAGGCCGATAACACCGGCCAGGACCGAAAAGAGAGTGGGTATATTTAAAAGCATACTAAGCTGTTGCATCTGTGTTTTTTTGAGGGTTAGTGTTCTACGATGGGCGCTTTTGCGACTAGCTTAACTTAAGGCTGTATCGACTGAGGTTGATAGCCCGCCTCTACTGGAGCAATTTAAGAACAAGGCGGATGGGCCGTTTGCTGTTTAATGTGCATTTCTTGGCAGGTGAGGCAATTAGCCGACTGCGGCACCCATTTTAAATATCGGCAAATACATGGCGACAACCAGTCCGCCGACTAAAGTGCCCAAAATCACCATAATAATAGGCTCCATTAAGCTGCTCAAATTATCAACAAGATTGTCGACTTCTTCATCGAAAAAATCGGCAACTTTCAACAGCATAGAATCCATAGAACCTGATTCTTCGCCGATGGCCACCATTTGTACCACCATATGCGGCCAAAGACCTGCTTGCTGCATGGCGAATTGAAGTCTTTGTCCGGTTGCCACTTCCTCGCGCATTTTTAAAACGGCTTCGGTGTAGATAATGTTGCCGCAGGCGCCGGCAACGGACTCCAGTGCCTCTACCAAGGGTACTCCCGCAGCTGACATGGTTGCCAAGGTTCTGGCGAAACGCGCAACAGCGGACTTGTTTAAAATGAGGCCGACTATCGGCAGTTTTAGCAGGGCTTTATCCAGGAAATGATTAAATGCTCTGGATCGCTTTTTAAAATAACCGAATGTGTAAACGATGCCGACAACAACACCAACAACAATATACCACCATGCCTGCATCCATTCGGACATATGAACAACCATTTTGGTGAAGGCGGGCAAATCTGCGCCAAAGCTTTTGAACATGTCGGAAAAAACCGGTACCACAAAAATCAGCAGGATGGTGGTGACAACAAAGGCCACGACTATGACGGCGATCGGATAGGTCAGGGCCTTTTTGATCTTTTTCTTCATAGACTCGGTTTTTTCTTTGTAGGTGGCGATCTTATCCAGCAGCGTTTCTAATACCCCCGCCTGTTCGCCTGCGGCAACCAAGTTACAAAATAATTCATCAAAATACAGCGGCCTTTTGTTAAGGGCTTCGGCTAAGGTGTCACCGGCTTCAATGTCGGCTTTGATGCCCAGCAGTAGAACCTCCATGCTGGCATTGTCGTGGCCCTTGCCGACAATATCGAATGACTGAACCAAAGGCACGCCCGCTTTAAGCATGGTGGCTAATTGTCTGGCAAAAATGGCTATATCGCCCGGCGTGATAGCCTGGACTTTTGCGCTGAATAGCGGCTTGGGTTTTTTCTTGAATGTAACAACCCGATAGCCCTGCCGCCGCAGTTCGGTTTTGGCAATGATTTCGGTTTTTGCAGAGATTATTCCTCCGGTTTTCTTTTTGTTTTTATCGGTTCCCGACCAGACGAAATCGATTTGTTCAGTTTGCTCTGCCATGTTTATTCCTTGGTGATTCGATCAATTTCTTCCAGACTGGTCATGCCCATGCGCACTTTGTTTAATCCTGATCTGCGTAAGTCATTAAAGCCTTCCGCCAAGGCGCATTCCGCCAGTTGATCGGTATTACCGCCGTTTAATATCAGTGAGCGCATTTTGTCGGTGAGCGTCAGGACTTGATAAACACCGACCCGGCCTTTATAGCCATTGGTACAATGCTCGCAGCCCACCGCGCTGAATATTTTAAGGTCGTGCAACTCTTCTTGTTTAAAGCCTGCATCAAGGAGGACTTTATCAGGAAAATTGGCGGGGACTTTACAGTGTTCACAGAGTCGTCGACCCAAACGCTGGGCCATAATCAAGTTGACCGCAGCAACAATGTTGAAGGGCGGTATGCCCATTTGCATGAGGCGATTCAAAGTTTGCGGCGCATCATTGGTGTGTAAGGTCGATAACACCAAATGTCCCGTTTGCGCGGCTTTGACGGCGATTTCGGCGGTCTCTAAATCACGAATCTCGCCCACCATGATGATGTCAGGATCCTGCCGTAAAAAGGCGCGTAAAGCACTGGCGAAGGTCAGGCCCGCTTTAGGATTCATATTGACCTGATTGATGCCTTCTACGGTAATTTCAACTGGGTCTTCGGCGGTCGAAATATTGCGCTCCATGGTGTTGAGGATATTCAATCCGGTATAGAGCGTAACCGTTTTACCGCTACCCGTTGGCCCTGTTACCAACACTAAGCCGTAGGGTTTATTAATAGCCTCAAGGAAAATCCGTTGTTGCTCCGGCTCAAAACCCAGTTTTTCGATACCCAGCTGGGCGCTGGTGGGATCCAGGATACGCAGAACGACTTTTTCGCCGAATAGAGTCGGGCAGGTATTTACCCGGAAATCAATCGCACGATTCTTGGACAAGGTCATTTTGATACGACCGTCCTGCGGAACCCGGCGTTCGGCAATATCCATTTTAGACATGACCTTAAGGCGGGAGACAAGTCTGTTGGCGATGCTGGGAGGGGGGGAGGCCACCTGGCGGAGTATGCCGTCCGATCGATAGCGGATGCGGAAAGTTTTTTCGTAGGGTTCCATGTGTATATCGGATACTCCCTGTTTGATGGAATCCAATAGTATCTTGTTGACGTAACGGACAATCGGCGCATCATCAATATCCGAATTAACATCGGCTTTAGGGGTATCTTCTTCGCCTCCGGTGATGTCCAGGTTATCAAGATCCTCATCAAGCATATCAGTCATCGATGTATCGGCGGCCTCTAAGGAGGCTTCGATGGCTTTGATCAGTTTGTCTTCTTCAACCAGAATGGCTTCGGGGTTAAGGCGACTGTGAAACTTGATGTCATCCAGAGCGCGAAAGTCGGTCGGGTCCGATACGGCGACGAATAGGGTTTTGCCTCTGGCGAACAGGGGTAGCGCATGGCATTTGCGGATCAGCTTTTCACTGACCAGATTGATAGGGAGCCTACGGAAGTCAATGGCGTCCAAGTCAAGAAAAGGGACGCCGAATTCTTGTGAGGCTTGATATGCCAAGGCTTTGCTGTTAATCAGCTTATTGGTAACAAGATAGCGTATTAGCGGGATCTGGTTTTTTTGTGCTTCCTGACTATGAATTTGCGCATCGCTCTCAGTTAGCAAGCCTTTTTCAATCAAGCACCGTGTAAGGCCACTAAATTGTAAATTTGTTGATGCGGTAGTCATAGGTATGATGATTGCTTTGTCGGTTGTTTAGACAAATATAGATGAAAAAGGGGGAGGGTACAAGGCGAAAGGCCAGGGGCTAAAGGAGGGATTTCCTTTGCCTTTAGCCTTTCGTCTGCTTTTCTTATAAAGCCTGTATTTTGCGTTGCTGCTCTTCAAGATTGTTAAGCATTGAACGCAAATCGGCCAGCTTGGCTTTTTCCTTATCGATCACTTCCGGCGGCGCTTTATCGACGAATGCCGGGTTATTTAACTTGCCTTCGACTCTGGGCAAGTCATTATTGATTTTTTGAATCTCCTTTTCCAGTCGCGCCAGTTCCGCTTCTTTGTCAATCAGGCCTGCCATTGGAATCAGGATTTTCATCTCGCCAACTAAAGCAATTGCCGATTCCGGCGTACTTTCATTAGGCGTTAACCAGGTAATTGAATGCAGTCTGCCCAATTTTTGCAGATAAACCAGGTTGTTGTTTAAGCTTTGCTGGTCAGCAAGAGACCCGTTTTGCAAAAAAATCGGCAGCGGCTTGCTGGGGGCGATATTCATTTCGCCGCGAATACGGCGCACACCCAGAATAAAATTCATCACCCAGTTGGTTTCGACGATCGCATTGCTGTCGATGTGCGCTTCATCGGCAACCGGGTAAGGTTGCAGCATAATGGTGTCAGCTTCAATACCTGCCAACGGCGCGACCCGCTGCCAGATTTCTTCGGTGATAAACGGCATGATCGGATGCGCCAAACGTAAAATCGACTCCAGAACCGTCAGCAGGGTTTTACGCGTGCCGCGTTGCAACGCCGCATCATTCGATTGCAGGGATATTTTTGCCAGCTCCAGATACCAGTCGCAGTATTCATTCCAGGTGAATTCATAAATGGCTTGGGCCGCGAGGTCAAAACGGTAATTGTCGATAGCGTTGCTAGTCACTGCCGTTACCTGATGCAGACGGGAAGTAATCCAGCGATCCACCTGGCTGTATTGGCAAGGCGCATCGGATAAGCCGTTGTCCTGCTCTTCTGTATTCATCAGCACGAAACGCGCCGCGTTCCACAGTTTATTGCAGAAATTGCGGTAACCTTCGGTGCGGGCAAGGTCAAAGCGAATATCGCGACCGGTGGACGCTAATGAAGCAAAGGTAAAACGCAACGCATCGGTGCCGTAAGACTGGATGCCGTCAGGGAAATGTTTGCGCGTATCCTGCTCGATTTTTTTGGCCAAATGCGGCTGCATCATGCCGGAAATACGTTTTGCAACCAACGCTTCCAGTTCTATGCCGTCGATGATGTCAATCGGGTCGAGCACGTTGCCTTTGGACTTGGACATCTTTTGTCCTTCGGCATCCCGCACCAGACCGTGTATGTAAACTTCCTTAAACGGCACCTTGCCCTGGAATTTCAGGCCCATCATAATCATCCGAGCCACCCAGAAGAAAATGATGTCGAAGCCGGTCACCAGCACGCTGGTCGGATAATGTTTGGCCAGTTCTTCGGTGTTTTCCGGCCAGCCCAGTGTGGAGAAAGGCCATAACGCCGATGAAAACCAGGTGTCCAGTACATCCTCATCCTGTTTAAGCGGGTAGTCGGCCGACAGCTTATGCTTGGCGCGAACGGCCTGCTCGGAGTTGCCGACGTAAATATTGCCCAGCTCGTCATACCAGGCCGGGATGCGATGTCCCCACCAGATTTGCCGGGAGATACACCAGTCCTGGATATTGCGCATCCATTCAAAATAAGTGTTTTTCCAATTGTCGGGTACAAACTTGATGTCGCCGTTTTCAACAGCGGCAATCGCAGGTTCGGCCAGCGGCGCTACTTTGACATACCACTGGTCGGTTAATAAGGGTTCGATAACGCTGTTGGTCCGGTCGCCGCGCGGGACCATCAATTTATGGTCGGCGATTTTTTCCAGTAAACCCGCCGCATCAAGATCGGCGACAATTTTCTTACGCGCTTCAAAGCGATCAAGGCCTTGATATTGAACAGGGACTAACTCTTCGGCACAGATGCTCGCGTCGACAGTTAAAATATTAATCAAGCCGCCATGCGGCAAGTCTTGAATAGCCGAAGTATAACGGTGGCGCGTCCAGACCTCGTAATCGTTAAAGTCATGGGCCGGGGTGATCTTGACGCAGCCGGTGCCGAACTCGGGATCGACATACTCGTCGGCAATAATCGGAATGCGGCGGCCGGTTAACGGCAGTTCCACGAACTCGCCGAGCAGGTGTTTATAGCGCTCGTCATTGGGGTGAATCGCTACCGCGGCATCGCCCAGCATGGTTTCAGGGCGTGTAGTGGCGACGATCAAATGCCCCTGACCATTCGACAGCGGATAACGCAAATGCCACATTGAACCGTTTTCTTCTTCCGACAACACTTCCAGGTCGGAAACCGCGGTATGTAAAACGGGGTCCCAGTTAACCAAGCGCTTGCCGCGATAAATCAGGCCTTCTTCATAAAGCCGGATAAACACTTCCTGCACCGCATCGGACATGCCTTCATCCATCGTGAAACGCTCTTTGTTCCAGTCCAGTGAAGAGCCCATGCGTCGCAGTTGGCGGGTAATCGTGCCGCCCGATTCCTCCTTCCACTCCCAGATTTTTTCGATGAACTTTTCACGCCCATAGTCATGGCGGGTCTTGTCTTCCGCATTGCATAAACGTTCCACCACCATTTGCGTGGCAATACCCGCATGGTCGGTGCCCGGCTGCCATAAAGTGCTGTAGCCTTTCATGCGGTGGTAGCGGGTGAGCGCATCCATGATGGTGTCCTGAAACGCATGGCCCATGTGTAAACTGCCGGTGACGTTGGGCGGCGGGATCATGATGCAATAGGATTCACCCTCCGATTTGGCCGCAAAATAGCCTTTTTCTTCCCAGGTTTGATACCAGCGTTGTTCGATTGAATGCGGGGCGTATGTTTTTTCCATGGATGGGGTGCTCTTTTTTTTGTAATAGTTGATGCGTATGATGATTTATTTGTTACCAGTCTTTATGCGTAGTAACCGGCATGCCTGACTGTTGGTACCGGCGATAACGGTTCCTGCCCGCTTCTTTGGTCGTTTCGCTATTATCCAGTATTTCAAGAATGCGCTCGGTTTGCGGCCCGACGTCAGGATAGCGTGAAGACAGGTTGAACAGGACTTTTTGCCAGTGCTCGGGCGCATCCAGCGAGCCGATCAGGATGACTTTTTCCGTGGCCGCGCTCGCTCCCGGCGAGCCTGCGGCATACACACCATCCCTGGCGATATCAGGCGGCTCGCCGGTATATATCTGGTGCGGAATAAAACTGCCTGCCCTGAAAGTCCAGAGCAGGTCATCTATGGTTCGGCTTTGTTCGGCAGAATCGGTCAGCACGTAACAAAAACTGCCGCTACGATAGGCTTTCTCGATCAGTTTGCAGGCAAACAGATACCTCTCTTCCAGCGATTCCGACGGCAGTATATAAAAGCTGACTTCAGCCACTTATGTTCTGTGATGGTTGCGCACGGCTGATCAGGTATTGGCTTAATAGCGGCACAGGACGGCCGGTCGCGCCTTTGGTTGGACCGGTGCGCCAAGCCGTGGCGGCAATGTCCAGATGAGCCCAGCGGAATTTTTCGGCAAATCGCGCCAGGAAACAGGCGGCGGTAATGGTGCCGCCATCTTTGCCGCCGACATTGGCCATGTCGGCGAAATTGGATTTAAGTTGTTCCTGGTATTCTTCCCAGAGCGGTAAACGCCAGACACTGTCGTTGGCGATTTCACCGGCCGCCGTCAGTTCATTGCATAAGGCATCGTCATTGCCGAGCAGGCCGCTGGGTACACGGCCTAAAGCCACGCCAACCGCGCCGGTCAGGGTGGCGATGTCTATCACCACATCGGGGTTGTAGCGTTCCGCATAAGTCAAGGTGTCGCAAAGCAGCAGACGACCCTCGGCGTCGGTGTTTAACACTTCAATGGTTTTGCCGGACATGCTGGTTAAAATATCGCCCGGTTTGTTGGCGTCGCCGTCGGGCATGTTTTCCGATGAAGGGATCAAGCCGATAATATTCAGCGGCAGTTGCATTTGCGCTACGGCAAGCAAGGTACCCAGAACGGTCGCGCCGCCGCACATGTCGTATTTCATTTCATCCATGCCGGGGCCCGGTTTTAATGAAATGCCACCCGCGTCAAAGGTGAGGCCTTTGCCGATCAGGACGATAGGCTTGGCGTTTTTCTCACCGCCGTGATACTCCAGGGTAATTAACTTTGCGGGTTGACGACTGCCGCGCGAAACGGACAGGAAAGCGCCCATGCCCAGTGCCGCCATGTCGGATTCTTCCAGTATCTTAACCGCCAGACTGGCGTATTTTTTGCCCAGTTCAATCGCCTGTTCGGCAAGAAAGGTCGGTGTGCAGATGTTGCCCGGTAAATCGCCAAGATGCTTGGTTAAATTCATAGCTTCGGCAACAGCCTTGCCTTGCACTAATCCGGCGTGCGTCAAAGCCTGTTCAGTCTCCGAGGCGGTAATGGAGATTTTTTCAATCTTGCTTTCGGTTTCTTTATCGGATTTTGTGTGGGTAAATTGATACGCGGCATCGTTAAAAACTTCGATGATTTGTTGAGATTTCCATTGCCGGTCGCGGTCTGTCACATCGCATTCCGCCAGGCAGCAGACCACCGATTTTATTTGCGGTTTTTTCAGGCTGTTGACGGCGGCCAGCAGGGCTTTTTTGTAGTTTTTGCCGGATAAAGGCTTGTTCTCGCCCAGTCCGACCAGCAAAATACGTTCAATCTTGCTGCCTGGAACCGCGTTGATCAACACGGTTTCGCCGTTTTTTCCGCTCAGGTCGCCGCGGCTGACGATGTTATTAATCAGCCCGTTGGTGTTGTTGTTAAGGGCAGTGGCCGACGGACTGAACTGTTGGTCTTGATAAACGCCGACAATAATACAATCACATTGCAGCTCTTCTAGTGGCGCGGTTTCTATTGAATAGTCCATAACTTTTAACCCGGTTATTTGTTGAATAGAGCAATATCTTGAGCGGCTGGAAAATAGACGCTGCAAGATGGGCCGTTTAGCTGGGATTATACAACACAAATATCGGTTTTTGATTGGGGATACACGGTTGTCGGTAAATTGGATTGAAGCTCTTGGTTTTATCAAGCCTTTTTTGTGGAGGAAGTGGCTCCGCCTTTTTTGGTACGCTTATCCTATTGATTTATACTTGATCCAATCAATTCACGATGATCTTATGAGGAACATGCGATAAGTTAGTTTTTTATAAGACAATCATTGTCGTGTATATCACGTTGGGCACCTCAGTAAATGGCCGGTATTTGTGTAATTTTTGATTTGGACGGTACGCTTGTAGATAGCGAGGGACTTTGCAATCAAGCGTTTCTCGATCTGCTTCCGCAGCTGAGTGATACGCTGGAGTCATTGATCCAGCGCTATCGTGGCAAAAAGCTGGCCCCAATCCTTGCCGATCTTGAGGGACGTCTTTGCCAGAGTCTGCCGGATGCGTTCGAACAGCATTATCGCCAGCATGTTGCGGAGCTATTCTCTCGTGAATTGAAACCTATGCTCGGCGTTCTTGAAATGCTCGAAGCCACGAATTTCCCCATGTGCATTGCTTCAAGCGGGCCTCCCTTGAAAATCCGTCAGGCGCTGCAAGTTAGCGGCCTTGCGCCTTACTTTGGTAGCAATATCTTCAGTTCATATGAAGTTGGCTCTTGGAAGCCGGAACCGGATCTATTCCAATACGCAGCAAATGCGATGGGCTTTATGCCTAGTCAATGCGCGGTTGTAGAAGATAGTGAGGTTGGGATTGAGGCCGCAGCAGCAGCAGGAATGAAAGCATTCCAGTATGTGCGGAATGGTGAAATCTCGTCATACCGAGCCAGAAACGGAGTACCCTTTGACGATATGTCGCAGCTTCCAAAATTGCTCGCTCATTTCGCTAGTAATGCCCAACACATCGTTCCATTCCAGTAGGCCGGAATAAGACCATCCAAGCGCATAGCGCGAGGTGGCGTTTCCGGCGGATTCGCGCAGTGTGTGCCGGAAAAACACCTATTTTCGCTATCGCTCAAACAGGCTATTTTGGCCAGCCTACAGAACTCTAAGCCAAAGCTGGCAATCAAGCGCAAAGACCATATGATAAGGTTTTGCATATAAACATATGGCTATTTATATGGCTGTATGATATTTTTAATAAATGCCAAAAACTAAATTTGAGTGGGATACAGAAAAAGATACGCTAAATCAAGAAAAGCATGGTGTTTCATTTGCCGTTGCGCAATATGCTTTTTCGGATCCGCTTCGTATCATCGCTAAAAATGAATCTCATAGCCAATCTGAAGAACGCTTTTATTGTTTTGGTGAGGTTAATGGTGGCATTCTAACGGTGCGATTTACTTATCGCGCCTCTGTTATTCGAATTATTGGCGCGGGTTACTGGCGTAAAGGAAAGGCGATTTATGAGCGCGAAAATAAAATACACCAATGAACCTTTGGGTGATGTTAAGGTGATTGCAGATTTTTTACCATCGCCTGCTGAGCTGGCTTTTAATGAAGAAGGCGTTAAGGTTACGTTGGCGCTGAGTAAAAAAAGCATAGAGTTTTTTAAGTCTGAGGCGGCGAAAAACCATACCCAATATCAACGTATGATCCGTCGCTTACTTGATGCTTACGTCGACTCACACAGTCCAAACGCCAAAACGCTGTAAGGCTTATTGCCCTATAGAGCGATCTTCGATCCTTGCACGGCCAATACACCCGAACGGCCTTCCACTTCGCCCCAGACCAGTCAAGTAGGCCGGAATAAGACCACCCAAGCGTAGCGCGAGGTGGCGTTTCCGGCGGATTCGCGCAGCCCCGTAGGCCGGTAACGGGGATTGGGCATACTTGCTTTTAGTGCCAATTAACAGCTTATGAAGGCGTATTCCTAAGTTTAATAAAGATATGGATAATAAACTTTGGGTTTTCAAATCAATCAAACATAGCATAGAGCGTTGCGAGATAATTTGTAACTGAATCATCGCCTTCGGCTGGAGCCCATGGTGCTTGCTCTTCATCTTTAAGTGGAACAAATGGCCCGGCTTTAGCTTCAAAGAACACGGTTCCATTTTTCAGTGCGAGTACCGTGTGAAAAGTACCGTAAGGAATATCAACTCCAACAGTCTCGCTATCTGCTTCTAATGTTAGCTTTTGCTCAACGTTGCCTGTTGAGTTGAAAACTATTAAGCCCAGCTTGCCGGAAAGGCAAATTATAGTTTCCCCTTTGTTTGGGTCGTTATGTTTGTGCGGCATAACATATGAATTTGGTTCTATAGCATTTAATAATCGGTGCGTTTGAGCTTCACTATTTTCATGAAAATTGTGGTTCTTACGACGGCGAGGCGATGCTATGGCCTCCATACTAAGCTTTTTGAGTAGTTGCTGATTGATGGGAGTAATCATACGTTTTTGATCCTATTTTTCCCTGTGGATTCATTAATATTCCAAAAGTGGGGCGGGGGTTGCAACCCCGTCCAGCTGTCGGTAATAGCGAAAACGGGTGTTTTCGGCAGATTCGCAGGGCGTGCGCCGGAAACGCTACCTCGCGCTACGCTTGGGTAGTCTTATTCCGGCCTACGTCAATCTTCGAACCTTGCACGGCCAATACACCGGAACGCCCCTCTATTTCCGACATAACCAATTCATGACATGGCAAAGTAGCGGTATTGAGGTCGGCGACATAATCTTTCAGCGTACCGATGTCATCTTCGGCTTTTTGCCACAGTTGCAGCAGCTTTTCCATGACCGGCAGCAGTTTCATGCCTTCCAGTTCTGCATGCAGGGTATAGACATGACCCTCCGGCGCAGGCTTGCGGCTGGCGGCGAATACCGCTTCATGCACGTTGGCTTCGGTGATGCCGTTGCAGCCGAGCAGTTCGTCCAAGGTCGGCAGGGTGGTGGGAATTTGCGGGCAGTGAAAGGTCTCGCCTTCCATCTGCGGGATAAACGGAGACTGGCCGCGGCAGTCGCTGGCGTAACGAAAGCCCAGTTGCTGCTCCAGTTGTAACGTGTGTTTGTTCAGTTGCCAGCCGGCCGCGCCATGCACGGAAGGCTGATGGCCGAATACTTCCTGAAATGAATCGATAGCCGCCTGCATTTCTTGTTGAGTCCATACCGCATCGCGGTTGGCGACAAAATCCTGCCAGCGGATGTGGTCGTAGCAATGTACACCGACTTCATGCCCGGCCTTCTCAGCTTGGCGCATGATGTCGCGCCCCCTCCGGCCGATATGCGGACCGGGAAGCAAGGTGCCGTAGAGCAAGGTTTTCAGTCCGTAGTGGCTAAGCACCGAGGTGCGCTGAACCTTGCTGAAAAATCCGGGCCTGAATATCCGGCGCAGCGCCCGACCGGTATGGTCGGGGCCGAGGCTGAACAGAAATGTAGCTTTTACGCCGTAGCGTTGGTACAAATCCAGCAACGCGGGTACGCCTTCCAGCGTACCGCGCAGTGTATCCACATCGACTTTCAGTGCGATTTTCATAGGGTTTGGTCTTGATCGATCAGTTCCCTTGCGGCTGCAACCTCATGGCTGTAAGCGTCGAAAATTTTGCGCAAGGCATCTTCCACGGTGACTTCAGGCTTCCAGCTCAGGTCATCCATGGTATTGCCGATCCAGGGCACCCGGGTTTTGACGTCCTGATAGCCTTTGCCGTAATAATCGTTGGCGCTGGTGTCGATCAGTTCGACTTTGGCGGCCAGATCCTTATATTCCGGATGTTCCTTGGCGATTTTCAGCATCAGTTCGGCAAGTTCCCTGATTGACAGGTCGTTGGCCGGATTGCCGATGTTATAGATATTGCCGGTCGCCTTGCCGTTTTCATTTTTGATGATGCGCACCAAGGCGTCGATACCATCGCTGACAAAGGTAAAACTGCGGCGTTGCTGACCGCCATCGACCAGCTTGATGGATTCGCCTCGGGCGATATGGCCCAGGAACTGGGTGACTACCCGTGAGCTGCCTTCTTTTGGCGTATGGATGCTGTCGAGGCCGGGGCCTATCCAGTTAAAAGGTCTGAACAGCGTGTAATCAAAACCTTGTTCCTGGCCGTAAGCGCAGATAACCCGATCCAGCAATTGCTTGGAGCAGGAGTAAATCCAGCGCGGTTTGTTCAGCGGGCCTAAGACCAGCTCGGATTCGTAAGGATGGAATTCATCATCCTTGCACATGCCGTAAACTTCCGAGGTCGAAGGGAACAGTACGCGTTTTCTGTATTTTACGCAGGCGCGGATAATCGGCAGGTTCGCCTCGAAATCCAGTTCGAATACCGCCAGCGGGTGAGTCACATAAGTGGCTGGCGTGGCGATGGCAACCAGCGGCAGAATCACGTCGCATTTTTTAATGTGATATTCCATCCACTCATGATTAATGGTGATGTCGCCTTCAAAAAAATGAAAGCGTTCATGCTCGCGGAATGCTTCAACACGGTTGGATTGCATGTCCATACCGTAGACATGCCAATCGGTGGTTTCGAGTATGCGCTTTGAAAGGTGATGGCCGATAAAACCATTGACACCTAGTATGAGTACGTTCATAAGTTCCTGGTGGTTATATTAAAAAATGATTGCTACTCAGTAGTCAAAAATGGAACGCTGATGACGCGGATGATTATGATTAGATAAGATTTTATCTGCGTTCATCATAGTTATCTGCGTCATCTGCGTTCCATTGTATTTGATGGTGCTGGGTAGTTATAAAAATTGTTAATCGTTTAAGGCTGGTCGCATCGGTTCCCTACCGCTTGCGACACTTCCACCATCCCTGGCGGTTGGAAATAAATGCTCATCATCGGTTAGGGCTTTGAAAGCGGCATGATCCAGTGATATGCCGTCACAGCTAAGTTGTTCAATACGGAAGCGTTTGTTATCGGCGCAGTCGGCATAAAAATGACCGTCCTCGGCAATTGCTCCATGCATTGTTCTACCTCCTCCATCCGTGGAGTCGGCCCAATAGATGCAAATCTTGCCCGAATGCACGGCGGTTTCGCCGCTGTAATGACTGCCGAGCAGGAAAAAACGCTTGCCGCTACTGTCGAAGAATGCGCCCGGATAAGGCGGCGCCACAGCCCTGACCAGATTATGGATCGTCCAGGCCGATTGATTCCAGTCGATGCGGCCGTGTTCCGGCTTGCGGCCGCCGAAATAACTGCCTTGAGCAAGATCCAAGGGTTTGGGGTCTATGTTTCCGGTCAGCAGCAATGGCAAACAGCGATCCAGCAGCGTTTTTGCGGCCGGGGTAAGCTTCAAAAAAACATCATGCGCCGTATCGTTGGGCAAAATGGCGACGGCTTGCTGGTCGATCAGCGAACCCGCATCGGGCTTTTCCACCATTTGATGGAGGCTGACGCCGGTTGTCGCTTCGCCATGCAAAACCGCCCAATTGACAGGCGCTCGGCCCCGGTATTTAGGCAGTAGCGAACCGTGCAGGTTGTAAGCGCCTCGGGGCGGGATCGCCAGCAGTTCGGGGCTTAGCATGTGTCGGTAATAAAAGGAAAAAAACCATTGCGGTTGAAGGTCGGCAATGTGTTTGATGACGTCCGCCTGATTGGGATTGTCCGGCGTTATCACTGGAATCCGATGCCTGTTTGCCAATTCGGCAACACTGCCGAACCAGATATTTTCCTCGGGATCATCCTGGTGAGTGACCACCAGTTTAATATCGACCCCGGCTTGCAGAAGGCACTCTATGCCGGTAACGCCAATGTTGTGGTAGGCAAAAACAACGGCTGAGGTCTTCATCAAGACTTGTCGCTCTTGGCATTATCCAGCACAGCCTTGACCAGATAACGGGGGCGCGAGCGGGTCTGGGAATATATCCGGCCGATGTATTCGCCCAACAGGCCGATACCGAACAACAGAATGCCGATCAAAAAGAACACAATGGCGAACAGCGTAAAAACGCCCTCAGCTTCCGGTCCAACCGTCAGTCTGCGCCAGCCCAGATAAAATACAAAGAGCAGAGACAGTATGGAGACGCCGATGCCGAGCAAAGAAAATGCCTGCAAGGGGGCAATGGAAAATCCTGTCATCAAGTCGAAATTAAGATGGATTAACTTGAACAGCGAATATTTCGATTCTCCGGCCGCACGTTCTTCGTGGTCAATAACGATCTCCGTAGGATTTCCGGCATAAAGATAGGCCAGTGCCGGTATAAAGGTATTGGTTTCGGTGGTGACCAAAACCGCATCGATAATATCGCGGTGATAACCCCGCATCATACAGCCCTGATCGGTAATATGAATGCGGGTGATTTTTTCGCGTAAGCGATTCATCGCCAATGAGGCCCAATGCCGCCAGAGGCTATCTTTACGCTGCCGCCGGATAGTGCCGACATAATCGTAACCGGCATCCATTTGCAGCAGCAGGTTGGGGATTTCTTCAGGGGGATTTTGCAGGTCGGCATCCAGGGTCAGGATATAGTTCCCTCTGGCGCGTTCAAAACCCGCAATCAGCGCCGCATGTTGTCCGGCGTTGGCGCGCAGAAACACGACGCGGGTGGTATTGGGGTAAAGTTGAAACTGCTTGCGGAGTAAGGCGGCCGATTGGTCGCGGCTACCGTCATCGACAAAAATGACTTCGTAGCGGTGCTTAAGGTTTTCCAGGACGGGGTAGAGTCTTTCAAACAGTAGCGATAAAACGGCTTCTTCGTTATAGACAGGGATAACGATGGATACTTCCGGGGTTTCAAAATTGTTCGTCATTTAAATTTAGGAGTATGGTTTTAAATCGGTAAGGGCGCTGTAAAACTTAGCGCAACGCGGTAGTTACGCTGCTCTTCATTAATAAGTGCCATTCAGCAATGAAATCACTGCCGAGCAGACCCGGTCAACGTCGTTCTCTTCCATGCCGGGAAATAGCGGGAGCGTTAAGGTTTGCTCGCCGATCCTTTCGGCATTAGGAAAGTCGCCGGGCTGGTAGCCGTATTGGCGATAAAGCGAAAACAGATGCATAGCCGGGTAATGGATGCCCACTGCGATGTCTTGTTGTTTGAGCGCTTCGAGAGCCTGATTGCGGTTCAGGCCTAGCGTCTCCCAATCGAGCAGAATGCAGAACATATGCCAGCTATGACCCTCCACGTCGGCAGGCAACACCAAGGCGTCATGGGCGGGAAGCTGCTGTAAATAGCGCTCAACCAAGGTCCGGCGTTTTCGGTTAAAACCGTCCAGTTTCTTCAATTGCACCAAACCCAGCGCCGCACCGACATCAGGCATATTCATTTTGCCGCCCCATGCAGTCACATCCATGCCGCCCTGCGCGTCTCTTTCGATGCCGTGAAAACGGATGCCGTCAATTTTTTTCAGCAAAACCGGATCGTTGATGGCAAGCGCGCCGCCTTCAATGGTGGTCATGTTCTTATTGGGATGAAAGCTGAAACAGACCGGATTACCCGAGCTGCCGATCTGGCGGCCCTTATATTGAGTGCCGATCGCCTGGGCGGCGTCTTCAAGCACCAGCAGATCATGCTGATTAGCCAGCTGATAAATCGGGTCCATATCGACAGCGCGACCGGCAAAATGCACTGGTATAACGACCTTGGTGTTGGGTGTGATTGCCGCAGCAACCGCAGCGGCATCGATATTGCGGGAGATCAAATCGACATCGACGAATTTGGGCGTTGCGCCGCAGCGAACGATGATATTGGCGCTGGCGACAAAACTCATCGCCGGGACGATCACTTCGTCGCCCGGCCCGATTCCGTAGGCCAGCAACACGGCTTCCAGCGCGCTGGTGCCGGAATTGAACACCCGAAGCTGGACATCGCCGCCGATATAATCGGCCAATGCGGTTTCAAAAGCGGCAACCTTGGGGCCGGTTGCCAGCCATCCTGATTGCAGCACTTCTTTGATGGCTTCAAATTCTTCTGTATCGAGCGTGGGGCGAGTGAATGGCAGCATCTTAACTCCTTGCTAAAACGTAAACGCCCAGCAGGACGATGCCCATCCCGATCAGACGGGCAGGGTTCATGGATTCGCCGAACAACTGCCACGCGAAAAACGCATTGACGACATAGCCCATGGACAACATCGGATAGGCGATGCTGACATCGACCCTGGACAACGCCAATATCCAGACGACGACGCTGATGCCGTAACAAACCAATCCTGCCCAGAGAAAAGGCTCGCAGGCCAACCTCAAAAACGCCGTAGTGGATGAGGAAAAGTTTAGGCCGATAGCGCCCATTTCCCTGACGCTGGCTTTAAGCGCCAATTGCGCGACCGCATTCAGCAAGACGCCGGTCAGGATAATGCAGAAACTAACAATATTCATCGGCGAGCCACTGCGATATAACGGGAATTTTCATAGATTAATTGCATGGGGATTTGCTGTTGTTTCCATTGGTCGTATGTCGTCTGGGTCAGTACGCTTATTGCCTGTTCTGAGTTTAGCCATAAAGGCAGAAAATCCGCCTCGTTTAACCATTTTTGCGGTTCCTGGTTAATCCCGAATTCAAGTTCGCCGGTAAAACCAACCAGGTTAATGGTTCTGCCCAAATAATAAGGCAACGATTGATCATAGCGCTTAACATCATAAATCTCCACGGTGTCTTTGCCACTTTTTGCGATGTAAGATTGAATCGCTTCCGCCATCACTCTGCTGGAACGTAACTCGCTGATACTTTGATAGCCCCATGAAAGCATTTGTATGCCAAGCAGTGCGCAGAGGGCGAAAATGGAGATAGCCAGATTTTTTTGGTGCCTTAGCAACAGCGTGGAAATACCGGCCGCGCCTGTCAAAACAGCCGTTGCAATAATCCACGGACGGAACAGTGTGAGGTGTGCCGCTAACCTGCCAAGCTTTGCGGTATTATCGGCTTGCCAGATAAAGAAAATGAATATAACGCTCGCAAGCACTATAGCCACAATGCCGTCGGCAATAAAATGCTTGCGCTTAGCCATGTTCTCGCCGACCAACAGCGCCAGTGCCGGAAACATCGGCAAAATATAGCCCGGTAACTTGGAGTGGGAGATTGAAAAAAAGAAAAATACAAAAATCGCATAAACCCAAAGCAATCTTGAGGCTTCAAATTTTCCGGCTTCAGCTCGCCATGAAAAAGGCGGTTTAATCAGGCCGTTTAATGACGAGAATAGCCAGGGCATCGCCCCTATTGCAAAGACCGCGAAGAAATACCAGTTGGACTTGGTGCGTCCGTGAACATCGCTGGTAAAACGCTCGAAATGCTCATGAATGAAAAAGAAATGCGGGAACTCGGGGTTTGCATAACTAACGGCAACAAACCACGGTGCGGCTATCAATAAATAGACCAGTAAGCCTTTGCCCAGATGCAAATGACGCCACAAGGCCCAGTCGCGTTGCCAGAGGGTATACAGAACGATCGCGCCGCCGGGCAGCACCAGTCCGATCAGGCCTTTGCTCAGCGTAGCTCCGGCAAGCGCAGCCCAGGCCAACAGCATCCAGTTTCGCTCCTGTACCGGCAGATGCCGCACTGACTGAGCCAGCGCCAGCGCGCCGACAGCGATGATCAGCAGCGCGCTGACGCCCATATCCAGGCTGTTGGCGTGTCCCATCCCCGCATAAAGGACCGTGCTGATTGAAAATAGGAATGCGAAATAACCGGCACTACGTCCATAAAGTCGGCTACCTACAAATCCAACCCATAAGGCGCCGATAAAGCCGAGTCCTGAACACCATACTCTAGCTGCCGCATTGGTTTCACCCAACAAGGCCATGCTGATCGCGGAGCCCCAATACTGCAAAGGCGGTTTTTCAAAATACTTGAACCCGTTGAGGCGTGGTGTAATCCAATTGCCGGAGCTTAACATTTCCCTGGCAATTTCGGCGTAGCGCCCCTCATCAGGCTCTATCAGGTCACGGTAACCCAGCAAAAAAAACCATATAAATCCGGCAACAACTGTTAATACTCCATTTATCCGGCATTGACGTAAAGATGCTGGTGTCATGTTTTTGGCGATCCTTTAGAATTACTGACCTTAGTAAAATGCTGGCAATGATAATACAATTCGGCATTCAACACACCTTTTATCAGGGTAATTGATTAAAAAATAGATAATAATCAATGCATTATGATTTTATTTTGGCGGATGTGTAATTTCTTTAAGATATGCGAAATGAGTGGCTCAATCATAATGAGCTACTTCCAATAGCGCGGTTTCTATAAAATAGTTCATAATTTACCGGTTCAAGGTAGCAGTCGATGCGCTTTCGACTTTGCGCCTTTTACTTTTTACTTTTGTTGTATAACAACGCACACACGTTTTTGATGGGGGAGACACGCTTGGAAGCGAATTGGACTAAAGGCTATAAAATGGGGCGGCGTAAGTTAGTTACGGTCCTGGACAAAATGGTTGCTTTGGACTTGTTAAGGACGCTATTGGCGGTTTGGTCGGTGATTGTCGTTATTATTGTTAGTCGACAGTTCATCAGGATTCTTGACAGGGCAGTTGAAGGACAGGTATCCAATCAAACCTTGATGACCGTGCTGGGCTTGAAAACGATTATTGCCAGCGCCGCCTTTTTACCGGCAGCCTTGTTTATGGCGGTGTTGATGGTCTTGGGCAGAATGTACAGGGATCAGGAAATGTCGGCAGTGGCTTCAGCCGGAGGCGGTGCAGGGACGGTTTATCGATCTATATTCCTGCTGGTTTTTCCTTTAAGCGTGCTGTCAGCAGGCTTGTCGTTTTATGTCTCGCCCTGGGCGGAAGCCATGATGGAGGAGCTGATGCATCAGGATAAGGAATCGGCCGATCTCAGGGGTATTGCCGCCGGAAAATTTAGCGAATACAGTCAGGGCGATCTGGTTTTTTATGTGGAAAAGATCGATGACGATAAAACCATGCACCAGGTCTTTGTACAGCACCGGCAGGGAGACCGCTTGGCGATTATTAATGCCGAAGTGGGCAGGTTGAGGGATTTGCCTGACGGGCGCTATGTCGTATTGGAAAATGGCGAGCGCATACAGGGGCAGCCTGGAGCCGTAAATTATGTGCTTGAACAGTTCACCGAATATGCAGTGAGAATGGAGACCAAAGAATCCGCCGCAAATTTCGGAAAGGAGTCGGTTGCCAGCGGCACTTTGGCGAGTTCCGGTCAAATAACCGATATTGCCGAATTACAGCGTCGGTTTTCTATACCGATGGGGATAGTGTTACTTAGTTTTATTGCCGTGCCTTTGGCGCAAATGTCGCCTCGAGGCGGTGTTTACGGGAACATGCTGGTTGGCTTTTTAATCTATTTCAGCTATGGAAATTTTATTCGTGTCAGCCAGAGCTGGGTAATGAACCAAACTATTCCCGCATGGCTGGGTGTTTTTGGCGTCAATACCTTGTTGTTGTTGGTAGGCGGAGTTTTATTGGCAAGATTGTACGGATGGCAATGGCTGGTTATGAAGGTTAGGGAAAAGGTGGGCAAGTGAATGTATTAACAGGTTACATAGTCAGGGAAATATTAAAGGGTTCTTTAGTAGCGACTTTATTATTATTGACCTTATTCAATTTGTTTACCTTTAGCGATCAGCTAAAGGATCTGGGCAAAGGGCACTACGGCTTAACAGAGATTTTTTACTATCTTGCGCTGACTTCGCCTTCCGTTTTTTATGAGTTGATGCCTGCATCCGCCTTATTAGGCAGCCTGTTTATATTGGGTGCGATGGGTAATAACCGCGAACTTATTGCCATGCGAGCGGCCGGTTTATCCATTTTGGGCATTATTAGGGCGGTTATGCTGGCAGGTTTGATTTTGGTCGTGGTTTCAATATTGGTCGGCGAATTTGTCGCGCCGGTAGCCGAGCGGGCGGCGCAGATGATTAAGGTCAACGCCGTGGATGAAGGGCGGGTGGTCATGAATGTCAAATATGGGCTTTGGCTGCGTGAAGGCAAAAAATTCATCAATGTACGAAAAATGCAGGATGACGGCAATCTGGCGGACATCAGTATTTATGAGCTGGATGATCAGCGCCGTTTGCGTTATTCAATACATGCCGAGAAAGCTGTTTTTCAAGGCAATCAGCAGTGGAAATTAGAGGGCATCAAGCAATCAGGCATTTCGATAGACCAGATGACCGCAAGTAACCAAAATGAGCAAATATGGCACTCAACCGTTGCCCCCGATTTGTTGGATATTGTTGTGGTCAATGCGCATGATCTATCCATGTACGATCTGGCAATGTATGTCGATTTTTTAAAAGATAACCATCAAAAATCGCACGAGTTTGAACTGGCTTTTTGGGGGCGCGTGGTCAATCCTTTGGTTGTTTTGGTTATGTTGCTGGTGTCTGCGCCCTTTGTTATTGGTGTTAAACGCGGTATTAACGTTGGCGGAAGGATGATGATAGGCGTCGTCATCGGCATGGGATTTAATATTATCGATAAAATTGTCGGCCATATCGGGTTGATTTACGATCTTAATCCGCCGCTAATGGCAGTTACGCCCAGTTTGACTGTATTAGCCCTGGCGCTGTTCGCGTTGAGTCGGGTACAAGCGTGACGCTACGCAAGCGGCTGTTAAAATCGATAGTGTAAGCATATAAGCGGGAGTTAACGTGGCAATTAGAAGTTTTAAGGATAAGCAGCCAAAAATCGGCGAGTCGGTGTTTATAGATGACAGCGCTGTGGTCATTGGCGACGTTACTTTGGGCGATGATGTGTCGATATGGCCCATGACCGTGCTCAGAGGCGATGTTGAAAGCATTACTATTGGCGACGGCACCAATGTACAAGACGGTTCCGTGTTGCATGTCACTCACGCAGGCAAGTATACGGCTCAAGGCCATCCTTTAAAGATAGGCAAGGGCGTTACTATCGGGCATAGAGCAGTGGTTCATGCCTGTACCGTGGGCGATTATTGCTTGATAGGAATAGGTGCGATTATTATGGATGGCGCCGTTCTTGAAGATTATGTGATGCTGGGTGCCGGGGCGCTGGTCCCGCCCGGGAAAAGGCTGGAAAGCGGTTATCTTTATGTGGGTGCGCCAGCCAAACAGGCCAGACCTTTAAAGGAGTCTGAAAAGGAGTTTCTGGAATACTCATCCAAACAGTATATCCAGCTGAAAAATGAATATTTAAAATTGTAAAGATAATTAATGCACCACGAAGGCACGAAGGCACGAAGTTTTTAGCTTTTGCTTTTCTTCGTGTTCTTCGTGCCTTCGTGGTGATGTTTTAAGCTTGCCGCTCTGAATTCAGCAGTTCAATAACAGGCCGGGTTTGGGGGCGAACGCCACGCCAGATAAAGAAAGCTTCCGCCGCCTGCTCAACCAGCATGCCCAATCCATCCAGGCTTTTTACCGCATGATTTTCCAGTCCCCAGCGCACAAAAGCCGTCGGTTCGTTGCCGTAGGCGAGGTCATAACAGTTGCCGCCCGCCGCCAGTAAATCGCACGGTAGCGGCGGTAATTGTCCGCTCAAGCTGGCTGATGTCGCGTTTAAAATCAAATCGAATTGCCGGTTTTCTAAAGCATCATAGCCGCAGCCGGTGATAGGGCCTTTATCGTGAAATTCAGCGGCCAGCTTGACGGCTTTATCAACGGTGCGGTTAGCGATAACAAGGGTTTGCGGGGATTGCTCAAGAATCGGGGCGATGATGCCCCGGCTGGCGCCGCCGGCACCCAGAATCAGTATGCGGATGCCCGATAAGGCGATGGCATGGTTAGCAAGCAAGTCTGTTACCAGGCCTATGCCGTCGGTGTTATCGCCTAAGAGGGAACCGTCCGGCTGAAGTGCGAGCGTGTTGACGGCCTTGCTCAGTTGTGCGCGTTCTGTTTTCCGGGCGGCATAGCGCCAGGCGAGTTCCTTTAGCGGAACGGTGCAATTTAAGCCTTTGCCGCCTTCAGCAAAAAACATCGCAACGGCTGTCTGGAATAGCTCTGCTGGGACTTCCACTGCAGTATATTCAAGCTCTTGTGCGGTTTGTTCGGCAAAAAGACGATGAATGCGTGGTGATTTGCTGTGTTTGATAGGATGGCCAAACACTGCGTAGCGGTCTATTAAAGTCATGATTGTGCTTTTTTCTCCATCCATAATTCCCATGCAATGGTCACCGCAACAATCAAAATGGCGATGCCCAATTCTATCCAGAGAAAATGCGGCGTATAGACGGAAACAACAGCGGCAACCCCCATAAACAGGCCAACCATGCTAAAGCGCCAGCCTACGCGGAGACCGTCAAGTATGGTCGAAAGCGATAAAATCAGCAGGATAATAAGACCGGCATCTTCTTCGGCTATCCGCCCGGATTGATGTATTAAAAATGCGCCGCCAACCACCAATAACGATGTGGCCCAGTGCATGGATTGCTCACGGAGTATTATCTTGAAATCATCGGCGCGGTGCTTGGATTGTATCCAACCGATAATCATCGCAAACAGGCCAAACAGCAGCATCATAATAAGCCAGTAGCCATAGCCGTCGGCAGGAGAAAAATCCATGATCCCGATACCGACTAGCGACAGGACAAGCAATAAAATTAAAATGGCTTCTTCAATATGAAATCTTTTTTTTTCGGCGATTAGAATATCTTCTGACATAAGGCAGGCCTCCACTTCAGTTTGTTAGAATAATAATTATTTAAAGTGTCCGGATTAATCCTGCAGCCACTGGGCTACAGATTTGGCGTAATAGGTCAGGATGGCATCGCTACCGGCGCGTTTGAAGGACAGCAGGGATTCCATCACGACTTGTTTCTCATCCAGCCAGCCGTTCATGGAAGCGGCTTTGAGCATCGCGTATTCGCCGCTGACCTGATAGGCGAACGTCGGTACGCCGTATTGGTCTTTTACCCGGCGGATAATGTCCAGGTAGGGCATGCCGGGCTTGACCATGACCATATCCGCGCCTTCCTGTAAATCCAGCTGTATTTCGCGCATGGCTTCGTCGGAATTGGCCGGATCCATTTGATAGCTGTATTTGTTGCCTTTGCCCAGCATTCCTGCGGAACCCACCGCATCACGGAACGGGCCGTAAAAGCTGGAGGCATATTTGGCGGAATAAGCGAGTATCAGTGTATTGATATGGTTTTCCGCTTCCAACGCCTGTCTTATCGCGCCGATGCGTCCGTCCATCATGTCCGACGGCGCCACAATATCGGCTCCGGCTTCGGCATGAGACAGCGCCTGCCGGGTCAACACATCGATGGTTTCATCATTCATCACGTAGCCGTCCTGATTGACCAGTCCATCCTGTCCGTGCGTGGTAAAGGGGTCCAGTGCGACATCGGTAATAATGCCCAATTCGGGAACGGCTTTTTTTAAAGCCCTTACACTACGTTGAACCAGCCCTTCAGGGTTGTAGGCCTCGGCCGCATGTTCCGACTTCTTGTCTGCGGAAGTCACCGGAAACAGCGCAATGGCCGGGATGCCCAGGTCATAAAGTTCATGCGCTTCCGCCAGCAGTAAATCCAGGGACAGTCTTTCTATGCCGGGCATGGACGAGATGGATTCTCGTTGATTCGAGCCTTCAGTGACAAACATCGGATAAATCAGATCATCAACAGATAAGCGGTTTTCGCGCATTAAACGGCGGGAAAAATCGTTATAACGCATTCTTCTCATGCGTGTTTGAGGAAAATTGATGTTATTATATGTCATCTTATCCTTGGCTCTAAGGGGTTGGGAAAGTCTTAAATCTCTGTAGAGACATTGCAGCGCAAAATCTCTATTCTAAGCCAGATTTAAGCACAGAGGATTTATTGTATCAGGGAACATCACTCTGATATCTGAAGAGTGAACGCATCCGTCGGTTTGATTTTAGAGGGTTTTATGAAAGCTAAGCAAGTTACAATGTTCGGTTTATTGGCTGTATTACTCAGTTTAATGCCGGTTACTAAGGGTGTCGCGGCCGATTTGTTGCCTCCACAGCAGGCGATTCAAGTGGCTTCTGCAAAACTACAGGAAAAACTACAGGATAAGTCGTTTACCAAAGATTTTACCAAGATCACGCAATTCGTTAACGAAGTCATTTATCCGCATACTGATTTCGACAGAATTTCGGAACTGGTTTTGGGGAAAATCTGGAAAACAGCAACTACCGATGAGCGTGAGCGCTTTAAACATGAATTTCAAACACTGTTGGTGAGAACCTATTCCCGCGCTTTTGTAGAATTTAACGACTGGTCGGTCCGTTTCCTGCCTATCGAAATGGGCAGCGATGAGAAAAAGGTGGTTGTAAAAACCGAAGTGTTACAACCCGGTATACAGCCTATCGGCGTTAATTACCGAATGCTGCTGAGTAACGGCGAATGGAAGGCCTACGATATTATGATTGAAGGCGTGAGCCTGGTGACCAACTATCGAAGCACTTTTACCAATGAAGTTCAAACCAAGGGTTCATTAAACGCAGTTATTGAAGGATTGGTTAAACGGAATGCCGAAGCATTGGCGGCAAAACCGGCAGCGAATTCCTGATTCATTGAGAAAACACGTTACCCCGCAAGGGCGATCTGTCGCCCTTGCTCATTCCCTAGCCTTTCCCCCCGCGCTATTTTTGTTTCTTAATCCATGACTTTTCCGAAAGACTCCATTTATGCCAGCCCCATCGGCGAAGTCGGCGCTTTTAAATTTGACGAAACAGTAACCGGCGTCTTCCCGGACATGATTCAACGATCCGTTCCCGGCTATAGCGCAATTATTTCCGCGATAGGCCTTTTGGCCGGGCGCTTTGCCCGTAAACATAGCGTCTGTTACGATCTGGGTTGCTCTCTGGGCGCTGCGACCTTATCGATGCGTCACCAGATTGAAACTGAAAATTGCCGCATCGTTGCCGTTGATAATTCCGAAGCGATGGTGACGCGCTTTCAGGAAATTTTACAAAAAGACCAAGCGCCGGTTGCAGTCGATGTGCTGTGCGCAGACATCCGCGAGGTTGCGATTGAAAATGCCTCGGTGGTGGTCTTAAACTTTACCTTGCAGTTTATCCCGCTTGAAGACCGGATTGGTCTTTTGCAAAAAATTTACCAAGGACTTTTGCCCGGCGGTATTTTAATCCTGTCGGAAAAACTCAAATTCGACGATGATCGCCAGCAGGAATTGCAGACAGAAATGCATCACGCCTTTAAAAAAGCGCAAGGCTACAGCGATCTTGAAATCAGCCAAAAACGCACGGCGCTGGAGAATGTGCTGATTCCTGAAACCTTTGCCCGGCATCAAAACCGCTTGCGGCAAGTCGGTTTCAGCAGCGCGGAAGTCTGGTTTCAATACTTCAACTTTGCCTCGATCATTGCACTGAAATGATCGATTACCAACCCTTATATAATGCGCTGGTTGATGCCAAAGCCGAAGCCTGGGCAGAGATACTGCCGCAGCAGCTTGAACGGGGCTTTGACCCAACCAAACATGGCAATTTAGCTGAGTGGCAGGCATTGGTCGATAGTGTGCCGCATATACCCACCGCACAACGCGTGTTGGATGCCGATGCGGTACAAATAGGCGATTCGGATGACTTGCCCGGCGCAGCAAAACAACAGCTTGAAAGCCAGTTAAAAGCCCTGCATCCGTGGCGTAAAGGCCCCTACAACTTGTTCGACATCAACATCGACACCGAATGGCGATCAGACTGGAAGTGGAACCGGCTGAAAAACCATATCGCGCCATTAGAGCATCGCTTGGTACTGGATGTAGGCTGCGGCAACGGCTATCATTGCTGGCGCATGCTGGGAGCCGGTGCAAAAACAGTGGTCGGCATCGACCCGATGATGCTCAATGTAATGCAGTTTCAGCTGGTCAGGAAATTGTACGGCGAAGCTCCGGTTTACGTCTTGCCGATGGGCATTGAAGACATGCCTTACGGCCTCAAGGCATTCGACACTGTATTTTCGATGGGCGTACTGTACCATCGCCGTTCGCCTATCGATCACCTGATGGAGTTAAGAGACTGCCTGCAACCCGGCGGCGAACTGGTGCTGGAAACCCTGGTTATCGACAGCGGCCTGGGCCAAGTCTTGTTGCCCGAAGACCGTTACGCCAGAATGCGCAACGTCTGGTTCCTGCCCAGTTGCGATACCCTGATCGGCTGGTTAAAGCGCTGCGGCTTTAAAAATATCCGGCTGGTCGATGTCACCGTAACCAGCATTGAAGAACAGCGGACTACCGAATGGATGACTTTTCATTCACTGAAAGATTTTCTGGATGCGGAAAACCCGCAACTGACTTGCGAAGGCTTGCCTGCGCCGAAACGGGCGATTGTTATTGCTAATGCGGCGTAGGCCGGAATAAGGCCATCCAAGCGTAGCGCGAGGTGGCGTTTCCGGCGAATCCGGATGGTGTTGCCGGAAACGCCAGTTCTTGCCGTCGCTCGAACCGGCTTATTCCGGCCTACATGGCTGCCTGCTCTGAAACGGGCTGTTGTTATTGCGAATGTGGTTTAGACCGGAATAAGAAGCAGAGTGTTGGAGTGCAGGCTTCGCCTGCCTTGCAAGCAAAGCTTGCACTCCCGTCGTTTATTTAAAAGTCGTCTTCGGTCAGAATTAAAGATTGGTATTTCGGGTTGTCGCTAAATTGTCGCCGCAAGTTTTCTCGACCAACTTTTTCTATATGCTGATGAAAGCTGGAAAAAGGATAATCAGCCAGATTTTTCGTATAGCCATGTTTTACCGGATTGTTCAGCAAATAGTTAAGGTGAATTAAATAGTCTTTTTCATCACGCGGACAATAATCCCAGTAATTCCACCACGCCGGTAAATTAGAGGGATAGGCTTTTCTGATTAACTGTCCCGACTGATAATGCACTCGGCCTATGATTTTCGGCAAATCCTCGCCTTTATGACTAAATGCCATCAGATGGTAGTGATTATTCAAAACCACCCAATGTTCCAGCGTCCAGGAAAATTCAGTAAACGTTTGTTGCAATAAGGCGGTCAGCTGTTCTTTAAGTTGATCGTTTAATAGGTGGCGTTTTAGATAAATACTGCCGGTTATAAAGTAACTGGCATTATTTAGCAGAAGATGTGCGGGGCGATGTTCATAGCGTTTTAACATAGTCAGCTCGCAAGGTGTATTAATGTACGAAGCGCGTTTTGGAGTGCAGGCTTCGCCTGCTGCGCAAGCAAAGCTTGCACTCCTGTTAAAGCTCGATGGACACGTCCCCCTTGCCCACCTAAAAAATCTCCAAAACCCCCGGTAAAAAAAACTCACTCACCAGCATTTGCCGCTGTGCAATAGAGTAGACGGTTCTTCTGCCCCATATCGGCTGGAGGATATGGCCTTCCGCTATCGCGGGCGTCGTCCAAATCGGCGCGTCAACCAAGGTCACATCCATCTCGATGCGTTCAAGCTTAGGATAGGAAAAAATCACTTCCCCCAGCGGGCGGCTACCCAGATGGGCCAGGTTGCTTTTAGCCACTTTAATGGTTTTTGCCGGGATGATGGTTCGGGCTAAAATCAGCGGCTTGCCGTCGGCGTGGAGTAACACTTCACGGATCAAACTGTATTTGTTTTCGTGTAATTTAAGCGATCTGCGTTCGCTTAAGAATGGCGTGTTCCATTGCTGCAGCAGAATCTTAACGCCAATCGCATCGCCGTAATAATCGCGCAGACGCTGGGTCAGCGATCCCGGTTCATAGGTCCATGACTGGACGTTTTCAGGCAGGGTGTGGCGTGTGCCTGAGCGGTTTTCCAGCCATAAGGGTTCCCGGTTAAATAAAAAGCTCTTGGTAGGCAACTGGATTAAACCTCGGAATATTCTGTAGATGCACCCAGCCAGCGATCGCATAAGGGCTGTATGGCTTGGGGCGATTGGGTAAAAAAGCTGTCGCCGATTTGTTGAACGGTATCCAGTAAATCGGCATCCCTGGCCAAATCGGCAATCTTAAAATGCATTTGCCCGGTCTGCCGGGTCCCCATGACTTCGCCGGGGCCGCGCAACTCAAGATCTTTTTCGGCAATGACAAAGCCGTCGTTACTGTCCCGTAAAACCCCGAGACGATGACGTGCGGTATCGGACAAAGGCGCTTGGTACATCAGCAGGCAATAACTGTCGTCACTGCCGCGACCGACCCTGCCGCGCAATTGATGCAGTTGGGAAAGCCCTAAGCGTTCCGGGTTTTCGATAATCATTAATCCGGCATTGGGCACGTCGACGCCGACTTCGATAACGGTCGTGGCGACCAATAAATCAATGCGGTGGTTTTTAAAGTCCTGCATGACCGCGTCTTTTTCGACCGACTTCATGCGCCCGTGGATCAAGGCAACGCGCACATTCGGCAAGGCTTCGGTCAGCGTTTCTGCGGTTTTTTCCGCTGCCTCGCACTGTAAAACCTCCGACTCTTCAATCAGCGTACAGACCCAATAAACTTGTCTTTTTTTGCCGACCCAGCCGTTAATCCGGTCGATGACGTCGGCGCGTCGTTCGGCGGGAATCACGCTGGTGACGATCGGTTTTCTGCCCGGCGGCAGCTCGTCGATAATGGATATGTCCAGGTCGGAATATTGCAGCATGGCCAGGGTACGGGGAATCGGCGTGGCGGTCATCACTAACTGGTGCGGCCTGATGCTGCCCTGCTGGCCTTTTTCCCTGAGCGCCAGCCGCTGGTGTACGCCGAAGCGGTGCTGTTCATCGATAATGATCAGGCCGAGGCGATGAAAGTGTACGCTGTCCTGAAACAAGGCATGAGTGCCGATAATAATCCCGGCCGTGCCGTCTTCCAGCGCTTGTAAAACGGTTTTTCTGGCGTTGCCTTTGAGTTGTCCGGTTAAGTACACTACTTGGGTCTGGAAGCCTTCAAACCAGATGCTGAAGTTGCGGAAATGTTGTTCCGCCAGCAACTCGGTCGGGGCCATCACCGCAACCTGATAACCTGCGGTTAACGCCAGTAATGCCGCGTAGGCGGAAACGACGGTTTTGCCTGAGCCGACATCGCCCTGTACCAGACGCATCATCGGGTGTTGCAGGCGGCAATCAGCTTCAATTTCCGCGATGACCCGTTGCTGTGCGCCGGTCAGTTTAAACGGCAGGGAACGGAGAAAATGATCTGTGGCTGTTTTTCCCGCCGCACCGACAGAGAAAGACGGCGCTTGCCAGGCTTTGGTCTTATTCCGGGTTGTTCTCAAGATTAAAAAATGCGTCAGCAGTTCTTCAAAGGCCAGCCGTTTTAGCGCGGGTACGCTGCCGTTTTGCAAGGCTTCAATCGACACCGATTCGTCCGGTGCATGGAGGGTCTGGATGGCATCGGCGAGGCTAGGATAATGGTATTGCTTTAAGATCGACTCGGGTATCCAGTCGGTCAGCAGCTCGGGATCCTGGCGACACAGGTCTAAAGCCTGTCTGACTGCCTTGCGGATGACATTCTGGCCGAGCCCTTCGGTCAGCGGATAAACGGGAGTCAAGCGCGATTCGGTGATGCAGTCGTCGGGATTGGCGATGACCTTGTATTCAGGATGAACCATTTCCAGCCCGGCAAAACCGTAGCGGACTTCGGCAAAACAGCTGATCGACGTGCCGGGTTTCAGCGCGTTGTGCTGGCTGGCGGAAAAGTGGAAGAACTTCAGGCTGATAAAGCCGGTGCCGTCGCTGATGCGACAGATCAAACTTTTTCGGCCTCGGGGTAAAATGTCGGTAAATTCAACCTTGCCGCTGATCAGTACCGACATGCCGGGCTTTAGCGAACAAATCGGATAAACGCGGGTGCGGTCTTCGTAGCGCAGGGGCAGGTGGAAAATCAAGTCCTGAAGTGTGCAAAGGCCGAGTTTTTGCAAACGGTTTGCGGTTTGAGCGCCTATCCCTGTCAATATACCGACCGGTTGATTCAGGGCGTTCGGAGTTTTCATATGGCTATATTAATACAACTGAACTTCTTCATAAAGATTTAGAGGCGAAAGGCAAAGGGCAAAAGACGGCTTGTTCACCTTTTGCCCTTTGCCTTGCGCCTTTTTTCATCCGTTTAAATCCGTAAATGCAGTGTCATTCAACAAGCCGGGTATTCCTGGGGCTTTAAAATCATAATCGCATCCATTTCCACATCGGCGGCTTTAGGCAAAGCGGCAACGCCGATAGCGGCGCGTGCGGGGTAGGGCGCCTGGAAATAACGCCCCATGATTTCGTTGACTAACGGAAAGTGCGCCAAATCGGTCAAAAAAACATTCAACTTGACGATGTCCGAAAAATCGCCGCCCGCCGCTTCTGCAACGGCTTGCAGGTTATCAAACACCTGGGTGATTTGCGCGCTTATATCGCCCTCGATGATGGTCATCGTTTCAGGCACCAGCGGTATTTGCCCTGAAAGATAAACCGTGCGATCAACCCTGACTGCTTGCGAATAGGTGCCGATGGCTTGCGGGGCTTTATCTGTCTGGATGATTTGTTTGGCCATTTTTTAATCCTTTATGCTTTAACGCGAGTAATTTTTAACACTATCGATAACTCTTTCAAGCGACGCATGATTTTGGCTAAATGCACCCGGTCTTTGACGGTTAAGGTGATTAAATCGACGCTAATGCGGTCATCCTGATCGACGACGGTGACATTTTCAATGTTGGAGTTCAGTTCGGAAATAGTCGAGGCGATGGTCGCCAGCGAGCCGCGTTGATTGAGTATTTCTATGCGGAGTTCAACCGGAAAATCGCCGGCGGCATCCGAGCTCCATTCAACATCCAGCCAGTTGGTTTGTTTTTTCCTGACCACACTGCTGTTGCGGCATTCGTGATGATGCACGACGATGCCTTTGCCGGGATTGAAATAGCCGATGATCGAATCGCCCGGAATTGGCCTGCAACATTTTGCCAGGGTGATGACCATGCCTTCCGTGCCTTTTATGACCAGCGGTTTCTTTTGGCCTTGGTCTCCGTCATCCAGCTTGACGGTGGCATTAATATCATCCTGAGCGATGCGCTTGGCGACCAAAAACGGCATTTTATTGCCCAGTCCGATGTCTTCAAGCAATTCATCCAGCGACTGTTTGGACAAGACCTGAAGCAAGGCTTGTATTTTATCTTTGTCGATGTTTTCCAGATGCAGATGCATGGCCAGCAGTTCTTTTTCCAGTAAACGGCGGCCCAGGTTAATCGCTTCCTGCTGTTTGAAATGTTTCAGATAGTTGCGAATGCCGGAGCGGGCTTTGGCGGTGATCACATAATTGAGCCAAAGCGGGTTGGGTCTGGCCCACGATGCGGTAATGACTTCGACGGTGACGCCGTTTTCCAATTTGGTTTGCAGCGGTACCAGCTGTTTGTCGATTCTGGCGGAAACGCAGGCGTTGCCCAGGTCGGTATGTACCGCGTAGGCAAAGTCGATGATGGTCGCGCCGCGCGGCAGTTTAATAATGGCGCCCTGCGGAGTGAAGACGAAGACTTCCTGCGGGAACAGGTCCACTTTCAGGTTATCGATAAATTCCAGCGAGTCGCCGGCGGATTTTTGGATTTCCAGCAAATCTCTCAGCCATTCGTTGGCGCGATCCTGGAATTTTTCGATTTTATTATCGTCATCGGATTTGTACAGCCAGTGCGCGGCGATGCCCGATTCCGACATGCGGTGCATTTCATGCGTTCTGATCTGGACTTCAATGGGTACGCCGTAAGGTCCCATCAAGATGGAGTGCAGGGATTGATAGCCATTGGCTTTGGGCAAAGCGATGTAATCCTTGAAGCGTCCGGGAATCGGCTTGTACAGATTATGCATAACGCCTAAAACGCGGTAACAGGTATCGACATCATCGCAAAAAATCCTGAACGCATAGACATCAAAAACGTCGGCCAGGGAGATTTTTTTGTTGAGCATTTTTTTATAAATGCTGTAAAGATTTTTCTCCCGTCCGGCAACATCGCAATTTAGACCGCCCTGTTCCAAACGATTTTTTATCGTGTTTTCTATGATGTCGACAATTTTACGGCGGTTGCCTCGCGCTTTTTTTACGGCATTATTTAACACCGCATGGCGCATTGGGTACATCGCTTCAAAACTCAGAGATTCGAGTTTTTGCCGGATATTATTCATGCCCAGACGATTGGCGATCGGGGCGTAAATATCCAGGGTTTCGCGGGCGATGCGGCGTTTTTTTGCCGCCGGCATGACGCCGAGGGTCTGCATGTTGTGCAGCCGGTCCGCCAGTTTGACGATGATGACGCGTAAATCCTTGGCCATGGCCAGAAACATTTTGCGGACGTTTTCCGCTTGCGTTTCGGCATGTGATTTACTGTCGATTTTGCTTAATTTGGTAACCCCGTCAACCAGTTCCGCGACTTCCGTGCCGAACTGCTCAGCCAGCTCTTTTTTACTGACCGGGGTATCTTCTATAACATCATGCAGTATCGCGGCCATGATGCCGTTGGCGTCCATGCGCATTTCAGCAAGGCTGATCGCGACAGAGACAGGGTGGCAAATATAGGCTTCGCCGCTTTTACGAAATTGACCTTCATGAGCATCAGCGCCGACTTCATAAGCACGGACGCATTGGTCGATTTGGGATTGATCCAGATAGCCGGACAAGGTCGTGCATAAACGCCGGATCAGTTTGTCCTGAGGGCGTTCCAGCTCGATCGTGTCCGCTATTTCCAGCATAGGCTCTACGAATTAGAACATTGGGTTATGTTGGTGATCGTGCGCTTCGCCGACACGATGCAGCAGCGCGACGTTTTCAGGCGTAACATGACCTGCCGCAATTTCGCGTAACGCGACAACCGTATCCTTGTCTTTACCGCGTGGCACAAATTCAGTCGCACCGTGGCTGAGTTGGCGCGCTCTGGTGCTGGCTAATAAAACCAGTTTGAAGCGATTTTCAACATTTTCTAAACAATCTTCGATTGTGACTCTGGCCATTTTTAATCCTGATGTAGTGGGTTAAAGGCGAAAGGCTCAGGGCAAAAGGTTTTTTCGCCTTTTGCCCTTCGTCTTGTGCCTATTGTTTTGATTTTAACACAGAAACGGCGGGAAGTTCTTTACCTTCAAGAAATTCAAGGAAGGCGCCGCCTCCAGTCGATGTGTAAGACACGTCATCGTTAATGCCGTATTTGTCGATAGCCGCCAAGGTATCGCCGCCGCCTGCAATCGAGAAAGCCTTGCTTTCGGCAATTGCTGTCGCCAGTGCTTTGGTGCCGTTGCCGAACTGGTCGAATTCAAATACGCCGACCGGGCCGTTCCAGACGATGGTGCCGGCGGTTTTTAAGATCTCGGCATACTGTTTTGCGGTTTCCGGTCCTATATCCATAATCATGTCATCCGCTTCGACATCGGCGACTTTTTTAACGGTGGCGACGGCGCTTTCCGAAAATTCCTTAGCGCAAACTACGTCGACAGGGATGGGAATGTCGGAACCTTTGCTTTTGGCCGCGGCAATCAGTCGTTTGGCTTCATCGATCAGATCGGCTTCATACAGCGATTTGCCGACCGGAAAACCGGCTGCGGCAATAAAGGTGTTGGCAATGCCGCCGCCGACGATTAACTGGTCGACTTTTTCCGATAGGGATTCTAACACCGTCAACTTGGTCGATACTTTGGAGCCGCCGACAATCGCAACCAGAGGCTTGGCCGGTGTTTCCAGTGCTTTGCCCAGTGCGTCCAGTTCACTGGCTAACAACGGACCCGCGCAAGCAATCGCTGCGAATTTGGCTACGCTGTGGGTTGAGGCTTGCGCTCTGTGTGCGGTGCCGAAAGCATCCATCACAAATACGTCGCAAAGAGCCGCCATTTTCTTGCCCAGCGTATCGTCGTTTTTGCCTTCACCGGCATTAAAGCGCACGTTTTCGCATAGCACGACTTCGCCGGGCTGGATGGCGATGCCGTCGATCCAGTCTTTTTCCAGTCTGACCGGCTTGCCGAGCAATTCGGATAAGCGTTCGGCGACCGGTTTCAACGAAGATTCTTCATCGTATTGGCCTTCAGTCGGGCGACCCAGATGCGACATCACCATGACCGCAGCGCCCGCAGCCAATGCTTTTTCAATGGTGGGTACGCTGGCCTGGATACGAATGTCGCTGGTCACTTTGCCGTTTTTTACCGGTACGTTCAGATCCTGACGGATTAATACCCGTTTGCCCGACAAGTCCAGATCTACCATTCTCTTAATTGACATATTACGCTCTCATAGTTGTGGGTTGGTTTATTAATTCTAAAAATGCAGTTTGTCCACGAAAGGCACGAAAAACACGAAAAAAACAAAAAGTAAGTATGTTTTGTTACACAAACATTCACCTGTTAGGTGGTAGTTACGACTTATTGTTAAGCTCAGGTGAGTCCTGAGAATTATTCGGAATTTTTCGTGCCTTTCGTGTCGCCTAGAGGCGCCTACTTTTGGTTTTCGTGGACAATTTCTGTTTGCTTAATCCTGCTTCCATTTGATCGAGCAGCCGATACTGTTGGTTTGCTCTTTGGGGCCGTGACCGGTTTTGGCAATCAGTTTCATCGCTTCGAATAATTCCCGCTTGGTACCTTCCGGCGCGGTTTCCTTGCGGCTGGCATCCAGACGTCCGCGGTATTGCAGCTCATAGTCGGCATTATAGCCAAAAAAGTCCGGCGTACAGATAGCGCCGTAAGCCTTGGCGACTTGCTGGGTTTCATCAAGCAAATAAGGAAAACTGAAGCCCAATTGGTCGGACAGCTTTTTCATGTTGTCGAATGAATCGGCGGGGTATTCAGCCGTGTCGTTGGACATGATCGCTACCGATTCGACGCCCAGCGCTTTAAGTTCGCGCGTATCCCTGACAATCCGGTCTTGCACGGCTTTGACGTATGGACAATGATTGCAGATAAACATCACCAGCAGGCCATTTTTGCCCATGCACTGTTGCAGAGACCAAGTGCGCCCGTCAACGCCGGGCAATTCAAAATCGATCGCTTTCTTGCCGAAATCACAGATCGGCGTTTCCAGTGTTACCATTTTTGCACCTCTACTTTGTATGAAAAAACGTAGGGATTATTCACCACGATAGGCGTAGGCCGGAATAAGACCATCCAAGCGCGTAGCGCGAGGTGGCGTTTCCGGCTTGCCGGGTGGTGATTGCCGGAAACGCTTCCGCTCCTCGGCAATTGCTCCTGCATCCATGACAGTCCTGCTCACGCCCCTTACCTACATCCATGTAGGCAACGCCGATTCTCGCTCCCGCTCGAACTGGCTTATTCCGGCCTACAGAATTTAATTATTGAAACAATACCGCCGCACTGATGACCACTGCACTGATCAGCATAGCCCAGACCGTTCTGCGGTGATTGTTATCCATTTGTTGACGCAGCAGCATTAATTCCCTGTTTTGTATTTCTGCATGCTGCTTTGCGTGAGCGGCATTGTCCAGCGCTTTATAAATCAACGAAGGGATTTCGGGAAATTGCTCGGCAAAGTCGGGAAACTGTTTGATCAGTTTGTCGATTTTGGCTTTAGGACCGATGCGCTCATGAAACCATTTTTCAAGAAAAGGTTTGGCGGTTTGCCATAAATCCAGGTCAGGGTAAAGCTGTCGTCCCAAACCCTCAATATTAAGCAGGGTTTTTTGCAGCAGTACCAGCTGCGGTTGAACGTGCATATCGAAACGGCGCGCAGTCTGGAATAAACGCAGCAACAATTGGCCGAATGAAATGTCTTTCAGCGGTTTTTCAAAGATCGGTTCGCAAACGCTACGTATCGCCGATTCAAACTCTTCTATCCGGGTCGATTCGGAAACCCAGCCCGATTCAACATGCATTTCGGCCACTTTGCGGTAGTCGCGATTGAAAAAAGCCAGAAAGTTTTCCGCCAGGTAGTGCTGGTCGGACAATGACAGGGTGCCGACGATACCAAAATCAACGGCGATATATTTGGCCGGCAGGTCGACAAAAATATTGCCGGGATGCATGTCGGCATGGAAAAAATTATCCCTGAATACCTGGGTGAAAAAGATTTCCACGCCGCGTTCGGCGAGTAATTTAAAATCGGCACCGCCTTCTCGAAGCTGGTCGATGTTACCTACCGGGATGCCGTGAATCCTTTCCATGACCAGCACTTTCCGGCGTGTTAACGGCCAGTGAATTTCCGGTATGTAGATGACGTCGGAGTTTTCGAAGTTGCGGCGCAATTTGGCGGCATTGGCGGCTTCCCTGACCAGGTCGAGTTCATCCAGCGTGGTTCTTTCAAATTCGGCAACGACATCCATAGGGCGTAATCTTCTTGCGTCAGCCCAGAAGCGTTCGGCAAAACGGGCCAGTTCGTAGAGCAGTCCTATGTCCGAGCGTATGCGATCTTCTATGTCGGGACGCAGCACTTTAACCACAACGCTTTCGCCGCTGTGCAAGACGGCGGTATGAACCTGTGCGACTGACGCCGAGGCCAGCGGTTCGGCATCAAACTCGGCAAACGCGTCGCTGATAGACATGCCCAGTTCTTTTTCGATAATGCTGCGCGCAAGTTCGTTGGCAAAAGGCGGGACTCGGTCCTGCAGTTTGATCAGTTCATCGGCGATGTCATCGGGCAACAGATCTCTTCGGGTCGACAAGGCCTGGCCGAATTTGACATAAATAGGCCCCAAATCCTCCAGTGCGCGCCGAATCCTGGCACCGCGAGAGTCTGATGAGTTTCTAAGCCAAAAATGGGGGGAGAAAACCGCTAAATAACGGACAGGTCGGAATAAATGAGTTTTTAAAACGATTTCGTCCAGGCCGTGAAAGACCAGAACCCAGTTGATATGGATTAGACGCAATAATAATTTAGGGCGGATCACGAGTTACCTTTGTTTGTAGGGCGGACACCGTTTTTTGTGCCTACCATTGAAACTGCTTAGTGTTTAAAATCCAATGGAACGCAGATGACGCGGATAATTATGATGAACACGGGTAATCCTAAAATGGTGATCGCCTAATTTTTCCATGATAATTCAAAAAATCTTATTCAATCATAACTATCCGCGTCATCTGCGTTCTATTTTTTAACTGCTGAGTAATTACAACTTATTTAGCAGTGTATTTTTCAGCCTTTCAATCCTGCTTTGCAATCGATCAAAATCGGTGCGCAATTCATCAACTTGGGCGTAATAAATATCCGCTTCGGGCGCTGCCGGTAAATCACGGGTTTCTTCCTGCAAAAATTCTTTAGCATTCAGCCTGAAGGTTTCAAGCGAATCTTTGCCCCAGCTTTGACCGGCACGAAAAAATCCTGCCACCTTATGCGCGATTATATCGCCGGTGAACTGCGACAGTTTTTCTTCCAGATCGATGTCCAGCTTGGCGAACAGTTCCTGAAATTTGCGGCCGGTTTGCATGTCGCCTTCAATCTTTACCTCGCCGGAGAACACTGAACGCATCGGTGTCGAGCTAAGGCCCATTAAACCCAACGCCCAAATCGAACCGGTCAGGCGGGTATCGGGCTGGTCGGGAAACTGATCCAGGCATTGAATGGAATCGGTAGTCGGGCACAGGTAAATGGTTTCATCAAACGGCTGAACGGTAACCGCAATGACTTTACCGGCCAGCGGCGTTAAAAAATAGCCGCTGTCCTGATCCAATGCAAGATATTGATTGAGCGTGGCTTCCAGTGCGCCAATCAGCAAGGGTTTGATGGACATGCTAGATTTTATAACCTCTATGAACGGCGACGATGCCTTGCGTCATGTTGAAGTATTCGCAGCGTTCGAGGCCTGCGTTTTCCATCATTTTTTTCAGTTCATCCTGTTTGGGATGCATGCGGATGGACTCGGCAAGATAGCGATAACTGTCTTCATCCTTTGCAACAATTTTGCCAATTTTTGGCAACAGTTTGAATGAATAAAAATCGTAGACTTTTTCGGTGATTTTATCGACCGGATGCGAAAATTCCAGCACGATAACGCGACCGCCGGGTTTCAGGACGCGGTGCATGGAACGCAATGCGGCATCCTTGTCGGTGACGTTACGCAAGCCGAAAGCGATGCAGACGCAATCGAAAGTGTTGTCCTCAAAAGGCAGGCATTCGGCATTGACTTGCGCATAGCGGATATTACCGACCAAGCCTCTGTCGATCAGTCGGTCGCGTCCGGTGCGCAGCATCTCGGAATTAATATCGGCCAGGACGATTTGGCCTTCCGCGCCGACGCGCTTTTCGAACAGCGTGGTCAAATCGCCGGTGCCGCCGGCCAGATCAAGCACTTGCTCGCCTTTGCGCACATTGCTGAGTTGCACTGCAATGCGCTTCCAGATGCGGTGGATGCCCAATGACATCAGGTCGTTCATGATGTCGTATTGTCCGGCAACTGAATCGAATACGCCGCGCACCAGATTGACTTTGTCTTCTGTGGCGACTTGTTTAAATCCGAAATGGGTAGTGTTAGTGGTCATTGTTGTACCTGTATGTCATTAAATATCGTTCCCACGCTCCGGCCTGGGAACACATCCTGCAATGCTCCAGCGTTGCAGAGATAAAGTTAGTTTTGTAGCGGTTCTTTGCGTTTGTATCCGGCAGCTTCCAGATTATGGAGATAATTAGCCCATAAAGCCTGATATTCGGCACCCAGCTTATATAACAAATCCCAAGTATAAATGCCGCTGTCATGACCGTCGCTGAATACCAGGGCGATTGCATAATTACCTACCGGCTTGATTTCTTTAATGGTGACATCTTCCTTGCCGGCCTGTAGAACTTCCTGTCCGGGCGCGTGACCTACCGCTTCCGCCGAAGGCGTGTAGACGCGCAGATATTCGCTCGGCAATTGAAACACGCTGCCGTCATCGAAACTGATTTCAATAATATTGGAAATCTGATGTAACTTGATTTCAGTCGGGTGGGTGTTGGTAGGTTTGGCAGTTAGGCGCATGGCTTATAAAATTTCAAGGCTTAGTTTCGTAGGGTACGCTATGCGTATCTTTCGGCATTCATAAGGTACCCTACACGATTTACAACACACCTTCTTCCAACTGTTCCAAATAAATAAATTTGGGCGCTTTAACGCCGGCTTGTTTTCTTATTTCAACCAATTTTTCCGATTCAAAGAATGCTTTGGCGTTGGAAATTGATGACCATTTGGAAAAGTGGACGATTTTATTAGGATTGTTATCCAATTTTAAAACCTGAAAGCTCAGTTCGCCTGCGCTTTTTCTAATTAGTGCAGCATCGTCAAATATTTTTTTCCACGCGTCATAGTCCTCGACTTCGTGAATGATTAATACGTATTCCATTTTTGTATCGAAGCCTTAATTACAGAATATAACGACTCAAATCCTCGTCTTCAACAAATTCGGCTAAGTGATCATTAACATAAGCGGCATCGATAACAATGTTGTTGCCAATCAGGTCAGGGGCGTTATAAGAAATATCTTCCAGTAACCGTTCCAGAACCGTATGCAACCTTCTGGCGCCAATATTTTCGGTGGTTTCATTCACCTGCCAGCCGAACTCGGCAATACGCTTGATGCCATCTTCAGAAAACGACAGCGATACGCCTTCGGTACCCAGTAACGCGGTATATTGCTCGGTTAACGAAGCGTCCGGCTCGGTCAGGATGCGCACAAAATCATCGGCCGAAAGCGCATCCAGTTCAACGCGGATAGGGAAGCGGCCTTGCAGTTCGGGGATCAGATCCGACGGTTTAGTCAAATGGAAAGCACCCGAGGCGATAAACAAAATATGGTCGGTTTTGATCGATCCGTACTTGGTGCTGACCGTAGTGCCTTCAACCAATGGCAACAAATCACGCTGCACGCCTTCGCGGGAAACTTCGCCGCCGCCCAGCTCGGAGCGTTTGCAGATTTTGTCGATTTCGTCCAGGAACACGATGCCGTTTTGTTCAACGGATTCTACCGCGCGCAAGCGGATGTCATCTTCATTAACCAGTTTGGACGCTTCTTCATCCTGTAAGACTTTCAGGGCTTTGTTGATTTTCATTTTACGGGAGCGGGTTTTGCCCGAACCCAGGTTCTGGAACATGCCTTGCAATTGGCTGGTCATCTCTTCCATGCCGGGAGGCGCCATGATTTCAACGCCCATCGGTGCAAGATGCATGTCAATTTCAATTTCCTTGTCGTCCAGGTCGCCCTCGCGTAATTTCTTGCGCATTTTTTGGCGGGTCGACTCTTCCGTGTCGGACAGCATGCCGCCATTGGCTCGGGGCAGCAGAATATCCAGAATTCGGTCTTCGGCGGCATCGAAAGCCTTGTTTTCAACCTTGTCCATTTCTATCGTGCGGGTCATTTTGACGGCGGTATCGACTAAGTCGCGGACAATGGAATCGACATCGCGGCCGACATAGCCGACTTCGGTAAATTTGGTCGCTTCAATTTTAATAAAAGGCGCATTTGCCAGACGTGCCAGACGGCGGGCAATTTCAGTCTTACCGACGCCGGTGGGGCCTATCATTAAAATGTTTTTAGGGGTGATTTCTTCGCGCAGGGCAGGGTCGACCTGCTGGCGGCGCCAGCGGTCGCGCAGCGCAATGGCGACAGCGCGCTTGGCATTGGCTTGGCCGACAATGTGCTTGTCCAGCTCGCTTACGATTTCTTTGGGAGTCATTTGGGTCATTTGTCTACTCGTTAGGTTCGGCGTCGAGTTCTTCAATACGCAAATTATGGTTGGTATAAATACAAATATCGGCAGCTATATTTAAAGACCGTTCGACAATTTCGCGGGCGCTAAGATTGGTGTTTTCCAGTAACGCACGCGCGGCAGCTTGGGCAAAAGCGCCGCCGGAGCCTATCGCCATCAAGTCGAATTCAGGCTCGATAACATCGCCGGTGCCGGAAATAATCAGCGATGTTCTCGCATCGGCAATAGTCAGCAATGCTTCCAGTTTGCGCAAGGCGCGGTCGGTGCGCCAGTCTTTAGCCATTTCCACGGCGGCACGGGTTAAATTGCCGCGGTGTTTTTCGAGCTTGCCTTCAAAATGCTCAAATAGGGTGAACGCATCCGCCGTTGCTCCGGCAAAACCGGCGATGACTTTATCGTGATATAAACGGCGCACCTTGCGGGCATTGCCTTTCATGACCGTGTTGCCTAATGTGACCTGGCCATCACCGCCGATCACAACTTTGTCGCCCCGGCGAACGGAAAGTATCGTTGTTCCTCTAAAACTCACTTTAAATATCCCAAAATTACCAAATACGTAAGTTTAATTTTACATGGTCTGAATTTAAATGTGCGAAAAAATGAGCGCAGAATCACATCAGTGTGCTGGATACGGTTTAGCAGAGGTTCAGAAAAATATGCTACGCTGAGTAAACCAGTCAGAAAAGGGGGAGCTCTAATGGACGCACTGAATCAAATATCAACAACCTTGGCCTTAACAATGGGCTTGGCGTGGGCCAGCGGCATTAATTTGTATGCGACGCTGTTCACGCTGGGTTATCTTGCCAATACCGGCAATGTCGATCTGCCTCCGGATTTGCAAATAGTCGCCAACCCGATGGTCATGGGAGCCGCGGGACTTATGTATTGTATCGAGTTTTTTGCCGATAAAATGCCGGGCGTAGACACTGGCTGGGACACAATACACACCTTTATCCGTATCCCGGCAGGGGCCATGCTCGCGGCCGGAGCGGTGGGCGATTTGAATCCTGCCGTTGAATTAGCCGCAGCCATCGTGGGCGGCGGATTGGCGGCAGGTTCGCATGCGACCAAAGCCGGAAGCCGGGTGTTAATCAACACCTCGCCGGAACCGTTCAGTAACTGGATTGCCTCGATCGGCGAGGATGTCGTGGTGATAACCGGCGTCTGGGCATGCATCAATCATCCGATACTGTTTTTAATAGCGCTGGCGGGTTTTATCGTGCTGATGATCTGGCTGCTGCCACGGATATGGGCGGGTGTGAAAAAAGTCTTTAGTTCTATTATTAACCTGTTCAGGAGCGAAAACACCCCGACCGGCCAGAATCCGTCCCAATAAAAAACATTATTTATTGACTGACGGCTTATAATCGAGTCTAATGGCGCTCTTTTGTAGTTCCGCCCAGGTAGCTCAGTCGGTAGAGCAGAGGACTGAAAATCCTCGTGTCGACGGTTCGATTCCGCCCCTGGGCACCACTGCAAAAAATCAGCAATACTTCAAAATGCCCAGGTAGCTCAGTCGGTAGAGCAGAGGACTGAAAATCCTCGTGTCGACGGTTCGATTCCGCCCCTGGGCACCATGAATAGCTTTAAAAAGGCCGACCATTGAGTCGGTTTTTTTATGCGCGAAGGTTTTGGGTTCCTTGTCCGGGTTATTTTCAGAGCTTTGCTAAACCCGGATTGGTAACAGAGACGTTTCGATGCATCATCGAAAAGCAGAACGTCCTGACAGAAGCCGCAATCTTAAACGGTGGTCTTACTATTATTCAGTCAACAATATTCCTCAGGCATCCCGTAAGGTTTGCACGCCATAGCTTAAATGCCTAAACAGTCATGGATCACACCTGGCAAGCTGGCTTAACTAGACGTTTCTATACCTTATGTGACCCTTGGTTTACGTGCCGCTGAAGGCGCATATTTTCCAAAAAAGCGCGTCAACATCGCATTGTTATCAGTCAAGGCCGTGCTTCGTCGAGATAATAACCAAGCTCAACTGCGTTTTTTAGGTAAAATTGGTTCCATCCATTGTTACTTTAAAAAACTCTAAAAAACACCTGTGACGACTTTATTCCCCATCCCTGAAAACCATCCTCAACGTTTCGTTCTTCACAACGAAGTCCACGCCAGAGCGCCGTCTATCGGCAGTCTGCCGGTTAGAGCGAGCCATCTTGCGTTATTGCTGTCCAGTGATGAAAAAATGCAGGAACGTAAGCACTTGACTACGCTTTGCGAAAGATTCGGTGTCGCGCCGCCTGAAAAAGAAGCGGATCACTTTAGCGCTACCTTTAATTCCTTTCAAATACGATGGGAACAGCACGGCGAGTTTAGTACTTACAGTTTTTATGTGCATGACACCCCTAAAGAGCCTTTTGCGGATTCGGCGCTAAAAAAAGTGCCGGTAGACTGGATGTCGCAGTTAACCGGGCAAGTCATTGTTGCGGCTCATACAACCATCGTCTGCGCTGCCGATATTAATTATGACGAAAATGCCGATTTAGCGGCCCTTTCGGTTCATTTTGCCGACAATCCCGTCATCGGGTCTAAAGTAACCGGCGGCGCAGCGTCGGTATTCACGGATTTTCGCATTCATGTTGATGGCTTTAGTCGTTTTTTGATTATTAATCATGACTTGAGAACGGAACAGGCCGGGCGCTTGTTGCAACGGCTGTTTGAAATTGAAGTGTATCGGGTTATGGCGTTGCTGGCTTTCCCTATCGCGCGCAAGCTGCGGCCTGCATTAAATAAGTCCGACCGGCAGTTGTACAGCATCACCAACGCAATGACGCTGCCCGATAATAATGACAGCGAATTATTGGATGAGCTAACCACGCTGGCCGCGGAAGTTGAAAATTACATATCCAGCAATCACTTTCGCTTTGCGGCAGCCAGCGCCTATTATCAATTGGTGCAACAACGCGTCAACGATTTACGCGAAGTTCGGATTCAAGGTATTCAGACCTTGGGCGAATTTATCAAACGACGACTGGAACCGGCGATCAACACCTGCGAATCGATCTCGCAACGTTTCACCCAGCTTTCCGAACGGGTCAGTAACGCGAGTCAATTACTGCGTACCCGTGTCGACATCATTATTGAGAAGCAAAATCAGGGCTTGCTGACTTCCATGGCCTTACGCGCAAAGATGCAGCTGCGGATGCAACAAATGGTTGAAGGCATTTCGATGGTCGCCATTACTTATTATGCGACCAGTCTTATCGGTAAAATAGCCGAAGCGCTTCATTTGGTTGGCTGGAAAGTCAATCCGGAGCTTATTGAAGGCATTTCCATTCCCTTTATTTTGATCATTATCGCTATCAGTAGTAAACGGATTCATAAGATCATAGCCAATACCACTGAGTAACGAGATTCCTCAAGGGCGACTAAGCGTTAGGGTAAGCGCTAGGTTAAATCCGGAAGTCGCAAGTTGCGCGACAGTGTCGTCATTGCTTGGCCGGGTTAGCGACTGAATCTTTAAAAGCCCCAGCGGGAGACTTCGAACAGGCTTTGTTCGGCTTTCATGCGTCGTTTATATCTGTAAAAGGCTCGCAGTCCCACGGAATGTAAACGCTTCCTATGGTCTGAATGCTTTGGAGTTTTATAGCTTTGCATTCTAATGCTGTCGTAGAGCCTGAAGGCTTGCTGAGTCAATTCTGTTGGTGTCATGACGGCAATTCCTGTTTCGTAAATCTTGAGTTGAACGCATATCGGTAACGGGTACACATTAAGTTAAATGACGGGTCATTGGTATATCGCAAAATACCTAAATGCTGATAAATCATTCCGGTGCGCTTAACTCTGCCGCATTCCATTACGGCAAGAAGAGGGATTGTTCAAATAGATTACTGCTCCTGATACGCTTGTCGGCTGTATGCGCTGCCGGTAGGGAGTTAATCATCCGGATGCATACGCATTCGCACTTATTTATTTTTGTTGTAAAAAGTCTAGCATCCAATGAGTCGAAAAATGCCCAAGCGAACCCGACATTGAGGAGATTGGCATGGGATAAATGAAGCTAACCCAAAGGAATTGCCCCATGACTAACTTAATTTTAACAATAGCATTCCTGTTGCCCATGCCGACTCAAGTCAGTGAAGAAAGATGTCTGGCTAAAATCATTTTCGCGGAATCGAGAGGCGAGTCTATCGAGGGTGCTATTGCTGTCGGGCAGGCTACGGTTAACCGAGCCAAACGTACCGGCAAGGCAATATGTAAGCTAACGGGGGTTTCACGATTAACTCCGCCACGCAATCTGATGGCCCATTACACGGCGTTAGCTAAATCAGTTCTGGGCGGTAAGGATTCTATAGTGCGGAATTCTGATAGCTGGAACACAGGTACCAAGCCAAGGCGCGCCGGAGAGGTCGTTAGGCAGATTGGCGGGCATGTCTTTTATGTGATGTCAGGGCTGTAAAGATAATCATGAGTACGTGTTGCTTTGTCGGGTTACGACGCTAATCCGTGTCGGTGTCAAATTTGACCATGAAAATGTTTATATCGTTGTTTTATGCATGGGTCGGCAAAACGAGGTGGATATTGGACGCCGTTCCTGATCCCGGTTAGAAGCTGCAAAATGGTCTGTCAAAAATATCCCGAGCAACGGTTCAGGAATTTTTGGAAGAAATCGACCTCAAATAGTGCGCTGTTGTAATGAAGATATAAATTGCTATAAAAACGACTAATAACCACTGAGCGGCGTCTCCATACATTATGCAGATGATCATCACCAGAGTTCCGATTATCCAGGTCCATTTAAGTTTATTTCCTTGCTTGGCAAAACGCTCCAATTCCAATTCATCTTCGCTAAGTACATTAACGTCGTCGTTTTTATTCATTTTGTCAGCACACGCAAGGTTAAAAATTATATTTTACAATTTTTGAACGAATGATGACCATCAATTCCGGGTGCGTAAACTGATTGCCGACATTGCGGATGCCCAAGGTAAGAGTCGATCATTAAAAATAATCGAGCATGATGGCTGAGTTTAATCACCCATCTATAATCAGTAGCTTGGAGTTTGTTTTTTCCGGATAGTAAGCGCCCCGATTAACATGATATTTTTGATGCTGCTTGGAAGCTACATGGTTTTCAACTGCAAGCTTATGTGGATGTACGGTATAATTATTTGATATACAACAACTCAGCACTTAATAAATGGCCCAATTTTTTGAAATACACCCGGAGAGTCCGCAGCTGCGCTTGATACATCGTGCCGTGGACATAATCCGTAAAGGTGGCGTCATCGTTTACCCGACGGATTCATCTTATGCGATTGCCTGCCAGATAGGCGATAAGCAGGCGCTGGATAAAATCCGTCGTATCAGACAGTTGGACGATAAACACAATTTTACTCTGGTGTGCAAAGATTTAACCCAGGTGTCCATGTTCACCAAAATCAGCAATGATGCCTATCGGCTGATTAAGGCGTTAACGCCGGGAGCCTTTACTTTTATTTTGGAAGCGACGCGCGAAGTGCCGCGCCGCTTACAGCATCCCAAGAAAAAAACGGTAGGCATACGGGTTCCCGACCACCCTGTCGCTCAATTGCTGGTTCAGGAGCTGGGCGAACCCTTGTTTAGCTCTACTTTGATGTTGCCGGGAGAAGATGAGGCATTGACCGATCCTTACGAGATCAGGAATAAACTTGAGCATGAGCTGGACCTGATAATTGACGCCGGTATTATTGAGTTTGAGCAAACGACTATTATCGAGTTTTCCAGTAGCGGTGTTGAGATCATCAGGCAGGGCAAGGGTCTTGCTCCGATGTTGGTTGGGTGAGGATGCAGGCATGATGGATGAATTGACGCTTTTGCAACGTATAGTGGTCTGGATCTTGCCGGTGGTTTTTGCGATTACCGTGCATGAAGTGGCGCATGGTTGGGTGGCAAAAAAATACGGCGATAACACCGCCTCGGTATTGGGCAGGTTAACCTTAAATCCGATTAAGCATATCGATTTGTTTGGAACCATTATTATCCCCGGTTTGTTATTGCTCTCTGGTACCGGTTTTATTTTCGGCTGGGCAAAACCGGTACCTGTCGATGCGCGGAATTTTAAAAATCCACGGCGCGATATGGCGATAGTCGCTCTGGCAGGCCCTGTTGCTAATTTGTTGATGGCTATCGGCTGGGCATTAATAGGCCGATTAGGGGTGACGATAGGCGCGCAAACCGAAGCTATCTCATTGCCGCTGATTTATACCGGGATTGCCGGTATTTCAATTAACCTGGTGTTGGCATTGATTAATTTATTGCCTATTCCGCCGTTGGACGGTAGTCGCATTTTGACGGGCATTTTGCCGAGTTATTGGGCGTGGCAATATAACCGCCTGGAACGCTTCGGATTTATTATTTTATTGGTGCTGTTATACACGAATGTTCTGGGTTCGATTTTGGCTTATCCGATGTTTGTTGCGCAGAAAGTGTTTTTTTCAATTGCCGGACTGTAGATTGATTTTTACCCTGCTTTCCAGGTTCCAGTTCCTTTTGCCGCATTTCGAAGCTTGAGTATGAGCGAGAATAGGGATCAAAATACGACTGAAGCTTTAGAGCAGCCGCCAGTCTCGGTCATGCCGTCTTTCGCGATGGTCAACGGCGCACCGTTTAACAAACTGCCGGACGATCTTTATATTCCGCCTGATGCGCTGGAAGTGCTGTTGGATACCTTTGAAGGGCCGCTGGACTTGTTGCTGTATTTGATACGCAGGCAGAATCTGGATATTGTTAATATACCGATCGCGCAGATTACCCATCAATACATCGCCTATATCCAGATCATGGGCGAATTAAATCTGGAGCTGGCGGCGGAGTATCTGGTGATGGCCGCGTTGTTGGCGGAAATCAAGTCGAGAATGCTGTTGCCCAGGCAGCCCGATGCCGAAGAAGACGAGGAGGATCCGAGGGCAACGTTGATTCGCAGGTTGCAGGAATATGAGCTGATTAAAAATGCGGCTGAAGAAATTGATCAATTGCCGAGAATTGAACGTGATATATTTGAAGTCGGCGTCGATGTGTCGACACTAAAAAATGTCGAACAGAATTTGCCGGATATCCAGCTAAAAGAAATGCTGTTGGCATTTCAGGATGTACTTAAAAGAGTTGAGCAGCTCAGCCATCATCAAATTACCAAAGAGCCCTTATCTGTCCGTGAACGCATGTCAGCCATTCTGGAAAACCTTAAAGGAGCGGATAGTCTCCTTTTCTCGCAATTATTTATCCGAAAAGAAGGTCGACACGGAGTCGTTGTCTCGTTTCTGGCAATCCTCGAACTCAGTAAAGAACGACTCATCGATATTATCCAGTCAGAACCCTTTGCCGAAATCCGTGTCAGAGCCGCCGGCACCGCCGGTAGCTAAGCGTGTACCTAAGTCCAGGCCTTCATCGCCGCCCCTCGATAGCGCCTGTCCTGAGTGCAGTCGAAGGGATCAGGATAGGTCTTTTATAACTGAACAACGTGAAATTAATGTGGAAATTAAACGTGTAGTTGAAGCAATTTTATTTGCTGCAAATCGCCCCATGACCTGCAAACAGGTGCAACAGGTTTTTCCTGAGATTGAACAACCGGAAATACAGGAAATACAGGCGGCTTGTGAGGCGATCAAAGAGGATTACAGGTTCAGGCCGGTTGAATTAAAACAGGTGGCCAGCGGTTATCGTTTTCAGGTCAGGAAGGAGTTGTCGCGCTGGGTATCGCGGCTGTTTGAAGAAAAGCCGCCAAAATATTCCCGTGCATTATTGGAGACGCTGGCCATTATCGCCTATCGTCAACCGGCAACACGCGGAGATATTGAGGATATTCGCGGCGTCGGTGTCAGTTCAAGCATCATTCATACCCTGCTTGAGCGGGAGTGGATTCGAGTGGTGGCGCACAAAGAAGTGCCGGGCAGACCGGCCTTATACGGTACGACCAAACAATTTCTGGATTATTTTAATATTACGTCATTAAATGAACTGCCGACATTGCAAGAGATTCAGGAGCTTGACTTGTCGTTAGATACTACGCAACAACCCATGCAGGTAAAGAGTGAAGAGCAAGAAACAACCGAACAGATCACCCAAACAGCCGTCGAGCAGTTCAGCGAAACAGCCGAGCAGAGCACCGAAACCATCGGGCAGGCCGCTAAAACCATCGCAAGGCTCAGCACAGCAACCGAATAATCCTCCGAAGCAATCCCCCTCTTTGCAAAAGGGGCGGGGGGGATTTGACGCTAATCAGTCAGTCGACGGAGAGCGTATCCAAAAAGTGTTGGCGCGCGGCGGCGTCGGTTCCAGGCGGGAAATTGAACGCTGGATAGATGAAGGGCGGTTGAAGATTAACGGCAAGCCTGTTGGTTTGGGCGATCGATTGAAAGCAGGGGATCATCTGTTGATTAATGACCGGGTTGTTCATTGGGAAAAATTTGTCGAACAGCCTACCCGAGTGCTGCTTTATCATAAACCGGTCGGCGAGGTGGTTACCCGTCGCGACCCTGAAGGTCGGCCGGTGGTGTTTACGCAGCTGCCGAAATTGGCTATCAGTCGCTGGATAGCGGTTGGCCGCTTGGACATCAACACGTCAGGATTATTATTGGTTACCAATAATGGCGAACTGGCCAATCGATTAATGCATCCGTCAACGCAAGTGGAGCGTGAATACGCGGTGCGTATTTTGGGTGAGGTTTCAGAAGCTACCCTGGCAAAACTCAAGCAGGGCGTGGAGCTTGAAGACGGCAAAGCCAAATTTGACGATATTATATTTTTCGGCGGCGAAGGCGCCAATAAATGGTACAACGTTATCGTTGCCGAGGGCCGCAACCGGCTGGTAAGGCGATTGTGGGAGTCTCAGGAACTCATCGTCAGCCGCCTAATGCGGGTACGCTATGGGCCTGTGGTATTGCCGGAGCGTTTGAAAACCCGTACGTTTTATGAGTTGACCGATAAAGAGCTGGAATTGCTGTTTGAATTTGCAGGTATGGCAAGTGAAAAGCCAGTATACATAACCAAGCCTGAAGTTAAAGCGCATAAATCAGGAAAGCGATAACGGCGCGGGTCGGATTGTCCTAAAGGCGCGAGAGCTGGGTGTAATCCGATAGCTGCCGTTGATTTATTTAGCCAGGACGACTTGGTTTCTGCCTTTGTTTTTGGCGGCATACATGGCCTGATCCGCGCGCAGGATGAACGACTCGATCGTATCATTGGCACGTAAGGTACTGACGCCCAAACTTGCGGTGATCTTGATGGTTTCCATGCCGTAGGCTATTGTATGGTTTTCAATTGAAGTGCGAATGCGTTCTGCAAGCAGTTCTGCGCCGTTGGCGTCCGTGTCGCTTAATAAAATTACGAATTCTTCTCCGCCATAACGGAAAATAATATCGCTATCTCTTAGACTTTCTTTAATCCATTTTGCACCCAAAGCCAGCGTGATGTCGCCGCAGTCGTGGCCGTATGTATCATTGATAGTTTTGAAGTGGTCGATGTCAAAGAAGATCAGCGATAAATTTTTGACATTGCGTGCAGCAAGGCTCATTTCCCGTTTAATAGTGTCATTAAACGAAGCCCTGTTATGGGTTTGAGTGAGTGGGTCCGTATAAGCCATTTTCAAGGCTTGATGAAATAAGGTTGCATTTTTCAACGGATAAATTAAGCAGCAAAGTAGCGTTTCCAGTAACTGGAGGTCTCCATCGCTGAATCTATGATTACGCATCAGTTTTAATTCGCCCAGTTGTTGCTGTTCAACTTTAAGGGCGTAGTTACAGGAGTGTCGTGTAAAAACCCCGCTTTTTACTTCCAGAGCAAATTCCGCATTGGTATAAATAAAGGCGCTATGAGGAATCTTGTGTGCGATTTTGCTGCTGAAAATTGCGATCAGTTCATTAAATTCCAACGTCGTTTGTAAGGCGCTACTGATGTCATAATTATCGAGGTTAACCGCTTTTGTTGCTTCAAAAGTGTTATTGCTGATAATCGCTAGGTTTGCTGATTTATGGTTCATGGACGCTTCCTCGTAGATTGGAATTATTACGTTGCAATAACTAAAGCGAAGGATGTGCCATTTTTTAAAATATCAATAATAATCAATATATTGATGAATCTGTTTTGATTTTTATTTGATTGTCGTCATAAAGTTGACGCTGCAAAGTGGCAAGGGATTGCCGGTGGTGCGGCTTAAACGGTTGTTTTGCTGCCGTCATGCCTAATTCGATTGCCGGGCAATAATGGGTAATGGCGGTTTGGATTTTGGTGTGAGAAGTTTGAGGATAAAGTAACGGTTGGTTTGAATTCTGCTTTTTACGCTCTGTAAGCGTAACCGACTAGATTGGCAGTCATAATAATGATAACGAAACAGCGCTTTTCATGTAAAATGCGGACAGATGTGTTGGAATTTGCTGATGAATCAAGGGGGTGTAGCAAAAGTCGCTACATTTTTACGATTGTTTGATGGTGCCGAGGAGAGGACTTGAACCTCCACGGGGTTGCCCCCACCAGCACCTGAAGCTGGCGTGTCTACCAATTTCACCACCTCGGCAGAGGCTAGCTGTAAAAGCTAAAGTGAGCGCGCACTATACCTAGCCGCTTTGATTTTGTCAATTAAGCGTGGAGTTTTTACCTAAACTTAAATTATTTCGGGTTAAACGTAATGACGTTACCTGGAGCTAACGGAGAATAGTTTCTTTACATAAGACCCAAAAACTTTTCTCTTTCAATCCTAATCGATATACTAAGCCCATATATTTAAGATATGTTTATTGTATCCACTCTCCTTTATTTGATTATTTAAATGACATTGAAGTCTAAAAAAGACGTTGATTTTAATTCAACAAAAGATCCATATGCTCAGCGCGAAGCTGAGAAATATGAGAACCCTATTCCCAGCCGCGAATTAATTCTCCAATTGATCGAGCATGCTGGAAAACCTCTGCGTCGTGAAGAAATCGCCGAGGCGTTTTCTCTTGAAGCCGAAGACCAGCTGGAGGCATTGCGCCGCCGTTTACGGGCAATGGAAAGGGATGGGCAATTATTATTCAATCGGGGCAAAAAATATTGCCTGGTTAATAACGAAGATTTAATTGCCGGGCGCATTATCGGCCATGCGGACGGTTTCGGTTTTCTTAAGCCGGATGATGGGTCGGATGACCTGTTCTTATCGCCGCGGGAAATGAATCCGTTGCTGCACAATGACCGGGCGCTGGTGCGTATTGCCGGGGTTGATAAAAAAGGTCGCAGGGAAGGGGCGGTTGTTGAGATTCTACAGAGAAACACCCATCAGGTTGTAGGGCGGCTTTATAAGGAAGACGGCTTTACCTACGTGGTGCCGGATAACAAAAATATAGCGCAAACCATTCTGGTTGAAAAAGGCGGTGTGGGCAAAGCAAAACAAGGACAGATTGTTGTTGCGGAAATTGTCGAACAACCGACCAAGCTTCATCAGCCCATTGGCCGGATCATCGAGGTCATGGGCGAGCATATGGCGCCGGGAATGGAAATCGATATGGCGATTCGATCCTATGAGTTGCCTAATCAATGGCCCGATGAGCTGCTGGAAGAAATTAAACCGCTTAAAAAAGAAGTGCCGGAGTCGGCAAAACAGGACCGGGTCGATTTGCGGAAAATTCCGTTAGTCACCATTGACGGCGAAGATGCCCGCGATTTTGACGATGCCGTTTATTGCCAGAAAACCCCCAAAGGCTGGAAGCTGCTGGTCGCAATTGCCGATGTTTCACATTATGTGCAGATTAACTCGGCGTTGGACAAAGAAGCTCAAAAACGCAGCACCTCGGTGTATTTCCCTGAGCAAGTCATACCGATGTTGCCGGAGATTTTGTCCAATGGCCTGTGTTCGCTTAATCCCCATGTGGATCGCTTGTGCATGGTGTGCGAACTGTATATTAACGAGGAAGGGCAGGTTACCCGGTCACGGTTTTTTGATGCGGTGATGAGTTCTCATGCCAGACTGACCTACAATGAAGTCGCAAAAATGCTGGTCGATGGCGATAAGGCATTAGCCGAGAAATATAAAGCCTTGATGCCGCACTTACAGGAGTTATACTCGCTTTACAAGGTTATGCGGGTGAGCCGCGAACAACGCGGCGCGATGGATTTCGACACCCAGGAAACCCGGATTGTTTTCGGTGCAGAGCGCAAAATCGAAAAGATAGTGCCTGTGGTGCGTAACGATGCGCACAAGTTGATTGAAGAGTTTATGATCACCGCGAACATGGCGGCGGCGCGTTTTTTAAATAGTAAAAAAATGCCCAAGCTGTTGCGGATACACGAAGGCCCAAGCGCCGATAAGCTACTTAACCTGAAAACCTTTATTGGCGAACTGGGCTTGAGCTTAGGCGGCGGCGCTAAACCAACGCCGTTGGATTATATGCATCTGATGGAGTCAATCAAAGACAGGCCCGATGCGCATTTGATACAGACCGTTTTGTTGCGTTCGATGTCGCAGGCCGTCTACAGTCCCGAGTTAAAAGGCCATTTCGGTCTGGCATTGGACGCTTACGCGCATTTTACCTCGCCTATCCGCCGTTATCCCGACTTGCTGGTGCATCGCGCGATCAGGCATTGTTTGCAAGGCAAGCCGGTGGAAAGCTTTTTCTACGGGGTTCCCGATATGGTCGTTTTGGGCGAACAATGCTCCGCCCATGAGCGACGCGCCGATGACGCCACGCGCGATGTCGTGAGCTGGCTCAAATGCGAATATATGATGGACAAGGTCGGCGAGGAATTCCCCGGCATTATTTCTGCGGTCACTTCGTTCGGTTTTTTTGTCGAACTAGCCGAAATCTATGTTGAAGGCTTGGTTCATATCAGCAATCTGGCGCAGGATTATTTTCATTTCGATGCAACCAGTCACCAGTTAAGAGGCGAGCGTACCGGTGTTAATTACCGGTTGGGCGATAGCGTCAAGGTCAGGGTCGCCCGCGTCGACCTGGACGAAAAGAAGATCGATTTTGAGTTGGCGCAAAAACAAGCCGTGATGGATACCAAACCTAAAAAGAGACGCCGTAAAAAATGAAGTTAAGCAAAATATACGGCATACATTCGGTACAGTCGGCTTTAGATTATTCCCCTAAAAAAATCGGTAAAGCCTGGATTGATAGCCAAAGACAAGACAAACGCTTGACGCAGCTAATCGATGATTTATTGGATTTGGGCATAGAGCCGGAAAAAGTTGACCGGAAAAAATTGGATCGTTTTGCGGAAGGCAATAATCATCAAGGCATCGTTATCGAAGTCGAAATGCCCGGCGAGTTATCGGAAAGCGACCTGAAGGACGCGGTCTTAACGCTGTCGGGAACGCCTTTATTCCTGGTTCTGGATAATGTTCAGGACCCGCATAATTTCGGGGCTTGTCTTAGAACCGCCGACGCTACCGGCGTGCATGGCGTGATCATCACCAAAGATAATGCCACGGGGATTACTCCGACGGTCTGTAAAGTGGCTAGCGGAGCCGCAGAAACGGTGCCGGTTTATCAGGTGACTAATTTGTCCAGAACCTTGCGCTGGCTGAAAGAACAGGGAATTTGGGTCATGGGCGCGGCAGGCGAAGCATCGCAGACCGCCTATCAAACCGATTTCACCGTGCCGTTGGCTTTGGTCGTGGGTGCCGAGGGTAAAGGCTTAAGACGGTTGACCAAGGAGCAATGCGATATATTGGTCAAGTTGCCGATGCTGGGTCAGGTAGAAAGCCTTAATCTGTCGGTTGCGACCGGCGTGTTGCTTTATGAAACGGTGCGGCAGCGGGTACTTGTTAGTTAAGTTATAAATATTCACCACGAAGAACACGAAGGTTTAAATAGCGGAAAGCTGTAATGCCGCAACTGAAAATACTTAGAGGGCATCTCTCTGTCATTTCATAATGACCTAAGACTGAGACGATTAGAAATCATCCAATATCTTCGTGTTCTTCGTGCCTTCGTGGTAAATTATTTTAAATGATCGCGCAATCCTCAATTTAGTAATGCAAACACATTCAACACGCTCTCTTGAAGGCACGGGCTTAAGCTGTATTCGCGATGACCGGGTGTTATTTGAAAAACTGGCTTTTGAATTGGTTTCAGGCCAGGTTCTATTGCTGGAAGGCAAAAACGGCAGCGGCAAGACCTCGTTATTACGCATTTTATGCGGATTCCGGGAGCCTGATGCAGGTGAAATTAACTGGTGCGGCGACGCGGTAAAAGACAGCCGGTTTTATGCGCAGATGGCTTATGTCGGTCACTTGGACGGCATTAAAAAAGAACTGACGGTCTTGGAAAACTTAAAGATGTCTGTGGCTTTAAGCAGTGCCGGCCAGTATTCCATTCATGAAGCTTTAGCCAAAGTCCATTTGGCGGGCTATGACGACATTCTCGTGCAGGCTTTATCCGCAGGCCAGAAAAGACGGTTATCCCTGGCAAGATTGCTGATTACCGAAAATGTGTTGTGGATTCTGGATGAGCCTTTCACCTCATTGGACAAGCAGGGCATCGCGCTTATCGAAACCTTAATGACCGAACATTGCGCTAACGGCGGAATGATCGTTCTTACCTCGCATCATGACATAGACCTGCCTGATGTCGATGTCCAGCGTATTAATTTATCCTGATGTCTTTATCCCGTGCATTTTTTGCCGTTATTCGGCGCGACCTGGTTTTGGCTTTACGACGTCGTTCGGAAATAGCCAATCCGCTGCTGTTTTTTATCCTGGTGATAACCCTGTTCCCGTTGGGCATCGGTGCGCAGCCGCATTTATTGCAAGCCATTGCGCCGGGGATTATCTGGGTTTCCGCCTTGCTTGCGGCGATGCTGTCGCTGGACAGCCTGTTCCGTTCGGATTTTGACGACGGCTCGCTGGAGCAGATTCTATTAAGCCCTCATCCAACGTCGGTACTGGTGTTAGGTAAAATCATCGCGCATTGGCTGGTGACGGGTTTGCCGCTGTTGATTGTTGCACCGTTGCTGGCAGTTTTTTTAGGCATGCCCAATCATGCGCTGGGCATCCTGTTGCTAACCTTGTTGCTGGGAACGCCGGTGTTAAGTCTGATAGGGGCCATCGGTGTGGCGCTAACCGTAGGGTTACGTCGAGGCGGCATGATTTTGTCGTTGCTGGTTTTACCGTTGTATGTTCCGGTGTTGATTTTCGCCGGTAACGCCGTGCAGATGGCCGGAAGTGGACTGCCCGTCGATGCACAAATTAATATTTTGATTGCCATTTTATTGATGGCCTTGGTTTTAGCGCCTTTGCCGGTAGCGGCAGCATTAAAAATGAGTATTAATTGATAATATCTCGTAGAATAATCGAACATATTATCGACCAGGACTAAATGATGATGGCATCAGCTAAATATTTGTCTGTTTTTGCACCAGCTACCCCGCAACAAAGAAAAGAAAATTTTGATGATTACTGGGAGTTTACCCAGCAGCATGGTGGGGAGTTATTGGAAGATGAGAAAAATTTAGCTAAAAAGCGTGATCGGCTGAAGCATTTTCAGGATAACCCGGTTAAATTGCGCCAGCCACTGGCCGATCCTGAGGCGTTTTATCGCAATTACGTTGACATGCAGGACGACCCCAAATCACTGGATCGCATGACGCTGATGCTGACAGGCATATACAAGTTTGCCCGGCATGAATGGGTGGGCATTAAAGGCGCATGGGACGCCGTACCCAGTATGGCAGACTCGCATACCGTGGAAGATAAAATCAGTCGCGTACATTTGGCTGAGGAGTTTTGCCATGTACGCTTGTTTGATGAAATGCTCCGCACTTGCGGTTTGGATAAAGTGGAGTGGGTTCCTTTAGGGCCGATCAAAGAAAAGATCTACGAACAGTTCCCCAAATTGCCCGGCTTTTTAATGGACACTCCGGCTTTCGTCACCGAGTTGATGGGGGTGACGTTCTATTGTCATTTATATCATTTGTTTGATGAAGTACTGGCCGATGAACCGGAAGTGCGCGACCGTTTAAAAGAATTGCTGGATGAAATTACCATTGATGAAGTGGCGCATGTCGGACAACGAAGAAATTTTGTCGGGCCGATAGGCATCAAAGTCTCAAAATGGCTGGTTAAGCCTTTTTATACGATGTTCTTTAATGATATTCCTGAGGTCGGGCAATTGTTTGACGTTGAGCAGATGATTAAAGACGGCGTCGCTTTTGATTTTAATGAATTACCTGAGTATATGATTGAACGCAGTTGGATTCCTTCATACTGCAAAGCTTAAAAAACAGACTGCCCTTGAACCTTTCGCTAGACTCCCTATGTTTTTAATTCCTGATCCCGTAGTTCGTTTTTTTCACCGCATGGCGTCCCCGCCGCATTTTTACGCGTTCACCGAACGATTAATGCCGTGGCTGGTGGTTATTTTCCTGCTGCTAACCGCCGCAGGTCTTTACGGCGGATTGTATCTTGCACCGGCGGATTATCAGCAGGGCGACAGCTATCGTATTATCTATATTCATGTGCCCAGTGCCTGGATGTCGTTATTCATTTATGTGGTCATGGCGGTTGCAGGGGCAATAGGCCTGGTCTGGCGCATCAAACTGGCGGAGATTGTGGCGATCAGCAGCGCGCCGGTCGGGGCCAGCTTCACCTTTATCGCGCTGGTGACAGGTTCCTTATGGGGCAAGCCGATGTGGGGAACCTGGTGGGTCTGGGATGCGCGGTTAACGTCCGAATTGATATTGCTGTTTTTGTATCTCGGGGTCATCGGGCTTTACGGTGCAATAGACGACAAGCGTACCGCGTCCAGAGCCGTGGCTATTTTGGCCTTGGTCGGCGTGGTCAATATCCCGATTATCCATTACTCCGTCGAGTGGTGGAATACGCTGCACCAAGGGCCGACGGTAACAAAAATGGATAAGCCGTCCATTCATGTCAGCATGCTGATACCGTTGTTGCTGATGGCGGTAGCGTTCAAATTTTATTACCTGATCGCGATGTTGCAGCGGGCGCGTACCGAATTGTTGCTGCGCGAACGCAATGCGCAGTGGGTTAAGGCTATGATATCGGAGTCAAAATAATGACGATGCAGGAATTTTTCGCAATGGGCGGTTACGCCTTTTATGTCTGGACCTCTTACGGCCTGACTTTAATCGTGCTGCTTGCCAATATTATTATTCCGGTGGCGCAACGCAGGCAGTTTTTGCGCTCCCTGGCGCTCAAGCAAAAACGGCAGTAAATCATGAAACCAGCCAGAAAACAGCGTTTAATGCTTATCGGCCTGATGGTCATCGGAGCCGGTCTAGCCACCGGCTTCGCGCTTAAGTCCTTTAATGAAAATTTGATGTACTTTTTTTCGACCACCGATGTCGTCGAAGGCAAGGCACCCAAAGACACCTTGTTTCGTTTGGGCGGCATGGTCATTAAAGGCTCTGTGGAAAGGCCGAATGACGGATTGATGGTGCGCTTTAAATTGACCGATTTCAGTAAGGATGTGACCGTCGAGTACACGGGTATCCTGCCGGACTTGTTCAGGGAAGGACAGGGCATTGTTGCTCACGGCAGGTTAAATGCACAGGGCGTTTTTATCGCCGAAGAAGTGCTGGCCAAGCATGATGAAAATTACATGCCGCCGGAAGTAAAAGACAGTTTGAAAAACAAATCAGCGCCAGTTACAGGCCAAAAATCATGATTGCAGAGTTGGGACATTTTTCACTGATTCTGGCCTTATGCATGGCTGTTATTTTGGGGATATTGCCGATCATCGGCGCTTCCCGATCCATATCCGGCTGGGTCGCCGTAGCAAGGCCTGCCGCATTTGGGCAACTGTTCTTCATGGTTGTTTCCTACGGCTGTCTGACTTATGGGTTCTTGACCCATGATTTTTCGGTCAAATACATTGCGACTAATTCCAATACCGCATTGCCGGTTTTGTATCTGGTTTCCGGTGTCTGGGGCGCGCATGAAGGCTCGTTATTACTTTGGGCGCTGGTTTTATCCTGCTGGACAGGCTTGGTTGCGATGTTCAGTCGCGCCATTCCTGAAGCTACCGTAGCCCGTGTTTTAGGGGTGATGGGGCTGGTCTCTATCGGTTTTATCCTGTTTTTATTATTGACGTCCAATCCGTTTGAGCGGCTGTTTCCTGCACCTTTGGAAGGACGAGACTTAAATCCCTTGTTGCAGGATCCGGGCTTGGCGATACATCCGCCGATGCTTTATATGGGTTATGTCGGTTTTTCCGTGGCTTTTGCTTTCGCCATTGCCGCCTTGCTTGAAGGTCGGCTGGATGCGGCCTGGGCGCGCTGGTCAAGACCTTGGACCAACATCGCGTGGATGTTTTTAACTATCGGCATCGCCTTGGGCAGCTGGTGGGCTTATTACGAACTGGGCTGGGGCGGCTGGTGGTTTTGGGATCCTGTCGAAAACGCCTCATTCATGCCTTGGCTGGTCGGCACGGCGTTGATTCATTCCCTGGCGGCCACTGAGAAACGCGGCGCGTTTAAAACATGGACGGTATTGCTGGCGATTTTTGCATTTTCCTTAAGCTTGCTGGGTACATTCCTGGTCCGGTCCGGCGTATTAACCTCAGTACATGCGTTTGCCAGCGATCCGGCAAGAGGCCTGTTTATCCTGATATTTCTGGCTGTCGTGGTAGGCGGCTCATTATTGCTGTATGCGATAAGAGCGCCCTACGTTAAGAGCAGCGCGACCTTTGAATTGGTTTCAAAAGAATCGGCGATATTGCTGAACAATGTGCTGTTAGTGGTAACGGCTTCCAGTATTTTGTTGGGCACCCTGTATCCGCTGGTGATTGACGCGTTGGGCTTGGGCAAGATTTCGGTCGGCCCTCCGTATTTTAATGCCGTATTCATTCCGTTAATGGCGCCGCTGGCGATTGCCGTGGGCTTGGGCATGCTGTTGCGCTGGAAAAGAGACAATATCAACGTGATTGCCTTGCGGGTGCGCTGGATCGTTTTAGCCTGCGTCTCCGGCGGATTGCTGATTCCGTTGGGCATGCCGTTTTATTCCTGGGGCGCGGTATTGGGCTTAACACTGGCGTTATGGACGGTTGCCATTACCGTGATGTCTTTTGTTGATCGGATGGGGCCGCAGGGATTCTCATGGCAACGGCTGCAAACCGTACCGGCCGGTTTTTACGGCATGACCGTGGCGCATCTGGGCATTGCCGTATTTGTGATAGGCATTACCCTGACGTCCGTTTACAGCGTCGAAAAAGATGTCCGCATGGCGCCTGACGATACGCTGGATATGTCCGGCTATATTTTTGAATTTCATGGTGTAAAACAGACCAAGGGACCTAACTATATTGCCGAACAGGCTTTTGTCACCGTCAGTTACGAAGGCAAGCAGGTCGCCAAACTGGAGCCGCAAAAACGGGTTTACCAAGTGCAAAAAATGCCGATGACCGAAGCGGCTATCGATGCCGGATTGTTTCGAGATTTATTCGTTGCGATAGGCGAACCGCTGGGCGACAAGGGCGCATGGAGCATGAGGATTTATTACAAGTCATTTATCCGCTGGATTTGGCTGGGGGCGCTGTTTATGGCGGCGGGCGGCTTGTGTGCGGCTTGCGACAGGCGGTATCGAGTTATCGAGATACCAACAGGTGGACAATGAATATTAATGAAAACAAAAGATTTGCTTTATTGATTGATGCAGATAACGCTCAAGCGAAAGCAATAGATGCCATATTAACCGAAGCAGCCAGATACGGAGATGTAACTTCACGGCGCTGTTATGGTGATTGGACAAGTACTCAACTCGGTAGCTGGAAAAGCGTACTTAATAAACATGCTATCCAGCCTATGCAGCAGTTTACTTATACCTTAGGTAAGAATGCCACTGATTCTGCATTAATTATTGATGCAATGGATTTGCTCTATACTGGTAAATTTAATGGTTTTTTTCTGGTTTCCAGTGATAGCGACTTCACTAAATTAGCTACTCGTCTCAGAGAAGCAGGACTTGAGGTTATTGGTATTGGTAGGCGGTTAACGCCTGAGGCTTTTCGTGCAGCGTGTAATAAATTTATTTTTACCGAAACCATTATGGATGATGAGAACTCTGCTGATGAAATCAAGCAAAATACAAAGTCTGTAGCAACAAGTGCTATTGATTCACAAAATAGTAAAAACACTATTTCGCCAGCATCTCCAAATAACAAAAACGAGAAATCAGTCAAAATTGTAGACCCATCAAAAGATAAGGAATTGAAAAAGCTGATTAAAGAGGCTATTGAGTCAGCATCTGAAGAAGATGGATGGGCAAATTTAGGTGGGGTAGGATCTTATATTCCGCGTGTGGATAGTTCATTCGATTCTAGAAATTATGGTTTTGACAAACTTGGAAAGTTAATCAGATCGCTTGATTATGTAGAAGTACAACAAAAAACTGTTGAGAGCGGATCGAATACTTATATTCGGTTTAAAGATTCTAATAATTGAAACTGAAATGAAGCCATATCACTTGATGAGATTGTAACGTTATTAGAAGACAAAATATATTAAATAAATCAATGCTTAAATACATCCTCCCCTTAATATTATTTATCGTTCTAGCGGTATTTCTGGCACTAGGCTTAAACCTTCATCCCAGTGAGATTCCTTCGCCGTTGATCAACAAACCGGCTCCGGAGTTTTCTGCGCCCAAGCTTCAAGCGCCCGAAGAAAAATTAATGCCCGCTGATTTGAAAGGCAAAGTCTGGCTGTTTAATGTCTGGGCATCCTGGTGTGTATCATGCCGTTCCGAACACCCGGTACTTAACCAATTGGCCCAGCAAAAAGCCGCTGTTATCGTCGGCTTAAATTACAAGGATGAGCCTGAAGCCGCCTTAGGTTGGCTGGCGCAATTAGGCAATCCTTACGATGTCAGCATCATGGATCAGGATGGCCGCATCGGCATAGACTGGGGCGTTTACGGTGTGCCGGAAACCTTCGTGATCGATAAACAGGGCGTGGTTCGATATAAGCATACCGGTCCCGTTACACCTGAAGATGTGCAGCAAGTATTCCTACCTTTGATCGCCAAGTTACAAGCCGAAAATTAATGAAGCACTTATCTGTCATTTTTCTGTTAATACTGTCCGGCATAGCTTGTGCCGGTGTCGAATACCGGCAGTTTGCCAATCCTGAACAGCAAGAGGCTTATGAAACGCTGACCTCGGAACTGCGCTGTCTGGTCTGCCAAAACCAGACCATCGCCGATTCCAATGCGGAGCTGGCCGCGGATTTGCGCCGACAAGTCTACGAAATGCTGCAACAAGGCAAATCAAAGCAGGACATAGCCCAATTTATGACCGATCGATACGGCGATTTCGTTTTATACAATCCGCCCTTTAAGCTCAAGACCGGTCTGTTATGGATGGGGCCGGTAGTGTTTTTGCTAATCGGTTTGATTGCTGTGTTTTTGTTTGCGCGTCGTAAAAAAACCGCCTCCGTCCTGCATTCCAACACAGGGAACGAGAACGCTGAGAAATTGGCAAAAATCCGTAATTTGTTAGAGAAAGGTGATCAGTCTTGAATATGCTATTTTTGCTTATCGTCAGCGTACTGATCTTAATCGCTTTTCTGATTGTGCTGCCGCCGTTGTGGAGAATCCCCCCCGCCCCCCCTTTTTCAAAGAGGGGAGAAAAGGATCCACGCCCCCCTTTAGCAAAGGGGGGCTGGGGGGGATTTGCAGACCAGGATCAGCGCAATATCGCCATTGCCAGGCAACGATTGGCCGAGCTTAAGGAACAACTGCAAGCAGGCGCATTAACTCAAGCACTTTATGACGAGCAGCTGGTCGAACTTGAACAGGCCTTGAGCGATGATCTCGATATAGATAGCCATGTCAACGAAGCGCCGTCGCAAGGCCGGTGGATAGCGCTGGTGCTGGTTTTGGCAATCCCTTTTGTGGCGGGTTCGCTTTATTGGACACTGGGCAACTATCAGTCATTAACGCAGGAAAATCAAACAGCGGCGGCAAATCAGGCAGTACCCGAGCTGGAGAAAATGAAAAGCATGGTTGCCGGGCTTGCGGAGCGCCTGAAAGAACAGCCGGACGATGCGATGGGCTGGACGATGTTAGGCCGATCCTACAAATATTTGCAGCAATATCCTCAAGCCGTCGACGCGTTTGAGCACGCCTACAAGTTAATAGGCGAGCAGCCGGAAATCATGCTGCTTTACGCCGATGCTCTGGCCTTTTCCAACAATGAGCAGCTGGCCGGAAAACCATCAGAACTGGTGTTTAAAGCCTTGGCGATGGAGCCCAATAACGTGACCGGCCTGTGGCTGGGCGGTATGGCAAAAGCGCAAGCAGGCGATTTTGCAGCGGCAATGGATTTGTGGACGAAATTGGAAGCGCAGCTGCCTCAGGGTTCGGAAGCCCAACGGGAGATACAGGTGCTGTTGGCAAAGCTTGCAACGCAGATGCCGGAAGGCGCTATTCAAGCGGAAGCAAAACCTGTGCAACCGGTTGCGACACTTCCGCCATCATCGGCAGTCGCGAGCATTGATGTTCAGGTGAGCTTGGCGCCCGAGTTGCAAAAATCGGCCAATCCCGGCGATACCGTCTTTATTTACGCTCAGGCATTATCCGGCCCCAAAATGCCGCTGGCTATCGTGCGTAAACAGGTTTCCGAATTGCCGTTAACCGTCAACTTGACTGATGCGATGGCGATAATGCCGACCATGAAGTTATCGAATTTCGAGCAAGTCAAACTGCTGGCGCGCATTTCCAAATCCGGCGATGCGATGCAACAGCCCGGCGACTTGATCGGCATCATCGAACAAGTAGCGTTGACTGATAAAAGCCTTAAAAAAATAGTCATCAACAGTTCAATAAAATGATGGATCAATCTATAAAATTCGATTTAGGCCTTATCAATCGTTACGATAAGGCCGGTCCCCGTTATACCTCTTATCCGACTGCTCTGGAGCTGCACGAAGGCTTCGGCGACAAGGAATATCGCCAGCACATAGCAAAATCCAATGCCGCCGGCGGACCGCTGTCGCTGTATTTTCATATCCCTTTTTGCGACACCGTCTGCTTTTATTGCGCGTGCAATAAAATCGTCACCAAAAACCGCAAACATGCGGAACCTTACTTAGCGAATCTGTGCAAAGAAATTGCGATGCAGGGCGATTTGTTCGACTCCAACCGAGTCGTGAATCAATTGCACTGGGGCGGGGGAACGCCGACTTTTTTAAGCCACGAGCAGATGACAACGCTGATGGCGGTCACCCGAGAGCATTTTCACTTAAGGGATGACGACAAGGGCGAATATTCGATTGAAGTCGATCCCCGTGAAACCAACGGCCAGACCATGAAGCAACTGCGCGAACTGGGCTTTAACCGGGTCAGTTTGGGTTTGCAGGATTTCGATCCGGCTGTGCAAAAAGCCGTCAATCGCCTGCAAAGCGAAGAGCAGACGTTCAGCGTTTTAGAGGCGGCCAGAGCCGAGGGTTTTCGCTCGACCAATATCGACTTGATCTACGGCCTGCCGCTGCAAACGGTGGAGACTTTCGCCCTTACGCTGGATAAAATCCTGGCTGTGTCGCCGGATCGTTTTTCGATCTTCAACTACGCGCACATGCCGACACGGTTTAAAACCCAGCGCCAGATTAACGATGCCGATATGCCGAGCCCCGACGTGAAGCTGGCTATTTTGCAGATGGTCGGGCAAAGACTCACCGACGCCGGTTATGTCTATATCGGCATGGATCACTTCGCCAAACCCGATGATGAACTGGCCGTGGCCCAGCGCGAGGGGCATTTGTATCGCAACTTTCAGGGCTATTCCACGCATTCGGATTGCGATCTGGTGGGTTTGGGGATTACTTCGATCGGCCGGGTAGGCGATGCCTATATCCAGAATGTCAAAGAACTGGACGAGTACGATCAATTGATCAGTCAGGGACAATTGCCGGTATTTAAAGGCGTCGAGCTGGATGATGACGACAAACTGCGCCGCGCCGTGATTACCCAACTGATTTGCCATTTCGATTTAAGATTCGCCGCTATCGAGCAGCAGTTCGCCATTCACTTTACCGATTATTTTGCTCAGGAACTTGTGGCATTAGCGCCGATGCAGGCCGACGGTTTGCTGATGCTGTCAGCGGAAGGCATCAAGGTGTTATCTTCAGGCCGTCTATTGATCCGCAATATCTGCATGGTATTCGACAAGTATCTGGCGCAAAAACAACAGCAGTTTTCAAAAGTTATTTAAGTCGCCTTATGAATGAAGATCGATTAATCGAATTAGAAATAAAAGCCGCCTATCAGGAAGATTTACTGCAGGCGTTGAATAAGATAGTCGCCGGGCATCAGCAACAGATAGGACGCTTGGAAGCCACTTGCAGAATGCTCAACGATCGGATTAAAAGCCTGTCTGCTGAGGGTAGCGGCGGGGAAAGTATTGAGGAAGTGCCGCCGCATTATTAGTCGTTGAGCGAGGTTTCTTAACCCTTACGGCGAAAACGCCGCAGAGGTGGTCCTACGTGTCGTATTTTTTAGACAACTGCAATAATACAAAAACCGCTCCCGTTCCTCCGTCTTTAGGCGGTGCGGAGCAAAAGGCCTGAACGTCTTGGTGTTGCCTCAGCCATACGTTGAGGTTGTTTTTTAGTACGGGGTGGTTGTCGGCTGAACGATAGCCTTTACCATGGACGATATGTACGCAACGGCAGCCGTCTTCTACACAGGCATGCAGAAAATGCAGCAGTTGCCGTTTTGCCTCATTGCTGTTCAGTCCGTGCAGGTCAATTTCCGCATCCAGGCCAAACTGTCCTTTGCGCAGTTTTTTTAAGACATTATGCTGCAGTCCCGGAGCTGTAAAACTCAGCGAGTCTTCGAGGCCCACTTTTTCAACATCAAATCCGGCTGCACCGTCTAAGTGTTCCTCCACGTCAACAGCCTGCGATTTGGGGAATGGCTTGGGTTTATTATCTTCCGTTAACAGCACTTTATCGCTTTTTACAGCGAGTACTTTACCGATAGTGATACGAAATAAATCGCTGTCTTCTGGAGTAAGGTTTTTTTTTGCCACGAAAGCTGATTTTGTTGTGTATTGTTGCTAATATGGTCGATTTTATAGCTTAATCGGCTTCAGGGCGATTGATAATGCATATTTTGTTAAGTAATGATGATGGCTACTTGGCTGAAGGACTTATTGCATTAGCCAATGCATTAGGTGGACATGCCGAAATATCGGTAGTAGCTCCGGATAGAAACCGCAGTGCGGCGAGTAATTCGTTAACGCTGGAAATGCCGTTACGCGCTTATACAATGGATAACGGCTTTATTAAAGTTGACGGTACCCCCACCGACTGCGTGCATTTGGCAATAACCGGCTTGCTGGAAAATGAACCGGACATGGTCTTTGCCGGGATTAACCATGGCTCCAATTTGGGTGATGATGTACTTTACTCAGGGACTGTTGCGGCGGCAACCGAAGGGCGTTTTTTAGGTTTGCCCGCCGTCGCCATTTCGTTGGTGGGCGCTAATCCAATTCATTTTGAAACCGCCGCACATGTTGCGGTAACGCTGTTGCAACAATTGATTAATCATCCCTTACCGCAAGACACCATTCTTAATGTCAATGTGCCGGATGTCGCGATTAAAGACTTAAAGGGCTATCAGGCAACCCGGTTGGGGCAGCGGCATAAATCGGAGCCGGTCATCAAGAGTGAAGATCCTCGCGGCCGTATTATTTATTGGGTGGGCCCACCGGGAGCGGAACAGGATGCAGGTCCCGGAACTGATTTTTATGCCATTAATGCAGGTTTCGTGTCGGTTACCCCGTTACAACTGGATTTGACCTGGTATGAACGGATTAATGATTTAAAGACATGGCTGCCCAAGGAGCATGATTTATGATTCAAAGCCTGCAAGGAATAGGCATGACCTCTTCGCGCACCCGTGAGCGCATGATCAATCGGTTAATGGAGCAAGGCATCCGAAGCAATAAAGTTCTGGATGTCATACGCAATACGCCCCGACATATTTTTATGGACGAGGCCTTGGCCAGTCGCGCTTATGAAGATACCGCACTGCCGATCGGTTACAACCAGACGATTTCCCAGCCTTATATCGTCGCAAAAATGACAGAGCTGCTGCTGGCCTCATCAGGCCGATTAGAAAAAGTCTTGGAAATAGGCACCGGCTGCGGCTATCAGACGGCAATCTTGGCGCAACTGGTCAATCATGTCTACTCCGTTGAAAGAATCGCGCCGTTGCAGAAAAAAGCCAAAGATCGGTTGTGGGATTTAAAACTAAAGAATGTCAGTTACTTGCACAGCGATGGGGGCTGGGGGTGGCAGGATCGTGCGCCGTATGATGGTATTCTGGTTGCTGCCGCACCGCCTGAAATACCGGAAATGCTGTTGCAACAAATGGCTGTCGGTGGAGTGATGGTTATTCCCATTGGCAAAGGCAGCAGCCAGCAGCTACAGAGAGTCACGCGCACAGAGGGCGGCTATGAAGTTGAGAGATTGGAGCCGGTTGTTTTTGTGCCTTTTTTATCTGGAAGGAAATAAGCATTTTTCAATAAATGCATGACATAACCTTTTGCAGAATCTTCATTTTTTTCGGCACATAACGAATGTGGTGGCGACCATGTCCACCCCAGCCCTATAAAGCTCGGTTTTGTGGGATGTTCGGTGACAGTATTGTCGTGACTACAAGCTAACCTTCACAGCAAAAAATCCGGTTTGAACTGTGCGGATTTTGGGTGATGTTTTACCAATGCCTTACAAAGGCTTTTACCATTGCCGCTATTGTGCGGGACGCGGTGTTTTGTGTCTCTTTTGGGCAGGGAATCCCCTGCCTATTCTACGATGTCTTTTGTTGTTAATTACCCTAAAAAAATCAACAGCCTTGTCTGTTGAATGCGACGAATACTGATCAACAACATAAAAATCTGTATTAATTCGTGTTCTGGTTATCATTTCTCTTTTATTGAAGTCATTAACGGTGATTGGCGTGTTATTTTTGAGAGAAAGTAAGCAATTATAGAATTTTCTGCGCGCCGATTTAAGGTTAAGATCGGTTCTTATGAAAATGAACTTTGACTCAAAAAAGATTTTGGTAATCGAGGATCAAGCGATCATACGAGAAACCATTAAACACATACTGTATTCATTGGGTGTGCGGCACATCGTTGAAGCGGGAACCGGCGTTAATGGCATAGTGGAGATGAGGCGCAGTCAATTCGATATTGTCCTCTGCGATTATAATCTTGGCGATGGGAAAAATGGCCAGCAGGTTCTGGAAGAAGCAAAGCATTTTAAGTTACTGTCGTTTAATGCTGTTTTTATAATGATCACCGTTGAGCAGAGTAAGAACATGGTGCTTAGCGCCCTCGACTGCAAGCCAGATGATTACTTGATAAAGCCTTTTAACCGGTTGCAACTTTCAACCCGGATCGAACGATGTATTGTCCGCAAGGAATATCTTGCCAGTATTGAGCGTGAAATAGATATAGGCAATATTTATCAGGCGATACAAAACTGTGAAAAGCTGCTTCAGCAGGGCAATAAAAAAACCCGCTTACACGTATTGAAGATACGCGCCGACTTAGCCCTTGTCATCAGGGATTTCAAGGCAGCCAAGAAAATTTATCAGGAGATCCTGCAAGAAAGAGATATTCCCTGGGCTAAGTTGGGTATGATTGTGATCGTTTTTTTTGACGGCAATTATGAGCAGGCTGTTGAGTCTCTTCAGCAGTTTATTGGCCAATATCCTATGATGTTGGAAGCTTATGACTGGTTGGCAAAATCGTACGAAGCCTTGGGTAACAATGAAGAGGCGTTAAGCACGCTTAACTTGGCGATTGATCTTTCACCTCAAACTATTTTAAGGCAGCAACGACTGGCCTTGTTGGCTGACAAAACTGAAAACATTGAAATTGCAAAAAAAGCCTATAAAGCAGCGGTTAACCTGGGCAAGCATTCTGTATATGGATCATCCAGTGATTTTTCAGGTTTGGCTAAAGCCCACTTAAAATCCAATTCAGCCGGTGATGCATTAAAGATATTGAATGATATGAATAAATGCTTTTTCAATGATCCGGATTCAAGGCTTAGAGCTGCAATATTGGAAATCGAGATCCAAAAAGCAAAAAATAATGGTGTAGTGGCGCAGAAACCTTATGAAAAGGCATTTAAATTAAACGAGCAATTCGGTAAACAAATAGCCAGAGAACTGCGTCTGGAAATGGCAAAAATCAGTCATCTGAGCGGAGCCAGTGAAATGACTGATGAAATTCTTACGGATTTAATTAAAACCAACATTGATGACAAATACTTTATCGGTGAGATCGACAAAATGTGCAACGCATTGATCGGCGATAATTATGCGAACGATTTGATTGGTCGGATAAAACAGGAGTTAGTTGATATTAATAATGAAGGGGTCAATTTATTTAAAGAAGGCAGAATTAAAGATGCTCTCGCAATTTTTGAAGATGCCGTCGAAAAAATGCCTAATAACCAGGCAATCACTTTAAGTCTGCTGAAAATCATTATCCACGATCTTAAAACATCTAAACCTGATCCCAAAAAAACCATGCTTGTTCAGTCCTATATTAATAAAGCCATTAAAATAGGCGTTCCCCACGATCAAATTGGCAGTATTCAGCTGGAACTAGATAAAATTCAATATCAAAATCCATTAACCCAAAAGTCATAGTTTGCCTTATTAGGGAAGGTTGTAAGCTTTGTGAGCAATTGATTTTTTCAGGATTGCTGATCGCGGGCTGGCGATAAACAAAATGTAGATGATTTGCTGGGTAAATACGGGGGATGGTGCGGAGTATAGAGGTGTGTAGCCGGGCAGTGGACTGCCCGGCGTACCTTTCTAGCTTATTTCTTTTTGTTACGTTCGTTCACTTCTTTAATGACTTCTTCCGACACGTTCTTCGGGCACGGTAAATAGTGCGAGAATTCCATGGAGAACTGACCGCGACCAGAGGTCATGGTACGTAAGTCACCGATGTAACCGAACATTTCGCTCAGCGGCACATCAGATTTGATACGAACCCCAGTTGCCCCCGCGTCCTGAGACTTGATCATGCCGCGACGACGGTTAAGGTCGCCGATAACATCACCAACGTGATCCGATGGAGTGAAAGTATCAACTTTCATGATCGGTTCGATCAGTTGCGGCCCTGCTTTCGGAATCGATTGACGGAACGCCGCTTTCGCAGCAATTTCAAATGCAATCGCAGAGGAGTCAACTGCGTGGAAGCCACCGTCGGTTAAGATAACTTTAAAGTCCAAGCAAGGGAATCCGGCCAGTACGCCTTTATCCAGCATGCTTTTAAAGCCTTTTTCAACTGCCGGCCAGTATTCACGCGGTACGTTACCGCCGGTAACCGCTGATTCAAATACAAAACCAGTGCCGGGCTCGCCAGGCTCGATGATGTAGTTGATCTTGCCGTATTGGCCTGAACCGCCCGATTGTTTCTTGTGGGTGTATTCGTCTTCAACCGATTTTGTAATGGTTTCGCGGTAGGCCACCTGAGGCTTGCCGACGATAACGTCAACGCCGTGGGTACGTCTTAAGATGTCGACTTTAATGTCAAGATGCAGCTCACCCATGCCTTTAAGAATGGTTTCGCCACTGTCTTCATCGGTCTCAACGTGGAAAGATGGATCTTCCTGAATCATTTTGCCCAGTGCAATACCCATTTTTTCGGAAGCTGCTTTGTCTTTCGGTGAAATCGCTAATGAGATAACGGGATCAGGGAAGACCATCGGTTCCAATGTTGCTGGGAATTTAGGATCGCACAGTGTGTGGCCGGTTTGTACGTTCTTCATGCCCAATACCGCAACAATATCACCTGCTTGAGCAGAATCAAGTTCATTACGGGTATCGGCGTGCATTTCCACGATACGACCGATACGCTCGGTTTTGCCGGTGAAGGTGTTCAGTACTGAAGTGCCTTTTTCCAGTTTGCCGGAGTAAATACGCAGGAACGTCAACGCACCAAAACGGTCATCCATGATTTTGAATGCCAGTGCGCGTAGCGGTTTGTTTTCATCGACGATAGCAAAGGTACCGGTTGGGTTGCCTTCCAGATCGACTTCAGGCTGTGGTTTAACTTCTGTCGGGCAAGGCAGGTAATCGATAACACCGTCAAGTACCAGCTGCACGCCTTTATTTTTGAACGACGAACCGCAGAAAGTCGGGAAGAAATCCAGATTGATCGTGCCTTTGCGGATACAACGTTTGATAGTGTCAATATCGGGCTCTTCGCCTTCAAGATATTTTTCCATGACATCGTCGAATTGATCGGCAACCTGATCGATCATTTTTTCGCGCCATTTTTCAGTATCAGCCACCATGTCGGCAGGAATGTCTTTGATTTCGTAGTTCATTGGATCGCCGGAATCATCCCATATCCAGGCTTTGCGCGTTAAGATATCGACTACGCCTGAGAATTGATCCTCAGTACCGATAGGCAAAGTCATCACCAACGGCACGGCGCCAAGCACCTCTTCAACCTGCTTAACCACGCGATAGAAGTCAGCGCCGATGCGATCTAGTTTGTTGATATAGATAACGCGCGCTACTTCGGAATCGTTGGCATAACGCCAGTTGGTTTCCGATTGGGGTTCTACGCCGCCTGAGCCGCAGAAAACGCCGATACCGCCGTCAAGAACTTTCAGTGAACGATAAACTTCAATAGTAAAGTCAACGTGCCCTGGGGTGTCGATGATATTAAAACGGTAGTCTTTCCAGAAACAGGTCGTCGCAGCAGACTGAATGGTGATGCCGCGTTCCTGCTCCTGTTCCATGAAGTCTGTGGTTGCCGCACCATCGTGTACTTCACCGATTTTGTGGATTTTACCGGTAAGTTTTAAAATCCGCTCGGTAGTCGTTGTTTTACCGGCATCGACGTGAGCGAAGATGCCGATGTTTCTGTAATGCGCTAAATCTGTCATGTTTTTACTCTAAAGTTGGGCATAAAAAACTTTTTTGGTGACCGCTCTCAGTCAGTGTTCAAACTATGAACGCTTACTGAGGACTCGTACCGGGGCGGTGGGCTACATATCATAACCGCAGTCACACAACCTAAGACCGCGGTGGCGGTAGCCATCGGAATGGATGAAATGCGTCGGATACATGCAGGTAGCTCAAAGCCGAGTGAGGTGCATTTATTTGGGTCACCATCGCTGCTCACTCGTCCAGCTTCGAAAGCCTACCATTTTAACCTAAAAACTTTATAAAAACATAGAAAACCCATGTGTTATGTTGTAGCTACATTAAAATGGCTGAATCTATTTAGTCATTTGATGTCAGGATATTGACTAAGGACAACCTTGGAACCTTGACGGTACAGTCCCAAGCGTTTTTAGATGCATAAAGACGAGCTGTGTAATGACTATATATTTTTAGTAATAGTCCTGATGGTTTCTGGCATTGCCTGCATGAATGTAGGTAAGGGGCGTGAGCCGGAGCGGAAGCTTTGTTGATCGGCAAGGGTAGGCATTGGATATTATTTTTTATAAATAATGTCATAAGATAAAGGTGGTCGAATCCGGTTGTCGTGTCCGTTCATAAGCTGTGATCGAAGAGTGCTGCGTAAAAGTGTATGAATAAAAATTTAGCTATATATAATTCAACTAAAATGTCGTAAAAACAGCTACATTTACTGATATGCTATTGTAAAATATTCGATTGAAAGCAGGAGGTTCAGATTATGATTGTCGCTGATATTATGACCGCTAATCCGGTTACGGTTAACATGGATACCGAGCTATTGGTTATCAAGGACATTTTCGATCATGTCTATTTTCATCATCTGCTGGTTGAAAATGAATCGGACAAAACGATTGCCGGCGTTATTTCAGATCGTGATTTATTGAGTGCTTTAAGCCCTTATATTCATACAGCTTCTGAAACATTACGCGATATAGAAACGTTACAAAAACGTGCTCATCAAATCATGTCACGTCAGATCGATACCGTGAAACCCACAACCGATTGCAACATCGCTGTACAAAAAATGTTGGATGCGGATATATCCTGTCTGCCTGTCGTCGGCGATGACAAGGTTATTCTGGGTATCGTTACCTGGAAAGATTTCTTAACAAACTATTTAAAACAACAATCCCCGAAAACTATAAGTGCCCTGTTATGAAACATGATTGGCGTAATGACCGCAATCAATAGCGGCAGTAACACATTGTGTCTTTGCTTGTTTTGGCAGGGCTTAAGGTTAAGGTATTACAGGTAAAAAAAACAAATGACACCGACGAACGATCCTCTAAGTCTCAATTTAATAGACATGAGCATGGAAGTAGTACCCCCCAAAATTATAGCGGAACCTCTTACTCTTCATGGATGGACGCATGTACTGTGTAATGAAGAAATGCCGATATTTTCCAATACTGCGCTAAGTATCCATGATATTTTGAGCGATGACAGGAAAGGCGCCATGGAATTGGCATCTGTTATTTTGCAGGACCCGAATCTGACGGTTAAGTTATTAAAAATCAGCAACACTCCCCATTACAATCCTTCTCGTCAGAAAATGGTGACTGTGTCGCGGGCCATTATCATGATTGGTTCCGATGTTATCCGTGAATTAACACTGGTTTGTTCTTTTTTTGAATCCATTCTATCCGCGGTCAACAAACAACAGGCCAACGAAGAAATAGCCCAAGCCATTCATGCAGCGGTACACGCCAAGTCCATAGCCATTGCGATGAACGATAAATCGCCGGAAGAGGTTTTTATTGCCACGTTGCTTAATCATATTGGCAGTATTTCTTTTTGGTGCTTTTGCGGTGAGCAGGGAGAGCAAATTCAAGACCTGATAAAGAGAGGAAAATACAGTAGCGAAGAAGCGGAGAAAAAAGTGCTGGGCTTTACATTGACAGAGCTGGGTGCTTCTTTAAGTAAAGCCTGGAAATTAGGCAGTTTGGTTGAAGAATCGATCAAGCCGAAGATCCTGTCTAAAAATCCCAGAGTTGACTTGGTTCACTTGGGGTATGAAATCACCGAGGCGTTAAAAGAAGGGATCTATTCAGAAAAATATGAAGTTTGTGTCAGGAAAATTGAGGTGCTTACCAAGCAATCCAAAAAAGCTATCAATGAAAAACTTCAAAGTAATACCGATACTGCGTCCGATATTGCCTGTCAATTTGGAGCTACTGACGCCGCTTTGCTGCTTCAAAGTCGTCTAAATCAAGTCGTCGTCATGGGGGAGCCGGCGCCGGTTATTGATAAAACACAATTGCAACTTCAGATTTCACAGGATATAGCGTCAATAATAAGCGACCAGTTTGACATTAATCTGTTGTTGGAAACTGTGCTTGAGGGAATTCACCGAGGTATCGGTATGGATCGAACTATTTTTTCCCTATTGGTTCCCGATAAACAGTCCCTTAAAGAACGGTTGTCTTTGGGGTGGCGTAAAGAATCGTATGAGCACAAGGTCATTTTCAATATCTCGGAAACACCGGCCAATCTTTTTTTTCATGCGCTGTCCGGTACTCAAGCTTTTTGGGCTAAGCCTTCGGATAATGGCAAGTTGTATACGCTCCGGGATATTAATGTGGTTGGCAAAAACGAATGTTTTATTATGCCGGTTTTTTCCAACAAAATACCGATCGGTTTAATTTATACCGATCGCGGGATTAGCGGCCAGCGGCTAACTGAGGAAGATTTTAATGCTTTTAAATATTTTTCCCAACAGGCAAACATAGGTCTTACAATTTATCGTATGCAGCGTGCCGTAAATGGAAAAAAAGATAGCGGCATTGATCAGGGCGGCGGCTATTGAGCTTGCCAGGCGGACGGCTTGGCAGGGATGTCGCAATATTGATCGAGTAGCTTGGTAAAATAATCCCGAGCAATTTCCTGGGCGCCGAAGCTTTCCAGGTGGCTTGTATGTACTTGACAGTCTATCAGTCGGTAGCCCCAGGCGTTAAGCTGTTGAACCAGGGTAGCGAAAGCTACTTTGGAGGCATCGGTTCGGGTGTGAAACATGGATTCGCCAAAAAAAACCTGTCCCAGTGCAACACCGTATAATCCGCCAACCAGTTCATCGCCAACCCAGGTTTCAACCGAATGGGCAAATCCGGCTTGGTGCAGTTGGTTATAAGCCGCGTTGATTTCTGCTGTTATCCAGGTGCCCGCGGTGTCTTTGCGGGGATCTGCACAGGCGGTAATGACTTCATTAAAAGCCTGGTCAAAGGTCACTGAAAAAATATTTTTTCGCAGGGTTTTGCGCAAGCTACGGGAAATAACCAGTTTATCGGGAAATAAAACCAAGCGGGGATCCGGCGACCACCACAAGATAGGTTCGCCGCGGTTATACCAGGGAAATATTCCGTGCCGATAAGCGTTTAACAGTCGATTTTGGGACAGGCACCCCCCGACCGCAAGTAAGCCGTCCGGTTCGCGGAGGGCTTTGTTCGTCAAGGGGAAATCTTGCTCCGGATTTTTGGGGTCAAGAACAGTCAGCCGCATAGCTTAGCTTAAGGTATGGGGCTGAAAAACCAGGTTAGTCATTAAACCCAAATTACAGCTCAACCGACTAATTCATCAAGGAATTTTTCTGCATCCAGCGCCGCCATACAGCCTGCGCCTGCCGAAGTAATGGCTTGTTTATAGACGGAGTCCATTACATCGCCCGCAGCAAATACGCCTTCAACGCTGGTTGCAGTGGCGTTTCCGTGAATGCCGCTTTTGACTTTAATATAGCCGTGATCCATATCCAACTGGCCCTCGAAAATGCCGGTGTTGGGGGTGTGGCCGATGGCGATAAATACGCCGTGTACATCCAGTTCTTTGGTTGAGCCATCCAGCGTGTTCTTAATTCTAAGGCCGGTAACGCCCATGTCGTCCCCCAGCACTTCATCCAGTTGGTGATTCCATTCGATGATGACATTGCCGTTTTGCGATTTTTCAATCAGCTTGTCAGAGAGGATTTTTTCGGAGCGAAACTTGTCGCGGCGATGCACCACAATGACCTTCGATGCGATGTTGGATAAATAAAGCGCTTCTTCAACAGCCGTATTGCCGCCGCCGATGACCGCAACGGGTTTATTTCTGTAGAAAAATCCGTCGCAGGTGGCGCAAGCTGACACACCTTTGCCTTTGAAAGCTTCTTCGGAGTCCATGCCCAAATAACGCGCTGAAGCGCCGGTTGCAATGATCAGTGCATCACAGGTGTAAGTGCCTGAATCGCCGGTTAATGTGAAAGGGCGAGCGGATAAATCAGCCGTGTGAATGTGATCGAAAATTATCTCGGTAGCGAAGCGTTCGGCGTGTTTATGCATTCTGTCCATCAGCGCCGGTCCTTGCAATCCTTCAACATCGCCGGGCCAGTTATCCACTTCGGTCGTTGTAGTTAGTTGACCGCCTTGTTGCATGCCCGTAATGATGACCGGATTCATGTTGGCGCGTGCGGCATAGATTGCGGCCGTATAACCGGCGGGGCCGGAGCCTAGAATCAAAAGACGGCAATGTTTGGAATCACTCATTAAAAATCCTTTGCAGGGAAAGACGGGAAAAAAAATTAATTATGAAGAGGAAAGCGTGTTTCGTAAACTGTTTTATCGGCATGGTCGACGGATAATGACGGAAATGCCAACCGGCGTTTATTGCGGACATTACTAATGTAAAACATCTCATTATTGATCTATAATTATGTTTTATTGGTAATTTATGTGACGAGTTGTTAAATATGGCTGCTGTAATGGAAGAAAAAACCTTTCGCGGTTTGCGTGAAGTTGCTTTATTAGGCTTTATTGCAGGCGCATTATTCTTTTTAATTTCGCTGATCACTTTTAGTAACGAGGATGCGGGCTGGACGCACAGCGGATCAGTGCAGACAGTCTCTAACGCTTGCGGTGTCTTTGGGGCGTGGATTGCTGATTTCATGCTCAGCTGTTTCGGTTTGGTCGCTTACCTGTTTCCGGTCATTATCTTTTGGCAAGGTTATCTAGTCTACACGCAGGGCAGACAAGGCCGAGAAAAAATGATTATCGCGCTGCAATGGATAGGGTCTATAGCGACCATTATTTCAGGCGCGGCATTATTGAACTTGTATCTATTAAGAATAGGGATCGAACTGCCCAGCAACACCGGCGGCATTTTAGGCCAGGAAACCGGCAATGCGTTGCTGGTAGTATTCGGTAATTCGGGAGCGACGCTATTCTTATTGGTGATTTTATTGGCAGGCGTTACCTTGGTTACCGGGCTGTCATGGGTCGCGCTGATAGATGTTATCGGTAAATATACCGTATTTATATGCCGGATTCTTTGTAGCAGCGTCCTGGGTTTGTTGCAGGAACGCTCGGTTAATCGCGTCCAGACGCTGGTCAACAACCCAGGAAAATCGGAACTTAAGAGAAAAATTAGCGCTAAGGTCACACCGGCTATCGAAAAGCCTGTAGAAAAAATAGCAAAAAACACGCTTCCACCCAAAAAACAGCCGGTCATTAAATATGACGCCAGCAAAGGCGTGTTGCCTTCCCTGGAGTTGCTGGATCACCGCGATACCCGCGTAATCGGTTATTCGCAAAGCGAATTGGAAGATATGTCGCGCTTGGTGGAAGAAATTCTGGCCGATTTTAACGTCGCCGTTACTGTCGTCGGGTTTCATCCAGGGCCTGTTATCACCCGTTTTGAATTACAACCTGCGGCGGGCGTTAAAGTCAGCCGCATCAGCACCTTGTCTAAAGATTTGGCCAGAGCCTTATCGGTGACCAGTGTGCGTATCGTCGAAATCATCCCCGGCAAATCCGTAGTCGGCCTTGAAATTCCCAACCGGGAACGGGAAATGGTGACTTTGCGCGAGTTATTGATCTCTGCGCCGTTTGAAAAATCCAAATCCATGCTGACCCTGGCGATGGGCAAGGATATTTCCGGTACGCCGATGGTTGCCGATCTTGGCAAAATGCCCCATGCGCTGGTCGCAGGTACCACGGGTTCCGGTAAATCGGTCGCCATCAACACCATGATTCTCAGTCTGCTTTATAAAGCAACGCCGGAACAGGTGCGCTTGATCATGATCGACCCGAAGATGCTGGAGTTATCGGTTTATGAAGGCATTCCACATTTATTGACCCCCGTAGTAACCGATATGAAGGAAGCCAGCAACGCGTTACGCTGGGCGGTTGCCGAAATGGAAAGACGTTACAAGTTAATGTCCAAAATGGGCGTCAGAAATCTTGCCGGATTTAACCAGTTGATAGAAGACGCGACCGCAAGAGGCGAGACCATCAGGGACCCGATGTTTCAAATGATCAATCCGCTGGAAGAAGGCGAAGAGTATCCCACCTTAAGCACTCTGCCCAGTATCGTCATCGTCATCGACGAGTTAGCCGACATGATGATGATCGTCGGTAAAAAAGTTGAAGAACTGATTGCCCGGCTGGCGCAAAAAGCCCGTGCGGCCGGCATTCATTTGATTCTGGCCACGCAACGCCCATCGGTTGACGTATTGACCGGCCTGATCAAAGCCAACGTGCCTACCCGGATTTCATTCCAGGTGTCATCACGTATTGACTCGCGCACCATTCTCGATCAAGGCGGCGCGGAAACTTTGCTAGGCAACGGCGATATGCTGTTTTTGCCTTCAGGCACCAGCATTCCCATTCGTGCTCACGGCGCTTTTGTCGATGACCATGAAGTGCATCGCGTGGTTGAATTTTTAAAACAAACCGCGCCGCCGAATTATCTTGAAGACATCACCCGCGAACTTTCCGATTCCGGTGATGGCTACAGCATGAGCGGCGGTGGCGGTAATGGCGATTCCGAAACGGATGCCTTGTACGACGAAGCCGTGCAATTTGTCACTGAAACCCGTAAGGCCTCAATATCCAGCGTACAAAGACGCTTTAAAGTCGGCTACAACCGTGCCGCAACGATGATTGAAGACATGGAGGCGGCCGGTGTTGTCAGCTCTGCGGAAAGCAATGGCTCAAGAGTCGTGCTGGCGCCGCCACCGGTAAGAGACTAACGATGAACACTGCGTTGATCGGAGTCGCCATCGGGCTGATGGCGACTTTGGGCGGTATCGTTATCGTCAGACGCAATTCTCCTCAGCAACCGATACCAGTCAAGGCCGTGCTTTTCGGGCTTTATTTCTGGGGGTTGGTGTTTTTACAGCTGGTTGTATTCGGGTTGTTCATGGGCTAAAGCATAGGCTGGTGTAATCAGTCCGGGCTTTAGACAAGGCTGTATACACTAGGAAGTGCAGTCAAAAAACGCCTCTTTTGGCGCCTATTTTTACTTAGCAGGGATTGCGCTCAACAAGAGCGCAGCGAGTAATACGGTTTGGCAAGGTCAGTACTCACCTTCTCCTGGTTTTACGTTAGGCATTAATGCTATGGACAAACCAATATCATTGTTAATGAATAAACACATTACTACAGTAGATATTAACGATACTATCGACAAGGTTGAAAAGATAATGGATTCGCACAAATCAACGTGTGCGTTGGTTATCGGTTCGGATCAGAGTTGTTTCGGTGTAATCAGTTATCCGGATATTGTACATTTCCATGAAAGGGGAAAAAATCCAAAAACCGAGCGGGCATGGGAGTTGTGTACGCATAAGGTTATTGAAGTCAGCCCGGATACATCTGCCAGCGAAACGGCCAAGTTAATGATAAAGCATAAAATCAACCACATAGTCATAACAGAAAATAAAATAATAAAAGGCATCGTCTCATCAATTGATTTTGTAGGGGAGTACTTGAAACAAAATGTTTAACAGGTCGTTCAATAGTCTACTTACGCCCTGGAAGACTTTGTTGGAATCATAGCGACGGTTTCGATGAGGTAAAAAATAAAATCGTCTGGAAAAGACGGCAGTAAGTTTTTGCAAGGATAAGGCTTACATATATAAGGAAGAATAAACATTACCCGAGCTCTTTTAGGTTTGTTGACAATAGCCCAATGAGCTGATACTTTGCCTCGCTGGCACTCGTCTTAATGGAGTGCTAAATTTGGTTGCAGAGGTTGGTGTGGGTAATACGCAGTTTTTAAATGAGCGGTCGTTACAGCTATTGAAAACGCTGGTCGAGCGTTATATCAGTGATGGTCAGCCGGTGGGTTCGCGGGCTTTATCAAAAGATTCGGATTTAAATTTAAGTCCGGCAACTATTCGCAATGTCATGGCCGACCTGGAAGACCTGGGTTTGGTACATTCACCGCATACTTCGGCAGGGCGGGTGCCTACGGTTAGCGGTTACCGCTTGTTTGTCGATACCTTGTTGACGGTTAAGCCGATGGAGTCGAAAGATTTAACCCGGCTGCACCAAGGCTTGTCGTTGAGCGAGGACAGCAGCGATATGATCGGCGCCGCATCGCGCCTGCTGTCGGAATTAACGCAAATGGCCGGGGTAGTGACCTTGCCCAAAAGAGAGTTGGTCTGTTTACGGCATATCGAATTTCTGTCCTTATCTCACACCCGCGTATTGGTCATTTTTGTTACCAATGAGCAGGAAGTCCATAACAAAATCATCCATACCTCCAAAGTATTCAGTCCCGCCGAGTTACAGCAGGCGGCCAATTACTTGAATTCAATTTATTCCGGTCGCAGTCTTGATGCGGTGCGTAAAGCCGTTTTAAAAGAATTGCAGGAAGATCAGGAACGCATGACAAATCTGTCTGGAACAGATTTGCATTTACCCGAAGGGTGTCGGGCAGGAAAGCCCGACATGAACCAAGGCATGCTGGATGCGGTAAAAATGGCGCAACTGGCGTTCGATCAGGACAATAAAAAAGATGATTACGTGCTGACCGGAGAAACTAATTTAATGGGTTTTTCCGAGTTGTCGGATATGGAACGGCTAAAAAACCTGTTTGAAGCGTTCAGCCAAAAGCAGGGCGTTATTCATTTGCTGGATCAATGCATGAAAGCCGACGGCGTGCAGATATTCATCGGCGAAGAATCCGGTTACCGGGCTTTCGATCATTGCAGTTTGGTGACCTCATCGTACTCGGTCAGCGACGAAGTGGTCGGGGTATTGGGCGTCATCGGGCCGACGCGGATGGCCTACGAAAAAATCATTCCTTTTGTCGATGTTACGGCAAAATTGTTGGGCGCCGCCTTGAATCCAAAATCAACGACCCCACTATAAAATAACGCAACTATTCAGCAGTTTTGAAAAATGGAACGCCTACTTTTGGCATCGGCGTTCTATTGTATTGGGTGCCGATTCACATTAATTTTAAATATTAAGGAGCTATAAATAATGAGTACTGATCAGGAAGCGCCTGAATCTCAGGTTAAAGCTGAAAACGGAACGGCTAATGAACAGCCGCATACCGAGTTAGCCGAGCACGAGCTTACGATTGAGGAGTTACAGCAGGCCTTGGCCCAAGCTGAGCAAAAAGCTCAGGAGAACTGGGACAAAGCGGTTCGCGCACAGGCGGAAATGGAAAACCTGAAAAGAAGAACCCAAAAGGATCTGGAAGATGCGCACAAATTTGCCCTGACCGGTTTCGCCAAGGAGCTATTGTCGGTATTGGACAGCCTGGTGTTAGGCTTGCAGGCTGCAACAGGCGATAGCGAAGAAGTGAAAAAATTTCGCGAAGGCAGCGAATTAACGATTAAGCAATTCGAATCAGCCTTTGCAAAATTCAAAATTGAAGCGATTGATCCCATCAATCAGCCGTTTAATGCCGAACTGCATCAGGCCATGGCCATGCAGGCCGTAGACGGCGTAGAGCCGAATACGGTAGTTAACGTTTTCCAAAAAGGTTATATGTTGAACGGACGCTTACTCCGTCCCGCCATGGTTTTGGTTGCCAAAGCAGCCGAAAAAAAGCCGACAGATACTCCTAGCATCGATGAACAGGCTTGAAATTAAACAAAGCAGCCTCATATTTGTAACAACTTTTACTTTTTTAAATAAATTCAAGTCTGGAGAATTCAATGGCTAAAATAATCGGCATAGATTTAGGAACCACAAACTCGTGCGTTGCGGTATTGGAAAACGGCGTCGCAAGAGTAATTGAAAACAGCGAAGGTGCGCGCACTACGCCTTCCATTATCGCTTTTACCAGTGACGATGAAGTGTTGGTTGGACAGTCGGCAAAACGCCAAGCCGTTACCAATCCAAAAAATACCGTATTTGCGATCAAACGTTTGATCGGTCGTCGCTTTAAAGACGATGTCGTACAAAAAGACATCAAAATGGTGCCTTATAAAATCGTCGAAGCTGAAAACGGCGATGCCTGGGTTGAAGTTCACGGCAAAAAAATGGCGGCTCCCGAGATTTCAGCGCGTATTTTGATGAAGCTGAAAAAAGACGCCGAAGCCTATTTGGGCGAAGAAGTCACCGAAGCCGTCATTACCGTACCGGCTTATTTTAACGACTCGCAACGCCAAGCGACTAAAGACGCCGGTCGTATTGCCGGACTTGAAGTTAAGCGTATTATCAATGAACCAACTGCGTCTGCATTGGCTTTCGGTATGGACAAGCCTAAAGGCGACACCAAAATTGCGGTGTATGACTTAGGCGGCGGTACGTTCGATATTTCGATCATTGAAATTGCCGAAATAGAAGGCGAACATCAGTTCGAAGTGTTATCGACCAACGGCGACACCTTCCTGGGCGGCGAAGATTTCGACTCAAGAATCATTGAATTTTTGGCATCAGAATTCAAAAAAGAAAGCGGCGTTGATGTACATAACGATCCGTTAGCTTTGCAACGTTTGAAAGAAGCGGCGGAAAAAGCCAAGATTGAATTGTCTTCAAGCCAGCAAACCGACGTGAATCTGCCTTACATTACCGCAGATGCCTCAGGCCCCAAGCATTTAAACGTTAAATTGACCCGCGCCAAATTGGAATCGCTGGTTGAAGAGCTGATTAACCGCACTAAAGGCCCATGCGAAATGGCGCTGAAAGACGCGAAGTTAAAGGCATCGGATATTAATGACGTGATTTTGGTAGGCGGTCAAACCCGTATGCCGAAAGTGCAGGAAATGGTAAAAGCCATTTTCGGCAAAGAACCGCGTAAAGACGTTAACCCTGATGAAGCGGTGGCTTTAGGCGCGGCGATCCAGGCGGGCGTTTTGGCTGGCGACGTTAAAGACGTGTTGTTGCTGGATGTTATCCCGTTATCGCTGGGTATTGAGACCATGGGCGGTATCATGACTAAACTGATCGAGAAAAACACCACGATCCCGACCAATGCATCGCAAGTTTTCTCTACCGCGGACGACAATCAGACGGCAGTGACCGTTCATGTATTGCAAGGCGAGCGCGAAAAAGCGGCGGCGAATAAATCGCTGGGACGTTTTGATTTGGCCGATATTCCGCCGGCGCCACGCGGCATTCCACAAATTGAAGTTGCGTTCGACATCGATGCCAACGGTATTTTGAACGTGTCGGCCAAAGACAAGGCGACCGGCAAAAAACAATCGATTGTTATCAAAGCCTCCAGCGGTTTATCGGATGATGAAGTTGAACGCATGATTAAAGATGCCGAAGCACATGCTGATGAAGATCGTAAACTGACAGAATTGGTTCACGCGCGCAATCATGCGGACGGCATGATTCACGCGACTGAAAAATCACTGAAAGAACTGGGCGATCAAGTCGGCGCTGAGGAAAAAACCAGCATTGAGCATGCGATTGAAGCACTGAAAGCCGCGGTTAAAGGTGATGATAAAGCGGAAATTGAAGCCAAAACGAATGACTTAACCGAGTTGTCCGGTAAACTGGCCGAACGCGTTTACGCACAAAAATCGGCGTCTGAAGGTGAAGCGTCCGGCGCTCATGCTTCTTCAGAGCATCATGCTGCGGCGGATGACGGTGTTGTCGATGCCGAGTTTGAAGAAGTTAAAGATGACGATAAGAAGTAAAATGTAGGTCGGGGGTAGCTTACCCCCTATGCATTAACTTAAGGCATAAAACCACGAAGAACACGAAGCTCGCGAAGAAAAAACTTCGTGTCCCTTCGTGTTCTTTTTGCGGTTTAATAACCCGTCTCTTATCCTCTTTACGAGTATCTCGGACAAAATCAGAAAATCCAACAATAGACTATTGAACCATGGCAAAAGAAGATTTTTACAAGCTTCTCGGTGTAGACAGAAACGCCAGTGATGCAGAAATTAAGAAAAGCTATCGCAGCAAGGCGATGAAGCATCATCCGGACAGGAATAAAGACAATCCGGTGGAAGCTGAGGCCAAGTTTAAGCAGATTAAAGAAGCTTACGAAGTTTTATCAGATCCTAAAAAGCGTTCCGCTTATGACCAGTTCGGCCATGCCGGAATTGATCCTTCGATGGGCGGTGGACGTTCCAGCGGTTTCGGCGGCGGTGAAAGTTTCAGCGATATTTTTGGCGATATTTTTGGCGGAGGAAGACAACAACAGCGAAGCAACGTTCAGCGCGGCTCGGACCTGCGTTACAATCTGGAATTAACGCTCGAAGAAGCCGTATTCGGTACCGATGCCAAAATCCGCGTGCCGGTGCTGGTTGCCTGCGGCGAGTGTAGCGGTTCCGGCGCCAAAAAAGGTTCCAGTCCCGTTATCTGTTCAACGTGTCACGGTCACGGCCAAGTCAGGATGCAACAGGGATTCTTTTCGGTTCAACAAACCTGTCCAACCTGCCGGGGTACCGGCAAACAGATCAAAGACCCTTGCGGTGCGTGTTACGGTCAAGGGCGAGTCCAGGAAAATAAAACCCTATCCGCAAAAATCCCGGCGGGTGTCGATACCGGCGATCGCATACGTCTGGCTGGAGAAGGCGAAGCCGGAGAGTTTGGCGGCCCGGCAGGCGATCTTTACGTTCAGGTTCAGGTAAAAGATCATCAGATTTTTACCCGCGACGGCGCGAATTTATATTGCGAAGTGCCGATCAGTTTTCCTACCGCCTGCTTGGGCGGCGAGTTGGAAGTGCCGACCTTGAATGGCAAAGTGCTGTTGAAAATCCCTGCCGAAACACAAACCGGGAAATTATTCAGGCTACGCGGCAAAGGCGTAAAGCCGGTCAGAGGCGGTCCGGTTGGCGATTTACTGTGCAAAGTACAGGTTGAAACACCCGTGCATCTGACCAAAGAACAAAAAGCCTTGGTTGAGCAGCTCAGCGAATCCTTATCCGGCGGCGGTAAACATCACAGCCCGCAAGAGTCTTCATGGACTGATGGCGTAAAAAGCTTTTTCGATAAACTAACAGGATAAGTCATGATGCGTATTGCTGTAGTAGGTGCGTCCGGCCGCATGGGCCTTTGCTTGATTAAAGCGGCGGCGCTGGCTAAACATGCCGAATTGGCCGTTGCCGTGTCCCGTCCCGAGAGTCTTGCCATAGGCCGCGACGCGGGTGAATTGGCTGGCATCAGCGTGGTCGGCGTTAAAGTCGTCGATGACTTGGCGTCCGTTGTCGATCAATTCGACGTATTGATCGATTTTACCCGCCCCGATGCCTCAATGGCCTTTATCGAGACCTGTCGGCAGGCCGGAAAAAAGCTGGTCATCGGCACCACCGGTTACAGCGATGCGCAAAAAGCCCGGATTAGCGAGGCGGCGAAAGACGTGGCGATAGTGATGGCTCCTAACATGAGCGTCGGCGTCAACCTGTCGCTTAAATTGCTGGAGATGACCGCCAAAGTCATGGGCGATTACACCGATATTGAAGTGATCGAAGCCCATCACCGGCATAAAGTCGATGCGCCGTCCGGCACCGCATTGCGCATGGGCGAAGTGATAGCCGATGCCTTAGGCCGGGATTTAAAAGACTGCGCGATTTACGGCAGGGAAGGCAATACCGGCGAGCGCGACAGAAAAACCATCGGTTTTTCAACCATACGCGCCGGGGACATCGTCGGCGAGCATACCGTCATGTTTGCCGATGACGGCGAGCGGGTGGAAATCACCCATAAAGCCACCAGCCGCATGACCTTTGCCAATGGCGCGGTCAGAGCGGCGGTCTGGTTGGCGGATAAGGATAGCGGTTTGTACGATATGCAGGATGTTCTGGGGATTTCTTAAAGGTCGGTCGTAGTCGTAGGTCGGATTAGCGTAGCGTAACCCGACAATCGAAACGACAAATATCGGACATAAACAGCATGTCCGACCTACATGACTAACGTTATTGACGCGGAAACACGGCGGCGGGTAGCATGAAAACTCATCCAGCAAATAAATAGTCGGTTAAACCATGCATAGTCAGCGCTTCAATAAAATTATTCATCTAACGGAACATGCTCAAAAACGCATGATTGAGCGTGATATTTCGAATGAATTGTTAAGCGACCTTATCGAAACAGGACAGTTAAGCTATAAAGACGACAAGCATGCGTGGATAGCAAAGTACTATCAACATCGAACCGATAACTTGCTTTGTGCCGCAGTGGTCATAGATCAAGCGGTTATTGTTAAAACAGTGATGTATCACTTTAGTTTCGAGAATGAATTATGAAAACAATCTATTATCCTGAAGACGATATTTTGGAACTGCATTTTAGCGACAACCCTATCGTTAGAGAAACAACGCAGGATTGGAATGTTGTTTTGTCTTACGACGCTAATAATCATCTTGTGCAGATGGTGGTATTAGAAGCCAGTGTTTCCGGGCTGCTGCCTTTACAAGAGCAGAAAGCCGCGTAGTCGGTCGGGTTAGCGTAGGGCGCGCTGTGCGCGCCTTTTTGCAGTTTGGCTTGAGATCAGATCGGCGCTTAACCTTAATCCTCCCCTCTCTGGCGCGCGCAGTACGCCTTACTCGGCTGTAAGAAACATAATATATGATCTCTCATTAGGGAATTTCACAATGCCAATTAAATGGAAAACAAAAAATAAAAATCTGAAGCCACAATGTTATTGTGGACAAAATAGAGAAAATGAGACTGGTATCCAGTAATGGAGAAGTGTCATTTTCTGGTGGTATTGAGTTCGAATTTGCTCAATTAGCATTAGAAACTATGATTGAGGGCCGTAGGATGTGCTGAACGCAGTAAAGCGCATCAATCTCGAACGATGTGGTTTCTAGCGTTACCACATCCTACCGGCCACCTACCTTGGGTGTTTGTTTTGGAGCGAATTAACGATGATTGGCTTTTTAACCGATACCTCCAAATCAATCTAAGGATTTCTTTATATGAACGCATCATCAATCGTTAATCAAATGTTCAGCCAAATAATAAGCGCCTACTGGTGGGTGATTCCACTGCTTTTCCTGATTGCTTTTCTGAAATCGCCTTTCATGAAAGGTATGTTTGGTGAGTTTCAGGTTAACTTGGCAGCAAAGTTCTTTCTGGATAAGAAAATCTACACGTTGTTTAAGAACGTAACATTGCCAACAGAGGACGGAAGCACCCAAATCGACCACGTTATTGTGTCGCGGTATGGTGTCTTTGTGATCGAGACCAAGAACATGAAGGGCTGGATATTCGGCGGTACTCAACAAAAAATATGGACTCAGAAGATATACCGGCACACGAGCAAATTCCAAAATCCGCTACATCAGAACTACAAACACACCGAGACACTGCGGTCTGCGCTCGGACTCGAACCGGATAAGGTGTTTTCGGTTGTTGTCTTTGTCGGCGACAGCACTTTCAAAACCGCAATGCCGGACAATGTCGTTTATATGGGCGGCTATATCCGTTTTATAAAAAGCAAAATGCAGGTCATGCTAAGTGAGAGCGATGTTCTGTCCATTTGCGCCAAGATTCAGTCCGGTCGGCTAAAGCCGTCGATCAGAACCCACGTCGATCATGTCAGGCACGTCAAAACACTGGTCGAGGAAAAACAGCGGCAAGATGATAACTCATGCCCAAAATGCGGCATGCCAATGACATTGCGAACTGCGCGGCAAGGCGCCAATCAAGGTAAACAGTTCTGGGGATGTACCGGTTATCCCAGATGCAAAACGGTTAGACAATTAGCATAAACGAACGCCCATCGCTCACCTGAAATTTCCCTCGCTGAGCAACCGCTTTCACCCCCCATTCGTAACGTCTGATCGGAACTGCAAAACCGATTTTGAACGGACAGCGCAAGCTTTGTGCTCCGAAAATCACTGTCAGCTTGCTTTGCAACTTAAATAACCGGCCATCGTCGAGGTTTCTCACGATAAGGCTTCCCGAACATCGGAGCAATTTTGCCGGTTAAAAAGATTGATCCGCTACAGACAGCTTTTCTTTGTTATATTGCTTACCATTAAACCCTTTAAAACAGGCAACCAATGTTAAGACTATTTCACACCGCAGACTGGCATCTCGGGCATCATCTGCATGGCGTTTCGAGGCAACTGGAACATCAGCAGTTTCTGGATTGGTTGTTGGATGAATTGCAAACCAAACAGGCCGATGCGTTGATAGTTGCCGGTGATATTTTCGATTCGGCAAATCCATCCTCCGCCGCGCAGTCGCAGCTTTATGACTTTCTGGTCAAAGCCAGAACCCGGCTGCCGAATTTGAATATTATTTTAATAGGCGGCAATCACGATTCCGCTTCACGGCTGGATGCGCCATCGCCGATACTCAATGCGCTGGGTGTTACCGTGGTCGGCGGCTTGTCGCGCGACGATCAAGGCAATATCGATTGGGATCGCTTGTTGGTGCCGCTGAGCAATGCAGTGGGCGATGTTAAAGCCTGGTGCGGGGCGATGCCGTTTTTGCGCAATGCCGATCTTCCCTCAGGCGTGCAAGACACCGATCCGTTAATATCCGGTATGAAATCGCTGTATGCCGACTTGTTCGCGCAGTTGCAACAAAAGGCGAGCAATGCCGAAAGCCTGATCCTGACCGGGCATTGTTATATGGTCAACGGCGCAGTGTCCGAATTAAGCGAGCGCAAAATACTGGGCGGCAACCAGCATGCGCTGCCGGTTGAATTATTTCCCGATGACATTGCTTATGTGGCATTAGGCCATCTCCACTTGGCACAAAAAGTCGGCGCGAACGAGCATATTCGTTACAGCGGTTCGCCGATTCCGCTGTCGTTTGATGAAACCGGTTATTTGCATCAGGTTGTCCAAGTCGATGTTCGGGCAGGGCAGCCGGTTGAAACCGTCTCCGTTAAAATCCCCCGTAGCGTTCAATTATTAAGGATTCCCAACGGCAAAGATTTTGCCGTTTTGTCTGAGGTGATCGGACACTTGGAAAACCTGAGCCTCGACGATCTGCCGATCGAGCAACGGCCGCTGCTTGAATTGCGCATCAGGCTGGAAAAACCGGAGCCCGGATTGCGGCAGCAGATTGAAGAAGTTATTTCCAAACTGCCGGTGCGCTTATTGAAAATATCCACTGCTTACAGCGGCAGCGAAAAAAGTCTGGCCGATTTAAAAATCGAAGAACGCTTGGAAGAACTGCAACCGCTGGATGTTTTCCAGCGCTGTTATCAAAACAAGTATGACAAGGACGCGCCCGAAGCCATGAATGCATTGTTTAACGAGTTGGTTGAAAACCTGCAAGGAACGGAATAATGCGCATTCTAGCGATACGCGGAAAAAACCTGGCAAGCTTGGCCGAACCGTTTGAGATTCTGCTGAATGCAGGTCCCTTGGAGCAGGCCGGATTATTCGCCATTACCGGACAAACCGGCGCCGGTAAAAGCACGATTCTGGACGCTTTGTGTCTGGCGCTGTACGACAAAATTCCGCGCCTGCCGGACGGTCACGGTTTTGCGGTCGGTCATAAAGATGAGGATGAAAATCTGCGGGTGGTCAGTACTGACGTACGTTCGATTCTGCGCCGAGGCACCAGCAACGCCTACGCCGAAGTGGATTTTATCGGCAAGGACAAGCACCACTACCGTGCGCGCTGGGAAGTCAGCAAAGCCCGAGGCAAAGCGGACGGCCGCTTGCAGGCGCAGGAAGTCACGTTAAGTAAAATCGACGACGGCCAGCGCATCGGTCAGGGCAAGAAAAATACGCTGGAACTGATCAGCGAGTTGATCGACCTTAACTTCGACCAGTTCCGCCGCTCGGCGTTATTGGCTCAGGGCGATTTTGCCGCGTTCTTGAAAGCCAAAAAAGACGAGCGTTCCAGTTTACTGGAGCGGATTACCGGCACCGAACTTTATTCCGAGCTATCCATCGCCGCATTCGATCGGGCCAGACAGGAAAAAGATGCGCTAACCCTGATTATAAACAAGATGCAGGATCAAATTCCGTTGGATGAAGAAGCCCGGCAACTGCTGGAACAACGGCGGGATCAATTCACCAGCCAGTTGGCCGACCTGGATAAACAAATCGCAAGCAACCAAAAAATCATCGACTGGTATGTCGAATTGAAAAAGCTGCAAGAAGCCGAACGGGTTGCCCGTGACACTCTTGCAGGCAGCCAGCAGGCGTGGGATGCGGCAGAAGCCGAGCGGCAGTTAATCCAAAAAGTCGAAGCCGTTCAACCTTCAAGGCCGCTGTTGGCTCAGTACCAAACGGCAAACGCCGAATACCTTGAAGCCCAGCAAAAACTCAAAGACAGCAGCGATCAGCAGCTAGCCTCTGAAACAACACTGCAAACAGCAAAGGAACAACTCAATACCTTGGCCGTTGCATTAGCCGGAGCCGAACAGCAACAGCATCTGGCGCAACCGGTGTTAATCAAAGCGCGTGCATTGGACACCCGGATTGATGTTATCCGGCAAACTGTCGTCACTTTGACCGTTGAAGAAAACCGGTTGCTTGAAGCGTTGGACAGCGCCGAAAAAGAACATCAAGCCCTGTTAAGTCGGCAGGCTGATCAAACCATGGCGTTGCAACAGCTTAACGTATGGCTGGAACAAAATCAGGCGATCAAGCCCATTGCAGCCGAATGGAGCCGGTGGGATGCGGAGCTGGAACGCTATCAATCGTTGAACACCCGCAAAACAGACGCCGAATATAATGCCGAGCAGTTAAGACTGGCGGTCACCAAGGATGAACTCAGCTTGGCAGAGCTAAAGCTGGCGATTGATGACAGCCACAGCAAACTGGAACTGCATCAACAGACGCTGGCGCAACTGAAAACACAGGACAGCCGCCAGTCCCTCGAAGATCTGCATCGTTCAAAAGACGAGCTTGAGATAAAGCGCGAACAACTCAGTTTGGCGCTGAAACTGGCGAATAATGCACAAGAGCTGCAACAGGCTATCAAGCAGGATGCGGACAAACTGGCAACTACCGAACAGACGATTAATGACAGTACGCTGCAACTGCAAACGGTAAATCAGCAGCAGGCGGCTAACAGTGTCGCGCTGATCGAGGCAAAAAAAGCCTTGGATCTGATACAGGCGACAACGCATAAAAACGCCGAACAGTTCCGCTCTTTGTTGCAGAAGGATCAGCCTTGCCCGGTTTGCGGAGCGCTGGAACATCCATGGAAAGATCAGGCAAGCATAGGCAATGAACATGCCGTAGCGCAGTCGGCACGGGTCTCCGAGCTGGAAAGCCAAAATGAAACGCTGATTAAAGCTATTGCCGAATTAACCAAAAGCATCAGCCAGGGACAGGAGCAAAAAACAGCGCTGACCGAAAAGCTGGCCGAGGCGCAGACCAAGCTGGTTCAATGCGGCAATGATTGGGCCGTATTAACTATGCACAATAAACCTGATTTTTCCATCACCGATATTCAGCTTTTGCCTGCACTTAAAATTCAAAACGAGCAAATCAATTCTGCGTTGGAGCTAATCAAGCAACAGGAAAAAACGGCTCTCGAATTACAAAGACAGCTTAAAGCGGCACAGGATTTATTCGATGCGGATCAGCGGAACAAGGAAAAACTGTCTGCCGAATACGCCACGATGGATAAGCAGTACGCCAAAAATAAAGCCGACCTGGAATATGTCACAGCCGGAATTCAGGAGCAGGAACAACAACTGCAAGCGATTGTCGATTTGTTGGCGACACCGTTCCGGCAGTTGGAAGACTGGCAATCTTGTTTGCAGGATTCCACCGTAGCATTCAGGCAAGATTGCGCCGTAAAAGCGCAGCAATTTCAGCGTACCGAACAGCAGATTGAAACCGCTGCCAAAGCCTTGGAAAAAATCAACCATGATGAAAAGCTCGCCGAGCAGGCGCTGAAACAATATCAGCAACAACACCGGATTAAACAGGCCGAGTTAAAGACCCAAACCGAAGAACAGCAAAAACTGTCAGTCGAACGCGATGCGGTGTTGCCAAGGGTTACCGCCGACAGTTACGAGCAAACCGTTAACCAAAGTCTACAGGCCGCAAGAGCAGCTCACCAGCAGGCCGGTCATACCGTCAGTCAGGCGGAAACGGAGCTGGCGACCCATAAACAGAATCAGCAGCACTGGCAAACCGAGACCGGCAGACGCTACGACAATTTGGAAAAAGCCCTAAGCGCACTGAACCAGTCGCTGGAAAAGCAATCCATCGATCTTGAGCAGTTAAGCCGGTTGCTGGAAAAAGATGAACACTGGCTGGCTGCACAGAAAGCCCAAATGGCTACGCTGGAACGCGCCCTGCAAGAGTCTGCGGCCTTGTTAAAAGTTAAGGCTGACGATTGTTTGAAACAACAAAGCCATCCTGTCGAAATAGCCGAGGAAGACGCCCATAAACTGTCAGCCGAATTACAGCAGCAAAGACAGCTTGCGCATAGCCAAAAAGAAGAGCAAGTCATCCTGCTGCGGGAGGACGATAAAAAAATCGAAACCGGGCGCGCTTTGAAAGCGGAACTGGACAGCCAACGAGACCGCTGGGATCAATGGGAAAGCCTGAATGAATTAATCGGCTCAAAAAGCGGCGCAAAGTTCCGTACGTTTGCCCAAAGCCTGACCCTGGAAGCGTTGCTGGCGCACAGCAACCAGCATCTTGAAGACTTCGCCAAACGCTACGCCCTGCAACGCGTACCGGGCAGCGACCTGGAGCTGCAAATCATCGACCGCGACATGGCCGACGACGTGCGTAGCGTGCACAGCCTGTCCGGCGGCGAAAGCTTTCTGGTGTCGCTGGCGCTGGCTTTGGGCTTGGCGTCCTTGTCATCCAATAAAACCCAGGTTGAATCGCTGTTTATCGACGAAGGCTTCGGCAGCCTGGACCCGGAAACACTGGACATAGCTATCGCCAGCCTGGACACCCTGCAAGCCTTGGGCAGAAAAGTCGGCGTGATTTCGCATGTACCTATTTTGGTTGAACGGATTGGTGCCAAGGTGGTGGTTGAGAAACAGGGCGGGGGACGGAGTCGTGTTTTGATTGTTGGGGGGTATTAAGTTGGTAATCATCAAATTATATAGAATGGGTTTTGCTGCGGCTCTATTCAATCGGCTACGGATTGTGTCGTATTGGTGCTAATTGTAAAAATATAAGGTGCATAATGACATATTGTTTGGGATGGAAGTCAAAAACAGCAGCATTTTTGATTGCGGATAGTGCTGTTACATCTATTACAGAAGATAAAGGAAACATCAGCTTACTTGAAAAAACCACATTTAATGAATTACAAGGAAGTGTTGATAAAGGTAAAAAGTATGTTTACGAGAAAGCTTTTAAATTATATTCCATTGATAATGTAGCAATTACTTTTGCTGGTGACACTGATATTGGTACCGAGATAATTGATCTCATTAAAGAACATTTGAGCTTAGGCAGAAGCACACAACAAGCAATAAAAAATTCTATAGGAAATTATCCAGACTTGTCTTCTTACCCTATTATTCAAATCTTAGTAGCCTGCTATGAAGATGAGCCAAAAATATATTCAATCGATAATAAAAAATCACCATTCATTAATGTAGTTAATGACGCCATTATAAGTTTTGGTTCTCCCCCAGAAAATCTTCGAGAACGCACATACTTATTTTATGAAGCCTTCAAAAAATCACGAGAAGAAGAAAATTATAATGAGCTAGCAGATGAAATGATGTTGCTACGAATGATTGCTCTCGTTCAAAGTTATGGTGTCCATAACTACACAATTGAAAAGGGTATTGGTGGCGCTTACAGTGGTTTATATATAACTAAGGAAGAAATACATTGGCAACCAGATATTTATTATTTAAAGCATGGAAATAATGCTGCTTTTGAAAGCAATGGAATAACCTCTGTATATATTAGGAATAACTGCAAATTTATAATTACAGATAAATTTAATATTGCTCTTCAGAACCTTACAAAAGAAAAAAAATCAGAAAGTGATGTCGATAATATAGATGAGTTGTTTAGAAGGGATATAGTTGAGTCATTTGATTCAGGTATGTTCAAATACATTATTTTTATAAATACTAGTAGATATGTTGCTACAATTGTACATATGAATTATCAACGTTGTCATAATTATGTATACATTGATATACAAGACAGCAAAAAAGGTACTGTTGGCCTAGTTCTAAGTGATCAACTATGTGATATTATTAATGACAATAATGTATATATCGAAGTGCCTAATTACGCTGTCATTAATTATATTCCATATATTCCTATAGAAGATAATTATTTAAAATTAATTAATGATAATTTATTGGAGCTAAGAATATCAAAGGAATTTGGTTATGCTTCTAGCTATAAATGCTTAATATATGAGGGGGATATGGTTAAGGAATGGTATTACATTAATTTTGAAGGAATATTTGCTTTTCTTAAACACTACGCCCACGAAGAAACAATAAATATTGTAAATTGTGCATCAGATATGCTGGAGCTTGAATACAAGAATGGGATTATTATTTTTCCTTCAATTGGTTCTGATGAAATGAATGATATTTTTTCTAAAATTCCTAATAAAAAAACAGATAAGAATTTGTATTTATTTGATGTTTTAGCAAACGATGAAACAGGTCTTTCTACGGTTCAGTTTACGATACAAATACTGACAAATAACTGGGTTAATGCTCAAAAAGAGGCAGAACTACAAGCGAAAGCTGAATTTGGTGATTGTTTTATGCTTACTCCGATAGGAATCAAGTTTTATCATCCTGTATATAGTTAAAGCTATTAGATGTGGTAAGGGATCGCCGATAGGTATCAGAGTACTTTCGCTAAGCGTGGTAGGCTGGGTTGAATGCAACGAAACCCAACAAAATCGCAGCCTTGAATGTTGGACTTGCCGGAAATTACCAATGAGCGAAATAAGCAAACAAGAGCTTGAAGACATTACCAAACGTTATCAGCTGCTGATGGCGTCGCAGCAAACGTTATTACTGTCGACGGCTTCAGCAAACGGCGTTCCTGACATCAGTTACGCGCCTTTTGTGCGTGACGATGCCGGAGTCTTTTATATCTATGTCAGCGAGATGGCCAGTCATACGGTTAATTTGCTGAATAACCCGCAGGCATCGATATTGTTTATCCGTCCGGAATCCGAATCGCCTAACCTTTTTGCCCGAGAACGGGCGGTGTTAAGTTGCAGTGTCACGGAAATAATCCGTGACGATGCAATATACGCTGGACGGATACAAGCCTTGCAGGATAAGTTTGGCGAGGTGGTTAGCGTGTTGCGCTCATTATCGGATTTTCATTTGTTTGAATTGCGTCCGGAAAATGGGCGATATGTTATTGGTTTCGGTCGAGCCTTCAGTATTAATGTGAGTGATGGTTCCTTGCGTCATATTTAGCCGAGTATCTGTAAAACAGATCGAAAAATAGCTGGGCTTTATGTCGTCAATCCACTCATGCTTTACATCGATAGCCAGTTGTCTCGTTCCCACGCGCTGCGTGGGAATGCAGTCAAGGCGCGCTGCGCCGCGAGTCGTGGTCAACAGGCTGAAATGCAGAGTATATCGAAGCAGGACGTAGCGCGTCCCATCCTGCGTTCCCACGTAGCGCGTGGGAACGAGGACAGACGGTGCCCCGTAGACACTTGTGTATAACGACGAGCTTAGAGCGTGGGTACATTTAAACTTAAATTTTTGCGCGAAAGCCCCTCATTGAAAAGTTTTAGCCATGGCTGCGGCCGAAAAGGTCAGGTTAGGCGATTTTCAACGCATTCTGGCTAAACGGACAATTTGATGTGAAAATTGTTTCAACCCTTTATTACCTGAACATTTTCCTAGTCAACAAATGCCGGATATTTCCCAACATGGTCACAGCACCAACTTAATCGGTTTGGCGACGGCTTGCATGGCCAGCCATGCCTTTAACGAAAATCCCAAACCCTTGCATATTGCAGGCACCCGCGAATCGGCTTCAGGTCTGTTTGAGCAATTGCTCAGGCAGCCGACACGCGATGATTGCGGCCGGATATTTCAAGACTATATGTGCATCGTTTTCGGCTTTGAAACAGAGCAACGACTACGCAACGACCATTCGGGAAGACGACGTTACCGTAACAGTTATCTCCGGTTAATTCAGGATTGGGGGCTGGATTCAAATAATGCCCAGGGCGCAGTTTTTAAAGGTTGGGTCGAAAGCCGCTTCGGACTGTTTCCCACTTATCATAAACAGCGCATCGCCAGTTTCATCAGTAAGGACTGGGTCATGTATATCGAAGAAAAGATGAACAGCCGTTATCACAACAACTGTATTTACATGCAATTGGATCTTCTTTACGAATATTGCCAGTGGGTTATCGAACGTTTTCAGTTTCCGGCGGCGACGCATAAAACCCTTTATCGCGGCGTCAATTCACTGGACGATGATTGGCTGGTTCTGGATGAGGATAAAACCCATAAAATCGTGCGATTCAATAATATTGTTTCCTTTACCGACCGCCGCAGCATTGCCAGCGAATTCGGCGCTTATATTCTGGAAGTTGAAGTGCCGATGGTTAAGCTGATTTTTTTTAATGAACTGTTGCCGCATCATGCCTTGCACGGCGAAGCGGAATACTTGGTGATTGGCGGCGATTATCGGGTCAAAGTGCAGCGTTAAGGGGGAGAAATATGTCGACAGAGCAAGTAGTGAACAGGGCGTTGGGAGCCTATTTGGGCTTTGCCTGCGGCGATGCGCTCGGGGCGACGGTCGAGTTTATGTCTCCAAAACAAATCCAGAAATGCTACGGCGTGCATCGGGATATTATCGGTGGCGGCTGGCTGGGCCTGGAAGCGGGCCAAATCACTGACGACACGCAAATGTCGCTCGCCGTAGGGCAGGCTATTATCGATCATCAGGGTTGGAACATTCAGGCCGTCGCCGATAATTTTGTCGCGTGGATGGAAAGCGATCCGCCGGATATAGGCAATACCTGTCGGCGCGGCATCATGCGCTATCGGGATAGCGGAGAACTATACGGTTTGCCTCGCGATGACGATGCGGGAAACGGCGCGTGCATGCGTAACCTGCCGGTAGTGCTGTCAACCTTAAACCGGCCGGACTATTTTAGCGTATGGAGTTTGCAACAAAGCCATATTACCCATAACCACCCGTTGTCCAACGCAGCCACCTTAACCCTGGGACGGATCGTCAATCATTTGATTAACGGGCTGGATACGGACGCTTGCAGACAGGAAGCCGAACGCTTGATCGGTCAACACGGCGAATTCGCCTATAGCCCTTATTCGGGCAAAGCCTCGGCTTATGTCGTCGATACCGTGCAGACGGTTTTGCATTATTTTTTCAGCACGGACAGTTTTGAAGCCTGCCTGATTGCCACTGTTAACCAGGGCGGCGATGCCGACACCACCGGCGCGTTGGCCGGTATGCTGGCAGGCGCCAAATACGGCGTTGGACAGATTCCGGAGCGCTGGTTAAAGCAATTGGATCAGCAGGTGGTCAGTCAAATACGACAACAAACGACTGAACTTATCCGGCTGGCGGAGTCTCTGTAAAACGCATAAAGAAACGCGGTAAGGCGTAATTTGCAGGGGCTTGTATTACCGGGCATAAAAACTGCGACAAATCACAGCGCTTTGATAGAATTACCTTAATTTCAATTGTCCTGATTCTTATCGTCAGCCCAACTACTGCGCTAAGCCATTATTCTGACATGCAAAAAGAACCAGCCGCCAAATATTACAATAGCCATCAAGCTGTGCTTGATCTTTTGCAAAAGCACAAGCTTATCGCAGATTTGGTGCATAAACAGGACATGCCGCATCATGGTCTGGTGGAAGCGCTGGTTCGCAAAGAGAACATGGCGCAATTGCAGCAGATACTTAATCATTTACCGCCTTCGGAAATCGCCCATATTCTGGAAGAATTGCCGCCGGAAGATCAATTGCTGATCTGGGAACATCTGGATGATGACCATAAGCAACCCATTTTGCTGGAAGCTCCGATTTCCGTGCTGCAAATTCTGGGCAAACAAGACTACAAGACTGAAAAATCCAGAGTCAAAGCGTTTAATTTGCACGAAGGCCGCCTGCACGAGATTTCGATTAATACGCCTCAGGATTTGCTTGAGGCCAAACCTATCTGGATAGATTTGGTTGCGCCGACGTTTGAGGATCGAATATGGGTCGGCGACATTTTCGGCATAGAGATTCCTGACCCGGATAAATTGAGCGACCTGGAATCAAGCGCCCGGTTTTATGTGGAAGAAAACGGCGAGATTCACTTGCATTCGGATTTCCTGCTGGACAAGGATGACGTGTCGCGCAACGTCGCCGTCGCTTTTATCCTGTATCGGGATATTTTGTTCTCGATTCGTAAAGAAGAGTTGCCGATCTTCCGGCTTCAGCGTTTACGCGCGCTTAGCCAACCCAATTATGTTTCCGACTCAAGGGATATGTTGCTGGATCTTTACGCCGCCAATGCCGAGTATTCGGCTGACGCACTGGAGGAGGTTTATCTTGCTTTGGAAGTGGTTGGCAATCAGGTGCTTAGTAAGCAGATTAGCGATGAGGATGCTGCTAAGATATTGATTAATATTGCCAATGAAGAGGATCTGAATGGCCGGATTCGCAGGAATGTGATGGATACGCGTCGCGCGGTTTCGTTTCTGATGCGCAGCAAGATTCTTGCAAAAAACCAACTGGAGGATTCCCAACAGATCCTGCGCGATATTGAATCGCTGGACGGCCACACGGCATTTCTTTTCGACAAGATCAACTTTTTGATGGACGCTTCCGTGGGTTTCATCAATATCAACCAGAATAAGGTCGTCAAGCGACTGACCGTCGTCAGTGTGGTGTTTATGCCGCTCAATGTATTGGCCGGTATTGGCGGTATGTCCGAATTCTCAATGATGACGCAAGGAATTGCCTGGCCCGTCTCTTACAGTATTTTTACCATTGGATTGGTGGTTGTCGGCTGGCTTACTTTTGCCATTTTACGGTTTCTTGAAAAGCGCGAGCACGGTAAATCAGGCAAACGCTAATGCGGCAAAAGGAGAAAGGGTGATGCTTTGATCGGGAATCATCAATTCGCTTAGTTTCGGCCTCGGGTATAATGATGGGCTGGAATAACATCAATCTAAGAGGAACACAATGCCGGTCGATATTTTACTTACAGTGGCTGCAACATCCGTCATTCAGTCTATTTTTGGGGTAGGCGTGTTGTTGTTTGGCACGCCCCTGTTGCTTTTGCTCGGTTATGATTTTGTCGATGCACTGGGTGTGTTGCTGCCGGTTTCCATTGCCATAAGCGCTTTACAATTTCTACGGCATTATGAAGATGTTGATACCGGGTTTTATAAAAATGTGCTGATTTACAGCATTCCATTGGTGGTGCTGTTTTTAGTGGTGGTCACTACGGTAAAAATCAATATCAGCCTGGTCATTGGCCCGTTACTGATTTTTGTCGCGTTAAAAAACTTTTCAACGGTTATTGATAGAGCTCTGCAATCGGTCGTCAAGTATGAAAGACTTTACCTGATGGCGATGGGGCTGGTTCACGGCATCAGCAACTTGGGCGGCTCGATGTTGACCGTGATAATTTACAGCAAGCACTATCCCAAAAACAAAACGCGGGTGACCGCTGCGGCCAGCTATGCGACGGTTGCCTTATGTCAGTTGGCAACATTGTTGTTTATCGGCAGTGAGTTTACGGTGTCATTTGCAGACAAGATAAGCTTTATCCAGATTGCCGTAGTGATGTTTTTATTGACTGAAGAAATGCTTTATAACGGCATCGATAATGAAAAATACAGCAAGATTTTTGCAATGTTTTTGTTTGCGTCCGGCATACTGTTAATAGCGAAATCCTTATAAAACTGGAGAGAAAAATGAAAGAGTTAATTAAAAGGCTGTTGAATTATTTCCTGATCGGCATTCTTGCGGTGATTCCCATTGTGGTTATTTTGCAAATCATGATTTTTGTAAAAGACCGGGTTTCCGATTTGTTTCAAATGGTTTACGGCTATGCAGATAATTATCTCTATACGATTCTGGTTTTCGCGGTCAGTTTTTTTATCCTGGTCTACATTGGTCGAAAATTAGTCCAGGAAGGCCGTTCCTGGGTTATTGGCGCGTTTGATCATGTTATTGAGCGAATCCCATTGATCAATACGCTTTACCGGGTGCTTAAAAAAGTGATCAATATGTTTTCATCCCATGACCGGACTATCGCTAAGGAAGTGGTTTATGTCGAGTATCCAAAAGATAATATGTGGATGACCGCTTATGTTACGAACCGGCACGAAGATAAATACGTATTGTTTATCCCTACATCGCCTAACCCGACTTCCGGTTATACGGTGATTGTCGATAAATCGAAAATAATTAAATCAGCCATGAATATCGAAGAGGCCAGCAGTTTTATCATCAGCGTTGGCGTTGATTACGGTAAGGTCTCGGAAATGAGTCAATTGCCCTGAATTTGAACGGCAGAATGGAAATATAGATGAAATTATTAATTAGCGTGGCGGCGATTCTGGTGCTGGTTTCAATCTCCGGCTGCGATAAAGACGATAAGCAGGTTAAAGCCGCCGATACAGGGCTGTTAAAAACACAGCTGGAAACTTTGGAGCAAGCCAAGCAGGTTGAGCAACAGCTTCAGGATGCTGCGGAGCAACAGCGTCAAAAGATAGAGGCGGGAACGCAATAACCTGCGGGCGTTGTTTCGGTTCGTCCCGCTGTGTTATGCGATGCGGCGGATGTAAAAAAAGCCTATGCAGAAAGGTTGTCACAAGCATTTTCGATTGATTTTATTGACTTTAAGCCCCTTGTTTGTTATGAATGATCCTGCCTTTACCGGCAAAAAATAATAATAAACAATTACATAAGGGGGGATGGGTATGAAATCTGATAACAGCACCAAAACAGGAAAGTTGGCTAAATTAACTCAGCTGGAAGCGGAGGTGGCTAAGCTTTCCGAGCAGCTGAAAACAAATAAGAAAACGATTGTTCTGCTGAAAAAATCTTTAACTGAGCGCGATTTAAAGATTCATGAATTAGAATCGAAATTGATATACGCTCAACAATCGTTGTTGAAAAAAGCGGTATTTACCATTCATCAATGCAGGGATCAAATCAAAAACGGAATTGACGAAAAAATAATCAACCCTGCTTTAGCGCAAATTCAGCAGCAGATTGAGGTCATTCAGGACATTGTCTGTGAAGCCAAGGACCTCATCAGCAAGAAAAAAATGCTGATTCACGAAAATATTCAAACGACTTCAAATAGAGTCCATCAATGCCCTGATCAAGCGATAAGGTATTTTGAAAAATGGCTTGTCGAGCCGGGCAGGTTAGTGGTCAGTGAAGCGGTTGGATTGATCGACAACAATGTAAAAAACGGTCAGGATCTGGTCGAGCAAAAAATCATCTATCCAGGCAAACTGTGCTACGACAAGGTTGTTGAAGTTGCGCAGGCGCTACCGACGCAGAGTCGGGTGATTTTTCAAGTGTGGTTGGCGGATCCCGCTATGCAGAAAATAGAAGCGTTGCCCGTTATTCGAAAGGAGCTTGGCGTCAATGCAGACGCATTAATGAAGCGATTGATTGACCAGCTAAAATCCGGAGCGGAACAGGGTTTTGAACATGCAGTCGGTGCCGTAAAAAAATCATCCTTTTGGGATGGAAAGCGGAAGATGGAAGCGGTTTAGGTCAAGTCAGTCTTTCAGGCACTTAACAACGACGAGGCGACCGGGACGGGTCGCCTGTCTCTATTGCAGGCTTATTTAACCAAACTCAATAGAACTCCCGCGGCTACCGCAGATCCAATCACCCCGGCGACATTAGGCCCCATGGCATGCATCAGCAGGAAGTTATGCGGGTTGCTCTCCAATCCGAGTTTGTTGACTACCCGTGCCGCCATCGGTACTGCGGAAACACCGGCTGCGCCGATCAGGGGATTGATCGGGGTACTGCTGAATTTATTCATGATTTTCGCCATGATCACGCCGGCCGCCGTGCCGATGCTGAAGGCAATCGCCCCCAAAGCCAGGATACCCAGCGTTTTGACCTGCAAAAAGGCTTCGGCGCTGAGCTTTGAACCTACCGCCAAGCCCAGGAAAATAGTGACGATGTTGATCAGTTCGTTTTGTGCGGTTTGACTCAAGCGTTCGACCACGCCGCAAGCGTTCATCAGATTACCCAATGCGAACATGCCGATTAAGGGCGCGGCTGACGGTAACAACAAGGTGCAAATAACCAGCAACATTAACGGGAAGACGATTTTTTCGGTCTTGCCCACTACGCGCAGTTGCTGCATTTCGATTTTGCGTTCATCTTCGGTGGTTAAGGCGCGCATGATCGGCGGCTGTATCAGCGGCACCAGAGCCATGTAGGAATAAGCCGCGACCGCAATGGCACCCAACAAGTCGGGAGACAGTTTTGAGGCCACGTAAATAGCGGTCGGGCCGTCGGCACCGCCGATAATGCCGATTGCGGCGGCATCTTTTAAAGTAAACTCCAGTCCCGGTATGGCGTTAAGCGCCAGCGCTCCCAGCAGTGAGGCAAAAATACCGAACTGCGCCGCAGCGCCCAGCAGCAAGGTTTTAGGGTTAGCCAACATCGGGCCGAAATCGGTCATTGCGCCTACGCCCATAAATATCAGCAACGGAAACAGGCCGGTTTTAATGCCGTAATACAGGTAGTACAAAATACCGCCTTCCTCGGCGATACCGGCAACCGGGATATTGCTGAGGATGGCGCCAAAGCCTATCGGCAATAACAGCAAGGGTTCGAAGCCTTTTTTGATAGCCAGGAACAGCAGCAAAAAGCCGACCAGCATCATAAAGGCCTGACCACCGGTAAAGTTGTAAATACCGGTGCTGTGCCAGAGTGAAATGAGATTTTCCATGGGATGACCCTTCTATTTTAAATTTTTTAAACCACTTAGCGCACAAAGAACACGAAAAAAGCGATGGCTAGTCCCATGCAGGATAAATAGAGCAGGGTACGTTCAAGAAGATTTTTTCGATGGTTTATCGCTTTTTATCTCGATTATAAAAAAATCAACACATCGCCACCGGCAACGGCACTTCCTTCTTTGATATTGATAGTACTGACAATACCGGCCGTTTTGGAACGTACTTCGGTCTCCATTTTCATGGCTTCCATGACGACTACGACATCGCCTTCGGCAACGATGCTGCCTACATCGACAAGAACTTTCAGAATATTACCGGCCATCGGCGATTCAACCACGGCACCGCTGCTGGCTATCAGTGCGGCATGGGTTATGCTGGCGGCGGGCTGAATCGTCAAGGCGGCGTTGTTGGCGCCGACGATGACGCTGAAATTTCTGCCGTCGACGTTGACGGTATAGGTTTCCGTTTGCGGCTGGGCGGTTGCGCTGTCGGCAGCGACCGATTTTGCCTGAGCTGCGTTGTCGGCGGCAAAGGCTTGCGCATCGGGGGCCGCTTCAAAGGCGGCCGGGTTGCCCCGGTTAGCCAGAAACTTCCAGCCGACTTGCGCAAACAGACCGTTGATCAAAGCATCTTCTTCGATGTTGGCGGCGAGAGTCACGCCTTCAGCTTGGGCTTTTTCCCGTACTTCGGCAATCAGCTTGTCCATTTCCGGCGCGATCAGATCGGCCGGGCGACAGGTAATCGCTTGTGAACCATTCAGCACTTTGTCTTGCAGGGCTTTGTTGACCGGCGCGGGCGTTGCGCCGTATTCGCCTTTTAAAACACCGGCGGTTTCTTTAGTGATGTTTTTGTAGCGCTCACCGGTCATCACATTGATCACGGCTTGGGTGCCGACGATTTGCGAAGTCGGCGTGACCAGCGGAATAAAGCCCAAGTCTTCGCGGACACGGGGGATTTCCAGCATGACTTCATCGAACTTGTCGGCGGCGCCTTGTTCTTTCAGCTGGCTTTCCATATTGGTCAGCATGCCGCCCGGCACTTGGGAAATCAGGATGCGGCTATCGACGCCCTTTAAGCTGCCTTCGTATTGCGCATATTTTTTACGTATGTCCCTGAAATAGGTGGCGATGTGTTCCAGTTCAACCAGATCCAGTTTGGTATCGCGCTCAGTGCCTTCCAGGCTGGCGACGATGGTCTCGGTGGGACTGTGTCCGTAAGTCATGCTCAGCGATGAAATGGCGGTATCGACATTGTCCACGCCGGCTTCGGCGGCCTTGATCAGCGTGCCGACACTCAAGCCGGTGGTTGCATGGCAATGCAGATGGATCGGGATTTTGGTGCTTTTTTTCAGGCGTTTAACCAGTTCAAAGGCATCGTAAGGCTTGAGCAATCCGGCCATGTCTTTGATGCAAATGGAATGCGCACCCATATCTTCAATCTGTTTGCCGAGATCCACCCATAAATCCATGGTGTGTACGGGGCTGGTGGTGTAGGAGATGGTGCCTTGCGCATGCGCATCGGTGCGGAGTACGGCTTTGATGGCGTGCTCGATGTTGCGCATGTCGTTCATCGCATCAAAGACACGGAACACGTCGATACCGTTGATCACGCAACGCTCGACAAACTTATCCACTACGTCATCGGCATAATGACGGTAGCCCAGGATGTTCTGGCCGCGAAACAGCATTTGCTGGGGCGTGTTGGGCATGGCGGCTTTCAACAGGCGCAGTCTTTCCCAGGGATCTTCGCCCAGATAGCGGATACAGGCATCAAAGGTCGCGCCGCCCCAGGACTCAATAGACCAATAACCGATCTTGTCGAGCTTTTCGCAAATCGGCAGCATGTCTTCGATGCGCAACCGGGTTGCCAAAATGGATTGATGAGCATCACGCAGAACGACTTCGGTGATACCTAAGGGCTGCTTTTTAACGGTGGCCATGCTTGTTGTTTCTCCTGAAACCTTTGTAAATTTTTAGTCATTGACCCAGCGGTCATTAATTGGGTGTCGTTAGTTATGCTTCTCGGCAACCGCTCCCTGCGTTGCTCTACCTCCCGCATCCTTGCGGTCGTTGCGGTACTGGTGTACGGCGGCAGTTATTGCGGCAACAACGCTTTTATCAATGTCGGCGGTAATGCCGGGAACCGTTTTTGATGCCGGTATGTCCGGGAAATAGCGTTGCACCAGCGCAGACATGATGTTTATAGCGATTACCAGCATGATCAAGAACAGGAATACGATGCCCATCCCGGTAAACATTAATTCGATCCCGCTAGTCATTTGTTCTGTCATAGTTGATCACTTATTAAATTTCTTAACTATTGCATTGTATCATAGGCAAAAATCATAACTAATCGATGTTTTTTTTCATATCGATTTCGACGTGCAGTCTTTTGGCTATGCGGCTTTGAACGCGTACAATACCAAGCATTATAAACGGTTGTTATGGAGTGAAAATATGACAGACAAAGATGAACAATGGCAACAGAAATTAACCCCCGAGCAATTTAACATTTGCCGTTTGAAAGCCACCGAACCGCCTTTTACCGGCAAATACGCCGATTGCAAAAAGGACGGTATTTATCATTGCATTTGCTGCGGCAATCCGTTGTTCGATTCGGCGACCAAATACGATTCAGGCTCCGGCTGGCCGAGTTTTTGGGATGTGTTGTCTGAACAGAGCGTGGCGGAACATGCTGACGTCAGTCACGGCATGCGCAGGGTTGAAGTGACCTGCAAGTCCTGCGATGCGCATTTAGGCCATGTTTTCGAGGACGGCCCGCAACCGACAGGATTGCGCTATTGCATTAATTCAGCGGCATTAGACTTGAAAGAAAGATCATGAGGGGTAAGGAGCTGGTCCAAAACTTACTGGATTTTATCGATGCCAGTCCCAGTCCCTGGCATGTCGTAAAAACCATTGAAGCTCAGCTTGCGACACAAACACCGCCGTGGCAACGTCTCGACGAAACCGCCAAGTGGACATTGCAGCCGGGCGGGCGTTATTACGTAGTGCGCGACGATTCGTCTATTGTCCTGTTTGTACAGGGGCAAAAACCGCCGGCTGAAACCGGGTTTAAAATTATCGGCGCACATACCGATTCTCCCGGCTTGAGAATCAAGCCGAATGCGGCCAGCAGCGCGGACGGCTTGGTAAGGCTGGGTGTCGAGATTTACGGAGGACCGATACTGGCGACTTTTACCGACAGGGATTTGAGCCTTGCAGGAAGAATCGCTTATAAAAACGATCAGGACCAGATCGCCCGCATGCCGGTCAAATTCGATCAACCGCTGCTGCGTTTGCCTAATCTGGCAATCCACATGAACAGGGCGGTTAACGAGGAAGGCTTGAAACTGCAAAAGCAGACTGAATTGCCGTTGATATTGTCGACATCGACCGAAGAGCAGTTGCCGCCAGCCTATTTTTCAGCGTTGCTGCAACAGCAATCAGGCATAGCCGCCGAGCGTATTTTGTCCTGGGACTTGGCCGTGTACGACACGCAGAAAGGCGCTTTCTGGGGAGCGGAAAGCGAGTTTTATGCGGACAGCCAGCTGGATAATCTGGCTTCGTGTCATGCCGCATTACAGGCTTTGTTGAATGCCGACGGCATGGATGCCACGCGAGTGTGCGCGTTGTTCGACCATGAAGAAATCGGCAGTCAAAGCAACAAAGGCGCTGACGGCAGTTTTCTGCCCGACGTGCTTGGGCGCATCGCTTTGGCGACCGCCACCGACGGCGAGGATTATGCCAGGGCGCTGGCGAAAAGCTTCATGATCAGCGCGGACATGGCGCATGCCTATCAGCCTAATTTCCCCAATGCCTACGACCCCGGCCATAAAGTCAGCGTCAACAACGGTCCGGTGATCAAAGTCAACGCCAATCACAACTACAGCTCGGAAAGCGTCTCGGCGGCGATGTTTGCCGACTGGTGCGAACAGGCCGGAGTGCCGTACCAGACATATTCGCACCGCTGCGATCTGCCCTGCGGCAGCACCATCGGGCCGATTACTTCCGCAAAACTGGGCATTCGCTCAATCGATGTCGGCAACCCGATGTGGGCGATGCACAGCCTCAGGGAAAGCGCCGGGGTGTTGGATCACGATTATATGATTAGGGTGATGAAGCGGTTTTTTGCCGAGTAAAGCTACGAAGTCGCGTAGGGTGCGCCGTGCGCGCCAAAGGATAGCAAAATAATTAAAAGGCGCGCACGGCACACCCCACCATAAATTTAAGCCTCTTCCTCTATCCGTCTGATGACTGTTAACCTAGCCCCTTTTGATGGCGAACTTTATTTAATCAAGCAGTTTTACAGCTTGCCGGAGGCCGATTTGCTGTTTGCAAAGTTACATGCCGATTTGTCTTGGCAGGAAGAAGCCATTTTTATCTACGGCAGGTGGGTAAAAGTGCCCCGGTTGATGTGCTGGTACGGCGATCCCTATGCCTGGTATCGCTATTCGGGCGTTAATCATCAGCCGATGCCGTGGACTCCGGTGTTGCAGGCCATCAGGGAGAAAGTGGAGCGGCAATGCCAATGCACCTTTAACAGCGTATTAGCCAATTTGTACCGTGACGGTAACGACTCGATGGGCTGTCATGCCGATGATGAAAAAGAGCTGGGGCCAAATCCGGTGATTGCGTCATTGAGTCTGGGCGACGAGCGCTTATTCAGGCTGCATCATAAAAAAACCAAAGACAAACTGGATATAGTTCTGGGTCACGGCGATTTGCTGGTGATGGCCGGAACCTTGCAGCATCACTGGATGCATGCGGTGCCGAAAACCAAAAAAATGAAAACGCCGCGGATCAATTTGACCTTTCGGACAATTAGGGCGGCCTCGGCAACTGCTCCATGCGTTGCCTAAAGCGCCTACTGTTGGTGCTCTACCGCCTGCATAATCCACATGGCTGTGGTGAATGCAGATATTGCAGGGGCAAATATCCGTCCATGCGGTCGTGATCAAACAGCGCAATCGGCTCATGCGGAACCGGCAAATATGCTATTAAACCACTCCACCTCAAACCCATACGGGAAAAGCCGGTCATGAACGACGATAGACGATCGCACGAAGCCTCTATTCTTAGAGCATTTTTCGACGACCAATTACAGCACCTGCATCAGCTTGTCAGTAATCTGAATAGCCATATTCACGACGCTGAACTACAGGCGAATAAAGACAGGCAGATTGTCGAAAGTTTCGTCGATGCATCAAACACCAAGATGCGAGCAGTACAGGGCTACTCCGATAAGCTAAGCGAACATGTGCGGGCGTTGCATAGACATGTGCTCCAAGTCGTGGATCAGATTCCGCCTCCCGTCGACTTGAATAGGGATGCATTTGAGTCAGATCCACTTGTCAACGCCCTGTTCGTCAATAGCAAAGACATCGAGAAGCTATTTGCAACCGATCCCGACGCGAAGGTCTATTTGCGTTCCCAGAGTAAAAATCAAGTCCCGGTGCTGTATGCGCTGTTAACTGCCGTCAAGAGTGAAAAGCGAATGCTGGGCATGGACATGCACGGAGACATGCTCATTCGCGAAGTACCCCAACAAGCGGTCAATTTTTCTTTACACAAAATCCACGCGCCTTGCTCCGGCGGTGCAGCGCTAAGTACCGCGTTAAAAGAGTATTTGTTCGGTAGCGTAGTGGAGCTTGTCAAACGGGAGATGGTGTCTCGCATGGCAAGCCATCAGTCGTTCAATACCGGCGATGATTCTTACGAGTCGAAAGTAAAGAGTTTGGCCAATCCGGATGTTTACCTGGACGCATTGCTTGGCTATATCGAAGCCCCTGACAAGCTGTTGAGTATTGATAAAACTCATTTTAAGCTCAGCAAACTGGGTATTAAATTAGAGGATGACGATAGCGGGCAGCGCGCAAACGAGTTTGACATCCATGAACTCACCTGGAGCAACGATACTCGAAACGTGGTGTTGCAAATTGCTTATGTCCGTTAAGTGGAACGCTTTTTGTTTTCCCCGGTGGTGGTGTGCAGTTATGTAGATACTCTCTTAAGACACAAGCCCAAATTTGCAAAAATCATAAAATCTTATGAATTTGCTTCAACAGGAAACGTGTAAAAACGAGTCCCGTCAAATTCTTTTTTAGCTTTCAGCATGCCATGGA
>Ga0208886_100015_pt1 | contig 222263 bp, 187 predicted proteins | sample LakWasM105_HOW12_2_FD_183923 | JGI IMG/M metagenome (GOLD analysis project Ga0208886, IMG submission 183923) | Freshwater sediment methanotrophic microbial communities from Lake Washington under simulated oxygen tension - Sediment Metagenome... | ecosystem: Environmental > Aquatic > Freshwater... | reverse complement strand
CATTGGCTAATCGGTATTTAGCGGTGTAGACTACCTTGTAATTGTATCACCACACTTTGAGCTTCTTTAAAACACCTTCCGGGTTTAGGTGGTTACTGCGCTAACATGGCGCTCAACCGGAGCGCGGTTATAATGCGGTTTTATTTTTCAGCTTTCCGGGCCGCGCCCGGTTAGCTCTACGTTAAGCCCCACGATTGAAAGATCATGTTGATTCTAAACAAAAAATTGCCAATCTCCGCAAAAAATGTTATTAGTTTAGCGAAGTAGACGCGGTGCATAACGAGTTGATGCACCGCGTCTACTTCGCTAAACAAACCGGTGTTTTGCAAAACTTGGCGGCTTTTTTGCGTATCGGAGATCGTCCAGTCGCGTGGCCTAACGCCTCGCTCAAGCACACGCTTCATCTGGGTTTGATTTTTTTAAAGAGGGCTAAGATGACCAAAAAACTGTTGAGACGCCAAAGCTCACGGAGAAGCGGTGCTTAGCTCGAAACGTTAGAGGTCGTATATGTAACTTTCACATTTTCAGCTACATTGCCGCAAGCGTCACAAAATACCGTGCCGTCTCTCTGCAATAAGAAGCTGTTTTCACCGCAACTGCATTTCCAAACATCATCATTTTTCATAGGAGTTCCTAATGGTAAATAAACGTGGTCGTGATTCTGGCACTGGCGAGTTCATTACAATTGAAGAAGCCAAGCGCCGCCCTAAAACTACTACAGTTGAAGTTATTCCAAAACCTTCAACCAACAAGCCCAAAAGCCCATCACCCAAGCCAAAGGGAAAATAACCTCTAACATAACAATCAACGGGAACGCGGACATAATCTATGCTTAATCTTCATTCGCTTCACCGCGTCCCGTTATTTCTACGTTATGTGCTCAACTGAATTGGAGTCAGGTTTTGGATCTAAACCCAAAATTCGGAAGTGAAAAGTTTCAATGCCCACATTGCCAAGTTGTGTCTCAGCAGCAGTGGTTTAATGTTCATAATGCCAGCGATGCAGCGAATCATATTTTAAAGCATGTTTTCTATGACTACAGAAAGCAAATTCAGGATTATCAGCAAAAGGCTATTGAGAGTTTCCTTGGGGAAGTAGAGGCTGCAAACAAACGGCATATGTCTGAGTTTGTACCGGTTAATTTTTCTGTTGCTACTTGTTCAGCATGTGGTGACATATCCATCTGGGTACAAAAAGAAATCGTATATCCAAAGCAAACCCCTGTTGCCGCGCCGAACCTAGACATGGAGCAAGCGATTCAAGATTTATACATTGAGGCCTCTACCATAGTTGTTGATTCACCTAAAGGAGCTACCGCATTACTGAGATTAGCATTGCAGTTATTGCTTAAGCAGCTCGGAAAGTCAGGCAACAACATTAACAATGATATTAAGGAACTCGTTTTAGAGGGGCTAAGCCCAAAGATTCAGCAGGCATTAGATTTACTTCGCGTGGTTGGCAATAACGCAGTGCATCCGGGTCAAATAGACCTAGAAGACGGTCGTGATATTGCTTTGAAACTATTCCATGTTCTAAATTTCATCGCCGATGAGATGATTACAAAGCCTAAAGAACTTGATTTGCTTTACTCTGACGTTGTTCCAGAGGAAACAAAAAAGCATATCAACGAAAGGGATGGGAAATAATGTCGCACCGAAGATCGGCACATAACATGGCGCTCAACCGGAGCGCGGTTACAATGCGGTTTTATTTTTTCAGCTTTCCGTGCCGCGCCCGGTTAGCTCTACGTTAGGTCTTAGGAGAAAACCGTGAATTCAAGACGCGTTGCCCTAGAGTGGTATCAACGAGCGGTTGTTGTGGCGCATGGTCACTACAGAGCCGCTTTGCGGTACTCAAGGCTCAACTATTGGTTTGGACTTCCAACCGTAATTTTGGCTACTGTTGTGGGTACATCTGTCTTTGCCTCTCTTCAACAACAACCTGACTTTTGGTGGCAGATTAGCGTTGGTCTTATGAGTATCTTGGCCGCTGTACTTTCTGGTTTACAGTCTTTCTTGGGCTATAACGATAAAGCCGAACGGCACCGCATGGCAGGGTCAAGATACAACGCCATTGGGAGAGAACTAGAATTGCTACTTTCCCAAGACGAAGATTGGTCAAAGCTCGATGCGATTCGCACAAGAATCGACACCCTTGCGCAAGAGTCGCCCCATATTCCAGAGTCTGTGCATCGTGAAATGGATCAAAGTCCGCCCGAGTTAATGTGGCGACAATAGCGCAGATTATCAGACCTCTCAAGAAGCTCATTTTAACTAATTGATATAATTTGCATTTCTAATGCGGTTTCGGGCACAGGAATCAATTGAAAACCAAATTTCTCTGCATGTTTAGTTAAGTTTTTAATGACCCGTTGACGATATTTTTCTTCATAATGTTTTTGTCCTTGATCCACATATTCTTCCCCTTTGGTGAGCATCGCATAAATCAACCGAGCCAGTTTATGGGCGCAAGCGGTGGCGGCTTTGGCTTTGTCCATGCGGCCACAAAGTCTTCGGTAGTACGCTGATTGGCTGGCGCGTAAATTTACCGCAGCCATTTTGAGTGCTTGCGCAGCACAGTTGGTGGTGCGACTCGTCGCTGCTGAGATTTTTTTACCCCCGGATATTTTTGTTCCAGGACACAATCCCAACCACGAGGCAAAATGCTTGGCATCTTTAAATCGTGATAAGTCTGCACCGGTTTCTGCCAATACCTTAAACGCGGTCGTCACATCGATTCCATCAATCCGCGTTAAATCCACACCGTACATCTGCATCAACAGCATTCTGGCATCAAAGTTCGGCGCATTTTTAGACTTGCCACCGCGCCGCTTGGGTTTCTCGGCTTTTAGGTCGTTGCGGGCAAGGTCTTTGAGCATTTTTCCCAATTGTTGGTCACATTCCATGAGCTGCACAGCATAGGCATCATACAAGGCAACAGCCTGTTTAAGGGCGAACAAATGCTCTTCCCGCCAGTTGCTCTGCAAGGCTTTAGCGATTTCCTCCTCGCTGGCCTTGATGTGATTATTACGGTATTTTGCCAAGACCTGTCCATCACATTCGCCTGCCAGAATGGCACGAATAATTTTCTGTCCCGTTTCGCCCACTACATCGGAAATCACTTCCGTCAACAACAGGTTCATTAGCAGCAGGGCTAACATTCGGGCGCGAGCGCACCATTGGCTAATCGGTATTTAGCGGTGTAGACTACCTTGCAATTGTATCACCACACTTTGAGCTTCTTTAAAACACCTTCCGGGTTTAGGTGGTTACTTCGCTAACATGGCGCTCAAAAGGGAAAATGGAGACGGGGCCCGAAAAAGTTGGCCTTAGTTTGAGGGGGGGAATGAGTGTGGTGATGAACATACAGAGTATTGGGCTCCACCATCATTTTCTCAATGGAATCAATGCGGTCGGTGTCGTTTATTTTTGATCCCATTGATTCCCATGAACGGTTTAACTCAATGAAGTGCAACCTTTTGTATACTCTTAGTTTTACCGACCACCTTAATGTCGGTTTTGGGTTTGTAAAAGTTTTTGCTTTTAGCCGGGAGCTTGCTGACAGGTTTTATACTCGCTTGGGCCTGTTTGATAACTTTAGGCGGAAGCTTGCTCTTGTTAATGGGTTTAATGCTGCTCTTGACCCGAGTGATAGTTTTAGGTCGAACCGTGTTAACGCCTCTTATGTTGGTTTTGATTCGACTGATATTTTTGTGCTTAGGCGTATAGCTGACCTGATTAGAGGTTGGTATTGAATGTGTAGCGGCTCCATTGCCGCAGTCAAGTTGGTAGGGCGGGGTGCCTGCTGAGCTTGTAGGCATGGTGTTGATGTTTCTTGCTGGATCGACGTTGGTTAGATTCGCGAAACTGGCATCCATTTTTTGCATCATTAACTGATAGCGTTCTTTGCTGGTCATGCCGCCCATTACCACGCCGATTAGGTGTTTGCCGTTTTGATGCGCCGCGCCGATCAGGTTGAAACCGGAACCGCAGGTGAATCCTGTTTTCATACCTTCGGCACCGGGATAGCTGGCTGTAAACTTGTTGATGCCGCGCAGCTCTGTCCCTTTGTAATTAAAGCTGTGCGCAGAAAAGTAATGATAATACTCGGGAAAATTGCGCTGTGCTTTCCATGCCAGAACGGCCATATCTCTGGGCGTGGTCACTTGCCAGTTGTTGGGGAGGCCGGTCGCGTTCATGAAATGCGTATTGTACATGCCCAATGAATCCGCTTTTTCCGTCATATTAACGGCAAAATTCTCTTCCGTGTCACCCAGATGTTCCGCAAGAACAACAGAGGCATCATTCGCAGAGCGGGTAATAATGGCTAAAATAGCGTCTTCGACGGTTAAATGTTCGCCGCGCCTCAAACCCAGTTTGCTGTTGGGTTGCTGTGACGCGCGAGTTGATGCGGTTAAGGTGTCGTGCAGATGAATTTGACCCGCTTTCAACGCGTCGAATGTCATGTACAGTGTCATCAGTTTTGTGAGCGAGGCGGGATACCATGACTGAGTTGCTTCTACTTCATGTAAAACGTTGCCGTTATCCGCGTCGATAATGATGGCGGCATGGCGACCATAACTGACTTCGGACACTGCAAACAGCCATACGGCATTTAAAATAAGTAGCGTTAGTTTAACTTTAGTCATTTAAAACTGTTCTCAAAAAAATCGATAATCAAAAGCACGAGTGCCGGTTTCATTCGCTTAACCCTGATTGTCCGAGCGCCAAAAAATAGGCGCTTTCGGCGACACCACGGTCACGCTACTTATCATTTAGTGCCGCGCTCTGTGTTTAACAGATCCTGCGCACTGTAAATTTCAAAAAAGCGGCGATTATAAACCGCGTTGTTTGTAATGAGTAATCATATTTTATGGGCTGTAGGATGTGCCAAAGAACCAGACGTATGGCTAATTGTTGTGCTTTGCTTGGTCGGCTCATCCTACGCACTAAAACCTTAAGCAAGTATAAGGCGGTTCTCCCTGGCAAATTCCCCAGAAATTGCCGAAGTCGCCTTCTTCGCTAGGTTTCCAGTTTTCTGAAAACGCTTCAAATACTACGCCCGACCAGCCCTTTTCGGCTAGTTTTTTGAAGGTCGATTTAACGACCAGGGCTTGATTCTTCTTGCCGGCAACGCCGCAACGCTGCTGGGTGAACTTATTGGTTTCAATGCCGCCTTCGGGGCCGTTCGGCCAGCCGAATTCGGTCAGGATGATTTCTTTACCGGGATAAGTCCGACGTAGTTGTTCAATTCGTGCAATATGAAAATCAGCCGCCTTGTTTGCCGGAGTGCAGGGAAGAACGTCGGAATGCTTGTTTTCCCACCACGGGAAAACATTGATGCCTATCCAATCGACTTTCGCGCCGAAATTGGTTATGTGACAGGGTGATACGCGGTTGCACCATTCCCACCAGGTATCGATCGTGGTGATCGGTTGTGATACGCCCGCGTTGCGCAGTGCGTCGATGCAACGGGTGATTTCGCCATCAAAAGCATAGTTGTGACGGGTTCTGACTTCGGAGCCGCAGCTTAGTTTTATGATGGTTTTGGGATAGGCTTTTGCGACCTCAATGCCTGCGGTTATGGATCGCGAGTTGACGGCGATGTCGTTATCCAGCCAAATGATCGCAATTACTTTGATATGCCGGGCCTCGGCGGCGGCGAAGGTGTATTCCAGTCCATTCATGACGCCATAGGTCATGATGCAGCGGAACGGGGTTTCTTTGATTAATTTGTCCAATAGTTGATCAATTAACTCTTTGGACGGATGTGCGCCGTAATCGGGGTTGAGCTTGCCCACGTAGGGGCTAAAAGCGGCACACTGCAATGCGCTGGGTTTAGCCGGTTTTGTTGCTTTTTCTCGTGCTGATGCGTTTTGGCAAACAACTAACATCATGGAAATTACGATGAATGATAATAACTGTTTCATAAAACCCTCGACAGCAATGATTAGGTGGAGCGGAAAGTAGGGCGTGCCGTGCGCGCCAAAGGATTGGAAAATTATTTCGGCAGCGGAAAAGGCGCGCACGGCACGCCCTGGCTATTCTTACCGTTTATTTCTTATAACAAAAAACGGAATAATGCAGCCTATCAACGCACAAATAATCAACACCGCCCAAGCCGTTTGATTCCAATCTACCGGATAAATATCGGCTTTGACCGGCTTGCTGATGCCGGGAATGCTGGGTAAATCGCCATCGCCGCCATCGACTTTTAATTGCGCCTTCATGCCTTTTTCCATGTGTTGCGCCAATTCGCAATGCACAAGATAGGTTTTTTTCTGGCTGGGCACAATCAATGAGGCCTTTAATTCGCCTTGTCCGTAGAGTTCCAGATGAAACATGCCTTGAGGGTATATATAGCCCGGCAGGCCGTGAATCATTAACTGATGACGGATCTGGTCATCATTGATGAAGGTGATGTTGATCCGGGAGCAGGGCTTGACATCCCATTCCTGATTGTCGAACGCAAACATTTTACCGGGGAATTTCAGCGCGTGTTTCTGACCGGCATGGATGGTGATGTTGACGTCGCCGGAAATCTTCGGGCAGTCCTTGGGCAGATTGTCGCTGTTGGCATTCATGATCATGCCTTTTTCGTCCATCATCATGCTGCCGTGATGCATCATTGCCATGGTCTCATCCCCACGTGCCGCGTGGGAATGAAGACCCAGCATTATCAGGAGTGTCGCTAAACATTTCATAGCTTTTGTTTCCGTTTATAAACCAGCGCCACAAGAACGATCAGCCCTATGGCTAATCCGGCTGCCAAGCCAAAAACGACGATGCGAACATAGTCGGGGGCAATTAATCCGGCTTCGCCCAGTAATGGCGCAAAGTCACCTTCACCCCAAACCGCCTGTTTTTTGGCATAGTAATCTTTGTTGAATACCTGGTCGAGCAGGGCATCATGCATTTTCGGCATGCCTTGCTCGTCAAGCAATGGCTTGTAGGCCAGGATTGCCATGTTGCCGCCCGGTTCCATGCCGTCAGTGGTGGTGCCGGTCGGCACATGGTCATGAAACATCCACAGGCCGGGGCCGTAACTGTCCAAGCCGTTGTTTTGGGTGCGCAGACGCAGATCAAGCCGTTGCGCCGGAGCGATGTCGAATACGTCCCGCGTGATCTGCGACCCGACTGGCTGTTCAACGCCGTCATAAGCGGTGATGGTGGCCTTATGGCCGTGGATATGCAGCGCTACCAAGGAGCGTTGGGCGTTGGCGACATGCAGTTTTATATCTTCATTGTCATTGGCGACGATCACCGCATCTCTCAGCGTGTAAGGGAAGGAATGGCCGTTCAGCATGAAGTAGTTCTCGAACGATTCGGTCATGTTGTATTCGCGGCTCATCCGGTGTGCGATAAGCCTAGGATCATTGGCATTTTGTATGATTTTCGCCAGCTTTTTATCGACGGACTGATAATACAAATCGTATTCCTGGCTGTAGGATTTTTGCACCGCAACCGAAGGATGACGCACTTGCCCCGCACCGATATTAAAGGTCTGTACCCAGTTATTCGGCTGATTTTCTTCGACGATGAACATGCCGTTCAAGCCCATCATGTAATGCTGGGCGGTTTGGACGTGGCAATGATAAAACATGGTTCCGGCATGTCTGGGCTGGATTTCATAGGTATGGCTTTTGCCGGGGAACACCGGGTGTTCTTCCATGCCGTCATTATCGTCACCGGCAGCAGTTACCCAAGAATGATCAACACCATGAAGATGGATGGTGTGCGGTAAATAATGGGTGTTTTCCAGCGTGATATAAACCTTGTCGCCCTGTTCAACCCGAATCACCGGCGATGGCGCACGCAGCAGCGGATTGGCGACCAGCGAGTTGAAGTTCTTAAGCGCCATGCCGCTGGATTTGGGCGTAAAAACCCAAAGTCCCGGCTGGATGCCGGGAGCAATATCGTAAGTGTTAATCAGGAAATCGCCGTCGGGACTCGCACCATTTAGCTCCGCGACTTCCAGTTTGATACGGATGACGTCGGGATCGCCATCGCCGTCCAGGTCATCGGTCATGGTCAAGGCGTCCTGAGCCAGATGCGTCTGCATCAAGGTCTGCATCGACACATTGTTGGCGCCTTTGATGGCAACGGCAATGTCGTAAGGATTGTCCGGTTCGCATGACGGCGCTTCATTAATTTTTACACCATCGATAACTTGCGCCTGCCGCCATTCGGGATGTTCGTTAGAGCAAGGCTTTTCTACCGCGACGGTTTCTCCAGATCGGTTATAAACGGTCTCAGGCGGCGTAATATCGGCTTTCTGTAACATGGCCGGTGCAAAATAAACGGCAACGGCGACTAATGCAGCGATGATAAAGAGCATTAACAAAAGGAGGGATTTTTTGGACATATAACGACAGAGAATTTCTACAAAGTATAGCTATTGTAAATGGCTGCCAAGTTAAAACCTAGGCGCATTTTTAAATGCTTTTATTATGCGAAGGCCGACGATGTGAATCAGTAAACATAACGAGGCATCCGTATGCTTAATCCTGCTCTGGACGTTGGCTGTATATTTAAATAACACCGCCAGACAGTATACTTGCTATAATTCGGCCAAATTTTAATGGTTATCAAGGTGGCTGTTCCTCGTGATAGATAAGCTAGAGCGCCAAACCTTTTCGATCTTTACCTATACAAATCTTTACTTGGTACTAAAGCATGTCTAATTCGAACTCGTACAACCCCGATCTTGATTGGACCCAGGTAAGGGAAACGTCAAAAATGCTCATTTTATCGGCTATTCAAGTAGAAGATATGCTCAATGAAGCGGATTTGTCGGTCAATACGCTGACAGAATCGTTTACTTCCATCGTTGAACATATGCAGGCTATCAATACGCATTTGCTCGCCCTTGATTCTTGTAAAGTTAGGGACGAGGCAATCGTTTGCTGTTCGGAAACAACCGACAAAATTCAGGCGTCTATTATCGCATTCCAGTTTTATGATCGGATGCAGCAATGTTTGCAGCATGTCACTTCAAATCTAAAGGGCTTATCCGAACTGGTGGAAAGTCCTAATCGACTTTATAATCCGGACGAATGGCGGCAATTTCAGAGTCAAATCCGCTCCCGGTATACGATGGAATCTGAAAAACTGATGTTCGATGCCATTGTACAAGGTAAGTCTGTAAATCAAGCGCTTGCGATAAAAAATGCGCATCAAGAAGAAGACCAGTCCGACAATATAGAGCTTTTTTAATACACGATGTCACTCAAACGATTAGTTATAATTTGCACACTGCCGTCTTTTCTTGCCGGTTGCGCCGAGTTCTATGGTTCACAGCCTCCTGCTCCAGTGTACGGCGGCCAACCGAAGAGTCAAAAGCCTTCAGTCGGCTCACAAAAAAAAGCCAGGCCGCCTAGCGCTGCATCTAAAGAAATTGTTAAAACGCAGCCGCTTAAAGACTTCTCGGCAATAAAGTCCGAACCATTGGCTCCCCCGCCGCTGCCGCCCTCAGAGCCGACACCTACGGAGCCTGTTACGTTAGAAGCGCTGGAACCGTCATCGCCACCCCCTCCGCCTCCTTCGGAATTAACACCATTTCAACCGATAGAGGCGACCGTTCCGTTGTCGCCCGTCGTAGGCGCTCTAGTTTCAGCGGCCAATCAAAACAGTAAAGCCGGAGATCTCGATTCGGCAGCGGCGTCCATTGAACGTGCCATCAGAATTGAGCCAAGAAATGCGACTTTGTTTTATAAGTTGGCGTTATTAAGGCTGCAACAGTCAAAGCCCCGTTTGGCGGAAGATCTGGCAAAAAAATCCGCGTTACTGGCTTCTACGGATAATACGTTGAAAAAGCACTGCTGGTTATTGATAGCCCACGCCAGGGAAATGCAACAGGATTTTGCCGGAGCAAAGGAAGCGCGAGCAAAGGCTGATAGTTTTTAGTGGTTTTTTGCTATAAACAGCGTTTTGGTTTTTTCCCGAACTGCACGAATAATTTTTATATTCAAAGAAAAACTATTTTTCGATAGGGTAGGGGCAGTGCCGGCACACTCGCGATCAAGAACGACTTGCCGGAAAGATTCATCGAACCGTTAATTGCCAAGCCGAGTTCATGTTGTGCCAATGATCCTCTTTGGTGGACTACTCTAGCGTTAATCCGCCAATATATTTCTGTTCAATGATGAGGCCTGAAGTTGGTTACGGCGAATTAAAGACATTCTTAATAACTGATGTTACGCATTGCTGGCGAAAACCGTAAAAAGAGGGTTTAATAATGGATAACGCCCCTTCACTGAATGACCGCGACGGATGTGAGTAGGGCGTGCTGCGCGCGCCTTGGGAGCTAAGGAACAGGCTTAAGCAATGACCATGAAAGACTGAAGACTTCAATCTTCCATGGTTTAAAAAAACCAGCTTACGTTATTTTATGCTCATTGCTAAGGCGCGCACGGCGCGCCCTACGGGGGATATTCCCAGGCTGCGATCTATCTTTTTCACGACGGTTCTAGACCGTGCGTAACGTCAGTTAATAACAGACCACGGCTGTTCGCGGGGTCATAGTTATTCAAAAAAGCCTCGGCAGATATAAACTTGTCCTGTTGATTCAACCTTAAACGCATTAAGAATTCATCGTCAGCCAGGTGTCGGGTTATTAACGCTTATCAGATTTTTTCGGTGGGTAAGGTGAAATAAAAAGTGGTACCTTTTCCGGCTTTGCTATTGAAATTCAAAGTACCTTCATGGGCTTCGACAAGTGAGCGAGTGATGGATAGCCCCATGCCCATACCGTCTGCCTTGGTGGTATAAAAAGGCGTCAATATTTTTTGTTTTTGGTCTTCATCAATTCCAGCGCCATTGTCCTTTACCTTGACCTGTATGTCATTATTGAGTGTCAATCGACTAGAGATGGTTAATTGGCGTTGCTGTTTTTCCGGTAAGTTTTTTAAGGCATCAACACTGTTTCGGATCAGGTTGATGATGACCTGTTCAATTTGTATCTGATCGACATGAACAGGCGGCAGATTATTTTTCAGCTCAAATGTTAGCTTTATGTTGTTTTGTTTAAGCTCACCAACACACAGACCGGCACATTCATGAATCAAATTATTAACGTCGGCGACTGAGCGCTTTTGTGCGTGAGATTTGACAAATTCCCTCATACGATGAATTATCCGTCCTGCTCTTAAAGCCTGTTGCTGTGTTTTGTCTAAGATCTCAGTGAGCCTTGCCAGATCAGGGGGTTCAATGTTAATAAGGTTCAAACTGACTTGCGTATAGCTGGAAATCGCGGACAGCGGTTGGTTGACTTCATGAGCAATACCTGAGGCCATTTCCCCCATCAGTCCAAGGCGAGTAACATGGGCGAGTTCGTTCAGATGTTTCTTGTCTTTCTGTTCCCGTTGCTTGCGCGAACTCACATCACGCACAATATGGGTAAAATAATGTTCATTATCGATTGAATACTCCGCTGTGGACAGATCTAAAGACACCAAAGAACCATTTTTGTGAATGCCATCAATTTCCTGAATTTGACTGACAGGTTGTGCTGCATGGAGCAAGCTACAACAAATCGTTTCTCTTGGTGATGATTGCATGAGTTTGTTAATGCTGCAACCAATGAGCTCTTCCGGTTTATAGCCAAAAATAGGGTCTACTGCGGCATTAGCGGATATGATGATGTTGAACATATCAATGGTGATAATACCTTCCACTGACGCATTAAAAATTGAGTTGAGCTTGGCCTCCCGTTCCATTAATTGGTGCTTGGAGCGACGGAGTTCTTCAATTTTTCTCATTAAGCTCAGATTACTTGCAGTCAGTTCGTTGGTTTGTCTGTGAACCTTTTTCTTCAGTTTTTCATTAAGACAAGTGATGGTTTCTTCTGCCTGCTTGCGTTCAGTAATATCCTGAATGGTACCTACCAGTTGCACGGGATTGTCGGCTTTGTCGTATTCGATGTAGCCATGAGCGATCACCCAGCGTGTTTCGTCATCGTTTGGGTGGGTAATGACATACTCCATCGAAAACCGTTCGTGATTACGAATGACGTCCTGATAGTGATCAAGCACACGTTGACGGTGTTCGGGATGAATCAATGTTGCCCAATTGGGAATAACCCGATCAAAGTTCGCGTCGATGCCGAAAATCTGATCGAGCAGGGGCGAGCTTTTCCAGAGACCGGTCGCTAGGTCAATCGCGTAGTAGCCTATTCCGGCCGTCTCATGCGCCAAGCGTAAAAGTTTTTCGTTACGACTGGCTTTTTTATTTTTTCGTTTTAGCGCTCTATAGGAAGCCAATAGCGTTAAGGTACTAATGCCGGTTAACAGGGTAATGGTCACGGCAATTCTGATATATTTGAGCAGCTTTTCCTTATCGGCTTTGGGGTCGGGATCATAGCTGAAATTTTGCAAAAACTTATCGTTTTCAACCATGCCCGCCTTGATGAAGGTCTCTGCCATGTGCCGCCAGCGCCAGGGATTCATGTGTCCCAGGTCGATCACATCCGGTATGATCAATGAACGTATTGCGTCGGCTTCAAAGTTAAGATGGTCTCTGGATTTGTTGACTTTGTATTTGTTGAGCAATAAGTCAATGATTTCTTGCGGGTGATCCATTGCGTAATACCAGCCTTCAAGACTGGCTTGACGGAATGCCTTGACGCGCTCGGGATGCTGTTTAAGTTCATCCTCCGTTGTAAACAGAATATCGCTGTAGAAATCGACGCCGTAGTTACGCGGGTTAAGTACGGTGAATTCAATGCCTTGCTGCTTGAGAAAATAAGGCTCGTTGCTCAGATATGAATTAAACGCGTCCGCTTTGCCGTCAATCAAATCACGAATTTCATAACTGCTGGGGATGATATGAAGACGGTTGATGTCTATGCCTTCATTATTGAACATGGCGACAAAATCAGCATCGACAGTCTGATTTAACAACATGATTTTTTTTCCGACTAAACCGTCAGGTGAAGAAATCCCGGCATCTTTGCGGGCGATTAACACGGAAGGGGAATGCTGGTATATCGCAGCCAAGGCGACCAGCGGCGCGCCGCGCAACCGTTCCAGCAGTAATTCGCTGTTAGCTTCGCCGTATTGGGCATGGCCTTGAAGGACTTCCTGCACCGGTTTTTTTTCCGGCGTGCCTTCGTGGATGATTACGTCGAGTCCGGCGTCTTTGTAATAACCTTTTTCTAACGCCGCATAATAGCCGGCAAATTGAAACTGGTGATGCCAGCGTAACTGGAGATAGATGGGTTCAGCCGACACCCAAAAGCATTGGCATATTAATACTATAAAAAGCATAGCACGGACTTGTATCATATTGAGGCGATCCATTTTCTATGCTTGATATGTGCTGTTACACAAAAACCGCAGAATAGAGCGCCCAACTTCTTTAATCAATACGCATTATTACCTATCAGTGAACTTGCTATTGAGCTGCCTTTACCCAAAGTGGCACAGCACTCCACAATGACACGTTGGGTAACCGGTTATGTCGTACATCAACCGTTAGCTTTGGGTTGGAAATACGCAGTCCTTGTCACCGAGTTGATAGTGAGTCTGTTGTAATCAACTGGTTTTTGATCAAGAATTAGCGGAGAAATATAGTTGTTGTTCCAAATCAGTATGGGTGCATGATACTGCCATTGGCTTGTTGGCCGATAAACCGTCGTTTCCGATTACAATTTTCGACCCATTGCTCATCGTTAGGTATTAAAGAAGGCCTACATGCTGGCGTCGGTATCTTTTCAAATAGGACAGGAGAAAATCCATGAACAAAATAGACGACATCAATATTGAAATACAACATATACAGCAACAAATGCAGGAATATTTGCAAATACATTGGCGGCTGTTTCTGGCGGAAGGTGTTTTATTCATTTTCCTTGGGCTTTGCGCGATTGTGGTGCCGCAGTTTTTTACGGTGGCCATAGTCGTATTTTTAGGCTGGATTTTGCTGTTCGGCGGGATAGTTCATGTTAGTCGGGCCTTTGTTTTTGCCAATATGCCCGGCTTCGGCTGGTGGTTATTCATGGGGGTCTTGCAGGTTATCGTCGGCTATTTGTTTATCACCAAACCAGTTGCCGGCGCACTGACCTTAACGATGTTGATGACGGTGTTTTTTGCTCTGGAAGGCGTTGCCAAAATTTCCCTGGCATTGATGATGCGACCCTTGGCTAACTGGGGGTTTGTCCTGTTCAGTGGCATTACAGCTTTGGTTTTTGCGCTGATTATCTGGATTAGTTGGTCTGAATCGGCGCAGTGGCTGCTGGGTTTGTTTTTAGGTATTAACATGATTTTTCTGGGTTGGTCACTGGTTAAAATAAGCTTGCACTATAAAGCGCAATAACTTCTGAAAGGTGGTTGTTTATGCAGCAAAAACGTAATAAAAAACTGATCGTAAAAGTGCTGATAGTCGGCGCAGTCATCGCTATTTTCAGCTATTTATTTCATCCCGGCGTTGGGCAGCTCAGCGTGATGCTCAACGGCGAACCTGTTGCAGAACCGCTGGTTCGCTTTGCCGCCGTGCCGACATTTTTGTTGATCATGATTGTCACCGGCGTATTGATGGTACTGCTGTTTTTAGGCGTCGGCGTGATTATGTTTCTGTTCGCCATGTGCGTTGCATTGGTGGGGGTTTTTATCATGGCGCCTTATTTCTGGCCGGTGCTGGTCATTATCTTATTGATGACAACGCTGATGACTGTGGGTAACGGCAATGGAGACTGAATAGTTGCTCTGCCCATTTGCCTGTTCAGGCGTTACAATATGCACTATCACGGTTAACTTATCAGTCTTATTCAATCAGGCATGGCTATGGAAAAAATAAAGGTTCTTTTCGTTTGTATGGGCAATATCTGTCGCTCACCCACGGCTGAAGGCGTGTTTACAAAGCTGGTCAAGGATCATAACCTGGAAGCGCATTTTGCTATCGATTCAGCCGGTACTCATGCTTATCATGTCGGCAATGCGCCTGACTTGCGCTCACAAGCGGCAGCTCTTGAGCGCGGCATTGATTTATCTGATTTGCGGGGCAGAAAAGTCATTAACGGGGATTTCGAGGATTTCGATTTTTTGCTGGCTATGGATGATGAAAATTATTCAATACTGATTAACGCCTGTCCCGAGCAATATAAAACCAAAATCAAATATTTTCTCGATTACGCACCACACCTGAACGAACGTCAGGTGCCCGATCCTTATTATGGCGGCGCATACGGTTTTGAACGGGTGCTGGATATGATAGAAGAGGCTTCCGCCGGTTTTTTAAAAACCTTGCAGGAATCAGGCAGCATTAAACGAAGAGGATAAGGTCATGGCAATAGTATCGAATACCGTGATTTATCTGGATGGCGATGTGGTGCTGGAAGCTTTTTTTGCATTTGATGATGCGCTTTCAGGCCGCAGGCCGACGGTTTTAATCAATCATACTTGGGCAGGTCGGGATGATTTTGTTGCCGAAAAAGCCAAAAAACTCGCCGCCTTAGGCTATGTCGGCTTTGCGGTTGATATGTATGGCAAAGGCGTTTTGGGCTCGGACCCGGAAGAAAACATGAAACTCATGCAGCCTTTTATGGCTGATCGGACAATGCTGCAAAAGCGCATGAAAGCGGCTTTGTCCGCTGTGAAGTTGATGCCGTGGGTTGACGATAGCAAAATCGCCGCAATCGGTTTTTGTTTTGGTGGTTTGTGTTCGCTTGACCTTGCCAGAACGGGCGTTGACATTAAAGGCGTGGTCAGTTTTCATGGCCTGCTGAATGCACCGGATAATGCCCAGGGTACCGCCATCAAGGCAAAGATCCTGGCTTTGTGTGGCCGGGATGATCCGTTGGTTCCGACTGAGCAAGTGCTTGCCTTCGAGCAGGAAATGACCGAAGCCGGTGCAGACTGGCAATTGCATACTTACGGCCACACCATGCATGGATTCACCAATCCGCTCGCCAATAACCCGGCATTCGGCACTGTCTACCAACCCGCCGCAGACCGACGTTCATGGCTAGCGATGCAAAACTTTTTGACGGAAATATTCGCCTGACAATAAGCGCTGGAAGAACGGAATCTTAATGCCTGTAAATGCGGACTGCGCTCACCTATCAGTTGCCTTGATATAAAATACTATCGGCTTCGACACTATTGAGACAATTTGCTATAATCTCAGGCTTATTTCATGTCATGTAGTCACACTTAAACAGAAAAAATCAAGGAAAGTGTGTTTGTACTTAGTCACGAAACCATGCCGGTATCTATTAACGGCACACAGTGTATATAGGGATCAATGTCAAACTTCGCTAAAGAAATAATACCTGTTAATCTCGAAGATGAGATGAAACAGTCCTATCTCGATTACGCCATGAGCGTTATCGTCGGTCGAGCCCTTCCAGATGTCAGAGACGGCCTTAAACCGGTTCATCGCCGTGTGTTGTATGCGATGAGCGAGTTAGGCAATGACTGGAACAAACCTTATAAAAAATCAGCGCGTGTAGTCGGTGATGTGATCGGTAAATACCATCCTCATGGCGATACCGCGGTTTATGACACCATGGTGCGGATGGCGCAGAATTTCTCAATGCGCTATATGCTGATCGACGGGCAGGGCAATTTCGGTTCGGTCGACGGCGATTCGCCTGCGGCGATGCGTTATACCGAAGTGCGCATGTCGAAGATTGCTCATGAATTGCTGGCAGATCTTGACAAGGAAACCGTCGATTTTGCACCCAACTATGACGAATCGGAATCCGAGCCTAAGGTATTGCCGACCCGCGTACCGACTTTATTGATTAACGGTTCATCCGGTATTGCGGTGGGCATGGCGACCAATATTCCGCCGCATAACTTGACTGAAGTGATCAGCGCCTGTCTGGCGATGATCGACCAGCCGGATCTCACCGTGCATGATTTGATGGCTCATATTCCAGGGCCCGATTTTCCTACGGCAGCCATTATCAACGGCGCTTCCGGCATTTACAACGCTTACACTACCGGTCGAGGCAAAATCTATCTACGCGCACGCTGCCATTTTGAAGACATCGGCGACAGCAGCCGTCAGGCGATTATCACTACCGAATTACCCTATCAGGTCAACAAGGCCAGATTGCTGGAGAAAATTGCCGAGCTGGTTAAGGAAGGAAAGCTTGAAGGCATTTCCGGCCTGCGCGACGAGTCGGATAAAGACGGCATGCGCATGGTGATTGAACTGCGTCGAGGCGAAATGCCCGAGGTGGTGTTAAATAATCTGTACAAGCAGACCCAATTCCAGACCGTGTTCGGCATCAATATGGTTGCCCTGCTGGATGGCCGTCCGCATTGCATGAATCTCAGAGAGATTATCAGCGCCTTTATTAATCACCGACGGGAAATCGTTACCCGCAGGACGATTTATAACCTGCGCAAGGCCAGGGAAAGAGCCCATATTTTAGAAGGGCTTGCGATTGCTTTAGCCAATATCGACGAAATGATTGCGCTGATTAAAGCGGCTGCCACACCGGCCGACGCTAAAGTCGGTTTGTTGGAGAAAAACTGGGATGCAGGGCTGGTTGCAGCGCTGTTGGATCGCGCCGATGCGGATCGTTCAAGGCCTGATGATTTACCGGTGGAGTTCGGCATTCATGCCGGAATTTACCGTCTGTCTGAAACCCAGGCTCAAGCCATTCTTGAGTTGCGCCTGCATCGTTTGACCGGTCTGGAGCAGGACAAGATAGTCAATGAATACAAACAACTGCTGGAACAAATTGACGAGTACCTGTTTATTCTGGGCAGCGATGTTCGCCTGATGGAAATTATCAGGGAAGAGTTGGTGGCTATCAAGGAACAGTATTCCGATGAGCGGCGCACCGAAATCCTGCAAAACCATTCGGATTTGTCCGATGAAGACCTGATTACCGAAGAAGATATGGTGGTGACCATGTCGCACGAAGGCTACGTCAAGTCTCAGCCGCTCAGCGATTACAAGGCGCAACGGCGCGGCGGTCGCGGCAAATCGGCGACAGCCACTAAAGAGCTGGATTATGTCGACAAACTGATTGTGGCCAATACCCACGATATTATTTTGTGCTTCTCTTCGCGGGGCAAAGTTTACTGGCTAAAGGTCTATCAATTGCCGGTTGCCAGTCGTGCGGCGAGGGGCAAGCCTTTCGTCAATCTGTTGCCGCTGGAAGAAGGCGAAAAAATCAATGCGATATTGCCGATTCGCGAATTTACCGACAGTAAGTTCATCTTTATGGCGACAACGGCGGGTACCGTTAAAAAGACTCCGCTAAAAGAATTCGAGAACCAACGCGCTAACGGCAAAATCGCGATCGATTTAAGGGAAGACGATACGCTGGTCGGCGTTGCGGTGACCGACGGTCAGCAAAACGTGCTGTTGTTCAGCAGCACCGGCAAAGCAGTCTGCTTTAATGAAGCGGATGTACGCTCCATGGGCAGAACGGCATCCGGGGTGCGCGGAATTCGTTTGCAGGAAGGACAGAAAGTCATTTCCCTGATTATCGCAACCGAAGGCACGGTGCTGAATATCACCGAGAACGGCTACGGCAAGCGGACCAAGCTGGAAGAGTTTACCTGCCATAAACGTGGCGGCCAGGGTTTGATTGCGATACAAACGTCTGCGCGTAACGGCGCTGTGGTTGGCGCCGTGCTGGTCAACGACAATGACGAAATCATGCTGATTACCGATGGCGGCACGTTGGTGCGGACACCGGTTGACGGCATTTCGGTGGTTGGACGGAACACCCAGGGCGTGACCATTATCAAGCTGGGTAAGAATGAAAAAGTGATCGGCGTTGACCGTATCGAAGGCTTGGCAGGGGTGGATGACGCCGATGAAGACGATCTTTTGGAAGGTGCCGAATCAGAGCTGGGCGCATCGGAAGAAACAACCAATGACGATAGTGAACCAGGTGAGGAATTGTAATGTCCAGAGTTTATAATTTTAGCGCAGGTCCGTCTGCATTCCCCGAGTCGGTATTGCAGCAAGCGCAGCAAGAAATGCTGGAATGGCGCGATAGCGGCATGTCGGTCATGGAAATGAGCCATCGCGGCAAGCATTTTTCCATTATTGCCGAAGAGCTGGAAAGCGACCTGAGAGCGCTGCTGGCTGTTCCTGAAAACTATAAGGTTTTGTTCCTGCAAGGCGGCGCATCGGCGCAGTTTTCGCTGATACCGCAGAACATCCTGAACGGTAAAAGCAAAGCCTGTTACCTGAAAACCGGCGCCTGGTCGGAAAAAGCCATCAAGGATGCCGGCGCTTATTGCGATGTGGTGGTCAGTGCCAGCTCGGAGAATACAAAATTTACTACGATTCCCGATGCTGCAAGCTGGGCCATCGATAGTGAAGCGGCTTATCTGCACTATACCTCCAATGAAACCATTCATGGCGTGGAGTTCCAGTCTTGCCCAGACAGCAAGGGCTTGCCGCTGGTGTCGGATATGTCATCGAATATTTTATCGCGCAAGATCGACGTCAGTCAGTACGGTTTGATTTATGCCGGTACGCAGAAAAACATGGGACCGGCAGGCGTTACCGTGGTAATCGTCAGGGACGATTTGGTCGGTCATGCGCCTAAAACCGTGCCTTCGGTTTTCAACTATGCCGAGCAGGCAAAAAACCAATCCATGCTGAATACACCGGCAACCTACAGCTGGTACCTGACCGGTTTGGTGCTTAAGTGGTTAAAAGGGCAGGGCGGCGTTGAGGGTATCGAGCAACGCAATATCGCCAAAGCGGCGAAACTGTATCAGTCCATTGACCAGTCGACTTTGTATGCCAATCCGGTAGAAATTGCATCCCGTTCGCGGATGAATGTGCCGTTTATTCTGTCCGACGAAAGCCTGGATAAGCCGTTTTTGGCGGCTGCGGAAGCCAATGGCTTGTTTGAGCTGAAAGGTCATCGCTCAGTCGGCGGCATGCGGGCCAGTATTTATAATGCGATGCCGGAGGCCGGTGTGCAGGCTTTGATTGATTTCATGGCTGAGTTTGAACGCACCCATTAATCGAAAACCGTACGTAACTACTCAGCCATTAAATACAATGGAACGCAGATGACGCAGATGCATATGATAAACACAGATAATCTGAGAAAAATCTTATTTAATCTTAATTATCAGCGCCATCAGCGTTCCATTTTTCTAACTACTGAGTAGTTACCGAAAACCTAATAATTGAATCAGGCCGCCATGTCATCCGTCACCCCACTTTCAGAATTAAGAGACAAAATTGATGCAATCGATAAGCAGATTCTGCTACTGATTAATCAGCGTGCGTCTTGCGCAATGGAAGTTGCCAAGACCAAGAGTGCGCAGGGTGAACAAGGGTCGTTTTACCGCCCGGATCGCGAGTCATTGGTATTACGGCGCATCAAAGACATGAATCAGGGGCCGTTATCCGATGATACGACTGCCCATTTTTTCAGGGAATTGATGTCCGCGTGTTTGGCACTGGAAAAGCCGCTGGATGTGGCGTATTTAGGTCCCGAGGGCACTTTTACCCAGCAAGCCGCCATTAAGCATTTCGGCTCTGCGGTTAAAACCGTACCGGCTGCAACCATTAACGATATTTTTAATGCGGTGGAGAACGGCAACTGCCAGTTCGGTGTCGTGCCGGTCGAGAACTCTACCGAGGGCGTCATCAGTCATACGCTGGACAGATTTTTGAATTCGCCGCTAAAAATATGCGGCGAAGTTGAAATCAGGGTGCATCAAAACTTGTTAGGACTGGTGGATAGCCTGGATGAGGTGACCGAGGTGTTTTCGCACCAGCAGTCCCTGGCCCAGTGTCGGCAATGGCTGGATAATCATCTGCCGAATGCCAAGCGAACTGCGGTTAACAGCAACACCGAGGCCGCAAGATTGGCATCAACCCATAAACAGGCGGTTGCGATAGCGGGCATCGTTGCTGCTGAAATTTATCAGCTGAATGTCATCGAAAAAAATATCGAAGACGAATCCAACAATACCACCCGATTTATCATTATCGGACAGCAAATATCGTCTTCCACGGGTAACGATAAAACCTCGCTGGTGGTGTCCACAGGTAATCAACCCGGCGCGCTGTACCGGATACTGGAGCCTTTCGCGAGATTTAACATCGGCATGGTGCATATCGAATCCAGGCCGTCACGCCAGGGATTATGGGACTATGTGTTTTTTATCGATATTGAAGGCCATAGCGAAGATGACGATGTTGCCCAAGCTCTGGCACTATTGGATGACAACGTCAATATGCTCAAGCTTTTGGGTTCTTATCCCAAGGCCGTACTCTAAAATTTCTTTCTCATCCTTCAGATGAGTATTAAACGATCTCAAACAAACTCCATGAACAACACTGATAAAATCTATAATCTTGCCGTGTCCGGCGTGCAAAAGCTGATTCCTTATACGCCCGGCAAACCGATTGAAGAACTTGAGCGCGAGCTGGGGCTTTCCAACATCATAAAGCTTGCATCCAATGAAAACCCTTTAGGGCCCGGAAAAAAAGCCTTGGCTGCGATACAGGCGACTTTGAAGGATTTGGCCTTATACCCGGATGGCAATGGTTTTAATTTAAAGTCCGCGCTAGCTGAAAAATACGCTGTCGATATGAGCCAGATTACGTTGGGCAATGGCTCCAACGAGATTCTGGAGCTGGTCGCCAGGGCATTTTTGACGCCGGGACTTGAGGTGGTTTTCTCGCAGCATGCTTTTGCCGTCTATCCAATCGTAACTCAAGCAGTCGGCGCTACGGCGGTTGTAGCTCCCGCGTTGAATTACGGTCATGATCTGGATGCCATGCTGCAACGAGTCACCGACAAAACACGGCTGGTATTTATAGCGAACCCCAATAATCCTACCGGCACATTGCTGAACCACACCGACTTGGAAGCCTTTATTGGAGCGCTGCCGGACACTTGCGTGTGTGTGCTCGATGAAGCCTATTGTGAGTTTGTTGGCGACCAAAGCGCGGACAATTCAATCGCCTGGCTGAAGAAATACCCTAATTTATTAATTACCCGCACCTTTTCCAAGGCCTACGGTCTGGCCGGGCTGCGCATCGGATATGGCTTGTCCAGTCCGCAGCTGGCCGACATCCTGAACCGGGTGCGTCAGCCCTTCAATAATAATATGCTGGCCTTGGCCGCCGCCGAAGCGGCGTTGACCGATGTCGAGCATTTGCAAAACACCATTACTGTTAATGCCCAAGGTATGCAGTTTATCACCGAAGGGTTTAAAAACTTGGGACTGGAGTGGATTCCATCGGCAGGTAATTTCGTGTTGGTTGACCTGAAACAGCCTGCAATGCCGACTTATGAGGCATTGCTGCGCAAAGGGGTTATCGTCAGGCCGGTTGGCGTGTATGAATTACCCAACCATCTGCGTATTACCATCGGCACACAGGCGGAAAACCAGTTGTTTCTACAGGCATTAACCGAAGTTTTAGCGGGCTAATGTTTAACCGGATTTGCATTATCGGCGTCGGCCTGATCGGCGGATCTATCGCTCGCGCAGCACGGCAGCAGGGTTTGGGCAATACCATAGTCGGGTACGGTCGTCAGCAGGATGAGCAAAATCTGCAAACGGCAAAACAGTTGGGTGTTATTGACGACTATATGCTGGATCTGGCGGAAGCCGTTCAAGGCGCCGATTGCGTTGTGATTGCGACGCCGGTTGCGAGTATCGAAAGCATTTTTGTTCTGCTCAAACCGTTATGGTCGAATAGCGCGATTTATACCGATGTAGGCAGCACCAAGGGCAGCGTTATCGCCGCGGCAGAGCGGGTTTTTGGCGCTGTACCGGATAACCTGGTTCCCGCCCACCCGATTGCCGGAGCAGAACAAAGCGGCGTGACCGCATCAGTCAATGACTTGTTTTTGAATAAACGCCTGATTATCACGCCGGTCGGCAATACCAAGCCGGAAGCGGTGCAAAAAATTCAAGGTTTCTGGGAACGGCTGGGATCGCTGGTGTCGGTGATGGATGTGCAGCATCATGACGGGGTGTTGGCCGCAACCAGTCATTTGCCGCATATCCTGGCTTTTGCCTTGGTCGATATGCTCGGTCATAAAGACGAGCAGAGTGAGATATTTCAATACGCGGCCGGCGGCTTCAAGGATTTCACCCGGATTGCTTCCAGCGATCCGACGATGTGGAAGGACATTTGCGCCGCCAATAAAGACGAAATTATCCCTTTAATTGAGCAGCTAAAGGGAGAATTGGATAAAATACAACGCTTGCTGGAAACGAATGATACCCGGCAGCTTTTTGAAACCTTTACGTATGCCAGAAATGCACGGCAACGCTTTCTTGACCAGTTCGATAATAATTAATATGTCAAAATCAATAACATTTCAGGTTCAACCAGGCGGTAAATTACAAGGCGAGGCACGTGTGCCCGGTGATAAATCCATGTCGCACCGTTCAATCATGCTGGGTTCGCTGGCCGAAGGCGTTACTCATGTCAAAGGCTTTCTCGAAGCGGAAGATGCGCTGGCAACCTTGCAGGCTTTTCGCGATATGGGCGTTGAAATTGAAGGCCCGGTCAATGGCGAATTGACCATCCACGGTGTCGGCAAGCACGGTTTGAAAGCACCGAAAAATGATTTGTATCTGGGCAACTCAGGCACATCCATGCGTTTGCTGAGCGGTTTATTGGCGGGTCAGGCCTTCAACTCGGTATTAACCGGCGACAAATCATTGTCCGGCAGGCCGATGAAACGGGTCACCGAGCCGTTGGCAGCTATGGGTGCCGACATAAAAACCACTGAGAAAGGCACGGCTCCATTGCACATTACCGGCAGGGCCGGGCAGTTGGCCGGCATTGATTACCCGATGCCGATAGCCAGCGCTCAGGTCAAATCCTGCCTGTTATTGGCGGGCATGTACGCGCAGGGTGTAACCAGCGTTACCGAACCTGCGCCTACCCGTGACCATACCGAGCGCATGCTGACCGGTTTTAATTATCCGGTGAAGCAGGAAGGCAATAAAGTCAGCATTACCGCCGAAGGCAGTTTGACGGCAACCGATATTGATGTGCCCAGCGATATTTCATCGGCGGCGTTTTTTCTGGTCGGGGCATCCATTGCGCCGGGTTCCGATCTGCTGTTGAAACATGTGGGCGTTAATCCTACGCGTACCGGCATCATCGACATCCTGAGATTGATGGGCGCCAACATTGAAGTCCTTAACGAGCGCACTGTCGGCGGCGAGCCGGTAGCCGATCTGCACGTTGTTTACAGCGCTCTTAAAGGCATAGACATTCCCGAGCATCTGGTGCCGCTGGCTATTGACGAGTTCCCGGTGTTGTTTGTCGCCGCAGCCTGTGCGGAAGGCCAAACACGATTAACCGGCGCGGAAGAGCTTAGGGTTAAAGAATCGGATCGCATTCAAGTGATGGCCGACGGCTTGCAAATCCTGGGCGTAGATGCGCAATCTACCGAGGACGGCATGATTATTCAGGGTGGTTCGATTGGCGGCGGCGAAGTTATATCGCATGGCGACCACAGAATTGCGATGTCGTTTTCAATTGCCGGTTTGCGCGCTAATGCGCCGATTACCATCCATGATTGTGAAAACGTGAATACCTCGTTCCCTGAATTTAGAGACTTGGCCAAGCGCTTGGGTCTTGATCTGGTTTGCAGGGAAGCATAGTGACTGTTCCTGTATTGACTATTGATGGTCCAAGCGGCGCCGGAAAAGGCACGGTCAGCAGGGCGGTAGCGAAAAGACTGGGTTGGAACTATCTGGATAGCGGCTCTATCTACCGTTCACTGGCAATTGCAGTGTTAAAACAAGCTGTTGACCTAAAAGATGAAGCTGCCATTGTCAATGTAGCTCAGACAATGGCGCTGGAATTTGATTGTAATGACGAATTGGTTGTCAGGCTGGACGGTGAAGACATTACCGCACAGTTAGGCCTTGAAAGCACGGGTAATACAGCTTCCATCGTTGCGGCGCTCCCTGAAGTCAGACATGTTTTATTACAAAAACAAAAGGATTTTAAACAATCGCCAGGTCTGGTTGCAGACGGACGAGACATGGGGACGGTGGTTTTTCCTGAAGCTGAAAATAAGGTATTTTTAACCGCCAGCGCAGCCGAGAGAGCCAAAAGGCGATATAAACAGTTGATAGAAAAAGGGAATGATGCTAATCTAGCGCAGATAACAAATGAGATAGAAGAGCGAGATCGTCGGGATATGGAGCGTAAGACTGCTCCATTAGCTATGGCTAATGACGCGCTTTATATCGATTCTTCGGATATGACACTGGAATCTGTTATTGAAGAAGTACTGAATTTAATCCGTTAAGGATTTTTTACGTGGTCACATCAAATTATTTGCGTGTGATTTTTTTTAACTTTGATAAAGAAAAGGCTTGTTCGTGTTTCGACAGGCTTGGGAATGGAAAATGAGCGAAAGCTTTGCTGAATTATTTGAAGAAAGTTTAATCAAGACGGAAATGCGTCCTGGTGCCATGTTAATGGGTACGGTTGTTGATATCGAAAACGATATGATCATCGTCAGCACCCATTCAAAATCAGAAGGTGTCATTCCAAAATGGCAGTTTCTAAATAACGATGGCGAATTAGAAGTTGCCATTGGCGACGAAGTCGAGGTTGCCCTTGATTTATTTGAAGACGGCCTTGGCGCTACACTTCTTTCTCGTGATAAAGCGAAGAAAAACAAAGCTTGGTCCGAACTTGAAAATGCTTTTGAAAAAGAAGCAACCATTATCGGTCGTATTACCGGTAAAGTTCGCGGTGGTTTCACCGTGGCCGTTGGTGCATTACGTGCTTTCTTGCCTGGCTCATTGGTTGATGTTCGCCCAATCAGAGACACGACTTTCCTGGAAAATCGTGATCTGGAATTCAAAGTCATAAAAATCGATCAAAAACGCAATAACGTTGTTCTGTCTCGTCGTGCTGTTGTAGAAAAAGAATACAGCGCAGAAAGAGAAGAATTGCTGAAAACGCTGGAAGAAGGCGCAGTTGTTACCGGTGTGGTCAAGAACCTGACCGATTACGGCGCGTTTATCGATCTTGGCGGTATTGATGGTCTGTTACACATCACCGATATGGCATGGAGACGCGTGCGTCATCCGTCCGAGTGTGTAGAAATCGGTCAAGAAATTAAAGTTAAAGTCCTTAAATACGACAAAGATAAAAACCGTGTTTCATTAGGCATGAAGCAAATGGGTGAAGATCCATGGCAAAACATTGCTCGTCGCTACCCAGCCGGCACACGCGTATTCGGTAAAGTCAACAACCTGACCGATTACGGTTGCTTTGTTGAAATCGAAGAAGGCGTAGAAGGTTTGGTTCACGTTTCTGAAATGGACTGGACTAACAAAAACGTCAACCCTTCCAAACTTGTTCAGTTGGGTGATGAAGTCGAAGTGATGGTTCTGGAAATTGACGAAGAACGTCGTCGTATTTCTTTAGGCATGAAACAGTGCAAAACCAATCCTTGGGATGAATTTGCAGCAACGCATAACAAAGGCGACAAAATCTCAGGAAAAATCAAATCAATTACTGATTTTGGTATTTTCATCGGTCTGGATGGCGGTATCGACGGTCTGGTTCACATGTCCGATATTTCCTGGGCAGATGAAGGCGAAGCTTCGGTTCGTGATTTCAAGAAAGGCGATGAGCTGGAAACTGTTATTTTAGCGGTTGATTCTGAGCGCGAGCGTATCTCTTTAGGTATCAAGCAACTTGAACAAGATCCATTCCAAAACTTCCTGGCTACTCATGAAAAAGGCAGTTTGGTAAAAGGAACTGTTAAAGAAGTTGACGCTAAGGGTGCAGTTATCACTTTAGCTGATAATGTTGAAGGCTACTTACGCGCTTCTGAAATTCAACGTGATCGCGTTGAAGATGCCAGAACCTTGTTAAAAGAAGGCGACGAACTTGAAGCTAAGTTCATCGGCGTCGACAAGAAAAGTAAATCAATTTCTTTATCTATTAAAGCTAAAGATTCTGATGAAGAGTCTCATTCGATTAAAGATCATTCCCAGCAATCAATTGGCGCACCAACTTTCGCCGATATCTTTAAACAGATGGAAAAATAAAACTCATGAGGGGGTATGCATCCGTGCATACCCCCTGTGTTTATTTGTTTTCGCAGGATAGAATGTGACAAAATCAGAATTAATTGAAGCACTTGCCAAACATCAGCCGCATCTGGCACAGAAAGATGTAGAGATAGCGGTAAAATGCATCATTGAACAAATGAATCAGGCGTTATCTTCCGGTGAAAGAATCGAGATTAGGGGTTTTGGTAGCTTTTCGCTACATTTGCGTCCTCCTCGTATGGGGCGTAACCCTAAAACAGGTGAATCTGTAGCATTATCAAAAAAACATGTACCGCATTTTAAGCCTGGTAAGGAACTACGTGATCGAGTAGATGCTTCGCGGGAAAAATGCAAGATAGTTGACTAATAGTTAGTGCGTTGAAGCTCTGTAAAACTTACACAGAGCTTTAATGTTACAGTTTTTTAGTAAAAAGCGTTAAAGCCTTCCCCCCTTCCTTTTTTATACTCCCCATTTCAGTTGAAGTTTTTGTCTGTTCAATGCCAGCCATTGAATCGCAATAATGGGTATTGCCGATTCTATCTCGCCATTTTCCAACATCAGATAAGCCTCATCAAAATCAACAGCACGTACCAATATATCTTCATCCTCATGATCTAAACCATGAATGCCGCCCACTTGAGTGCTGTCCACTTTGCCGCAAAACAGGGTAATCCACTCTGAGAAAGCGCCCGGCGTGGTATAAAATTCATTGATAACCATCAATTGCTGAATTTCACAGCCTGCTTCTTCCATAGACTCCCGATAAGCGACTTCCTCGGCCGACTCGCCTTCCTCGATTGCTCCTGCAACAATTTCCACCAGCCAAGCCCTATCAGGGTTTAAAATTGCGCCTGTCCTAAACTGTTCGATCAGCACCACCTTATCGGCATGAGGATCATATAACAAAACCGCAACGCAACTGCCGCGCATGAATAACTCACGCGTTATTTCTGAACTCCATCCCCCGCCAAACAAAGTGTGCTTAATGCGGTACTCTTCCACACGGAAAAAGCCTTGATAAACGATTTCCTTGCTTAAAATTTCAAATTGCTTATCCATGATTACCTTTGTACTCAACTCTATAAATGACTCCGAGTTTATCATCGCTGATTAACAAACTGCCGTCCGGCATTTCCAGAATATCGACGGGACGTCCAAGTACCTTGCCGTCTTTGGTTAACCAGCCGTCGATAAAGACCTGTTCCGAAACGGGTTTGCCTTGCTTAAATTTTACCGAGACAACGCGATAGCCTTGTGGTTCAGACCGATTCCATGAACCGTGTTCCGCAACAAATAACTGGTTTTTATATTCGACAGAAAATTGCTTACCCCGATAAAAACGCAGTCCCAACGGCGCCATATGCGCCTTAAACTTCCACACCGGTGCGGTAAATTGTCGACATTTCTTATCTGCGCCAAATTCCGGATCAGGAATATCACCGCCGTGGCAATAAGGAAAACCAAAATGCTCTTCGGTAGTTGTCCACTGATTAAGCTCATCGGGCGGCATATCATCGCCTAAATAATCGCGGCCATTATCGGTAAAAAACAAGGCATTGGTTTCCGGCTGCCAGTCGAAACCAACCGAACTTCTGATGCCTCTGGCAAGTATCTCAAAACCGCTGCCGTCTGCATTTAACCTGACTAGCGACGAATAGATCGTTTGTTCAGGTTCGCAAATATTACACGGCGCTCCGACGGTAGTGTACAGCTTGTTATCGGGGCCAAAGCGCAGATACTTCCAGCCGTGATGCTGCTCTGATGGAAACTGGTCGTAAACCACAACGGGTTTAGGCGGATTGGCCAACTGCTGCGTGATGCGGTCGAACCGAATAATGCGATTAACTTCGGCCACGTACAGTGAATCGTCCCTGTAAGCAACGCCGTTGGGCATATATAAATGACTGGCGATAACATATGACTTATCCGCTACGCCATCGCTATTGCTGTCCTGTACGGCATAAACCGATCCTTCAGATCCTGTGCCCACAAACACCGTGCCGTTATCGCCCAAGGCCAAACTACGGGCATTGGGCAGATTATCGGCAAAAATAGACAGGGTGAAGCCTGCGGGTACATACAGTTGCTTTATAATATTCTGATGACTGTTTTGTAGCGCAAAAGCTAAACAAGGATTAATTAAAAACAAAGCCAACAGTATTGTTTTAATATGCATGAGAATACCCTCCATCAATAAACTTAAGCTATGTTAGCACCCTGAAAACGGATTGAATTTATTTATTCAATCCCCATATAGATTAAACCTTAACTTATCAAAAGGCTCAAACATGATGCGTATTTTTCTTTTTCTCGCGACCAATGCGGCCATATTGGTTGTGGTCAGTATTATTTTTAATATCTTAGGTTTAAGCGGCACTCTGGATGCTCAAGGCATCGACCTTAACCTGAATGCCCTTTTAGTCATGTCTGCCATCATCGGCATGACCGGTTCCGTTATTTCCTTGGCGATGTCTAAATGGTCGGCAAAAAGGGCGATGGGTGTACACGTTATCGAACGCCCCCAAAATCAAACCGAGCAATGGCTGATCGACATCGTGGCAAGACAAGCCAGACAAGCGGGAATCGGTATGCCGGAAGTCGGCATATTCCAGACCCCCGAGTCCAATGCCTTTGCTACCGGCATGAGCAAAAACAGTGCGTTGGTAGCGGTCAGCACCGGTTTACTGCAAAACATGAACGCCGATGAAATTGAAGCCGTTGTCGGTCATGAAATCAGCCACGTCGCCAACGGCGATATGGTGACGATGGCCTTAATGCAGGGCGTGGTAAATACCTTTGTTTACTTTTTTGCGACTATCATCGGCCATCTTGTCGACCGGGTTGTGTTTAAAACCGAACGCGGTTACGGCCCGGCCTATTACATCACCCAGATGGCGGCTCAAGTCGTTTTGGGGATTTTAGCCTCTATGCTGGTCATGTGGTTCTCCCGTTACCGGGAATTCAAGGCGGATGCCGGTGGCGCAAACCTGGCGGGACGGGAAAAAATGATCGGCGCTCTGCGTGCATTGCAGCGTGGTCATGAAGCGGAAGACCTGCCGGGGCAACTGGCGGCGTTCGGCATTAACGGCGGTGGCGTGAGCAAGTTGTTTATGAGCCATCCTCCATTGGAAGAGCGTATTGCAGCGTTACAAAACAACCGTTAATTAACTAAAAGCATAAAAACCGCGAAGACACGCTTCGTGTCTTCGTGGTGAATCATTTTTATGCTTAAGTTGATGCTGATATCATCATGACCCAACACCAATACATCCGCTTTGCGCTAAAACTGTCATACGACCAATACCTTAAGGTCTATCAAGGCATTGCCAAAAATGTTTCCGTTATCGCCGATGATGGCAGAAGAGTCGCTTTTCCGGCGGGCAGGATTCAATCTTTTTTGACCAAACAAGGTATCAACGGTTATTTTGAAATGGAATTAACGCCTGAAAACAAATTTGTCAGTATCAAAAAACTGTAACAATTTCAGTAACCAAAAATGGAATGCAGATGACCCTGATACTTATGGTCAACACAGATAATTCAATAAAATCGTAAATTATCAGCGTCATCTGCGTTCCATTGGTTTTGATGCCATTGAATAGTCATACCAATAAAGGGGCAGGGTTATCTGCCTTTTAGATACCAATAAATTCTTAACACTCTAATTGATTGAAGGTGTGCAATTGAAAACAGAAGTTCTGGTGCTGGGCGGTGGCCCTGGAGGCTACACAGCGGCATTTCGTGCGGCCGATTTAGGGAAACAAGTCACTTTGGTTGAGCGTTATCCGGTTTTGGGCGGGGTTTGTTTAAATGTCGGCTGCATTCCGTCAAAAACCTTGTTGCATGTGGCGGCGGTGCTCAATGAAGCCAAAGAGATTAATTCGGCCGGGATCGGTTTTTCCGAACCTGACATTGACCTGGAAAAACTGCGCGGCTGGAAAAACACCATCAGTTCCCAGTTAACTACGGGCTTGGCGGCGTTGGCAAAGCAGCGCAACGTAACGGTTGTCAAAGGTATCGGACGCTTTGTTTCCGACACGCAAGTGTTGGTTGAAGACGGCGACGATACCCAGACCATAGAGTTTGCGCAGGCCATTATCGCGGTCGGCTCCCAGCCGGTAAAAATACCGTCGTTTCCCAATGACGATCCCCGGCTGATGGATTCCACCGATGCGCTCACGCTTGAGAGCATCCCGAAAAAACTGTTGATTATCGGCGGCGGCATCATCGGCCTGGAAATGGCAACCGTTTATAATGCGCTGGGCAGCAAAATCACCGTGGTTGAAATGCAGGATCAGATTATTCCCGGTTGCGACAAGGATCTGGTCAGGCCGTTAATGCAGCGGATCAAAAAGCAATACGACAATATTTTTCTGGAAACCCAGGTAATAAATATTGAAGCGTTGCCGGAAGGCTTGAAAGTCAGCTTCAACGGTAAAGATACCCCCGAAACCGACGTGTTCGATAAAGTGCTGGTCGCAGTGGGCAGACGGCCCAACGGTCATTTAATCGATGCCGACAAAGCCGGGGTTAATGTCGATGAGCGCGGCTTTATCAGCGTCGATAAACAACAGCGCAGCAATGTAAAACATATCTTTGCGATCGGCGATGTGGTGGGCAACCCGATGCTGGCGCATAAAGCGTCGCATGAAGGTAAAATAGCGGCCGAAGTGATTGCCGGTATGGCGACCGAGTGGCGGGCCTTGACCATTCCTTCCGTCGCGTATACCGATCCTGAAATAGCTTGGATGGGCTTGACTGAGAATGCCGCTAAAGCGCAGGACATCGCTTATGAAAAAGCGGCCTTCCCCTGGGCGGCCAGCGGTCGGTCATTAAGCATCGGGCGCAAGGAAGGCGTAACTAAATTGCTTAGCGACAAACAAACCGGACGCATTCTTGGCGCCGGTATCGTCGGCACCCATGCCGGTGAATTGATTGCGGAAGCCGTATTGGCGTTGGAGATGGGCGCGGGTGTTGAAGATTTGGCCTTAACGGTTCATGCGCATCCCACGTTGGCCGAAACCCTGGGCTTTTCAGCAGAAATGATGGAAGGCACTATTACTGATTTATTTATTAAGAGACGATGAAAGAACAATTATTGAACAAAAGCTTTATGACCAATTTCCTATCGGTTGCCGTCATCGGTGTCGGCTATGTGAGTCCTGTGCAACCGGAGTTGATCAAATCCATCGGCTTTTTCGCCCTTTCCGGAGCCATTACCAATTGGCTGGCAATCTACATGCTGTTTGAGAAAGTGCCTTATTTATACGGTTCCGGCGTGATACCGGCCCGGTTTGAAGAGTTTAAGCTGTCCATTAAGCAGTTGATGATGGTGCAGTTTTTTACCGCAAACAACATCGAACAGTTTATTGAAAACGAGGAACAACAAGGCAAAAACCTGCTGAATTTGGAACCTTTGTTAAATGCAGTCGATTATGACAAGGTTTACGAAGGCTTGGTGTCTTCGATTATGGGCTCTTCTTTTGGCGGCATGTTGATGATGATGGGCGGCGAAGAAGCGCTGGTACCGTTAAAAGAACCGTTTACCGAAAAAATGAAAATCACCTTGACCGAAATGGTCGAGTCCGACCGCTTTAAATCCGCATTAAAGCAAGGTCTGGATGCGCACAAAATCGGCGGCGACATTGTCGGTAAAATCGAATCAGTGATCGACAAGCGCCTGAATGAATTAACCCCGCAGCTGGTCAAGGAAATGGTTCAGGCTATCATCCGTCAGCATCTGGGTTGGCTGGTTGTTTGGGGCGGTATTTTCGGCGGTTTGATGGGCGCATTATTCGATTTTGCCTGATGGAAACCATGGAACTGGCTTTTGAGGAATTCGGCGACCCGGATAATAGCCCGCTGATTATCCTGCATGGCTTTTTTGCCTCGTCGCGTAACTGGCGGCAGATAGCTCAAAGACTGTCTGCCCGGTTTCATGTTTATGTGCCGGACATGCGCAATCATGGGGTATCATCGCATCATCCGTTAATGGATTATCCGTCCATGGCCGCTGATTTGTTGCGGTTTATTGATGACCGCGGCTTGGAAACAGCCAGCTTGCTGGGGCACAGCATGGGCGGCAAGGTAGCCATGTGGTTTGCGCTTACAGCTCCGGACCGGGTCAATAAACTGATTGTTGCTGATATTGCCCCGGTCAGTTACAAACACAGCTTTGACAACACCGTCCTGGCGTTAAAAACGCTGCCGCTGGCTGAAATCAATAACCGTAAACAGGCCGAAACAGTGCTTGCGTCGCGTATACCCGAGCTCAGTTATCGCCAGTTTTTGTTGCAAAATCTCATTCTAAAAGACGGTAAATATTGCTGGCGACTCGACCTGGATATTTTTCACCGGATGGCGCCCAATATCGCAGCCTTTCCCAATGCCGATCATTTAGCGCCGTTTAGCGGCAAGGCCTTGTTTATCGCAGGAGGCGATTCAGACTTCGTTAAGCTGGAGGATATAAAATCATTATTCCCAGAGGCGGCTTTCAGCACCATAGCCGACGCCGGACATTGGCTGCATGTACAACAACCGGATGTTTTTATAGCATTGGTTGAAAATTTTTAGCTTGAAATGAAAATATAGGGCGATTTCATCGCCCAAAAAAAATCGCTCTTTATAAGAGGGCAGGGATGATCAAATGCTGCGTCCAGCATTTGATTTTTAATGATATGTATTGTCGAGAATGTCTCAGATGAATCAAAAAATAAGAAAAGCAGTTTTTCCGGTTGCGGGTCTCGGAACCCGTTTTTTACCCGCTACCAAAGCCAGCCCCAAGGAAATGTTGCCGGTTGTGGACAAACCCTTGATTCAGTATTGCGTTGAAGAAGCGGTAGCTGCGGGTATTGATACGATGATCTTTGTAACGGGCCGGACCAAAAACGTGATCATGGATCACTTTGACAAGGCCTACGAGTTGGAAAATGAACTAACTACCCGTGGCAAGACCGAAATATTGAAAATGGTTCGGGAGATGATGCCGCCGAATGTGTCATTCGTGTTTATTCGTCAGCCTGAGGCATTGGGACTGGGTCATGCGGTGCTTTGCGCCAAGTCTGTCGTTGGCGATGAGCCGTTTGCCGTTATCCTGGCTGACGACTTGATCTCGAATCGTAACGGCGATGGCTGTATGGCTCAAATGGTTGAACAATACGATAAAAATCAGTGCAGCATATTAGGCGTAGAGAGAGTAAATCCCCAGGAAACCGATAAATACGGCATTGTCAAAACCAAGGAAGTATCCCCATCGGTAGGCCGGGTTGAGCTGATTATTGAAAAGCCTGCTCCTGAGCACGCTCCGTCAAACCTCGGGGTGGTCGGACGCTATATTTTAACGCCTGCGATTTTTGAAAAGATTGAAGCAACCGAGCGCGGCGCCGGCGGCGAAATCCAGCTGACCGATGCTATTGCCGCATTGATGACTGATGAACAGGTATTGGCCTATGAGTTTGAAGGCAAACGTTATGATTGCGGATCAAAACTCGGTTATTTGCAGGCTACCGTTGAACACGGCTTGACGCATGCAGAGTTGAAAGGTGATTTTCTGAATTATTTAAAGAATCTGGTTCTCGATTAAGTTAGCGCAAGGGCGACCGACCGGTCGCCCTTGCCGTTGTCTGAAATCACCACAACCCCGGCAAAACCGCTACCTGGCGTGCGAAAATTGGTAGTTTGTCCCTGATATAAACGAGCGCTGGTCAACTGCGCCTGCCCCCTGTAAACATACTGCCTCAGATCAAGTTTAAGATCGACCATTTCATTTTCCACTTTCACTTGCCGTTCGGTAGGCCGCACCAAGGCCTGTGCCACATAATTCCCCTGTAGAACAATCTCACCGAATACTCGTTTGGTCACCCCGTCGCCCCGGTATGCGGCTTTGCTGCCGTAACCTTTTGCCGGTTTGAAAAACAGATGCTTGCGCGCGGCCCATAAGGCTTCTGCGTCCTCCCTATGTACACAATCGGTGTGGGCAATGCCGCCAAGAAGCAGCGCCCGGGTTTCAGCGGCAACGCCCAACTCCCGCAACGCGGTTTCATCAGTCAATATCGCCAGATTTCTTTTATCTGCGTATAGCGCATGGGCTCTTGGGTGGGGCGTGACCACGACTGCTTCCGCTAAATAGGCCTCACGCAATGGTTTTAGCGTTCCAGCTTCCAGTCCGAAGTCGGTCAAGCGGTTGTAAACGAGATCGATAGGCATATCGCCATGCCAAAGCGCTCCGGCGCGGTAATCAAGCTCGGAAGGATCGCAAATAACGGTATTGATATGGTTTTGCTCGAACAGTTTTTTGAACAGTAAAAACTCCGGCAGCATGAATTGGGTCGACGGATTTTCATCGACGATAGCGATTGAATGTAAGGGTTGTTGACCGCGTTCGGCTTGCCATTCTTCAAGAAACATCGCCATAAACGCCTGTTCCGGATTTTGGACCGCGGACGCATTCAGTCCGGCCGAATCGCAACAGGTTGTTTGCGCCCGAATCAGAATGGCATTAAGCAACGCGCCTCCGGCATTACTGTTTATCTCAATTAATTGCGGACCTTTAGGGCTTAAATGAAAGTCATAGCCGAAAAAAACGCCGTGCGCTTTGGGAATAAATTGCGCCGTACCGGGTGCGTAAGCCAGAACGCGTTGCTGATAAGCGGGCATAGCGATAACACTTTCTATGGCGGTAATAATGTCGCGCTGGCTGCGTATGCTGCTTTCAGCGACAGCAACTAAAGCTTCGGCGAATTGGTGAGGGCGCTCTTCAATGAGCATCCGGTACAACAAATCATCATCCAGTTGTTGCCGTAATGCTTTACGCATGGCGTCCCTGTCGAGTGAAAGGTAACGGCATTCGGCGTTGCCTTGATCTATCAATTGAGTGGATTCATGTTCGGTGGCGACTTGAGGAAGTGGGGTCATTCAAATTTTATATGTTGTTGGGCTACTGTATACGACGCGATTAGCCGACAGATTATTACAGAAAAGCCCTGTCTTGTAGAGCAGTGCAGTCAATCAGGGGTTAACGCCAAAAATATCAGATCGTTTTTTCTGCACCCCGGTGCAAAACAACAACAGATCGGTTGTTTTGCACCCTCCTATTCCTTATTCACGACCTGGCAATAAAAATACTGATAATTAAAATCAATGGGTTATAAATAAAAAAACAGTTGGCACGGTTATCGCTTATGACTCGTTAGAACCTTTTTATAATTACGAGGATTTGTATGAGTGAACCATCCCTGTCAGAGTTACCAAAGTCCGGTTTAGCCGGTTTAAAAGAAAACTGGCGTAGCGATTTATTGTCCGGTTTTCTGGTTTTTCTTATTGCCCTGCCGCTGTGCCTGGGTATATCGATGGCCTCCGGTTTTCCGCCATCGGCCGGGATTATCACGGCTATTATCGGCGGGATGCTGGTTTCGCGTATCAACGGATCGTTTATAACCATTAACGGCCCGGCCGCCGGCTTGATCGTGGTGGTGTTAAGTGCGGTGCAGGAACTGGGCGAAGGCGATGCGATGGCAGGCTATCGTTATGCCTTGGCTGCCATCGTGGTTGCCAGTGTAATACAAATTTTAATGGGCGTGTTTAAAGCCGGACGGTTAAGTTCGTTTTTCCCGGCATCGGTGGTACATGGCATGCTGGCGGCTATCGGCATCATTATTATGGCTAAACAGATCCATGTCATGCTGGGAACTACGCCGGAGAAAGGCAGCAGTCTGTTTTCGACTATCGCGCAAATCCCGCATAGCCTTCTGAATCTTAATCATGAAATTGCCATTATCGGTTTTACCGGATTGGCGATATTGATTATTTGGTCGATACTAAAAAACCCAACCTTAAAGATGATTCCGGCGCCGCTTATTGTGGTGTTGGCAGGGATGGGCTTGGCGCGGTATTTTGATCTGGAACATGAGCACATGTATTTGTTCCTGCCGGATGCGCATTTTTTGCCGCATCATGAAGAAACCGTCGGACCGAAATTTTTGGTTGCGATTTCCGAAAATTTCATGTCCAGCTTTTATTTTCCCGATTTTTCAAAATTCGCCACCGTAGAGTTTTGGGAAGCCGTTGTCAGTATCAGCTTGGTCGGTAGTCTGGAGAGTTTGCTTAGCGCCATGGCGGTCGATAAACTTGATCCGTATAAGCGCCATTCCAATCTTGATCGTGACTTAACAGCGGTCGGCGCGGGTAATCTGGTGGCCGGATTGATCGGCGGCTTGCCGATGATTGCCGAGATCGTGCGTAGTTCGGCAAACGTGAACAACGGCGCAAAAACCCAGTGGGCCAACTTCTTTCACGGCAGTTTTATGTTGTTGTTCGTGGTTTTGTTTCCTAGGCTGATTCATAGTATTCCCCTGGCTGCATTGGCGGCATTGCTGGTCTATACCGGTTTTCGCCTGGCCTCGCCCAAAGAGTTCGCTAAAGTCATGGGCGTTGGTAAAGAACAGTTATTTATGTTCGTTGTTACGATTATCGGTGTGTTGGCGACCGATTTATTAATCGGCGTCGCTATAGGTATCGTCACCAAATTTACTATCCATATGCTGCGCGGTGTCAGACTAAATAACCTGTTTAAGATTCATTTTGTTATTGAACCCAAAGATGCCAATTCTGTTGTAGTATCGATAGTCGGCGCGGCCATTTTTTCTAACTTTATGTCATTGAAGACTGCTTTAGCCAATCTGGAGAACGGCAAAACAGTTATCTTTCAATTGAACAATGCGTACCTGCTCGACCATACCGTGATGGAATTCATTCATGATTTTCAGCATAACTATGAAGGGCAGGGAGGACAGTGTAAGTTTATAGGAATGGAATATCATGATACCTTCTCAGAACACCCTTTGGCGGTGCGCAGAATGAAACGCAACAACATGAGCCGTCGTAAAAGCGATCATTATGGCGTATAGGGCGTTTCCTGAGGCTGGAGTACAGGCTTTGTCTATATGGATGTAGGCAAGGGGCGTGAGCTTCGCCTGCAGATTTTCGATACATTGCCAACGGGCAAGCGAAGCTTGCACTCCTATTACACGGCGAACGGCAATAACGCGGTTTGCTAACTTACAGGCAAGTGCGTTGAAGTGTGTTTATCAATAGAGTGAGAATTCCATGATTCTTGTATTAGCTTATAGCGCTGTTCTGCTAAGTTTTTTTTCCGGCTTGCTGGGACTGATGATGCATCAGCGTCGGCATATACTGCTGTTTAGTCAGTATTGGTTTAAAAAATTCCCGAGCGACAACGAAGGTAGTCAGTCTGTGCTTACCGGTTGTCTGGAAGCACGGCGGTTTCCGGTTTTGTTACGGCAAGCCGTGTTTGTTTTACTGGGTTTGTCCGGTGTCTTCGCGGTATTGGCCGGGTTGAGCGTGTTGATCGGTAAGGAGGTGGTTACCGATCAACTCAGTTTGGGGCTGCCTTGGCTGCCGTGGCATGTTCGTTTTGACTGCTTGTCCGGTTTTTTCTTTTTAATCGTCGGTATTGCGGTGAGTGCGGTCAGCCTTTACGGACCGGGCTATGTGAACAGCTATCAGGAAAACCAGCATCCTTTTGCAATCTTGAGCTTATTCACCGGTCTGTTTGTTGCCGGGATGTTGCTGGTGCTGTTGGCCGACGACGCATTCTTTTTTATGATTGCCTGGGAGTTGATGTCGGTTGCCAGTTATTTTTTGGTGGCGTTCCAGCATGAAAACTCAGCCAATCGCCGCGCCGCTTTCCTTTATTTACTGATGGCGGAAGTCGGTGCATTGGCCATTATTCTGGGCTTTGGCGTACTGGCCAGCTTTTCCGACGGCTTTACCTTCGATGCCTTGCGTGCGTCGCACTTGTCGACAACTTGGGCAAGCATCGCCTTTATGTTGGCACTGCTGGGTTTCGGTATGAAAGCCGGGATTGTCCCTGTGCATGTCTGGCTGCCGGAAGCGCATCCGGTTGCGCCTTCACATATTTCCGCGTTAATGAGCGGCGTGATGCTGAAGGTCGCACTTTATGGGCTGATCCGTTTTTGCTTCGATTTGATCGGCGACGTGCAATGGCAGTGGGGCGTGGTGTTGCTGATACTGGGTACCATCTCCGCGCTGGGCGGTATTTTGTACGCGATGATGCAGCCTAATTTAAAACGCCTTCTGGCCTATAGTTCGGTCGAAAACATCGGCATAATTTTTATGGTGCTGGGGCTGTCGATGATTTTTATGGCCAACGGTCATCCGCAACTGGCCGCGCTGGGTTTTTTGGCGGCGCTGTTTCATGCCTTCAACCATGCGCTGTTCAAGAACCTGCTGTTTCTTGGGGCCGGTATGATTCATCACCAAACCCATGAGTTAAATATCGACATGATGGGCGGGCTGATTAAAAAGATGCCGAAAACCAGTGTGTTGTTTTTGATCGGCTGCATGAGTATCTCGTCATTACCGTTATTTAACGGCTTCGTTTCGGAATGGCTGGCTTTCCAGACCGCATTGCAGGTCGATGTGCTGGACAATGGCGTATTGCGCAGCTTGATACCGGTCGCCGCCGCTGCATTAGCGCTGACGGCGGCATTGGCGGCCGCCTGTTTTGTCAAAGTATTCGGCTTGATCTTTTTGGGACAGCCCCGTTCTCATCATTGCGATAAAGCGCATGAAGTCCAGGACAAAGGCATGCTGGCAGGGCCTGCGCTACTGGCCGGATTGTGCTTTTTGTTCGGCATTTTCCCCGGTCCGGTCATCAGCCTGATCAACGGCGTTTCCGGGCAATTGTTAGGCGAGACTTTGCCGAATGACGCAGCGTTAGGCTGGTTGTGGCTGGCACCGGTTTCGGCTAATCAAGCGTCTTATGCTCCCCCATTGGTTTTGATCGGTGCGCTGATTGCCGGCTGCATCAGTTTTTGGTATCTGCGGCGTAATCCGGCAACGGCGTTGCGCATCTCTGAAACCTGGGATTGCGGTTTCGGCGGATTAACGCCCCGTATGCAATACAGCAGCAGCGCTTTTACCATGCCATTCCGGCGGATTTTCGCCAAAGTCTGGATTATTGACGAGCAGATCGATAAAGACATGCAAGGCGCAATGAATCAGGACGTGGCGGCCGTTCATTATCACTTGCAGATTCAGGATCATAGCTGGCCGCGTTTGTATCACCCGATTGAACATGCGGTAAATAAGCTAGCCCAATTAGTGGGACGTATTCAAACGGGAAATATCCGGGTTTATCTGGGTTATTCGTTTGCAACTTTACTATTACTGTTATGGGTGATCAGCTGATGAACTGGTTAATAGCTATTTTACAAACCATGCTGTTTGTCGCGTTGGCGCCGTTGCTGGCGGGCTGGGTCAAATGCTGCAAATGCCGGTTACAGAACCGCAAAGCGCCTTCCGTTCTTCAGCCTTACCGGGATTTGCTTAAATTGACGTATAAACAACCGGTAGTCTCGGAACAGGCTTCATGGTTATTTACCAAAGCGCCGTACATTATTTTTTCGGCAACGGTGCTGGCAGCAACCGTTGTGCCGCTGATTGCCGTTGATTTACCGACTTCGGCCAGCGCCGATGTGATTGTGATGGTCGGTTTTTTCGCTTTTGCCCGGTTTTTTCTGGCGCTGGCCGGATTGGACGTCGGCACCGCATTCGGCGGTATGGGCTCATCGCGGGAAATGACCATTTCATCGTTGGCGGAACCTGCGATGTTGATGGCGATTTTTACGCTGACCATGACCGCCTCAACGACTAATTTATCGTTGGCTATCGCCCATGTACTCAATGAAGGCTTGGTGTTACGGCCTTCGTTCGTATTTGCTTTAGCGGCCCTGGTACTGGTTGCCGTCGCTGAAACAGGGCGCATTCCCGTAGACAATCCGGCGACGCATCTGGAGCTGACCATGATTCATGAAGCGATGATTCTTGAATACAGCGGTCGCCATTTAGCGCTGATCGAATGGGCAAGTCAGTTAAAGCTGATGCTGTACGGCGTCCTGATTGCCAATATCTTTTTCCCTTGGGGCATTGCCGAAACCCTTAGCATCCAAGCGTTAGGCTATGGCTTGCTGGCTATTATGGGCAAGCTGGCGGTATTGGCGGTTGTTCTGGCGATAGCGGAAACGCTGGTTGCAAAAATGCGCCTGTTTCGCGTGCAGGAATACCTCAGTTTCGCCTATTTATTAGGGCTGCTTGGGTTGTTGAGCCACATTATTTTGGAGGCGGCACGATGAACATGAAAAATGTAAAAGCCCGCTCTGTAGGCCGGAATAAGCCGGTTCGAGCGATAGCGAGAACCGGTGTTTCCGGCGAACGCCTCCCGGACTTTGCCGGAAACACCACCGCGCGCTACGCTTGGGTGGCCTTATTCCGGCCTACGATGTTCCTGTTTGGAATGTTGAACGATATTATTTTGGAGGCGTCACGCTGATGAACATCGAACAACTGGATTTTTATACGCAGGCCATTTTATCGATGGCCGCATTGGTGGGGCTGACCTCGTTTCTTATGTTAGGGCAGGGGAGATTACTCAGGCTGATCTTTGTGTTTGCGATGCAGGGTTTTTTATTAACCTTGACCACAGCATTGGCGGCATACAGCTTGAATAATCATCATCTCTATATTTCAGCCGTGCTGACTTTAGTGCTGAAAGTAACTTTTATTCCGTGGATGTTAAGACGGGAGGTTCTGCGAATGAATATGCATCGCGATGTTGAAGCATTAAAAAACAATACTGCCGTGATGCTGGGCGGCGCCAGTCTGATGGTATTCAGTTATTACGTGTTGCATCCTATTGTGCAATCCTCATCAATCGTCATGCTGAATGCCTTGGCGGTCAGCCTTTCCGTGATGCTGCTGGGTATGCTGTTGATGATTTCGCATCGGCAGGCTATCGCTCATGTGGTTGGCTTTATGTCGATAGAAAACGGCTTGTTCTTCGCGGCTATCGTCGCCACCAATGGCATGCCGATGGTGGTTGAATTGGGCGTGGCGTTCGACGTACTGGTGGCTGCTGTGCTGTTCGGCATCTTTTTCCTGCATATACGCACCAGTATCGATTCTCTGGATGTCGATTTGTTAAACAAGTTACACGAGGTGGATAAATGATTGCCGCCTATTTAGTCTTATTAATACCGTTGGTCGGCATTATTTATTTCGCGCTGGCGGGACATAGAGCAGATACCGGAAAAATCAATGTCAGGTTTAACGGAATTTGCTTGCTGGCGACCATCTGGCTGGCGATCAACGTGCTCAATCAAGGTACGATTATTTCATCAGGCAAGGCTTTTTTAATCGATCCGTTTAATGTGTATTTGATTGTGTTGACGGCTTTTGTCGGCTTCACCACGTCGATATTTTCTTCGCCTTATATGGAGCATGAAAAAGAAATCGGCAAGCTCAGCGACGGTCGCTTAAAGCTGTATCACTCGATGTTTCAGGGGTTTATGCTGGCCATGTACCTGGTGTTGACCACCAATAATATGGGCATCATGTGGGTGGCGATGGAAGGCGCGACCTTGGCAACGGTGTTGCTGGTTAGCTTGTATCGGACCCCTGAGTCTATTGAGGCGGCGTGGAAATATTTTATTTTGTGCGGCGTGGGTATTGCTCAAGCCTTGTTCGGTACCATTTTGCTGTATTACGCGGCAGTGCAGATCGGCGACGGCGAGAATGCCTTGCTGTGGTCGGTACTTTACGAAAATGCCGACAAATTAAATCCGGAAATTCTTGAAATTGCCTTTGTTTTTTTGCTGATTGGTTACGGCACTAAAATCGGTTTGGTGCCGTTGCATAACTGGTTGCCCGATGCCCATTCCGAAGGTCCGACGCCAATGTCTGCGGTGTTATCGGGATTACTGTTAAACGATGCCCTATACGCCGTGGTACGTAATAAAATGCTGGTGGATGGGGCGACGGATTCCAATATGGCCGGTTTTCTGATGATGGGCTTCGGTATGCTGTCGTTTCTGGTTGCCGCGATACTGCTGCATCGGCAGAAAGATATTAAAAGACTGTTCAGTTACTCATCTATTGAGCACATGGGACTGATGACTTTCTCCTTCGGTATCGGCGGCCCTTTAGCCACTTTTGCCGCCTTGCTGCACATGACCGTGCATTCACTAACCAAATCGGCCATTTTTGTGACGGTAGGCCACGCGGCTCAGCTTGCCGGAACCCAGAGAATAGACCAGATACGCGGCCTGATTAAAACCCAGCCCAGGATCGGTTGGGGTTTATTGATCGGCACCATTGCCATTGCCGGGTTTCCGCCCTTTGGCGTCTTTACCAGCGAGTTTCTGGTGCTGCTGGCGACCATGCACAGTTATCCCTGGTTAGCGCCATTGCTGTTGCTGGGTATCGGCATCGCCTTTGCCGGACTGTTCAGGCATATACAGCCGATGGTTTACGGCGACAAGCCTAAAGATCAACAACCGATTACCGCCAACTTGTGGCCGGTCATGATACATCTGGCCCTGGTGCTTTGGCTGGGTCTGGCCATCCCCGGTTTTCTGGCTAACTGGTTTTCACAGGCGACACTATTAATTTCCGGGAGTACGCCGTTATGAGTTCATCAAACTGGACTACGGATTTTTTAAACCGATTGAGCACCGATATTACGGTTGCAGAAATCGATACAGCCTCGGCAACACTGTGGCAAATAAAAAGCCACGCATGGCAACAATTTGCGGAACTGGCTGTGCAGCAAAACCTGCGCTGGGCCGCAGGATGGGCGGAACAGGTTGATAACCGGTTTTTGATCAACGCCTGTTTTGAAAAACAGGGTGAATACATTCTTCTGCGCACGATTATCGATGCTTCAAACCCGGAACTGCCGAGTCAAGCCACGGTTTATCCCGCCGCCAACCGCAGTGAGCGTCACACTCAAGACATGTTCGGGATCAAGTTTGTCGGGCATCCGGATAACAGGCGTTGGACGCGGCACCAAGCCTGGATTGAAAAAAACTATCCGTTACGAAAAGATTTTCCTGTTCAGGGCACGCCGGTAGGCATCACGCCGCCCGACATGCATTATCCGTTTATTAAATCCCACGGTGCCGGTACGTATGAAATTCCGGTAGGCCCGGTGCATGCCGGTATTATTGAACCCGGGCATTTCAGGTTTCAGGCGGTTGGCGAACTTATCCTAAACCTGGAAGAACGTTTGGGCTACGTGCATAAAGGCATAGAAAAAATTGCCGAAGGCAGAGAACCGGAGTCCTTAGCCAGGCTGGCGGGACGTGTCTCCGGCGATACCACCGTCGGGCATTGCTGGGCGGCCTGTAGGGCAATGGAACAAGCGGCGGACGTGATAATTCCGCCTCGAGCCGCCTTAATTCGCGGCATTCTGGCGGAACGGGAACGCATCGCCAACCACATGGGCGATATAGGCGCAATCTGTAATGACGTCGCTTTTGTGTTCGCGCAAATGCAGTTTACCCGTTTGCGCGAACTCTGGTTGCGCACCAATGCAACGGTTTTCGGTCATCGCCTGTTGATGGATAAAATTGTTCCCGGCGGTGTGGTATGTGATCTGTCAGAGGCATCCGGCATCCTGATCAAGAAGGAGATAACCGAATTAAGAAAAGAGCTGATGGAAGTCATACTCGCACTGGATCTCAATTCTTCACTGGAAGACCGGCTGTATACGGCCGGTTTCTTGTCTGAGGAAATTGCCGCCGCATTTGGAACCGTAGGCTACGTCGGCCGGGCCAGCGGACAGGATAAGGATGTGCGTCGCGATGCGCCCTATGCGCCCTATGATCAAGTTACGGTTAAAGTCGCACTGGAAACACAGGGCGATATTGCCTCCAGATTATGGGTAAGGTACAAGGAAATCAGGGCGGCGTTACGTCTGATAGAAGACTTTATCGATCGACTTGTTGCCGGCGAACTGCGCAGCGAATGGCGAACGCCAGCGGCGGGTAGCGAAGGTCTGGGTATTGTTGAAGGCTGGCGCGGCGAAATTATCAGCTACATCCGTTTTGATGCCGATAACAAAATCGCCCGTTTTTATCCGCGCGACCCCAGTCAACTAAACTGGCCTGCGTTGGAAAAGCTGGTGCTGAATAATATCGTGCCGGATTTTCCTGTGTGCAACAAATCCCTGAATGGCTCTTATTCAGGCAATGATTTATAGGAAGGGAAAATGCTGAATATTTTTAAAAAAATCCTGACCACGGGTGTCGTTACTGAACAGTTTAAAGCGCCCAAAGATGCCGAACTGGAGCAATTGGGCATTGAGATTAAAAGCCGCATAGACAAGAAATTTTCCGGCAGCATTGCGATACGCCAGGTCGATGCAGGTTCTTGTAACGGTTGCGAACTGGAAATTCATGCGCTGAATAATCCCTTTTACGATATTGAACGTTTTGGCGTTCATTTTGTCGCGTCGCCAAGACATGCCGACGTGCTGCTGGTCACAGGGCCGGTTTCAAGGCATATGCAGACCGCGTTACTGCGCACTTATGAAGCAACGCCGAACCCGAAATGGGTGGTTGCAGCCGGTGATTGCGCCGCCTGCGGTGGCGAATTCGGCGTGTCTTATGCCAGTTGCGGTGCGGTGTCCAACGTCATTCCGGTCGACGTGGTGATTCCCGGTTGTCCACCCACGCCTTTGGCGTTGATGAAGGGATTGTTGGGTTTGATTAACGCTAAAAAATAAAAAGAGCGGTACTGCGAAACAGTTATAAACGGGGCAGGGCGGCTATTGGGAACCTGCCAAAAACTACAATGGGTAAGCAATATGATTAAGAAAGTAAAGATATGGGGAATCACCGCCGTGATTCTGGGTTCTTTCAGCATGGCCTCTATGGCAGACGATTTGCTTCAGGATGCCGGTAGCTGGATGCAAATCGTAGGCGAGGGCAGCTTGAAAGTCATAGATCCCAAGTTGGAAAAAGGCCGTATCTGGCTGGAAGGTCAATCCCGTTTCGACGACAACTGGAATCATTGGTATCAGGGTATGGTACGCACGGCAGTGGGCTATTCACTCAGCGATCGAGCCACTATCTGGGCAGGTTACACGTGGTTGCCGACTCAGAACGTCGGCAAGAGCTATGTTTCTCAGCAAGATGTCTGGCCGGCGTTTCGTTATGTACTACCCACCGATATAGGAACTTTCAGCTTTAGAACCCTATTCGAAAGCAACTTTATACAAGGCGATGATGTTCGTTTCAGGCCTCGCCAGATGCTACGGTTTATGCATCCGCTGGAGTTCGAGCCGCGTTTAAGCCTGATCGCCTGGGACGAGTTTTTCATCCGGGTCAACTCAACAAAATTCGGCGGACAGTCCGGTTTCGATCAGAACCACGTGTTTGCGGGCCTAGGCTGGACCTTCAATAAAAACTTCCGGGCTGAAGGCGGTTATCTCAACCAGTATCTGGATGATGCCACTCACACCAATAACACCATGCATCACTTGATTATGGGATCGTTGTTTATCAATTTTTAAATGCCTGCTGCTGTTTCAGAGAGACGGCCAGGATGATTCTCCTGCAATCTTCGCAGTAACTGCCCCGGTTTTTGGCGTCCTACGTCGAGCACAGCGAAACGCATCTGATCCGCTTCGCTGTGTTCACCACATATTACGCGCTGAGATTCTCATAATCATAAATCAGCCGTTCCATTGTTTTTTTATCATTTAAACACCGATCTATTTCAGTGAGCAGCATCACATAGTAATGACGGCATAAAACAGAATCCGTGGGACACTCAGGAGCAAGCGCTTCAATCATGGTGCATAAATGAGTGAAGTAATGCCGTCTCAGTATTGAATCTTGAGGAAATCCGCTACTGCTGCTTTCTACAGGTGAAATTGCCGCTTCTTTTACTTGCGGCTTTGCGGAAATCTCAATATTGCTTACGGGCTTATTGACGGACTCAGCAGCGGGTGAAGAAATACTTGTCGTATCGGTTACTTGCGAGTTTACGACGATAGATTCAGAATCAACTGAGATCTTGGTGGTCGACTTGATTTCCGGCTGTTGCTTTTCCTGCTCTGGGGTTTTAGGCTTGCTTATGAGCGTTTCTTTTGATGAACATGATGAACATTTTTTTTGTCTTTTTAAAATGAACATTGTTATCAGCAAAACAATAAGTACGGATACAATTCCAAGTACGGTCTTCATAATAGCTCTCCTGATTTTGAGTTGTAATTATTGGATGTTAAAGCATTTGATTTTTTAATAGTCGCCAATAAAAAAACTATCATGAATTGAGGGTAGGGGGCAATAAGTATCAATGCTAGTACCACCGTGAATCCCTGCCGAAATCAAGGGTTACGTGAATAGCCGTGGAGTATTCATGGTGTTATCTACGCGCTTGGCATAATCAAAAAATATTTATCTGTCCAAAAGATTACTTTGACGGTAGGATCGGAGCGGATAAAATTATTATTCAAATGTTTATTAACTCGCGCAAGCCGACTTGATAGGCTTTCGTCCGATTCACTTTAGGGGGCCATTATGAAAGGCGACAAGAATATTCTGAAAACGCTCAACAGTCTGCTTGCCGGAGAGCTGAGCGCATCCGATCAGTACCTGATCCATGGTGAGATGTACGCCGATTTTGGCCTTAGCCATCTCTCTGAAAAAAGTCTACACGAGTCTGAGCATGAACGGCTGCATGCCCGCGCCTTGATTCAGCGCATTTTATTTCTGGAAGGCACGCCCAACCTGATCAAACGCGAAGCTTTAACTGTCGGTATCGGAGTACCGGAAATGTTAAAAGCCGATCTGGAAGTCGAATATCATGTCGTCGGCGAGCTAAAAAAAGCCATCGACGCCTGCGAAAAAGCCGGGGATTATGTAACCCGCGAGATGCTGTCCGTGCAACTGGAGGATACGGAAATGGATCATGCTTACTGGCTGGAACAGCAATTGAGGCTAATTAACCTCGTAGGTCTGGAAAATTATCAGCAAAGTCAAATGAAACCAAGCATTTAAGCGATTGAGGGCAGACAGATGAAAGGCAATAAAAAAGTCATTGAAATTCTCAACAAGGTACTCAAAAACGAGCTAACCTCGATCAACCAGTATTTCCTGCATGCTCGTATGTTCCGTAACTGGGGGCTGGAAAAACTTAACGACTACCAGTATAAGCAATCGATCCGCGTCATGAAGGAAGCCGATGAGGTTATTGAGCGTATCTTGTTTCTAGAAGGTCTGCCTAATCTGCAAAACCTCGGCAAGCTGCTGATCGGCGAAAATGTCGTCGAATGTTTAAACGGCGATTTGGAATACGAAAAAAATATTCAGCGACCCATGCTGATAGATGCCGTCGCTTTATGTGAGGAATTGCAGGACTACGTCAGTCGCGACCTGCTGGAAGAGCTGCTGGAGCACTGCGAACAAGCCATTGATTGGCTGGAAACCCAGCAAAGCTTAATGAAAAATGTCAGTCTGCCTAATTATTTGCAATCGCATATATAGTACGGCAGCGATTAGCAGTGTCGCCACTTCCCAAATATCTGCAATTGATGACGCTGTTTTTGTTTTAGATGCTAATTGAGCTTGACAGATACTCGAAACTAAATAAGAATGCTTCTCAATAATTGCATGTTGTTGCACTATCGAGGAGCTTGTTTTATGTATGTATGTGTTTGTCAGGCGGTGACGGAGTTCGATATTCATCAAGCCGCCAGAAATGGAGCAAAAACGCTGATGGATTTACGCCGCGATCTGCAGGTAAGCGTTGAGTGCGGACGTTGCGCGAGTTGCGCCCGGAAGTGCTTAAAGTCAGCCAACGAAGATTTTTCGGAAAACCACAAATTACCCATCTACGCCTAACGCTAGGATTATTGATTACTGGTATATGATGGACAGACAAGGGACAGAGTTTACTGACATTTTAGCCTTGCTAATCCATTCGTCAGCTAATTACGTTCACATCACGCATAAAGTCGACAGCGAAGCTGCTAGCGTTTAGACGGCGCACATTATAAAACGCCCTATTTTACCTGATTGACAAAACGTCAACAGAACCTGGGCCCGGCATCAAGACGCAACAGACAGAGAGTGTTTTAGTCGCGAATTGTGCCCCATGTGTTACGTCACCCAGTTGATCAACTTCAACCAATTTCTAATTTTCAGCGCACTATTTATCTAGTTAAAGAAATTAAGCCCTTGAGATAAAATACATTCTGCTGCATTGATGACTGGAAAATATCGAATGGTGATTAACAACTTGCAAAGTTGTGATACAGCGGTGTCAAATACGTTGAATAAGTCGGATATTTGGAAGTACTTTACAAGGCCATAATGTTAGCCGGTCAAAACGGTAAGGGGTTAGATGGGAACGGTTGCCTTCGATAAGGCGGTTTATATCGAACAAATTAATCTGATCGTAGCCTCAACTCATTAACTTTAATAAGTAAGGATTTTGACTATGAAACCATTTCCAATCGATCTTGGCGCTTATCAACGCATCACATTAAACGCAAGCAATACGACATTGATTGACGAACAACGTGCCAGCCTCAAGGCCAATATTCAATTGTGCCGCGATGCGATCGTCTTTTTTACTGCGACCGGCGCAGCGAGAGGCGTCGGCGGACATACCGGCGGCCCCTACGATACCGTCCCGGAAGTCGTCATTATGGATGCTTTGTTCCGGGGCGATGCCGATAAATACGTACCGATTTTTTTTGACGAAGCCGGACACCGCGCGGCCACTCAATACCTGATGTCCGCTCTTAACGGCGATCTACCTGCTGAACGTCTGATGGAATACCGCGCCGCTCATTCTCATTTACCGGGTCACCCTGAACTGGGTTTAACGCCTGGTGTAAAATTTAGCTCGGGCCGGTTGGGTCACATGTGGCCCTATGTCAATGGCATGGCTATCGCTAATCCAAGTAAAGTACTGTTTTGTCTGGGTTCCGATGGCTCGCAGCAGGAAGGTAATGATGCGGAAGCAGCACGCTTGTCCGTCGCTCAGAAGCTGAATGTTAAATTGATTATCGATGATAATGACGTAACCATCGCCGGTCACCCTTCCAAATATTTGCCCGGTTGCTCTATCGCTAAAACGTTGGCTGGCCACGGTTTAATCGTATTGGAAGGCGACGGCGAAAATATCGATGATCTTTATCAGCGTATTTGTATTGCCATTAACACCGACGGCCCCGTTGCTGTTATTAATCATCGTCCTATGTGTCCGGGCATTGTCGGACTGGAAGGTTCAACCCACGGCCATGACGTAGTCTCGGTAAAAGTGGCAGTAGACTATTTAGAGTCCCGCGGTCGACAGGCTGCGGCAGATCACCTCAAAGGAATTAAAACACCGAAAAATGATGCTGTATTCCTGGGATCCGGCGACAAGTGGGATGCCAACCGCAACGTTTTCGGCGATGCGGTCGTCGCGATTATGGGCCGGATGAGCGAAGCTGAGCGCATCGAAAAAATCCGGGTCATTGACAGCGACTTGGAAGGCTCCTGCGGCCTGATCAAAATCCACAACGCTTATCCCGAAGTGTTCATCTCTTCCGGAATTATGGAGCGCGGTAACTTCTCGGCAGCGGCCGGTTTCGGCATGGAGAAAGGCAAGCAGGGTATTTTTGGCACTTTCAGTGCCTTCCTGGAGATGTGTATTTCCGAGATCACGATGGCCCGTCTAAATCATTCCAACGTGCTCAGTCATTTCTCGCACTCAGGGATTGACGACATGGCTGACAACACCTGCCATTTCGGCCTGAACAACATGTTTGCGGATAATGGCTTGGATGACGGCTATGCGACCAACCTTTACTTTCCGGCTGACCCACTGCAAATGAAAGCCTGCTTGGAAGCCATCTTCTTTAATCCGGGCTTGCGTTTTGTATTCTCGACCCGGTCTAAAGTCCCGACTATTTTGAATACTCAAGGCCAGGACTACTTTGGCGGTGACTACAAATTTGTTTCCGGCAAAGATGAAGTTATCCGCGAAGGAACTCAAGGCTATATTGTCAGCTTCGGCGAAGCATTGTATCGGGCGTTGGACGCAGTAGAACGTTTAAAACGGGAAGGCATTGATGTCGGTTTGATCAACAAACCAACCTTGAACGTAATTGATGAAGAGATGATGATTAAAATCGGCAATTCGCCGATGGTATTGGTTGTCGAGTCGTTTAACCGAAAAACGGGATTGGGTAGCCGCTTTGGCTCCTGGTTATTGGAGCGTGGGCTGACCCCAAAATACGCGCATATTGCAACACATAAAGAAGGTTGTGGCGGCCTATGGGAACAATTCCCACATCAAGGTATTGATCCGACCGGGATTATGACCATAGCTAAGGATCTACTAAAAGCTTAATCCGAATACCTCCGCCTTTCCGGTTCGATGAGGGGTGAGGAAACGGGGTTTTGGTTCGGCTATTGGTCATCGCGAAACAAAAGGGGCGGAAACCGATAAGCTTGACCTAACGCTACCGCGCGAAATCTCTACTCTACCGACTGATTTGGAGCGGGTGCCCGTCTTTGTTTGCACGTCGAGCCCTATTGAGGTACGCTCGGTTCACTCTATAATAAATCAACAGGTAACTGAAAGATTCTTTCTAATCAGGTAAAAAATGGATGGTGACTATTTTGGCAGTATCGAAGAATTTACCCTACCCTTGCGTGATGGCGAGTTAGTCGATTTTAGGCCCGTTAAGAAAAACGACAAGGAAACGTTACAAAAGGGCATGTTGGCCTTGTCTTCGAAATCGCGCTACTTCCGCTTCTTTTCGCCCATTTTGAAACTATCCGATACACAATTGTGTGATTTTACAGAAATCGATCAACAGAATCATGTGGTGTGGATTGCGCTGGCTCACAATGAGCCTGAAGACCGTGGACTTGGCATAGCACGGTTTATCCGTCTTCAGAATTAGCCCGAGATAGCCGAGTTTGGGGTGGCGGTTATTGACAGTTATCAACACAGGGGTTTGGGAACTATCCTGCTTGCAGTGCTGCATCGGATGGCCAGTATAAAAGGCATTGAGATTCTGAGAGGCTACGTTCTTGCTGATAACACGGTTATGAGCAATTGGCTGGGCAGGCTAGGTGCGGTTGGCATGTATGAAAATGGCTATTTTTACCCAACCCCTCGAAAAGGTAAAATTAGCCTAACGGCCCTTCATTCTCTTCCTTTAATGCATTGTTCCAATATGCTGGGTCGGCATATCTGGCGACCAAGGCATCGATGTCTATCTTCGACACTGCCGGATTGAACTCAAATGTACCAAATAGATTAACGTGTTGCCAAGCTACTGGCGACATGCCTCGAATGACGTCCATAGCCACCTGGTCACCCGCCGCTTGTTTTTGTTCATATATTCGCGATAACAGCACTGTGTTGTAATAAATCACTGCGTTAGTGATGAGCCGCGAGCATTCGTTCCATATCTGCTGCTCCGCTTCGGTTTGCACTCGAAATTTTCCAGCGTTGACAAAAGCAACTGCGCGACGGAGCCGGTGATAGGCCTCCCCGCGATTAAGAGCTTTCTGCACACTTTGCCGTAATTCTATGTCGTCAATGAAATCAAGTATGTAAAGGGTGCGGCAGATATTTTCCAGCTCCCACAAGGCTTTCTTGGTTTGGTTCTGCCGGCTATAACTGCTTAGCTTGCGCACGATTGTTGCCTGCGTCACATCTTTTTGCGCCAACGATGCCATGATGCGCTGGATATTGGGCCATTCCTTTTCAATTAACTCGTTGTACACTTTGCGCGACGGTTTGATGAGGAAATCACTGTATTGGCTCGGATGTTTGAATCCAACCATGGCGTCAATTTTTTTGTGTAAATCACGGTAGCGAGGTGCAAAGCGATAGCCGAATGTGTGCAAAATCCAGAAGTTAACCTGGTTGCTGCCATGGGTATCTGTCGAATGTCATTCCGGCCTGATATCGGAGGTATTGTTGTACAATAAGTCAAACACATAATGACTTTCATGCTCGTGGGTGCCGATGATTTTGGCATTGATCGGCACATGGTTAGCTACCAGAGTGTAACTACTCACGCCTTTTTGCAGGCCAAAATATTTTGGCGAGTGCCGAGCGTTGATGGTGTTAATTTGAGTTTCCATTCGTTGACCATCACTGCTAGAGTGTATTGCATCCTGAATATCGAAGAGGTGAAATGCCGGTAGCGCAGCGATGGCGTTACTGATAGTGTCGTTGGCTGCATGTAACGTTTCCAGCCGAAGGTAATTACGAGCTGTCGCCATCAATGATGCATGACCAAGCCCCGATACATCCGCCATTTTCCAAAGCCCCATATTAGTGCCCATGGCCACCGCGCAAGCAAGTATTTCACGCGGGTCAGCTTCATGTTTGACGTAACGATCCAGAACATGGGTGAAAGCACTAAGAAATCCCGTGTTTGCTGCTACAAACCATAACAAGTCAGCAATGCCAATACCCGGTAATTGATTATAAAACGGATTGTTGGTAGGCTCCTCCGCACTTGGATAGGTTAGCGTCCAGCGACGTTTCTCGTTAGCACCGCGGATTTTTATGTGCTTAACGACGCATCATCTGGTATTGATGTATCGATAAATAAACTGAGTACATGACCGGCGGCCTTCAGACTTTCGGCAGCATCGGCGAGTGCTCACTGTACCGCTGCTTCTGCTTCCAGTTTGCCCTGTTTCTCGTATTGATCGACCAAATGCATGAACGCCTCGATCAAGTTGTCGTTGATTTGGCGAAAGCGATGATAGGCAAAACACAACAAGTACAACTGCGTCGTGGCCAGCGACATACGTTGCAATTTATAGACCGTGTAAAACTTGACCAGCGATGCGTAATATTTGCCACTTTCATTAGAAATTCCAGCCGTTGCAAGGAAGGTTTGGGCAAAGTCGTACAGTGGTTGAAAAAACTTGCGGCGTTCAACCTCCCTCTGTAGTTCCTTGTAGCTGAAATCCTTGGGTTCACGCTTAAGGGCGCTGATTCGAAACATGCCTTCATCAGCGTCCAGCAGATCATTGATTCGCTGCTCGACCACACTTGGTAACGTTTTCTGGAGCATGGTGATAATACGCTTGCGTTCCCCTGTTACAACCCGAGAAACCATGTCTTGCAAAAATGGGTAGTGGGTTAAATCTGTAATTATGCATGAATATCCAAGCCGAATTCGACCTTGTTAATCAGTAATCCGATGACCGTATCATGCATTGTTTCCAACTTTGAGAAACAGATTGTTTTTCGTGTGAGTCGCTTAATCCAGGTTCTGAAATTCAGATTCTTGCGTTCAATTTTTTGGGTATTACGCTTGCCTACCTGATGCTTATCGGCTTCAAGGTGACGTTCATAAGCGCCCCAATCATCGGTGTAATAACGGCTAATGCCAAAAGGCTCAAGCAATGCTTTCAGCTCTTTGAACACCCCGTCCTTGCGTTTGCCAAACACATAAGCCAGTACGATATTTGTTGCATGATCAACGGCATACCAGAGCCAGCGTTGATTGGACTTGTTGCCGACAAAAGACCACTGTTCATCCATTTCAGCGGCTTCACACGCGAGTTCCAATCTCACCTCCACATTTCCTCCTGAATTTAAGGTCTGAATGTTGGGATTTACCTGGACTAAACAGCTCGACTTTTTTTTAACGTGCTAATGACTGTGTTTTTGTTGATCTTGAGAACTCGCGCTGTATCACGGATGCCACTACCGTTAATAGCCATGTCCACAACTTGCTCCTTGATGCCCGGCTCGCACGCCTTATAGCGGTAATCCAGCATGAACGTTTTAGTGTTGCAATCTGGATTTTGACAGCGATAACGCTGTGTACCCTCTGCACTACGGCCAGACTTCATAATTTGGTTGCTGCCACAAGCCGGGCAGGTAATTTCTTGATAACAGGTCATAGGGGTATTATACGGGAAAATTACATATTTAACCCATTACCCATCATTTCAGATAAGAGCGAAGCGCTCTTACTACCTCGTCTAAATCCTCGCTCCGCTGCTGTGGCGAAATGTCATCCGCACCGAGGTGCTCGCGGATGTGCCCTTCCAGCACCTCAGTCATCAGCCCATTGACAGCGCCCCGTATTGCAGCGATTTGCTGAAGAACTGCCGCACACTCCGATTCCCGCTCTAGCGCCTTTTCCAGCGCCTCGGCCTGCCCTTTGATGCGGCGCACACGTGTCAACAGTTGTTTCTTGGATTTGATCGTATGGGCCATGTCGTCTCTTTTGATTGCATGAAAATATACTGGGGTATAGTATATATTTTATTTAACCCAAGGACTTTATTAAATGCAATCCTCCGCTTCTATTGACAACCGGCGCCACTCTCACGTCTTTGACGAGGGCAACCCCCTGGCGGAAAGAAACACGCGCTGGGCCGTGGTACTAACCGTCGTGATGATGGCGGCCGAGATTATCGGCGGTTTGATGTACAACTCAATGGCGTTGTTGGCGGATGGCTGGCACATGAGTTCGCATGCCTTGGCGCTAGGTCTGTCGCTGCTGGCCTATGGTGCTGCTCGCCGTTTTGCCGACGATGCGCGGTTCGCCTTTGGCACTTGGAAGATTGAAGTGCTGAGCGGTTATACCAGCGCGATTTTTCTGGTAGGCGTTGCAGGGGTGATGCTGTACCAGTCTGTTGAGCGTTTGATCTCACCGTCGCCGATTCATTACGATCAAGCCATCTCGATTGCGCTGGTCGGCCTGCTAACTAATCTTGCTTGTGCGTGGCTGCTCAAGGATGCCCATCACCATGATCATGGCAGTCATAACCATGACCATCACGACTTGAACCTGCGCTCCGCGTATCTGCATGTCTTGGCTGACGCCGCTACCTCAATGCTCGCCATACTGGCATTAATCGGCGGCAAATTTTGGGGAGCTAATTGGCTCGACCCGGCCATAGGTATTGTCGGTGCCGGCCTAGTCGCAATATGGGCCTATGGATTGCTGCGTGATACCGGACGCGTACTGCTCGATGCCGAGATGAATGCCCCTGTGGTGGCAGAAATTCGGGAAGTCATCGACTCAAGCCCAATCAAGGCCGACATCACCGATCTGCACGTGTGGCGTGTCGGTAAGGGCAAATACGCGAGCATCCTCTCGCTCGCCGTCACGGATGCCGCCGAGCCGGATGACTTCAGGCGACAACTCAGCATTCACGAAGAACTGGTGCATGTCACTGTTGAAGTCAACCTGCGCCAAGGATAGTCAGGCATGTTGTCGATCGACCGCGTATCAATTTAGACCGTACCCTGCTGAACCGAAGGCGCAATCGAGAAGCCTGAACACTGTCGGTTCTCATCAACAGCCAGCCGCCGGATAGCGCTCTAACTGTCACCGGCCGACATTGAATATTGAATCAAGGTGCCGTTGCTGAAAATGCCCGCGGTGTCAACACCGGTTCCGTGACAAAATCCTCGGGTAGCTGACCCGTCAAGCTGTTCAAGAAGGACACCAAGTCGTTGACTTGTCCCTCCGTCAGGTCCTTGTCCAGTTGCACCTTAGTCATGATGCGTACCGCTTGCGGCAGCGTGTTCACCGAACCGTCATGGAAATAAGGCGGCGTCATGCCGACGTTGCGCAGGCTCGGGACCTTGAAGAAATACTTGTCGGCGATATTCTTGGTTTCATTGAAACGGCCCTCGTCGATAGCTTTACTTCCGGTCTGTTTCCAATAGTCCTCGAAGACGCCGAATTTCCGGAATGAAGCGCCGCCGACGTTCACGCCGTTGTGGCAGGACACGCAGCCGTGGTCGATGAATAACGTTAAGCCATTCTGCGCTTGGGAGGTAAGAGCCTTGGCATCGCCCTTAAGATAAGCATCGAACGGCGATGGCGTCACCAGCGTACGCTCGTAGGCGCCGATGGCCTTGCCCCAGTTTTCAGGCTTTATCGATTCGGGATCGTTCGGAAAGGCTTGTGCGAAGCCGGCTGCATAGCCCAGCGTCTTGATCTTTTGAATCACTGTCGCAGGGTCGGGATTGCCGAAACTGGCGTGCCCGGTAAGCGATTTTGTCGCCTGCTCTTCCACGTTCGCACGGTCGCCGATCCAGTGACTTTTGAACTGGAGCGCGGCATTCAGCACCGTGGGGGCGTTGCGGGCGTTCAAGCGATGTTCAACGCCAATGGATTTGGGCAAAGCATCGGTTCCATACAGGGCGGGACGATGGCAAGTCGCGCAGCTCACGGTACCGTCGAGGGACAACCGGGGATCGAAAAACAGTTGCCGGCCCAGCTTGATCTGATCGGTTGTCGCCGGGAATTCCGGCAGCGGTTTGAACAATTGCCTGGCTTTTTCCGGCAACGGCGGCTCCGTTTCCTGGGCTTGAACCGCCCCCGCAAGAAGGACGACTGCCAAGATGATGCCCAACGACCAGAAAGTGAACACGTTCTTCGAGGTAGATTTGCAATAGGTCATCGTCGTACTCCTTCAGTCAAATTGCGCCGTGAAGCCGGCGAGATCGTCAAGACCCAGCGTGCGTTCAAGCTGGGTCACGTCCGCGACAATTTTCTCGAATCCCTCTTTGCCGAACAGAGCATGTTCCTTCTCTTCGAATTCCTCACCCAAAGCGGCATATTCATGGGCGGAAACGATAGAACGAAAAGCCGGAAACAGCACGGTATCTTCCCGTGCGGCATGGGGCCGGTACATGCGGATGAACAGGCGCAGGGCATTGCTTAACTTTTCCCGTTCCGCCGGCGTCTTGATCGCCTGGAGCGTGGCTCTCTCCTTGATGGCATCCGTAAGCTTGCGTCCAGCCCGATGCTGGACGCGCAGCTCCTGCACCAGATCGGTCAGTTTCCCGGCCTTTTCAAAGCGCGGAAAAAGGTAATTCTCCTCCAGCTTCTCGTGATAGTCCTCGATAAAACGGCGAACGAGATCGGCTGCTTTCGACAAGACCTCGGGCGGGAATTCAGCGCCGCTCGGCAGGCGCCGCCACAGGATTTCGTCGTAAATGAGCAAAATTCGCTCAAGAACGCCATGTTCCCGCATCAGGTCTTCCACCGGGGAAACTTCTTCAACCGTGCCTTGCTTTTCTTGTTTCATTGCGCGCCCTCGGGCAAGGACGAAAGTGGGTTGCGCAAGTACCACCGCCCCACAAGCCAAACTGCCTGCCTTTTGGATAAATTGCCTACGTGTCGTGTGCTGCGTCATGGTCAATCTCCTCGTCGTGTTAGTTGAGGGTATTTCCGGAAATGTGCTTAAGAAGCCAAGCTATCGGATGAACCGCATCCGGAATTGTTTTATGCATAATAAGATCGATATCCAATTGAGTAAATTATATTTTGCCGTGTTCCTGGCCTTGCGAGCCCGACCATTTTCAAATGCGAGCCGCAACACGTAATTGTGCCATCAGCTCTTCAGCTAAATCTTTTACTCCACCCTGAGTAATAATAACCAGTCGTCCAATGCCGTCATCAGAAGCTCTTACCGGCAGCCGCGTTGCAGGATAAAGCCTTCCGGCTGCCCCCTGCACCAGTAAGGGTTGGTTTTGTTCAGGGGTGTAAACCATACCTTTTAAGCGGATGAGCTGTTTAGGATAATGAGCGACCAGATATTCCAACGCTTTCTGTATGCGTTCCCACGGTAGCGGATGTTCAAGTTGCAAGGTGATACTGCTAAAACCGTGATCGGGTAACTCTGGCAGTTCAGTCTCACGCAGCCGCCTGAATTTGTTCGGCAAGTTAAGTAGTGCATTGTGGTCAAGTTCGCCTTGCACCGCAGTCAGCCGGGTTGCAGCGGGAGCTAAGGCCGACAAGCGAGCATCCAGTTTTGCAATCGCTTCAGCAGTTGCCAGGTCGGTTTGCGTCATTACCACCGTATCCGCCCAAGCGATTTGCGCTTGGGCTTCGGGAAAATAGTCGAAATGATCGGTATCCATGCTCGCCGAAACGGTGGCGATAACGCTTTGTAAGCTATAACGCTTAGCTATCCAGCGCTCCCTTAACAAAATATCCAGCACCGGTTCCGGATTGGCAACGCCGCTGGTTTCGATGATCACCCGCTCGAAAGGCCTGTCCCCGGAATCCCAGGCCATGCGCAGGTTTTTAAGCAACGGCGTTAATGAACCTATCACCTGGCAGCACAAGCAGCCGCCGACCAAGGTTGATAACGGCACTTTATGCTCCCGCAGTAAGTGTTGGTCGATCGGGGTGGTGCCGAATTCATTGATAATCACGGCGGATTTGGGCGCATGGCTCAATAAACGATTCAGTAAAGTGGTTTTTCCGCTGCCGAGAAAACCGCTGATAATGAATACGGGTATGCGCTCAATCATTTTAGATGGCCGGGATAAACTGTAATTGTTCATGTGATTTATTAATAATGGCATTTGTGGCCGCTTCCTGATAGGCCGAATAAGGCTGTCCGGCATCATGGCTGATAAAACGCTCGCTATCCGCCTGCCTGAAACTAACATCCTCCACCTTGAAGTTATCCAGGCTCAGGTTATAAAAACGGTCGTAGTAAGCCTGTATGTCGCGTTTGATTTGTGGTTCGAAGGGCACCTGGATCATTTGCGTGGTGCCGTTACGGCGCTGCTGTACGATGCCGTTTTTTACCGCCAATTCCCCGTTTTTAAAGACCAGGTCCGCAACGCTGAACATGGTTTCCTTATCGGCTTGTGGGCTGTACACCGCAATATCGGCAATGGCGCTGGGCATTAAATGTCCCCGATCCTTTAAACCCAGCATACGCGCTGCGGCGGTACGGGTCATCACGGCGATTTCATACAATGAAAACTCCTTTTTCAGCTCTTTTAATAAACTCATCGCGACCGCTTCCTGGTTTAATTCGGCCATGCATTCCAGACGGAAATCGTAATCCATTAACAACCGGATCAAATGCGGATAACGCGTATACGGCCCGCCATTCGGATGATCGGTAGTAAAAAACAAGCGCCACGGATCGTCGGCCAGCAAAAATATTTCCAAGCCGATTAGCCATTGCAGGCTGTTAACAAAACTTTGTTGCTGATAACGGTACGGAACAGCGCCGCCGCTGCCTTCGCATTCGGCATCCCACATCACCCATTTATTGGGCGTCGCATCGTTACGGCGGCTGTATTGGGCAATCACATCGCCGGAAATGGTCACGGTCTGGCCAAACAACACCTGGCCTACGTCCATCGTGATATTGCGGTGTTGATTAAAACCGTCAATCAATTTGGCCGCCGCCGATGAAAAACCCCGGTCGCCTTCGTTGCCATAGCCGTAGAACTGGATATGCGCCAAATGCATCGGCAAGCCTTGTGCTGCTTCCATGGTGGCGATAGCGGTATCGACATTGCCGGGAATACCCAAATTATTGCAATGCACATGCACCGGATGCGGCAGTTGAATGTCACACGCCGCACGTTGCAGCGTTTGCAAAATATGCCGGGAACTGACCCCATAATCCGGCACGAGGTCATCCAAAGCAAAACTGCGCACATTCGATTTAAAGGCGTTGGCTCCTCCGGCATTAATCACCTTTAACCCCAAACAGCGGGTCGCATGTAAAGTCCAGGCCACATAATCGTTGATCTGGTTTTGGCCGGACTTAGCGCGTAACAGCCGCAACAAGAAATCATCGTTACCGAGAATGGCCAGGCCTGCGGTATCGATGATCGGAATGTCGGCCATCTGCAAATGCGCATCCAGCGCGTTAGCCGGTAATACCGCAGGTTCAACCACAGTCGTGTAACCCATTTGTGCATAGCGATAACCGGTTTCCGTGGTTGACCAGCGCGCGGTACTGAAAGCGTGCCCCAACTTGCGGGCCATGCAGTTGCGGTGTTGTTCGGGCAGTAACAAGCGCGCGGTATTAACGTTGCCACCGGCAATGTGACTATGAATATCAATCGCTCCGGCCATGACGACTTTGCCGGAGACGTCATAATCGGCATCAATTGCTATATCGGAATCGGGCGCGGAAATAATCACGCCATCGCGGATAAACAGGTCTTGAACCGTGCCGTTCAGACCTTGGGCGGGATCAAAAAGTTGTCCGCCGGTTAAGCGCGTTAACATTTTAAATGATCCTGCAACTGTCTAGCGCCTCGTGTATGGCCTGTTTGGGCAGGTTACGCCCGATAAAAACCATTACTGATCGGCGGATTTCACCACTAGCCCAAGGTGCGCCGAGGTCTTCCGTCAGTAGCATGTGTACACCTTGATAAATCAGCTTCTGCTCACAGCCTGCGATATGTAAAATTCCCTTGTAGCGCAATAAATCGTTACCGTAGTCTCGGACCATGACATCCATAAAAGCCATAAACCTTACCGCATCAAATGCGTGGTCGGTGCTGTATACGCAAGACGAAATACCGGCATCGTGTTCATGGCTGACATCTTCTAGAAAATCGGGCTCAATTTCCAAAATCGCGTTGAGATTGAAACCGCGTATATCGAGAATTTCACTGATGTCGGTTTCGCCAAAATGGGCATGAGCGATAGGCGCGCGGGCGTTGATCGCGCGTAATCGCGTTTCCAATGCGGCCAGTTGTCCCGGCGTAATCAAGTCGGTTTTGGATAATAACAAGCGGTCTGCAAAGCCGACCTGTTCTTCCGCTTCATGACATTCAGCAAGTTGTTTGAGTGCGTGTTTGGCGTCAACGACGGTAATAATCGCATCGAGCACATAATATTCACCAATATCCTGTTCGACAAAAAACGTTTGCGCTACCGGAGCGGGATCTGCCAGTCCGGTCGTTTCGATAATGACCCGTTCAAAATGCAGCGCCCCGTTTTCGCGTTTTTCGGCCAACTCGCCCAAAATACGCACCAAATCGCCGCGCACGGTGCAGCAAATACAGCCGTTGTTCATTTCGACGATTTGCTCGTCACCCTGAATCAGCAGGTCGTTATCGATCCCGGCTTCGCCGAATTCATTTTCGATGACGGCAATGCGGCGGCCATGTTCCTCAGACAGGATACGATTTAAAAGCGTCGTTTTTCCTGCGCCTAAAAAACCGGTCAAAATGGTCACGGGAACAGGCAGGGAGTGGTTTGAATCGGGCATTGGCTTCTCCAGGGTATGGTTATAAAAAATGAAGTTTGCGTAACAAACTCAGCCAAAATCCAGCGTCAATAACAAACGCCTGGGCGAATTGGGCGTCAATTTTGGCGAGCGATGTATCGCGCCCTGTTGCTCATTGCCTTCCCAGAGGCGACCTTTCATTAAGCCGATAGCATAAGGCGGTATCTTGTGGATCGCGTTATGATCCAAAATCAGACCCGAAAGCTCGTCGCTTAAGCCGCCGGAACCGCTGCCCAATTTACGCCGGTCGGCATAAGCGTCTTCCAGCCATTCAGTGCCGACGCCGCCGTAAGTGCAAACCAGGCGGCAGGTTATCGAGTCGACATGAAACTTGGGACACATGGCATGATCCAAGGTATGCAAACGCAAACCGACACGCTTCAAATCGAATAAATCGCAATAAAGCGCCGTTAAACCGGCCACATCCTTGCAAAATGCGCGATAACCCGGTAAATGTCCGGTTTGGGGCAACAAGCCAAAGAAATCGAACGATGCAAAATCAATGCTTTCAACAAAACTGACTGGGTTGGGGAGTCTCAACAAATGCTCGACAAAGCTGTTCAGCTCGTTATCAACCTGACGTTCAACCAGACAAAGATTGATGCCGGGCTGATAGATTTGGGCCAAATCAGCCAAGTCATCAGACAGGTAAGCTTGAGAATGAGATGTCGTTATTAAGTGTTGTGTGCTAGCAACCATGATTGCCTCATTGATTGAATAAAAAACGTTCCAGAATAATAATTGACTGCATAAAGCCGATACCGAATGCGAAGATCGCAGTTTGCCCAAACAGATGGGGTAATGTTGAATGTTCGTGTAAAGCGGGAATCATATCGGTGGCGGCAATATAGATGAATCCGCCGGCCGCAATCGGCAGTAAAAACACCAAGGATGATTCCGCCACTTGACTGAACAACAGGGTGAATACAGCACCGACGACAACCGTCAGCGAACAGTAAAAGTTATAAAGAACCGCTTTAGCGGGTGAGTATCCGCCATAAACCAGTGCGCCGACATCGCCGATTTCCTGGGGAATTTCATGGGCGATGATTGCCAAGGTCGTGGTCAACCCTAATAGGGGATCCACTAAAAAACTGCCGGCAATCAAAATACCATCGACAAAATTATGAATGGCGTCGCCCATTAAATTCATTCTCGCGATGGGTTTGATCGGGGCATTATCATCAGACACACCAATATGATGGTCATGCCGCCAGCGCACCACTTTTTCCAAGATAAAGAACATAAAGACACTGGCGAGGGTTAACAAACACACCGTTGAAGCCGAACCTTGACGATTGACCGCATCGGGAATCAAATGAATAAAGGCGTCTCCCAGCAACACGCCGACCGCCAAGGCGACCAGATAAGGAATAATCCGCTTTAATTGCTCCGCCTCGACCCATAAAGCGAACATGCCGCTCATCGAGGTAAAGCTGACCAGAAAACTTGCGCCGATTGCGCCTGCAACGACTTCAAATGAAAGATTCATTACTACAGATAATATTTTTGGGGATAAATTTGCTGGTGTGTGCCGTAAATAAATTTGGCAATAGCATTTGGCAGCAGATGCAGTAACGCATCCGCCAATAACACGCCAACCACTAAAGCGATTAAATTCGACACAATGCGTTTTAAACGCTTGTCCTTAAACCACAGCGATAACAAGACCAGGCTTATTAACAGACCTAAGCCGATTACATGAACAGCATGATCAAAGCTGTTCATCAGCCAACCATTCAGGAAAACTATCCCAGTAGGTTTTCCAAGTTTCTTTACCGGCAGAAAGCTCGTCATCGGTCAACAAACACCGATCCAATTCCCGGCACGCCTTATCAACATTGATGTTTTGACCGATAAAAACCAGTTCTTGCCGACAATCGCCAAAGGGTGCTTGCCAGTTAGCGCGAATATCTGCGACGTAATCTTCAGGCCATTCCGATTCAGGCACCGACGCCCACCAGCGTCCTGCACAACCATGTTGCATCGTACCGCCTGCTTGCGACCAGTTACCAACCCACTCAGGCCGCGAGGCCAGCCAGAAAAAGCCTTTGGAACGCAGCAAAGTGCCGTTGTTCCAATCGTCCCTATGCAGATAATCGTAAAAACGCTTAGGATGGAACGGCTTGCGAGCGGCGTAAACAAAACTGGCAATGCCGTATTCCTCGGTTTCGGGTTTATGAGCACCGCGCATTTCTTGCAGCCAGCCCGGCGCCTGTTCCGCCTGTTCAAAATTGAAACGGCCGGTATTGATAATTTTTTGGAGAGGCACTTGCCCCATCACCATCGGGATAATCTCGGCCTCGCGATTTAAGGATTTAAGAATGGCCGTTAAATTCGCCAACTCATCGCTACAGAGCAAATCGGCTTTGGAAATCAAAATCACATTACTGAATTCAACTTGCTCGACCAGCAAATCGGCGATATTGCGTTCATCCTCCGCGCCCAGCTCGGCATGGATGTCTTTGAGCGATTGCGCCTCTAAATAATCGCGCATGAAGTTAACCGCATCGACCACCGTCACCAGGGTGTCCAGCTTGGCAATATCCGACAAACTGACGCCGTCTTCATCCCTGAAGGTAAAGGTTTCGGCAATCGGCATGGGTTCTGCGATGCCGGTCGATTCAATCAGTAAATAATCAAAACGGCCTTCTTTGGCTAATTGTCCGACTTCCACCAGCAAGTCTTCGCGCAATGTGCAGCAGATGCAGCCATTGCTCATTTCCACGAGTTTTTCTTCGGCGCGATTGAGAGTGACCTCGTTTTTGACGAGCGCCGCGTCAATGTTGATTTCGCTCATATCGTTGACGATCACGGCTATTTTTAAGCCCTCGCGGTTGGCGAGAATGTGATTGAGCAGCGTGGTTTTGCCCGCACCTAAGAAGCCGGACAAAACGGTGACGGGTAAGCGTTTTTCAGTCATAAATATTCGTGTTCACATCGTTTTTGGTTGGTTTTTCTTGAGCAAAGCTAAATAGTTTGCCCGCTTTATAAAAAGCGACACCGTGTAAGGTGCGGCCCAAGTGTTCTTTTTGTGCCCAGGGATTACGCTGGGTTGATGGATTTTTGACACGTTCATTAGTAATTCACCCTGAAGCCTATTTCTGCACCACGACCTGGTTCCGGCGCAAAGTTACGCAGGTAAGAGGTGGAATTACGGATATTTTCATTCAGCAGGTTATTGGCTTTGGCAAACACCATCACATCAGCGCCATGTAAATCCAGAACTTGATATTGCGTACCGAGACTCAGCAGCATATAGCCGGCCGTAGCGGTATCATTGTCACCCGCATGAGTCTGGGCTTCACCGCGCGTCAGACGCAGATTGGTATTCCACTCGCCTTTGGTGTGATCAAGCTGGAAACCGAAACGCAACGGCGGCATGCGCGGCACATCGCCGCCGCCCGTGAATTGACCGCGGGTAAAGTCGCTAAACAGCGTTAAATCAACCAGCCCAAGGTGATTTTTCAGCAACGGGAAGATCAGTTTGCTTTCGTAACCCATAAACGTAGCATCGGCCTGACGTGTTTCGAGCACCGGCGCACCGTCTATGAACTCGCCATTACGTTGCTGGAAGATGTAATCGCCCGCCCAGTTGTGGAACAGGTCCAGCTGGGCTTTGACCCAATCCGATTTGAACTTATAGCCCAAATCCAGGTTGTAGGAGGTCTCTTCGCGCAAATCGATGTTACCCCGCTCAAAACTGCGAGTGGCGTCATGAAAACCGTTAGCCAGTAACTCCTGTACTTGCGGCGCACGTTGCGAGCGTGTTATCGCCAGATTAAGGCTGTTGCTGTCATTCATTTTCCACAAACTGGAAGCGGAGGCGCTGACCGGCACATAACTCAGGCTGGAAAGTCCTTGCGGAGCTAAGGTAGTGTCTTCAACCCGGATACCGAGCTGGTTAGCAAGCGCACCGATATTAAATGATTCCACGGCAAAGACACCGTAACTATTGGTTTGTGTTTGGGGGACAATCACTTCACCGGTCGACTTATCAATCGCGGCGAAATCGCCGGCAATGGCTTGAAAACCAACCATACCGCGGAATATCCCCAGTGGGTTATGGGTTAGCTCCAAGCGGCTTTCGTAAGTTTTATTGGTAAAAAAAGAACCTGGCATACCATCGGCAATTTCCGTATGTTGATAGTCGGTATAACCCAATTTCATACGCAGGGCTTCAGCGAAGTGAAACGGGTTTTTCAACTCACTTTTGAAGTCGTATTTACTTTGTTTGAGATCAATACGGGTAGTTCCGCCCGTGCCGTCAGGAGCAATGCCATAGTTATTTTCCAAACGGTTAATGGAGATACCGGCAAAACCCGGATCACCGATTAGGGAAACGCCAGCCGAGCCGCTGATGGCGTGAGCAGACGTGTTATCGATGTAACCTTTGGTATTTTGAATAACATCTAACGCCGGATCGGTAGCTTGAGCGGCGTTGACATCGATAGCTTGACCTCCGATATCGAGGTTATTGCGGTCACGATAAAAACCGTCCAGATGGTAAGCCAGGTTACTTTTACCGCCTTCTATCTTCATGACTGTAGAAGACTCATCGGAAACCGAGTCGAAACGTTGCTCAATCGCACCGCCCAGCAATTTGTCCGGGAGCTTGCCCGGAATCCGGTTGTCGATGACATTGACCACTCCGCCAATCGCTCCGCTGCCGTAAAGCAAGGTGGCGGGGCCCCGCAACACTTCGATGCGTTCCGCCAGCAAAGGCTCGACGCTAGTCGCGTGGTCGGGGCTTATCGCCGAAGCATCATTGCTGCCGATGCCATTATTCAACACCCGCACACGCGGCCCGCTTTGTCCGCGAATAACGGGCGTGCCGACACCGGGGCCGAAAGATTGGCTGGTAATGCCCAGCTCGTTTTTCAGCGTTTCGCCGATGCTGTGTCCGACTTTCAAACGCAATTCCTCGTCGCTCAAAACGGTGACTGGAACCGCAGATTCAGAGACTTTGTCTTGCAAGGGTGCAGTGACAACCACTTCGTCTAATTCCACTATGTTCTGCTGTTCGGCTGCATAAGCGGTCGGCGCTATCGCGACCGCTAAGAGGTAGAAATAAATATCGGGCTTTCGGTTCATATGATGCTCATTCCTAATTTAAGGAAAAAATAGTAAGTGATAGAGTGAATTACATTAAATTAATATGTTATAACATAACATTTTGAAGCAATTACTTTACTTTTCAAAAAGATCTTTGTACGGTCATAATGTTAGCAATAACACTCCGGAGATTTTCATTACGTCAGTTTTGATTCCTCTAAAACTATCTACATTTAACGCAGATCCCCTGAGCTTCTATTGCCTTGCTATAAGCAACAAAACCGGCTTGAGAAAACTCTTCTGACAGGGCTTCCATCACTTTAGGGGCGGGGCGTTCTTCGACTTCATTGCAGCGCTTACAAATTAACAGTAACAGTTCGTGCTGATGCCCGGAACAACTGCAACCGACAAAGGCAAGGCATTGAGGCTTTCCACCCGATGGATAAGGCCCTGTTCGATCAAAAAATCCAGTGCGCGATAAATCGTCGCCGGTTTTGCGGCATGTTGCTGAGGTTTGATACGATCCAGCAATTCATAGGCTTTGACTGCTTTATGGCTGTCCCAAATCAGTTCCAGCACTTGGTGGCGAATCGGCGTTAACTGTACGCCACGGACCACACACAAATGCTCGGCAATGCCCAGCGCCTCGCTGACACATTTTTTATGGTCGTGTTCTAAGGGATGAAGATTGCTTTGGATTGCTTCGGCAGAAGGATGCATGGTAATAAGCTGCTTATTCAAATAGTGATGTTATATTATATCACTTGCTATTCGACGTCAATTCTCTTTGCCGGTCCCCATCATTGCCGCCAAGGCATCTTTTTCGCTCACAATGGGTAATCGTTCTCTCGGCACTGAATTAGCCGCCTGCCAATCAGTTTCACCCATTTCGCGAAATTTGGTGATGGCTTGCTCAATCGCTGTCCGGTCGATGACGTCTACATCGAGCACAATGTAAAGTCCGATACCATAAGCATAGCGTCGATCAAGCCGGAACAACTCATGGATAGTCGGCGGGGCTTCGCGTACGATCTCGGATTCCAGTTTTTCCCATTGCTCGAAGAAAGTCAGGCCGCCAAATTTCTCATACCGCATCGTCTTCCGCTCAATCAGTCGGTAACTCAAGACTTTGCCGGTATTGGAAAACTCCGCGGGCTCAAATTCCATAACGGATTCAACCGAATGTTCTTCTGGTGTCAACATTGCAGTCGTACGTAGGTAAGCAAGTTCATGAGCCGCATACCAAAATGCCTTACGAGCGGTCACGATTTCAGCATTCCAGATCGTGAACCGATCTAGGCCTGGAAAATAAAAGTCAAACCACTGATTGTACAAGTCCGGCCGATCGGGTTCATCGAGAACCAAGTGGCTTGTGAACATTCCGCCGTATTCGTCAGCGTCGCGCTTCATTCGTCCTTTTAGGCGGATAACCTCATCGCTACGTTTGTGCCGAGGCCGCGAAATGAAAGGAGGGCGTTTTTTTTGAAATCGATGGGGCATGAATATCCTGGCTGGTTAATTACATCGTGTAAGTGCGCTTAGGATACGTCGAACAAAACCACATGCCAAACCGATACTCACTGAGAGAGTGAATTTGGCCTAATTTTACCTTTTCGAGGGGTTGGGTAAAAATAGCCAAAATGGTGTTTATCGAATGGATTTAACCATTAGCGACGACTTTTTTTCTTCAAAATGCCGAAAAATCCTTGCCGATTGAGGCCTGAAACATAATTCGCAGGATCTGCAAAAATCCGCTTTTTCGACCCGAATTAATTGCAAACAAGAGAATTTGGACTATTCCAATGAAAGCAATCATTGGAATTAATAAATTTAGTTGACCTGCTGTAGCTGGCCAATACAAGTCGGTCGTGATTGCTTTAAATATTGCCCCGTTTCCGGATAGCATATAAAGTTTAAGCGTTACCGAGTCAGGTAGAACAGGAGAGGTAAGGTTTTATTAGTGTTTGATAGTAAACTATGCCGATCTGGATCATAACGTGTTAAACAGAATGAGCTAAAGCATGAACCCGACAAATAGAGCAAACGCCCTGATCTTGGGCATATCGATCTTTCTTGGACTGACTGCGCTGGGGTATCTCCTTGGCCGGGCCGCTATCGACTTCAAAGAATACGAGCGCAGCGTTTCCGTCAAGGGCTTATCCGAGCGAGAATTGCCGGCAGATGTGGTGATTTGGCCAATCGCTTTCACCGAGAGCAGCAACGACTTGGGGACGCTATATAATTCGATTGAAGTCAGTAAAAAGAGTATTGAAGCGTTTCTGGTTTCCAAGGGCATCGCGGCACCCGAGCTATCATATTCCTTGCCCTCAGTTACCGACAAGGCAGCCCAGGAATTTAACAACGGTCAAAAGGCCGAGTTTAGATATGTGGCTATTCAAACGGTTACAGTCTATTCATCGAATGTTTCTATAGTCCGTAAAGCAATGAATGAACTATCTGAATTAGGCAAGACTGGGATAGCCTTTAAAGGTGAGGGCTTTCAAAATCAGACCGAATATATTTTCACTGATTTAAATAAAATTAAGCCGGAAATGATCCAGGAAACCACCACAAAAGCCAGGGAAGTTGCTTTAAAATTCGCTGAAGACTCAAATAGTAGACTGGGAAAGATAAAACAGGCATCTCAGGGCCAGTTTACTATAGAGCCAAGAGATAAAAACAATCCGCACATCAAGAAAATTCGGGTAGTGTCTACCGTAGAATATTACTTGTCTGATTAGCCTATTGGTTGGGTTACGGCTCTAACGCCGAACCCAACCTACGCTGAAGGACTGTTACCAGCGTCGCCATAATCGAGTCGCTTTCTAATAATGATTTCAATTCAGGTCGCAACTGAAACTCTATTTATCAGGCGTGCAAGATTGCGTACCTTATGCGTCACCGGTTGATCTCTTTTTTGTTAAAAGTGCCGAAGAGTTTCGCAGCCGCATCATTGATTTCAAACTTATGTTAATGAGAGCGACGAACACACAAAAGTGTACTTGCGCCGGACAACGAGTGCCAATGTGAGGCTGATTTGCTACGTGACGCTGAAAGCGTGTTCAGTCTTTCCGCAACTGATCCCGGATAGGCAGTTGGCGGATGCGTTGACCGGTAGCGGCAAAAATCGCGTTGCACAATGCCGGCGCAATGGGCGGGACGCCCGGTTCACCCACCCCGCCGAGCGGCGTGTCGAACTCGGTCGTTGGCATCAGATGAACACGGATTTCGCGGGGCGCCTCATCCATGCGGGTGAGTTGGTAGGTATGGAAGTTATCCTGCATTACAGCACCCTCCTTGAAGCTGATTTCGCCCAGCGTGGCTAGGCTGATCCCCATAATGCAGGCTCCCTCGATCTGGGAACGGATGCGCTCGGGATTGACCTGCGGACCGCAATCCACGGCCACATCAATGCGGGGTATGTTCAATTTACCGTCTTCGTTGACGGATACTTCCACCACAACCGCAATGTAAGTGACGAAGCTGTAATGGGCCGCCAGACCCAATCCCCCGCCCTTGGGTAGCGTGCGTCCCCAGCCCGTCTCGCGCGCAACGGTTTCGATCACCCTTCGCAGGCGTCCAGTGTCGACCGGGTACACCTCGGGGGATTCACCCTGATTCCAGGTATCGCCAAGGGTACGCGGATCAATACGGCGTGGCGGGCCGATCAGGTCAAGCAGGAAATCCTTAGGATCGCGTCCCGCAGCAGCGGCCAATTCGGCTACGAAGGACTGGATGGCGAAGGCATGTGGGATATTGGACACCGAACGAAACCAGCCAATGCGGGTATGTGCTTCTGCCTCCGGATTTTCGATGCGTAGATTGGCGATGGCAAAGGGCACATTGATGACCCCCATTCCAAGTTCGGCCGGCATCTGGTGCTTGCTGTCGGGGGCGAAAGTGGACGAAATGGTCGGCGCCACCGTTCTGTGCAGCCAAGCTACCGGTTTGCCCTGAGTATCCAGTCCCGCCTCCAGCCGCTCGACGGAAACCGTATGGAAATACGAGTGATGCAGATCGTCCTCGCGGGTCCAAGTCAGCTTGACCGGCTTGCCGTTCATGGCCTGCGATAATAGCGCAGCTTCGATGACGTAGTCGGGTATGGATTTGCGTCCGAAACCGCCGCCCAATAGGGTGACATGCACTGTAACATTGTCCTCCGACAGCTTGAGCCATTTGGCTACGCGCTCGCGAGATGCCTGTGGGGACTGCGTGCAGGCCCATATTTCGCATTTTCCCTTGACGATACGGGCTGCCGCCGCGGGCGGTTCCATGGTGGCGTGGGCGAGATGCGGAGCATAATATTCAGCTTCCACCCGTTTGGCCGCGCTTTTTAACGCAGTATCAACGTCACCGTCGTTGCGGACCACTTTGCCTGGCTGGCGCGCGGCTGCTTCGAGCTCGGCCTTGTACGCCACGGAATCGTAAGTACCGTGCGGCCCGTTGTTCCATTCGATCTTGAGCGCTTTGCGCCCCTGGATGGCCGCCCAAGTATTGCGGGCAATCACGGCGATGCCCCCGAGCGGGTTGAAGTCGGCGGGGGGAGGGCTGCTCGGCAGTTCGACCACCTTAACCACGCCGGGCACCTTGAGGGCATCCTTGGCATCGTAACTTAAAACCTTGCCGCCGAATACGGGTGGGCGTGCGACCACGGCGTAAAGCATGTCTTCGAGACGGGTGTCGATGCCGTACTGGGCTCGGCCTGTGACTATGTCCTGTCCGTCATAAATCCCGAGCTGCCCCTTGCTGATATAGCGGAAATCCGCAGGCTTCTTCAGACGTAAGGCTTCCCGAGCAGGCACCGGCAATTTGGCTGCAGCCTTGGCCAGCTGACCGTAGCCGAGTGTCCTGCCGGTGGCAGGATGAAGGACTTGATGCTGCTCGGCACGGACTTCCTGGATCGGCACTTGCCATTGCGCTGCCGCCGCCGATTCCAGCATGGTGCGGGCAGCCGCGCCGACCCGGCGCATGGGCATAAAGAAATGACGCATGCTACGGGAGCCATCGGTGTCCTGGTTGCCGTAACGCGGTTCGTCGCCGGGCGCCTGCTCGACCCGTACACGCTGCCAGTCGGCTTCGAGTTCGTCGGCCACCACCATCGGCAGACTGGTGCGTACGCCTTGTCCCATTTCCGAACGGTGGCAAATGATGGTCACCGTGCCGTCGTCCGCTATGGCGACGAACACCAGCGGGTTATCTACCCAGCCGTGCGGCATGGCATCGGCGCCATACTTATCCTTTTGTGAGGGCAGGGCAGTTTCATCGGCCCTAATCAGCGAGGGAAAGCCGGCGGCCAGCACAAATCCGGTGAGGGCCAGATCCTTGAGAAAAGCGCGTCGGCTGATGTTGGCGATATGCAGGATGTCATCTGCGGTCGAGATGTCAGCATTCAATTCGGAGCGATCCAATGGCTTTTTCATGGCTTGACCTCCGTTAACCCAGCGACCTGCTTGATTGCTGTGCGTATTCGGCAATAGGTGCCGCACCGGCAGATATTGCCGCTCATGGCCTTGTCGATATCGGCATCGGTGGGTTTGGGTTTTTGTTTGAGCAGCGCAGTGGCAGCCATTATCTGGCCGGATTGGCAATATCCGCATTGCGATACGCCTAGCGTTAACCAGGCTTCCTGGACCTTTTGCCCGGTTGCGTCCTGATCGATGGCTTCGATCGTCACGATTTTCTTGCCGACGGCGGCTGAGATGGGCGTCACGCAAGCGCGAGTGGGTTCTCCGTCGAGATGCACCGTGCAGGCTCCGCATAAAGCCATGCCGCAGCCAAATTTGGTTCCGGTCAAGCCCAAGTGGTCGCGCAATGCCCAGAGGAGGGGAGTATCCGTCGGTAAGTCGATCTGACGGGGCTTACCGTTGATATTGAACGTAGTCATTGGGTATTTCTCCTTCCAGTCATCAGAAGTACGAGGTGCCCGCGTCGCATCGTGTAACTGGGCGCAAGTGCATTGAACGAAATCTTACACGGGTTCCATGGGCCAGTAAAGGTGCCTAGACAGAGGTTCGTGACGGCGTTTTAATCGGCACTTATATTTACCTTACTCAAGGACTCGCCGTGGCCACCCCGCCTCACTAGCACCATTTCGCTGACGATGGACAAAGCGATTTCCTCCGGCAATTTCGCGCCCAGATCCAGGCCGGCGGGAGCGCGCACCTTGGCAAGGCCTGATTCCGGGAAACCTTCCTGTGCCAATCGCGCCAAAACCAGATTCGCTCGCTTACGGCTGGAAACCAGCGCGATATACAGGGCTTCGGATTGCAGTGCATGGGCGAGGGAGTCATAGTCGCCCTTGTGATGAGTGGCTATCACCACGAAATCGCCCGGCTGCGGCTGCAATTGTTGATAACGGCAATCGTCGCTAATGATACGGTGGGCGGCGGGAAAGCGCTCCGCCGTGGCCTGCGGGTCATTGACAACCACCTCGAATCCTAATCGGCAGGCGAATTCGCAAAGACTTTCGACGATGCGCCCATGCCCCATGAGCCAGAGTAGCGGTTTGGGCAAGACCGGTTCCACATACACCCGCATGCTGCCGCCGCACGGCATGCCCGCGCCGAAAATTTCGTCGTTCAGGTCGATTTCAATCACGCGAGGTTCTCCTGTTTCAAGACATTCAAGTGCCGCATTGGACACCATGGATTGCGCACAACCGCCGCCGACCCAGCCGGCTATGACCTTGCCGGAGAGGTCGATCAGCGCCTTAGCCGCCGGTTTGGCCGAGGATGAGCCCAATATTTCTACTACGGTGGCTAGAGCATAAGGACGGCGCGCTTTGCGCAGTTCAAATTGGAGGTTGAGAATGTCGCGGATCACGATATTTTTTTAAATTTTGTCAGAAATTGCAAATCTTCCGGTTTATCGATGTCCCGAAGCACGCCTGCATCAGCGCAATCAACGAGTCGAAGTTGATCAAGATGCGCCTGGATCACCGTTTTAGCACCTTCATCGCCGCTCAACGCGGCCAGTTCCGGGCCTAAGATTTGTGAAAAGCCTACCGGGTGCCCGCGTCGGCCTTGCCAGCAGGGCGCGGCGATGGCCGCACCCGAGCGAAGCGTATCCGCCACCTTGCGGATGGTGGCGGGTCCAATCCACGGCATATCTGCCAGAGTGATCAGCCAGCCGGTGGCGTCGGGACACGCGCGAATACCGAAAACAAGACTCGCGCCCATGCCTTGTTCCGCATCGGCACAGACCCGGACTTCCGCTCCTTCGGCCTGCAATAAAGCGGTCAGCTCCTCGCTGCCTGGCCTTACCACTGCCAGAACCCCATCGGTGCCGGCTAATAGGTTGCGGCAGGCGCGCACCGCCACCAAGTTGCCATCGGGCAAAATATGGGTCAGTTTGTCTGCGCCGAAGCGTCGGCTGGCTCCAGCGGCCAGCAAGATGCCGACAATCGAGCCCATCAGCCTAACTGCAAGCGGCGGAGGACATTTCGGAGGGCCAAGGTATGGGCAATCATCGTCTTGTCTGGGGGTAGGTGAATCAGAGCTAAGGACATTATCACCGCACTCCCTGATTAGCAAGATTCTTCAACCAGATGAAATAAAAGCATGGGACGCGCAGGCGCGGCGGAGAGGAATCGCATGGTAAGCGCCGTCGCTAAGAGGCTATTGATACATAAGGTCTAATGGCCGTTCAGGTTCGGGTTGCGCCTGTAAATCATCCTAGGGCAGGGTAGTTTCGAATGTCTGTTTTGTAGGATTTGCGGCGACTGCGTTTTATAAAGCCACGAATAGCGAGTATCAGCCAAAATAAGTCATTGGGAGGTCGGTAAATTTTACAAGTTGCTTCCCTGTTTAAAAATGTGAATCGACTTTAGAATATAGATGCGGCTGAATTTTCGAGTTAATTCATATAAGTTTTCCTACATATTGCGCATTTAGCTCAAAATATGTACTGTCGATCCATGGTTGGGAAGATAGATCATCTGATAATGTATGGACATTTAATACTATCCAATATCAGGATCGCATAAAAATTTTGGGAGTTATCCCGATAAGAAAATCTAGATGCCTGATTATCAATCATACTTTCCTGTTTCGTTTCTCCGCAGACGATAACAAATATTCCCTGCGGGAAGCAATCGAGCGAGGATTGGGAGACAGACCACGATTTTCTATTCGTCCACTTTCAAGAGGCAGAATAACCGTGGTCAAGCTCCATTAATATTAAAGAATGCGAGCATAAACCCTTTAACCGGGTGATGTGATGGGAAGGAAAACAATCGGGTAAAAGAGGTAGATTGTATGGCAATTGCAGCAGTGCCCGTTGACCAACGGGTAATCGATATCGATTCGCGCCGCTTTGCTTCTGTAGAAAAGGCATTGATCGAGCTGATTACCAACTCCGATGACAGCTATGCCCGTCTGGAAAAGAGTGGGACGCAAGTGTCTGGCCACATCCGTATCAAGTATGAACGGCATCAAGCCGGTGCGCTGCTGGTGGTCGCCGACCATGCGGAAGGGATGTCCTTCGAACGAGTCTGTTCTATTTTGGCCTATGGCGCCCCCCATAGCCCCTTGGCGCGCGGCGAAGGCGGCGGGCGCGGTTATTTCGGACGTGGATTGAAGCAGGCTATTTATGGACTCGGTCACGGCTGGATCGAAACAATTCATGCCGGACGATTTTCCCGTATTGAATTATTCCGCAGTGAAGATGACGACTATTTATTTGAAGATTATGACGGTGACCGGCCGGCAAAGGCGATAGATTATAGCCGCTTAGGCCTATCTGACAGCGGCACACAAGTGACAATCGTCATTGAGAACTCGCATGTGAACATATCCCACTATCGCTCCGTTGTGCAGGCGGTAGCCAATAATATCTATCTGCGCGATTTGCTGACGCGGAGAAATGTGGAACTATTACACCTACAGCATGGGAAAGAAATAGAGCGCCTAGGGCCGGTGCGCCATGAGGAGCTACCTGCAATTTTGCTGTTGGGTCCAGAGCAGGCTGGGAGCTTTGTTTATCAGCAGCAGGAGTATCCTTTTACCCTGACTCTGAAGCGTGCCCAGGGTGTGGAATTAACCCTAAAGGGCGACGAACGGACGAATGGCCTGATCATCCTGTCTGACATGGCCGTGCTGGACTGTCAGCTGTTTGACTATGAAAACCAGGTGGGGACGGAGTACCTTTTTGGCACGGTGCGCTGTGCAGCCTTGCTCGAAAAATTAGGCCAAGGCATGGCAATTATTAGCGACGAAAGGGAGGGCTTGAATCATAAGAATGCCTTTGTGCATGCTTTTTCCCAGGCCGTCAGCAGAATGATCGCGCCCTATGTGTTGGCGGAGCAAGAAAAGCTGAAGCATCTGGAGCGCGCTACAACGTCTGGCCGAACCGGTCATATGATCGAACACCTGCTACAGCGCATGAGCCGGGCGGCGATTCAAGATTTGGGCATCATTCTGCCGCCGACCTATGACCAGGAAGCAGGAACTTTTGTTGAGGAAGAGCTTCCGGCTGCGCTGCGTTTTACTACGCCTTTTTATTATCGCAAGGTCAATCATGCCTTCCACGTTGCCTTGCTGCTTGATCCGAGTCAATTTTCTGGTGACGAGGTATTAAACTTCAACTACGCGCTACCCGATTCCATGCACATCGAACCTGCGCCGACGGCGATAGCGGTTCGTGATCTTGGTGAAACCCAGCGGATCGAATGGACAATTGTGAGCGATACAACAGGGGAGCATGGAGAGATCAATGCGCGGGCGGGAACGTATTGGGCCTGGTGCGAGATTGCTGTAGCGGAGCATGCTTCCGGGCACAACCATGGCTATTCCAGTCATATTGCAAAAAGAGGGCAGCCTCGGGATCATGGTGCCGATATGTTCGTGGGCTATGAGTTCCGTAACCTGAATAACGAGCTGGACCGAGCGGTATATAGCGCTGAGGAACGTAAAATCATCATCAATACCGGCGCGCCGACAGTGCAATTGTATGTGGATGGGCGGGGACATTTTCGTGATGCAGCCAGGTTGCTGCTGGCCGAGCTTTTCATGGATGTGATTTCAGATGAATTGGCTCGGCGTTCTGTAGAAAAGCCAGGCTATAAAGGTAATGTTGGGGCGTATCGTGCTGCTAAACAGGATATCATTCGCCGATACGGCAGTGAGATCCATCTTTCGTTCTTGACCCCATAAATAAGACCATGGGGTTTCTACGGCTCTAGCCTAACTCTGGATTGAACACGGCCTCGCCAAAAGCGCCGAACACCCAGGTAGGGGGTAAAATAATCGCTGAGGCTATAAGCGTACTGCTCAACCGCCTAACAAACCCGTTGTATTTAAGGCATTGGCATTCATTACTTAATCAACCGCTGTAAACAATCACATCACGTCATGGTCGGCGGCTAAGCAGCCAGCGTTTATACTGCACATATTGTCCTTAGCGTTATCAAACCCGACGGAACCGTCCAGATAGGCCTGGATTGATCCCATTCCAAGACTTCGCATAATGTATATTATGTTAAATATTATAAATACCCAAATAATAGGCGGCATAGTTTTTGCCCTAGTATCTATTCTTACGATCAGGAGTCGAAAACATGGCAGCGCTAAGGAAAACAAGATCTTATTACACGCGCAATTCGCCGGGCTGGGATGGATGGTGCTTTAGTCGCGGCTCGCTGACGTACAAAAGAATGATATGGAAGCCGAAAAACCTGTTAAATGCGCGCCGAGAAGCTGAGCGAATTGGGCAACTAGAGGCCGAAATACACAAGCTTTACAGCCTTGCGGGATTAATAAAAATCACTAAGAAGCTATTCTTAAAAAAAGGCAAAACTATTATCGATAGCTCGTTTTACAATTTTTATCGTTTTCATCACACGTAACGGTTTTTGACCATGTTTTTTTATAATGCGGCAAAGGAGTTGGTATCGAAGAAATAGCTGTTGCTTTGGAGAGCGAATCAGAAGAAAGCGTTAACGTCATAATACCGCCATCTTGAGTCATGCGAAAATACTTTAATGCGTTCATACCAAAAAGAACGTGATCAAGATGCTCACTGGTAAAAGCCTCAAGTCCCTTTAGCTCAATATTACCAATTTTTAAACTGTCTATATGTGTTGCACGGCTAAACGATAATCCATTAGCCGTGCTTGACTGGAAAGCCTTACCTAAAGGCAACCTGGCGGAATAAGATAAATTTCTAGGGATAACTACCTGTGTAGCGCCCGTGTCGATCAAAAATGGCATCCTGACATTATTAATTAAAAGCGTGCCTGTATAATGCCCCAACGCGTCAGCTTGAATAGATACACTCGGTGCTGAATCCGAGAGGGAATGACCGTGAGGAATAACAGTGTCTTTAGATGCGGAAAACGAATTCTGCGAAAAAATCAAAGAGAAAAACAAAAGAAAAAAACTTTTAAAATAAGACATACACCCTTCCCTATTGAACGTATAAATACTGAATCGAAATCTCATTTAAGGTCCTGATATTAGATACTAGGATCGGGAAGTATACATCGAATTGCAATGAAAATTCGCTGAATGCCCTCAAAAACAAAAGCAAATAAACGAGAAAAGCGGTGGTGGTCGCACTTACCATCCAGGTATGACAAGACATGCAGCTCAATAGCGTAGTCACCTGATAGGCAGCCTTATTGATTGGGGGAAATTTAACCCTATATCTTACGAACACTTGCACAACACAAACTGATTTTTTAGAGCTATTAGATCTTGATTAACAGAGGGATGTTACTTATGTCTGCCCCATTTAACTCTTGGCAAAACTATCTTCTCGCCGCCCTGCCCTCGGAGGAATTCGAGCGTATTTCTCCGCATCTGGAATTGGTTCAGATGCCACTCGGTAAAATCCTTTACGAATCCGGTGCCGGGTTACATTATGTTTATTTTCCCACGACTTGCATTGTGTCCAAATTTTACGTCACAAAGAATGGCGCATCGGCCGAAATCGCCGTGGTCGGCAACGATGGCATCATCGGTATCTCAATCCTCATGGGCGGAGGAACCATGCCTGATCGGGCCGTCGCTCCGGGGGATTACACTGTTTATTGCTGCGTTATACCCAGGTGCTGATTACCCCGATGGCACAGCTAGCAGTTTGTAATCGACATCATTCCGTGGATCAGCAGCTCTGTCGCTGGCTACTGGTAAGCCTAGACCGGCTGCCCTCTAAAATGAACCCGTCCGGTACAACGAATACTTGGAATCCCTATTACCGGCAGCCACCTTATGTACGATAGCGAACAGACTAAGTCCGATCTTGCCACTAAATTAGATGTTCACTTGTGGACTTGGGCTGTTGCTGATTATCTTACTGATCCTGATCTTTGCAGGAAGAATCTAGCTTTTTAAATCAAGAAAAATACTGTTCCTAAATCCTAACACTCAGCAACGCACAGGAGTTTTTATGCTATTTAATAAACTGTCAATTCCGGTCATGCTGCTGACTGGCTCGTTATTCTATCTGCCTGTTTTCGCTCAGGAAGTGCCCACCCCACAACAAGCCCTACAAAACTTCGGTATCGGCGCTGAGCAAATCACCCAGCTTGAGCACGGAAAAATTGTCGGTTACGAAGTCAGTGAAACCAGCCAGGAAGAGTTAGCTATTGGCATGGCTATGATACTCCCGGTAGCCTTACCTAAAATCATTGATTACATTAAACGAGGCAATCTTACGGCTACCGAAAGCGACCTCATCGCCTCCGCTCCGCTTGCCAATAACGCCGACATCAATAGCTTCAAGAAATTCGCCTTTAACGATAAGCAGCTCGACGAAGCCAAAGCGTTTCTGAAAGCTGAGCCGGGCGATAAATTCAACCTGTCAAAACCTGAAATAGACAGTTTGAAAAGCCTGCAAGCCACTCTGGAAGATGCCGATGACAAAACATTGTTAAAAGCCGCTAACCAAAAATACAGGGAAATTCTGTTGCAACGCTTGCTGGCTTACCGGAAAAACGGTTTGTCCGGGATTGCACCTTACAGCCGCGAAAATGGTAAAACCGCCGACCCTGCAACGGAACTGCGCACCGATGCCACCATCAGCAAAGCTTGGGCACACTACTTTCCAGAGCTGCAACAAGCCTGGCTAAATTATCCAACCCCATTACCGCTAAATTCCACCGAACAGTTCCTCTGGCTGAATCGCATGGTTGAAGATCGGCCTACGGCCATACTCAATCACCGCGTTATGGTCGCGGGCGAGACGGGCGGAATTTTTATTTCCCGACAGTTTTATGTCGGACACTCCTACAATTCCAGCCATGTGGTTGCAGGCGGCTTGCCATATAAAGATGGCACGCTGGTGTTTTATTCGACCCGCAGCTCTACCGATCAGGTAGCGGGCATGGGCAGCAGCCTGAAACATTCGATAGGCCGCGAGCAAATAAAAAAAGAAATGATTAAACGTCTGCAACGACTCAACAAAGACATGAAGCGCAAGGTAACAGCAGCAGGACAGTGACGGTTGATTTGACAGCAGCGTTGTCGTAGTCCTAATCGGGCCAAGATGTCGGCGCGTGCTCTTCAACGCACTCAAACGAATGCACAGGTAAGCGCAGAAACCCTGATGATGCTGTTGTGTAATCAGGATAACAGTCCGTTACAACAACCCCTTCCTACGTGCAACCCACTCCAAGTCACGCGAGTCTTAGTCCCAGCCGCCTGTCAGAGAGTAAGGTCGTACAGCCCCAATCCGTCTCTGTTCGCTACCGTACCGACTTTCTCCAGTTTTATCAGTACTATTTTAAGCGAGCGATGGGGAACTTCATTCCACGCTTTAGTCATGGCTATCTGGGCATGGCTAAATAATTATCAGGAGACGCTCATGAACAAAGATCAAATAAAAGGCCGAGTTGAAGAAGCCAAAGGTAAAGTTAAGGAAGTCACTGGCATGATATTGGACGACGATGAGATGGAACTGGAAGGAAATATCCAAAAAAAACGTTGGTAAAGTCAGGGCTGGCTTTGGTGATCTCAAGGACGATATTAAGCAAGGCAAATAAAACGAGCCTATGCCGGAGGAAAACACACGTCAGAAGTGCTCAAACACGCGAAGGCTTACGCTAAACCTGCCGTCGAACACCTGAATGCCTGCATCGCGGGTGCCTAAATGATGCTATTGATCACGACAAGAAAGCATGTCGACTTTGCGAAACAATCTGCCGAAAGAGCCGACATACATCTGAAAGCTGCGCAATAAACGACCATCCACTTCTGTTCGGCATGGATGCCGTTCAATTATGTTAATAAATAAGCACTACTATGAAGGAGAACGCTATGTCTACACGATTATTGCTAATTATTTTCACTTTAACGGGCAGTCTAATAATGATGACTGGTCCTGTTCGAGCCGAACAAAATACTGCATTCCATTTGGCAGCTAACTCCAAATTGGAAAATACCGAGCGTAATGTTCGCGACAAGGACAACACTACCTTAACCCCGGAAGACCAAAAGGAAACCAAAAAGGATATCAAAATCACGGCTAAGATACGTCAAGCAGTGGTTAGAGATAAATCGCTATCAGTCGATGCGCAGAATGCGAAAATCATCACCCGTAATGGTGTGGTGACTTTGCGAGGACCCGTTGCAAGTGGAGAAGAGAGCATGAAGCTGCAAGAAATCGCCAAGAAAACGCATGGTGTAGTGCGAGTAGAAAATCAACTTGAAAATAAAGCGCCTTAAAGGCCCAGGAGAATGACATGACTAAAGCAGTTTTTTGTATCGCTCAAAATCTCGAACAAACAGAGATCATTGTTAATAACCTGAAGACAGCAGGTTTTTCAATTAATGATATATCTGTGCTGTTTCCCGACAAATCCACGACCAAGGATTTTGCTCATGAGAAGCACACCAAAGCGCCGGAAGGCGCCGCTATCGGTGGGACAGTAGGTTTAGGCACTGGCGCTGTGCTCGGATTATTAGCCGGGATCGGCGCTCTGGCTATTCCAGGCGTCGGTCCGTTAATTGCCGCAGGGCCCATTATGGGGGCATTGAGTGGTGCGGCAGTAGGCGCTGCCACTGGAGGTTTGGCTGGAGGCTTAATCGGGCTGGGCATTCCGGAGTATGAAGCCAAACGCTATGAAGGAAAAATCAAGGGAGGAAGCGCCTTGATTTCTGTACATACGGATAGCAGTGAAGAGCGTGATAAGGTAAAAGAAATTTTTAAAAATGCCCATGCAGAGGATATTTCCTCGACTGGGGAAGCCTCCGTTTAAGCTTGATGATGCTACTGCACGTAATCAAGAAATAATCACATGGGAGTTTTGTTATGCATAACATTAAAACTATCGACAAATTGCTGAAAGATGAATTAGCGGCAACAGAAACTTATAAACAGGCTTTGGATAAACTTCGGGAAGATGCCGCACTGGGCGAATCTGAGTATTTAATGCCAATTTATGAGGCGCATAAAGACGCGGTTTCCAGTTTACAGGCGCAAATCCGTCAACTGGGAGAAACTCCCTCTGAGGGCTCAGGAGCCTGGGGTACGTGGGTGGAAATACTCCAAGGGAGCGCTAATATGCTGGGTAAAAAAGCGGCGCTCAAGGTTTTGCAGGAAGGAGAAAAAAATGGCGCAGAAGATTATGAAAAAGTACTGAAAGATACCGAGCTGTCTTCAAATATTCGTTCTTTAATTGAAACAAAACTGCTGCCTGCCCAGCAAGCGCATATACGCACTTTGGATCGGCTTTTAGATGCGGCTGCTTAGGCTCAGCCTTGGCATGCAGTTTTTAGTTGATGTCAGCGTGGACCATGATTTGTTCACGCTGTCTTTATTTATTGCATTGCCGGATTATTAATACAATTCCAAGTCACCTGCAAGACATTATCTGAGCTGCAACAATGTGCGAAAACCACCCATTAATGGTGCATAAAAAGCCGTATCTCAAACCTATGCGCCAACTCATAAACCAAGGAGTTTCAACATGATTTCAACTGTACCTGATGTAATTTTTAAAACCCGGGTTCGCGACGAAAGTATCGGTGGCGAAAACCCATTTCGTTGGCAGGATGTCAGCACCGATGATATCTTTAAAGGAACAAAAATTGTTATTTTGGCACTTCCCGGCGCCTATACGCCTACCTGTTCAAGCAAACATTTACCTGGATTTGAAGCCAAATATCAGGAACTCATTGAACAGGGTGTTGATGAGGTTTACTGCGTGAGTGTTAATGATGCCTTTGTCATGTATCAATGGGGCAAGCATCTGGGCATCAAGCAGGTAAAGATGCTGCCCGACGGAAACGGCGATTTTACTAAGGCAATGGGTATGCTGGTGAAAAAAGAGAACGTTGGTTTTGGCAGTCGCTCATGGCGCTATTCCATGATTGTAGAGGATAAAAAAATTATCAAATTATTCAGCGAACCCGGCCAGGTTGATAATTGCCCGGATGATCCATTTACCGTAAGCGATGCCGATACCCTGCTGGATTATTTAAAACAGAACAAATGAGCCTGTATTGCCCTTAATCCCATTTATAAAGGGGACGCTCCAATGACTCAATACGATTATGACCTGTTTGTAATTGGTGCAGGTTCTGGAGGTGTGCGTGCAGCACGTATGGCATCGGGGCATGGTGTAAGGGTAGCCATTGCTGAAGAACGTTATTTGGGCGGCACCTGTGTCAATGTGGGGTGTGTGCCCAAAAAACTGTTTGTCTATGCCTCCCAATTCCAAGATCAATTCGATGCGGCAGCGGGATTTGGCTGGACGGTGGGAAAATCAACGTTCAACTGGTCAAGCCTGATCGCAAACAAAAATCAGGAGATTGAGCGGCTACATGCTGTCTACAACAATCTGCTGCAAAAGTCGGGCGTCCGTATTATCAATGGCAGGGCAAATTTGCTTGATGCGCATACTGTCGTCGTCGCCGGTACGGAATACAGCGCCGAACGCATAATTATTGCAACAGGGAGCTGGCCGTCTGTTCCCGACATGCCCGGCAAGCAACACACCGTCACATCGAATGAAATGTTTTTTCTCGATCAATTGCCCAAACGCATCATTATCGTCGGTGGCGGCTACATCGCGGTGGAATTTGCCGGCATACTTCATGGCCTTGGTGTAAATACCACAATTTGTCATCGTGGAGACAAACTGCTTCGTGGTTTTGATGAGGACATACGTGATTTTCTGGCCCATGAAATGACCGGGAAAGGTATTAAACTTCTTCTCAATACCGATATTGAGGCTATTGAAAGCGCAGGCGATTGTTTCGCGGCACGGCTTATAGATGGCAGTAAAGTGAGCACAGACCTGGTTATGTATGCCACCGGCAGAACACCGAATTCAACCGGATTTGGACTGGAAGCGCTTGGCATTGAATTGGACGATGAAGGTGCAATTAAGGTTAATGATGACTATCAAACCAATGTGCCGTCAATCTATGCGCTGGGTGATGTGACTAACCGGGTCAACCTGACCCCCGTAGCCATAGCAGAGGGCATTGCCCTGATAAATAAGTTGTATGTCAATCAGTCGAGACCGGTAGATTATGACCATATTCCCACCGCTGTTTTCAGCCAACCCCCTATTGGTACGGTCGGTCTAACCGAAGCACAGGCGCGCGAAAAATACCCGGACATCGACATTTACCTTACCCGTTTCACGCCAATGAAAAATACCCTCTCCGGAATGGATGAACGAACCCTGATGAAGATGATCGTGGTACGCAGCACCGACCGGGTTGTCGGCATGCACATGGTAGGGCCTGACGCCCCTGAAATTATCCAGGGTATGGCGGTTGCCATTCGTGCCGGTGCGACCAAAGCAATCTTTGACTCTACTATCGGGATACACCCTACTGCTGCAGAGGAATTTGTAACTCTGCGTGAAACTAATTCAAAGCTATAAGTGTCGCATAATACTAGGTTCTGTTGACGTTTCATCTCAACCATAAAAGCGCCGAGTAAAAAGACAGCATCCCCATGTAATTAATAGCCTTTTCTCGTATCGCCAAAACCCGGGGGCGAATCGAACATGTCTTTGCCGGCTTGGAACAGATGAGCTGAAAAGGCTTACGGTACATTGGACTAAGTCGGGCATACTGCAACTCAACTTGAAGGCGGCTACCTACAATTTACGCCGCCTGTGCAGTCTAAAGCCCCCCGCTTTTGCCTTTGACAGGTAAAGTGCGTCTGAAATTGCCCAAAAGGGCGATTTTAAGACAAATATAAACCCTCATCGAAAGTTAAAGCTTGCAACATTCGGTCTCGTATACATTTTTTCAGTTCTTCAGCCGCTTCTTCGGGTATTTTGAGGTGCCCGAAGATAGCGGCCGCTGAATATGCTAAAGCTTAGCCGACTTCCACTATGCTCGCGGCATAATCTTCCGGCGGTTCAAAGCCCAACAGCGTGATACATGTCGCCGCCAGACTTGCAATGCCGGCCTCCGGCACATCAGCCAAACGAGCGTTGGCCGCTCCCGACGGATCGTAGACAATCCCAGGTACCGGATTCAACGAATGGGCCGTCTTCGGTTTGTTCCGTCCCTGCTCATCCAGCACCAGCGCACCGGTCTTTTTATCGAGTTCGCACATGTCGTCCGCATTGCCGTGATCGGCCGTGCAAACCATAATTCCATTGGCCTTCTTCAGTGCGTCCATAATCCTGCCGACATTTTCATCCACGGCTTCGACGGCCAATTTTACTGCGCTCACCACGCCCGTATGCCCCACCATGTCGCCATTCGGAAAATTCAGGCGAATAAACTTATATTCTCCGCTCTCAATCGCCTGCACCACAACATCGGTAATTTCATCCGCTTTCATCCGTGGCGCATCCTCGAACGGGCAGACATCGGACAGAATCTCTTTCCAGGTCTCGGTTGGAAACTTACCCGAATTATTACCGTTGAAAAAATAGGTCATGTGACCGTATTTCTGCGTTTCCGAAATAGCCAGCTGTTTGACTCCCGCATTCGAGAGATACTCGCTCATCGTGCGATCAATCGCCGGAGGCGTCACCAGATACCGCGCCGGCACCCCAAGGTCGCCATCATATTGCATCATGCCTGCATACAGCACGTCCGGTTTCGGGCCGCGATCGAATTCCTTCAATTCTTCCGCTTCAAACGCTTTGGTAATTTCCAGCGACCGATCTCCGCGGAAGTTAAAGAAAATGACGCTGTCGCCATCCACAATCGGGCCCACAGGTGCGCCGTCGCGTTCAATGACAAACGCGGGTAAATCCTGGTCCAAAATACCCGGATTTTCAGCACGGAAAGTTTCCACCGCTTCTTTCATAGAAGCAAAGGTCCGGCCTTCCGCTTTCACATGCGTCGCCCAGCCGCGCTTCACCATATCCCAATTGGCGTCATAACGATCCATCGTAATATTCATACGCCCGCCGCCCGATGCCACGCAATAATCGACCGTGCCATCTGCATTGATTTCTTTCAAGAAGGCATCGAAACGCTCGACATAATCCAATGCCGACGTCGGCGGCACATCGCGTCCGTCAATCAACGCATGAATCCGCGCCTTCTTTACGCCCTGCTCTTTCGCCTTCCGTAACATCGATTCCAAATGATTCAGGTTGGAGTGCACATTGCCATCCGAAAACAGTCCGATAAAGTGCAGCGTCGACGATCTGTCATTGACATTGGAAACGAGCTCCTGCCAAACCGAACCGTCGGCATACATCGCACCCGAGGCAATCGCCTTGCCAACCAAAGCCGCGCCCTGTTCAAAAACACGGCCACAGCCGATGGCATTATGGCCCACTTCCGAATTGCCCATATCTCCGTCGTCCGGCAGCCCCACTGCAACGCCATGCGCCCGCAACTCCGTATACAAGGCATTCTCATGCAACCAAGTCAGATTCGGAGTATTTGCCTGTTTCACAAAATCGCTTTCTGGATTTTTACCAATTCCGACCCCATCCATAATCACCAACACCACCGGACCTTCCGGCCCCGCAAAACTCTTACTCTTTTTCAACTCAATCATTTAAAACTCCAACTTACAGGTGCATCAATAAAAAACAATAAACGGCTTTTAATATTCCAGTCCCCGAATGGCAAAAATCATTATCATCAGAAGATTGGCGAAAATTTTAACGATTTCAACCAAATCGGGCATTTACTTGAATGCTGAAAAACTGATTTATTCAACAGCGCCTATTTTAACCTGATTTTTAAGGTGTAGTTTATCTATGCTGGATAATATGCCGATGTACGTAAAAACAATTTTCCGGATGACATCAGATCATACTTAATCATCAATTTTTAATGGCGGGTCTTGGTCTAACTGTGCTGTTCGCGAAAGTCCGGGCTCGACCAGCGATCTTTGACCTCAGCTATTTGATTGGTTGGTTGGTTTGTGCCGGTAAGCAGACATATTTTTTTGGGAGGCTGCTTTAAGCGATTGCTTTCCATAATTGAAGCGATTGATGAACGACGCTCATAATCGCCTTAGTCTACGTGTTTGTGCTTATTGTTAAGTGAACAAAAATACATATAAAATCTATTGACTCTTACCGACCCAAAGCGGAAGCTGGAGTATCAGACTCAATTTTCCGGATACCGGACATTCATTTGTCAAAAACAAGATCCGCCAAATTGCACCTCTAACATTTTAAGCTCAGTTTTTCCTCACTTTATTAGAAATTAAAATTTTGGTATTGCATATTTAATTACAAAAACCAGCTCGTCTAGCTTATCAACTTGATCCGCTGCTATTGATAAATTAAAAGATTTATCAATCTTTATGTCTTCAGTTTTGCCACGACATAAACTTATTTCACTACTTATTTTCGCTAGATCAATGGCCGTTTCGTCAATATTAATTGCAAATGAGCCTAGATCGCCTGTTACCTGAGCCAAAAACATCACTTCATCAATCATCGGTTTATCGATGATTTGAACCATATAAGGCAATCTTGTTTTATCAATTTTCAAATCAATTGCACCCGTTTTCTTGAGCATATGCCATTCATTCGGCAGATCATGCTTCATGTTCAAAGCAACATGCAGACCTGTCTCGTTGAGGGCTTGGGCAATGTTTTCAAGTTGTTTAGATAATGATTTATTGGCTGCCGCTTTGAGTCTTTCACCTCCCTCATTTGCGGTGTATTTAAGATGGATGATGGCATCAGAAATGGTTTGGTAATCGTATTGCCTGATGGACGGTAGTTCCAGCCGCCATTTACTAATGACACCAGCACCCTCAAATGGCAGATAACGTTCATCTTTAAAATTAAGCTCAAACATTCCGCTGTCATTCTGAGCGCTGCTTACAGCGACTGCCTTAATTGGAATTATATAAGCGCTAAAGCGCTCGTCTGTCTCCTCGGTATTTTCTTCATAAGATTTACCGCCTATAGCAGTATTACGAAATTTATTTTCCAGAAGATTTAGGGTTGCGTTTATGCCGGTATATGGTCCAACAATACAAGGAATCGACAGAGATAACGATTTGATCCGGCGTTTGTAATGTCCGGGATAATCCAGATCGAAGAGTGCCTCAGGTATAACAAACTCGCATTTACCAGTTTCTCTTAGCTGAATGATTGCTAATGGATCAAGTTGATAAAGCGATAAGTGTTTGGTGATTTCGTAATCGTAACCACGCTCGCTTTGATAAGCGGCTTCCAGTTGTTTTAGCCCAACATACAGCTGTTCACCCGCCAGCAGGCCTTCACGTCCAGCATCGAAATAACCAGATTGAATAAAATTAGCACTGGTTAATCCTCTTTCAAAACAATAAGTTCTCTCTGCCTTTTTAGCCAGATCATAAGCCAAGTTATAAACTTGGTGATACAAGGTTTTTAATGTACCGCGCATCCAGGTGTACAGTTCTTCATTGGTGTATTTATTCTTTAAGAACTCTTCGACTTCATTGGAGTTGTCAATTGCTTTTTGTTGATTGGAAATTTCCTGATTAGCAATGTTGATCCGGATTTCCTGGGCAGTAATTTGCTTGTCGATTTGTTTCAGCTCATAACCGGCAGCATTGGCTTGGAATATACGTTCTTGTATAGCACGGGTAAAGCCGCCTTTTTTGCCAGCACTAGTTGAAGCGTACGTTAACTCACTAGCATCTAATTGAACGAATTTAGCCCATGCTTGGAATGCAGCGCCTAGATTTGATCCTCCAAAGCTAATAGAACCACCGACTCCTAATGGTTGAAATTTAGCTCCAAAGGATGGAATAATGTGCATAATGCTTGCTAATTTTTCCGGTAGTGCGGCTTCTTTTTGTTTATTTTGAGCGTCACTTGCTTTATCCATATCCTCCTTTTCAAAAGGAATCAGTTTTAATCCGCTGTCGCCATCGACAGTTACAATTTCATTGGGTAGTCCATTAAATTCCGCAGTATCATTAGGCACCAGGCTTTCATCCAAGCCGCTAAGCTTCAAATAATATTTCATCCTAGCTTCGGGTGTCTTGCGGTTCTGTTGTAGGCTTTCAATATTTTTTTGCGCTTCTTCCAGTTGTTTCTTCTTGATTTCCATCACCAGGTTCTGCATGACGCTTTCATGTTTCGCCCGGATTAGCGCGATGGTTTCATTATCCTTTTTTTCGATTGCGGAAAGCATCGCACCGCCTAATGATTTCAATTCATTACACAATTCCAGCGCTTTTTGAAGTAAGTAATAGAAGCGATAATTCGGCATCGGTGTATTGAGGTCATTCAATACGGAGGCGATGCTTAATCCTTGCGCAGCGGCTTTAACTAGTAAAGCAGGATCAATTGGCGGTTCAAATAAGGGTAGTTTGCGGAACACACCTTCAATGTTCAAACAATGACGGATTTTATATAACCTATCAGCCAAGGTATCCCAATACCCTATGAGCTTAGGATTGTTAGGGATACAGAAGTACAAGGACGATGCGATGCCAAAGATGTTAGCAAAAGCTATCTCCTGATTAATCGTGCCAAAAGGCAAATTGGTTTGATTGCTGAACGGTGCGGCTAATTCCAGTTCAACCATCGCATTGCCAAATGCATCCCATTTATCCAGTAAGCCTAGGTAGGTTTGTGGTTTGATTTTGCCTCGCTTGGGTATCATCATAGGTTTTTGCCCAAGAATATGCCCAGCTAGAACATACAATTGCGTCGCTTGGTTGATAGTTTCAATTGTATCCTGGCGGAACAAGTAGTCTCCCCAAGCGAGCAGGTTGTCGATATACTTCATCACCACCCATTTCATATAAGCAACGGGGCGGCTTCTCGCTACAACATGCGGCATGAATGGTTTATTCCGCCATTCGTTTATTGCATCATTCTTCTTATTCGGCTTGAGATTATTGAATATACTATCTAGTATGTTTTTACTATCAATTTCGCGGAAAGGCTTAAATTGCCAAAAACGTTTATCAACCTTATCATCCGGTAACTCGCTTCCATCCCAATCCTTTGCATCAGCAATTGGATTGAACACAAAATGAAACCACTTCGTTGCTTCCTCATATTGCTGCGCTTTGCTTAACGCGTCGGCTAAGAGAATCGGTGTGTGGAAAAACAGTTCCCAGTTATAAAGGGAATAAGGGCGTTTTAGCTCGTGATAGATATCGGGAGTTCCAGAATTATCATCCTGATCGAATGGGCCAAACTCATCTAAAGAAATTGATTGGTTATGTTTAAAAAATTTCTCTAGCCGCCCTAAATTTAACATTTTTAACAAGTCTTTATTATCGGAATAATAGTACTTCAAAGCTGAAATATTAGAATTTGGATAATTGAAATTTACGTTATTATTTTCAACAGTAAAAGTAGCATCATCATTACCCCAGTTATTATTTGCCACTTGGAAAGATTGAATTTTATTAGATACTTTATGAAATAAAGGGTAATCAGTAAATTCTGAAATCATAGTAGCGGCTGGCATTTGAGTATCTGTGCCTTTGCTTAACCGGCTGCCACTGAAAGAAAATGAACCACTTGCAGCGGTGTCTTCAATTACGTGATCTTCCACTAATATAGTAATTTCCTCGTCTGATATTTTGGGTATAAAAATAAATCTATCTAAAAATCTATCAAATTTCTTTATAAATCCTGCAGGAACGGTTGAAATAATAATATCTAAGGTTAAGGCATCTGAAGATAATTGCTTTTGGGTCCATTTTCCATTCCGATACTCGCTCCATGCCATTTTTATTTCGTAGTAATCAATGGGTTTAGATTTGTTTATACCATCAGCATCATTGCCAAGATTGTTAAAGCTACCGGTTGCAGCAGGATTAGGTTTTGATTTCTTCATAATTTGTGGAAAGAAAATCAATAAGCGAGCATTCCAAACAAGCGGAATTAAATAACAGCCATTTGCAGTAACCACATGAGTATTCAGATCTTCTAAATCATAACTCGGAATATCCACCTGCATCTTTTCCCAGGGATACCAATTCATTTCATCCAGGGCGAGATATCGATAGTAGAAAATGTAAGGTGCATTACGGGTGCGGGAAAAAACATATAGCTTGGCATTCTTACTCCATTGAATACCACCTGTTGATGTGGTTGACCTAGTACCGTCTATGTATAACCCTACAACCTCCATATTCGCTACTTCATCGACTTTATAAAGGTAAGATTTCAGCGCATCAGTTACATTTTGTTTACTAATGTCTTTTTGTAAGAGTTCGCTCTCAAGCTCCTTAAAGAACGGGCTTTTATCGTCACGTAAATTGCTTTCTATCCAATTTTCAGGATATAAAAATACTTTACGGTTGGCTTCCCAGACTCGGTAGCGCTGCATCCACTCCCAGCGTATCCTGTCTAGAACTTCGCTCGAAATACCAATTTCCTTACCATCTTTATCGATTATTGATTCCAACCCCAGAAAACAACGCTGAACAAACAATTGCACCGATGAAAGTGCTTGTTTGATACGTGAGGTTTCCATGCACGCATCCATTTGCACATCGATCAGAAAATATTCAAACAAACCATCGGCGTCAATTACATTCCAGGCAATGAGTTCCGGTTGTTGCAGAAGGTAAGCTGTCAAAGCATCTCTTTGATGGTTTCGTAATTGGTCATTTAGCGGTTTTACGACCTGTTCCCAATCGGTTTGATTGTATCGGGCACGTATGGCATTTTTAATGCTATCAGCAATACCCCGGCATTTTTTAAAATTGGAACTTGGAATTGCCCAATCGAAAAGCAGATTGATGTCCATGCCGATTTTATCTGCCACCTTCAAGGCTTTTTGCAACTTGAGTAGATTTTTTTCGTTGCGGTAATCTTCTAACTTGGCAATGTTAAAATGTTCCGCAGCGATTAGTTTATCGATGCGATCTTTCTTCCAAGTAGTTAGCTCAACTATTTTATCGCTCAGTTTAGTTGCGTCTGATGCTGGGTAATTGGTCCAACCCCAAAAATCCAAGATGTTAATCTTTGTCTGAGGTAAAGAATTACGTAGCCGAGTGTAGGCTTCTAAATGCAGCCAATGAATAAGCGTCAGCGCATTAAAATCGAGGCCATCGAATTCTCCTTTGTGCCTATCTAAAAACCGAATTTCATCCGCACTTAATTCAAAACCCGATACCAGCATGGCGGCTTTTTTTAAGACAATTAAGGCAGGTTCGGCTTGCTTTGAAGCAAAGTCTGGAATTAAAGCTGATGAAGGAATGGCTGTAATCGCAGATGCCGCGGTTTTCCAGAAAATATTTTTGAGTTCTACACCCGTCGTCGCTAGCTTATATAATTTGCCTGCCTGCAATTCTTTAGTATCGCTCCACCATTCATTGGTTGGGTCTTCCTGGGCGGTAAAATGTAAAGCAACCCCATCAATACTCACAACAGGGGCTGGATCGCTGTTTTTAATAATAAAGGTAAAGTTAGCATTGACAGCAGGAATTAAAAATCCGCTCCAATTGGTTTCAGTTGGCTTGGAACTGTCTTTGATTTTTTCAAAAATGCTATAAATCGGTTCGGCTGGCGTACCCAGCTTTAGTATTTTTGAGACCAATTCATCGGTTACTTTGCTCTCAAGTTCCGCATAAGCAGCCAAGGTATCTATGACAAAACGATGCGTTAATTGCTGACGTAAATAGGGCAAGAAAATTTCTAAAAACGCGACACGTTTTTGGGGGACGGTGTTAGGGTCTGGATCTCCTGCCGGAATCTTATCAAGTGGCCGAGTAATATCACCCAATTTGATAATGGCTTCCAATGCTGCTTTTTCGGCGGCAGTTTTGGTTTTTTCATCTTCGAAAACGCCAGACAAAATCTCTTTAAATAATTTTGACTGTTGTTTTTGAATACGGGTAAGGGCCGCAGACCATGCTAGTTCTGTACTTAAATTTTTATAGTCGTTGATTTCTGAATCGGTTAAAACCCCGGTAATCTGAATACTGCCAAGGGCTTTGTCATATTTCAGTTTAGTTTTAAGCGTTTTGGTATCGGGAATTGTAAAGTCCAAATTCTTGGGTGCATTGGTCGTAAAGATATTCGTCCCTTCCAATACACCGATCATTTTTTCGACAATACCCGTATCAAACAGCAAGCTGGCTTTAGTCCTGACTAGATCGCTGGTAGCTTGTTCTTGGATATCTATTTTTTTAGCTTCCGCATCGGAAATCGCGGGATCAGCAACTAAATCTTTATGTGCCTCGTCTATGGCGTTTAAACCGTCATATAACGTCTTGCTCAAAAGCAAAACCGTCTTTTGGCTAGGCGCAAACGGTTTCTTTTCATCGTCGAAATTTCTAATAATGTAATTGAGTTGTTGATAGGTAAAACCTGCATCTTCCATTTTTGCCCAACGTTCCATAAACTCGAACGATGTATCGGCATTTTTGAAAATATCGCCGAATAAAGGCAAGATGTTGAGAAAGGCAGGAATCCTCAAGCCTAAAATTTTCGACAATAACCGGTAGCGGTACAACAACGACAGGTTATCAAGCGATAATTTATCTGCCAAACCGCTAGCTTGCATGATTGCTAGCAGATCATCGGCAGAAAGATTCAGTGCAGCCATAACTGCTGGAAGGTGATCAAGCAATTTGGCATCACTGGTCAGATAGTTGCCTTTACTATCCTCTTTGAAGACCTTATCTATTCCCAAAATGTTATGCGTTAGGAATAGACGTTGATACAGCGATTTTTTGCCTGAGGTGCTGATCTGCGTCCAAAAACACAACAGCTTGATGAGTTCAAATCCTGTTATGTCTAGCAATTTTTTGACAGCTACCAACTGATGTATGAGCCTGGGATTAATATCAAACACTTCAATACAGATGTCTTCAGCGCAATCTTCACAGTCTCCGCAATCTCCCCCAACATTATTGCAGTCGTCCGAATCGCTCCCATCGCAAAGAATCTCGACGGGATGATTTACGCCATTACCAACTGGTGCCTTAGAAACACTTAGCCCGATGATCGCCTTATCGATCTCGTCAACCGTCCAGCCCAGCTTCCGCCACAACCGGATAAAGCGATGTATCTTATCGTACTCAGCAACAGTTAATGGAGTGCCATCCAGATGTTGCAGCAAAGCGGTATCAAGGTCGCAACTGTCTTTTTGTTCAATAAAAATCAGATAAATTTCATCGTTAATAAGCAGAAAAATTCCTTTCTCACCTTTGTCCCCAATGAAAATCAAATTTTTCAGGACATTTGGATCAGTTGGTTCTTCCGTATCCTTTAAGGTTAATTTTCCAGTTTTCTTATCAATGCTTCCTATTTCGACCGGTTTTCGAAGCCCATAATAAATTTTGCAATCTTTGACTATGGCTACAGGATTGGTTGATTTAGCTAAATGTGTTTGTGGAGAGGCAATATTGAAAATTTTCCCATCAACACACCCCCTGCCATTCTCAATCACAATCATCTTGCCGATTTTTTCGAAATAGCATTTCACCCAGCAAATGATGTCTTTATCGCAAATCTCTGCTTCGTCTTCACATGGTGTTGGACAACTCAGAGCCTTTTTATTAGTTAACAATTCGATTTGCTCTTTGAGCAATGGCACTAGCTCGGCCAGTTTTTCACCCTTAACCAAGTCTTCCGCCATCTTATCGATGCCATGGATTTTGGCGTAGTTCTGTAAAAACCGGTAACTAAAATGCAGGCTTTCCATGATGGTTTTTGCTCTTCCTTTAGGCATGCAAGGATTGAGTGTCTCCGTAAGCAACAGATCGACTAAATTGAAATAGTCGATACCGGTGCGCCGTAGAAACTCTTTTTTGATAAGCGTCAGCCCGTTATCGCCAAGCATTGTAGCTTCGTCATCATAGCCGTAGTATTCATGCACCGGCTTGACGCCAATTAATGCGCGGTATTCATCATCCGTATGATGTTTATTTTTCAACTTGTCCATCAATGCCTTGCTCTCAAAGCATTCTTTAGTCAGGATGACGTATTCTTCCTTGGTCATCTCTAAATATTCCGCATCGGAAGCTCTATCCAAAGCCTCATCTTTCAGCCGGGTTAATTCGGCATCATCGCCCACATTATTTTTCTTGAAGGTATCGATCAACTCATAGCGGCTAGTATCCAGGAACTTAAGATAAATTCTGGCGGCATCAATTGGCTGATGGTAAGGCAAGGTGAAGGGGTAGACTTCGCTCTTTAAAATGCAATAGGCTTTATATTCGGTATGCTGCGGCTCAGCTAACAGTTCGCTACTGGTTTCATCATCTACATTGAAAGGTTTGAGGCGCTTGAACGCCACGTAATTTTCCATGACCTCGTTAACCAGATCTACATAAGGAATCAACGTATTGGTGTTCTGGCAAGTCAGTTCCAAGCAACCTAAATCCGGTCGACGGTCAAACAGTTTTTCTAGCGGTGTATCGGTTATATCTTTAGGATCAGTTTTAATTTTGATCGACCCTGTGGCATTAGGATCAAGATTGTTATTGCGTAAATAGTTTAACAATTCCACATAATATGCCGCCGCACTATAAACAGAATTACATTCTCCACACTCACAAAAATCGGCATCGCCAAACAGCAAATCCCAGGAAAGATTGTTTTGGGTTATGCTCTCTTTGAGATACTCGGCAACAGAAAGCGGTTTTACTATAGCGCTTCCGACTGGCTTCATTATTTTTGCTTGCGGATGTCCTGTTAAATTCAAGCTCTTATCGATCATCGCCACGCCGGTGGGCTGGGCGGCTTCCCTGATCGACATCAAGAAATGTTCGTTACGAACCTTGGTTTGCTGGGCATTATGATGAATTTGCGCGAGGGTATTCTCGTCCAGATCACTTTCGCCAAAAGCGGCCATAAACTGCGCTTTAGGCAGGGCGGATATTTGCATGGCCGACTGCACTTTGGCGTTGTACAAAACAGGCACGGCATCCGGTTCCGGGCTGACGGCAACGATACGCTGTAAGGTTTTTAATTGCGTTTTGACGGCTTCTTGACCATCAGCTGAAATGTTTTTAAAGACCTCTTCGTTTTTGATCACTTCGTATACGGAAGTGGTTTTAATATTAAAATCCGGTTGTTTGGTTAATACCGTAGCGACATTTGCGCCGGTGGCATCATTGAGGAATGGCACTTTCGGGTCTTTGACTAGGTTGACCAACATCGCGGTCGGCTCAAATTTAAAAAGGTCGCGGCGCAGGTTTAGCGCAAAAACCTGTTTTTCTTCCTCCGACCCAGCAGGCGCACTAGCCTTCACTTTATCGATGAAAGCCGCTTTATCCAGCGATAGGGCAATATCGCGTAACGAATTAATTTGCTGGTCTTTTTGAAACAGCGACACTAACTTGCCATTGTTATTACTCCACACCGACAGATTGTGGGTAAACTCCAGCTTGTTGATGACCGTATCGGTAAAGACTTTCTTGTCAGTCAGTTCGGATTTAATGGCCGACCACACACCGTTATGTTTGCTGAATATTTCGGCAAACACTTTTTGTTGATGTTCGGCTTGCAAATCGAATTTAAAAAAATTGATTTTTGGGTCTAATTTTAGAGTTTCGCTTGTTGCGGCCATCGTATCCTCCTTAGTGGGGAAGGTTAATTCAAAACAAATAGTTGGTTATCTTTATCCGGTTTATGCTCAGATTTATAAAATTTAGATCATTCTCGTTCGGTAACTTCTAGCTGGGATTCCAAACCGCCTGCCCAATCATCTGGATATAGTCCGTCTCTTACATAGCGATGAAAGCTGAAATAAGGCCAGTCTTTTAATTGTTTCACCAACGAATGTTTCATCGGATTCCAATGTACGTAATCTACATGACGCATGTAATCGTTTTCGTTGCGGATCGCATGTTCCCAAAACCGTCGTTGCCATATTCCTCGTTCTCCCTTGGCGATTCGTACATTCGAACGTCTCTCGGTGCGGGGCAATTTCTGCACAAAACGAATCTTGATGCTTTTCCAGCGGTTGGAAAAATCATCATCGCCTAGCGGCAATGTCCACACCGTGTGCATGTGGTCTGGCAACACCACCCATGCATCAATATGGAATGGCCGCTCCTGTTTGGTTGCCCGTACCGCCTCGCGCAAATCGTCAATATGACGTACCAACAAATCCTGCTTCCGTTCCAACAAGTCACTGTAAAAAAGTATGTGCCTCCAGGCACCCGATAGCGTCGAAAATCCGGCATCTCAATCCACATCAAAATTTGCAAGGACGGATGTCCGATAGGATGATCCGCCAAATCCAAATAAATCAACAACGTCAGTCCATCCCATTGCCCTACGGTTCTATGATCCTCATCTTCACAAAAAAATATATCATCGCATAGCGCGGGACATTAAGTATCCAAAGCCTGCTGTAAGTCCGCCAACGATAGCAGCTCCTGCTAGAAGAGGGACAGTAACGGGTGCGGAGACAATTAAAGCTCCTACAGCCGCTACTCCCATTGCGACACCAGCGCCAGTAACAACAGCAGTGCTTGCTCCTATTCCTGTTGAAGCTGCTTCCCCCATTCCAGCGTCTCTCGCAGCACCTTCTGCGAGAACTCCCACAGGAGCACCTACTACTCCTCCAACGAATCCCGGTCCTGGAGCTCTTGCCCCGGAAGCTGCAGCAGCCATCAATCTTGGCAAACCTGCCTGTGCTGCCAATGGAACTAAAGCTTCTGTTGTAACAACTGCTTCAGCTGCTCCAGGTATAAGCATTGTACCAACTGCGGTACCGACACCAGGGCCTCTTGAAGCAGGGGGTGACGATCTCGGAGCAGGCGTACTTGGACTATCAAAGTCAAACGATAATTGCACCATCGGAGTTGAAGGAGTTAGGGATGAAGGTGGTGCGTTCGGCGTTCGCGATCTATTGAAATCAAAGCTTAGTTGTGGTGACTCTTGTTCTGCAAACGGAAAACTTAATTGACCTGGACCTATACTAATACGCGGGGTACTAGCTGAACTTGATGAAGGTAATGTAATAGTTGGTGTTGGAGTGCTAGTAGGGGGTGTCCAAGAGATTACACCTCTTACTTCTGGTGAAAGGACGGTAGGAGGTGGATTGGGAATTGGAGCTCCTGTGTGAGTCCTGTCAGTTCGGAAATATGCACCAGGTATTGCTGTTGCTGCTTGCCGGTCAGCAGCCTCCTGTACCGATTGTTGTAGGTTTGCCAATCGGTGCTGCGGACCTAACCACTGTACCCCACCAGGAGGAGTACTCCATTGAGGCGTAGTAGGATGATGTCCCGACTGATAATCACTGGGATTTTCACCAAACATTAATGCCATATTCCTAACATAAAGCCGGATATTAGCTTCCTGGGAGTAAGAAGTCTGCGTTGCCCTAGTTTGAATAGTAAACTGTTCAATTAGATGTAATTGAGGAGGTGGAGGTGTCGATTGGGTACCCTTTCCATCTTTAAATAGTAAAGGATTTCCTTGACAGTAGGCATATACATTTACTCCATCGCCAACCCCAATCGGATCACAACTCCCCCACCTCCCCAACCACGGCAAATAATACCTCGCCGAGTGATACTCCAACCCACTCTCCTCATCCCGCTCCATACCCGTATACCGGTAATGTTTAGCCGCCGCCTTAATCCCGGCATTCTTCGCCTGAAACGCCGTCGTCCCATAGGGATGGTATTCCTCATAACTAATCACCTGCGCGGCATCGTCCAACTCCAGCGCCGCCGAGCCCAAATGGTTATGCAATTGATAACGCACGGTTTGTTCGGGACTGGTGCGCCCCAACGTCACACCCAAAACCACCCGTGGTTTGGTTTCGGTGTCTATCATCACAAAGCGATGTTGTTTGTCCATCAAGCTCAGGCTGGTACGTTCCAACCCGGCATCCGTGCCACTGTATTGTTTATAAAGCTCGTACCCAGCAATATAAATCCGCTCGTCTTTTTTGCTTGGCGTTGCATCACTATCTGCGGTATTTTCGGTCAGCTTACGGATGCGCTGACCTTGACCATCATATTGGTAATAAGTGGTTTCTGGTGTGCCTCCGTCGGTGCGGCGTTGACGGATGGTTTTAATCAATTCTTCTTTAAAGTTCCAATCTATATCTTCCAAATGCGACATGGCAGTCATAAAGCCATGTTGAGCATGATGCGGGTAAAGATAGGTATTGGCGCCGATTTGGGTGCTAATCAGCCGATTATTCGTGCCCTGATAATTGTAATTGCGCAGCCAGGCATTGCCGGAAGCCTGATGGCGCATTTGCAGGATGTTACCCACCGCATCGTATTGATAGCTTTGCGTGTAATTACGCATCGCCATCGGGTCGCCGGGATTGAGTTGCTGAATGAAAGCTGCATCGTTCCAATTGTCCTTGACATCGAAGGCTAAGGGCTTGTCGTTTTCCCTGCCGCTGGCTGCTACCAGCCTATACAGCGCGTCATAAGTGTATTGTGCTATGCCTTCAATTTTCTGGTTATTGAAGAACACCACCGGAATGTTCTTATCTTCGATATGGGTGATATTACCCACCGGATCGAAGGTGTAACGCCAATCCTGCAAGGGATCATTGTTTTGACGTTTGGTTTCTAAACGGATCAGCCGGAAGGTTTCCTTATCGTAAGTAAATTGGCTGATGACATTGTTGCCGTAGATGATTTTATTACGTTGACCTTTTTCATTGTAATCAATGTCTTTGATGTAAGTAGTGGCACTCGCCAGATTTGGATGTTTGACGGTTTCGGCATTCAGCAATCCGGCTTCATTGTAGGAAGGCGTAATAATGCTGCCATCCGGCGCGATTTGGCGGGTAATTCGTCCCAGGGCATCGGTTTCGGTGGTAAAAGTGAAGCTGTCAACTTCCAGGTCGTTGACCAAGTTGGCATCCAGCCAATTGGCGATGCCTTTATAATCCTTGAACAGCTTGCGCGTAGTGGCTTTGGGCTGGCCTTTGAAGTCGTATTCCGGTGTTTCGATAACCCCGCCGGTATCGAAATGCTTGACGATTTGACCTCGCAGGTTTTTCTGTTGCGGATCGGGCTGGTCTTCGCCGTAAAAAATCCGCTCAAAAATGTGATTCAGAACTGTACCGCCATCACCCCCAATAACCTTGCTATGCGTAGGCCGGTGCAGTATGTCGTAAAAATATTGGAACTCGTGATTGCGTTCGTCCCAGGTACGGAGCGGATTGCCGAGCACGTTGATCAGCAGCCAGCGCTGCCCGGCATCCATGCTGCGTTGATAGACCTTGGTACCGAGCATGTCGTATTTGTATTGCATAACGACGTTGCCACGGGCATCGGTCACCTTGCGTAAATTGCCTTCAATGTCCAGGGTAACGCTGGTCAGGTAAAATTCGTCTGCTCCATTGCTGATGCTTTTGTTATATTCTACCGATAAAACCGGCCTGCCTAAGGTGTCGAAATGTTGCGTAACCGGTGTATTAGCATGCTTGGCCACTTGCTCGGCAGCAAATTTTTCCTTATCCGGGTCTTTGCCTGACGCCAGCAGTTCCGCATCGATCAAATGATTGCTGCGCTTGTTGTACCAGGTGGATTCCAGCACGGTATCGTTAGGGTCATAAATGACCTGTTTCCACGAATCAAATTCGGTACGCGAAAACGTGCCATCCGGCAATTCGGTTTTGATCAGCCGTCCGGGCGCATCGTAATACATCAGCGGCGTGACCCCGGATTCGACCAGTTCTTTCAGATCTTCGTATTGATGTGTAACTGAGAAATACGGCTCGTATTGCTTGACGGCATTGCCCTTATTATTAAGGACAGTTCTGCCGCTGCCGATCCAGCGCAGTTGTTTGGGATTTTGTGCTAATGTGTCAACTTCGGTAATACTAAAACTGCCGTCGGCATTAACCGTCATTTGCTTGGCCTTGCCCGGTTCAGCCTGGGCTTTTTTCATCACCACTTGCCCGAGGCCGTTGGAGTATTCAAAGCTGAGTTGAACCGGCGAGTTGTTATTCTTTTGAAAGTGCTCCTCACGCAGTATGGAAGCGACCACAACTGGCTTACCGGAATTTTTAAAGGTATTTAAGTCGTAAACAAAACGGGCTGTGGCGTGTTGCAGCAAATCTTTGCCGTGTGACACAAGCACATCCGATGCTGGGGCTTGGAAGAAATTGTCTATTAGGGTGATTTCAGCATCGGAACTGAATTCACTGAGGCCATTTAAGTCGTCGGCTTCATTGCCTTTTCCGAATACCGCCAACGCTTTGACCATGCCCAGTTCGTCAACGATCACTTCCGAAAAATTGCCGTTGGCATCTTGCATTCGCTTCGGTGACAAGGTGCGGAAGTTGAATTGCTCGACTTTGTGTTTATTGCCGATGGCATCTTCAATTTCTTCGATGAAGAGGAAATAATCGCTGTAATAGCGTACTATCGATTTAGCACCGAACGGGTCGATATAAGATACCGGCACATAGAAACGGTTTTGCGCATCCAGAAAGTTTTCTGTGGCTTCGATGAATTGCGTGGTTCCCGAACGTATCCACCAATTGCCGTCGCCGCCAAATTGAGTGAATTTGCCTTCCAGCATTAATGAAGAATCTACTTTTCCGGCATAAATATCGGTTAACAGATTGGGCGTATAGGCCAATTGGTAGCTTTCAAAAGGCAATGCCAGTGATTCCAGTTTATGTAAAGGTAAGGGCGAAGTTAAGTTATTGCCGCGATAAAGTGTGCAAACCTGTTCGATCAGCCTTTTTTGCGGCGTGCCGGGTGCGGGATTGCTGTCAATCTGTTGATATTCCAGGGTAGCAGCAGTATCGAGTATGGTTTCAAAATCACTAATGGCGTATAAAGCGCCGAATTTGGTTACGCCTTTTAGTTCATAGGTTTCAGTAGCCGATGGCAGCCTGAGCCGGTAAGCTTCTGGTGTGGTGATATCGTTAGTAAAGCGATTTTTAGAGTAGGTAATTATGGTTTGGTTTTGCGCTTGTTGGGTGACCAACGGTAAAGTCGCATCGGTTTTTAAACGAGGATAAACGACTGAAGCAGATTCCAGGACATTGCCAAATTCGTCCAGTTTTATATTCAAGGTATGGGCAATACGTGGGTCATCTGTGTTGCGTTCATAGCTGTAGGAAATCGCTTCGTTTTCTTTGACGATGAATATAGCAAAAGGATTTTGCCCTTTGGGTTGTAACAGTTCGACCACACAGTTATGCGTCGCGACTGAATAGGGCGTTAAGGCTTTTTGCCGTTGTTCCGGTGTTGGATTATCTGTAGGCGCATCATGGGCAAAGACCTCAGTACGCAGGCTCATGCCTTTGCAAGCGCGCAGTGCTTCCCGCCATTCATCAAAACTGAGATGCGCCAGTAGGGAGGCTTCCAAGCCTGGCGCTAGGATTAATCGGGCATCTTGCAACGGCGTTTCAAGATTGGCCAAATCAAAGCCTTGCCGCCGCATTTCTTCGTACCAATAATCGTCGGCAAATTGGTTAAGGATTTTTTCTTTCGTCAAAAAAGCACCGGTATGAAACCAAGATTTAGTGACTACCGGTTCTTGATGCAGGGTTTGGTCAACAATATTGGTGGCATTGCCTTTCACCCAATGATCAAAGTCTTCGCTATCGATTTGCTCGACCATACCGAAGCCGCGAAACTCTCGCTCCGCATGGTCGTAATAACCGTGATGGTATTTGTATGAACTAATAAAGCGGTAACCGGAAATCCGATCCCTGGTTTCGGTTTTGGATATGCACTGCACCGGAAAATGCAGTTTGGTTACCCACGGTTTACCTGCCAGTTTGTCTTCCAGATAGAACTGGGTTGAAGGCGTATATTCCAGTGAAACTTCTTTACCTAAATTGTTTTTGTAACCGATCATGACATGCGGTTTTTTACTGCTCATCAGGTCGATATAACGTAAAGGTGATCCTGCGTCTTTAGATAAATGACTTGACCAGACAATGCAGGCCACGCCTGTACCCAGTAGGTCGGTGACGGTGATTTTGGCCTGGTTATTAATCTCCGGGAAATTTGTTATCTCAAATGGTTTGGCGCTAAAAGCGTTACCGCTCAAGTTCATCCAGCAGCTAAATTTATTTTTGGCAAGATAGATGATGTCGGTTGTGCCGGAACCGTCAATATCTGCCAAACGCAAGAAAGCTGGATTAAAAGCATCGGGACTGTCGAATACTGGTGCACTGTCCATCGCCACTTTTGTACCGAATTTGCCATAACCTAAGTTAGGCCAGTAACATACTTCGCCGTTACGAATCCTGACAATATCGGTCAGGCCATCACCCGACATATCTGCAAGAAAAATGGTCTGCTTGGCATCGGCAAAGACGACATGCGGCCCTGCTTCTTCATCGAAAACTTTTACAGTTCTGTTAGCCGCAGCATAGCCTTTTCGACCAAGAGATTCATACCAAGTGAAAACATGGTCTTCGGTAATTAACACATCCGCTTTGCCGTCGCCGTTAAGATCGAGCATGCGCGTGTAGGCATCGCTAAGGTTAATATTGGGAATATTTTGAAAATTACGGAATGGCTGCCACTCTTCCTCGTCGCTTAATTCAAAATAGCCCTTCGGTTCCTGATTAATATTGACTAATTGTTTGCCGCCGTCTGCATCTAAATCCAATAGTTGGAGTCCTAAACCCAATCCTGCGAACGAAGGCTTTGACGACACCAATTTGGCCTGTGCGAATTTACCTTGCCCTAAGTTATGTTTGTAAAACCATCCACCTGCTTGTTCGGTTAATATTCCGGAAAGCCCTTCATTGAATAAATCGGTAAATTGATAGTCGGATTCATCTAAACCGACCGGGTCGTGAACGAGGTCTTCTATTGATATGTATTTAACTTCTTCGTTCCAGGCATGTTTTCGATAGTCAAACTCAGTCGCAGGCAGGCTTTTTTTGGTGTAGCTGCCATCAGGTTTTTTAATATAGCCGACAGGGGTTATGGATCTTAGAAAGGTGAAACCTTGTTGCTGATGGGTATCGTATTCAAAATTGATTGATTTAACTAAGGATGAGCCGCCAGGGAGTTCGCTGAAATTGTGAAACAGTAATACTCTGTTGCAAAGACGCGTCGTTCTTATTTCAAATCCGGATTTGTAATCTGAAAATGCATCGTTTCTAAATTTCCAGTCATTAATTTTGTTGAAGGGTGAGTTAATGTCGTATTCGCCATAATCGAATACGGTTTGAAAGAAATAATCTGCTTCCGTTGGAAATGGATCGTTGAATTTTTTGTAAGGTGTTTTATTGCCGTAAAGTACTTTTTCGAGATAAAGATTTGTATACGTAATTTTGCCAGCTTTTAGGCGGTTATTTTGATATAAAAAATTGTCATCAAGGCCTTTGCTGTCTTCTTTCTTATAGAGGTAATGGGTACAGTTGCCTTTGTCGTCAAAAACAAATTCCGGCAACCATTCGTAAATTGTTTTGGTATCTTCAGGGTGGACGATAATGGAATTTTCAGTCCAACCGAATAGAGTGGTGACATTGTCTTTAGTGATGACACGCCATTTAATGATATAGCTGGTTTTATGTTGCCATCGTTCAATCCTGGCAAATAAGCCTTCGATCCGTGGTTTGTAATATCGGATTAGGTATTGGTCGTCTGGTGAAGAGATTTCCTTTATAAGGTAGATGCCCTTCGCGTCTTTACGAAAACTGCCGTCGGGATTTTTGGAGAACTCAGGAACGAGGTCTTCGGCTTCGGAAAAAAGAAAAATATCCGAATCGATAGCATCTAGGTATTGCGGCAGTTTTTTATCAGTTTTGCGCTTGATAGAAGCTAATGATAAATTCCAGCCTAGACCGAAAACACCATTGCCTGCGCCAGAATTGTATGATAGGTTTAATACTGGCGAGCTTCCCCGTGCGGGTGAAAAAGGTAATGGGATTGAAAAACCAGCAGTTCCATTGACGGCATTAACGGAAAATTTTTCGTCAATACCTTTAATTGCCCCTCCACCTTTAGGTAATTCGATAGAAGGGGTCGAAATAGCATTCGACTTCGTCTTTCCCCTTTCTGTACTGAGGAAATCTTCCGATGTCTTTTCCTTCTTTGTTTCCGTCTTCATAGGCACAAAAAGATAAACATAACTTACCCCTCCTAATGCACATCAGTCTTACACTTAGAATTATGCGACGATACTAACGCTTAAATAAAAAAATGTCTGTAAAAGATTAACTTTCTTTCTTCATATTAATTTTGATAAGTGTTATGTTTTTCATAAAAAATGCGTAGGATGGCCGTTGTGCCATGAAATTAAGTTCAAAAAGCCCTAGATTTCAATGTCCGCTTTTTGAAAATTTAAGGTCTGTTGTTGGAATTAACGAAGGACCGGTCTTGGCCGCTTGAAGCCATTCGCTGTCAGTACCTGTGTAATATTACCGGATCAAATCTGAACTTTTAAAACTGGTCGCTGTATTTATATCAATGAGAAATTTGATAGCGTAATGCTTAATCATGAGTCCTTAATGCCGCATTTACTTGGTCTATTGCTCTCTTCGGCCGAGAAGGTTCTAAGTTCGTGCGGATGAGAAGGTAAAGCACTACCCTCACCTTAAAAGCCGACATCATACAAAATCGGAAAGATCCAGCTTATAGGTAAACGCACAGATATGCAGATTGAAAAAATGGCCGTCATCCATTCGGCGACTTTGTAGTTATACATAACCCGAGTCACACCGATTGTTAAAGATCACCTATCTCAATTAAGATCATGTGCCCAACACACAAATAGTATGCATAAGATGAACGAAACAGAAAACCTAAGCGAAAGGACAATCGATTTGCAGGAACTGCTTACCTCGCAGCAAACACTGTTGCTATCGACGGCTTCGGCAAACTGTGTTCCTGATCTTAGCTACGCTCCCTTTGTACGGGACCAGGCCGGGTATTTCTATATCTTTGTCAGCGAGCTTGCCGGTCATACTGCCAATTTATTTAATAATCCGCTGGCTTCGGTCATGTTTATTCGCCCGGAATCCGAGACCCGCAATCTTTTTGCGCGCGAACGTGCGGTATTCAACTGCTCAGTCAAAGAGCTGGATCGCGATAAGCCAACTTACACGGCACAGCTAATGGCGTTGCAGGATAAATTCGGCGAAGTTGTCAGTGTATTAAGGTCGTTATCCGATTTTCACTTATTTGCCTTATGCCCGGAAAGCGGCCGATATGTTGCGGGTTTTGGCCGGGCCTACACAATTAATGTTGAGGATGATACATTGTCCTCGTTGACTAAAAAGCAGTAACTGCGTGCCTGTTCCTATCCATCAAGACTTACCTGCTCTCCTTTCTATCTCATTGTTTTTAAAATAACCGCCATCTTACTTGCCTGGAAAATGGATGCTGATTTACAGGGATGACAGAAATCCGAGTAGTGGCTGGATTGACGATCCGATTCCGTTCATACTGGACCCCGTATTCTCAAGCTGAATTCCGATGCCATGCCGTTAACATCGTTTCATCCTATCGTCGCCCAGTGGTTCAATACCCATTTCGACGCCCCCTCGGACGTCCAGCGCCAGGCTTGGCCTGCGATTCGCGCGGGCGAATCCACGCTGATCGCCGCCCCTACCGGCTCGGGCAAAACCCTGGCGGCATTTCTTGCGGCCATCGACCAGTTGGTGCAACAGGGACTGGAATCGCCGTTACCGGATGAAACCCGGATTCTCTATATATCGCCGCTCAAAGCGCTGTCCAACGACATTCACAAAAACCTGGAGCTGCCGCTGAACGGCATTCGCCTTGCATTACTGGAAAACGGCCTGCCCGATGTCGCTATCCGAGCCCAAACCCGCACCGGCGATACCTCGACCGCAGAACGCTCGGCGATGAAGCGCCATCCGCCGCATATTCTGGTTACCACGCCGGAATCTCTTTACATATTGCTTACCTCGGATTCAGGACGCGAGATGCTGAGCACAGTGCGTAGCGTCATAGTCGATGAGATCCATGCGCTGGCAGGCAACAAGCGTGGCGCGCATCTTTCGCTTTCCCTGGAACGCCTGACACAATTGACAGCAACCCCGCCGGTGCGCATCGGTTTATCCGCCACGCAAAAACCGGTCGAACTGATGGCGCATTTTCTAACCGGAACCCAGGCAACGCAGTGCACGATTATCGATACAGGGCATAAACGGCAGCGCGATTTGCAGATAGAAGTCACCGGCTCGCCGCTGGAAGCGGTCATGGCGGCGGAAGTCTGGGGCGAAATCTACAATCGTCTTGAACAGCTGATCGAGCAGCACCGCACGACACTGATTTTTGTGAACACCCGCCGTCTGGCCGAACGCGTGGCTGCAGCGCTGGCCGAACGCTTGGGCGAAGAATTCGTCACTTCCCATCATGGCAGCCTGGCCAAGGAACACCGCCTGGCAGCGGAACAGCGTTTAAAACAGGGCACACTCAAGGCCTTGGTGGCGACGGCTTCACTCGAGCTCGGTATTGATATCGGTGAAGTGGATCTGGTTTGCCAGCTGGCTTCGCCGCATGCCATATCAACCTTTCTGCAACGGGTCGGGCGATCCGGTCACCAACTTGGCGCTACGCCGAAGGGACGCCTGTTTCCGCTGTCGCGCGATGATCTGGTGGAATGCACGGCCATGATGGCGGCGATTCAACGGGATGAACTGGACCACATCTCGATTCCTGATCATCCGCTGGACGTACTGGCACAGCAAATCGTCGCCGAAATTGCCAGCCGCGAGTGGCAGGAAAACGAACTTTATCAGGCTTTTTCCGCCGCATGGCCTTACCGGGAACTGACGCACGAACAGTTTATAGACGTCGTCAAAATGCTCAGCGACGGCTTTCATACGCGGCGCGGTCGGCGCGGTGCCTATCTGCACAGGGATGCCGTTCATGGCATGCTGCGGCCGCGCAAGGGTGCGCGACTAACCGCGCTGCTTAACGGTGGAGCCATTCCCGATCAATTCGATTACGATGTGATCTTGCAGCCGGAAGGTATTTTTGTCGGCACCTTGAATGAAGACTTCGCTTTTGAAAGCCTGCCGGGCGATATATTTCAATTGGGCAACAGCTCGTATCGAATGCTCAAGATCGAACAGGGCCGGGTATTTGTTGAAGATGCCCACGGACAGCCGCCCAATATCCCGTTCTGGATGGGTGAAGCGCCCGGCCGTAGCGATGAACTGTCGCTTGCCGTATCGAATTTGCGCGCAACCGTGGATGCCAAACTCGAACAGGGAGAAGATTCGGCTTACCATTATCTGAAAGAGGACCTGAAGCTTCCCCATGCCGCGGCGGAACAACTGGCGCAATATCTGGCTGCGGCCAAGGCGGCTTTAACGGTATTGCCTACGCAGCAGAAAATCGTGTTCGAACGCTTTTTCGATGAAACCGGCGATATGCATTTCGTCATCCACTCGGCTTACGGTTCCCGGATTAACCGGGCTTGGGGCCTCGCACTGCGAAAACGCTTCTGCCGCCGCTTCAACTTCGAACTACAGGCCGCTGCCAGCGAAGACACCATTGTGCTGTCGCTAGGTCCGACCCACAGTTTTCCGCTGGATGAACCCGCGCAGTACCTCAAGGCGGCTACGGTCAAAGACATTCTGATACAGGCGCTGTTAGCCGCCCCGATGTTTCCGTCGCGCTGGCGCTGGGTTGCCAATACCGCGCTGGCCGTGCCGCGCAACCGCGCAGGCAAGAAAGTCCCTGCCTATTTTCAACGCAACGACGCCGAAGACCTTATCGCCCTGGTCTTTCCTGATCAGCTCGCCTGCCAGGAAAACATCGCCGGAAACCGGGAGATTCCCGATCACCCGCTGGTCAACCAGACCTTATCCGACTGTTTGCATGAGTTGATGGACATCGACGGCCTGGAACGACTGTTGACCGGCATCGAACGGGGAACGATCACCGTCATTGCCAGGGATTTGGCCAGCCCTTCCCCGCTGGCCTTGGAAATACTGAACGCCCGGCCCTATGCCTTTTTAGACGATGCTCCGGCCGAGGAACGCAGAACCCTGGCGGTTCAGCAACGGCGCTTCATGGACCCGCAAAGCGCTGCCGACATCGGGCACCTGAACCCTGAGGCCATCGAAAAGGTGCGCAACGAAGCCTGGCCGGAAGCCCATACCCCGGATGAACTTCACGATGCGCTGGTGGTGCTGGGGTTTCTGACCGAAGCCGAGGGAGAACGCGGTCCGCTTTCTAACTTACATGACAATCTTGCCCACGGCTGGCCCGCCCTGATGGAAAGCCTGCAAAAGAGCAAACGCGCAACCGTCATGACCCTTGCCAATGACACGCGCCTATGGATTGCGGCCGAACGCTTGGAGGTTTTCCAACTGCTGTTACCGAAGGCCCAGATTCATCCTGCCATCGAAGCGGTTGCCGCTGATGAAGCAAGCGATCCGGAGAGCGCCGCAAGGGAAATCATCCGCAGCCGACTGGAAGGATTGGGGCCAGTCACCGTAGCGCAACTGGCAGGCTCACTGGCGCTTGATATCGTCACTATTGACCGCGCCTTGATCGCCTTGCAACAGGAAGGCTTCGTGATTCAGGGAAGGTTTACGCAGGAAAGCACTGCGGCCGAATGGTGTGAACGCGGTTTATTGGCACGTATACATCGCTATACGCTCAAACAATTGCGCACTGAAATCGAGCCGGTTGCTCCGGCGGATTTCATGCGTTTCCTGTTTCGCTGGCACGGCCTGGACGATCCCGGCGAAGGGGAAGCCGCCTTGCAGCAACGATTATTGCAGCTGGAAGGCCTTTGTCTTCCGGCCGTCAGCTGGGAGGCCGATATTCTGCCGGCCAGAATTCGTTTCTATCTGTCTTCCGACCTGGATAAATTGTGCAGTTCCGGCAAAATTACCTGGCTGCGTCTGCAAGCTCCTAGCGGGACGGCGTTGAACAAACGTAAAAACCCTGCCGGAAAATCCACCTCGATCAGCTTTATCAGCAGGCCTAATCTTCCGCACTGGCGCGCCTATGCGCCGCTACCGGCCAATGGGGCGCTGGATTTGTCGGGCAAAGGGCAAAAAGTCTACGATGCGCTGAAGCAATGGGGCGCCAGCTTCTTCGAAGACCTGCTGGCAGAAACCGGCCTGCTCAAATCGCAACTGGAAGAAGCGCTGGCGGAACTGGCCGCCTGGGGACTGGTTACCGCTGACAGCTTTCAGGGCTTGCGCACACTGATCACGCCACAGAAAGTCCAGCAACGCCGCAGCAAAAAATATCCACATCACGATCCGTTCGCCGCCTCCGGCCGCTGGTCGTTAAACCGGCCAAATCAGCCTGTCGAAACCGACCGCTTTCAGCACTGCGAATATATCGCGCGAGTCCTGCTGCGCCGTTACGGCATTATCTTTCGTAAGCTGCTGGATCAGGAAGACATTCTGCCCCCGTGGCGGGAATTGCTGTATGTGTTCCGGCGCATGGAGGCGCGGGGCGAGCTGCGCGGCGGCCGCTTCGTGCAGGGCTTCGCCGGGGAGCAATATGCCTTGCCGGAAGCGGTAAGCGCCCTCAGAGAAATCCGCAAACAATCCAAACAGGGCGATCTCATTGCTATCAGCGCTGCCGATCCGTTGAATTTAACCGGCCTGGTTACGCCGGGACAACGCGTACCGAGCCAGCCGGGTCAGCGCATTTTATACCGTGATGGAATTCCGATTGCCCATAGCGCGCAAAGTAAAATCAATTTCCTTGTACAAGTTGAACCGCAGGATGAATGGCAGATTAAAAATGCGTTGCTGCGTAAACCAAACTTAACCGCTTACCAACACACTGCTCGCCTGCCGATTTGATCTGCTTTTTTAGAGGATTACATCGCAAATATTCAAAGCCTTAAGCCCTCCATTTTGGGGACAAAATTACCCCGCTCCTCAATTGGCCGCTTCCAGCGCAGCTTTATAGAGTGAATTGACCGGTTTGGTAAAAACTCGCCGCAGCATGGGTTCGAATTCACTGATGGGTAAGGTTTCGGCATGAGCGTCAAAGGCTGGGCTATCGTACAACTCACAAAACTCGGCTGTGCGCTCAAAGTGAACATGGTCGCGGAATTGCTCACGCATGTTGCGATCCATGCCGATATGGTGGAAGAAATAGTAGCCCTGAAAAATGTTATGGTATTGGATCATCCAAAGATTGGCTTCACTGACAAAGGGCTTGAGAATGGCAGCCGCGATGTCGGGATGGTTGTACGTTCCCAGCGTATCGCCAATATCGTGCAGCAGAGCGCAGACAACATATTCATCATCCCGGCCATCACGTAGCGCACGGGTGGCTGTTTGCAGTGAGTGGATGTAACGGTCTACCGGAAAACCGCCAAAGTCACCCTCCAGAAGTTTAAGGTGGGCCATCACCCGGTCAGGAAGCCCTTTGGCAAATCGGCTGAATTCGCTAAAAATCAGTTGCCAATCTTCCTTGGCACCCTCCTGCAAGGACTTGAAGTTCGCACGTGTGTTCATGATTTCGATCTCCTCATGCATATAAGGAAAAAAAGGGGCTGCTCTATTTCAGGGAAATAAATGAAAAAGGGAATTGCCCGCCGTTTGTGAGTATCTTACAAGAGGCTTCTGATGGCAATTCCAAGTGTCAACTTTGGGGGAAAATCGCCAAAGGCAGCTTTTGGCCGAAGGCGATTAACCCGGAAAGTTGTGTAACCGAATGACTTTGCCCCGGCTGCAACGGAACGAAGAGGATTTCTTCACGTTTCAGGTTAAATGCACCGATCACCATCGGGTAAGCGCATGGATCAGATTTATATATTTTTTATCTTGCCACTATTATTAACTGATGTTACGCAGTTAGTCGAATTTCGACCGCTTTAACATTAAGGAGTCGCTAGCGCGACACTTGATTAAATCGGGTTGTCGCACCCGAAGGCGAGTTACTTTCTTTTGCTTCGCCAAAAGAAAGTAACCAAAGAAAAGGCGACCCGGTTACCGCTTGCTTCCTGCGCTCCTCGCTTTTATCGAGGGTCAGCAGAAGGGGCTCCTGCCCCTCTGCTGACGCGCGGCATCCCTGCCGCGCCCCTAACGGGCTGTTCTCGATAAAAGCTCCGGTGCTCGGCGCGGCAAACGGGAGAAATACCATCCGTGCGTAACATCAGTTAAGAACATACTTAAAAACACCCTCAAGCCCGGGGTTCTTAATGCCAAAATCGAGTATTTTCCTAAGTTGCATGGATAGAAACGCCAGTCGGATACCATCACTCGCAAGTAACTGTCGTCCTGGCGGATGAGCACAAGATACGCATCTTTCAGCGGCTTGCGTTTATTCTGCCCTGTTTATTTCTGCGCAAATTAATAATCGCCGGTGTAATCCTTTTTTCCAATTTCCACGCCATTATGCCGGAGTATGGCGTAAGTGGTGGTGAGGTGAAAATGGAAATTGGGCAACACAAAATCAAGCAAGTAAGCTTGTCCCAAAAAACTGAGCTCTTTGCTGCCAAATTTCAGCGTGATTTTGCGCTCTTCACTGCCGTCAACTTGCGACGCGCTGACGCTTTCTATAAACGCTTTGGTCTTGGCGATACGCGCTTGCAACTCGGAAAAAGTGGTTTCATTATCTTCATAACTGGGCACTTCAATGCCTGCCAGTCGAGCGGCGCAACCTTTGACCATATCAGTCGCAATTTGCACTTGACGGCTCAGCGGAAACATATCCGGTGCCAGACGCGCGTTGATAAAAATGGCTGGATCGATTTTCTTCGCTTCGGCATGGGCGGCAGCTTTGTCGAGTATCCCGGATAAATTATCCAACATACGCACAAAAACGGGGATGGATGCTTGGTACATAGTCAATGACATAAAGGTTTCTCCAATGAATGATGGGGGGATTGTTGTAAATTCTATACGAATAGCCAGTACATATTATTTTATAAGCTGAAAAATCTCTAATGCATTACTGTCTGGGGCACGACAAAATAGCGGTCCCTTTAAATTTATATTCATTCCCGTATATTCATGACCAACCCGGTAGCGACCAACGCAAAAAGACCGGAAGTCATAAAGGCCAAGGTGTAGTTCCCGAACAAGCCATGCAAATAGCCTGCTCCGTAACTGGCTAATGCTGCGCCGATCTGATGGGCAAAACAAATCCATCCGAATACGACACCGACATTTTGTTTGCCGAACAGATCCGCTGTGAGTGCTGAGGTTGCCGGAACCGTCGACAACCAATTCAGCCCGTAAACCACGGAAAAGGCCATCAGCTGCCCGGTCGATTCCACATAAGGCAGCAACATTAATGAAACGCCCCGCAGTGCGTAATAAATCGCCAGCGGCCAACGCTTACCGAAGCGATCGCATAGCCAGCCGGAAAAAACAGTACCTGCAATATCGGTCGCACCCATTAATCCTAATGACACTGCCATCGTCATTTCCGGGAAACCGTGCTCGATGCCGTGAGTAATCAAGTGCGTCTGAAACAGGCCTGAGGTGGTAAAACCGCAGATACCGAAGCTGAAAGCCAGCAACCAGAACTGAGGACTGGCCATTGCCGACCGCATCGGATTCGGGTCAGGAGGAATCTTAGGTGCAGCGCGCCCATTGTCGCCATAAGGCTGCAAGCCCTTTATGCCGGGATTATTAGCCATAAACATCATAACCAGCGGCAATACGACCAAGCCCAGCAGTAACGCTATAAACAGCGTTACCGCCCGCCAGCCGAACTGCATGTTCAGGTTCATTATAATAGGCGTGAAAATTAACTGGCCCGACGAAAAGGCGGCGCCCAAAATCCCCAAAGCCAGACCGCGCCGTTGCCGAAACCAGCGATTGACAACGGTCGATCCCATCACTATTGAGGTTCCTCCCGAACCTGCGCCGATGATCACGCCCCAAAACAAATACAGTTGCCAGGGCTCCTGCATGAAGATGCTGCCGCCTGCCCCTAAAGTGACCAAGGTAAGCATGATCACGGTGATGGCTTTAGTACCGTATAAATCCATCAACCTGCCTAAAAAAGGACCGGCAAGCCCGAATAAAAGCAGATTGACCGAAACGGCACCGCTTATTGTTTCTCTACTCCAATGAAATTCATGCTCCAGCGACAGCATAATGATGCCCGGAACGGACCGAAGCGTCGATGCAACAAACAAACAGGTAAAGGTAACCGCGAGTACGACCCAGGCATAATGAATGCCGGTGCGTTTAATAGTTGTCATGATTAGCGACGTATTCGAAATGGTTAAAATAATTATCTCGTTCCCACGCGTTGCGCTCGTCGTTATACACAAGTATCTAAGTAACGCGTCATATCCGCCGGGAAGCGGGTATCCAGTGCCATGGATGGCGAGCTGTGTACGTCCATGTAGCCTGGATCCCGGCAATCCCTGCCGGGATGACGTGCTTTTCAATACTTATGTATAACGACGAGCGCGCTGCGTGGGAATGCGGTCAAGGCACGCTGCGCCGCGAGTCACGGCAACAGGACGCAGCGCGTGGGAACGAGGGTGCTAACATCTATGCCCGGAGGGAGAGAGGATTCTGTGTCGCTTTGCCCACTCCGTTATCCATAAATCATGGCGCATCTTCCAACTCATCAAGCAATTCAATCAAGCGGGTTACGCCCTGAAGCAATATGCCGCCTACGCCCAACGCAAACCAGACGCCGATTACAAAGCCCCAATGAATAGGCGCAGCGAAAAACTCCTCCCTGAACCAGAAGGTATGGCCCCACTCATTAAAGCCGACGCTGACCAATATCATGAACGGCCCGAATACAGCCAATGTCAACGGCAATGAAATGCCCTTGGCATAAAGCGGCAACCGGGTTCTGGCGTAAAGCCAGGCGCAACCGCCTAAAATCACATACAGCGGGAAATTAAAATAAAACTCGATAATATGATTGGCGGTAAAAGGCGTGTCGCGGATTGCGACCTGATGCCAGGAATTATCCTGTTCGGCAAAATAACTACCGGCCCAATACACCGCAAAGGTGTAAATACTGATCCACATGGTCAGGGTGAAATAGCGGCTGATTTCCTCCTTCGGTTCCAGCTTGTCCAGATTACGATCGCGCGAAACCCATAAATATCCCCAGACACCGGTCACGAACACGGCGAGAATGCCTAATTCAACGTAAAACAGCTGCATCCAGTACTGTTCGAAAGCCGGTTCGGACGAGTCCAGCCCCGACGCAACGGCAAAAGCGCCTTGATATAAGCGTAGCCCGATATAGATAACCGTCAGCATGGCAAAGCCTTTCAGGTACATCGGTAAATCCTTGATATACCAGGGTGCTGCGTTTTTATTTTCTACCACTAAAGGTAATTGTTCGGATGTTGTAGCCATGATGTAAGCCTCTTAACGGTTTAATTGAATTTCGGAATCACTGCGGCGGTTATGCTGGAGATATAACGCGCGGCCGTTTCCGAATCGTACAAAAACAGCAGGCCGCCGATCCGGCTGTCGGCATCCCGAATCAGCCCGTTCAGTTTTTCGGATTCCCAAAACCCATCCCTGGCGGTAATCGTCATCGTGCGCTGTTCGCCGGGTTGTATCGGTGCGGCATTCTCCAGGCTCAAGCCTTCAATCGCTGTCATAGTTGTTGAATCGCCTTGATACGCCGCTTGCAGATCCTTGTTCAAAAAATGCACATTGGCGGTAGAAAACTCGCCGATTTGAACAGGATTTTCGCTGCGATTGTTGACCTTTACAGTGAACTCCATTGAACGTTCCGGTATCCGGTATTCGGCTTTCAAAGTCTCGACATCGACCACGCCGGCATTGACCTGGGCGGATAGCGGCAAAATCTGGTCCAGCGAAGCCTGCAACGGTATCGCATTTGGATATTCGCTTATCGTCATTGCATTGACGGCCAACACCAGCAAGGGCACTCCGACCAGCATCGCTTTTGCAATCAAACGGTCGTGTGAAGTGATTAGTTCATCTTCCAAACCGGCTTGCAGCATTCTGTAGCGTGGAATAAACAACGGCCGTCGCAGCCACCAGAGCAGCCAAGCCAGGCCGTTGCCAATAAGCCCCAGAACAGATGCCAAAAAATGCCGTTGCCCAAGCCATAGGTTTCCATATCGATCAGCTCGCCGTTTATGGTTTTGACCTCATTGGAAAAATCCGACGGACTGCCGGTAATTTCCAGCCATACGCCCGGCCCCATCACCTGCCCGGCATCTTTCAGGTTAAAGAAAGGATGGATGTGGTAACGGCCCGGCAATCGCCCCTTGAGCACAATCTTGAAGTTGTAATCGCCTCCGGGCTGCAAGGCCACCGAATTCATGAAAGGTTTACCGTTCAGATAGCGTTCGGTCCTGATCAGCACCGGGCCGGGCGTCGATATATTCAAAAATGCCGCTTCAGGTTTGGGCACGCTGACCGGCCAATCCTCGGCGACATGGAATTTGCCGCTAACGCTGACTTCTTCGTTGACATTAAATTTTTGTTTGTCCCATTGCACGTCGTACCACTGTATCGTGCGCATTCTGATAAACGGCTCTAAAGCCTTTTCCCCGTGCGCCATCACAGTTGCGATATTCAGCGTGTACAGCGAAAGAACAAACCCGAGAGACACCATGCACTTTATTAATAGCTGTTTCATAAACCGCCCTCCTGTTAGATTTTGTTAAGGTAACGAACGGTTGCGAACCACTTCCCGATAAACCACCATAAGGTGTACATCAGGATGCATAACAGCGCCGAACAAAATGCCGCTAACGGCGCTGCGTATTGGCCGTAAGTGCGTAAGGTGCCCCGCTCGATGATGCGTAAATATTCCGGCATGCCGGTGCGTATGTATTCGAAGCCGAACAGATCGGCGACCGTCAATTGGCCGTTGCCGTATTCGACAGGCACATGAAACATGCCGAACAGGGGCCAGTTACTGGGGTAGAACAGCAACGCAAACGACGCGCCTCCTAGAACCGCAGTGACGGTCAGGCTGTTGCTCAGCATCAGGATGGCGTCCAGCACCAGCGCACCAGGCAACATGGTGGCGGGCAAGACCATGTTAATGGGGAAGTAATTCCAATAGTGATAGGCGAATATGCGGGTGACCCAGGTGCCTATCAATAACGCAGCCACGCACAAGGTAGCGCCCATCGGCAGGCGAAACTTCGTCCACATGACCGACTGCACCGCCGCCGGGAAAGTAATGCCCATCAGCGGCGTCACCAGCGGCCACCATTGCCTGTCCTTCCAGTCCACCCAGAAATCCCAGTCGCCGACAGTCAGCGCGAAATGAAGATGAAAGGAACCGATAAACAGAAAAAGAGCCAATACCAGGACCAGGTAATCGTAAGCGCGGGTAATCCGCGCCTTTTCTCCTGTGTAAGGTCGAAAAGACCGGTTTGAAATATTTACTGACATAATTGCTTCTCCTACCAAATAGCGATAGATAAGGCTGATTCGCTTATCCAAAAGAGTCAGCGTGTCGTAAATTTTGTCGGCAGCTCATTGAGGGGGAACTGAGCCGACTCAAGCTAAACAACACGCTTGAGTGATACAGTAGGGTGAAAGAACGGCTTTGTTAAATGTTTATATTTCATCCCGTCATTGACACAATTCATGGTCGAGGCATGCTGTGTTTTTGTTATCCTGACCCGAACCAACATTGAAAAGTACCCCTATGTCTAATTTAAGAACCTTTGACCTGAACTTATTGGTGGCCTTCGATGTGCTGATGCGGGAGTTAAACGTTACCCGTGCTGCGGAACAGATGTTTATCACGCAATCGGCGATGAGCCATATTTTGCAGAGATTACGGCAACAGCTGGATGATCCTCTGCTGGTTAAAACGCCGACCGGAATGAAACCCACTGAAAGAGCGCTAGCCTTGATCGAGCCGGTCAGAGGCTTACTGAATGAGATGGAGCAACTGCTTCAGCCGCCGTTGGAATTCGAAGCCGGAACGAGTCAACGGCGCTTTGTGCTTGCGGCCACGGATTATATGGAATTGCTGTTAATACCCGAGTTATCGGGATTGATAGGACAAATCGCTCCCGGTATTGATATTCACATTAAGCGCACCGAATCGTCATTCCCGGCCGCACAATTGGAAAACGGCAGCCTCGATGTCGTGCTCGGTTTTGAATCGGTACTCAATCCGCCCCCACATTTACACTGCGAACATTTATTTAGCGACCAGATGGCGTGCGTGGTCAGGCAGGATCATCCGCTGATAACAAAACCACCTTCGTTGGAAGAGTATCTGGCTGCTCCCCATATGTTGATTTCCCGAACCGGCAGCAACGTCGGCTTAATCGATCAAAAACTGGCTGAACAGGGATTGGAGCGGCGCATCAAGCTGATCGTCCCGCACTTTCTTTCCGCACCGCTGATCGTTGCTGAAACCGATATGATATTGTCGTTACCTTATCGAATTGCCGAGCAGTTTAAAAAATTTGCGCCGCTGGAAATATTTCCCGTGCCTATCGAGCTTCCTTCTTACCAGTTAGTCATGATTTGGCATCCGTTACATGACAAAGATCCGGCCCATCTTTGGCTGCGGGACAAAATAACAGCGATAGGCCGGAATATTAATGGCTTATGAGTTTTAAAACTTAAAACAACTCACCACGAAGGCACGAAGAACACGAAGAAATAAAGCTTCGTGTTCTTCGTGTCTTCGTGGTGAATAAAAGATTTAAATACACTCTATGATTAATGGGTAGTTGCTTACCGTCCGGACAATCCGGTAGCCAAGGCTTTTATCTGTAACAGATAATACGGCGGTTTTGATGCCGACACGCCGCCATTCAGCGTACTTGACTGATGCAGTCGATTGACTACCGCAACCAGTTGCCCATTAGGCCCGAAGCTGAACGAATCCACCCACGAAAGGCGCGGACACTGGGCCAGTCGTTGGTATTTTTTATCGGCAGAAATAACGCCAATCGCATTAGCCGCCAACTCGCCCAGATAGATGTTGTTGTCCTTGTCGATTGTGATGCCGTCCGAAATCGGCTTATCGCTGTAGCGTTCAACGCGGCTTGCCAAAGTCTTGGCATCCAAACTTTCATCGACCAGATCGTCCGCCTTTATCCGATAAAGACTGAATCCATGCATCGGACCGAAATAAACCCATTCGTTGCTCAAGTCTTCGGTGATCGGGTTGACGCCGATATGAGGCCGAAGCAATTTTCCGGCTTTATCTTTAACTTGAACCGGTACATTATCAATAATCAAATCGACCTCTTCGGGAATAACGCTGTGATGTCCTTCCAGTACGCGTCTTGCCGTTCCAGTGCCCAGGTTGACGACAATCAACGCCGCATTTGCCCCACCGGCCGGATCGCTGATAAAAATATGCTTGTGCCGGGTATCGACCGCAAAATCGTTAACAAAAGCATCCTTGGGCGCTATCGGTGTCGGCAAATGGATGACCTGATGCAGTTTATTGCTGCGGGTGTCCCATCCCACCAGCTTGGGCGTGACGCCGCTGCGCATGCCGTTATCCAACATCCACACGATGCCGTTGGCATCCGCTCGGATGCCCAGCACGGAATCCAGTTTCAGATTCGATATTGAATCGGAATCCGCCAGTTCTTTGTTGGGAAACGGCAGCAGTGCATTATTTTTATATTCAACCACCGTGTATTTAGGCTGATAAAACTGATGCATGCTCATGATGATGCGGCCATTATCGGTAACGGTTACATTGCCCGGACCGGTATCGAGGTTGGCTATGATGTCGAATTTTGAATCGGGTTGTGCCGCCGCTTCAAATGCGAACAGCAATAAAAGGGCGGCGACTTTAACGAGGGTCTTCATAAATAGCTCCAATGGAAAAAGATTCATTGAAAACATTACCCCGTCGAGTCAAGGCTGTTAAATGATCTTTATTCATGGCGGTATTTATAAATTTTGTGAGGCCGGGGCGAGAGCGGATATTCGAATAAAATCATGTCAGTCCGGTCTTGACGTATTGCCGAACGTCACTCTGCCATGTTCATCGCCATAAAGCAGTCGGTCGCGACCGTCAGCAAATGGCTCAGAATGTGTCAACCGGTGCCGAATTGCAACGGCGGAGGGAAGAAATTGCGTCGATCAGCAGTCTCTAACCGCATTCTCGCAATGACTCGACGCGATTTCGGAAAGCCTCATTTTCACTACGCAAAAAGACGGTTCGTGAAAACACATGCACTATCGCTTCTGGGGATTACTCGACTCTTGTCTCGCAGACGAAGTTAAATAAATGCCGTGTCTATTATTATGCTGTACCAAGGTGGCATGGGGCTATGCTAGACTTGTTGCGTCTTTAGCGGTGCTTTGTCATAAATGTCACTGAATAAACCTGAAAAGCTGCACTTCATAAGTCCAAGACCAACTTATTTAAATTATTTTAATGAAAAATATAATATTTATATTAGTTATAGCTTTTTTTATTTCGGATTGCGGCGCTGACGCTAGAGTTTTGGCGGAAATAATATCCCAAGCAAACGCCAAGTCCAAGGCTTTGAAAAACAAGAAAGCGAAGAAAAAAGTTAAGGCTGAAAGCACTATTTCAAAACATATAAAGCCAAAAAAAATAGCCCCGAATAAAAGCAATGTTTTACAAGATGCAAAACCTAAAGAAATAGTAACCTCAGAAGAGCTGGAAATTAGAAATGATCTTGCTTATATGCCTAATGAGGATAAACCATTCACCGGCAAACATGAGAAATATCATTCAAATAAAAAGAAATATATTGAAACAAATTATAAAGATGGGAAGAAAAATGGATTACTTATTATGTGGGATGAAAACGAGCATGAAATAGGTCAATTAAGCTTTATAAACGGGAATCAGCAAGAAAATTAAACGGCCAACAAGTATTGTTGCAGTTATTGCCCCTATTACCTTCCCGTTTTTATTCTATCGTTTCAACCCACCGACAACGGTCATTCACAACATTGGCTGTATTCTTGTTGCCAATGCCTTTAGCGATGAGCGCAACCACTCGATCATCGGTATCATAACCTACGTGCGCGTCAATAGGATTGGCGAATTTGCCCAAGCCGAATGCGTCAAGGATGGTCGCTACATTGATATTGATATTAGTCACATCAATGCAGAGTCTTGAGTCCAGATACTTTTCTACAAAACCATGTGGAATCGCATAACTTAATAAATCGTTTGGATCGCTAAAGGCAATGATGGGCGTTTTAGCCAACATGCGTTGATTATATTTTTCGCCATTCGGTTGACAATACGCAGATTTTTGATTGCTTACATCGGGTAATTTACGGCCTAACTGCAACATGGGCAGTTGGTTGGACATCATATAAATGGGGATTTCTTTAGTCTTTAATGCCTCTGAGAAATCGACATCGCGCTTATCCAGTAAAGAAGCAATGCGCTGCATCCCATCGATAATGATGCGACTGCCCAGGCTGTGCGAAATAAAGGCATACTGATCGATATGAGTATTAGCCGCTGCTGTGTCGTCATTAAATGAACAGGCCTGCGTTACATCATCGGGCAAATCATCCCAGCTGCTTTTGGTCATCCAACAGAAAGATTGGCCGAATGAAACCTGTATATCTTCCCTGCTCTCTCCCAGGTAGATGATCGGATCAGGGCCGGTGTCATTGGAGAACTTCTTCATCATGTTATTGACTTCGGCCCTGCGAAAGGAATATTCCCCCGAATTATCATAGGCCAGCACTTCTTTTTGCTTGGCGGTAATGACCGACCAGGTTAATTCATAAAACAGTAATTCCTTGCTTCTGTCTTTGCTTAGCAACCGGTTGATTCTTAAGTTGCCCAGATTTTTGCTTGAATCAAGTCGACTGGTCAGGGTAATGTTTTTGTACTGCGTTGACATCACCGGCAGATCCAGCTCTTTAGCAAGCTTTTCGACAAATTGCGTGGAATATCCCGGTAAATGATCGCCCACCCCATGCACCATGAGCACCTTCATTTTGCCTTGCTTACTGTTCAGAAACGGCGAAAGCCCTTTAAAAGATTTCCCCCATATTTCGCAAAGACGGGTATCGGCCAATTGCTGTTTTTCCAGAAAGGCTTCAACCATACCCTTACCCAGGCTCGTACAGCCGCTTAGTTGGGCTGTGACAATAAGCAGCCAGGAAATGTTAACGATGTGTTTCATGGGTGATTTTATAAACCGGGCTTTGTGGCTGTAACCAACGCATTGACTTCAAGTCTGTGGCTAAGGGTGATGTCTGAAAATCCGCTATCACGTAGTTGATCTAACGCCATCGATTCGCGCATGACATGATTTTCCGATTCATCGCTAAACAAATGCACTATCCAGTGTTCCAGCACGTCCAGTTTGTTGATCCGAGTCAGCACCTTGAAATAACCGCTGACTTCCTGCTGTATGGCGCGCGTATGTTGGGAAACATCATCCAAGCCGTAACGGTCGCCGTTAATGAATTGACCGCCGGGTTTTAAAATCCTGAAAATCTCTTGTATGACTTCCTTGCGATAAGTGTCGAGAAAGTTGTGTAAGGTATAGGCCGAAGCCACTATATCGACGCTGTCGCTTGCAAGGTTTGTTAGCGCCGTCAAGGCATCATCGCCGCAAAAAGCCAGTTTGCCTTCTAGCGCCCATTTGTTCAGATGCGTTTTGGCCTGTTCCTGCATAACCGGTTCATTATCGATACTTAGGATATTGAGCTTATCTGACGCGGTTAATAGCGATAAAGTGGTAATACCGGTACCGCCGCCCAGCTCTACAACAGTCAGGTTATCGGTTGCCTGCGCTGAATACTCTGCGGCTGCAACACCCACCAAGCGGCTCATTTGGGTTGCTAAGGGACAGATTAAGTTGAGCAGTTCATAATCCTGCCCGATCACGCCGGAAAATAGGGCGTCGTATTGTGATTTGTCAGTCATTATAATTTAGCTTGTTGTTTGCGGTCGAAAGCGGCCAATTGCTCTGCTGTCGCTTCGGTTTGAAATTGATCTTTCCATTCATTATAAGGCATGCCGTAGACCACTTCCCTGGCCTGCTCATAATCCATCGCTATGCCCTGCTCCGCTGCCTCCGCCATATACCATTTAGCCAGGCAGTTTCTGCAAAAATCCGCCAATATCATTAACTCGATGTTTTGAACCTCGGTGTGCTTTTGTAAATGACTGACTAAGCGCCTGAATGCAGCCGCTTCTAATTCTGTTTGTGTGCTTTTATCCACTGATTTACTCCAAAAATAATCGATATTCTAGCAGAAACGACTATTCAAGCATGTACATTCCTCAGTAAAGATTTTACAATGAACTGTGTTAAATTTGTGTAGCAACTCGCTTTAAATATGAGAGTTCATAATTCATCATTAACTTTTTCGCCCATCGGCCATAACCAGAAAGTTGGCAGGACTGATAGTGCGAAAAATAAAGACGAAAATGAACTATCCGCCGTCGCAAAAGACACTCAAAACAAAAAATTTAATCAGCCTTCTTCACCTGAAGAGATTAAAAAAACACTGGATAATGTTAGCTTAGCCATTGATTTATCAGGCCAAGATAACATCATTAAACCAACCGACTCACGAACCTTAAGAGCGCTTTCTGCCTATACTCAGGCATTCAATGCACCGCTGCAAGACCAACGTGCTCAATTGATAACAGGAATAGATGCTTACGCCTGATCACCCCCTACCTTCAGTTACTATGAAACAGCTTTTCGAATTTTTCCCTATCCTTTTATTTTTTATTGCGTTTAAAATTTACGATATTTATGTCGCCACCGCCGTTGTTATTGTGGCAACCATTATCCAGGTAGCTTATGCCTGGTTTAAACACCGCAAGGTTGAAACCATGCAATGGATTACCCTGGGGTTGATTCTGGTGATGGGGGGCGCAACGCTTTATTTGCAGGATGAGCAATTTATCAAATGGAAACTCTCCATCATAGAGTGGCTATTTGGCGCTGCCTTTTTGGGTAGCCAGTTTGTCGGTAAAAAAACCTTCATTGAAAAAATGCTGTCCGGCAATTTAACCTTGCCCGCATTGATCTGGAAACGATTAAATACCTTATGGGGCTGCTTTTTTATCAGTGTAGGCTTTATCAATCTTTATGTGATGTACAATTACAATACCGATGATTGGGTTACCTTTAAAACATTTGGCGTACCGGCTTTAATGGTTGTTTTTATTTTGCTGCAAATGGTTTTTTTATATAAACACATCCCCGATACAGAGGAATAAGCAGTGCTATACGCCATTATCAGTGAAGATGTAGCGGATAGTCTTGAGAAAAGGTTATCCGTACGCCCGGCGCACCTTAAGCGGCTGCAAGAGCTCCAGGATACCGGACGTCTGATATTAGCAGGCCCTCATCCCTCAATTGACAGCGACAATCCCGGTGCAGCGGGCTTTACAGGCAGCCTGGTGGTTGCTGAATTTGATAGTCTGACAGATGCCCAACAATGGGCGGACGTTGATCCTTACATCGATGCCGGGGTTTATGCCAAGGTTACCGTTAAACCATTTAAAAAGGTCTTTCCACAATGACATCCGAACTCATTAAACAACTGTTAAATGATGCTTTTAAACCGGAGCTTCTAGAAATCATTGATAACAGTGCGGCTCATGCCGGACATGCCGGCGCGCGTAGCGGCGGCGGACACTATCATGTTTCTATCGTCGCTGAGATTTTTGAAGGCAGATCTTTAGTTCAGCGACACCAGCTTATTTATAACGCGCTGGGCGACATGATGAAACAACAAATTCATGCCTTAGGCATTAATGCTCTCTCCCCCTCTGAAGAAACCAAAGGAAGATTATAAATGAAAAAAAAATTCATCCCTCTACTTGTTGTCGGCACAGCATTGATTGCCGGCTGTAATCAAGAAAAAGCCACTGATGCCGGTAGCACTCCTGCTGCAACCGCTACACCTGCGATTGATAAAGCCGATGCTGTTGCTGTTGTTAATGGCCAGTATATCGCCAAATCAACGCTTGAGACCTTGGAAAAAGAAATCGCCGAACGTAGCCACGGACAAACATTTCCTAAAGAGAAACTGGTTGAAGAACTCATTCAACGTGAGTTGCTGGTTCAGGATGCTACGCAAAAACAACTGGACAAGTCACCTGAACTTGTAGCGCAGCTTGAAGCCGCTAAAAAAGCATTACTGACCCAAGCCGATCTGCAAAACTTCATTAAAGCCAATCCGGTAACTGATGCAGAAATCAAAGCCGAATACGACAGCAAAGTTGCCGCTGAAAAGGGCACCGAATATAAAGCGCGTCATATCCTGGTTAAAACCGAAACCGAAGCTAAAAAACTGATTGCCGAATTGGATAAAGGGGCGGATTTTGCCAAATTAGCCAACAAGAATTCATTAGACGCTAAAGAATCGCAAAATGGCGGTGATTTAGGTTGGTTTTCTGCCGCACAAATGGTTGCACCTTTCTCAGAAGCAGTAGCCGCACTGGAAAAAGGCAAATACACTAAAGAACCTGTTAAGACCCAATTTGGCTATCATGTAATTTTAAAAGAAGACTCTCGCCCGGTAACGCCTCCCCCCTTGGAAGCGGTTAAAGAGCAATTGACGCCTTTCCTGCAACGCAAAAAAGTTCAAGAGATGATCGAAACATTGCGCAAACAGGCAAAAGTAGAAATATTGGTGCCACTGACTGACGAAACGCCAAAAGCTGAAACGGCTCCGGCAGAACCTGCAACTCCAACTACTGAAGAAGCACCCGCAGCGGCCGAACCTGCCAAGGCTATTGAAAAAGCTCCAGCAGCAGAAGAGAAACCGGCTACGCCTGCGGCAGAACCTGCACCCGCAGCACCGGCAGAAACAAAAAAATAAGCGTTACGTTATACAAAAAAGGGCGGTTTATCCGCCCTTTTTTTATGTGATTTTTTCCAGATACTGCACTATAAACTGCACGCTGCGATTGCCCCTGAACTCATTGATGTCCAGTTTATAAGCCGCCTTAATGTGCCGTAAACCCAGCCAGCTCTCCGGCTTATCCACATAAAAAGCAATCGCATCGATCAACAAATCGCCGAACGGTTTTCTCAGCACTAATTTAAGATGGCGCTGTCCGACTATGCGCGATTGAATAACATCGAAAACCCCATCAAAAACAGGCTCGGGGAATTCCTGTCCCCAAGTGCCTGCGTTTTGGAGCAAATCGGCAAACTCAATAGTCATCTCCTGTTCGGTCAACTCGCCGTCGGAATAGATTTTCTGCTCCAAGTCGATAGTCACCAGACGCTTTCTGACCAAAGCATCGAAAGCCAACGCAAAAGGCGGGTAATCGTGCATTTTCAAACTCATGCCGGCGGCCATCGCATGTCCGCCGAATTTACTCAGCAATTTAGGGTGTGCCGCGGCAATATCGCTCAATACATCACGAATATGAACGCCGGGAATTGAGCGCGCCGAACCTTTTATCTCATCTTTCCCGGCAGGCGCAAAAGCGATAACGGGACGATGCAATTGATCTTTAATCCGCGATGCCAAAATGCCGATAACACCTTGATGCCAGCTTGAGTCGAACAAACAGACGCCCGCAGGCAAATGGTGCTCATCAAGCTTCTTCATTTCACCTAACAAAGCCATCGCTTCGTTCTTCATTTGCCCTTCAACTTCCCGCCGGTCATTGTTCAGCTCGTCAAGTTGCAAGGCCATTTCTTTTGCCAGAAGCGGATCTTCGGTTAACAGGCATTGAATTCCCAGCGACATGTCATCCATGCGTCCGGCTGCATTAAGCCTTGGCCCCAGCGCAAAGCCCAAATCGGAGGCAAAAATCGATTCAGGCTTTCTGCCCGATACCTCGATAAGCGCATTTATCCCCGGATGCGAGCGCCTCGTGCGTATTCTCAACAAGCCCTGATGCACCAAAACCCGGTTGATCTGATCGAGCGCCACCACGTCGGCGACCGTACCCAGTGCGACATAATCAAGCAACTGCGCGAGATTGGGTTCCTGAAGCTGATTAAGCTCGAACCAGTTTTTTTCTCTTAACCGGCTCCTTAAAGCCATTAATACATAAAAAATAACGCCGACACCGGCCAATGCGCCGCTGGGGAATTTATCATCGACCAGATTGGGATTTACAATGGCATCGGCAATAGGTAATTCATGGGCTGGTAAATGATGATCGGTAATCAGGACTTTTATGCCCAGGTCTTTGGCCACCCTAACCCCGTCCATGCTCGATATGCCGTTATCGACGGTAATAATGACATCAGGATTTTGCAGCTTGACCAGATCGACAATTTCAGGCGTCAAGCCGTAGCCGTATTCAAACCGGTTGGGCACGACAAATGTTACCTCCCCTGCCCCCAGCAATTGCAAGCCCTTGATAGCCACCGCACAGCTGGTTGCACCATCGGCATCGAAATCGGCCACAATGCAAATCCGCTGTTGCTCATTGATGGCTGTGATCAGATGATCGACCATCTCTTCCATGCCCGATAACAGCCACGGCGACGGAAGTTTTGCCAGCGTCCGGTCAAGTTCGGCTGTAGACGTTAAGCCTCTGGCTAAAAAAATGCGCTCCAATACGGGATGCATTTCTCCCAAATTGGAGCGTTTTTTCGGGACCGGACGGGGAACGATGGTTTTTTTTACGCCTTGATAATACATGGGTTTCCAATAAAAAAGCCGACTGTTGTCGGCTTTAAATTATTTGATTGTTCGCTGGTTCCCAAGCTCCGGCTTGGGAATTCGGTTTTGGAAGCTCCAGCTTCCCGTCTCGCGAAGCTGGAGCTTCGCCTACTGGGTTCCCAAGCTGGAGCTTGGGAACCAGCTCAATAGTTAATTTACCATTTATAAACAATCCAAAATAGCCCGCTTAACCGCATCCAGGCTGGCCTCAATCGTCACCGGATGTGCAGCGGCGCATTGTGAGATAGCGGTATCGGGATCTTTCAAGCCGTTACCGGTTAAGGTGCAGACAATTTTGCTGCCTTCCGGGATCTTCCCTGAGCCAATGTCATGCAAGGCACCGGCTAATGAAGTTGCCGATGCAGGCTCACAAAAAATGCCTTCATACTGGGACAGCATTTTTTGCGCGGCTAGAATCTGTTCGTCGGTGAATTTGTCGAACCAGCCGCCGGATTCTTTTTGTGCAGTCCAGGCAAAATCCCAGGATTGCGGATGACCGATGCGTATCGCGGTGGCAATGGTTTCCGGTTCGTCGATCATGTGACCGGCGACGAACGGTGCCGCTCCTGCCGCCTGATAACCGCACATAACCGGGCGAGTGCTGCACACACGATCGGTAGCATATTCGGTATAACCTTTCCAGTAGGCGGTGATATTTCCGGCATTGCCGACCGGCAGACAGTGATAGTCAGGCGCGAAACCGAGGTCGTCGACGATTTCAAAGGCAGCGGTTTTTTGTCCGTCAATCCTGAACGGATTGATCGAGTTAACGATAGTAACCGGCGCATGGTCGGCGACTTCTTTAACCAGTGCCATGCCTTTATCGAAGTTGCCGTTAATCTGGATGATTTCAGCGCCGTACATCAGGGTTTGCGCCAGCTTGCCTTGGGCAATCTTGCCATCGGGAATCAGCACGAAGGCTTTGATACCGGCGCGCGCCGCATACGCTGCTGCCGCTGCGGAGGTATTGCCGGTTGAAGCGCAGATGATGGCTTGACTGCCTTCTTCCACGGCCTTGGTGACCGCCATGGTCATACCGCGGTCTTTAAATGAGCCGGTCGGGTTCAGGCCTTCAAACTTAACGTAAATATCAACATCCTTGCCGATCAAGCGGGGAATGTTTTGCAGTTGGATCAGCGGCGTATTGCCTTCGTTCAAGCTGATGATGCGGGTAGTTGCGCTGACCGGCAGACGGTCTCTGTAGCGTTCAATCAAGCCGGTGTAGTGTTTTTGCGTAGACATGTTTTTTTATCCCAAAGTTTCCAGACGGATGCGGTTGACTTTACCGCTAACGGTTTTTAACGCCTCAATTTCAGCGATAGCCGCGTTCATTTCTTTTTCAAGCGTGATCTGAGTCAGTATGATAATCGGTACCGACGTTTCATTGTTCAGCGGCACTTTTTGGCTGATAGCTTCAATGCTGATTTGGTGCTCGGCCAGAATGCGGGTCACTTCAGCCAAAACCCCCGGCTTGTCTTCTGCATTAAGCCGCAAATAATAAGCCGTCTGGAACATGTCCGCAGGCAATACCGGAATGTCGGCTAAGGCGTCGGCTTGGAAAGCTAAATGCGGTACGCGGTTTTCAGGGTCGCTGGTCAAGGCTCTGACCACATCGATCACGTCAGCAACAACAGAGGATGCAGTAGGCTCAGCTCCGGCTCCGGCGCCGTAATAAAGCGTAGGACCGACGGCATCGCCTTTAATCAAAACGGCATTCATCACGCCGTCTACGTTGGCAATCAGACGACGCTCAGGAATCAGCGTCGGATGCACTCTTAACTCGATACCTTCCGGCGTTTTGCGGGCGATGCCCAAATGCTTGATGCGGTAACCCAGCTGCTCCGCGTACTCGACATCGGCGCGGGTGATTTTGGTAATGCCCTCGGTATAGACCTTGTCAAACTGCAACGGGATGCCAAAAGCAATAGAAGCCAAAATGGTTAATTTATGGCCGGCATCGATGCCTTCCACATCAAAGGTAGGATCGGCTTCTGCGTAGCCCAGGGCTTGCGCTTCGGCTAATACGTCGGCAAAATCACGGCCTTTATCGCGCATTTCGGTCAGGATGAAGTTGCCTGTGCCGTTGATGATGCCCGCCAGCCACTCGATCTGGTTGCCGCTTAAGCCTTCGCGTATGGCTTTGATAATCGGAATGCCACCGGCAACAGCGGCTTCGAAGGCGACGATGACGCCTTTTTCGCTGGCTTTGGCGAAAATCTCGTTGCCATGCAACGCAATCAGCGACTTATTGGCGGTAACGACATGCTTGCCGTTTTCTATGGCTTTTAACACCATGTCTTTGACTGGCCCGGCCCCGCCAATCAGTTCCAGAATGATTTCAATTTCGGGGTCATTGATGATTTCATAAGGATCGGTCGTTAAGGCGATGCCTTGCGTGTCGCAAATACGCGGCTTGTTTAAATCTTTGGCTGAGGCGCGGGTGATAATGATTTCACGACCTGCCCTGCGGGCAATCTCTGCCGCATTTCGCTTCAACACATTGACGGTACCGCCACCAACAGTACCTAATCCTAATACACCTACTTTTACCGGTTTCAAATCAAACTCCAGCTAAAAAAAATTTGGCAACATAACTAACAATTAAAAAAATGGAACGCAGATGACGCGGATTTGACAGATTATCGCTGATAAAAAGAAAAGAAAAATCTGTGTAAATCCGCTCAATCTGCGTCGCCTAGAGGCGCCTACTTTTGGCATCCGTGTTCTATTAAAGGATTATACAACCTTGTCTTTTTTCATCATGTTGCGTATGCCGCGAACCGCCTGACGGGTACGGTGTTCATTCTCGATCAGGCCGAACCTGACATGATCGTCGCCATGCTGGCCGAAACCAATGCCCGGTGAAACCGCCACTTTGGCTTCCGCCAGCAGCTTTTTGGAAAACTCAAGCGACCCCATGTGCTGATACGCTTCGGGAATGCGCGCCCAGACAAACATGGTGGCTTTCGGTTTTTCAACCGGCCATCCTGCCGCCGTTAAGCCGTCGCACAGTACGTCGCGTCTTTTGCGGTACATCTCGGCAATTTCGGCCACGCAGTCCTGCGGGCCTTCAAGCGCTGCAATCGCGGCAATCTGGATCGGCGTAAAGGTGCCGTAATCCAGATAAGATTTAATGCGTGCCAAAGCGGAAACCAGTTCTTTGTTACCGCACATGAAACCTACACGCCAGCCCGGCATGTTGTAGCTTTTCGACAGCGAGAAAAACTCGACTGCGATGTCTTTTGCGCCTTCGACTTGAAGAATCGACGGCGCCTTGTAACCGTCGAAAACGATGTCCGCATAAGCAATATCCTGCACCACCCAGATATTATGCTCTTTGGCGACGGCGATAATTTTCTCGAAAAAATCCAGCTCCACGCACTGAGTAGTCGGATTGCCCGGAAAATTAAGGATCAGCATTTTCGGCTTGGGCCATGAATCGATAATGGCTTTGTGCAATTCTTCGAAGAAATCGCCGCCCGGAATCATCGGCACATGCCTAAGATCGGCACCGGCAATCACCACGCCGTAGGGATGGATCGGATAAGCGGGATTAGGCACCAGCACCACATCCCCAGGTCCCAAAGTCGCCAACGCCAAATGCGCCAAACCTTCTTTTGAACCTATGGTAACAATTGCCTCGGTATCCGGGTCCAAATCGACATCAAAGCGGTTTTTATACCAGGTGCAGATGGCTTTTCTTAACCGGGGGATGCCTTTGGAAACCGAATAACGATGCGTGTCGGGACGTTGGGCAGATTCGATCAATTTAGTCACGATATGGTCGGGTGTGGCCTGATCGGGATTACCCATGCCGAAATCGATAATATCTTCGCCCGCCGCTCGAGCTTTGGCTTTCAGATCAGTAACAATATTAAAAACGTAGGGAGGTAAACGACTTATTCTTTGAAATTGTTCCATTGACTGCTCTTGAAAAAACCGGTGTTTAAGTTAAAGTTAAAAAATGTTGCCCAAGGTACTGTTATTAATAAGCTATGTCAAACCGAAACAGCCTTGTAGGCCGGAATAAGGCTATCCAAGCGAAACGCCATGCCAAATAAAAACAGTACCCGGACAGGTTAGCAATTCAAGCGTAATACTTGCTCCACGCGTAGCAAATCTTCTTGGGTATCGACACCGGCAGCCGGTGTTTGATCTACGATTTCCACCCGAATAGCTTCGCCGTGCCACAGTATTCTCAGCTGCTCCAGGGATTCGACCGACTCAAGCGTCGATGCATCCCATAGACAATACCGATTTAAAAAATCGACCGTGTAAGCGTACATGCCGATATGCCTGAGATGAGGCAGTTTCCCCGAGGGCGAGCCGCCTGACCGGGTAAACGCATCCCTTTCCCAGGGAATCGGCGCGCGACTAAAATAAAGCGCGTAACCGGCATGGTTCAAAACCACTTTGACGGCGTTGGGATTAAAAATTTCTTCGGGATCGGTGATTTTGGCCGCCAGTGTAGCGATACCCGCCTGCTTTTGACCGGCTAAAGCCGCAGCGACATCACGGATATAGGCAGGCGGAATAAGGGGTTCATCGCCTTGCAGATTCACGATGATTTCATCACCGGCCCAGCCGCAAAGCCTTGCGACCTCGGAAATTCTTTCCGTGCCGCTTTGATGGTCGGCGCGGGTCATGACCGCTTTAATACCCAAATCAGTGACAGCCTGAAAAATCCGCTCATCATCGGTGGCGACAATGATTTCATCGGCATCGGCTTCCTGCGCGCGTTCGCAGACATGCGCAATCATCGGCTTGCCTGCAATGTTCAGCAACGGCTTACCCGGCAATCTTGTCGACCCGTATCGTGCCGGAATGACGACTTTAAAACGCACACTCATTTTTTTAGTGCGTCGATTTCGTCGCTGGTTAATTCGCGAGCTTCATCTTCCAACATGACCGGAATATCGTCACGGATAGGGAAAGCGATACGGTCGGCTTTGCAGATAAGTTCCTGCTTGGACTTGTCATAAATCAACGGGCTCTTGCATAAAGGACAGGCCAGAATATCAAGCAGTTTTTTATCTATCATGGTTTTCTCGTAGTTGAAGTAAGTGGCAAAACTCGCCTTTCAGGCATTTTACAGCATTTTACAGCATTTTTAAGCCGCCTGTTTTATGCGCGAACCAGTCCGTCATCAAGCACGGCAATCGGTCGTAACCTGAATCGACAGAGATTGTTAATCTATGGTCAAATAAGATCAGCTTTTCCAGGCAACCGAGGATTCAGCATGACTGCGCTACCGCTGTGTTTATATTGCATGATCCAGGCCATTGCATTGCTCGTTGCGGCGAACGGTGCGCCGGTGCTGATCAACAAAGTACTGGGCAAGCGCTGGGCATGGCCGGTGGATAATAAGTTAAAGCTGCGCGACGGTCGGCGCTTGTTTGGCAACACTAAAACCTGGCGCGGCTTATGCTCGGCTATTTTCTTTGCAACCCTGGTAGCCTTTTTAAGCGGAATAGAGCCGTTGACGGGGGCATTATTCGGCGCTTTGACAATGGCCGGAGATTTGCTGGCAAGCTTTATCAAACGCCGAATAGGCTGCAGTGAAAGCAGTCGAGCGCGCGGTCTTGACACGGTGCCCGAGTCATTGTTACCGATATTACTGTTAAAAGAGCCGCTAGCACTGAGCCTGATCGACATTATCCTGATTGTGGCGCTTTTTTTCCTGATTGAGGAATTGATCTCGCCGGTCCTTTACCGGTTACATATCCGCAAGCGGCCTTATTAATTGAATCTGAGCTTTTATTCACCACGAAGACACGAAGTTTTATTTCTTCATGTCCTTCGTGTCTTCGTGGTGATAAGATTTTAAAGTTTTTAACTGAAACAACATCATCAAAGCGTGCATGAATAAGCAAGGATTACGGGTATTAACTTACAACATCCATAAAGGTTTTAATGTCGGCAATCGGCGGTTTGTGCTGCATCAGATTCGGGATGCCTTGATAGCCGCCGATGCCGATTTGATGTTTTTGCAGGAAATGCAGGGTGAGCACCTGCGCCATGAGAAAAAAATCGCCGATTGGCCGGTTTTGTCCCAGCTTGAGTTTCTCGCTGAAAACATCTGGCCTTACCATGCCTACGGCAAGAATGCGATTTACAATGCCGGTCATCACGGCAATGCCATTCTGAGCAAGCATCCGTTCGAGCGCTGGGAAAACATTAACGTATCGCCTTTTCCCTGGGCCAGTCGCAGCCTGCTGCATGGCGTGACCCGATTGCCGGGAAGCAGTCAGGATGTACATATCGTGTGCATTCATTTCGGCTTGACAGGCAAAGAGCGCCGCCTTCAGATTGGCAAATTATCTGCGCGTATCGACAGTCATGTGCCGCATGATGCGCCGCTAATCATAGCCGGTGACTTTAACGACTGGCTGGGACAGGCCGATCGATTCTTCCATGATCATCTGGGATTGCAGGAGATTTTCCGCGAAATCCATGGCCGCTATGCGCGAAGCTTTCCGGCCTGGATGCCTTTTTTACCGATGGACCGCATTTATTATCGCGGCTTAACCCCGGTATCGTGCGAACGCTTAAGCCACGCGCCTTGGCATGCGCTTTCAGACCATGCGCCATTAACCGCCTCGTTTACCTTATGAACAACTCACCGTCCAAACTGACTTTACCCAATCTGCTGACGGGATTTCGCTTTGTCGCAGCGCCAGTATTACTGTGGTTAGCATGGAATGGACACGGCATTGCCTTTATGGAACTGTTAGCGATTACCTTTCTTACCGACTTGCTCGACGGCATGGCTGCCCGACTGACCGGACAAGTTACCCAGTTTGGCGCTACTCTTGACAGCTGGGCGGATGTCATCACCTATCTGACCATCGCATTGTGTTGCTGGTGGCTGTGGCCTGATGTGGTGAGTAGAGAACTGCTTTATGTCGGCCTGATTGTCGCGAGTTGCCTGCTGCCTGCCCTTGCCGGCATGCTCAAGTTCGAGTGCTTTACCAGCTATCACACCTGGGCAGTCAAAATCGCCGCCGTAGCGATGGGCCTGACCTTGTATGTACTGTTTCTGGGCGGCCCGGCATGGCCGTTTCGAGCGGCTGCCGTGGTGTGCATACTTGCAGCCGTTGAAGAGATCGCAATCACCCTGCTGTTGCCTGAACCTGAATCCAATCTGCGTTCGGTTTGGGATGTGTTAAAGCGTTCTGTGCGACATGATCGCCAACCATAGCCGCCCCAAATTCCCACAGATGACTACACTTACCCGCAAGCAATCCGCCAATCATAATTTGTCATTTAATGTCTACACAATTGCTAAACCAACGCCCGCTACTCGCTGCCCCAAAAGAGCAGCAAGAGGCTAAATTAACGCTTGGGCAGGTATTGCTTTGGTTGCAAGAAGACGGGGTGATTTCGGACGCGGACCTTGAAAAGTGCCGGGTATACGGAAAATCTTCCACCAGCCAAGTCAAACACCCGCTCAATATTCTTATCGAATGCGATGTAACGGACCAAACCCAGCTTGGAAAACCTTTAACGCTTGAGAATTTAACCCAGTGGTTGGCAAAAAAAGTAAATTTGCCCTATTACTACATTGATCCGTTAAAAATCGACATCCCTTCCGTGACCTTAATTTACAGTCACGCTTATGCTGCAAATTACAACATCCTGCCGATCAAAATAAGCAAAGATGAAGCCGTCATTGCGACCGCAGAACCCTATATCAGGGCTTGGGAAGCAGACCTTAAAAAAATCCAACCGGGCCAGATAACCCGTGTGCTGGCTAATCCGGATGAAATTAAACGCTATTTAGGCGAGTTTTACGCGTTTGCAAAATCTTTAAAAGGGGCGACCGATAACTCAGCCAATCAGCCAACCAGCACCCTTTATAATTTTGAACAATTGGTTGAACTGGGCCAAATCAGTAATCTGGATGCGGAAAATCAGCATATTGTTAATTTGGTGAACTGGTTAATGCAATACGCGTTCGATCAGCGTGCCAGCGATATTCATATCGAACCTCGCCGAAATCAAGGCAATGTGCGCTTTAGAATCGACGGCATATTGCATGATGTCTATCAGTTACCCGCAGCCGTAATGAATCCGGTGATGAGCCGGTTAAAAATTCTCGGCAGAATGAACATTGCCGAAAAAAGATTGCCGCAGGATGGCCGCATTAAAACGCATCTATCCGGAAAAAAAGAAATTGAATTACGACTTTCCACCATGCCCAGCGCTTTCGGCGAAAAAATGGTCATGCGCGTGTTCGACCCCGAAGTACTGACACGCGATTATAAACAACTGGGTTTTAACAACCATGAAAAGATAACCTGGAATAGATTAATTCAACACTCGCACGGCATCATTCTGGTCACAGGACCTACAGGCTCAGGAAAAACCACCACACTGTATTCAACCCTGAAACATCTGGCTACTCCCGAAGTCAACCTGTGTACCGTCGAAGACCCGATTGAACAGATCGAACCCAGCTTTAACCAGTTGCAAGTTAAAGCCAATATCGGGCTGACTTTTGCAAGCGGCATTCGCGCTTTAATGCGCCAAGATCCCGATATTATTATGGTCGGCGAAATCCGCGACCTGGAAACAGCGGAAATGGCGATCCAGGCCTCTCTTACCGGGCATTTGGTGTTTTCCACCTTACATACCAATAATGCGCCCTCGGCGGTGGTTCGTTTGCTGGATATTGGCGTGCCCGCTTACTTGATTCAACTGACTTTATTAGGCGTGATGGCGCAACGCCTGGTGCGGGTTTTATGCAGAAACTGTAAAAAACAGGTCGGCATAGACGATGAACAGTGGTCCCGATTAATTACGCCCTATAAAGCGGCAACCCCTTCTTATATATACGAAGCAGTGGGGTGTAAAGAATGCAGATACACCGGATATTCGGGCCGAATCGGCATTTATGAAATATTCAGTAACTCACCGGTGCTGAAAAAATTAATGGTCAGCGGTTGCGACAGTGCCGTGCTGCAAAAACAAGCCATGCTTGAAGGCATGAGACCCTTGCGCCTCAGTGCGGCTGAAAAAGTAGCTTCGGGGATAACCAGTGTTGATGAAATGTTAAGAGTCACGCCAGAGAACATCGAGGATTGATGATCTAGTCAACTTACCCGTCAATCTCCTTTCCGCATTCGCAAAAGTATCTGCGGGGCGCCAAAAGATCGTTACTCCGGCATGGGTGGCAAGGCCCAGCGTAGCGCGCCAGAAAAATACGGAGAAGGCGCGCCCTATTCGGCTACTACGCCTTGCGGCCTACTTTGGGTTCCGGCCATATTGATTGTCGCCGGACGTGCTGTCCTGAATCATAAAGATAAAAAGCACGATCCCGCCGATGACCGGGATCAGCGGAATCAACAACCACCAACCGCTACGGTCAGTGTCATGAAGCCTCCGAACCGTTACCGCTATGCCGGGAATTAATACGGCCACTGAGTAAAGACCACTTAACAGGCCGACGCCGGTTTCAACATTAAAAGAACCGCCAAAAAAGTCAATGGTCGCAAGAAAGGCGCTGATAAGAATATTGAACAACATAAAGTACCAATACTCTTGTCGGCTGGCTCTCCCGTTGAACTCTGCATATTTTTTTAAAACTTCCAGATACCAATTCATGATCTATTCCTTCCACTTTGCCCCGTTGAGTTTGTTAGCCGACTGCCGGGGTGATGCAGTCAGCTAAGATATTGATATTGTCTCAGCTATGTCTAGGCGTAGGCCGGAATAAGGCCATCCAAGCGCATAGCGCGAGGTGGCGTTTCCGGCGAATTCGAGGGTGTTTGCCGGAAACACCAGTTCTCGCTACCGCCCGAACCGGCTTATTCCGGCCTACTCTACCTATCCTAGCGCATTTTTCCTGGATTACTACTCGTGTGTTCCATGTCTTCCACATCGGGAGGCGCAACATCGCCCCAACCGCTTGAATACCAGCCAAGCGCGACGAAACGTGCAAAAGAGCTATGCGGCCATTCGCCGGGTGAGGAAACCAAACCATGCTTAACCGGATTGTAATGGATGTAATCCAAATGTTTATGGAAGTCGTTTTCGTCGCGAATGTAATGGTCATAAAAGCGCGGTTGCCAAACGGTTTTCGCGCCGTTTTTTCGAATTTTCTCGGGAACATGCCGTGAAAAATCCGCCTTCACCATTTGCCAACGGGTGGAAAAATCGACGTCACCCTCCGGCAAGCGCCACAAGCAATGCAGATGATCCGGTAAAACCACCGCCGCCAACAGATCAAAAGGACGTTTCGCCTTCACCTCACGAAAAGACCGGCGGAGTTGATCCACCCGTACGCTGGCGGCAAAGATCGGTTTGCGACGATAACCTACCAAGGTAAAGAAATACATCCCGCCGGGAATATACAAGCGTCGGTAATCGCTCATAGACAGACCCTCAAAACATTTAGGCGTAGGCCAGAATAAGACCATCCAAGCGCGTAGTGCGAGGTGGCGTTTCCGGCGAATTCGAGGGTGTTTTGCCGGAAACACCAGTTCTCGCTATCGCTTGAACCGGCTTATTCCGGCCTACTGGGTTTAAGATCATTTCTCCACCACGTAAGCAATAAAGTGCGGATTTGAACCGCACGACATAAAGAACTTCGGGTGAGAATCGACCTGTACCTCCAAAAGCGCACGATATGTTTTTGCGTTTTTCCTTGTGTGGCAATCCAATATTTCGTCAAACGTCAGTCCTGCCCGTGCAACTAGGACACGAAGGGCTTCTGTCATCTGCTTTTGCGACAACGTTCCGAGCGGAACCAGTTTCTCGAAGATTTGGGTGGTGCTGTCATATCCGACGATCCGCCAATATTTTTTCGTGATCATAGTGGCTTCCAACGTTAAGTAAACATCTTAATTGGTATATATCAAAAATCCTAAACCGCACATATCACCGTTCAGGCGTAGGCCGGAATAAGGCCATCCAAGCGCGTAGCGCGAGGTGGCGTTTCCGGCGAATTCGGGCGGTGTTTGCCGGAAACACCGGTTTTCGCTATCGCTCAAACCGGCTTATTCCGGCCTACGGGACTAAATACGCCGAGTAGAATCCATCCTAATGTAAGATGTCGATTTATCTTGTCGTAACTTTCAAATTCAAGAACCGACACTATATCTGTAAACATCACTTCTCGTTCTTTCATGATTTAAATCTCGTTTTCCTAACGTTAAATAGACAGTATATTCAAGGCTTTGAAGGCACATAACCGCCTTATTCTTTGTTCTTTGCCACGACCTAAGTATAAACACTTAACCTCTAGATAAAAAACTAATTACACAAAACCTAATCCACCAAATTTGCTTTATCCCCCTCACCCCTTATAATCATTCCAGCTTTCAGGTTCCGGAGGGTTTTTCAAACCCAATGGTTAAACGGGAAGTCGGTAAGGTTAATACCAAATCCGACGCTGCCCCCGCAACGGTATATAAGTAAAAGTTTCATCGAGATGCCACTGTGTTCATACATGGGAAGGTGATGATTCAGGTTAACGCCACTTATAAGCCCGGAGACCGGCCCGAAAGTTTAATTCGGTACAGCGGAGGGCTGTCTGCGAAAGTGACAGTACAGCTCCGCGTCATCTCTCGTTTTCTATTGTCCTCTGTTGTGTAAAACAACTTTCCATGCGCGGGCGGCGCGGAGGACACACATGCAAAAACTCATCTTCAGCTCATTAATAATCGTCGGATTTATCCAGACTCAACCCTCGCAAGCCTCATCCACCGATGAAGCAAAAACCGTTACGCTGGACGCGATGGAGGTCAAAGGCCGGGCAACCGATTTATTGGGCATAGCCGCATCGGCATCGCAAGGCGTAGTCGGACAACGTGAGTTCGCTTACCGGCCCTTGGCGCGAGCCGGCGAGTTGGTCGAAGTGGTGCCCGGTGCGCTGGCAACCCAGCACAGCGGTTCGGGCAAGGCCAATCAGTTTTATTTGCGCGGCTTTAACCTGGATCACGGCACCGACTTTTCGGTAATGGTCGACGGCGTACCGATGAACATGCCCAGCCATGCTCACGGGCAAGGTTATCTGGACTTGAACAGCGTCATTCCCGAACTGGTTGACAATATCGAATACGGCAAAGGGCCTTATTACGCCGATGCCGGTGACTTTTCTTCCGCCGGTTATTCGCGTATGCACACGATGCGTAGTTTACCCAAAGGTCTATTCAAATTTACCGGCGGCGAGTTTGGCTATTACCGTGCGCTTCTGGCGGATTCCAAAAAAATCGGCGCCGGCGATTTGCTGTTTGCGGGCGAATTCAATGCTTATAACGGCGTATGGAAACAACCGGAAGATTTGGGCAAATACAACGGCATGTTGCGCTACACGTTGGACAACAAAGATTGGGGCTTGTCAGTCAACGCCAAAGCCTACCACTCCAGCTGGAACGCGACCAACCAGATTCCGGAACGGGCAATCGATAGCGGCACGCTTGACCTGTACGGCAGCATGGACCCTTCCGATGGCGGCGACAGCAGTCGTTACAGCTTGTCGAGCAATGTTTGGAGCCGAGGCGACAGCTACAAGAACGACTTTAATGCCTATCTTGCTTATTACGACCTCAATCTTTATTCCAACCCTACCGGTTTTCTTGACAACCCCGAACAAGGCGATCAAGTGCATCAAACCGAGCACCGCGTGGTCACCGGCGGCAACGGCGAACAAACCTGGTTTGCCAAATGGTTCGGCATGGACGTCGACAACACTGTAGGCATGCAAATCCGCCATGATGAGGTCATCGGAGCGGCGTTAAACCGCACTGAGCAACGCCGGATTTTCCAGACCGTGCGCCAGGACGACATTAGCGAAACCAGCGTAGCGGTTTACCTGAAAAATCAAGTTCAGTGGTTGGAAAAGTTCCGCACTATTTCCGGATTACGTGCCGACTTTTTGGATATGAATGTTAACAGCAGGACACTCGCAGCCAATTCCGGTCAACGAAACGCATCTCTGTTGAGCCCCAAACTCAGTCTGATTTTCGGCCCTTGGGTTGATAACGAAGTGTTTATCAATTTGGGCTACGGCCATCACTCCAATGACGCACGCGGCGCTACCTTGCGCGTCAACCCGGTCAGCGGCGATCCGGCCGATTCCGTATCGCCGTTGATACGGACGCGCGGCGGTGAAATCGGCGTGCGCAACCAGTTTATTCCGGGGCTGAATTCCACGGTGGCGCTGTGGTGGATGCAGGTCAACTCCGAACTGATTTTCGTCGGCGATGCGAGCAGCACCGAGCCCAGCGGGCGTAGCGAACGTCACGGCGTGGAATGGAGCAACTATTACCAAGTCAACGATACCCTGACTCTGGATGCGGATCTGTCTTTTTCAAAAGCGCGTTATGTCGGCGTGCCGCGCGAGGTTAACCATATTACCAATTCGGTAGGCCGGGTGATCAGCGCCGGAGCGGTGGTACAACTTCCCTTTCATACCTTTACATCGTTACGCCTGCGTCACTTTGGCGACATTCCGCTTAATGACACAGGCAGCCTGACCGCAGGCAATACGACGCTGGTTAACTGGGGGCTTGGCTATCAGCATAAGGACTTGAAATTTGAACTCGATCTGTTCAACTTACTGGGTTCAAAGAGCAACGACACGGCTTATGCCTATACATCCCGCTTGCCGGGAGAAGCCGCCGAAGGAGTGGATGGCATACTCAAGCATCCGGTGGAGCCGCGTATGTTAAGGCTGACGGCTTCGGTAAGGTTTTAATCTTGTTTACGGTAGCCGTAAATTTGCTTTATCGATTTAACTCCCTATAATTGCGCCTTGCTTTCAGGTTCCGGAGGGTTTTTCAAACCCAATGGTTAAACGGGAAGTCGGTAAGGTTAATACCAAATCCGACGCTGCCCCCGCAACGGTATATAAGTAAAAGTTTCATCGAGATGCCACTGTGCTTACGCATGGGAAGGTGATGATTCAGGTTAACGCCACTTATAAGCCCGGAGACCGGCCCGAAAGTGTAATTCGGTACAGCGGAGGGCTGTCTGCGAAAATGACAGTCTAGCTCCGCGTCATCTCTCGTTTTCCATTGTCCTCTGTTGTGTACTCACAACCATTATGCGCGGGTGGCGCAGAGGACAACCATGCAAAAACTCATCTTCGGCTCATTATTAATCACGGGCTTTAATACCCAGCTATATGCGCAGGAAACTCCGCAAAATCTTCCCGATCTGGTTGTCACCGCAACCCGGACAGAAACGGCTAAAAACCAGCTGGCGGCTGCGGCCACCGTCTATACCCGAAAAGACATTGAACGCCTACAGGCTAAAACCTTACCGGAACTGTTAAGCGGCACGACCGGCATCGACATGGCGCAAAGCGGCGGCTACGGGAAGGATACCAATATCTACATGCGCGGAACCAATTCCGATCATGTCCTGGTGTTGATTGACGGCATTAAAGTCGGTTCTGTCACCTCCGGCACCACACCCTTTCAACTAATTCCGCTCGATCAGGTCGAGCGGGTAGAAATCATTCGAGGTCCTCAATCGAGCCTTTACGGTTCGGAAGCAATCGGCGGGGTTATCCAGATTTTTACCCGCAAAGGCGGGCGCGAGGACAAGCCCAGCGTCACCCTGGATGCGGGCGGCGGTTCCTATGACACTTACCGCGCTTCCGGTTCTGTCAGCGGTAAATGGAAAAACAGCTGGTACACCTTGGGTTCATCGCAGTTTGGTTCTCAGGGTTTTAATGCCCGGCAGCCAACTCCGGGGCCGTTCGGCGTTAATCAGCCGGACAAGGACGGTTACCTGAATACGGCACTGAATGCCCGATTAGGCCACCGTTTTGATAATAATGCCGAAGTTGAGGCGTTTTTTATGCGGGCTGAGGGAAAAAACGAATACGACGGTACTGCCCAAAATAAAACCGAATTTGTAGAGCAGACCGTCGGCACGACAGCCGGCATGAACATTGTCGATAACTGGCGTTCACTATTGCGTTTGGGACAAAGCCGCGACGAAGGCGATAACTTTGCGCCTGACGGAACATTTTCCAGTAAGTTTAACAGTACCCGGTGGAATGCCAGCTGGTTGAACGAGGTCGCCTTGTCTGACGATCACCAGCTGGTTATCGGCTCAGATTACCGCCTGGATCAGGTCGACGGCTCAACCGCCTACAACGAAAGCTCCCGTTATGATGCAGGTATTTTTACCGAGTTGCACAGTCGCATTCTGGACAATCACTTTATCAACGCATCGGTACGCGGGGATAAAAACGAAGCCTTTGGCGAACAGCTGACCGGCAATTTCGGCTGGCGTTATAACGGGGGCTACGGCATCAGCCCGTTTGCCAGTTTTGGCAATGCATTCAAAGCACCGTCATTTAACCAGCTTTATTTTCCCGGCTTCGGCAATCCCTCTCTGAAAGCCGAACAATCAACGTCTTTCGAAGCGGGATTGGCCGGTGACCATGATTGGCTGCAATGGGAAGTTCGTGCTTACCATACCAACATCGATAATTTGATTGTGACGGTAACCAATCCAGTAACCTTTCTATCCAGCGCGGAAAATGTCGGCAAAGCGCAAATTGACGGCATTGAAGCCGAAATCGGAACTCAGTGGATGGGCTGGAACAGCAAGTTGAACATGAACCTGTTAAGCCCTAAAAACCGGGAGTCTAATATGCGGCTGCCGCGCCGTGCGGAAAAAACCTTGTCTTATGATTTATCACGCTCATTCGGACAGTTTGATCTGGGCGCTAATGTGCTAGCTCAAGCCGACCGTTTTGATGATGCACTGAACAAAACCAAGGTTGCCGGTTACGTAACCGTTGATTTACGTACAGCCTACCATTTAAACAAAAACTGGATGCTGAGCGCAAAGCTGAACAACCTGCTGGATAAACAGTATCAAACCATCAATACCTACAATACCGCAGACCGGAATTTCTTTCTTTCAATTCACTATAACAACTAACCTTTGGAGAAACACCATGAACATAAAACAATGGCTACAAGTCGAGTATTTACCTATTCCGTTAATCGCGCTGATGGTGCTGACGCGCTTTCACCACTTTGGCGACGTCTTGCATCTGCCCGATGCGTCGTTGGCGGTTTTTTTCTTTGCCGGTTTTTACCGCAAAAAGGCTTTGTTTCCCTTCTTGCTGGTTTTGGCTGGATTGATTGACACCATCGCCATCGCAAACGGTACCAGCAGCTGGTGCGTGTCGCCCGCTTATGTTTTCCTGATTCCCACTTATGCAGTCATGTGGTTTGCAGGCCGCTACTGTTCAGCATTTAAATCGTTGAAACCGACTGAACTTTTAATGCAGTTTGGTGTGATAGCGCTGGCGGCATCGGCTGCATTCGCCATTTCAAACGGCAGCTTCTATGTGCTTTCCGGACGTTATCCTGATTTATCATGGGGTCAGTATTTTTCACGGGTAGCCATGTATTACCCGCCTTATGTCAGTTCCGCCCTGGTTTATATGGTTTTGGGTTATGGCATCATGAAGCTGGTCAAGTCATTGTCGGCTTTAGCGGCTAGTCATAAAGAAGTTTAAAGAAGTCGCCTCGGGTTAACGGCTGTTGCGCTCCCAGAGGGTATTGTCGTTAACCCAGCATCAGCCTAAGAAGTTTGCGGAGTCTAGGGCTTAGGTTATTACCATTGTTTGTTGTGAGTATTCATGCTCAAATTAACCGTGCTTTTATGTAATACCACCTAAATTTATTTTAGGACGTACCCAATTTACACAACATAATGAAACAACAATGATTTTTAATTTTATACATTAATGAACAAACAGATGACTCAATGTTTTACGTCTATAGGATGTTTAATATTCGTTAGCCTATAAATTTGAGATCTGCTCATATGAAAGACGAGAAACATCGATCGCTAGCATTGGAAGCGTATCAAGCCTATACAAGCAGAAAGCTTCCAGTGAAGACTTTACCAATTTGCGACTTAGACCCAGACGATCCTAAGACTACTTTAGGTCAAGGCCGATTTATTTATGTTTTACGACTAGGACTTTCTGGTATGAAAAATCCATCAATTGCAGCCATTCCAAATCTCAATGACCCTTGCGCTATTCTTTACATTGGTGGGCATGAATCGGGTACAAATACTGAGCGTTATAAAAAGATGGTCTCTGCTTGCCGGAAAGCAGAAAATGCATATGCTCGCAATGGATATGCAGAGAACGATAAAAAACACGATCACCCGGTTGCAAATAGGTTAACAACGAGTCTTCTTCAACTCGGATTCTCAATCAATGACTGCTTGGTGGACATTGTCGACGGAGGACAAAGCTTCGACGAGCTTGAGTTGCTGATAGGGTACGAAGAAACATTTCATCACTTACCCCCTTGGAATGCCAAACGAAGTGGGGCGTTAGCTTATGCTGGCTAACCAGGCAACGCTAAAGCGCAATAACGCTGTAAGCCGGTATTTTGTGCTGGTTCCCAAGCTCCGGCTTGGGAACCCAGTAAGCGAAGCTCTAGCTTCGCAACACGGGAAGCTAGAGCTTCCAGAACCGAATTCCCAAGCTGGAGCTTGGGAACTAGAGACGGTATCTACAAAACTACGAGGCTTTCTGCTCGCCTTCTTTAGATTCCTCAACCGACCATAATTTTTCAAGCTGATAAAACCCGCGTGCCTGGGCGTTCATCGCATGGACAATCACATCGCCTAAATCCAATAACACCCAGTCTGAACCCAGATCGCCTTCCATGCCTAAAGGTTTAACGCCGTTTTCTTTTAGCTTTTCCGATACGTACTCACATAACGATTTCAGGTGACGATCCGAAGTACCGGTGACTACCACCATATAATCGGTGAAACTGGTTTTGCCCCGAACATCGAGTGTCGTTATGTTTTGTCCTTTGCGTTCATCCAAAACTTCCTGGACAATTTTTAATATATCTTCTGCTTGCATTCAAATTCCTAGTGTAAATAATGAGATCAATGTGTCTCGTAAAGCTTGTGTTGCTTGATGTATTCTATGACAGCATCGGGCAATAAAAAACCCGGATTCTGTTTTCTTGCAATTATGTCCCTGATCGCCGTCGCCGAAATATCCAGCTGGGTGACTTGCTGGAAGCACAATTTTCCTGCGGTAGCCTGAGCCAACTCATTTACTCCGGCCAGTCGGGCTTTAAAAAAATCGTCGAGCGCCTGTGTTTCAAAGCCCGGCCGGGTCATCACGACAATATGCGCAAAGTCGAATAACCGCTGCCATTGATGCCAGCCGGTTAAATGTTTAAACGCGTCACTTCCGATAAACAACAATAAGGGTTCGCTTGAAAACTCCTGTCTTAAAGACTCCAGCGTGTCGACCATATACGACGGCACTTGATGCAAATCGTACCTGTCCAATTCTCTGGTATCGATCTTTAGCCCCGGCTGGGTTTTTATCGCCAGCTCCAGCATTTGCAAGCGCATCTCTGCTGTTACGGCGGGTTGCTCGCGATGCGGCGGATTAGCGCAGGGAATCAACCGGACTTCATCCAGTCCGAAGATGTCCTTAACTTCAAGCGCCGAACGCAGATGTCCGTAGTGAACCGGGTCGAAGGTGCCGCCGAAGATGCCGATCATTTATTGCCTGATATGGCCGTCACCCAGAACGATGTATTTTAACGAGGTCAGCCCCTTTAAGCCTACCGGGCCGCGCGCATGCAGCTTGTCGGTGCTGATGCCGATTTCGGCGCCCAGCCCGTATTCAAAGCCGTCGGCAAAGCGGGTTGAGGCATTCACCATTACCGAGCTGGAATCCACTTCCCGCAGAAAACGGCGAGCCAAAGTGTAATCCTCGGTCACAATCGCTTCGGTATGCCCGGAACTGTGCTGATTGATATGCTCCATGGCTTGATCGATGCCGTCGACTATCCTGATCGATAAAATCGGCGCCAGATATTCGGTGTCCCAGTCTTCCTCTGTTGCTCTGATGCAGTTTGGAATCAAAGAGCAGGTTTTGAGACAGCCGCGTAATTCAACGCCTTTTGCGCTGTATTGTTCAGCCAGCAGCGGCAATACTTTTGCGGCAATGCTCTCGGCAACCAGCAAGGTTTCCATCGCATTGCAAACGCCGTAGCGATGGGTTTTGGCATTGACGGCAATCCTGATCGCCTTGTCTATGTCGGCCTTGTCATCGATATATACATGGCAGATGCCGTCCAGATGCTTGATGACTGGAATCGTAGCATCCTTGGAAATGCGCTCGATCAAGCTTTTGCCGCCGCGCGGAACGATCACATCGACGTATTCACTCAGGGTGATTAATTCGCCGACCGCTGCGCGATCCGCCGTCGCCACGATTTGTACCGCTTCCACCGGCAAACCGGCCGCTTCCAGGCCTTGAGAAATACAGGCCGCAATCGCCTGATTGGAATGGATGGCTTCCGAGCCGCCCCTTAAAATACAGGCATTGCCGGATTTAAGACACAAGGCCGCCGCATCGACGGTCACATTGGGGCGGGACTCGTAAATAATGCCGATCACTCCCAAAGGTACGCGCATTTGGCCTACCTGTATGCCGCTGGGCCGGTAGCTTAAATCGCTGATTTCGCCAACAGGATCGGGTAACGCAGCAACCTGCTTTAAACCTTCAACCATCGCCTGAATACCGGTTGACTTTAATTCCAGCCTGTCCAGCAAAGCCGCGTCCAGGCCATTTTTCTTGCCTGCATCTAAATCCTTACGATTTTCCGCTATCAACAGTTCATGACTGTTCTCAATCGCTTCGGCGATTTTCAGCAAAGCCAGATTTTTTTTGCCCGACTCGGTACGGCTTATTTCCCGTCCCGCTTTCCTGGCCTGCCGACCCAGCGTTTTCATGTATTCTTTAATATCCACTCTATTCTCATTAACTGGATGAATGTTATGCGCAATTATATAGTTTAATGCGGCTTTTTGACAGTCTTTAAGTGTAACAACTATCGGATATTAAACAGTTTTATGAGCTAGCTTGACCGTAACAGGAGCGTTTAGCTTAAGTTGCCGCGGATTAACCGGCGGTATTTTCAGCATTTCGACTATTCAAGAGATAGTAGAATTCAAAGCAAAAAAAAGGGCGGAATACTCCGCCCTTCTCATAATATATTGAAACTATTTGCTGCTGGCGGCTTTTAAATGCTCTACTGCTGCCTCAGCATGTGTCGTGGCCACATCGGCGTGCCCCAAATTACCATGATCAATGGTGTCTTGCAGTTCCTTGGCGGCAGCATCCAGATGGCCTTTTGGTATGCTCTTGGCTGTAATGGCGGCGGCTAACGTATGTTCCATTGCCAATTTTGCGTGTTCGACCAAAGTTTCAGACTTACCGGCTTTACCCGCATCTACCGCCGCACTGGCGTGTTCCAGAGCTGCCTTAGTATGATCTTCGGCGAAAACCGCAGTACTTAGAAATGTTCCTAGCAATAACAATAAACCTGCAAATGCAAATATTGATTTTTTCATGATTTTGTCCTCATTAAAGTGTAGGTGATAATCTTTCTAAAAAGAAACCAACCGACAAAAGCATGGAAGCCCAAACCTCTTGTCAATTGCATGCCAAACCCGTCCAACCAAAAAATTTAGTTGTATGTTTAAAGCAATTACAGGATAGAGGTGACGGGTTTTTTATACAATTAGTAGAATTACCTAATGTTACACAATACCTAAAGCTTTGATAGTGCAAGGTGTTCAGCTCAAAAACAGGTTCATCGGATAGGTAACAAGGTTTATTGATCGAAGAAATTGGATTTTTTATCCTGCAAACATGCGCTTGTTTAATTCAGAGAAAATTTCAGCAACTATCAACAAAATAGAAACAATCTATTAATTTACAGCCCTATTGTGAGCGTACAGTTACATACGTATAATCTTTAGTCATCGGAGAATAATCCACCATGACTGATTTATAAAGATATTCTCAGGAATATTGGTCTTTATTTCTTACGCGATCGTTTTCTTGCTATTTTTTAGCATTGTGCCACGAGATCAAAGCTTAACAGCTTATCTCCAATAGTTTCATATACCTCCTCGTAGTGTGAAAGTTCAGAACTATCCAGTATCTGTACACCTTTCCTCCCTTTGCCTTTGGCACTGGGAGGTTTTTTTTGCCTATATGCAAGCGCTCCCTGTGTGTCCTATCTCCCCCGCCTCCTGCTTCCATGCAGTTATAAAGCGCCTATTCCTGATGATCCGGTAATCCTGCAACCCAATCCCGGATCTTCTCAACAGCTTCATGGACTAAATCAATAAAGCCAATTATTGCGCCAGCCGCATCCGGCGTTTGAGTGGGCTGTTGCAAATAAAATTCCTGCATACCGATCTTATGCTTATTGTTATCAGCATAAGCTTCCACCGAGAAACGCAACACCACACGAGCTCGATCAGGCGCATCAAATTGCTGTTCAAAATCCTGAAACCGAATTATCAATGCGTAATCCCTAGCCTTGCCGCTTAAATTCAGTAACTGCTCAAACATCTCGGGCGGCGAGGCAATCCAACGATCCAAACCGTAGAACCTGACTTGCGAGGGAGAGGAAAACAGCAATCGATAGCGAATACGATTATCCCAAAGCCAAGTCGGCGCATTGATGCTAACCGATGCTTTACTCTGCTGAGCCGCTGTTGACACCGATACGCCAAAATCATGCAGCACTGGCTGCTTGACAGTAACGCTGCACCCTGCGCTTAAAAAAACCAGCCAGCCGATTAATAAACATCTCATTGCTGTTCCTTATAGCCCGGCTCACCCGGCCCTACATCTCGTTGAGTTGGTCCCAGCAGTAATTCCTGCGGATTATTTTCCAGCATCGTGGCAACTCTTTTTACCTGTTGAGTTGTCGATTGTAATTCAGTCAGCAGCTTATTCACTTTCGGTAACGTCGTCTGCGCCAAAGCATCGCCGGTATTTTTTCCGCTATCGACAAGGTTCCCCGCTTTTGCGCTGAGGTTTTTCACTTCCCTGGTTAAGCCCTGTAACTCGTTAGCCAACGCATCGATATTGCTCATGGTTTTGCGAGCGTCAGTGGTCAACTCAGGGACACCGGCAAGCGCCTTATCCACGCTTTTTTGCAACTCGGAAAGCTTGTCGGTTAATGTTTTGAGATTACTTAAAATACCGCCGATATTTTTTTCATTTTCATCATTTAATAACGAACTAAGCCGTTGCATTAAATGATCGGCTTTATGCAAAAGCTCTTCTCCTGAATCCATCAACTTGTCAGTCAACGATGGCACCAAAGGAATACGGGTCATGGAATTATCGCCCGGTGGCAATTCTTCGGAAATAGTACCGGAATCTTCCAGCTGAATCTGGGTTAAGCCGGTCACACCCTTTAAGCGCAAGGTTGCGTAAACCCCTTTACTCAGCGCGATTTTCTTGTCGACTTCAATCGGAACAAGGATGGTGCCGGAATCCAAAGGGTCGAATTTAACATTAACCACCTTCCCGACCGCAATGCCCCGGTAAAAGACCGTAGATTCAGGATTAAGCCCGGAAACGGATGCCCGGGTTGAAATAACATAGAGATTGCGTTCCTGATTCATGGTGCCAATCCAGAAAATAATCGCCGTCGATGCCGTCACCAAGGCAATCAGAAACAGCCCGGTAATCAGTGCATGGTTTTCTCTACCCATGAGCAGTTTCCTTATATTTAAACACCCGTTCAGCGCGCCTATTGTGAAAAAATTCTTCTACAAAAGGATGCTTGCAGTCTAAAACAGAAGCCAGCGGTCCAAAAGCAACTAGCTTATTATCAGCCAGCACGGCAACTTTGGTACACAAATCTCTCAATATATCCAAATCATGGGTCACCATGACTACGGTAAAATGAAGATCCTTATGCATCTCGAATAACAGTTTGACAAGGTCTTCGCTGGAAATTGGATCAAGGCCCGAGGTCGGCTCATCGAGCAACAACAGCCCCGGTTCCAGAACCATAGTGCGGGCAAGCGCTACCCGCTTGATCATACCGCCCGACAAAGCAGCCGGCTTTAACCAGGCATCGCTACCAGCTAAGCCCACCATTTCTAGCTTCATGAACACAATGCGTGCAATCAATTCTTCATCTTGGAAACCCAGCTCCCGCAGTGGAAAGGCAATATTATCAAAAACATTTAAAACGCTAAATAACGCGCCTTTCTGAAACAGCACGCCGCAATTGTTACGCAGCCGCTGGTCGTGATCAGGATTGACATTTTTCAAAGACTGTCCCATCACAAAAATCTCGCCTTGGCTGGGCGTTTGCAAACCGATAATTTCGCGCAGTAAAGTCGTCTTGCCGCAGCCGGATGCGCCAACCAGCCCCAAAATCTCGCCATGTTCCAGGCAAAGATTAATATCCTGATGAACAACTTTATCGGTACCCTTTTTAGGATCACCAAAGCTTGTCCAGACGTGCTCCAGTCGTATTGCGTAGGGATCGCTCATGGCATCCCCACATTCATAAACAGAATGGCAAATACCGCATCGACCATAATCACCACGGTAATGGCCGCCACCACGGAGTTAGTGGTTTCATTGCCCAGACTTTCGGTATTCGGCTTGATCCTAAAACCAAAGTGACAGGCAATCAGCGCAATCATCAAGCCGAAAACCGCGCTTTTCCCCAAACCGATAAAAACGTTAGTCAACGGCACCACATCGGGCAGTTTAAGAAAAAATTGCTGATAACTGATGTCCAGCGTATTTTGCGCCGAAACCATCCCGCCTATCAGCGCCAGCGCGCTGGTCCATACGCCTATCAGCGGCAGGACGATGGTCAATGCCATCACCTTGGGCAGCGTCAGGCGCAAGGAATGGGATATGCCCATTGCCGACAATGCATCGAGTTCCTCAGTAACCCGCATGATGCCGATTTGCGCGGTCATTGCCGAACCGGAGCGCCCCGCAACCAGAATAGCTGCCAGCAAGGGTCCTAACTCTCGAATAACGCTCAAGCCCAGAATATCGATGATATAAATCTCCGCCCCGAAAATCTTCAATTGCAAGGCCGACAAATAACTGAGCACGATGCCGATCAAAAAGCCCACCAGCGCCGTAATACCTAAAGCCCGAACGCCCGATTCATAAATCGTAATGGAAATTTCCGACCAGGGAATGTCGCCCGGATGCAGCAACAGATAGCCTATATCCAAAAACAGCTGTCCCAATAAGGTCACCAGTTGCAGCAGTTGTCCCCAAAAATTGGCAAACAATTGATAGCCGTATTTAATAATCAGGCTTGAACTGGATCCGACCGGTTCAGGTTCGGGGATTTTCTGGGCTTGCCAGCGGTCAAATAATCGCTGATGTTCAGGCTTCAACTGCAACGCAACCGGCAGTTCTTTTCCCCAGGCTTTCCAGAGAATCAAGGAGCTGGCGCTGTCGAGCACCTCAATCGAGCTCAAATCCCACTGAATGTTTTTATTAGCTGCGTACGAGCTGATTTTCCGGTTCAGTTCGGTTGCTGTTACCAGACTGCGAAGATTCCAGCTGCCTGTCAGTTTGACACAACTCTGCCCGTCGCTCTGTTCAACGACTTCCACTGTAGGCGGTGTATCCTGAATGGTTGAGGTATCAGTCATAGGGATAATTGTATTGCTTTCACCTTGAAGGCTGACGCCATTAGCATTCCAGCCAATCTATCTCGGCATCCGAAAAGCCGGCCACTTTGCGCAATTCCCTGTTAAACGGTCCTTTCGGTTTACCGCCAACATAGTATTGATCGATTAACTCCCGGTATTTGGCCTCGGCTTCAAAACCGCGTTGCTGACAAACAAATTTAAACCAGTAGGATCCCAGCTCTACATGCCCTACTTCGTCGGTCAAGATGCGCGTTAAAATAGCCACGCTTTCATCCTCACCCAGTATCCTGAATTTTTCAATCAGCGCAGGCGTTACATCCAAGCCCCGCGCTTCCATACAGCGGGGAACCATCGCCAATCTGCCCGGCAAATCATCGGCAGTATCTTTGGCATGGTCCCATAAGCCGCTGTGCGCGGGTAAATCGCCGTAATCAACCTGCATAGCCAGTAAATGCGTCCTGATTAATGCGAAATGCTGCGCTTCTTCATCGGCAACACGCAGCCAATCCTGATAGAATTGCTCAGGCATGCCGCGAAAACGATACAAAATATCCCAAGCCAGATAAATAGCGACAAACTCAACATGGGCAATAGCATGAAAAAAAGCCGCAACACCGGCGACTGTGGTTAATTTTCGCCGGGGCATCTGGCGGGGCGCCAATAACTCCGGCTTCTCGGGAAACGTTACCCGCTCTATCGGCAATACCGGCCGGTCCGAGGTAAACGTTAATTCCCCGGCAATGCAAGTTTGCCAAGCCTGATGCGTCAGCGCCAACTTTTCATCGACATTGACTTGACAAAAAAATGCCTCGGCAAATTCAAATAAATTTTTCATTATTGTAAAACCATGACCAAGATTTTAGATTTCACGTCGCTGTTCCTCTATTGCCTATTCATTTTCTGGCTTTCCGACCATCCTACCCTGCCGGTTCCGGATTTGTTTCCGGTGCAAGATAAAGTTCTCCACGCCGGAGCCTATTTTATAATGGGCGTGTTGGCATGGCGCAGTTTTAAACACCTGCTCAATCGACCTATTATACTTGCTTTGCTCAGCATTACCTTTTGCAGCCTATACGGCGTATCCGATGAATGGCATCAGTCTTTTGTCGAAGGTCGCTGTTCTGACATTGTCGATTGGCTTGCCGATACCGGCGGTGCGGGTCTAGCGGTATTTTTGCTGTATAAGCTGCGTTGGTAGCAACCACGTTACTTTACCCGCATGTCAATCCTATAAAAACATATCACCACGAAGACACGAAGAATGCCAAGGTAAAAACTTCGTGTTCTTCGTGGTGAGTTTATCAATCGGCTATTTTCAGATTATATTTCCGCACCCGATAGCGTAGCGTTTCGCGGGTAGCTCCCAGCGCCCTGGCTGCTGCGGTCAGGTTATTATCCGCCCGCTCCAGAGCAGTCTTGATAATAAAGCAATCCATATCATCCAGCGCCATGCTGCCATCCAAGGGCAACCAAATACCTTGTTCGGTTTGTAGCGCCTCGACGGAAGGCTGTCCCGGCAATTGCAGCCATTGTCCGGGGAATGTCGACCCATCGGAGAATAATACGCAGCGTTCAATGACGTTACGCAATTCCCTGACGTTGCCCGGCCAATAATGCGCTTTCAGCTTGCTCCACACCGCGTCGGGAATGTCTTTAACCTGCCGTCCGGCTTTGGCGTTGTATTCGGCGACAAATAACGGCACCAGTTCGTCCAGGTCCTCTACCGCCTCGCGTAGCGGCGGCAAGATCAGCTTGAACACGCTTAAACGGTGGTATAAATCGGCGCGAAAGCTGCCGTCCAGCGCCATTTTTTCCAGATCGCGGTTGCTGGCGGCAACGATTTGCACATCGACCTGAATTTCCTTTTCCCCGCCCAAGCGCCGGACCTTGTGGTCTTCAATCACTTTGAGCAACTTGGCCTGCAAATCCAGCGGCATTTCGCCGATTTCGTCCATGAACAAGGTGCCGCCGTCGGCCTGTTCGAGCAGGCCGCGATGCCGCCCTGCCGCGCCGGTAAAGGCGCCGGGTTCATGACCGAATAATTCCGATTCCAGCAATTCCCGGGGTAACGCCGCGCAATTCACTTCAATCATCGGCTGCTGGGCGCGGGAGCCGCCGTAGTGTAATATGCGCGCCGCCAGGCCTTTGCCGGTGCCGCTCTCGCCGCCGATAATCAGGGCGCTGAACGGTACTTGCGTCAGTTTTGCCAATAACTGCCGTATGCCCTGCGCTTGCTGACTATGGCCGACATAAGCATCCGGCGAATAACGCCGGTGCCGGTGCTTGGTTTGATCGGCAACCCGTCGCTGAATGGATGCGCTACGTGCGGCGCTCGCAACCAGCAGATCAAGACGCTCCAAATCGCAGGGTTTTTCCAGGAAATCATAAGCGCCCAGCCGTAATGCCCTGACCGAATCCGGCACATTGCCGTAGCCGGTTAAAAACAGCCATTCGGCATAGGCTCCCGGCATTGTTCTAGGCAACTGTTCCCTGCGCTCTACATTCCTCCCTGAGGCCACGCCTCCTCTATCCTTGGAGTCGTCGGTATAGCTAATATCCTTCCTGACCTTTTCCATGAAATCCAGTGCATTACCGTCAGGCAAATTCATATCCGAAAGAATCAGTAACGGCTCTATTTTTTTCTTCAGCAATAATTCCCTGGCCTCACTCAGATTGGTCGCCAGCGCCACTTCCCAACCGGACTGTCGATAATGACGCGATAACTCGGAACCTAACAATTTTTCATCTTCAATGATGAGCAGGGTTTCTATCATAATTTATCTCTAACAATGCAGTCATTGGGCAGCAGTATGGACACGCATGCGCCATGAGTCGGTTGATTGGTGAGACTGATTGTACCACCGACGTCTTTTACAAAGCGTTGCACCATAGCCAATCCCAAGCCGGTACCGCGTTGACGGCTGGTGCGAAATGGGCGGATACCATGCTCCAGCATATCCTGGGAAAATCCGATACCGTCATCCTGCACGTCGATACGCAATCCCTGTTTGTCAGTTCGAGCCCTGATACGAATAGTTCCGGGATTACCTTCAAGCGCATCGGCCGCATTCAGTATCAGATTCAACAAAGCTTGGCGTACCCCGCTTTCAGGCAGATGCACCGGCAACGCGCAGGGAGCTTCTATTTCCAGATGTATCGATTCGGCAATCTGGTAGCGTGTTAACGCCACCAAATCCCGAATTAACGTCCGCACATCAAAAGCCGTAGCCACTTCCGGCGAATGACGGCTTTGATCGAGCATATCGTTAAGCAATCTCGCCATCCGTTTCAGTTCGGCATTAATCAAATCCAGTCGTTCCAGTTGGTCTATATCATCAATTTCGCGACGTAAATTATTAAATGCCATTTGGATTCCGGCCAGTGGGTTACGTATCTCATGCGCTAATTCCGCTGCCACTTCGCCGATTGCCGCCAACCGGTCGGCTCTAGCCAGGCTGTATTGCTGCTCCAGTAAGGCTTGCGTGGCTAACCTGACTTCATGCTGCAATGATTGGGCGTGTAAACGATTGGCATCTTCCAGTTCCGCCAGGTGCTTAACCATCTCGTTGTAACTGTTAAACACCGGCAACAGCAGCGGATCAAGATGGTCCGTGGTGATCGGAGTGAAGTTTTCTTCGGTCAAGCGCTGTAGCAGTTCCCTCAAATCATTAAGCGGGTGCAGGATTCTGAGGCGTAAAAATAATACCGCCACAACCAATATCGCCGTGAATATTGCCAAGGCCATATACAATTCGGTTTGGGTATCCCGACTAATGTCTTCAAGCAATTCCTCCCGTTGCAACGCCTCGTTATCCAGCGTTTCGCTCATTAATTTAAGAGCCGTTAACAGACGATTGTACTTTTCTTCTTTTTTCAACAAGGGCAAATCAATCAGCATGCTTTTGACCGTTTCCAGGCTTGTTCGGGTCGCTGCTGACAAATAGCGGTTATCCATCATTAACGCATCCATCTCGCCCAGCGTTTTGGTCAGCGCCTCGGGACGCGAACCCGATACCGTTTCGGTCAGATATTCAATCAGCGATTGCTGTAAGCCCACCGATACATTCTGGATCCGATGCGAATAATTCACATAAGAAAAAACCGTTTCAAAGTGATGTACATTTCGCCAGATCATGCCGCCGAGTATGGCGAGAGCGGACAACAACAAACCTAGAAAGGCCAAGCCACGCAGCTGGGCAGGACGGTAAAAAATCGGCTTCATTTAAAATTCATATAGGTAACTTAAAAAGTGCAGGAAACTTTACTATTTCCAAAATTATTCCGGGCGGCGCCTTTATATCCTAATGCTATCATCTTCCCGGACGATCAGCTAAGCCCATATCATCTGAAATAAAGCGTTATTAACACGATCCTATCTTGGCGGCATTCGATTCCAAAAAAATGCGTTATCTTTCATATTGCCGCCGGTGTTAGTGCTTGTCATATATCTTAACGACCAACTCATAAAACCATAACGGACGAAACAACACGACGTAAATTAACAATATCGGGGTGATGGGAATGGGACTGATCTCAAGAACCGAGAGGATCGCAAGGGCAAGAATACAGAGAATACGCATGAGTTATTTCCGTGTTCGATGATTTTAAAGTGAATTAGGGTGAATGGAGCATTATAGATTAATTGGCTGTTAACGAATGGCGGATTCAACTCCGAAGTGCAATCCTGGTAATCATGCGGCATCCCTCTCTTTTTCAGGAAAGAATACCTCATGCGGTGTTTTAAAGTTGAGCGTTTTTCGAGGGCGATGATTGAGCTTATACATGACTGCCTCAACATCGTCGAGGGCGCGGCCCGGAAAGCTGAAAAAACAAAACCGCATTATAACCGCGCTCCGGTTGAGCGCCATGTTAGCGAAGTAACCCCCTAAAGCCGGAAGGTGTTTTAAAGAAGCTCAAAGTGCGGTGATACAATTGCAAGGTAGTCTACACCGCTAAAAACCGATTAGCCAATGGTGCGTTCGCGCCCGAATGTTAGCGTGGTTTAGGAATACGTCGGTGATATTGGTGAAGTCAGTTTCCCTGATTATCCCGTTTGAGAGAGTGATTTATAAGACGTTTCCACAGTGGTGTAGGCTTTTTTCTAATCTGGGGGACATCGCTATGAGCAAAATCAAGAATCATTTTGAACTCACCCATCCCAACGCAGCGGGTATCGACATTGGATCATCCAGCCATTTCGTGGCAGTGCCGCCTGACAGAAACGAGCAACCCGTACGTGAATTCCTGAGCTTTACCGAAGATCTTTATGCCCTGGCTGATTGGTTGACTGCGTGTGGCGTGGATACGGTGACGATGGAATCCACCGGCGTGTATTGGATTCCTTTGTTTGAGTTACTGGAGTCAAAGGGTTTTACCGTTTATCTGGTCAACGCACGGCATGTGAAAAATGTTTCCGGGCGCAAATCGGACGTACTGGATTGCCAGTGGTTACAACAATTGATGAGTTTTGGCCTGCTATCGGGTGCATTTCGACCGCAGGGCGACTTCTGTGCATTGCGGGCGGTGGCTCGGTTAAAAGACATGTTACTGCGCAATCAAGCCAAGCACATTCAGCATATTCAAAAAGCCCTACTGCTAATGAACCTGTTGTTGACGGAAGTGATTTCCGATGTAGTGGGCGAAACGGGACAGAAAATTATTCGTGCCATTTTGGCAGGCGAATGTGATGGACAGGTCTTGGCAAAATACCGTAATAATCACATCAAAGCCAGCGAGGAGGAAATCGCTAAAGCCTTGCAGGGTAACTGGCGGGAAGAACATTTATTCGCCATTAAATAGGCCGTTGCCTTGTATGATGCCTATGCCGTGCAGCTCATGGAATGTGACCAACAATTGGAAAAAATGCTCAAAGACCTTGCCCGCAACGACCTAAAAGCCGAGAAACCCAAGCGGCGCGGTGGCAAGTCTAAAAATGCACCGAACTTTGATGCCAGAACGCTGTTGATGCAAATGTGCGGTGTGGATTTAACGCGGATTGATGGCATTGATGTGACGACCGCGTTTAAAGTATTGGCAGAAATCGGTGCTGACTTATCACGATTTAAAGATGCCAAGCATTTTGCCTCGTGGTTGGGATTGTGTCCTGGAACAAAAATATCCGGGGGTAAAAAAATCTCGGCCGCAACGAGTCGCACCACCAACCGTGCTGCGCAAGCACTCAAAATGGCTGCGGTAAATTTACGCGCCAGCCAATCGGCTTTAGGCGCGTACTACCGAAGACTTTGTGGCCGCATGGACAAAGCCAAAGCCGTCACCGCTTGCGCCCATAAACTGGCTCGGTTGATTTATGCGATGCTCACCAAAGGGGAAGACTATGTGGATCAAGGACAAGAACATTATGAAGAAAAATATCGTCAACGGGTCATTAAAAACTTAACCAAACACGCAGAGAAATTTGGTTTTCAATTGATTCCTGTGCCCGAAGGCGTTTAAAAATACAAATTATATCAACTAGTTAAAATGAGCTTCTTGAGAGGCTGGGTGCGTGATTGCAAGACCCCGACCCCGCTGTCCTGCTTGGCTATTTTAATTCCGAAATACGCCTGTCGGTTGCATTACTAAATTTCATTGCAACTTCATCCTCTCTACGAATCGCATCTTCCAGCTCCTCGGGAAGAAATAGATCTTTTGTGACATGCAAGTTAGTTTTATATAGATGGCACCGACCGGGTTCTGAGGGGGATCTATCAATAAATTCTGACAGTTCTTTGCACTCACCTATTAAATCGTGTGAGATTTTATTTTGAATGTTTTTGTGGACAATAAATACATAGCCCAATCCCACCAACTTTAGCTTAGTGAGCCCCTTACTTTTGAGTGCTCGTAATTCTTGCAGTTCATCATGATTCACTGGTGTAGCCTCTTTTATTGATACATCAGTACCATTGGAGTTTATTAAAGTCAATTTGACTGTTAATTCATTGATTGCTTGCAATAACTGATCAGGAGTGCAGGTTTTTTCTGAAAATGCATCCATGCCGACAGCAAAGCATGATGGCCGATAGTCAGTTCTTGCTGTAAGCGCCATTATTGGAAAATATGGTGTACTTCTTCTAATTCTTCTTGTAGCCTCTATGCCATCCATCTTTGGCATTTCAATATCCATTAGACAAAGATCGTATTTTCCCTTGTTTCGTTGAGCATACTCTACGGCCTCGATTCCGTTTGACACCATATCGAATTCAAAACCCCAATCGCTCATTAATTCAGCATTTAATAATTGGATGACTTGGTTATCTTCGGCTATCAATATGTTCATTGTATATTCTTTGTAACGATTTCTTATGCTAAAAATACGTTAAGTAGACACCTTTTTAGGTGTCTATTAAATTCAAATTGCCAGTGTATAACGGTGTATAATGCCGCCTACTTGGCATGCTAGACTAGATTTTATAGTACTTCTATTATTGATAGCAACCTATTTATGCAAAATCAAAATACACCTCCCAAACTACTGGATCAGGTGCGTGACCGCATTCGAGTCAAGCACTACAGCATCCGTACAGAAACGCAATATGTGCAATGGATCAAACGGTTTATTCTGTTTCATAACAAACGGCATCCGCAGGAAATGGGGACTGCGGAGGTGGAGGCGTTTTTAACTCATTTGGCGGTGAATGGACATGTATCGGCTTCGACGCAGAACCAAGCGTTATCGGCACTACTGTTTTTATATAAGGAGGTGTTAGGAATAGATTTACCGTGGTTGGATAATGTGGTGCGCGCCAAGCAGCCACAACGCTTGCCGGTGGTGTTGACGCGTTCGGAAGTGCGGGAGGTGCTGGCGCGGATGAAAGACATGTATGGACTGATGGCGAATATGTTGTACGGAACCGGGATGCGCTTGATGGAATGCGTGCGTTTGCGAGTTAAGGATGTGGATTTTGAGCGTAGTGAGATTCTGATCCGTGACGGCAAGGGCGGTAAGGACAGGGTAACGATGTTGCCGTCTTTGGTGGTGACCGGGTTGCAGGCGCATTTGGAACAGCGGCGGACGTTGTTTGAAGACGATAAACGTATCGGCAAGGCGAATGTCTTTCTGCCGGACGCGTTGGCGACCAAGTATCCGAATGCGGCAACGGAATGGGGCTGGCAGTATGTTTTTCCTGCCGGTAGTTATTCGATTGACCCACGCAGTGGCATGGAGCGCCGCCATCATATTGACGAAAAATTATTGCAACGGGCGATGAAAAAAGCGGTACAAGCTGCGGGGGTTGCCAAACCGGCCACGCCGCATACCTTGCGGCATTCATTTGCGACACATTTGCTGGAAGCGGGTTATGACATCCGCACGGTACAGGAATTGTTGGGGCATAGCGATGTCTCCACAACAATGATTTATACCCATGTATTGAATAAAGGCGGCAGGGGCGTATTGAGTCCATTGGATCAGCTCTGACTCTATAATAATGCGGACGCTCACGATTTTTGACCTTTTAAATACCCTGTCCGGCCCATATGCCTTGATCCAGGCATCCCTTAAAAAACCAGCATTCACCCACCCGTGTTATGTTTTTTATTGAAAAACATAGCTTAATCTCCTATTCTCCACGCTGAGGTTTTGACCAGATGTTAAAGCCTTTGCTCACTATGCTCTAAACTACTCGCATTGGAGACTGTATGAAGATTGGTATACCTAAAGAGATCCACCCAGGTGAAAAACGTGTGGCCACTACGCCTGAGGCCGCAGAACAAATTATAAAACTGGGTTTTTCCGTCCTGGTCGAAAGCGGCGCGGGGCTTGCCGCGAATATTTCCGATGAAGCCTACAAAGAAGTGGGCGTTGAAATCGTTGACAATGCCAAGACGCTGTGGAAATCAGCGGACATTGTTATGAAAGTTCGCGCCCCAGAGCAGCACCCCGAGTTGGCGCTGGACGAAATTGACATGTTGCCCGAAGGCGGCCGTTTAATCAGTTTTATCTGGCCTGCGCAAAATGAAGAATTAATGCAGAAACTGGCGGCCAAAAATACCACGGTTCTGGCTATGGATAGCGTGCCGCGCATGTCCAGGGCGCAAAAGCTCGATGCGCTCAGTTCTATGGCTAATATTGCCGGTTATCGCGCCGTTATCGAAGCCGCGCAACATTTCGGCCGGTTTTTTACCGGACAGATTACCGCCGCCGGTAAGATCCCGCCCGCCAAGGTGCTGGTTATCGGTGCCGGTGTTGCCGGTCTTGCCGCCATTGGTACGGCAAAGAGTATGGGCGCTATCGTCAGGGCTTTCGATACCCGACCTGAGGTTAAAGAGCAAATTGAAAGCATGGATGCCGAGTTTTTGATGCTGGACTTTAAGGAAGAAGGCTCCGGCACCGGCGGTTACGCCAAGACCATGTCCAAGGAATTCATCGAAGCTGAAATGGCCTTGTTCGCCAGACAGGCGATGGAAGTGGACATTATTATCACCACCGCACTGATTCCCGGCAAACCGGCGCCCAAGCTGATTACGGAAGGCATGGTTAAATCCATGAAACCGGGCAGTATTATTGTCGATCTGGCTGCCGAACAAGGCGGCAACTGCGCGTTGACCGAGAAAGACCAGGTGGTGGTAAAACACGATGTGACTATTATCGGTTACAGCAATTTGCCCAGTCGTTTGGCTAATCAATCGAGCCAGCTTTATGCGACCAACCTCAGGCATTTGTTAACGGAACTTTGCCCCGAAAAGAACGGCACGATCAACGTCAATATGGACGATGAGGTGATACGCGGCACCACGGTCATTAAGGAAGGCAAGATCACTTGGCCACCACCACCGCCCAAGCTCTCCGCAGCCCCTGCCCCGCAAACCGAAGCGCCGGCTTATTCAGCGACACAGGAACAGCAAAAACCAAGCGTGGTTAAGCAGTTTACACCATTAGTTATCGCCGGATTGGTTCTGTTCGGCATCGGGTCGGTCGCCCCTGCTTCGTTCATGACGCACTTTACCGTATTTGTGCTGGCGTGTTTCATCGGTTATCAGGTGATATGGAATGTCTCGGCATCGCTGCATACCCCGCTTATGAGTGTAACCAATGCCATCAGCGGCATTATTGTGATCGGCGCTCTGGTGCAGGTTTCCGCTCAGGACCAGAATATCAGCATCCTTGCCGGATTGGCGATACTCATTGCATCTATCAATATTGCCGGTGGCTTTTTAGTCACTCGCCGTATGTTAGAAATGTTCAGAAAATAACAAGGAGAATATGATGTCCCATAGTTTAGTCACGATGTCTTACATCGTCGCCACCATTCTGTTCATTTTTAGCCTCAGTGGGTTAAGCAACCAGGAAACCGCCCGCAAGGGCAATTATTACGGCATGTTAGGCATGGCGATTGCCATTATCGCTACCGCATTAAGCGCGTCGGTTACCTCATACGCTATTTTAATCGTTGCCTTGCTGATCGGCGGCGCTATTGGCGCTAGAGCTGCATTAAAAGTCGAAATGACGCAAATGCCGGAACTGGTCGCCATCATGCACAGCTTGGTGGGTATGGCTGCCGTGTTGGTGGGTTATGCCAATTTTATGGACAGCTCTATCAGCCTGGTCGGTGTAGAAAAAAACATCCATGAAATAGAAATTTACATCGGTATTCTTATCGGAGCCGTTACTTTTTCAGGTTCGGTGATTGCTTTTTGCAAACTCAGCGAACGTATCAGCGGCAAACCGCTGTTATTGCCGGGTCGTCATTGGTTAAACCTGTGTTTACTGGTTGCTGCCATCGTTCTGGGCTGGATGTTTTTACAACAAACGGAAAACGGCGGCGGTTCTTTACCTTTATGGATTATGACGGGGATTGCGCTGGTGTTCGGCATACACATGGTTATGGCTATCGGCGGCGCTGATATGCCGGTGGTGGTGTCCATGCTCAACAGCTATTCAGGCTGGGCGGCGGCGGCGACCGGATTTATGTTAAGCAACGATTTGTTGATTGTGACCGGTGCATTGGTCGGCAGCAGCGGCGCGATCTTGAGTTACATCATGTGCCGCGCGATGAATCGCAACTTTATCAGCGTTATTGCCGGTGGTTTTGGCACCGGTTCAGGTGGCGAAGCGGCAGTCGTTGAAGGTGAAGTAACGCCGATCAGTGCTGATGAAACCGCGCAATTGTTGCTGGACGCAAAAAACATCATGATCATTCCGGGCTACGGCATGGCGGTTGCGCAAGCCCAGCACACCGTTAATGAAATCACCAAACTGTTGCGCGATAAAGGCAAGAAAGTCGGTTTCGGCATCCATCCGGTTGCAGGAAGAATGCCCGGCCACATGAACGTGCTGTTAGCCGAAGCCAAAGTGCCTTACGACATCGTTTATGAAATGGACGAAGTCAATGAAGATTGGGCGCATGTTGACGTATCCATCGTGATCGGCGCCAATGACATTGTCAATCCGTCAGCGCTGGATGATCCGAACAGCCCGATTGCCGGTATGCCGGTGCTGGAATGCTGGAAAGGTGAAACCACTGTCGTACTTAAACGCAGCATGGCATCGGGCTATGCCGGTGTGGGTAATCCGTTATTCGTTCTGGAAAATACCCGCATGTTGTTTGGCGATGCCAATGCGACTATGCAAGCGGTATTGAAGGCGTTGAAAGGGTAAGGCATTCGCCACGAACGACTGCACGGATGCAGTCGTTCGTGGTTAGTCGTTTATTGGCAACATTTGTTTATCTGTAACAATCCCACCATTTTCCACACGATTCCGGCCATTATGTTTGGCTCTATACAAGGCGGAATCGGCTGATTTCACCAAGCGGGTAGCGATTTCACCGTCTATTGAAATAGATGTACCGTCCGGCACGTAAGTTGACACACCGATAGAAACGGTAACCGAGACGGAAATATCATTAACTGCAATCACCAGCGTCTGAATCGCTTTGCGTACTCGTTCGGCGGTTTCCAGGACCTTGGCCTCATCGGTATTGGACAATAACGCGACAAACTCTTCTCCGCCGTAACGGACAAATACATCATTGTCTCTTAATTGGTGTTTTATGGTGGCGGCTACCAGAGACAAAACCAGGTCACCACCCTGATGACCATGCTTATCATTGACTGGCTTGAAGAAATCTATATCAAAAAACTGGCAAGATAACGGCTCTGCATTGCGTTGACTGCGCTTCAATTCTTCGCCGATGCGCTGTTCCAAAAACCGTCTGTTGTTAACCCCGGTTAATACGTCGATATAACTGATTCGTTTTATCTCTTCGACGTGAAGATTATTTTCCAGGCACACACTAATGACAGAACTGAGGTGTTCAATGAAATCCGTAGCCATATTATCGGCGAATCTATCCGGCTGATAGCTGCCGAGATTTAAAGTCCCCAGGTATTTGCTCCGGCGAGTTAGGGGTGTAATGGCAACGCTGGCGGGTTGTTTTTCAATGTGCGGGAAAAAGTCAGTGCATTGGCTATTTTCATAAACGCCAATATAGGGTTGAATGGCGGTTGATTTTATAGATGTGTCACTATCCAGCAGCATTAAGCCGTTTTTTGAGTTGCACGGATAACCATTATCAATAAGCGTTTTTGCTATTTCACCTGTTTCGTCGATCAGGCACAAGCTGATCATATCAAGATCAAAATAGTTTTTAGCTTCTCCAAGCAGGTGGTCGATGGTATCCGGTAAGGAATTGAGCTTGAGTAATCTTATTTCGAACGCCCGAAACTTCTGTAAAGTAGCGCTGTTTTGCTGAACACGCTTAAACAGGGTTTCTAAATGACTTTGTAACGCGACTAAATCAGTGGTTAAATCTTCTTCCACGTTATTCTCTGAAAAATTAAGGCAACCCTGTAAGCCTAGCAGTTTCCTGAAAAAAATTCAGTCAATCATGTGTCTAGTACACAGATTCTTGAGATTTTTTGTTCTTCTTTTTATGCCGTTGCTCAGCCACATCCATATACAACCGTCAACAAACGGTATGCTCCTGGCATATTTTCTCACTATCGCTTTGGCTAAGCTGTTCTTTGGTCAAGCCGCAAAAAAAACCATCCGACGTTCTGGTGAAATATTTGCACGTTTTACAAAGCCCGAATGATTGGGATTTGTTGGCTTTTTGCAGTGCGGTCAGTGCGTTAACAAAAACGTTTTCCTGGCTTTCATTTTCGTTAAAGATTGCCGAGGCTTGACTGTATAAATCTTCCGGACGAGCTTTATTCAAGATGGTATCGCCTTCCGTCAAAAGGCTAAGATGCACCATGCGCCGGTCATTTATATCAGCTGTTTTTTTAATGTAGCCCTTTTTTTCCAGCAACTGTAAAGTTTGGGATACGGTACCACGGGTCATGCCCAAATAATTGGTAAGCGCTGCCGGGGTGTCGCTATAACGGTTGCAGCGAGACAAATAGTCCATGACCTGCAAATGGACAGGTTGCAAGCCTAGTTCAGTACATTTTTTACGTTCTTCAGACCGAATCAGCGCTGACATCCGCTCGATCAGATCAAATACATCAACTTTTTCCATAGAGCCTGTAAACATTTATTAATGTTGACAAAAAAGGCTATTTTATCACAATTAATTAAGTATCGAATCGATATTGCTAAGTAAATTTTTTAACCGCCTTTGGAATTCATTTTTGCGGCTAAATAAGCTACAGCGGCGGCAGGAGCGCAATCCGCTGTAGTCATGCCTGACTGAATTGCGGCTACCGGAAATAAATCGGAAAAATCCAGGTAAGGACGATCTAAATTCAATGCAACCTGTTCAACCAGAAATCGCCCTACTCCGGCGCCGATCAGTGGGCTGTCTTGCAAAAGCTCATGTTGGGATAACCGGGTTTCGCAGCCGCGTTGTATTTGCTGTATTTGCCGGCCACGGATGTTTTCGGCAAATTGTTGCCAGCGCGGCAGTTCCTCGGGATAAAAATCGCAACCTATCATCCGCGATAACCGCCTGGCGCTGGCGAGAACTGTTTTTTCCGCGCCATCCGCCGTATCGGTTTGGTCATGCATCTCATTGAGTTCGCCGGTGACCCGATAGACATCGGCCATGGTGGCGAAATACTCGGCCATCAGGCCTATTTTTTGGCCTTGATCCTGTGCCGTTTGCGTAACGGCCATCACGGCGGTTCTGACGATACCGGTATAAATCAACTCTTGAGATAGTAAACGCTGGTAATCGGTGTAGCCTTCCGCCAGCACTTGCCCGTCATTGAGCAAGAGTATATCCGTAGTAGTGCTGCCGCTGTCGACAAAAAGTCCGTTACCCAGCTTTTGCGCGGCAAATGAGGCGCTGGCCAACCAGTTGGCGGAAGCGATGGACGCATAATGACTGACTTCAACCTGCGTGGATTTCAGGAAGCCTTCCTGGCCCGCAAAAACCAGCATTTCCGATCCGGGCAACAGATCGGTCATGGTTTGAATGATTTGCTTGACGCCATCATCCCGATTATCAAACAAATCGACCAGCTCGCCGGTCATGGTTATAGCATGACAAAGGTTTGAGTCGGGTAGCTCCTGCATAATTGCGGTTACAGCCTGTTGCAGTTGGTCCAGTCCCTTCCATAACGGACACGGTTGCTGATAAACGGCGATAATCTTGCCAGCGCTATTGATTGCCGCCGCTTTGACATGAGCGCCGCCTATGTCCCAACCGATAATATTAGCTTGCATGAGTTTCCTGTTGTGATTGAACGGTGATGGGCCTGTTGTAAGCCGGGTTGAGTATCGGCTCGCCATGCACTAACTGCAAAACAGCCTCGGCAATATTGATACCTAAAGCATCGTATATACCGACAAACGAAGTGGTCAGGCGGGGATTTATTTCGAGCACCCATGTCTCGGCAATTGCTCCTTGCATTGCTCTACCTCCTGCATCCATGCAGTCGTCGGCAATTGCTCCCTGCATTACTCTCGATCGCCGTTCCAGACGCGATTCTATCTCCCCTGTCCTTGGCATCGTACCTCCTGATCTAACCTCCATGGATGGAGGGAATGCCGCAAGACTGACGGGAGCAGTCGCGGCCATGCAGTCGTGATCACTTTCTATCAAATCGATACCCACATAACCCCACAACTCAGGCAAGGCTCGGGCTATTTTATCAATCAATGGTTGATACCGGCCAAGGTCGGGATGGTGATTCACCACGATGCCTGTCAAGTGATATTGCTGCTGGATGAGCTCAAAACGCTGCAAATTGGCAGACACTAACCAGCCGCGGCCTTGCTTGAATAAACACGAAAGACTGTTTTTTGCGCCTTGAAGATGCGGCTGTATGACATATTCGGCAATTGCTCCCTGCATTGCTCTACCTCCTGCATCCATGCAGTCGTGGCCTTTTTGTGTAGCCATCCGCTCAAAGTCCTGCCGAGTGCTAAGGACATAACTGTCTGCACACCCCACGCCATCAACCGGTTTAACCATCCACTCACCGGGAGAGTAATCATCATCAAAGATACGGGTAGGAACGGCGGCTATATGATGCTGGTTGAGCCGCTCATAAGTCTTGAGTTTGTTACCGGCAATAGCAACGGCCGTTGCAGGTGAGGTCAGTAATATCTTGCCTATAGATTCAACCATTTGACACAGGTTTTGTAAGATACCGTCAAACTCCGGCGCTATCGGCCATACCAGATCGCATTGCCTAACCAGTCGCGAAAATTCTTCCGCAATATCATGCTCAGGCCTGATGATGACGGTATTTATGCCCGTCATGCTGGCTGAATCGTTAAGTCGCCAATCCATCATGACTGTTATTTCGAGACGGTTTGACCGGGTTTGGTTTAATCGGGTCAGGTTATCGAGCAATGCATTGCGCATCAACCTCCCTTCCTCTGCCAATGAATCCGACAACGCCTGCTTATTAAAGCCGCCGCCAGTGATATACTCGAACACCAGAATTTTCACAATATTCAATAAACAGCTATAAAATAAACGTTATATTGTATCACCAGCAAATCCTGCTTCATGAAAATAATCCCGGTAATAGATTTAAAAGACGGCGTCGTCGTTCACGCCAAACAAGGCCATCGCGAGCACTATCAACCCATTAACACTGACTTGTGCAAATCATCGGATATTTTTCAGGTTATTGATGCATTCTTGGGTGTTTATGCGTTTGATACTTTCTATATTGCAGACCTGAATGCGATTACCGGTCAGGGTGACCATAATTCTTTAATAATCGACGTGCTGACTTGTTTCCCGCAAATAACATTCTGGATAGACAAGGGTTATCAAAAATACGACGAGGGCGCACAGCTTCCCGGCAACACTCTGCCTGTTTTGGGAAGTGAATCTTATCGGAACGAAACCATTTCAGAAATCAAAGCCTATAAAAACAACTTTATTCTTTCGCTGGATTATTCAAATGCAAATGCTTTGGGTGCGCCTAGTCTTTTTTCAGATCCCACTTTTTGGCCGGAAAATATCATCATCATGACGCTGGAGCGCGTAGGCAGCAACCATGGTCCCGACCTGAACAAACTAGCTGAGTTTTGCAGGCAATATCCGGACAAGAATTTTATCGCCGCAGGCGGTATAAGGAATAAACAGGATTGCGTACTTTTGGATAAGGCGGGAATTCATCAAGCGCTGGTTGCCAGTGCGTTGCACTCACGCACTATTAAATCTGAAGATATTGCTGAAATTTCAGGCAAAAAAATACCCCATTAAACCGGGGTATTTTTACCATTCTTGATAACTAAATAAAACTTAGTTAGCAGCAAATGGATGTACAGCAGTACCTTTAGCAGCAACAACTTCAGCAGCAGTAGGAGTACCGGCAACAGCACGTTTCAGAGCTTCTTTAGTAGCTTCGTAGTTGTATTGTTGGATTTTAGCATCGTCTTCTGCAGCCCAGTGAATGAATACACCAACTGATACGAATAAATCATCAGCTTCAGCAGCAGGGATTGTGCCGTCTTCTACACAATCAGCAACAGCCATAGCAACACCGCGTTGTGCGGGGCCAAACATTTGAACAGCTTGCTTTGCGCCTTTGATTGTTACTTTGTTGAACATAACAGTTGAAGGTTTTACCATCAAGTTAGGTGCAACAACAGCTAACAAGCTAGAAAAGCCGTCTTTGTTGTTTGTTAAGCAGTTTGCAAACGCTGTTTCAGCAGCTGAACCACGTGGTCCAACCATCAAATCGATGTGAGCAACTTCGTTGCCTTCACCAACTAAAGATTCGCCAACGCATAATTTATTAATCTTAGCCATGCTTATTATCCCCTGTGAAGAAAAAAATGAAAAAATTGAATCTACTATCGACATTGTTAATGTCCCCTTATTTGTTTTTAACAAATTCCTTTTGAAGCCCTATTAGTAACAGTATTGTTACTGATTAAGATCCTCTAAAAATGCCGTTAATACTGTCGCCACAATCATGTCGGCTGTAGTACCCGGATTTATACCATAAATCTTAAGCTCCTGATCCAGACAAAAAAGCAATGGCTCTATTTGCTCAGGATTATCAGTTTTAGACAGCTCCTCACTGAGCTGAGCCATTTTGGTAGCTATCATCTCAGAGTACTGATCTCCGTATTTCCTTTCGATATGACTATCTGGAAATTGACTCAGCATATCAGCATACGCTGACACCGCGGCCCAATTCCTGTCACCCCATCGATCAAGACTGGCATTATACCTTAAAAGTAGGAAATTAAAAATATCTTGATAATCAGTTGTGTATTGGAGCGCAATACGATCTTTTGGGCTGGCTATTTTCATCGCCTCAGTCAATGTAACCGAGGCTTTTTCATTAACATCCTGTTGATCGGAGCTGCCCAAACCGCCCGGCGATGCTAGTGTTATGGCCTTAAAAACCCAATCGGCATCTTCTACCGTTGTCTCGGAAATAACCTTGCTGACCGCTTGTCTTAGCGTTAACTCCGAGTGTTTACAATTGATTGCCTCAATTAATGGCGCACAAAGCAAAATAATACCTAAATTGGTGTTGCATCCTACCGCTTCGCGCGTTGCCTTGACGGCGTAATAAATTTTCTCGCCCAAGGAGTAATCGGGATTGCAAAGAGGCTCCGCACTGACCTCGGCGCTAGCTCTGAAATCGGCTACGGTCATATCATGACCCTCTGCATAAACACTGACATTGCCGGGTTTAAACGCCTGCACGTCAACCTCGCAGGCTTGCCGATAAAGTTCGCTGAGCTGCTTTGGCGAAACCATCAGGCGGCGACAGTTTTTTTGTGCATCTTGCGGGTGATTAAATCGTCCGCCATCAGCCCGGCAATATTGACATCGCAAACGCTTTCCAGGCCTTTCCATGCCGGTATGCTGTTAACTTCAATAATCGTGCAATGTCCGTCCCTATCCCGAATAATATCGACGCCGGCATAATCCATGGCTAATGCAGTCGTCGCTTTAACGGCCAAATCGACCATTTCGGGCTCCAAATCAATCAGCTCGCAGCTGGCACCGCGGGCAACGTTATTGAGCCAGAATTTTCCACGTCTGCGCATTGCCGCAACCGCCCGACCGTTAATCACAAACACGCGGTTATCTGAAAACCCCTCGCCTTCGCAATGAACGAAGCGTTGCAGATAATAAACGCCGTGACTGCCGGTCAGCCAGAACAAGTCCGTCGTTTTTTCAATACGGCGTATGCCTTCACCCTGCGAACCGAACAAGGGCTTGCTGATCAGCAAATTACCCTGTTTCAATTCAGCTTCTGCAATCCTCAACGCTTCGTCACGATCACGCAACACCCAGGTCATCGGCGTCGGAAGCCCTGCATGGTGCAGTAAAAAACTGGTCATGGCCTTATCGACACTGCGCTCTACCGCATGTCCGTCATTGTAGACAGGAATCCCCATCGCCTTTAACGCGTGCAGAAAGTCCAGGTACAACACGACTTCCTCAAGCGAACCGCCGGGCACGCCGCGTACAAAAGCCGCATCGGGAAGTACGTGTTCAAAGCCTGGAATAAAGATTGGCTGCCTACCGGGTTCGATTGCAAACCGGCACTCTGTCAGCGAAACGTAATCGCAGCTATAGCCGCGACTGGCAAAGGCCAAGCTTAATTGTTTGCCATGCCAGCCGGGATCATCGGTAAAAATTGCTATTCGACCCACGCCTACGCTCTACGCCCCAAATGATTGATCCAGCAAGGCATTATCCAGCTTGCCTGCGCGGAAACTTTTGCCTGATTCCACCGCAGTCACAATAACGCTGGCAGGACTGAACAACATCGCGTCGATTTTAAAGAAGTCGTATTCATACTGCTTGAAGATATCCGCAAACGGTTTTCCGTAATCTTTAGAGGTTGAACTGGGCAGTTCATTAGCCAGTTTTTCAGCCTCTTCGTCGCTGCCTTTTACAAAGATATGCACCTGTCCGGCAAACAAAATCGCATCGTTAGTGCGGCCCATGGCTTTGACAAAATTAGGGTGCGGAGGGCAGATCGGCGCACTACCGCTACCGTCGATGATATTTTCCAATGGGAAATGCAAGGCGTGAGCCTTATGCATAGCCACTTCAAGTACGCGCGCAACCACTTGTACGCCACCGGCCAGACTGCTGGTCGGAGTAACGATGATGGTCAGTTTGGATGGGTCGACCTTGCAGGCGGCGGCGACTTTTTCGACGATTTCAACCGGCGGAACCGCATCATTTTCAATCACTAACACAGTGGAATCGTTGCTGTCCTGATACTCCAGTTCCTTGTACAACTCTTCAACCGGTTCCTGCTTGCCGTCTTTCAACTTGGTTGCCATTGCACGAGCGGGGCCTGAGCCTAGTGCGTAATATTTCTCATGAGACAAACTCCAGCCTGCATATTGACTACCCAAACAACCCAGAACCGGATTTCCTGTGTGTACGTTGACAGACAATGGCCAGTTATCGGTATAAGTGCTGTGACTGATGGTTACAGTGCCCATGCCGCCCAGGCAGATTTCAGCAATAATGCGCCCCGCCTCGATTCCGCCCGGCACTTTAATGCCTGCATCGATAATGGTGCAGCCATTGGCTAACTTTTCCACGCCTAAACGCAATTTGTCCGCATTATCGAGCAAATGCTGCACCAAGGGCTGGGTCAATTTATTAACGCTGGCTGTATATTCCATGAGGATCAAAACCTTCTAGTTTATTAATGATAAGTTGTTGTTTAGTCAGCAGCTGCTCTGCAACTGACCGTGAGTTTTTTTGGTGCGCAATAATACTGCACAATGGCTGTCCTGCGCGACACATATTGCCGGGTTTGGGCAAATCCATACACCAAGGCGGCCATTCGAAATGATCGGGAATGATTAAGTCACGCTCGGCATAAACGACTTGATAGCCGGTTTGTGGGGGCGACTTCAGTCGCCCGACTTCTGGTGACAAGGCGACTGAAGTCGCCCCTACATGTCTGTTCAGCAAATCCTGATCATATAACTGCATACTGGCAGAAGGCCTGGGATTTATTTCAAGCACATAGCTGCAATCATCCGCATGAATAAAATCCAGCGAATTTAAGCCTTTTAGCCCAAACGCCGGTACCATTTGTTTTAACCAGTCCGTTAGCACCGTTTTGTGCACATCCGACAGATCGGCGTTATTGATTACCCCTGAAAAAACAAACTCCTGAGTTTCGCTTAAACGAACAGACCACTGGCTGTTAAAACCGACGACTTGCACCTGCTGTCCGTCAGCTAGAAACAGCGCCGAATAGGATGCACCGGCTTGAAATCTTTGCCAGTAAACCGAATTATCGGCAGCACCGCCATCATAACGTTGTATCCCGACACCGCCCTGCCCTTGCATAGGCTTAATCAGCCAGCCCTCGGCACAACCAGGCGCGCTAAAAACAACATCGGGATGCGGAATATTTAACGCATCCAGCGTTGAAAAAAACGCCGGTTTATCCAGTTGCCTTGCAAAGGCGTCGGGATCATTGCCCAACATAATCAAGCGGCTATTCAGGTAATACAGACTTTCCGAATAGCATTCAAAACCACTGCCGTAAATGACATGGGCTACGGCATAACGTTCGATAAAATAATCTACAGCGGGCGCTAAATCTTGTTCGGCTAATGACTTTACCTGACGGAAATCTTCCGCATAACCTTGCATGTCAAGATCGGTAAACAGGTCAATGACCAAAGGCTTTAAGCCCGCGTGTTTTGCAGCCTGCGCCAGCATGCGTCCTGAGCCGGCGACTATCAAAATCGTTTCCACGCTACGCCCTAGCCAACAAAAACATCCCCCCCGCTATTCCTGGCACTGGCAACAACAAAACTCAACTTATCGAAATGCGCAAACGCCTTTCTGGCCTGATCAGTGATTGATTCAGCCAACGCCACCCCATCAATAGCGCAAAACCCGGTCGGCCCCCATGAGGTCTGGCCGATAGCCACCGCACCTTGCCGTTCCAGCCATTGCATGGCAGCGGCAACTTCGGGACTGGTAAAAACGCCGCCTTGGGCCGAGGAAAAATGCTCGCCAACCGAGCGTTGCAATTGGCTAATCACATCGCCGAAGTTAACAATGTCGTTTTCGGCTACCGCAGGCAGACCCTGCATCAGCAATAAGTAGCATAACCGTGCCGCTTCCTGCTGCGGAAAAGGCGGCAGCTCTTTAAAAGCCTGTATTTCCTGCTGACCGTGCAAGCCCTGGCCTCGCTGATCGAACACCAGAATAAACCGCCAGTCGTTTGGTACATCCATGTGAGCCAGCACCGGCGGCGTAATGGTTTTTTCGCCGCGACCGCCATCGACAACCAGTCCGCCCTGTTCAAAAACGCCGATGCCGATGCCGGAACGCAAACCCCGGTCGGTCACCGCGGCAATTTCGCGCACACTAAGTCCCAAGCCGTAAAATTCATTAAGCGCCGCGCCGATTGCCAGCGACATTTGCGTACCCGAACCCAAGCCTACGTGCTCAGGAATCGCCGTTTCAATGGTGATATTGAGCTTATCGGACACGTGCAGCGTCTTGCACAACATGGACACACACTTTTTTGCCCGCTGTGCGGCGGGACCGGTAATGGTGAGTTGCTCGGCGCCGGTTACCGACAAACAGGTGCTGATTTCATTAAGCGCAACGCCGATGCTGCCGAAATGTCGGCCTAATGATCCGCTTAAATCAATAAACCCCATGTGTAATCTGGCGGGAGCAATGACTGAGACTTTAGAATGTTGAACTATCAAGGTTATGGCTGTGTTTGTGCTGCAAAAATTGCTGGAAGTATACATGATCGGCCTAGCGGCTGCGAACTAAGGTGTGGAAGCTTGATACCCATCTGCACGGCATATCACCACGAAGACACGAAGTTCACGAAGAAAATCCAAAGTAAAAACTTCATGCTCTCGGCAATTGCTCCTGCATTGCTCTACCTCCTGCATCCTTGCAGTCGTTCGTGCCTTCGTGGTGAATTAATCAGTTAATTTATTGGCTGAGCGCATTGGTTAACTGCACCAAATCGCTGACCATCAAATCGCACAGTTCAATGGTCAGCGGATCGACCAGCACTGTCGACGGTATAAACACCGAAACAGCTCCCGCTCTGGATGCCGCTACGATACCGGCATGAGAATCTTCAAGCACCAGACACCGGCTGATGTCCACTTGCAGCACCTCGGCGACTTTAAAAAAAACATCCGGTTCCGGCTTTCCGTGCTGAACGTGATCGCGAGCGATGATGGTTGAAAAAACATCTTTTATTCCCGCCAGCTCAAGACATTCCAGAGCATTTGCCGCCCGGCTGTTAGTCGCCAGACAATAGGGTATTTTTTGCCGGACCAGCAATTCCAGCAATTCGCTAAAGCCGTGTTTGATTCTTATGCCGTGAACATCAACATGGTCGCGCCAAAAATCGCCGCTCAACCGATTGAAGGTTTGCAGATTAAATTCAGCGCCGCAATATTCGATCAGTTTCGGTTCTATATCGTTATAATGCAGCCCAGACAGCGACAGGCAAAAATCATCGGAAAACTCATGGCCCATTGCATTTGCAGCCTGTTGCCAGGCAATAAAGTAGGTACTCTCGGTATCCAAAACCAGGCCGTCCATATCGAAAATAACCGCCGAAAAATCAGCCAACTTAATCACTGAATAACCTTGATATATTCCCCGTGCGCTTCACGGCTGGAGCCGACCACGATGCGTTTAACGCCCTGTCCCGATTGTTCCAGCATGCCTGACACTTCCACCCTTTCGCCGCTGACAGCCTGCCCCGTATAAGTCGCCGTAAAGCTGACGATAGAACTGATCTGCTGATGGTCTATCTTGAATTCAGCCGGATAATCGAACCCGTGAGCATCATCAATCACCCTGCACTGCAAAGTAATCGCCCCGCATTTTTGATAGACAACGGCCTCGGAACTTGCATGATGATCAATAAAATTCAAATCGAATTTTCGCCCGTTAATCACGGCCTTGTTATTTTTGCGCCGTTCATGCCAGACATAGTCATCGAAACTCAAATCGCACGAACGGCGATCGTAAGATTGATGCCAATCCTGATCGTTCAAAGCCTGCAAATGTCCCCGTTCGATAAGCTTACGGGTAATTGCCCGGCATTGGTGAAAAATTTCCCTGCCGTAACAGACCAGATCAATATCCGAATCTGGATTTTGCACGCCGACCAGAATCGAACCCGTGACGCCGGCTTGCGCCAAATCCAGCCCGTGTTGACCCAATAATTCGCACAACCTGAACAAATCCCGCTCGACAGCATCATGCCGGGTTGCCTGCATGAGCTGTTGCAATCGGTGTTTAGGCTGATGATGTTTGACGACACGGTCTACGGCGACCGCATGCAAATGCGCATCCAAAACCGGGGAGTAATGCAGATAATCGGGATGCTGTTGTTGCAGAAGATGATTGGCTTGCTCAGTCGCGACTTTTTTCCAGCCGGAAGGCGTAAGCACATAGCGTAAAAAACACAGCGCCTTACCGCCTTCCAGACCCTGTTCCACTACCGCAAAAATGAGTCCCTCAGCGGTTTCAATAAAATCCTTGGCAAAAAACATACTAAAAACGAGCAGGGCTACTTTTTAGCGCAAGCATAAGATAGATGAAATCCAAGCAGACCGCCAAAGCCGGTAGAAACCGCGCCCTCCCTCTTGTTAGGCATATTCGCGCCGATCCATTGCGGCTTGAGCAGTAAAGAATTTTTTAAAGTGCGGCATAAAACTGACAGTAATCGGTATGGAATAAAAACAGTACATCGCAGCGCCTTCGCCGGTTGACACGCCGAACATCCACTGGGGCATAAACAAGGTCATAATCGCCATGACGAAATGATAACTAGAGATGCGCCAGTTGTCCTTCCAGACAAAACCGCTGACCGCCAGAGCAAACAATGAGCCCCACGTAACCAGTAAGCCATACGCGCTGGAGATGTGGTAGCCGATATGGTACTTGCCCATAAACAAGCACGAGATCATATTGCCGATAAAATTCGGCGCAATTTCGGATAGTTGCCATTCTTTGGGTAAAAAGCTGAAAAACAGGAACGACGAACTGAGGATTACGCCGATGATGGTCGCTTTTTTCAGCGCGGTTTTATCGGATGAATAAGTCGCCAACGCGGGCATAATCGCCAGTGCCTGCAAGCTGATATGGTAAACCGACAGCTCACTCAACAATTGATTGGTGCCGTAACCGCACTGATCCGCAACCGGATAAGCAAAATACTGAATAAATTCCATCAAGGAAAAATGAAAAATGGCGTAAGACCGGGCAACCCGAACCCACAGCGGTTCGCTTTTATCAAGAAAAGTAACGCTAGACGCGGCCAGTCCAGCCAGACCCAGGCCAAGAGACATATCAGCACTAAAACACATAAATTATTCCGTAACTTAATTGTTGTTAAAAAAATGCGCCAAAAATTACCTTTAATTTTTTGCAGTAGTTTGTATTTTACAGGCTTGAAAGTGTCATGACCACCTAGTCCGGTTCAAAAATGATTATTTTGCTCCTGAAACGCTGCAGATCCAGCGCATGATTAACCGCTATAACCGTGCGAATTGAATCCGGTATGCCTGCCGGAATACGGGGCTTGCGTAATGCTGAATCGCCTGATTTCGATGCCCCGTGTCATGTCCGGCTTTTCAAGTCCGAGGGATAATAGCGTTGTTTCAGTCGCCCTGAGAAACGGCACCCTCAAGCCATCGCAGTTATTTACACTGACCGCCGGTTTTGGGCTGGTCGCGCCAATATTCGGGAATATTTTGACGATAGCGGCGCAGCACCAGATTGGCCAAGAGACCGGTCCAACCGGTTTGGTGGGCGGCGCCAAGTCCAAGCCCGGTGTCGCCATGGAAATATTCATGGAACAGAATCAGGTCTTTCCAATGCGGGTCCTTCTGGAAGGGGCTTTCGGCAGGATAGGCTGGAATCAAGCCATTGGCATCGCGCCGGTAGATGGCGATCAATCTTCCTGTTAAAAGCGTTGCGATTTCCTTCAAGTTCATCTCCCGATTGACCTTACAGGGTACCGCCATCTGGAAACCATCCCCCAAAAAGCGGTGGAATTTCTCAATCGCTTGAATCAACAGGTAGTTGGTGGGCATCCAAATGGGACCTCGCCAGTTGGAATTGCCGCCAAAAATACCCGAAGTGGATTCGCCGGGCACATAATCTATGGTTGCTTCGCCAATCCCTTCCAGATGGCCGATAGCGTGCAACTCGGCATGGATACGGCTGATGCTGCGCACCCCGTAGGGCGATAGGAACTCCTTTTCGTTGAGTACCCGCGTCAGAATGCGAACCAGCATCTGCTCGTCCACCAAAGACAGAATGTGCTCGCCCCTGTCATTGGTATGCACCGGGCAGGCGCAAATGGCGTTTCCGCGAAAAAGACCGCCGGCGTGTTTTTTCAGTACACGGGCAAAACGCGGTACGTTGGCCAGGAGGCGACGGTCGACGATCTCGGTCGCGAACAAGGGGATCAGTCCGACAAACGAATAAATATTGACCCGCTGATACTGTCCGTCGGGTCGCAATACCAGGTCTTTTAAGAACCCGTCATCCGGATCCCATAAGGTAACACCGTGCTCGGAGCGGCCGCGCACGGTGTTGGCGATAGCCAGAAACTGTTCGAAAGTCTGGATGGCGATATCCTCGTAGCTGGAATCCTCCGTAGCCAGCTCCAGCGCCATCATGGTCATATTGAGCGAAAACATTGCCATCCACCCGGTCGAATCGGCCTGTTTCAGCCGAAAACCTGTAGTCAACGGTTTCGAGCGATCATAAACCGAGATATTATCCAGGCCCATGAATCCACCCTCGAACAGATTGTAGCCATCGGCATCCTTGCGGTTAATCCACCAGGAATAATTGAGCAGCAGCTTGTTGAATACGCGACGAAGAAAGTCGATGTCCGCAATCCCCCGCTGCACCCGTTCGGCGCGAAACACCTTGAGCGCTCCCAGAGCGTGAACGGGTGGATTCGCATCGCCGAAGCCCCATTCGTAGGCTGGAATTTGGCCGTTGGGATGCAGATAGTATTCCTTCAGCAGGAGTTCGATCTGCGACTTGGCGAAATCCACATCGATCAGGGCCAGCACCGCGCAATGAAAGGCCATATCCCAAGCGGCGAACCACGGGTATTCCCATGTATCGGGCATGGAGAGTACATGGGCGGCACTGAAGTGGAGCCAACCGCTGTTTCGCCCGTGTTGACGCTCCGCGGGCGGAGGGGATTGGTCGCCCTTGATCCAGCGTTCCACTTCGTAGTGGTAGAACTGTTTGGTCCAGATCATTCCGGCGCAGGCTTGCCGCAGGATACGCCCGTCCTGCTCGTCGGCTTCATTGAGCAGATCGCGATAAAAAAGGTCGGCTTCCTTGCTGCGAAGAGCAAACACCTCTTGACTCTGCGCGAACGGTTGTGCCGGGGTTTGTGTAGACAATATCAGGTCGATAGATGTCGATTCCCCCGCGGCAAGCATCCGTGAGTGCCAGGCGGCGAACTTGGTTCCACGATGATCGGGATTGACCGCCTGACGATCATCGGCGATCACCCGGCGATGAAACGCGTCTTTCACGAAGGGCGTCGCGTTCGGCCGCCCCCATAGCCTTTCGCTGTTGCTTTGGTTTTCCGTATAAAGAGGTTCGGCCGCTTGGCGACCGTAGAGATAATAGCTGCCGAGACTCGGATGAACCACCTCGACGGCCCATGCCACGCCTTCCGGTACGGCTGCTTGGCGTAATTCGCCCTTGACGCCTGACTGTTCTTCCCAGGACCAGGTATTGCGAAACCAAAGGGTGGGCAGCAGATGCAATGGCGATGCCGCCGGGCCCCGGTTACTCGCCCGGATGCGGATATGGATCTCGGCTGGCCCCGCTTTGGCATAGCTGACTTCTACGTCGAAATAGCGGCTGTCTTCGAAGATCCCGGTATCGCACAAGCTGAAGGGCGGCTCGTGACGGCCACGGCGGCGGTTTTCTTCCAGCAGACGAGCGTAGGGGTAGGCAGTCTGCGGATACTTGTAGAGATAGCGCAGATAGCTATGGCTCGGAGTCGCATCCAGGTAAAAGTAATATTCCTTCACGTCTTCACCGTGATTCCCCTGAGTCCCCGTGAGGCCGAAGGCGCGCTCCTTTAAGATCGGGTCCCGTCCGTTCCACAGCGCCAGCGCGAAACACAGACGCTGCTCGCAATCGCAAATCCCGCCCAGTCCGTCCTCGCTCCAACGGTAGGCGCGGGAACGCGCCTGCTCATGATCGAAGTCTTCCCACGCAGCGCCGCCCGGGCTGTAATCTTCGCGCACGGTACCCCAGGCACGCTCGGCAAGATACGGCCCCCATAGGAACCAGTCTTCCTTACCGAGGCGCTGCTTATCCAATCGATCTCTTTCGGCTCCAGGGGACGTTTCGCTGTTCATGGTCTTCCTCCACCAAATAAGGATGAGAGTACCTGCACCGTTTGGGTTACGGGACAGTGCTATGAAGTTTGCCTAGTGACTCAATCGGATTAATAGAGCAAACCGACTCGCCCGGTCAAGCTTAAAAAGTTGCTTAGGATATGGTCAGTAATAACTTCCCGATATGGATTGAGTGAAATTTTTCCGTTCGCCCTGAGCTTGTCGAAGGGTGAGCGGGAAAATTTCGGCCTACCGCGTCAAGCCGATCATGCTTCGACAAGCTCAGCACGAACGGCTCGACGATCGAAAATAGTGGTTTCGGGAAGTTATTTTCAACCAAATCCTTACCGCAATTTTTAATGTCGATACTTCCGTTTTATGACTCGGCAACATCGTATCAAATCCCGCTTATAAGTAATTCATGGCTTTAGCGGTATAATTTTGTCTGCAAACAAGGCTTTTGAATTTTGCGACGAAATGGGGAGGCTGTATGAACAATCTTTACCAACTCAAGATAATCATTTTACTGTTGACGGCCGTACTCGCTTTGACGACGGTCGCACGCAAGCTTGCCATTCCCTATCCGATTCTGCTGGTGGTCGGCGGCCTGGTTTTAAGTTTTGTACCCGGCCTGCCCACGATTCGCCTTGATCCTGATCTCATCTTCCTGGTCTTCCTGCCGCCCCTGCTCTGGGCGGCCGCCTATTTCACCTCTTGGCGGGATTTTCGCGCAAACGCCCGTCCGATCACACTATTGGCCGTGGGTTTGGTGCTGGTCACGACGGCAGCGGTGGCGTGTGTCGCCCATACGGTATTGCCCGGTCTAGGCTGGGCCGGAGCCATTGTTTTGGGAGCCATCGTCTCTCCTCCCGATGCCGTCTCCGCTACCGCGATCCTGAAACAACTCCACCTCCCTCGCCGCGGAATCAGCATACTGGAAGGCGAAAGTCTGGTGAACGATGCAACCGCGCTGGTGCTTTACCGCACAGCCCTTGTCGCTGCCGTCAGTGGAACTTTTGAGTTAAATGTTACAATCATGGACTTCTTTCTTGCGGCAACCATGGGCATTGCAGTCGGGTTCGTCGTCGGCATCGTGAGCCGCTGGGCTTTAAGCCTGACCGAAGATAGTTTCAGCGAGATCGCCGTCACGCTGCTGGCCCCTTACATTGCCTGGGTCCTGGCCGAACAAGTCCATGCCTCGGCTGTTTTGGCCTGCGTGGTCGGAGGGCTTTATATCCGCCAACACTTCAGCGCCATTGTTGCGCCCATTACTCGAATCCAGGCGCGGGCGGTCTGGGATCTTCTCGTGTTTATCCTCAATGGCATCATTTTCATCCTCATCGGCCTGCAACTTGACACCCTCCGTGAGGCCATTCCATCCAGCGAGTTGGCTTTGCTCACTGTGAACGGCCTACTGGTGAGTGCAACAGCCATCGTCGTACGTCTGATATGGGTTCCTGTAGCGGCCTGGGTGCCGAGATTTCTGAGTTCTTCGTTGCGAGCACGCGATCCGATGCCGCCCTGGTCTAACCTGTTCATCCTCGGCTGGGCCGGTATGCGCGGCATTGTCTCGCTCGCTGCGGCATTGGCTTTACCACTGACCACTGCCGCCGGGATTCCCTTTCCATTTCGTGCGGAAATCATCCTGATTGCCTTTATGGTGATTCTGGTTACCTTGGTATTACAAGGCTTGTCGCTTCCTTTGCTGATCCGCTCCCTGGATTTGAATGAAGACAGCAACATTGAGCATGAGGAAAGACACGCCAGGGAACGTGCGGCAATGGCGGCTCTGGCACGGCTCGATGATGTGGCCGCCGAAGAGTGGTCGGTTCCGGATCACATCGAACAGTTGCGTGTTCACTACGCTCATCGACTGCAACGCTATGTCGACGTCGAAACCCCAGACACGAAATGCACGAAAGTGGCAGCAGAGGCATTCCGGCGTTTGCGGCACGAGACCCTGACGGCTGAACGATTAGCCGTGATCGATCTTCGGGACGACGGTGTGATCAGCGACGACATACTGCATCGTCTTGAACATGAGCTCGATGTCGAGGCGCTACGGATCGGGGTCGGCGAGCTACGGGTCTCATCCGAGAGGCGTTCCAAGAAGCCATAGAATCAGGGCTGTAGGCTCAAACCAATCCTAGCCTGACGTCCCTTTAGGCGTTACTAAAAGCTGGCCTTGGTTTGATCGTTCGGAATCAACATGAAGACGAAAAACACTCATGCATTGCCCCAATCAGAAATTGCTGTCTCCAATCGTAACCTCAAAATACAAGATTTCGAATTAAATGCACAATACGTATGAATACCGAAATGACTCACGCTTGCTAGTTTTTTATCGAGTGAATATACTAGCCCGGTATAACTTGCTTTAGGTATTCATGGACTATCGTCCGCAGAATTGAAACGGGAAGTTGGTGAGTTCGCTTAAATTTAGCAAACGAAGCCCACGCTGCCCCCGCAACGGTAAACAAGTAAAAGGTTTGCAAACGCCACTGTGTCACGCATGGGAAGGCGCCAACCTTGGAAGCTCAAGTATTGCTTTCAACTCGTGAGCCCGGAGACCGGCCTGAAGCGATAATCGAATTTGTGCGCGGAGGGCGCCCAGATGGATTGCTCTCCTTCGCGTCCGTCCTGCATTTTCTCCCTGTACAGATTATTTCCGCCGGCAACGTTACCGGCTTTGCTGTCTCTTTAAATCAGGAGAAAACACATGTCATCAACACCTGTTTTGCTCGATAACGCTCAATCAACGGCTCGTTCTGAAGTCTTAAAAGATAAAATCCTGCCCGCTATGCTGGCCGGTATGCTTGGCTTATCGCTGCTGTATGCCGCCGGTTTCGCCGAAACCGCACAACTGCATAACGCTGCCCATGATGGACGACATTCCGCCAGTTTTCCGTGCCATTAATGTTTAATCTGACCACCTTCAGAGAGCTGGTTATTGCGGCTCTCTGGACGGGCTTGCTGGCGGGTTTGTTATTAACCGCAGTTCAACAAATTCAAGTCATCCCGACGCTGCTCAAGGCCGAAGTGTACGAGGAAGCTGCGGTCGTTCCCAGCACGGAAAACAGCCACGAACACCATGAATGGCAGCCTGAAAACGGTTGGGAGCGGACATTTTTTACTGCGGTAGCCAATATCAGCCTAGGCGTGGGTTTTGCCCTACTGATTGGCGCGGTCATGTGCTTACGCGGTCGCCCCAGCCATTGGCGCATGGGATTGTTGTGGGGACTGGCCGGCTACCTGACTTTTTTCGTCGCACCGTCGTTAGGATTGCCGCCGGAAGTGCCCGGCACTGAAGCTGCCAAACTGGCGGATCGGCAAAGTTGGTGGCTGATAACGGTGCTCGATACCGGCTTCGGTTTATCACTGCTGGCTTTTGCTAAAACCAGGACCAACCAGTTTTTCGGCCTGGTGTTACTTGCAGCACCTCATTTAATCAGTGCGCCGCAGCCGGAAGTTCACAGCAGCGTTGCGCCTGCCGAATTGGCGCAGTCTTTTATAACAGCCACCGTTTTTGCCAATGCTGTCTTTTGGCTGGCGATTGGCGGGTTGATGGGGCGGTTTTACAAAAAAGAGTTATGAGAACCCACAACAAACACGTACTGATGTGTACAGGCCCGCGCTGCTCTGGAAACAACGAACAAGCATTTCAACAGTTGGGCCAAAAAATCGATGCCCGCCCTCAGCTTAAAGTAAAACGCACCCGCTCAAACTGTTTTGCCGTCTGCAAAAACGGCCCGATCCTGGTCGTTTACCCTGAAGGCGTCTGGTATTCCTGTACCGACGAGTCCGTGCTAGAGCGCATCGTTAGCGAACACCTGGAAAATGATGTCGAAGTCAGCGAGCATGTTTTCCACCGCGTGGGTACCGGCGATGCCTGATTTGAACACGCCTATTGCCCTGCTGACCCATGCACCCAACGACCTGATGGTGCTGCAAAGCGCACAGGCGCAAATGCCGGAAGGTTTTCCGGAGGTCACCGGCATTAACTTGCAGGCATTGGAAAGCGACGCGCAAATGACCGAGTTGTTGGAGCATCAGCTTGCTTCGGCAAATATCATCGTGCTGCGCGTACTGGGTCGTCTCGGTAGCGTGCCCGGCTTTGCCGATCTGGTTCGTCACGCGACTGCCAGGGATGGTGGAAATGTCGCAATCGGTAGGGAACCGATGCGACCAAAAAAACAAGGATTGCACTTAATCGCGATCAGCGGCACCGGCGAGCCGGACCCCGAACTGGCGGCGGCATCCACCGTATCATCCGATGTGCTGCATCAGGTACAGGCCTATTTTCAGGCGGGCGGCAGCGTCAATATGGCGCAACTGCTGCGCTATCTTTCCGATCATTTTTTACTGACTGGCTTTGGTTTTGAACCGGCTGTCGATTTACCCGAACACGGCATTTATCACCCCGATTTATCCCAAGATGCCGACATAAACGACTGGCTTGCCCTGAGAGCGCCCGAACGAGCCAGCGTCGGCATCGTGTTTTACCGCGCCCACTGGATGAGCGGCAACACACGCTTTATCGATGCGCTAATCGAACAACTGGAAAAACTTGGCCTGAATGTGCTGCCCGTGTTCACCTCGTCATTACGCGCAGGTCACAGCAACGATGTCCTCCCGACAGCGTTACGCTATTTCAGCGGCGAACAAGGCGCCCATATCGACGTACTGATCAACACCACCGCGTTTGCGATGGGCGAAATCACCCCCGGCGGAGCCACACCCGCAGGCTGGTCGGTGTCAGTGCTGGAGCATCTCAATGTACCCGTGCTGCAAGCCATCACCAGCGGCATGATGCAGCATCAGTGGGAGCAATCGGCGCGCGGCCTCAATCCGCTGGATGCGGCAATGAACGTGGTATTGCCGGAATTTGACGGGCGCATCATTACCGTACCGCTGTCGTTCAAGGCGAAAGCCTCCGGCCTATCGAATGAACTGATCGAATACGAACCGCTGCCGGATCGGGTCGCGCGCATTGCCCAAATCGCCTCGCGCTTTGCAAGGCTTAAACGCCTGGACAATGCCGACAAACGTATCGCCTTCGTGTTCACCAACTCCAACAGCAAAGCCTCGCAAATCGGCAACGCGGTCGGCTTGGATGCTCCGGCATCATTGATGCGAATTCTGCAAGCCATGCAAGCCACCTGTTATAACATCGGCGAGCTGCCGGAAAGCGGCACGGCGCTAATCCACGAACTGATCGACCGTTGCGCTTACGACAACACTTATCTGACTACCGAACAGCTAAACCATGCTGTCGGCCGCGTATCGGCAACCCAATATCAAGCATGGTTTGACGATCTACCTATTGAGATGCAGGACAAAATGACCGCGCAATGGGGAGCAGCGCCGGGCGAGGCTTATGTCCATGACGGCCATATCTCATTGGCAGGCCTGGAACTGGGCAACAGCTTCGTCGCATTACAGCCGCCGCGCGGTTACGGCATGGATCCCGACGCGATATACCACCAGCCCGATTTGCCGCCCACCCATCATTACTATGCGCTGTATCGCTGGCTACGCGACGAATGGAAGGCCGATGCGATCGTGCATGTCGGCAAGCACGGCACGCTGGAATGGCTGCCAGGCAAAGGCGTGGGTTTATCGGAGAATTGCTTTCCTGATGCGCTGTTGGCTGACATGCCGCTGTTTTACCCGTTTATCATCAACGATCCCGGCGAAGGCGCACAGGCCAAACGCCGTGCCCATGCGGTCGTCGTCGATCACCTGACGCCGCCGATGACTACCGCCGACACTTACGGCGCACTGGCGCAACTGACCCAACTGGTCGACGAATATTATCAGGTGGAAGTGCTCGATCCGGCCAAACTGCCGCTATTGCAGCAGCAAATATGGGACTTGGTCAAAGAAACCAACCTGGATGCCGACTTGCAAGCCCGGTTGTTGCATCATGACCATGATCATGATGACGACCATCATGGACATCATCACCATGCCGATGATTCTCATGATCACGACCACGAGCATCACTGTCATGCCCATCATGAGCATGAACACGATAATGATCACCATCATGACCACGGCGAAGGGCACCGTGATCATCACAGTCACCATGATCATGCACATGACGAACATCATCACGATCATAACGATGAACATGCGGAATGCCACCACGGGCATCATCATGACTACGATCCAGATCATCACCATCAAGAAGATGGACTGCCCGAACTGCTAACCAAAATGGCCGGTGCCGATGTCGCGCATTTGATCGAGGATCTGGACGGCTATCTTTGCGAACTGGGTGCGGCGCAAATCCGCGACGGCTTGCATATACTCGGATTGGCGCCTGAAAACGAGCAATTGACCGACATGCTGGTCTCGCTGACCCGCTTGCCGAATCAGGACATTCCCGGACTGCCTATAGAAATTGCGCGACTGTTCGGCCTGAGCATGGATTCGCTGCTCGAACATCAGGGCCGCCGGTTGGAGCAAGCAAATACGGAACTTGAAAAACTGGCCGGACGACCTTTGGCTACTCATGCCGACGTACTGGAAACCATCGAATTATTAAGCAAACGCTTATTCACTGAATTACAGGCGCATGATTATTCCGAATCTGCCATAGACCAAGCTATCACCAGTATTTATGGTTCCCACGCTCTGCGTGGTAACCCAGTCGGGGACGCTCCAGCGTCCCGAACCGCAGAGCGGTTCAGTCTGCATTCCCACGCAGAGCGTGGGAACGATGATTTCACTGCCATAAGACGCATACTGAACTTTGCTTGCCGCGAATTAGCGCCCAACCTCGCCCGTGCCACCGACGAAATCGACAACCTGCTGCGCGGCCTATCCGGCGGCTATGTACCCGCAGGCCCCAGCGGATCGCCGACACGCGGCATGGCCAGCATCCTGCCGACCGGACGCAATTTTTACTCGGTCGATCCGCGTAGCGTACCCTCCCAATCCGCCTGGCGTGTCGGCCAGCAACTCGCCCATGAAGTGCTGTCGCGCTACGTACGCGAAACCGGCGATTATCCCGAGAGTGTCGCCATCAGCATCTGGGGCACCAGCGCGATGCGCACCCATGGCGACGACGTTGCGCAGATTCTAGCGCTGCTCGGCGTCCGCCCGGTGTGGCAGACTGAAAACCGCCGCGTGACCGGCGTCGAAGTCATCCCGCTGGACGAATTAAAACGCCCGCGCATCGATGTCACGACCCGCATCAGCGGTTTTTTCCGCGACGCTTTTCCGCAACTGATCGATTTGATTGACGATGCGGTTAATGCCGTCATTGCGCTGGACGAACCTCTCTCGCAGAATTTTGTGCGCAAGCATTATCTTGCCGAACTGGGCGAATGGATAGGCCAAGGCCTAACCGAAGATGAGGCTTCGCAGCGCGCCGCCTTCCGCATCTTCGGCGCCAAACCCGGCAGTTACGGCGCGGGCATCTTGCCGCTGATTCAGGAAAAAAACTGGCAGGCCGATGCCGACTTTGCCGAAGCCTACGTCAACTGGGGCGGCTATGCCTACGGACGCTGCCAACAGGGCAACGACCAACGCGATGCGTTCCGCACCCGCCTGTCCGGCGTCCAGGTAGCACTGCACAATCAGGATAACCGCGAACACGATATTTTCGACAGCGATGATTACCTGCAATTTCACGGCGGCATGATCGCCACTATCAGAGCCTTGACCGGATCGCAGCCGCGCAAGTATTTCGGCGATAGCCACGATCCGTCGCGGGCGCAAGTGCGCGACCTGAAGGAAGAGACCTTGCGGGTATTCCGTTCGCGCGTCGTCAACCCCAAATGGTTGGACAGCATCCGCCGTCATGGCTACAAAGGTGGACTGGAGCTGACCGCGACCGTCGATTATCTTTTCGGGTACGACGCCACCGCGCAAGTGATGGACGACTGGATGTACGAGCAAGTCGCCGAAACTTATGCGATGGACCCGGAGATGCAACGCTTTCTGGAACAAGCCAACCCGTGGGCGCAAAACGCGATTGCCGAACGCCTGCTGGAAGCCGCGAGCCGCGGCATGTGGGCCGAACCAAAGCAGCAAACGCTGGATGCCTTACAAGATTTATACCTGCATAGCGAAACCCTGTTGGAGGCGCGCGGCGAAACACCGCGCGGGGCATGATGCCTATGAAAAAATTCCTTTATCCACGAAAAGCACAAAAATATTCATATAGCGAAGTAGGCCGGAATAAGGCCATCCAAGCGCGTAGCGCGAGGTGGCGTTTCCGGCGGATTCAGATGCTTGCCGGAAACGCCAATTCTCGCTATCGCTCGAATCAGCTTATTCCGGCCTACTTTGCTAACAATGCAGACTTGGGAACGAGCGTAAAATGAATCAAGCCACCTTTCCTTTTTCCGCGATCGTCGAACAGACTCAGCTCAAGACTGCGTTGCTATTATGCGCCGTCGATCCGTCGCTCGGCGGCGTATTGATACGCGGCGACAAAGGCACCGCTAAAAGCACGGCGGCGCGGGCGCTGACCGACATCCTGCCGCTGATCGAACGGGTTGATGGGTGCGCATTTAATTGCGCTCCCGGCGCGCCCTATCAGCACTGCGAAACATGTAATCCTGTGGGCGCGAATTCATTCGCGCTTTTAACGGCAGCGCGAATAAATTCGCGCCCACAGCCCGTGCCTTTCATCACCTTGCCGCTGGGCGCAACTGAAGACCGGGTTATCGGCACCCTGGATTTGGAGCAGGCACTTAAAGGCGGAGCACGCGTTTTCAAGCCCGGCTTACTGGCTGCGGCGCATCGGGGCATACTCTATATCGACGAAGTCAACCTGCTGCCCGACCATCTGGTCGATGTACTGCTGGATGCGGCGGCGATGGGCGTTAATTCGGTGCAGCGCGAAGGCCTCTCGGTCACCCACCCTGCCCGCTTTACGCTGATCGGCACGATGAATCTGGAAGAAGGCGATTTGCGTCCGCAATTGCTGGATCGCTTCGGCCTGATGGTTGAAGTGACCGCGCCGCGCGATAAGGTTTTACGTTCCGAAGTCGTCCGTCGTCGCATTGCCTTCGAAGCCAACCCTACGGCTTACGCTGCTGCCTGGATGCACGAACAGCAAGCATTGCGTCACCAACTCGCCACAGCGCAACAGTTATTGCCTGAAGTGACGCTGGATGATGCACTGCTCGACCTGATCAGCCACTTGTGCTGTGAGTTCGAGGTAGCCAGTCTTCGCGCCGACATCGTCATGCACAAAGCGGCGCGCGCACTGGCGGCATTAGAAGGCCGATCTCAGGTAACGCCGGAAGACGTGCGCGGCGCGGCGGAACTGGTGTTGCCGCACCGGCGTAGACGCAAACCGTTCGAGCAACCGGGGCTGGATAAAGATCAGCTCGATGAGCTGATGCAACAGGCGTTACAGCCGCCGGATGAAGGCGAATCCGGCGTTGAAGACACCGAGCAGGAAAACAATCAAGATAACAGCGAGTCGCAAGACCAACAACAAGTCTTCGCCGCCGCGTCTGCTGGTAATGTACGACGCATCGAAGTCGATACGGTTGCCAATCGGTACGCCTCCGGCAAGCGCAGCACAGCACAAGATGCGCCGCGCGGCCGTGTCGTACGAGTCGTGCAGGACCAGAATCCAAGCAGTCTCGCCGTCGGCGCGACATTGCGTAGCGCGGCGCTCAGAGGTGCCGACGATTTCCAGGTGACGAAAAGCGACTTGCATCAACAAATCCGCGTAGGCAAAAATGCCAACCTGATCTTGTTTGTGGTCGATGCATCTGGCTCCATGGCGGCACAGAGGCGCATGGAAGCGGTCAAAGGCGCAGTGCTATCGCTACTGACCGATGCCTACCAGCAGCGCGATGAAGTCGCGGTGATCAGCTTTCGCGGCGAATCCGCCCAGTTAATGCTTTCGCCTACTCGTAGCGTCGATCTTGCCGAACGGAACCTCAGCGAACTGCCTACAGGCGGCCGTACACCCTTGCCTCATGCGCTGTCTGTGGCACTGGAAACGCTGGAGAAAACCGGCATGCCGCCGTTGCTGGTGTTACTTAGCGACGGCAAGGCCAATGTTGCGCTGACCGATGGCAACGATCCCTGGCAGGAGTCGCTAAGATTTGCAGAATTACTGGCCGAACGCGGCGTACCCGCTCTGGTGCTCGATACCGAAATCGGGTATTTGCGCTTGGGTAGAGCCCGGCAATTGGCACAGGCGTTGGGTGCCGAATGCCTGACGCTGGAGGAATTGTCGGCGGAAAATTTGGCGCTTACGATACGTGGATGTATTAAATGATGTTACACATTGTCCACGAAAAACACGAAAGGCACGAAAAGTCTTTTAGGGTACGCTAAGTATACCCTACAGAACTTCAGAGTTGCATCGTTCCCACGCTCCGGCGTGGGAATGCAGTGGTAGACGCTCCAGCGTCCCGCAACGCTGGAGCGTTGCAGACTGAATTCCCACGCCGGAGCGTGGGAACTATAAAATTTTTCGTGTTTTTTGTGTTTTTCGTGGACAAAAATACCCATTAATAAGGAACAATTATGATTATCTGCATAGGCGCAGGCCCCGGCGACGTGGCTTATCTGACCCAGCGCGGCGCGGAGCTGATCCGCAATGCCGACGTGGTGGCCGGATTCGATGCCGTCATTAACGTCGTCCAAAGCCTGATTCCCGCCACCGCGCAAACCGTGCTGATGAATTACCGCGACCAGACCGAACAATTGGCGAAAGTGGCGATTGAACACCATGCGGGCAAAAACTGCGTCGTGGTGTTCATGGGCGACATCCATTTCAGCGGCTTCCAGTATCTGGAACGGGTCGAACGCGCTTGCGGCCATCCGGTCGAAACCGTGCCGGGCATATCGTCGGCGCAGATACTCGCATCGCGTGCCAAGGTCTGTTTCGACGAAACGACATTTATTACTTTCCACCGTCGCGGCGACCTAACCCCGTTCAAGCAACATCTGGTGCATGTGTTGCAAGACCAGCGCAATGCGATCGTGATCCCTTGCCCGTGGGACGAGGCGCGCTCATTCATGCCGCGCCATATCGCAACTTATCTGTTGGAGCAAGGCATATCGCCCGACCACCCGACCGAGGTCTGGGAGAATTTGACCCGCTCGGAAGCGGAATGGCACGGCACGCTCGCCGACTGCGCGAAACAGGAATTCAGCGACATGAGCATTATGTTAATCCGCACCCGCAGCCCTATGTCCAGCCAGATTGAACCCGCAATGGAGCCGTTACCGAATGCAGGCTGAAACAAACCAACAATTCGGCATCGTTATCGCAGGCCACGGCAGCCGTGATGCCGACGGCATCCGGGAATTCGAGCAACTGGTTGAACTGGTCAGGGAGCGCGCGCCGCAGCATGTGGTCAGTCACGGCTACCTGGAGTTTGCCGGCCCGACTATCGATCAGGCGATCGCAGCCCAATTGAACACCGATGCCAAACAAATCGTCATGGTGCCCGGCATCTTACTGGCGGCAACTCATGCCAAAAATGACCTGCCCAGCGAACTGCTGACCTCAGCTCGCGAACATCCCGACGTCGATTTTCATTTCGGCGCGCCGATGGGCTTACATCCGTTGTTGCTGCAAGTCGTTCAGCAACGTATCGTCGAGGCTGAATCGGCATCCTCCAAGACTGTGCGCCGTGCCGACACCTGCCTGGTGTTGGTCGGTCGCGGCACCACCGACCCCGACGCCAATGGCGAAGTCGCCAAGTTCGCGCGGATGATCGAAGAAGGCATGGGCTTTGGCGCATCCTATGTATGTTATTCAGGCACGGCCAAGCCGCTGGTTGCCGACGGCCTGCGTGCCGTAGCTCAACTGGGGTATGCACGGTTGATCGTGGTGCCGTTCTTCCTATTCGACGGCATCTTGGTCAAGCGTATTTATGAAGCAGCCGATGCCATGCAAGAACGCGAGCCTGAGCTGGAAGTGCTCAAGGCTGGCTATCTCGGTGTGCATCCGAACGTGGCCGATGTGCTGATCTCCAGGGCGAAAGAAGCGGTAGAAGGCCGTGCGGAAATGAACTGCTCGCTGTGCAAATACCGGGTGCAAATCGTCGGCTTTGAACAGCAGGTCGGCGAGCCGCAACGTCCGCATCATCTTCAAGTACGCGGCCTGTTTGAAAAAGCCATTGCAGCTGAAACCGCAACTGAATTTGCTCCTTACGTGCCGCATCCGATAGAGGCCGAAAGTTTCCGCATCATCGCAGCCGGACGTGACTGGTCTGTCTTCCCCGAGGCGCATCTGACCGTGCTGCAACGCTTGGTGCATACCAGCGGCGATTTTAATGCGGTCGATGACATTTATTTTTCGCCGGGTGCGGTCGAAACCGGCATCCGTGCCCTGCTCCGCTGCAAGCGTGTAGTGACCGACGTGACCATGGTGCAGACCGGCTTAAAACGCGCCCTGCTCGAACAGCTCGGCATCGAAACCTGGTGCGGGGTGCATGATCACGAAACCGCGCTGATGGCGCAAACACAGGGCATCACCCGTTCCGCGGCCGGAATACGCCGCGCTTTTGAAAAATTCGGTAACGACATCGTGCTGTCGATAGGCGATGCGCCGACCGCGATCAGGGAAGCGGTGCGCTTGATCCGCGAACACGGCTGGCGTCCGCAACTGGTGATCGGCCTGCCGGTCGGCTTTGTCGGTACCTGCGAGTCGAAAGCGGAATTGAAACGCTGCCTGCAAGTGCCGCGCATCACCAACAGCGGCACACGCGGCGGTTCACCCTGGGCGGCAACCGTCGTCAACGGCTTGATGATTGATGCGGTGAATCAACTCGTCTCATTAGCGACTAATAACATCGATTAAGCGCGGAATGTTAGTAACCGGGCAATTAAAAATTTTTATTCACCACGAAGACACGAAGGGTACGAAGTTACCGAGCGGGACGGGGGTTGCACCCCCGTCCCTACCGTTTTCGATAACTACTGCCATATTTTCATCCGTCCAACCACAGCACGAAGTTATCTTTCTTCGTGTCCTTCGTGTCTTCGTGGTGATAGTTTTTAAATGAAAGGTTACTCGCGCGTATGAGTCAGACTGAACTTAGAGAGTTCGACCTTTCAGTCCTTGCCCCTAACGGCTTACGGCGCGGGCGCACCACCGGCAGCTGTGCCACGGCGGCGGTTAAAGCCGCGCTGTATCTGCTGCTGCACGGTGAGCGCCTCACGCAGGTGCAAATAACATTGGCTGACGATGTGCATTACCTGACCGTACCGATTCAGGACTGCCGCTGCCTGAACGAACACACAGCGCGAGCCGAAGTGCTCAAGGACGGCGGCGACGACCCGGACAACACGCACGGAGCCACCCTCTTTGCCGAAGTGCGAAGAAACAATGAAGGACAACTGCGCTTTTTCGCCGGAAGCGGCGTCGGCACTGCGACTCAACCCGGCTTACGCGTAGCGGTAGGTGAGCCCGCAATTAACCCAACGCCGCGCAAAATGATGCGGCAGGCGGTCGTCGAGGTGTCCGATAATAAAGACCAAGGCTTTGACCTGATCATAGGTTGTATCAACGGCGAAGCGATTGCCAAAAAGACCTTCAACCCGAGACTCGGCATAGTCGGCGGCATATCGATACTCGGCACTTCAGGCATAGTCGAGCCTTTGTCGCTGGCTTCCTGGATTGCCTCGATTGAGGTTTATGTGCGCGTCGCTTTGGGGGGCAACGATATAAAAAATATCGCTTTGCTGCCGGGGAAAATCGGCCGCACTTATGCCAAAGATGTGCTGGATTTGCCTGAGCAACGATCCGTGCAGATCGCCAATTTTCTTGGCGACGCGTTAGATTTTTTACAGCAGGCCTTGGCTGAACAACAACGCCATCTGGATGTATTGTGGTTATTGGGGCACCCGGGCAAACTTGCCAAAGTGCTGGACGGCGTATGGGATACGCACTCCAGCAGGAGCGACATGGCCATGAGCGTTGTCGCCCGAGTGGCGGCAGAACGAGGATTTGACAGTCGTCTGGTACAAGAACTGGAACAGGCAAACACAGTGGAAGCCGCAATGGAAAGATTAAAGAACGAAACCGGCGCACAGGCGCTGTGGATAGATATAGAACAGCGCATCGCCGCGCTCGTTCATCAACGCGTACCGGCAGTGAAACAGGTTGAAGTGCGGCTATTTAATTTACAAGGGAATAGCTTGGGTGAAATATAAGGGACAGCCCGGTAGAGCGTGCCATGCGCGCCTTCTCCGCAGTTATTCTCGTTCCCACGCGCTGCGTGGGAATGCCATGCAGGACGCGCTGCGTCCTGTGATTGTGTTACCTGATTTCCCAGACGTTACGTGTGCTCGCGGCGCAGCGCGCCTTAACTGCATTCCCACGCGGCGCGTGGGAACGAGATAGCACTTACTTATTAAGAGGAGCAGTATGAGTTTGTTAGGTACATTCTACGGCATAGGCGTAGGACCGGGGCCCGCAGGTTACATTCCGCTAGCGGCGGTCGAAGCGCTGCAACAGGCCGACATTATTTATGCCCCCCGTGCGCACAGCTCGGAAACCTCGGTGGCCTTGCAATGCTTAGCAGGCATAGACATCGCTCAGGAACGGATACGTGAAATAGAATTCACTATGGACCCTGACCGCACGGTGCTGAGCGATCATTACGCGCAACTGGCGAAAACCATCGCCGTCGATTTGCGCGCAGGTCTAAACGTGGCTTATCTGACCATAGGCGACAGCCTCACCTACTCCACTTACGGCTATATATTAGCCGCCTTGCGCGAGTATTTGCCGGATCTGCCGCAGCGCACCTTCCCCGGCATCACCAGTTATGCGGCAGCCGCTTCGGCGATGGGCTGGCCGCTGGGCGTCGGCAAGGAGCGCACTCTGATTTTGCCCTGCCCCGAAGATGCGGCGGCACTGAGACAGGACATCGAAAGCCATGACATCGTCGTGCTGATGAAGATCGGCGCGCGCCTGCCTTGGGTGCTGGCTCTGCTCCGTGACATGGGCATCGCCGAACACTGTGCGTTTGCCCGTCGCATCGGCTTGGCCGACGAAATGCTGGCCGATGATGTCAGCGATTTATGCGCGACCTCGGCGATGGGCTATCTCGCCACTTTATTAATACGCAAAACTCCCAGAGAGAGAAGACACGCATGAAAGTTTACTTTATTGGCGCAGGCCCCGGCGCTTCCGATCTGATCACATTGCGCGGCGCGAATATTCTCGGCCGGGTCAGCATGGTACTGTACGCCGGATCGCTGGTGCCTACCGACATGTTGCAACATTGCCGGGCAGATGCCGAACTGATCGACACCGCCCAGCTCGACCTTGAGCAACAGGAAGCCTGCTACCGTCGAGCACAAGAGAATGATTGCGATGTAGCCCGTTTGCATTCCGGAGACCCGGCCATTTACGGCGCGACCGCCGAACAGATGCGCAGGCTTGATGCGCTGAACATAGACTACGAAATTGTACCGGGCGTGTCCTCGTTCACTTCGGCGGCGGCATCCATTAAGGCCGAGCTGACCAAGCCGGAAGTCTCGCAAACCGTGATCCTGACCCGCGTTTCCGGCCGCGCTTCGGCCGTGCCGGAACTGGAATCGATCGCACGATTGGCCGAACACCAAGCGACGATGTGCATCTTCCTGTCCGGGCCGCATTTGAAAAAAATAGTCACCGACCTGCGCCTGCATTACCCGGACGACACGCCGGTGGCGCTGGTCTATCGGGCAACCTGGCCGGAAGAGCGGTCTTACCAGGGCACCTTGGGCGTCATCCTTAAAGAAACCAAGAAAAGCGAGTGGAATCTAACTACGATGTTATTGGTAGGCAAAGCTTTAGGGCGCGGCGAACAAACCGAATCCAGTCTGTATTCCAAGGATTTCACGCATATCTTCCGCGTCGTGAAGAGGAAAAAATCGACATCAACTTAAAACATTTCACCACGAAGAACACGAAGGTTCTACTTCTTTCTTCGTGTTCTTCGTGTTCTTCGTGTTCTTCGTGTCTTCGTGGTGAATAATCTTTTATTGAATATATGAATTTTCTTAAATTGATATGCATGATGAAGGCCGCAGTATGATTGATTGCGGCATCTGGCTGGTAAGACCGGAAAGCGAAGCCTTGGCTTTAACTCTGCAAGAACGGCTTGGCGGTGTACTGTATCGGCCGTGGCTCGATACCGCCACACCCCAGAAAGAGCAGTTTGCCGCCGCTTATCGCCAGCAGTCGCAGTGGATCATGATAGCGGCCAGCGGCATCGCGGTGCGCTTTCTCGAGGGTTTGGCGCAGGACAAACACAGCGACCCGGCCGTCGTGGTACTGGACGAAGCGGGACGGTTCGCGGTGTCGTTGCTGGCAGGACATGAAGGCGGCGCCAACCGTCTGGCTTATCGCGTCGCCAATGTAACCGGTGCGGTACCGGTCATTACTACGGCGACCGAAGCCTTGAAGCCTTTGGTCGTCGGTATAGGTTGCCGCAAGGGTGTCACTGCCGAACAAATCGCCGCAGCCGTGCATCTGGCATTAGGCGAGAGGCCGTTAAGCGAAGTGCGCGAAATAGTGACTATAGACTTGAAGGCAGACGAACCGGGCTTGCTGGATTTTTGCGAACTGCACGATTTGCCGCTACGCATATTGGCAAGCGCAACAGTGGCGGCAAGGCCCTGGGTAACTAAAGCCTCGGACTGGGTACAGCAGAATGTGGGCTTGCCGGGAGTCTGTGAGCCCTGCGCGTTGATTGCCGGCGCCCGCGGCAAATTGATCGTGCCTAAAATGGCTTTAAACGGCGTGGCCGTGGCCGTGGTTGAAGATAATATATAGAGAGCGCCGTCCGCCAGATCGCGCATTCCCAAGCTCCAGCTTGGGAATGCCGTATTGGAAGCTCCAGCTTCCCGAGACACTGAAAGCTGGAGCTTTCGAGACTTGGGTTCCCAAGCTGGAGCGTGGGAACCAGCACGAAAAGCATTTATTAAAATATTTCACCACGAAGGCACGAAGAGCACGAAGTTTTATATTTCTTCTTCATGCTCTTCGTGCCTTCGTGGTGATAGTTTTTAAATATTACAGAATAACAATCAGTGGATAAAAAGAATGAAAGGTGTATTGAATTTGGTTTCGGTCGGGCCGGGATTTAGCGATTTGATCGTTCCGCGGGCCGAAGCGGCATTACGGGACAGCGATGTGATTGTGGCTTATGATCTGTATTTGCGCTGGATTGAGCCGTGGATAACCGGCAAGGAAATCCACACGCCACCGCTGACTCAGGAACGCGAGCGCGCTTTATTGGCGATTGAAAAAGCCCGCAGCGGCGCTAAAGTCGCGCTGATTTCCAGCGGCGACATCGGCATTTACGCGATGGCGGCGCTGGCTTTCGATGAAATGCGCGAAGATGACGACTATGAGGTCAACGTGATACCCGGTATCACTTCCGCCAATGCCTGCGCCTCGTTATTAGGCTCGCCGTTGTCGCACGACTTTGCCACACTGAGCCTGTCCGACCTGTTGTGCCCTTGGGACTGGATAGAGCAGCGAGGACGACATATCGCCCAGGCTGACCTCGCCTGTGTTTTGTATAACGTGCAAAGCGCCGGTCGCCAGGAAGGCGTGTACCGCATCCTCAATATCATGCTCGAGTCGAAATCGCCGAAGACGTTGTGCGGCGTGATACATAATGCTTATCGGCCCGGCCAGAAAGTCAGTATTCACCATTTGGAAGACCTGCTGTCTTTGCAGTTCGATATGCTGACCACCATCGTGATCGGCAACCGTTTTACCCAACGTAAGCGCGGCTTTATTTTTACGCCGCGCGGCTACAATAACTGGGATGCACCCGCCGAACAGCCGGTTGAAGCTGCAGTGCCCGAGCACGCGCTATGGGTTTTTTCCGGCACCAGCGACGGCAACGCATTGGCTAACGAATTGGCGCAGCAAGGCTATCCGGTCGTGGTATCCGCCGCAACGGAATACGGCGGCGAGGTTGCCGCCCAGCATTGTTCCGGCGTATCGGTCTGGGCCGGTTATCAAGGGGTTGAGGCGCAAAGACAGGCGCTAAGCCAAAATCAGGCACGGGTGATTGTCGACGCAACGCATCCTTATGCCAACCTGATCTCGGAGCAATTGATGGGCTTGTCGCAAAGCCTGAATATTCCGTATCTGCGTTTTGAGCGCCCCAGTTCTTTTGCAGCAGATAGCGGCATCGAATGTAACTCCACAGAACAAGCGGCCGAACAGGCCATTGCCCTCGGTCGACGTATTTTTCTAACCACCGGCTCCAAGGACTTGGCTATATTTCTCAATGCACCGGGTGCCGCCGAACGCGAATGGTTTGTACGGGTAACGCCCGAGCCTGAATTCATCCAAAGGGCAATCGATCTGGGTGTGCCGCGCAGTAACATTTGCGCGATGCAAGGGCCGTTCTCTGAAGCTTTCAACACCGCCTTGTGGCGGGACTTGAAAATCGATTGCGTCATAACCAAGGATTCCGGCGATGCAGGCGGCTTTAACGCCAAAGTGGCGGCAACGCAGGCGCTGAACATCCCGTTGTTGGTCATCAAGCGCCCGAAACTTGAGTATCCGTTTACTACCTCTACTTTCGATGCGGTATTGCGGCAGTTACAAGCGTGGAATATCAAGGCATGATCCCGGTCACCATCGTTACCGGCTTTCTCGGTTCCGGTAAAACCACATTGCTGAGCAGCCTGATTAAAAGCAGGCAAACCCGACGTCTTGCGTTACTGATCAATGAATTCGGCGAGGTTTCCATAGACGGTACGCTGATTAACGACAGCGTTGGCGGTGATGAACATGTGCGGATTCATGATTTCCCTTACGGCCTGATTGCCTACGGCGATGACGAGCACTTTATCCCGACCATGCAGGCTATCGCCGGGCGCCGTGCCAATGTCGACCATGTGCTGATAGAAACCTCCGGGCTTGCGTTGCCCACAGCGGTCATGGAACTACTGCAAACAGCCGAGCTGGCCGGGGATTTTATCCTCGATGCGACGCTGGCCGTGGTGGATACGCCGTTGCTGCTGTCCGACCAATTCGACCGCGATTTGAGTGCCGACAGTCCGCAGGCCGCCGTCGCCGATTCAGTCGCGACCCTATTTGAACAGCAGCTCGAATATGCCGATGTGGTAGTGTTGAACAAAATCGACTCATTGGATGAGGATGCCTTGCTGCTCGCGGAACAACGAGTCCGCGAGCGTGCGCCGAACGTGCGCTTCCTGGAGCTTGCTCACAACGCGCAACTGGACATTCGGCTTGCTCTTGGCCTGCGCTTGCACCAGCCGACTTTTACCGCCCACAACCACCGGTTTACGCCGCTACCCGGTTCCGATGCGCCGACGTTAGGTAGCCATGCAAGACTGAACGGTCACGCCCATTCCGGTTTAGCAGGGCACAGTCACGGACTGGCAACGCACAAACATTTCCATGAACAAGATCCGGGCTGGCTCTCGTTCGTATTGCGCAGCCAAGAGCCGCAGCAGGCGGAAACAATCAAACAGGCATTGATCGAAGTGGCTAAAGCTGAACCGTTGTTGCGCTGCAAAGGCTTTATACTATTTGCCGATCAATCCGTTCTGGTGCAGGGTGTGCGCACTCGCGTGACGATAGGTTCCGACACTGCCAAGCAATCTTCAAAAGAATCGGAACTGGTTTTTATCGGTTATCATCTGAACCGTAACACGGTGGCGGAACTGTTATCCAAATTGACCGGGACTGCATGGAAATGAACCGCCGCTACTTAGCCGCTACTAATTTTACGTTTGGAGTGCAGGCTTCGCCTGCAAACGCAAGCAAAGCTTGCACTCCTAATGTTGCCTCTCGTTCCCACGCGCTGCGCCAGGAATCACGAACAACGTCCTATGTATACAGAACGCGGTGAATGGAAACGAGCCAATCGACTGGAGCTGCCTAGAAATGACCCTTTCAACAATTCACTGCCCCGCCCTGTTCATCACCGCGCCCGGCTCCAATCACGGTAAGACCACCATCACTGCCGCGCTTGCCCACTATCATGTCGAGCAAGGCCGCAAAGTCCGGGTGTTTAAATCCGGCCCCGACTTTCTCGATCCGATGATACTCGAACGCGCCTGCGGCCTGCCGGTGTACCAGCTCGATCTGTGGATGATGGGCGAGACTGAATGTCGGCGATTGTTATATGAAGCTGCGCTGGAAGCCGATTTGATACTGATTGAGGGCGTCATGGGCTTGTTCGATGGCGAGCCTTGCAGCGCCGATGTGGCCGAATTATTCTCGGTGCCGGTGATGGCGGTGATTGATGCGACCGGCGCCGCCCAAACGCTGGGAGCACTTGCCTATGGACTCGCCAACTATCGGCCGGGACTCAAATTCTCCGGTGTTTTAGCCAATAATATCGCCAGCTCGCGGCATAACGAAATGATCCTGCAAGGCATGCCGCCGGATCTATGCTACTTCGGCGGGATACCCCGCGACAGCCGGTTTGTGTTGCCGGAGCGACATCTGGGTCTGGTTCAGGCGGAAGAAGTGCTTGATCTCGAATCGCGAATGTCGGCCGCCGCAACGGCAATTGCCGCGACCGGACTGGCGAATTTGCCGGAGTCTGTCGAATTTACAGCGCCAGAACAGGAAACGCCGCCTCACCTGTTATCGGGTGTCCGCATCGGCGTTGCCCTCGATACCGCGTTTTCATTTATTTACGCAGCCAATCTGGATTTGTTGCAGGCGATGGGAGCCACGCTGATTTTCTTTTCGCCGCTTGCAGATAAGGCGCTGCCCGATGTTGACAGCATTTATCTGCCGGGCGGTTATCCCGAACTGCATTTGCAAACGCTACAGGATAATCTGGCGATGAACGCAGCATTGCAAACGCATTTCCAGCAAGGCAAACCCATTTACGCCGAATGCGGCGGCATGTTGTATTTGCTGGAATCGATCGTCGATAAAGCCGGAAATCGCGGTGAGATGGTTGGCCTCTTGCCGGGACACGCCATCATGCAAAACCGGCTGAAAGGTTTGGGTTTTCAATCTGCGCCTATGGCCGGTGGCGTATTGCGCAGTCATACTTTTCACCACTCCCTTATCGAAACACCGCTGGTCCCTATTGCCTTTGGCGAGCGTGTGCATAACACTTCAGCAGGGGAAGCCATTTATCAGCTAAACCGGCTGACTGCCAGTTACCTGCACTGTTATTTTGCGTCAAATCCCACTGCCGCCGCACAATTGTTTTTACCTTAACGGAAACAGAACGACGCATCTACCTCAGTTTAAAACTCTTCCCAACCGCCGCCGTCAGCAGATTGCGGATCCAGTTTGACCATATGTCCCACGGGATCATGATCGGTTTGGTCTTTCTTCGCAACCGGTGCTGTAGCGAACGAAGAGCTATCACCATCCATTTTAAAGTGCGTTACCGTGACCGTCAGCTGCTGTGTTTGTTCTTCCAACGATGCTGCGGCGGCTGTGGCTTGTTCTACCAAGGCTGCATTTTGCTGGGTTACATCATCCATCTGGCAAATGGCCAGATTCACTTGCTCAATACCGGCGGTTTGCTCTGCGGATGCCGCACTGATCTCGGACATGATGGCCGTAACGCCACGGATAGAATTAACAATATCTCCCATGGTGTTGCCGGCTTGGGTGACCAATTTACTGCCGTCCTCTACCTTCTCAACCGAATCACCGATCAGGTTCTTGATTTCCCCGGCAGCGGAGGCGGCGCGTTGCGCGAGACTGCGCACTTCTCCAGCCACCACGGCAAAACCTCGCCCTTGCTCTCCGGCACGCGCCGCTTCTACTGCGGCATTGAGCGCGAGTATGTTGGTCTGGAAAGCAATACTGTCTATCACGGTAATAATCTCGACAACCTTGCGCGAGGATTCATTGATCGCTTCCATCATTTTTACAACTTGACCAATCACTGTGACGCCCTTGCCTGCGGTATTCGATGCACTAACGGCAAGCTCACTGGCATGTTTGGCGTTATCGCTATTCTGATGCACTGCTGAGGTCAGTTTTTGCATGCTGACGGTGGTTTGCTCCAAACTGTTTGCCTGCACTTCGGTGCGATGCGACAAAGACATGTTGCCGTGTGCAATTTCTTTAGCGGCCGTGTGGATTGATTCGGCAACCTCCTTGATTTGACCGATAGTATTGTTGAGGTCATCCACCGTGGAATTGGCATCCTCCTTAAGTTGTCCGAAAGTGCCTGAATAATGATTAACAATCTTTTCGGTCAAATCGCCGTGGGATAAGGCATTGAATACCCGTACCGTTTCATTGAGACCGCTTTCGCTGGTTTGCATCAGTTGATTGATCGATTCGCTCAGCTCACGATAAAAGCCTGTCTTGCCTTGCATGACAATGCGCTGGGTAAAATCCCCCATAACCGCTGCAACCAAAATAACGGCCACTTCTTTTTCCACCATGACCTCGGAGGTGCGATCCAGCCATTCGGCTACCGAACCCATGCGCTTGCCTTTGGTGTTAATTACCGGACTGGCAGTGACCATCATATAACGTTCGCCCCAGTTAATACTGATGGGACTCAAGCAGCCGGTTGCATCGCTAAGTAATTGCGCCTGATGCGAGGGAATCTTGTGAAAGCTATCAATATTGGTGCCTACCAGATTACCAACGGAGAAATGGGGCAACAGTTTGCGGATATCGGCTTGGGCTTCGTTAAACATATTGATCACCGATTTATTGGCGTAAATAATGTTACGGTCGGTATCCGCTATCATCACGCCGGTGCTGACGTTGTCCAATGCAATCTTGATGCGCAAATGTTCATCGGCAATACGTTGAGCTTCCGCGACATCGAAGCCCAGCTTGATCTGCATCGCTTTGAGAGCCGCCCGCACCCTGCCGATCTCATCCATCGCTTTGATTTCAATGACGTTAGTGTAATTGCCCTGGGCAATTTGACCGAAATGGCTAATGGTGGCATTAAGCGGACGCACAATGGAACGCAATAAAGAAAAACTCAACCACAGAGCCAGTAAAATACCCGAAGCGATCAAGACGCTAGCTATCTCGCGGGTGCTGTAATAACGCGACTGACTGGCATCGGATTCCTGTTTGGCAATACCGACCTGCAATTGCAAGAGCTTTTGAATACCCTCCCCGACCGGTTCGTAAAGGGGATTAACCTTGCCCTCGATAATCTTGCGGGCAAGCCCGGCATCATTGCTGCGCAATGCTGAAATAGCCGGTTGCAGGCCTTCCATGACAAAGCGGTTTTTGTCATCCGCAACTTTATCCGCCAGCATTTTTTCATCCGGACCCAGCGAGTTTTCAATGTACGCCTCCCAGATCCGGGTGATAGTTGCGATGTTTTGTTCCACTTCGGCAAGATTTTTTTGAACCAACTCGGGCGTAGGATTGAACAAACTGGCGGTAATCCGCAACTGATTGGTAAGCAGCAGTTTCTGAACCTGGAAAATCTGGTTCGAAGGCAGCATGCGATTCGTATGAACATCGCGCAAACCGTCGCTGGCCTTACTCATGCCGAAAAGTCCCATGCCGCCGATAATGAGCAGCAAGGCTGACATGATAGCGATAACCATCAATAAACGGGCTTTGATGCTGATGTTTTCCAAGGACGGGAATCGCCCCGTCAGCGTTTTTTTGGTGATTTTTCCATCCTGGATTTTTAAATGACCCGCCTTGCCTTCGCGAAATTTTTGATAGGCATCGGTGGCCTCTGCAACCTGGTTTTGGCTGGGTTTGCTGCGTACCGACATATAGCCGACCAACTTATCATTTTCATAATAAGGGGTAACATTGGCCAATACCCAATAAAAATCGCCGTTTTTGCAGCGATTCTTGACCACCCCGGTCCATGGGCGACCTGCTTTTATCGACTTCCAAAAATCCTCGAAAATTTCTGCCGGCATGTCCGGATGACGGATTATATTGTGCGATGCGCCAATCAGCTCTTCCCTGGTAAACCCGCAAATTCGGACAAAATCCTCATTAGCGTAGGTAATCACCCCTTTTAGATCGGTTTTGGTAACAATGGAATCCGTCTCTGTAAGAGCATGTTCAACATTGGTGATCGGCATGTTAATTTTCATGGGGATGTTCTTTTTCTTGGAAATGACACAAATAATTTAAAAATTTTGCAATGAGGCGCGCCGCGGACATCGTTATACACAACTTAGCCCTAGAACTGTCATATCGGCATCCCTGCCAAAATGACGGTGTTCCGCAGGCACTTGTTTATAAAGGTGCGCACACCGGCGTGGGAACGATGAAAGCCGCAACCGGATTAACGATTATCCACGGTAAAGAACGCCATAACCTGTTGCAGCTGCATGGCTTGGCCGCTCAGTTCTTCCGCTGTGGCGGCAAGCTGTTCGGAACCCGATGCATTTTGCTGTGCGGCTTTATCCAATTGACCGACCGCATCGCTGATCTGGCCGATGCCTTGGGCCTGCTCTTCTGAAGACGCGGTAATCTCTTCGACCAAATCCGCCGTTTTCTGAATATTAGGCACCATTTTTTCCAGCAGGATACCGGCATCTTCGGCAATTTTGACACTGTTCTTTGCCAGGCTATTGATTTCTTGCGCCGTTACCCGGCTGTTTTCCGCCAGTTTTCTTACCTCTGCGGCAACCACGGTAAAGCCTTTGCCGTGTTCGCCTGCCCGCGCCGCTTCAATCGCAGCATTGAGCGACAACAGATTGGTTTTATAGGCAATATCTTCAATCAATCCGATTTTATCGGCGATTTCTTTCATCGCTTCCACCGTGCGCCTCACGGCTTCCCCGCCATTGGCAGCTTCTTCCGCAGCCGTGGTAGCCATGCTGTTGGTTATTTTGGCGTTATCGGCATTTTGTTTGACCGATGCACTCAACTCTTCGATGGACGCTGTGGTTTGCTCGACGCCTGAAGCCTGTTCGGTAGCGCTTTGGCTGATGGATTGGGCGGTCGCGCTGATTTCCTGCGACGCGCTGCCCAAGGCGTCGGAATTGGTGCGCACTTGCTGAACAACGCTGCTGAGCTGGTCGCGCATGGTTTGCAGCGCATTGGCCAGAACGCCTATTTCGTCTTTCTGGTCAATATCGATCTGCGCAGTAAGGTCCCCTTCCGATAACGACTCGGCAAACTTAACGCCCAATATAATAGGCTTGGTGATCATTGAAGCTAAAAACAACGCGATGATAACGCCCAGCACTATCGCAAGAATGATAGTGCCGATAATGATTTTGTTGGCTTCGCTGACCAATTGTTCGGCCTCGGTACGCGCCGCGCCTAACTGGGCGTAACCGGCGCCCTCGGCATCCTGGGCCTGCTTGATAACATTACTGCCCAAACTCGCCATATCCGCCAAAATAGCCTTCAGTTTATTGTCGTTTTCTATCCAACTTTTGGCTGACTCGGTGTAATTTCGCGTTCCGTTGCGCGCCTCTGTAATCAATTTTATTTCATCGTCTTTCACGACAATTTTTTGCAGATCGTCATATAAGCCCATTAACTCCGGCAATAAAACCTCCATTTTTTTCCAGGCACTGCGATCTTTGTAATTAACTTCTTCCTTTTCAGCGCGCATGATTTGCATCGCTTTAATGTAGATGTTGGTCGTGATGATATAGCGCTGGACAAACTGATCAAGCTCCTGAGCGCTTAAACCTTTTTTCATCGCTTCGCTATAATTATTGACCTGCTTTTTAAGCATGATATCGGCCGCATTGGCTACGGAATTGCCGTTTTCCACCATCTCGGCAACGGATTGCTTGTTCGCCTTCAAGGCCGCAACGCCCGCCCGGTATTTATCGGCGTACTGCGCTGTTCCTTCTCTTGCTGTTTTCGATTGCTCCAACAACTCAGTGTTCTTGTATTGCTTGGCCACTGCGTCCACTTTGTCCAGGTAGCTCATCAGTTCTTTGACGTTCTGTTCGGCGCGCTGGTGAACTTCGTCTTTCTCCTGCAACAGGTAATTTTTTTCTTCCATAATGGTCGACAGCGCCATGCGCTCAACCCCGGTTGCGTATTCAACCGCTTTGCCGTTGTTATCGGTAATTCCGAACAGTGAGCCTGACACTTTGCCGATATACAGCTTTGACAGCAGGCCGAATCCGCAGGTAATCAATACCAACAGCAAGGCTCCGGTTAATATCTTGGTTTTTATGCTTAAGTCTTTTACGTTCATAAATAATGAATCCTTGGGGGGTTAATCAGTTTAGTGCAGAAAAACTGGCTTCTTTGCTTGCATTGCCGCTTTCGTAGTCGGCAACTTGTTTGAGCTGAGATAATTCTTTTATCGAAAGTACGCGGTTGATATTCAACAAGATAATGAACTCGTCACCCACTCGTCCCATCGACTGAATAAAATCAGTCCGAATATCAGCGCCAAAATCAGGCGGCGGCATGATGTTCGCTTCGGGAATTTCCAGAATTTCATCAACGGCATCGACCAACATTCCCAGTAACTGGGCATCCTCTTTGTATTCAACCTGCACCAGTACAATACAGCTGCGTTTGGTTATTTCGCTGCTTTGCCGCCCCAGACGTGCCGACAAATCGATTACCGGCACGACATTGCCGCGCAGATTGATAACGCCGCGTATATAGTCCGGCGTCATCGGCACGTCGGTAATCGTGTTGATTTCGATGATTTCTTTGACATCCAGAATGCTGATAGCCAGATTCTCATTGCCTGCCTGAAAAGTAAGATACTGGCGTAGTTGATCCTGAGCCATTAACTCGGTTTTGTTTTCTTGCTTATGTATTAATTGGTTCATGGTTCATTCTGCCTGTCAAAATCGTTCAAAATCATGCTCATTAAATTCAGGTTTATTCCCTGCTGCCTTGCCGATCGGCGCAGGTTTAGGCGTTACCGGAGAAGACCCGGCCGAAGTAAAATAAGGTGCTGTTTTTTTGTTTGCAAGCACCTGCCTGGTAGACTGAGCCGGTTGAACTTTAGCGGTGCGACCCTGGTTTGCATCCACTTTAAAGAACGCCATAACCTGTTGCAGTTGCATGGCTTGGCCGCTCAGTTCTTCTGCGGTAGCGGCAAGCTGCTCCGAACCTGATGCGTTTTGTTGTGCCGCTTTATCCAATTGACCGACCGCATCGCTGATCTGGCCGATGCCTTGTGCCTGTTCTTCTGATGACGCGGTAATTTCTTCGACCAGGTCTGCTGTTTTCTGGATATTGGGCACCATTTGTTCCAAAAGGTTACCCGCATCTTCGGCGATCTTGACGCTGTTTTTAGCCAGGCTATTGATCTCTTGCGCGGTGATCCGGCTGTTTTCCGCCAGTTTTCTTACCTCTGCGGCAACCACGGTAAAGCCTTTGCCGTGTTCGCCGGCCAAGGCCGCTTCAATCGCTGCATTGAGCGATAACAGATTGGTTTTATAGGCAATATCTTCAATCAAACCGATCTTATCGGCGATTTCCTTCATCGCCTCCACCGTGCGTTTTACCGCTTGTCCGCCATTGGCGGCTTCTGCCGCTGCGGTCGTTGCCATGCCATTGGTCAACTTGGCGTTATCTGCGTTTTGTTTGACCGATGCGTTCAACTCTTCGATAGAGGCCGTGGTTTGTTCAACGCCTGAGGCCTGTTCGGTAGCGCTTTGACTGATGGACTGGGCGGTTGCGCTGATTTCCTGTGAAGCGCTGCCCAAGGCATCGGAATTGGTGCGAACTTGTTGCACGACGCCGCTAAGTTGATCGCGCATTTGGGTCATTGATTGAGCCAAGATGCCGATTTCATCGTTTTGCTCAAGATCAATACGCGCGGTAAGGTCGCCTTTCGCTAAAGATTCCGCAAACTGTTGCATCGCAAATAGGGAGCGCGAAATGCCGCGAATCAGCATAAAGCCGATAAACATGGACAGTAACAACCCCACCGCTAGCAGAATTATCGAAATAAAACGACTTTCTTCATAACGGGTTTGAGCGGCGTCATATTCCTGTTTGGCGACATCCAGCTGTAACTGCGTCAACGCATCAATGCCTTCGCCGACAGGCACAAATAATGGACGCACCGCCTCCCTGATGGTTTTTTCCACGGCGTCTGTATTTCCGGCAAGCAGGTATTCCATGGTGGGATTTAACCCTTCGACAACAAAGCGCTTACGATCTATTGCAAACTTATCGGCCAGTTTCTTTTCTTCCACGGTCAGGGTAGTCGCCATGTACTCATCCCATATCCTGTTAATATCGACAATATTTTTCTTGATCAGTTCTATGTTTTTCTGGTTTTCTTCCTTGAACACCAAGGTATTGGTGATTGCAAGACGATTGCTTAGCAATTTCGCCTTGATTTCGCCCAGCTGCCCCATCGGAATAGTGCGGTCGACATAAACGGTGAGCAAGCCTTCATTGGCTTTTTTCATCCCGTCCAGGCCAAGTATCCCCATAGAAATGGCGAGCAAGGACATAAGACCCACAACCAGAATCAGGCGGGCTTTGATAGTCAGGTTATTTAGCATGGTGAATTTTCCGTTGATGTTCTTGTTTTTAAATCGTTAATAGCCATAACGTGCCTTTTTGACTTTAAACACTCGACGACAATGCCAAAGTGGGATTTACCTGCTTTTTCGCGTGTTGAATAAGTCCTTGCACATCAAGAATTAACGCAACATCTCCACTACCCAGCACAGTTGCGCCGCCTATGCCGTTAAGATTCTCAAACAGCTTGCCGAGCGGTTTGATCACGGTTTGATTTTCGCCGTGTAACTCATCCACGACAAACCCCGCTTTTGCCTCGCCGAAACGCACGACGACGAGACTTTCCCGTTGCGTATGCGTGTGTTTTTTATTCTTGTGGAAAAAATCGCCCAAACGCAAATAGGGCAAAACTTGGCCGCGCAAATTGACATAATGTTGGCTATCATCGATTTGCCATTCATCGCTGTTCATTTCGACGCATTCTTCGACCATACTCAGCGGGATGATGTAGCGTTCTTTTTGCGCTTCCACCATAAACCCATCAATAATCGCCAGCGTTAGCGGCAGGTGTATCGTTACCGTGGTGCCTTGCCCCAACTCGCTATCGACGGAGACGCTGCCGCGCAATGCCTCGATATTGCGCTTGACCACGTCCATGCCGACGCCCCGGCCGGACAGGTTGCTGGCCTCTTCTTTAGTGCTTAAGCCGGGCTCAAAAATAAGATGGTAAATCTCGCTTTTGCTGAGCACTTGATCCGGTTTAACCAGCCCCTTAGCGACCGCTTTGGCGACGATTTTTTCCGGGTCCAGGCCTTTGCCGTCATCACTGATCTGGATCACGATGCGTCCCGAGTCATGATAGGCATTAAGCTGTATGGTGCCTTTCTCAGGCTTGCCTGCCCGTAGTCGCTCTGCGGGCGTTTCGATGCCATGATCGAGCGAATTGCGCACCAGATGGGTCAGCGGATCGTTGATTTTTTCGACCACGGTTTTATCCAGTTCGGATTCACCGCCGGTGATTTGCAATTGAATTTGCTTGCCCAATTCCTTGCTGACGTCATGCACCACTCTTTGGAAGCGCGTAAAGGTTTCGCCGATTTGCACCATGCGCAATTGCAATGCGGTGTCGCGTATGTCTTCCACCAGATGACTCATGGTCGAAGCGACATCATCGACATCGGATAAGCCGTGCTTATCGACCATCAATCGCATCGCGGCGCCTGAAATGACCAGTTCACCGACCAGATTAATCAGATAACCCAGTTTGGCGGCATCGACCCGGATGTAATTGGATTCCTTGTTGACTTTTTGTTTGACGGCTTCTTGTTTTTTTAGCGCCTGTTCTACCACAGGCTGCTGCAAGATATTTTTATCGACCAGCATTTCGCCGAGAGGTTTCGTATCGAGATTATCATCGGCACACTGTTCATTGAGTGTGTGTGCGACTTCTTTTTCAGTTAAGGCGCCGATCTCAATCAGCATTTCGCCTAAGCGTTTAACTTGATCTTCCGGCAAATCCGCCAGCAACTGTAGGTAGTGTTCCTGTCTGGAATTTGGCGGCAAAATAGTAATATCGCAATCATCCTCGGCGAACTCGAACACGTCTTCTATGGTTTTCTTGTCGGCACTGCTGCTAAAGGCTATTTTAAAATTAAGATAACAGTCTTCGGGGTCCATATCCTCTATACGAGGAAGCGTCGGCATGGTAATAATCACTTCATTGATTTTACCCAGCGTTTGCAAATAGCGAATAAACGATAACGGATCCATGCCGTTGCGTAGCGCGTTTTGTTTGAAAGCCAGGCTGATAACCCAGTTGTCGCTGCTATCCGTGGTGTTGTCATCAACCTCAAAATGATCGGCTTTTTCCTCTTGCGTCGAGGGCATTCCGCCGGCAGCCGCCGATTGACCGGTTAACTGGGCAATCAGCGCCTGACTTTGTAGATGCAGCGATTCCGGCAGCGGTTCGTCTTCGTTGAAAAGAAAATGTTGAATAATCTGTGCCGTGTGGTCTTTACAGGCTAACAAAACGGAGACCAGTTCGGCGTCAATCGCCCGCTCGCCATTTCTAACCCGATCTAATACGGTTTCGGCTTCATGGGTGAAGGCGACCACATCGTCAAAACCAAACAACCCGGAAGAGCCTTTGATGGTATGCATGGCGCGAAAAATACTGTTGATGCAATCGGCGTCATCAGGCGTCCCTTCCAAACCTAACAAGGCTTCTTCCATGGCCGTCAGTAATTCGTCAACTTCCTGGGAAAAGGTTTCCAGGGCGGGGCCTATATTACTCATGGTATCGCTCATGATTTTTTCCAATTAGCGGGGATAACAACGGGATCGCCAAAATACATGCCGAGTTTAAGCAACTCGAAAATCTCAATCACCGCTTCGCTATGCCTAAGCAAGCGCAGGGTAAATCCGCGTTTTTGCGCTTCAGCCTTTAGCAACAGCAACAACTGCAAACCTGCGCTGTCTATTTCGGCAACAGCCGATAAATCAAGTTGCAACTCCTGCGTACCCGCATGGCAATAGCCTAACAGGGTTTCTTTTAGTGACTGTGCATTGTAGATAGTCATGTCATCCATAATAGGCACACACAGTATCCCGTCGTTTTTATTGGCTTTTGCGGTCATGACATCTCTCAAATAAGGGATAGGGTTAAGGCAGCACTAATTTGGCAACGGCCGCGAGCAAGATAGGCGGCTGAAAGGGTTTGGTCACCCACGCTTTAGCACCGGCTTCTTTGGCCGCGCGTTTTTTATCTTCTTCCATTTCAGTGGTCAGCATGATGATCGGAGTGAATTTGTAATTGTCGAGCTGTTTAACCGCTTTAACAAAGGCAATGCCGTCCATAACCGGCATATTAATATCACTGACAATAAGATGAATTTTAACGCCGTTCAGTTTGCCTAATGCATCCTTGCCGTCAGAGGCTTCGATCACCTCATAACCTGCTCCTTTAAGTGCAATCCCGACCACCTGTCGCATTGAAGCGGAGTCATCCACGATCATAATTGTTTTCGCCATAAGTAAAAGCCTACCTTTGTATTAAAAAAAAGTTAATTCGTCCGAGCTGTCCGGTGCATGATCAGGCCGCGAGCTAACCGACTTGTAGTTTTCTTCTATATGCTCTACGGCTTCATCGACCCGGAGCATATTGCCATCGCGGTTACTGCCTTGCTCTTGTATCTTTTCAATGGTTTTTTGCAGATTCAGCAAGTTATTTTCAACTTGCATCAATATTTGACTGACGCGATCCTGAAACTGCAAGGCTACCAATACATTATTAATTTCGCCGCGGATTTGCTCGGCATTGTTTCTAAGCGTGCCGGCGTTGTCGCGGTAATGGGCCAAGGCCAGACTCAAGTGGGATAACGTTTGTTCGATATTGGCTTCGGCCTGAAACAGGGTTGAATCATCAACCTGCGCGGCATTTTCCGCTATTTTTAACGCAGCAGTTACGGCGGCAATCGTATCATTGACCTGGCTGCCCAAGCGCTGATCGATGTGCAAAAAATCATCCGCCAATTTACGCGCGTCGTTCTCAACGACTTCAAAGCCGCCGGCTAAAGAGGCTTCATTAGCCGCGCTAAGCGCCAACCGGTTGATTCGTCCGGTCAGGTTATGTATCTCGGTCGACATGGCATTCAGTCCGCTCATGTGCCCGGATAATTTTTGCAGTTCGCCTAAAACATCATGGTCTGCTTTATGAGCCTGTTTGAGCACTTCCAGGACAGGTTGCAGCAGCTCGCGACTGGTAGTGATTACATTGTCCAAGTGATAATGCTGCCCGTCCAAGGTATTATCGGCACTGTCGACAATCAGCTGAAGTTCGCCAACCATGTCGGCAAAACGACTTGTTAACGAGATAATCTCCTGCTCGGTATGTTCACGCGAAACCATTACGTGTTGGGAAAGTATGGGGCTGATGGTCAACAGCAACCGCTCCAATTCGGTGGTATAAGCCGCAACCGTATCGATCTTGCCGATTTCGTCCTGTTCCCAACGGGAATTGATTTGCGTCAATTGGTTAACATGGCGGTACCACAAGAATAAACCGCTTCCTATCCCGCACAGCGCCAATAATAGGCTGATAACCACGCTATACAAAGTCGCCCCGCTTTGCCAGACCATGATTATCCCAATCAAAATAACCGGCAACGCAGGCAATGAACCGTACAGAAATTGAGTATCGATATTATTTTGACCGTGCCGCATTCAAACCTCCGTTGTTCTAGTAGACTAGCTAGTTTAATATGTATTTATACGTAGTTCTAATTTTCTTATAAAACGGAAGTTTATTATCAGTCTTGAACCCATCAACGCCGAAGAATTTGCCCATTTCAGGCGCGTCATTTACGATCATGCAGGCATCGCGCTGGCACCGGAAAAAAAAATCATGGTGGCCAGCCGGTTGGCTAAACGCTTGCTGCATTACGGCCTGCAAACTTACGGGCAATACTACCAATTGCTCAATTCAGGACAACATCCCCACGAATTTCAATTGATGGTTAATATCTTGACCACCAATGAAACATATTTTTTTCGCGAACCCAAGCATTTCAATTTTCTTCAGGAACAGATTATCAAGTCCTGGCGGGGCGATAATTTCCGTCTATGGAGCGCTGCAAGCTCCACCGGCGAAGAAAGTTATTCGCTCGGCATGACCTTGGCTGAAGGCTTGGGCATGAGAAAATGGGAAATATTCGGCTCCGATGTCAATACCGAGGTATTGGCAACTGCGCAAAGAGGCGTTTATTTGATGGACAGGCTGGATAATATGGACAAACGTTACCTGGACAAATATTGTCTGAAAGGCGTACGTTCTCAGGACGGCTATTTCCGCGTCGATGAAAAAATAAGAAACCGCGTCAGCTTCGGACAGGTCAACCTTAAAACTGCGCTGCCCAAAAGCCTTGGGCAATTCGATGTTATTTTTTTGCGCAATGTGTTGATCTACTTTGACACGGAAACCAAACAGGATATAGTGCAGCGCGTCATTTCAGCGTTAAAGCCGGGCGGCTATTTTTTTATCAGCCATTCTGAAACCTTGCACAGTGTTAAAACCGAATTATCCATGGTCACGCCTTCCATTTATCAAAAACCGTGCAAATAGGCCAGTATCAGGGACTGCCGAGGATCATCATCGACCCCGGCGAAAGTTATGTCACCAAAAAGGATGAAATTATTTCCACGCTGCTGGGTTCCTGCGTAGCGGCGTGTTTGTATGATCCGGTTAATCGCGTGATCGGCATGAATCATTTTTTACTGGCTCAGCAGCATTCGGCCCACAATGCGGCCCTGTTAGGCTCGGAAGGCGGACGCTACGGCATTCATGCGATGGAGTTACTGATCAATCAAATGCTAAAACAGGGCGCGCAACGCATTCATTTAAAAGCCAAAGCCTTTGGCGGTGGCGACGTGCTTAAACTAGGCAATGAATTACGCGGCGGACAATCCATAGGCGCAGTCAACTGCGAGTTTATTAAAACCTTTTTGCTTACCGAACATATCCCCTTGGTAGCCTCCAGTTTGGGCGGTCACATCGGTCGCAACATCTTTTTCCTGGCGAACGACTTTTCCGTCTATGTTAAAAGCATTGAACATGCTGAGGAACAAGCCGTTATTAAACAGGAACAACGTTTCCTGAAAAGAAATACCGCTCTACACATCCCACAGCCATCGGATCAGGCTGATTTTTGGTAACGGCATTATTAAATATAATGGAACGCAGATAACGCAGATGAATAAGATGTCAGCAGATAATTATAAATATTCGGAAATTACTGAAAAAATCATCAACGCATTTTACAAAGGATACAATACCTTAGGGTATGGTTTCTTAGAAAAGTTTATGAGAATGCATTATTCATTGATCTTGTTACGATGGGTTTGCTCGTTGAAAAACAAAAACAGATAAAAGTTTATTATGAAGGCAAAGAAGTGGGAGAGTATTTTGCAGATTTAGCTGTTGAAAGATGTGTAATTGTTGAATTAAAAACAGCTGAAACCTTATGTAAAGAACACGAACTTCAATTAATCAATTACCTGAAAGCAACGGAAATGGAAGTAGGTTTGCTCTTAAATTTCGGAAAGAAGCCAGAGTTTAAACGTAAAGTTTTTTCAAACAAGAAAAATCTTATTCAATCATAATTATCAGCGTCATCAGCGTTCTATTTTTTGACTGCTGAATAGTAACAAATAACATATCAAATGATTAAAGTATTGATAGTCGATGATTCCGCCGTGGTGCGACAGGTATTGACCGGTTTACTGGACGGCGTATCGGGCATAAAAATCATCGGCGCGGCGCCCGATCCCATTTTCGCGATGAAGAAAATGGAAAGCGAATGGCCTGATGTCATTGTGCTGGACATTGAAATGCCGCGCATGGACGGCGTGACTTTCCTAAAAAAGCTGATGAGCGAGCGCCCAACTCCGGTGGTTATTTGCTCCACCTTGACGGAAAAAGGCGCGGAAGTGACCATGCAGGCGATGAGCGCCGGTGCGGTCGACATCATCACCAAGCCGAAGGTCAACTTGCGTAACTTCCTGCAAGAATCCAAAGCCACCATTATCGACGTCATCAAGGCTGCGGCGGGATCCCGACCTCGAATAATCAAATCAAGCACTGCCTCGGCCAGTCCTGTCGCGGCAAGCGCAAACAGCCTGTTCGGCGTCAGTCCCCCTAAGCCGATGGTACAAACAACCGATCGGGTAATCGTCATCGGCACCTCAACCGGCGGTACGCAGGCGTTGGAATACCTGTTCACCCAACTGCCGCGCACTGCCCCGCCGATAGTTGTGGTTCAACACATGCCGGAACATTTTACTGCGGCCTTTGCCAAAAGGCTGGACGGCATTTGCCAAGTAACGGTAAAGGAAGCCGCGCATAATGATCGCGTCTTGCCCGGTATGGTTTTAATCGCTCCCGGCGGCAAGCACATGTTACTGCAGCGTAGCGGCGCCCAATATCAGGTTGAAATCAAGGACGGTCCGCTGATAAGCAGACATAGGCCCTCAGTAGACGTATTATTTCGCTCCAGCGCTCAATCTGCCGGGGCCAATGCAGTCGGCATTATCCTGACCGGCATGGGCGATGACGGCGCTCACGGCATGAAAGAGATGCACGATGCCGGCGCCCTGACCATAGCCCAAGATGAAACCAGTTGCGTGGTCTACGGCATGCCTAAGGAAGCCGTCAAACTGGGCGCTGTCGATGGCATTTTGCCGTTGTCGGCCATTCCGCAACTGATTATGCAAGCGCCGACTCGGGCGCTGTTTAAAAAAGCCTGAACTTGAATTTACCTAAGGAAGCGCTGAACAAGTCGATTCCATTCATGGTTCGACAAAGCTCTCCTGAGCGTAATCGAAGGACTCACCACGAACGGAATCAACAACTTACCGTTCGACCCGAGTCTGTCGAAGGATTAAATCCGCTCATCCCTTAAACAATATTACGCTGCATCAAACTCATCATTCACGTCATCATATGCTTAAGATGATGTTTTTCATCGACCGCCTTGATGCCCAGGTTACAAAAAAATCCGACCAGCAATAACCCGGCCATGATCTGCATGGTCATGTTATAGGCATCGGCTTTGGGCACGCCCTGCGCAATCTGGCTTTCCCTGAGATAATTAACCAGCACAGGGCCTGCAACGCCCGCCGTGGCCCATGCGGTCAGCAACCGGCCATGAATCGCCCCGACGTATTGGGTGCCGAAAATATCGGCCAAATAGGCCGGTATGGTCGAGAACCCGCCGCCGTACATACTCATAATCACCGCGTAACAGCCCATGAACAGCATGACGTTATTCATTCGTCCGGTATAAGGCACAATCGAATAAAGCACGCAGCCCAGCACGAAAAAGGTGAAATAAACGTTTTTTCTGCCCAGGTAATCGGACAGCGTGGACCAGACAAAACGCCCGCCCATATTAAAGAAACTGAGCATGCCAACGAAAGCGGCGGCTTTCTCGGGCGTGATCTGATCCTTAAACATCTCCTGGCTCATCGCCGAAGCTTGGCCTAGTACGCCGATCCCGGCCGTCACATTCAGGCATAACACCAGCCACAACAGGTAAAACTGAGGCGTTTTAAGCACCTGCTCGACATGGACATGCTTGTCCGTAATCAACTTGCTTTTGCGCGTGTCCGGCTGAAAATTCGCAGGCAACCAGCCCTCTGCCGGCAAACGGATACTGAAAGCGCCGATCATCATAAAAACCAGGTAAATACAGCCCATGGTCATAAAAGTCTCGGCAACACCAACCGATGTCGCCGACGCAAAATGCTTCATTAAGAACACGCTTAACGGCGCGCCTATCATTGCGCCGCCGCCAAAACCCATGATAGCCAAACCGGTCGCCATGCCGCGCCGGTCGGGGAACCATTTAATCAGCGTTGAAACCGGCGACACATAGCCCAGCCCCAAACCGATGCCGCCCAACACGCCGTAACCCAAATACAGCAGCCAGATTGCATGCAGCTCAACGCCGGCCGCCGCAATAAAAAAGCCGCCGCTAAAGCAAAGCGCCGAGCAAAACATGGTGACGCGCGGCCCGACTTTTTCCAGCCATTTTCCGGCGAATGCGGCCGACAACCCTAAAAACATGATAGCCAGACTGAAAATCCAACCCAAGGTGGTCAGTTTCCAGTCTTCCGGCAACGACTCGGTCACGCCCAGCACCTTGGTCAACGGCAAATTAAAAACACTGAATGCGTAAACCTGGCCGATACACAGATGTACCGCCAAAGCAGCCGGAGCCGCCAGCCAACGGTTAAATCCCGGTTTGGCAATAATTCTGTCTTTCGATAAAAAGGATGAAGCTAACCATGTGGACATAAAACGTTGTTCCTGTTGTTTTTATTATAAATGTCATTAAATGCAATGGAACGCAGATAACGCAGATGAATATGATGAGCACTGATTAAAAAGCGTAAAACAACATGGCTTCGGCTTTTATATCCGTGTTCTATTAATCGTAGTTAGCATTCGCTGAATAATTACGAAAAATCATATTTTATCTTAATCATCAGCGTTATCCGCGTTCCATTTTGTTAACTGCCGAGTCGTTGAAACTTTATCCCGATAAATTGAGCGCTCAAACCTCAAACCTCAAACCGATTAATGCCGCGAAATACATAAGCCGGGTTTATGCCGAAGTTATCGCGAAAGCTGTGGCTGAAATGGGTTGCATCGGCAAATCCGGCATCCAGCGCGGCTACCGTCATATTATCAACGGCGTTTAAACTTTCCAATGCTAAGAACAGCCGTTTCCATGTCCTGAAACGCCGATAAGGGACGTCGGTATGCTGTTTAAACAAATGTAAAAACCGGGACGGCGAAAGATCGGCCCTATCGGCCAGATATTGTTGTGAGAAATTGTAATCCGGCTCATCGCAGATCAGGTCGATAGCGGTCTGTACGCGCGGGTCGAGCACTAAATTCAGCTCTCCGTTACAGCGCAACAAGTCGCTCAAACAATTTTCGATTACGGTTTTATCGGGATCCCGCTCATAAATCCAGCACAATTGTTCGATCAGCTCATCATCCTGGAATAATGATAGCGACTGTTCCGGGCAGGCAAATCGGCGCTGGAAATACAAATAGTCGGAGCTGTCCCGTTCAATAAATAATTTTCCGTGGATGCCGCCTTCAAAATCAAGCTCATGCAGGATACCGGCCGGGACAATCGCACAGCGGCAACTTTGCCAGGCACCGTTAGCGATCTTTATCCTGAAAGGCCGATAAATCCCCACATGCAATGCCACTGTCGCATAAGCGTGCGCATCCAAATGCACCGACGGACCGAAATAAAGCGACCGGCTTCGCCAAATAAACAAACGCATATAAGCAGGATAAAGTTTCAGCATAGCCAGTTTATACAAGATTTAATGAGGGTGATCTGATTATAATCCTTGCAGCTGATTTTTATGAGCTTTACCGATACAGGAGACATCATGAATATTATTGAATTTAAGTCCCGCTTTATAGAATTGTTGGGCAATGTTGTAAAAGGCGTTATTTTCGAGCATCGTTTTTTTGAACTGCCCTCCGAGCAAAAACCCTGGTTCGATACCGGCCTTGATGTTGAAGCAGGCGATAACTTTACCTCTTTCGCAGCCGGGCAAACACAGTTTAAAGACCTGCCCATCACGCTGGAACCCAACTTTCAGCTTTGGTTTCGCATCGGTCAGGACGGCGAGATATTTCGCGGCACCCGCGACAGCCATAGTTTTACCGTAGCGCAATCGGGACGGCTTTATCTGGCCAGCTATTTTCCGGGGGAATGGGCCGGCAAAACCGGCGAACTGGCAACCCCGGACGAAGTGTATGACATGGTCACCGGCAACCTGGCCGTGCTGCTTATCCGCTGGCAGGGCGATACGCTGGACGGCCTAAAAAGCCTTGCCGAGAACGGCGACGCGGATAACCTGATCGCAATGGAAATCGACCGGCTGGTTTCGCCGGTTATTACGCCGGAAGGTTGGGATTATCTATGGTTTACCGGACCTGCGGAAGTTTATCAGTCCCGTGCAGTGCCTGCGAAAGAATCGGCCATCTGCTGTCATACCCACAATGACGGCGGCTTGTTGATAAAACCGATTTCCCTGCCCTTTAAACCGGATACCCGCTTGCGCTGGTCGTGGAAAATGGATGTCTTGCCCTCCGCTGTTCGGGAAGACACCCTGCCCACCCACGACTATTTAAGCCTCGCGGTCGAATTTGATAACGGCCAGGACATCACCTATTACTGGAGCGCCGAACTGCCGCCCGAAACGGTCTATCGCTGCCCGATACCGACCTGGACTCACCGCGAAACCCATGTCGTGATCCGCTCCGGTTCGGAAGGCTTGGGCGAATGGTTTAATGAAGATCGGGATGTCTATCAGGACTACATCAACGCCATAGGCGGGGCAATGCCGGGCAACATCGTCAAAGTCTGGCTGATTGCAGTTAGTCTTTTTCAGCATGAAGAAGGCGTGTGCCAATATGCAGACATCAGTTTTCTAAACGATGACCGCGTGGTGCCTGTGCAATGATTTCATACTCGCCACACTTCAAAATCAGGCGCATTTATCCCCCTCTCATAGGCATCTACAGACGTTGCCGCCAAACTGGGTAAGCACTTACTAAAATCCATTAACTTAATGGCAGTGCGTGTCCCCTGCGGCTTTATCCAGTTAAGGCGCGGTTGTAGACGCCGAATCGGAGAGCTGCTCAATACGTGCAGTCAGTTTTTTTGCAAGCCAGTTTATACCCCGTTGTGTGACTTTTTGATGAGTGCCTTTGAGTTCAGTGGGAAAGTCTCCTGCGAGTTTTTGGGGTTTTACGTTGACCAAATGCACCATTAAATTAGGAATACAAAAAGCTATGTTTGCTGTGCTGCCCAACCACTATCCAGTCTGCGCCCGACCGCTATCCAGCTACCATCGTTATACACAAGTGTCTGAGGTACACCGTCATTCCGGCAGGGATTGCCGGAATCCAGAGTACAGGGACGTGAATGCTCGATTTAACTAAGTAACTCCACATTGCAAATGCTTGTTGCCAGCTTTGTCGTTACCATCCATGGCTTCTCGGCAACTGCTCCTGCGTTGCTCTACCTCCTGCATCCTTGCAGTCGTGGATCCCGGCAATCCCTGCCGGGATGACGTGCTTTAAAGCGCTTGTGCATAAAAACAAGAGCTCCAGCTTGAAAACCAGTGTGTTTCTTAACTTAACGGCACCTTCGGCCTCAGCACGAGCATCTTACCCAATGATTGAAGCCCCACCAGCTCTTCAAGCGCCAACCCGGATTGATCGAAAAGGCTCTGCCATTCATGAAGCGTTCTTTCCCTGCCTCGGGTAGCCATGAACATCTGCATATCAAAGGCCGCACTGGAAAAATCGGCCTTCAATTCCGGAACAACCAACTCCATTAGTGCAATGCGGGCACCGGTACCCGTACTTGCGGCGACGAGATTACGCAGCACTTTGACGCAATTCAGGTCATCCATGCCATGCAGAACGGCGCTCAACAAGTAGATGTCCTTGTCGTTTTTGGCTGCGGGAACCGATTCGAGCAAGTCCCCCGCTTGGAAGGTTAATCGGGACAAAAGAGTTGGCGATGCTTTGCCGACCCAATAGCTTGCCGCTGTTTGGATAACCTGATTCCGGTCGAACACCAAAGCCGTGAGCTGCGGATGCCGCTTTAGTATGGCTAATGATTTACTTCCCTTCGAGCCGCCCACATCGATGATTCGATCAAATCGTCCCCAATCGAAGTCAGTGGCAAAACTGTCGCCCATCAATGCCTCCACACTGTCCATCGCACGGGCAAATAGCGCATCGAATTCGGCATGGTCGTCCATGTAGGCATAAAGCTCCCGGCCATGAGAAATTTGGAATGGAACGTCCCCACTACGCACTCCCTGTTCCAGCTGCTCAAACCAAGGCCGGCTCATCTCAAGCGAGTTGTGCATCAAAATCATTGCTCTGACATTCTTCGGATTATCTTCCCGCAAGTAAGTAGAAAGCGCATTGTTCTTGAAGACTCGCGGCGACACTTCGTCAAATATACCCATGGCCGCCAGCATGCGCAGCAGACGGTAGATGGCGTCCGGTTGCGCTGAGACGCGTGCCGCAATGACGTCAACTGCGAACCGCTCATCTCCCAGAACGGATGCAATGTCCAGACGTACCGCGGCATGAAGCACACGCGACTGCCAAAACGCAAAGCCAATCTGGATAAGCCGAAACGGTGGCGGCGTGATCTTGTTGGAAATGTTCTGTAGCCAAGCGGCAAACTTCATCAGCTTGGCAAAGCGACGAACCGGGCCTGAATTTTTTTGTAATGACATCGCAAATCTCCTGATATTCACATCTACCACTTTGTTTAACAACGGGCTCCCTCTCCCTCCGGGAGAGGGTTGGGGTGAGGGGATTAGACGCCCAAGCTATTCCGCCCTTGTCGGCGTCAAGCCCGTGGAAAACAGGTAGCCATTGAATGCGGCCAATTTTTCGAGGAAGTCGGCATCCATTGTTCGCCCCATCTGTTCTTCAAAAACATCTTTCAGCAGAATCGGCATCATCGCCAAGCTGACAAAGGCCATCCTGACAATGTCAGGGTCTAATGAAGGAGCGATTTGCCCGGCAGATTTCATATCCTCCACCTTCTTGGCGCCGCGTGTGCGCCCTCGCTCCAATAGTTGTTGGATAAAGCGCCGACCCGGTCCTTGGTTAAGCGCCAGAACTTTCAAGATTAGCTTCGGAAACTCGGGCCGTTTGGACATGGCCTCGTAATACAGATTGAAGAAGTCTTTAAACCCATCAACGGAGTCCAGCATTTGCCCGTCCAACACATTAAGCAGCGGATTCATCGTGTCACGGATCATCTCCTCATATAAACCCTCTTTGTTGCCAAAGTAGTAACGGATCATCGAGATATTGGCGTCGGCCTTTTCTGCGATCAGGCGGGTCGTGACCTTGTGGTAGTCGTCGGACAGAAAACTGTCGAGAGCCGCTTTGAGCAGCCGTTCGCGTACGGGATCGGCAGTAAACTCGGGGTTGCTAAACATCACATTCTCCAATATCAGATAGTGAATTTAGATTAGCAGTTGCAGGTGGGTGTCACCAGAAGTTTTGTCAATCAACTTAGGCGGTTTGATTGGTTGGGAAATTTGCTGCTTAGGGAGGTTAATTCTGAACCGAATAGATGCATCGCGTCGGTTGGGTACCAACAGTAGCGTAGGCCCGAATAAGGCCATCCAAGCGCATAGCGCGAGGTGGCGTTTCCGGCGAATTTTGGAGGTGTCTGCCGGAAACCCCAGTTTTCGCTGCCGCTCGAACCGGCTTATTCCGGCCTTGTATATTAAATACATCTCTAAAGCACAGGATTATGTGACACAAAAAAGTTTATAGTGATAAGTGATTTTCTGGGGAAGCCGATCCGGCCTTAAGCTCTGAGCTTGTTCGTAGATAGGCTCCCC